>Ga0209755_10000021_pt1 | contig 258447 bp, 234 predicted proteins | sample TergutCo191P1_FD_187301 | JGI IMG/M metagenome (GOLD analysis project Ga0209755, IMG submission 187301) | Cornitermes sp. P1 segment gut microbial communities from Petit-Saut dam, French Guiana - Co191P1 (SPAdes) (version 2) | ecosystem: Host-associated > Arthropoda: Insects > Digestive...
CGGCTGCGATAAGCTATGAGGACATCGGCGGATTCCCGGTCAGCACTGTACCGGGGCATCAGGGGCGCTTTGTTTTCGGCCATGTTGGCGATGTGCCCGTGGTTATTATGCAGGGGCGGGTTCACTACTATGAGGGCTACGATATAAGCGACGTCGTCCTGCCGATTAGGCTGATGGGGCTGATGGGTGCGGAAATTTTGATGCTCACGAACGCCGTGGGGTCAATCAACAAGCAGTTTGTGGCCGGGGATTTTATGCTGATTAGAGACCATATATTGTATGGCGTGCCGTCGCCTCTTATAGGCAGCAATGTCGACCAGCTGGGAACGAGGTTTCCTGACATGAGCGAGATTTATAGGAACTCGCTCTGCGAGGAGATACTGTCCGCCGCAAAGAGTTTGGACATAAACCTGCACGAGGGCACATACCTCCAGACTTCGGGGCCGAATTTTGAGACCCCGGCGGAAATAAGGGCTTATGGTGCGCTCGGGGCCGACGTGGTCGGCATGAGCACTGCCTGCGAGGCTGTCGCTGCAAATCATATGGGACTCAAGGTTTGCGGAATTTCATGCGTGTCTAACCTTGCCGCAGGCATCTCAAAAACACCGCTTACGCACGACGAGGTTCAAGAAATGGCAGACAAAGCCGCCCCGCGCTTTAAGGCACTGGTAACGGAATCCATTAAGCGGATTGGCGGGTGACGGCTTTGGATTTTGCGCTTGAGCGCATATTGCAGAGGGTTCAGAGGCCTGCTCGGTATGTCGGCGGGGAGTATGGGCAGGTTGTTAAGGATAAGGCTGAGGTCGATGTCCGGGTTGCCTACTGTTTTCCCGACACATATGAGATAGGCATGTCCAACCTTGGGCTGCGCATAATGTATGGGGTCTTTAATGGGCTTGGCGGGGTTTGGTGCGAGCGAGCCTTTGCCCCTTGGGTAGATATGGAAAGCGAGATGCGCAGGTATGGGGTCGCCCTGTATGGGCTTGAGAGCGGCGACCCTATTAGCGGTTTCGATATAATTGCGTTTTCAATCGGCTATGAGCTTTCGTATACGAACGTGCTTAATATGCTTGATTTGGCGGGGGTTGCCGTGCGTTCCAGCGACAGAGGGGAGGACGCCCCTCTTGTGATTGCAGGTGGAGTATGCTGCTTTAACCCTGAGCCGCTCGCCGACTTTATCGATTTGTTTTTCATTGGAGAGGGAGAGGATGCCGCTTGCGAGATTATCGGGCTTTTCCGTGAGTGCGGCGACAAGCGGGACTTTCTGGAGGCGGCATCGAAGCTTGACGGCGTCTACGTGCCGTCACTCTGCGAGGCCTTTTATAATGACGATGGCACTGTCGGCAAAATTGTGCCTCGGCAGGGTGTTTCGTTTCCGGTCAAAAAACGGATTGTCGCCGACTTGGACTCATCGCCTTTTCCTGTGGATTCTATAGTCCCGTCGACCGGGCTTGTGCATGACAGGGTAGTTCTGGAGCTCTTTCGGGGCTGTATACGCGGCTGCAGGTTTTGCCAGGCGGGGCATGTGAGCCGCCCGGTGCGTTCGCGCTCCTGCGGCACGCTGGTGGAGCAGGGGATAGAGTCGCTGAAAGCTTCGGGGTACGACGAGCTTGCCCTGCTGTCGCTCAGCACAAGCGACTATGGCGAGATATTCCAGCTTTGCGACGGACTTATTCAGTGGTGCGAGCCTAGGAGGATAAACCTGTCGCTGCCGTCGCTGCGAGCTGACAATTTTAGCGTGGAGCTGATGGAGCGCGTTCAAAAGGTGCGCAAGGCAGGGCTGACCTTTGCGCCGGAGGCGGGCAGCCAGCGGCTGCGCGACATAGTAAATAAGAACCTGACTGAGGGCGAGCTGCTTGAAACCTGCCGCATTGCGTTTGAGGGCGGCTGGAACAGCGTCAAGCTCTATTTTATGCTGGGCCTGCCATTTGAAACGGATGAGGATGTCGTGGGGATTGCAAGGCTCTCGCAGGCTGTCCTGCACACGTGGAAGCAACATGCAAAAAGCAAAAGCAGGGGAGTCCGGATAACCGTCAGCACGTCCTGCTTTATTCCAAAGCCGCACACGCCATTTCAATGGGAAGCGCAGATTACGATGGATGAGTACCTAAGGCGCGTCGAGCTGCTTAGGGCCTCGATGCGGTCAAAGGCCATAAACTATAAATGGCATTCGCCGGAGCAGGGCTTTGTCGAGGCAGCTCTGGCTCGAGGGGACAGGCGCTTGGGTGCAGTTATTGAGGCGGCTTGGGAGAGCGGCTCCCGGTTTGACTCTTGGGACGAATGCTTTTCGCTCCCGAATTGGGCTAGTGCGTTTGAGAAATGCGGCATTGACCCCAAATTCTACGCTAACAGAGAGCGCAGTGACGACGAGGTTCTGCCCTGGAGCGTTGTTACAGCGGGCGTCAGCGAGGGGCATCTTAGACGGGAGCGGGACGCGGCGCGGGCGGGGAAAAAGACTCCGGACTGCAGGGAGCTCTGCTCAAATTGCGGTGTGGGGTGTGTTGCCAATGGAAAATAAACTCAGGCTTAGATATTCAAAGGTCGGCAAGTCAAAATACCTCTCTCATCTGGATTTGTCTGCGACTTTGCGCCGCGCTATGATTCGTGCCGGGGTTTCCTTAAAGTATTCTGAGGGGTTTAATCCACATCCATACATGTCGGTGGCGCTGCCGCTTTCGGTGGGGACTGAGAGCGTGTGCGAGCTGATGGATGTTGGCATTGCGGAGGGTTTGGAGCTTGAGGGGCTGCCGGAGAGGGTAAATCGCTGCCTGCCCGAGGGGATAAAGATAGCCGAGGCATATTTTCCTTCCCGCAAATTCAGCGAAATAGCTTGGGTTGAAATGAGTGGGTTTTTGTATTATGATGAGAGTGTGCCTTATCGTGCTTGCGAGAGGCTGAGCGCAAGATATTCATTAGATTGCATAGAGGTAAAAAAACGGACTAAAAAAGGCGAATCTATAATAGATATTGCAAGTTTTGTTTGCGATATGGCATTTAGCGAGTCCGATAATATTGAGGTAGCAGCAAAGCTCTCTGCGCAAAACCCCACTATAAACCCGGCTAATGTTATGGACGCCCTGGCAGGGGAATACGAGGAGCTAGCTCCGGATTTCACAAGTTTTAAAAGGCTTGAGCTATTTGATTCGGGCATGAAGGTGTTTAGGTAACTGCGCCATTTGCTGTTGGTTGCCTTGTCGGGTAGTAAAAAAATAAAATGTAAACATTTTTGACTCTACTTTACTTTGATTCTTCGGTAATGTAACATGTGGGGCGAATCAGTGGGATGTTAGGAGGTCGTTTATGCCAAGAAAAGAAAAAAATGCAAAGAGGGAAGTTGTTACCGAGATGTACGAGGCAATACTTTCTTTGGAGACGATGGATGAATGTGTCAGATTTTTTGATGACCTTTGCTCTGTTACAGAGCTGCGCGCGATTGAGCAGAGGTTTCAAGTTGCGCGCATGCTTAACGAGGGGCATGTATATAACACTATTTTAGAATATACGGGTGCTTCGAGTGCGACAATTAGCCGTGTCAACAGAAGCCTAAATTATGGCAAAGATGGTTATGACATTGTCTTTAAGCGACTGGATGCGAAAACTGGAATAGTAAAAGCAGATGATTGAAATAATTAGTATGGATCAGATTGTAAAGGCCATTTCTGAAGATGGGTTTGTTTCAATATCTGTCATAAACTCAAAAAGCTTGACTCAGCAAGCAAAGGAAATGCGAAACTGCACTCCGGTTGTGACTGCCGCATTGGGAAGGACGCTTGCGGCGGCCTCGATAATCGGCAGCTCCATGAAGAAGGCGGGGGCGTCCCTCACTATTAGGATAGATGGCGGAGGGCCTATCGGTAGCGTAATTGTTGTTTCTGATGACGAGGGTAATGTGCGCGGATATGTTTCCAACCCCCATGCGGATGTGCCTAAGAGGGCCGATGGGAAGCTTAATGTCGGTGGCGTCGTCGGGAAGGATGGTATGTTGTCGGTAATCCGAGATTTTGGAGGAAGAGAGCCTTATACCGGTGCTTCTGCGCTTGTCAGTGGCGAGATTGCTGAGGATTTTGCCGCCTACTTTGCCGCAAGCGAACAGGTGCCTTCGGCTTGCGCTTTTGGGGTGCTTGTCGGCAGGGATAGGTCTGTGCTTGCTGCAGGTGGCTATATTGTCCAGCTTTTGCCCGGCGCTCCGGGTGGTGTTATCGACAAAGTAGAGAGCAATGTGGGCGCCACTGGGGCAGTGACCGATGTCTTATTTTCCGGTGGCGCTGATGCGCTTTTGGAGTCGGTCATGTCCGGTTTCTCTCCTAAGGTCATAGAGCGCATGCCCGTGGAATACAGGTGCACTTGCAACCGGGAGCGCTTTTTGACGGCGGTGCTGTCGCTAAGCAAGGGCGAGATTGATGAAATGGTGGCTGAGGGGGAGCCTATCGAGGTCTGCTGCCAGTTTTGCGACCATGCGTATGTATTTGAGATCAGCGAGCTCGGGGGGAGCCTACTTTAGGGCAGTGATGTTACTATTTTTGGAATTTGTATTTTTCATATTGACAAGGGTTTTGCGTTTTAGTATAATGGCTTGGCGCAATGGTTTGGGAGCATAGCTCAGCTGGGAGAGCACATGCCTTACAAGCATGGGGTCACAGGTTCAAGCCCTGTTGTTCCCACCATCGGGGCCCAGTAGTTCAGTTGGTTAGAACGCCAGCCTGTCACGCTGGAGGCCGACGGTTCGAGTCCGTTCTGGGTCGCCATCGGGTGTCTTGTGCACCCGAAAAATGCCTCTGTAGCTCAGTCGGTAGAGCAGTGGACTGAAAATCCACGTGTCGTTGGTTCGATTCCGACCGGAGGCACCAAGCGCAATATGTCAGATATTGCGCAATGCGCGGGCGTAGCTCATCTGGTAGAGCGCCACCTTGCCAAGGTGGAGGTAGAGGGTTCGAGCCCCTTCGCCCGCTCCATAAGGGGCATAGGCGGGAAACCCCTATGCCCGAACTTTTAAGCAAGGCGACATAGCCAAGTGGTAAGGCAGTGGTTTGCAAAACCATCATTCCCCAGTTCGAATCTGGGTGTCGCCTCCAAAAGATAACATCCCCAAAGCGTTGTAGTGGCAAGCTTTGGGGATGTTTTGGTATATTTGTGCCAGTCTCTTTATGGAAATTGTCCTGCGTTTTGTGCTATTGCAGGTTCAGGCGGTTTTTCAGCATGTATCTTGTGATTAGGTAAAATAATGCGCAAGGTATTGCTGCAAGGGCAATTATTATCCATGTTAACACTTGAGCTTGGCCGAACGATGTGAAGCCCAGCACAGCCGTCTCGAAGCTATGCAATGCGCCTGACCATATGCCGACCGCAATAAGGAGCGTAAAGATTATTTGAAGGACCGTGGTTATTGCGATGTATGCACCGAATGAGATAAGCACGCGGTGTTTGTTGGCAAACAAGCTCAGCGACATGCAAGCATAAATCAGCAGAGTGCTTGCAAAAGCCCCTAGTATTGTCGCAATCGCAAACTGTGTTGCGAGAAGCGCTATCTGGTGCGGTGCAAACGGAATGTACATGAGTGCGTATGAAAACGCTTCCCGGATTGCCTCGAGTATATTAATAAAACCTTCGTGCGTGCCTGCCATAATTAATATCGAGCCAAACACCACAATTGAGCTTGCCAAACCCCATATTGCCGCGACGAACAGCTTGCTGAGTATCAAGTGGTCAGGGCCTAGCGGCAGTGTCATCATCAAATATCCCTCGCTCGACAGCAGATTTGACCAGAACCGCTGTATAGTCAGCAGAAGCACAATGACCCATATGCCGATTATCAAAATGACAGAAACAGCGAGGCCTATGCCTGCGGGCACGCTAAGCCCTATGCGCCACAGTATGCTGTTGACAGCTGAGATGATAATCAGCGCTCCGAATAATGGCAGGAAAAAGCGTCCCGTTGCCATGAACTCATATTTCATAAGCTTTCTTAACATCTGAATACCTCCCTGAAATGCGCATCCACCGACACCCCATGCTTTTCCCTCAAATCATCCACAGTGGAGCTGAGGGAGATTTCACCGTCTTTGATGAAAACCACATCGTCCAGCACTTGCTCGATGTCATGAATTAGGTGCGTGGAGATGATGACTGAGGCATCAGGGTTATAGTTTTTGATTATCGTGCTTAGTATGTAATCCCTCGCCGCAGGGTCAACCCCGCCAATGGGTTCGTCAAGCAGGTATAGCTTCGCTTCGCGCGCCATTACGAGAATGAGCTGAACCTTTTCCTTCGTACCCTTTGAGAGCGACTTCAGCGAGTCTTTTTCGTCTATGCTGAGATTTTTGAGCATTTCTTTGGCTTTTGCAACATTGAAATCAGCATAAAAGTCTTGAAAAAATGAGAGCATGTGCGAAACCTTCATCCAATTGTTTAGGTATGTGTTTTCCGGCAGATAAGATACCACCGCTTTTGTTTCTGGACTCGGGCTCATCCCGTCAATCAAGGCCTCGCCTGACGAGGGGGTCAGCAAGCCGGTGCATATTTTTATAAGCGTCGACTTGCCGCTGCCATTTGGCCCGAGCAGCCCGACTATCCTTCCCGGCTCAATGCTCAGGTTTACGTTGCTTAGAGCCGATTTAACCCCATAGGATTTTTTTAGGTTCCTGCAATCAAGAATTGCCATGGTCCTGCACCTCCTTTCCCCTCGTATTTGCAATCATTGCAGCAGTTTCTTTTCTGTCATAGCCGATTGACGCCATTTTTGACAAAAACGCTTCAACCAGCTCCATAGCCATTTCGCTTTTAGTTTTTTCAATCACCTTAGTTTCCTCCGTTACAAATCTTCCGCTTGTCCTGTTGGCATAAACCAACCCATCCCGTTCAAGTTCGGTCAATGCCCTCTGCACTGTGTTTGGATTAACCGACGCTTCCTCCGCAAGCTCCCTCACAGCCGGCAATTTGCCTCCTGGGGGATGCAGTCCCGATATGATTGCCAGCTTTATTTGTTCTTGAAGCTGCAAATAAATCGGTCTGTCCGGCGTAAAATTCCATGTCATCTGACCACCTCCTGTATCATTGTATTAGATGTTCGGTACAATAACACAATAATACAGATTATGCTGTTTGTCAAGTTTTTTTTGAGTCATTTTCTGCTCCTGATGTCTCTAATTGTTACTACTCAGTGCCTGCTATCAGTCCGCACACTCCTCTACGTTCGGTCAGCTGACGTAACAGCAGCCGGAATTCCCTCTCTACGATGAGCGTACAGGCTCTCTCAATGCCTACTACCAGGCTTTCTTGCCTGGCACTGGTTGCCTCTAATTGGGCTGATGTGAGCAACGGGTCTTGTCGCCCTGCTTGCGAAAAAAACACAGAAAACCGCCCGGCATCAGCTAATTTGTTATCTGTGACGAGAATTAGCTTATGGGACGGGCTTAGCGAACGAGCCGGTCATAACCGCTCGCCTGCATGTTAAATAGTGACGCATAACGCCCGCCTCGGGCGAGCAACTCTTCGTGAGTGCCTTGTTCCTGCACCGCTCCGCCCTCTATCAGGACTATGCTGTCCGCATCGCGCGTAGACGACAGGCGGTGCGATATCATTACAACTGTTTTGTCTTTCGCAGCATGGGCGATGCTACGGTTTATTTCGTACTCGCTTTCAGGATCCAGCGCAGAGGACGGCTCGTCCATTATAACAACTGCGCTGTCCTTGTACAGCATTCTTGCTATAATCAGCTTTTGCAGCTGGCCTCCCGAAAAAACCAGACCGTCCTCGTCGAACAGCTTGGTGTATTCCGTGTGAATCCCATTGCTGCCCTCTAGCACTTTATCTAATAGCCCGACGCGCTCAAGGGCGTTGCGCACCTTTGGTTCGTCAATTGCGCCGCTTTCGCAGCAGGAGACAAATTCGCTGATGCGCAGCGAATACTCCTGAAATTCCTGAAACACGGACGTCATCGCATTGCGCAACGACAGGATATCGTATTTGCGGACATCGCGACCATTGATTTTTACACTGCCCTTATCCGGATCATAAAACCGCATCATCAAGCGAACGATTGTAGTTTTGCCTGCGCCGTTTACACCGACCAACGCAAATTTTTCCCCGCGCCTGATGGTGAAGCTGACATCATTGAGCACATGCTTTTCCGCATTAGGGTATTTAAAGCTGACTTTTTCGAACTCGATGCTTTCGACATTGTGCAGCTCCACACCTTCAGTGGCTTCAATTTTCGGCTCATATTCAAAGATATCCCGAATATGGCGGATGAACATGCTGCTTTGCTTTATAATCCCTAGGTATTCCGACGTGTTTTGGAAAGCGTTGGTCACAAGGGCAAATGAAGCCGCCAAAGCAGTCATGTCCCCGATGGTTATAGTTCCTGCGTACATAAAATACATCAGATACATATATGGGATGGACCACGTCAGCAATATGGAAAAGACCGACTCCGACATTGATGCTTTTAAGTTCTTGAGGTTCTGTTCGCGCTGCAGCCCTTGCTGCTCTGCCAGAGCGTCGTCGTATTTCCTAAAAAGCAATTTGCCTAGCGAGAAATATTGTTTTATGTCCGCCATTGTATCCCTCTGAAAAAAAAGCGCTTTGAAATACTGCGTTCGGCGTACAGCCGGAGTGACGGCCTCATTGTACTCGTACTGTTTTTTTGCGCGCCATTGGTTTATTTTAAATGACACAAACGCCATAGCGACGGCCAGCACTATGAATAATGGGTTTAGCGCAATAATAATGGCCGCGCCTACCGACAGGCTAACGGCCAATGATGAAAAATTGCTTAACATGCTAACCAGCGCATCCCCCTCTTCCCCCATTGCCGAAACCGCCTTGGACAGTCTGTCGAACGATTCCGGAGCATCAAAATATTCTGCGTCGAGCTTGGCAGCTTTTTTAAGCAGCCTGTCGCTGAGGTATCTTTCGAGGCGCATGAGCACAATCGGTCGCCTACGCATATACATATGGTACGATATTGTGTTGGAAAGCAGCATGGACAAGGCATACGCCAGGGCAATCCCGACAAAAACCGCAAACGGACTCCCATCCGCAACGCCATCCATTACCCATTTTATGAACATTGCTGACATAATAGTGTATGGGACCTGCCCCCCGAAGGAAAACAGCAGCCATATAAAATATCTTTTATCCGCAAGCCAGACAAATTTTAAGAAATACAGTACATTTTTCACAAGAACCTCCTATCAAATAGCAGCTGCAGAGCACTTTAACCTTTAGGCCATGTCATATCAGTTATGCGCATTCAATCATTTTTTTACAATTTTGTCAATATTACAATGTTGTTTGTGTTAAAATTTATGCAATTTGCACATTGTCATTCGATCAATGCGTTGATAAGCATACCCGCCAGTGCAGCATTTTGAGAACAATTTGAAAAAGGAGCTGCTGCACTTTCCTTAGTGCAACAGCCCCGTTTATGCCTTGTCAGCGCTTAGTTTTCCATATTGCGTATATCGTTTAGCAGCTTATCTATGTCGGTAATCGCATGCTCAATGTCGTCAAGCTCGCTGCCCCCATCGATTAGCTGGCGAGCCGACTTGAGGGAAAATAGCGCACGTCTGAACAAATCGAGTGCGCCACTGAAATCTCCTGCGTCAATGGCTGCGGCGGCATCCATTATATTGCTGTCTACCGCCAATAGTTCAGCCTCAAAGCTATGCCCATGGTTTCGTTCGTTGAATCCGTTCAAAAAATTGCCTCCGTACCCCTTACTAAGTGCAATGAATACTCCATTTATTACCATTATACCGACCATGGGATTATTGTCAATAAAAATAAAAATGCCAAGCACGACAAAAACTGCTTGACAAGCATATGAAACGTGGTAGAATGGATTGCTGTGTGTTCGAAAACAAGCATTCCAATACCCTCACCGATGCACAGTCTAACACCAGATTATAGTAATTGTCAACATGAAGCAGATGAAACGTAACAACACAGCCGTGTGTGTCTCGCGATAAGCGTGCAAAAAAAATATGAAATCAGGAGTGATGCAGATGCCTAAAGACGTGGTATACGGCAAAACCTTACGCAAGAGTTATGCCAAAACCGATGAAGTTCAAGAGATGCCAAACCTTCTGGAGATTCAGAAGCATTCCTACAATTGGTTTCTTGACACAGGATTGCGGGAAGTGTTTCGCGACGTCGCCGCAATTACCGACCACTCGGGGAGCCTTGAGCTGTCGTTTATCGACTTCAATATGAATGAAAACCCGAAATATTCTGTTGAGGAATGCAAGTCCAGAGACGCAACATTTGCGGCTCCCATTAAGGTCAGCGTGAGGCTCCGCAATAAAGAGACGGAGGAAATCAAGGAGCAAGAGATTTTCATGGGTGATTTCCCGATAATGACTAATGCGGGAACATTTATCATCAATGGAGCCGAGCGCGTAGTCGTTTCGCAAATTATCCGCTCGCCCAGCGTGTACTACGAAAAAAAGACAGACATTAAGACCGCCGTCACTATATTTGCCGCTACGCTTATTCCGTACCGCGGGGCTTGGCTGGAGTATGAGACCGACGCATCAGATGGGTTCTTTGTCCGCGTTGATAAAAACAGGAAACTCCCAGTGACATGGTTGTTGCGCGCCGTTGGCAGGCCCGGAGAAAGCGATTATACCAGACTATCGATGTCAGGAGCCGAGGGGGGTGCTGAGACCGTTGAGCAGATTGCTGCTATATTTGGCGAAGATGAGCGCATAATGGCCACGCTTGAAAAGGACACCTGCCGTACAAGCGATGAGACGCTTATCGAGCTTTACAAAAGGCTGCGACCCGGCGACCCGCCAACTGTTGATAGTGCGCAGACGCTACTTAACAATCTTTTCTTTGACGCTCGCCGGTACGACATATCCACTGTTGGCCGCTATAAATTCAATAAGAAGCTAGCACTTTGGCCCAGGCTTGTCGGCCAGGTCCTTGCCCAGCCGATTGCCGATCCGATGTCGGGTGAGATAATTGCAGAAGCGGGCGAGCGGCTTAGCCGTGCGCGCGCTGAAGAAATTGATGCACTTGGAGTCAATGATGCCTATGTGCAGGCCGATGGGCGCGAGGTGAAAGTTTTTGCCAACGGAATGGTAAGGATGGATCGTTTTGTGAATTTTGACCCCGAGGCCGAGCTGGGAATCAAAGAAAGGGTGCGTTTTATTATCCTCCGCGACCTCCTAGAAAAACATAAGGACAGTGAAGAAGAGCTAAAAGAGGCAATCCGCGACAATATCGACAACCTAATTCCAAAGCACCTTATCCCCGACGATATTTTCGCTTCGGTCAACTACTTGTGCTGTATCGCCCATGGAGTTGGTGAGCCTGACGACATTGACCATCTTGGAAACAGGCGTATGAGAAGTGTTGGTGAGCTGCTCCAAAATCAGTTTCGCGTCGGCTTTTCAAGGATGGAGCGCGTTATTCGCGAGCGCATGACGCTGCAGGATCTTGACATAATAACCCCGCAATCGCTAATTAATATCAGGCCTGTAACTGCGGCCATAAAGGAATTCTTTGGTTCGTCCCCGCTGTCGCAGTTTATGGATCAGACAAACCCGCTTGCCGAGCTGACGCACAAGCGCAGGCTGTCGGCCCTGGGGCCCGGCGGGCTTTCGAGAGAGCGCGCAAGCTTTGATGTGCGCGACGTCCACTACAGCCACTATGGGCGTATGTGTCCGATTGAGACGCCGGAAGGCCCGAACATAGGCCTTATATCCTATCTTGCATCATATGCAAGGGTCAATGAATACGGCTTTATGATTGCCCCGTTCCGCAAGGTAGACAAGGTGTCCCAGCGGGTTACGAATGAGATTGTGTACCTTACGGCAGACATGGAAGACCAGTACATCATCGCACAGGCGACGGAGCCGGTAGATGAAAATGGCTGCCTCGTAAACGAGCGCATCACATGCAGGTACCGCGACGAGATACTGGAAGTCAACCGCAACAGGATTGACTTTGTCGATATTTCCCCGGCGATGATGGTCTCAATCGCAACTGCGATGATTCCGTTCCTTGAAAATGACGACGCAAACAGGGCGCTTATGGGCGCAAACATGCAGAGGCAGGCCGTGCCGCTGCTCATGTCGGAGGCACCAATTGTCGCTACTGGCATAGAGCATAAATGCGCTGTCGATTCAACGGTGGTTCTTTCGGCTTCCGACGATGGGGAGGTGGCATATGTTTCCTCCACTCGGATTTCAGTTAAATACGACGACCTTGGTGTTCAAGACCATTTTCTGACGAAATTTGCAAGGAGCAACCAAGGGACTTGCACCAATCAGCGCCCGATTGTCTCAGTCGGCGACAGAGTAAACAAAGGTGATATAATTGCGGACGGCCCATCGACGTCCGAAGGTGAGATAGCCCTTGGAAAGAATATCCTAGTTGGGTTTATGACTTGGGAAGGGTACAACTATGAGGACGCAATCCTCATCAATGAGCGCCTTGCGATGGACGATGTATTTACATCGATTCACATAGAGGAGCATGAAATAGACGCCCGCGACACGAAGCTTGGCCCGGAAGAAATCACGCGGGACATCCCCGGAGTCGGTGAAGATGCGCTGCGTTACCTTGACGAGCGCGGCATCATAAGCGTAGGCGCCGAGGTTCAGGCGGGTGACATCCTTGTAGGAAAGGTGACCCCAAAGGGAGAAACCGACCTTACGGCAGAAGAGCGCCTCCTGCGCGCGATTTTTGGAGAGAAGGCCAGGGAGGTCAGGGACACCTCGCTTAAAGTTCCACACGGTGAAAGCGGGATTGTGGTCGATGTCAAGGTTTTCACTCGCGAAAACGGCGATGAGCTCAATCCGGGGGTGAACATGGTCGTGCGCTGCTATGTCGCACACAAACGGAAAATCAGCGTCGGCGACAAAATGGCGGGACGCCACGGCAACAAGGGCGTCGTTTCCAGGATACTTCCCCAGGAGGACATGCCGTATATGCCCGACGGAACGCCCCTCGACATCGTGCTCAACCCCCTAGGCGTGCCGTCTAGGATGAACATCGGGCAAGTGCTTGAAGTCCACCTTGGATATGCGGCAAAATCGCTGGGATGGAAAGTCGCAACCCCGATTTTCAATGGCGCCAACGAGCAGGACATTTGGGATACGCTCAAGCTTGCGGGTCTGCGAGAGGACGGCAAGAGCGTTTTATATGATGGGCGCACGGGCGAGGAGTTTGACAGCCCGGTAACGGTAGGCTACGTCTACTTCCTTAAACTGCACCACCTTGTCGACGACAAGATCCACGCACGTTCGACGGGTCCGTACAGCTTGGTAACTCAGCAGCCATTGGGCGGAAAAGCCCAGTTCGGCGGGCAGCGTTTCGGCGAAATGGAGGTCTGGGCGCTTGAAGCTTATGGCGCAGCCTATACCTTGCAGGAGATACTCACAGTTAAATCCGACGATGTTACCGGCAGGGTAAGGACGTACGAGGCGATAGTCAAGGGCCATAACATACCCAAGCCCGGGGTGCCCGAGTCATTTAAGGTGCTTGTCAAAGAACTTCAGTCGCTATGCCTTGATGTGCGCGTCTTGGATGAAAATGGCATGAAGGTTGAGCTTCGCGGCGACGATGGCGAGGAGGTCGTCGATATGCGTGACAACAACGATGAATACAGAAACGGCTATAAGGGCGATGAAGATGAATTCAGTGCTCGGGGGTACCACATTGACAACATAGAGGATGCCGGGCGAGACGGCTTTTACGGCGACGACGAAGATGAGGATGCAGAGCTGGATATGGATGACGATGAAGAAGTTCCATCGCCGGAAGAGGGGTACGAGATGTTTGAATTGGACAATTCAGACGGCAGTGATAAAGAGGAGGTATGTGAATAATGAGTTTCCTACCTTTTGAGGCAATGCAAATTGGGTTGGCTTCCCCTGAAATGATACGCAGTTGGTCGCATGGCGAAGTTAGAAAGCCTGAAACCATAAACTATAGGACGCTCAAACCTGAGCGCGACGGACTGTTTTGCGAAAAAATATTTGGACCGACCAAGGACTGGGAATGCCACTGCGGAAAGTATAAGAAAATCCGCTACAAAGGCAAAGTGTGCGACCGCTGCGGAGTAGAAGTCACGAAGTCGAATGTGCGCCGCGAGAGGATGGGGCATATCGAGCTTGCCGCCCCGGTTTCCCACATATGGTACTTTAAGGGGATTCCTTCGAGGATGGGGCTGCTTTTGGATTTGACTCCGAGGGTTCTCGAAAAGGTGCTGTATTTTGCCACATATATTGTCATAGACCCAGGCGATACGCCGCTCAGGAAGAACCAGATACTGACTGAAAAAGAGTATCGCGAAATGCGCGAAAAATACGAAGATGATTTCAGGGCAGGGATGGGCGCTGAGGCTATAAAAGACCTTCTGGCGGATATCGACATAGAAAAATTCTCAGAGCAGCTGAAAAACGAGTCGCGCGATGCGACTGGCCAGAAAAAGGCGAAACTGGTTAAAAGGCTCGAGGTTGTCGAGGCTTTCCGCCAATCAGGAAATGACCCGACTTGGATGATTATTGACGTCCTGCCTGTGATTCCGCCTGAAATCCGCCCAATGGTCCAGCTTGATGGTGGGCGCTTTGCGACCTCCGACCTAAATGACCTGTACAGGCGCGTCATAAACCGCAATAACCGCCTAAAGAGGCTTATGCAGCTCCATGCGCCCGACATTATTGTCAGAAATGAGAAGAGAATGCTCCAAGAGGCTGTAGATGCACTGATCGACAATGGCAGGCGCGGAAGGGCAGTCACGGGGGCGAATTCAAGGGCGCTCAAATCGCTCTCAGATATGCTCAAGGGCAAGCAGGGACGTTTTAGGCAGAACCTGCTGGGCAAGCGCGTGGACTATTCGGGTCGTTCGGTTATCGTAGTCGGCCCCGAGCTTAAGCTTTACCAGTGCGGCGTGCCGAAGGAAATGGCAATTGAGCTGTTCAGGCCTTTTGTTATGAAAAAGCTGGTGGAGGACGGTATCTCCAATAATATCAAAAATGCAAAGAAAATGGTTGACAAAGGTGTCACCGAAGTCTGGGACGCACTCGAAGTGGTGATTAAAGAGCACCCGGTTCTCCTAAATCGCGCCCCAACTCTCCACAGGCTAGGCATCCAGGCCTTTGAGCCGATTTTGGTCGAGGGGCGCGCGCTCAAGCTTCATCCGCTCGTCTGCACAGCTTATAATGCCGACTTTGACGGAGACCAAATGGCAATACATGTGCCGCTGTCTGCGGAGGCGCAAGCCGAGGCGAGGATACTTATGCTTTCGGCGAATAACCTGCTGCACCCAAAAGATGGGCAGCCCGTCACTGTGCCGACGCACGACATGATTTTGGGCGCATACTACCTGACGTTCCAGCGCGACGACGAGCCCGGCGCAAATAATCACTATGTTTCGGCAAACGAGGCGCTCATGGCGTATCAATGCGGAGATGTGGGCATTCATGCGCCAATCAATGTCCGCGTCACAAAGATTGTCGATGGTGTTGAGCAGAGAAAGACTATCTCCACAACAGTGGGCAGAATTATTTTTAATGAACCAATCCCGCAAGACTTGGGATTTGTCGATAGGGCGGACCACGAGCACATGTTCGAATATGAGATCAATTTTAGGACTGGGAAAAAGGAATTAGAAAAAATCATCGAACTGTGCATTTCAAGACATGGGTTTACGCGCTCGGCATCCGTGCTAGACAAGATAAAGTCGCTAGGATTTAAGTATTCGACGCAGGGCGCTATAACTATCTCTATTGCGGATATGACCGTGCCTGACAAAAAATGGCCCTTAATCAGGGACACAGAGCAAAAGGTCATCGCTATTGAAAAACAGCATAGGCGCGGCTTTATAACCGACGATGAGCGGTACAGACTTGTTGTACGGGAATGGGAGAAGACCACAAAAGCTATTACCGACGAGTTGACCGACACGCTCAGCGAATACAATCCAGTTTACATGATGGCGCACTCCGGAGCCCGGGGGAGCATGAACCAGATAAGGCAGCTTGCGGGCATGCGCGGGCTGATGGCAAACACAGCGGGCAAGACAATTGAGATACCGATAAAAGCCAATTTCCGCGAAGGGCTGACGGTTCTCGAATATTTCGTATCGTCCAGGGGCGCCAGAAAGGGACTTGCAGACACGGCTCTCAGAACTGCGGACTCAGGTTATCTTACGCGCCGCCTTGTAGATGTTTCGCAGGATGTTATCGTACGCGAGGATGATTGCGGAACGCACGATGGCATAATTGTCCACGAAATTGTGGAAAACGGGAGCATGATTGAGACATTTGCAGAAGTCTTAAACGGCCGATTTCCATCAGATGATGTAGTAGACGAAAAAACAGGCGAGCTGCTGTTTGAGCGGTCGCACATGCTTACGACGGCGGATGCCGACATGCTTCAGGCGAGGGGCATTACCTCCCTGAAGATACGGACTGTAATGGATTGCGAGTCAAAAAGCGGCATTTGCGCAAAGTGTTATGGAATCAATCTTGCGACGGGCGAAACAGTGTCAATCGGTGAAGCTGTTGGCGTAATTGCCGCCCAGTCGATTGGGGAGCCCGGCACGCAGCTGACGATGAGGACGTTCCATACCGGAGGCATTGCGGGCGACGACATTACTCAGGGACTTCCGCGCGTCGAGGAGCTTTTTGAAGCGCGCAAGCCTAAAAAAATGGCAATCCTGTCAGAAATTGATGGGAAGGTCGAGGTTGAAGAGACACGCAAAAATGCGATAGTCGCAATAACTGTCTCACATTCCGATGACGGTGACGCAAGGATTTACCAAACGCCTTATTCATCGGGAATTCGAGTGAAAACAGGCGACATCGTTGCGGCGGGGGACAAGCTGACCGACGGCGCCCTTAACCCTCACGACATTATGCGCATACTCGGCAAGTCTGCGACACAGACCTACCTGATATCCGAGGTCCAGAGGGTGTACCGCCAACAGGGCGTTGATATAAACGACAAGCACATAGAAGTCATTGTCCGGCAAATGATGCGCAAGGTCAGGGTCGAAGACGGCGGAGATACGGAGTTGCTCTCAGGGACTACTGTTGACTTAAATGACTTCAAGCTGGCTAACCTCGCCGTCAAAGAGAGGATTGAAAATGGAGAGGCTGAGCTAAGGCTTGCTGAGCTCTCTCCGCTATTGATGGGCATAACAAAAGCGTCCCTGGCGACGGAATCCTTCCTGTCGGCCGCTTCATTCCAAGAGACTACAAAGGTGCTTACCGAAGCCGCTATCAAGGGCAAGGTGGATAGGCTGGTCGGACTTAAGGAGAATGTCATTATCGGAAAGCTGGTCCCCGCAGGCAGCGGGCTTTCAATGTACCGCAAGTTCGACAGCGACATCGATCAGCCTTCAAGCGTCTATGACGATGTGGCGGCAGCTGATGACGATGGTTATTATGATGAACACGAAACTGGCAACAACGATGCAAGCGAGGATATAGAAGTAGATTTGTCACAGCTGATTGGCTCAGGCAACGCGCTTTAAGAGCGAGCAAGAATTAGGGGTTAAGAATTCGTAATAGGGGGCCCCTCAGACAGCTACCATAATTTCTGGATCCGGGCTCCGAATTTTTCTTGACGTACAGTCTCGCTTGTGTTAGAATTCTCTTCCGTGCGAGAGATTAATCCAATTTTTACGGATTCGAAAATTTTTCGACAATCCGCGAAAATAAAATAACTTACAGGAAAGGAGGAAAATAATGCCAACGTTTAACCAACTGGTCAGAAAGGGCAGGCAAACCCATGCGACCAAATCGAACTCACCGGCTATGCAAAAAGGCCTCAATACATTGAAGAACAGGGAAACAAACCTCTCTTCGCCGCAGAAGCGCGGAGTATGCACCGCTGTCAGGACGTCTACACCAAAAAAGCCGAATTCGGCTCTGCGGAAAATAGCCCGCGTGCGGCTTACCAATGGCTTTGAGGTGACGGCATACATCCCGGGTGTAGGCCATAACCTTCAGGAGCACTCAGTCGTAATGATTCGCGGCGGCCGTGTCAAGGATCTCCCAGGAGTGCGCTACCATATCATCCGCGGCACGCTGGATACCCAAGGCGTCACAGACCGTATGCAAGCCCGTTCGAAGTATGGCGCAAAGAAGCCAAAGGCCGGTAAAGCGTAGTCTTAAAGTACAAGCTTTATGCAAAGGCTAGTAAATGCCTAGCAATGAAGATACAATATAACTCTTCAAAGCGGGCGCAAATGCCGGGGGACAAAGCTGACTCCCGGAGTACCTATGAGATCATTCGGCCTTGTCAGGTATGTCAAAGTACCACGATTAGGTCAAAAAAGTATGAAGGAGGGAAGTATAGTGCCAAGAAGAGGCAATGTACCCAAACGAGAAGTTTTGCCCGATCCCCAATATAATTCCGTTATGGTCACAAGACTTGTGAACAGTATTATGCTAGATGGGAAAAAGGGCGTTGCGCAGAAAGTCGTCTATGGCGCATTTGACATTATAGGCGAGAAAACCGGCAAGGAACCGCTTGACGTGTTTATCTCCGCACTGGAAAACATTATGCCTACGTTAGAAGTCAAAGCGCGCAGGGTCGGCGGCGCGACATATCAAGTGCCAATAGAGGTCAGAGCCGACAGACGGCAGACCTTGGGGCTTCGCTGGCTCACGAGCTACGCAAGGTCCCGCAATGAAAAAACGATGAGGGAGCGTCTCGCCGGGGAAATCATGGACGCAGCGAACAGTACCGGTGCGGCTGTGAAGAAACGTGAAGACACACACAAAATGGCAGACTCAAACAAGGCGTTTGCACACTACCGGTGGTGATAGAACATGCACCGCCATGACGAGGAAAGGAGCTGAATTTTATGCCAAGGCAATATCCGCTTGAAAAAACGCGCAACATTGGCATTATGGCTCATATAGATGCGGGAAAAACCACCACAACTGAGCGTATCCTGTTTTACACGGGCAGGACATACAAGCTCGGCGAGGTACACGAGGGCGCAGCAACAATGGACTGGATGCAACAGGAACAGGAGCGCGGGATTACCATTACGTCCGCAGCGACGACCTGTATCTGGAATGAGCATCGCATAAACGTTATTGACACTCCCGGCCACGTGGATTTTACCGTGGAAGTTGAGAGGTCGCTGCGTGTGCTTGACGGTTCTGTTGCAGTTATGTGCGCCAAGGGAGGCGTTGAACCGCAGTCTGAAACTGTCTGGCGGCAAGCTGATCATTATCAAGTCCCCCGCATGATATATGTAAACAAAATGGATATTGTGGGAGCTGATTTCCACAATGTCGTAGGAATGGTTCACGATAGGCTAAAAGCAAATGCCGTGCCTATCCAGCTGCCGATAGGGACTGAGGCCGAGTTCCGGGGCATAATCGACCTTGTAGAAATGAAAGCCGACGTGTACTACGACGACCTTGGAAAGGACATGCGCGTTGAGGACATACCGGAAGACATGCTTGAGGCAGCGCAGGAATACAGGGCAAAACTCATTGAGGCCGTGTCTGACTTCGACGATGATATTATGGAAAAATACCTCGAAGGCGAGGAGATTTCCACGGACTCGCTAAAGGCAGCTATACGCAAAACAACTCTCGCCGTCAAGATGATGCCGGTTGTTTGCGGCACCTCGTACAAGAACAAGGGAATTCAGAAGCTGCTCGACGCAATTGTCGACTACCTTCCATCTCCGGTAGATATTCCGGATATGATTGGAACTCGCCCATCCGATGGCGAGGAGGACAGCCGACCGCCAACGGAGGATGCGCCGTTTTCCGCCCTTGCGTTTAAGATAATGACCGACCCGTATGTTGGGAGGCTGTCGTTTTTTCGGGTGTATTCAGGCTCTGCCCAAACAGGCACGATGATTTACAATTCCACCAAGGGCAAGAGGGAGCGCATGGGTCGCATCCTTCAGATGCACGCCAATCACCGCGAAGATATTGACACAGCGTATACGGGAGACATAGCCGCTGCTGTGGGGCTTAAAGACACTACGACGGGGGACACCCTATGCGATGAAAAGAACCCGATTATCCTTGAGTCTATGGAGTTTCCAGAGCCGGTTATACGAGTTGCGATCGAACCTAAGACTAAGGCCGGTCAGGAGAAGATGGGCGTGGCTCTTTCAAAGCTCGTGGAAGAGGATCCCACCTTCAAGACGTACACCGACGAGGATACCGGACAGACTATCATAGCCGGGATGGGCGAGCTGCACCTGGAGATTATCGTTGACAGGCTGCTCCGCGAGTTCAGGGTCGAAGCAAACATCGGAAAACCGCAGGTGTCCTACAAGGAAACAATCCGCGGCACTGCCAATGTGGATGTCAGAAACGTCAGGCAAACAGGCGGCAAAGGGCAATATGGACATGTCAAGATTATTCTCGAGCCGAACGAATCAGGAAAGGGCTACGAGTTTGTCGACAAAATCACGGGAGGCACGATACCAAAGGAATACATCCCGGCTGTCAACGAAGGTATTCAGGGCGCTATGACGGCGGGTGTGCTCAATGGGTATCAGGTCGTCGATGTCAAAGTAACTCTGTACGATGGTTCGTACCACGATGTTGACTCATCTGAGCTTGCGTTCAAGATTGCCGGAAGCATGGCGTTCAAAGAAGCGATGCTCAAGGCAAACCCTGTCCTTTTGGAGCCGATAATGAATGTCACCGTCACAGTCCCCGATGAGTACATGGGCGATGTTATGGGCGACCTAAACGCAAGGCGCGGTCAAATCACGGGGTCTGAAACAAAAAGCGGGGCCGCACAAATCACCGCATCCGTGCCGCTGTCTACAATGTTTGGTTATGCGACGTCATTGCGTTCATTCACTCAGGGCAGAGGGAACTTTGCGATGGAACCCAGCCATTACGTTGAGCTTCCAAAATCACTTCAAGACGACTTGATTAATGGAAAGCGGATTTAAACGCAAAAAATAAACATCTTGCAAAATATAAAAAAATGCGGTAGAATACCGCATAAAACAGAGGCTATATTTTATTTAGAATCGTAAGGAGGATTTCTAAGAAATGGCAAAGCAAAAGTTTGAAAGAAACAAGCCGCACGTTAATATCGGCACAATTGGTCACGTTGACCACGGTAAGACTACGCTGACTGCCGCGATTACGAAATACCTGAGCCTTCAGGGCAAAGCCAAGTTTGAGGCATATGACACAATCGACAAAGCCCCCGAAGAGCGTGAGCGCGGCATAACAATCAACACGGCGCACGTTGAGTATGAGACAGATGCCCGCCACTATGCGCATGTTGACTGCCCGGGGCATGCAGACTATATCAAAAACATGATTACTGGCGCCGCACAGATGGACGGTTCAATTCTCGTTATCTCAGCCGCTGACGGCCCGATGGCTCAAACCCGCGAACACATTCTCCTGGCTCGCCAGGTTGGCGTCCCAGCTATCGTGGTGTTCATGAACAAGGCAGACCAGGTCGACGACGAAGAGCTCCTTGAGCTTGTCGAGATGGAAATCCGCGAGCTGCTTTCAAAGTATGATTTCCCGGGCGACGATATCCCAATCGTCAAGGGTAGCGCACGCAACGCCCTTGAGTCCGAAAACACAGATTTTAACGCACCTGAGTTCGAATGCATCAAAGAGCTGATGGCCAATGTAGACTCATATATCCCGACGCCTGAGCGCAAGTCTGACCTGCCATTCTTAATGCCCGTCGAGGACACAATGACAATCACTGGGCGCGGAACGGTCGCCACCGGGCGCGTTGAGCGCGGCCAGATTAACCTTAACGAGAAGGTCGAAATTGTGGGCTTGATGGAAGAGCCGCGCGAGACGACCATCACCGGCATCGAAATGTTCAGGAAGCTCCTCGACTACGCAGAGGCCGGCGACAACATCGGCGCACTCCTGCGCGGTGTGTCGAGGGATGAAATCTGGAGGGGCCAGGTTCTTGCCAAGCCCAAGAGCATCAAACCATTGACGAAGTTCAAGGGTCAGGTCTACGTCCTGTCCAAGGACGAGGGAGGCCGCCACACCCCTTTCTTCAACAACTATAGGCCGCAGTTTTACTTTAGGACTACTGACGTTACGGGAGTCATCACCCTGCCTTCGGATGTTGAGATGTGCATGCCCGGCGACAATGTCGAGATGGACGTCGAGCTGATTACGCCTATCGCCATCGAACACGGTCTGCGCTTCGCTATCAGGGAAGGCGGCAGGACGGTAGGCTCCGGGGTCGTCATCGCAGTGACGGAGTAGAGGGTTGACCTTAGGACTCAGAATCTACAAAAATATAAGCACAGGGGCGGCGATGGAAAACGCCGCCCTGTTTTGCGGCTATTTGCACAAAAAACACAAAATTGACTGCATTAAGTAACAAAAATATAAAAAAATTTACAGAAACAAAACAATTTGCTATTGTATTTTGCTAGGGTTTGGTATATTATGTAAAAAACGCACAGGAGTGCATGGGCAAAATGACATAAAATATGTCATTCTGGCTGGTCGGGGAGGATGGCTTAGTGTCAAGCAGGATATTTCAAAGCGTTATTATCCAGATGAAAGATGCCACCACGCGAGCTATTGGCGTTGTCGATCCGGAAGGAATTGTTGTAGCAAGCAGCGATCTTTCCCTGATTGGCACAAATGTAGGTGTTGTGCAAACTCAAGGCGGCGAGCATGGTGGCGACCTAACAACTACATATGGGGGAAGAACTTACAAGGCTCTCGGTGTTGGCGCCGCTGATGACTATACCGTTTTTGCAGAAGGCGAGGATGAGCTTTCAAAGACAATCTGTATAATGGCTTCCATCGCCATTAGCGAAGCCGGTATATATTTTGAGGAAAACCACGACAAACGGGCCTTTGTGAAGAACATAGTGACTGAAAATGTTTTGCCAGGCGACATATACATCCGCGCCAAAGAGCTGCGCTTTGCGTCTGAGGTAATGAGGGGGGTGCTCGTTATCCGGAACAGCACAACGATTGACCCTTCGGCGATTGACCTCCTGCAAGACTCATTCCCAGACAGGCATCATGATTTTGTGATCTCCGTAGGGGACAACGACATAGCGGTTATAAAGGAAATGCCCCCGACTGCGGATTTGAAATTTTTGCTGAAGTTTGCCGAAATGATTGAGCAGAAGCTGGAAAGCGAGCTTTCCCTTAAGACCGTCATAGGCATAGGCACGCCTGCGCGCCACCTGCGCGAGCTTCCCGACAGATATAAGGAAGCGCTGATTTCCATTGATGTTGGCAGGGTGTTTGATGCCGAGAAAAATATTATAAGCTACGAGAGCCTTGGCATTGGGAGGCTGATTTACCAGCTCCCGACAACTTTGTGCGAAATTTTCCTTTCCGAGGTTTTTAAGCGCAACCCTATTGAAGCCTTAGATCAGGAGACATTATTCACAATTGACAAATTTTTTGAAAACAGCCTAAATGTGTCGGAGACGTCTAGGAAGCTTTTTGTTCATAGGAACACTCTAGTTTACAGGCTCGAGAAAATCAAAAAAATCACAGGACTGGATCTTAGGGAGTTTGACCATGCCATAATTTTTAAGGTTGCGCTTATGGTAAAGAAGTACCTTGTCTCACAGGAGTCGAAATACTAACATGATTAGATTAACCGACGTTTTTAAAGTTTATGCCAACGGTACGAAAGCTTTAAAGGGCGTCACTTTTACACTAAATACCGGGGAGTTCGCATTTTTGGTAGGCCCTTCTGGTTCCGGCAAGTCGACTATAATCAAGCTCCTGACCGGCGAGGTTGCGCCGACGGATGGACAGGTTGTTGTCAATGGATACGATATGGAACGTATACGAATGAGCAAGATGCCATACCTAAGAAGGACTATAGGCGTTATTTTTCAGGATTTCCGGCTGATTGAAGGAAAGACAGTATTCGAAAATGTCGCATTTGCCATGCGCGTCGTTGGTGCGTCAAACAAGGAAATCCGCCAGCGCGTGCCATATGTAGTTGAGCTTGTCGGACTCGAAAATAAAATTAACGCAAAGCCTGATGAGCTGTCGGGCGGCGAACAGCAGAGGGTCGCTATAGCGCGTGCGCTTGTCAACAATCCTTCGCTTATCATTGCCGACGAACCAACAGGCAACCTTGACCCTGCGCGCAGCCTTGAGATACTCTTGCTGCTGCAAAAAATTAATGAGCTAGGGACCACGGTCCTAATTGTGACACATGAGAAGCCGCTCGTTGACAGATTGTCCATGCGCGTTATTGCGATTGATGGAGGCCGGATTATCAGCGACGGAATGGATGGGTATTATAACTATGAAGTGGAGTAGGAACAGAACTGGTTATTATCTAAAAGAGGGCGTATCGAGTATATTCAACCATAGTCTTATGTCCTTTGCGTCGATATGCATTATTATTGCTTTTCTGCTTATTATGGGCAGTTTCATACTCCTTGCCGTAAACATCAACGATATCATCGGCGGGCTTGAAGACGAAAACATAATACTTGCGTATATTGACGAATACCTGTCCGAGTTCGAAGCCCGCGCTTTGGGCGCCGAGCTTGCGCGCACCGCAAATGTAAGCAGGGTGAATTTCATCACCCGCGAAGAGGCTTTGGAGCGGTTTATAGGCAGGCACGAGGAAACGGGGCGGTTTGCCGACGTTGACCCGACATGGCTGCGGCATCGGTTTGAGGTGTTCGTGGAAGATATTGCATTCATAAGCGACACATTGCACGAAATGCGCACGATATACGGCATAGAGAGGGTGAACGCAAACCTTACAGTTGCTAGGGCCTTGGTTTCGGTGCGAACTATTGTTACAGGCATTTCTGTTGTAATTATCGCCGTGCTCCTCGCCATATCGCTGTTTATCATGTCGAATACAATAAAGCTGGCGACGTATGAGCGCCGCGAAGAAATTGCTATCATGAGGATGGTAGGGGCGACGAACTCTTTTATCCGCTGGCCTTTCATTACTGAGGGCTTTATCTTAGGTTTCCTGGGCTCGATGGCATCGTATGCGGTCCTTTGGAGCCTGTATGGGATAATGGCGGGCAGGGTATATAATTTTGAAGCATTTTTTATTAATCTGGTGCCATTCTCCGTTGTGTCGGTGCCAGTTTTCTTCCTATTTGCCGCCATAGGGTTCGGCGTTGGAGTAGGCGGCAGCGGCTTGGCGCTAAATAAGTATCTCAAAGTTTAGATTTTTTTATAGAGGTGATTTATGACTATGAATAAGAAGGTTGTAAGAATAATAGCAATCGTGCTTGCGGCGGTGATGCTATTGTCTGTTGGGTTTATTGTTCTAGACGCAATTTCCGCATCAGCGAACACCAGCCCGACGCGAACGCAGATCAACAGGCTGCGCCAGGAGCTGCAGGATTACCAGAGGAGAAGAAGGGAAGTCCAGTCGCATATCAATGCCATTGATTTCGAAAAACGGACCGAGCTTGCCAGGAAGAGCGTGCTTGACGACAGGATCATGCTGACTGGGATGGAAATAGACAATATCATAGCGACTATCGAGCAATATGAATTGCTGATACTCGAAAAGGAGCACGAAGTTGACTTGGCGCAGGATAGGGAAGACGCCCAGTTCCAGCTTTACAGGTCGCGGGTTCGGGATATGGAGGAAAACGGCGTTATTTCATTTCTTGAGATACTGTTCGACTCAACCAATTTTGCCGACCTCCTGGCGCGGATGGACTTTGTTGCGGACATAATGCGCAACGACGAGCAAATGTACTTTGACCTAATCGACGCCCGTCTGGCGACCATTGCGGCGAAGGAAGCCCTTGAGGAAACCAAGCTTGAGCTTGAAGAAGAGGAAGTTCAGCTGCGGATTATGCAGGCGGAGCTCGAGGAGCAGGTCGCAGAGGCTGATTTGCTCATATATCAGCTGCAGCAAGACCGGGACGCTGAGGCGGCGCTGTATGCCGAGGTAGCTGCTGAGGAGGCTCGCGTCCTGCGGGACATCAACAGGGCGGAAGCGGAGCTCCGGAGACAGGAGGCTGCCGAAGCGGCGCGCAGGCAGGCGCAGAACATAGTCAGGGGTACCGGCGACCTTATGTGGCCTGTACCGTCTAGCAGGAATATAACGAGCGAATTTGGCTCAAGGATGCACCCAGTCTTTAGGCAGATGAGGCAGCATTCTGGTATTGACATTGCCGCGCGGCACGGCGCAAATGTTCTCGCCGCCGACAGGGGCACAGTCATAACTTCAAGGTTTAACTCATCTTATGGCAACTATATTGTAATTGCCCATGGGGAAAACAGGAACGGCGACAGGATCACTACCCTATATGCGCATTTGAGCACACGCTCTGTGAGCGTCGGTGATGTGGTGGAGCAAGGTCAGGTGATTGGGCGTATAGGCTCCACGGGCGTTTCAACCGGCCCGCATCTGCACTTTGAAGTTATGGTAAACGGCACAAGGGTTAACCCGATGAGATTCCTTTAGCCCCCTAGAGGATAACGTGACGATATGAAACGAAGATACTCGCTTGGAATTGTTATAACGCTGATGCTTTTTGCATCAGCGTTGACATGGGCAGGTACGGTGCTCATCACAGGGGTTCCCTTTGTGGGGTTGGGCAGCAGCAGAGCCAACTATGTGCGCGACTATGCTGCGCTCCTGGCGAGGATTGAGGAATATTTCATCGGCGAGTACGAAGAGGGGGAAATTGCAACTGCGGCGATGCGGGCGGCTGTCGCTGCGCTGGGCGACGAATGGTCGTTTTTTATGACGCAGGAGGAATTTGAACGCAACCAAGACAGCACTCGCAACAGGTATCAAGGCATTGGCGTCAATGTCATTTCCGATGAGGCAACCGGCAATATTAGGATAACCAATGTATTCAGCGGTTCTGCGGCGGAAACGGCAGGTATCATATCCGGTGACATGATTATTGAAGTCGATGGTGAGAGCGTAACGGGCATTACTCTTGCAGAGCTTCGCTACATGCTACTAAGGCCGATTGGCGAATCTGCGGAGATCGGCATAGAGCGCGAGGACGGCACAGTTGAGACGGTCACCGTCATTTATAGCTTTGTTTACGTCAATCCGGTCAGCTTTGAGATGCTTGAGGGACTTGTAGGCTATATAAGGTTGGCGAATTTTCACGGCGGCTCTGCGCAGCATTTTATTTCTGCGGCAAATGAGCTGATTGGGCAAGGTGCCTTGGGGTTTGTTTTTGACATGCGGGGTAACCCTGGGGGGTGGGTCACGGAGATGTCGGAAATTCTGGACTTCTTGCTGCCCGAGGGCGAGATTTTTGTGGCTGTGAACAGAAGTGGCATGGAGAATATAACGATGTCCGGGCCGGAGCATGTTGACTTGCCTATGGTAGTTATTGTAGACCGCTTTTCCTTCAGCGGGGCGGAGTATTTTGCTGCGATGCTCAGGGAGTTTGGCTTTGCCGAGATTGTTGGCGAACAGACGACGGGCAAGAGCCGGATGCAGAGGGCTGTGCGCATTCCAGGGGGTGGCGCTATAAATATTTCATTTGCCGAGTATCTGACGAAAAACAGGGTCAGCCTTCATGATGAGGGCGGCGTCACTCCAGACCATCCGGTGACGCTTACCGACGAGGAGCGCATTCTTTTCTTGACAGGAAATCTCGACAAGGAAATGGATCCGCAATTGCAAAAAGCGCTGCAAATTCTTGCAATTTCTTGATATTTGTTGACAAAGGCGCAAACTTCGCATATAATCACTCACTAAATTACATTCCGGAAAGGGTATAGTGCAATGTTCAAAGAAGCAAAGTATAAAATGAGCGAGGAACGGCTCTCGCAACTTAAGGACGAGCTACATTATTTGCAGACAGTAAGGGAAAAGGAGGTCGCCCAGCAGATAAAGGAGGCGCGCTCCTTCGGCGACCTTACTGAAAACAGCGAGTATGACGAGGCAAAGACCGAACAGGGCAAACTTTATTCAAAGATTGCTGAGATCAAAAACCTTATAGAAAATGCCGAAATTGTAAGGGCATCCCAAAAAACCGACATCGTTGGTATTGGCAGCAAAGTCACAGTGCGCGACTTGGAGGACGATTCCAAGGAGCTGTACGAGATTGTGGGCTCGCAGGAGGCAGATCCTGCGCTGTTTCGGGTTTCTGACGATTCGCCATTTGGAAAGGGCTTGATGGATCGCAAGATGGGCGACACCATAGAAATCGAAGCTCCCATTGGCACTCTAAAGTTCGAAATACTCAAAATTGAGTAAAAAGGTGGATACTTTTATGTCTGATGATAATTCAAATACTCTTGCAAGCGAAGGCGCAGAGCTCTCGGAAATCCTTCAAATCCGCAGGGAAAAGCTAAAGAGGCTTCAGGACGAGGGCAAGGATCCATTTCATATCACCAGCTTTTCCCGCACTGCATATTCAGCAGAGGTCACGGGTGACTTTGAGGCTTTTGAAAACAAGGACGTCGTCATGTGCGGTAGGGTAATGGCCAAGCGTGAGATGGGCAAGGCTACTTTTGTCGATATAATGGACGACAGGGGGAGAATTCAGCTCTACATAAAGCAAAACGACGTCGGCGAGGAGGCCTTTGGCGAGGTCAAGAAGGGCGATATTGGGGATTTTGTCGGAATTTCGGGTTTCGTCTTTAAAACGAGGATGGGCGAGGTTTCCGTCCATTGCAAGACCGTCACACTCCTTTCAAAGTCGCTCAGGCCATTGCCTGAGAAATTCCATGGTCTGACAAATCAGGAGCTCAAGTACCGCCATAGGTATGTCGATTTGATCATGAACCCAGATGTGCGAAAAACCTTTGAAATTCGCAGCAGGTTCATCTCCTTTGTGCGCTCATTCTTAAATGAGCGCGGGTACATGGAGGTCGAGACCCCGGTTCTAGGCACCATATCCGGCGGTGCGACCGCCAGGCCTTTTATAACGCACCACAACACGCTCGGGCTGGATATGTACTTGCGGATTGCCCTGGAACTGCATTTGAAGCGGCTTATAGTCGGCGGCATAGAGCGCGTATATGAGATTGGCAGGATATTCCGTAACGAGGGCATGGACACTAAGCACAATCCTGAGTTCACCATGGTTGAGCTTTATCAGGCTTATGCCGACTACAACGATATTATGGATTTATTTGAGGAGCTGGTGTCTTCTGCGGCGCTGAATATCCTTGGCAGCTACAAGCTCAAGTGGCTGGATTGTGATATAGATCTCACCCCGGGGTGGCAGAGGATTTCAATGGCTGATGCTGTAAAGGAGCACACGGGTGTTGACTTTATGTCCTTCGAGAGCACAGAGGATGCAGTCAAGGCGGCGGCCTCTATTGGCGTCAAGATGCCTGATGGGAAGGCGCCTACTTGGGGCGATTTGCTTTTCGAGTGTTTTGACCAAAGGGCGGAGGAGAAACTGATTCAGCCTGTGTTCATTATCGACCACCCCGTCGAAGTTTCGCCTTTGGCTAAGAGGAAGAAGTCCGACCCTAGGCTTACGGAGCGGTTTGAGGTTTTTATCTGCCGCAACGAGATGGGCAACGCTTTTAGCGAGCTTAATGACCCGATTGACCAGCGGCAGCGTTTTCTGGCGCAGGCTGCGTTGAGGAGTGCAGGCGACCTTGAAGCGGGAATGATGGACGACGATTTCATCAATGCCCTTGAATATGGGATGCCCCCTACCGGTGGGCTGGGCATAGGCATAGACAGGTGCGTCATGATGCTGACCGGCAATTCCTCAATTCGGGACGTCCTATTGTTTCCCACCATGAAGCCTATTGATGATTAATGCATAGCCGCTTCCGGCGGCTTTTTATGCGGGCTTAGACATTTCGACGCCCTTGGGGAGCAGCATCTGAGGTATTTGTATGGAGAGGATTTCCAGTCGGCGCAACCCATTGTGTGCGCATTTTAAGAAATTAGGCGCAAGCCGCAGCTATCGTGAGGCGTGTGGGGAGTTTCTTTGTGATGGCATTAAGCTGCTTGAGGAGGCATGGCGCTGCGGCGCTGATATTGTTGCGGTCATTGTTTCTGCCGACCTTGCTTTCCCTTTGCCGCCCGATACAAAGGTGTTTGTTGCTGACAAAAGCTTGATTGACTCTCTTTCCCCTTTAAAAAGTGCGCAGAACGTGCTGTTTTCCTGCAAGATTCCCGAAAATAGAATTCGGAGCGGCCCTGCCGGTACCCGGATTTTGCTTGACGGCGTCCAAGACCCCGGCAATGTAGGTGCCATTATTCGTACTGCTAATGCGTTTGGCATTCATGAAGTCATTTTGACGGGCGACTGTGCGGACATCTATAATCCCAAAACCATACGCGCGACAATGGGTGCTATCTTTAGGCAGCGCATTTGCTGCATGGGCATTCCAGAACTTTTGCGCATTAAAGAAGGTGGGGTTAAATTTGTCGGAGCTGCGCTTGGAGAGGATAGTATAGAGCTTGGGGAGCTGTGCCTCAAGGGGGCGCTTATTGCAGTTGGAAGCGAGGGGCGGGGGATTTCGGATGCGGTGCTCGAACTTTGTGACTCGAAGGTAATGATACCTATCGACCCACAGTGCGAATCTTTGAATGCTGCAGTGGCCGCAGCTATAATGATGTGGAGTGTGAGATAAATGCAGTCGCTTAAATATTGGGTTTGGCTTTCTACGATTAACGGAATCGGGGCTATGACTGCTATGCGCTTGCTCAACCATTTCGGCAGTCCGGAGAATGTTTTTATGGCTGATCTGCCGCAGTACCTCAAAGTTCCCGATATTAAACCCGGCGATGCCGCAAGGCTTTCGGATAAGAGCCTGGATGGGGCAAGTCTGATTTTGGCGGAGTGTGCCGAATGTGGCTGCCGCATAGTCACTTTCCGTGACGAGGAATATTCCGAGAGGCTCCGGAACATTTACGACCCGCCCATCGTCTTATACGTGCGCGGGCATTTGCCTGATATCGATGGAGAACCCATTGTCTCTATCGTTGGGTCAAGGGATTGCACCCCATATGGGATTGGTGCAGCTGAGTCCATTTCTCACGGCCTCGCCAGCCGTGGGGTCATTGTTGCTACCGGACTTGCGCGCGGAATTGATTCTGCGGCGGTGCGGGGCGCTATGCTCGGCGGGGGGCGGGTTATTGGAGTCGTAGGCACGGGCCTTGACGTGGTCTACCCTCCGGAGAATGTGGAGCTTTTCGACGATGTCGCAAATTATGGCGCCATAATCAGCGAGTACCCGCCAAAGACACCCCCGGCAAAAAATCATTTCCCCGCCCGAAACAGGATTATAAGCGGCATTTCGCTTGGCGTTGCTGTAATTGAAGCACCCAAGCGCAGTGGGGCGCTCATAACCGCAGCTAGGGCGTTGGAGCAGGGGCGGGATGTTTTTTCACTGCCTGGGAATGTCGATGCCAGAAGCTGCGAGGGTTCGAATGCGCTCCTTCGCGATGGAGCAATTCCGATACTGTCAGCAGAGGACATTATAAGCGAGTATGCCGAGCTATTCCCAGATAAAATTAGCGAGGGGGGCAAACCCAGTTTTAGCCCAGATGACGATGCAGATAAGCATAGGAAATTGCGCAGCGGGCAGGCGGTTTCGGATGCCGCCAAAAAAATTGTAAGCAAAAAAGAGATTGACAAGCAAACCGGGGTAGAATATATTGACTTAAACGAAATAATTGACGCCCTTGATGGCGACGAAGGAATTGTCGCAAATACGATTAAGGCAAATAGTGTACATATCGACGAGATTATCCAAAATTCCGGGCTGCCCCCGCAGCAGGTGCTGACAGCAATAACAATGCTTGAGATAAAGGGTGCTGTCGTGCAATCGGGTGGAAAGTATTATTCATTGGCAAAGCCGGAATAGCGGCATAGCCACATCATTAACCACAAAAATGCGAGGTCTGATAAATGGCAAAAGAAAAAAGCAATCTTGTAATAGTTGAATCGCCGGCGAAGGCAAAGACGATAGGGAAGTATCTTGGCTCTAATTTTCGGGTGACGGCGTCCATGGGGCATCTCAGGGATTTGCCCAAGAGCAAGCTTGGAGTAGATATCGAAGAAGGGTTCATTCCGGACTATCAGCCTGTCAAGGCCAGGGAAAGCACCATTTCCGAACTGGAGAAAGCCGCAAAGAACAGCTCGAACGTATATCTTGCAACCGACCCTGACCGAGAAGGGGAGGCTATTTCATGGCATCTTAAAGAGCTGCTTAAACTTCCTGATGATAAGACATTTCGGGTTACCTTTAACGAAATAACACAGAAAGTCGTACGCAGCAGTATCGAAAATCCGCGCGCAATAGATATGGACCTTGTCAACGCCCAGCAGGCAAGGCGCATCCTGGACAGGATCGTGGGCTACAAGCTCAGCCCATTGCTGTGGAAGAAGGTACGCCGCGGCCTCTCCGCAGGGCGCGTGCAGTCTGTCGCAACTAGGATGGTCACTGACAGGGAAGGCGAGATTCGCAATTTTAAACCTGAAGAATATTGGCTGTTAAGTGTAGATTTGACGCTGCTTGGTTTGGGCGATGACGTAAGCTCCGGGCGTTTCACAGCTTCGTTTCATGGAAATGAGAAAAAAAAGCTTGAGCTCACCAGTGAAGCGGAGGTAAAAGAGGTCATTGAAGCTGTCCGCACATCGCCTTTTTTTGTAAAATCAATAAAGCGGACTGAAAAAAAGCGATCGGCTTCCCCGCCATTTATAACTTCCACGCTACAGCAGGAGGCTTCGCGCAAGCTGGGAATGGCGCCGCGCCGCACGATGTCGATAGCGCAGCAGCTGTACGAGGGCGTTGACATTCAGGGAGAGGGAACTATTGGTCTCATTACCTATATGAGAACAGACTCCCTACGGATTTCCGACGATGCGAGCAGTGACGCAAAGAAATTTATCACTGATACTTACGGCACGGAATACTACCCTCAAAGCCCGAATCGGTATAAATCCAAAAGCAACGCTCAGGATGCGCATGAGGCCATACGACCAAGCAATGTTTTTATAACGCCTGATCGCATCAAGGGCAGCGTCACGTCCGACCAGCTTAGGCTCTACCGTTTGATTTGGGGTCGCTTTATAGCAAGCCAGATGGCTGTTGCGACCTATGACAGCGTGACTGTCGATACTTTGTCGGCAGGGTATGTTTTTAGGGCCAACCACACAGCTGTTGTGTTTCCGGGCTTCACCGCTGTTTATGAGGAAAGTAAGGACGATGAGAAGGTACAAAAGGAATCGCCCTTGCCTGCGCTCAAGGATGGTGACACCCTGAACCTGCTGGGCATCAAGGATGAACAAAAATTCACCCAGCCGCCTGCCCGATACACGGAGGCTTCGCTTATTCGGGCGATGGAGGAGTCAGGGGTGGGACGCCCCAGCACATATGCACCGACGATTTCTACCATTCTGAGCCGAGAATACGTGGTCAAGGAAGGAAAAATACTCCGCCCTACGCCGCTCGGCGAGGTTGTTACAGATTTGATGAAGGATCGCTTTGGAGACATTGTGGATTTGAAATTCACTGCGAGGATGGAAGAGCTGCTTGACAGCGTCGAAAAAGGAAAGGACGACTGGAAGCATGTCCTTGAGGGGTTTTATGGCGGGTTTAAAACCTCGCTTGATAACGCCGAAATAGCGCTTGAGGGCACTCGCATCAAAGTGCCGGACGAAGTTTCCGATGAGATTTGCGACGTGTGTGGCCGCAATTTGGTTTTCAAGTCCGGCCGTTTTGGAAGGTTTTTGGCATGTCCGGGGTATCCGGAATGCAGCGTTACGAAGCCTATAGTAATTGAGATGCCGGGCAAGTGCCCAAGGTGCGCCTTGCGCATCCTCAAGCGCACATCTAAAAATGGGTATACATTTTACGCATGCGAAAATCTGAAGGAATGTGGGTTCATGACTTGGGACATTCCGGTTGCCGATAATTGTGCGCAATGCGGCCAAACCATGTTCAAACTGTCGGGCAGGGGCTCAAAAAAGCCGTTTTGCATTAACGAATCTTGCACAGAATTTTTGCCGGAGGATAAGCGCGGGTATAAAAAGAAAAAAGAGGCCGACTCTGAGGCAAATGAAAAAAGCGAGAATGCCGAACCGACAGAGGCAGAGGCAGAGAAAGAAGGGGCAGCAACAAAGAAAAAAGCCGCTACAAAAAAGGCCTCGGCAACCAAAACCTCTGCAAAGAGTGGAACAACGACAAAGACTGCGACCAAGAAAAGTGAAACGGCAAAAGCTGAAACAAAAAAAACCGAAACAAAGAAAGCAAGAACGACAAAAGTTGCGGCGGAATCAAAGGCGGCAATAAAGAAGAAGCAAACTGGTGACGACATATGAAGGTAACCGTCGTGGGTGCAGGGCTTGCCGGCTGTGAGGCGGCTTGGCAGCTTGCGGCTAGAGGCATCGAAGTCGGGCTTTTTGAGATGAAGCCGCAAAAGCTCTCTCCTGCGCATGTGTCTAATGATTTCGCCGAGCTGGTTTGTTCAAACTCCTTTAGAAGCGACGAGCTGACAAATGCGGTGGGGCTGCTCAAAGAAGAAATGCGCAGGCTCGGAAGCTTGATAATGCAATGTGCCGATGCCACGCGCATTCCCGCAGGTGGGGCTTTGGCGGTTGATAGGATTGAATTTGCTAAGATGGTTACGGAACGGGTAAGAAATAATCCGCTCATAACTGTTACTGAGCGAGAGCTTACAGACATCCCAGAAGGACGCATCATTATTGCAACGGGCCCGCTTACCTCTGATGCTTTTGCCAAGTGCGTTCTTTCGCTTATCCCCGACAAGAAAATGCTTAGTTTTTTTGATGCGGCCGCACCCATTGTGACTTTTGACAGCGTGGACATGGAGAGTGCGTATTTTGCATCGCGCTACGACAAAGGCAGCGCAGACTACATAAATTGCCCAATGGATCGCAATGAGTATGCATTATTTTATAATGAGCTGGTAAAGGCCGAGGAAGCGGAGCTGCACGGCTTTGAGGACAAGAAGGTGTTCGAGGGGTGCATGCCGATTGAGGTTATGGCACGCCGAGGGGAGGACACAATGCGTTACGGCCCTCTTAAGCCTGTTGGGCTGCCGGATCCAAGGACGGGAGAGGAGCCTTATGCTGTCGTTCAGCTCAGGAAAGACAACTTCGAGGGGACGCTTTATAACATGGTTGGATTCCAGACGCATTTGAAGTTCCCTGAGCAAAAACGCGTCTTTTCTATGATACCTGCCCTTTGCGATGCGCAGTTTGTCAGGTATGGCGTTATGCACAGGAATACTTTTTTGAATTCTCCGGTTTTGCTTGATAGGTATAATCGGCTAAAGTCAGACCCGCGCGTGAGCTTTGCAGGCCAAATCACTGGGGTTGAGGGTTACATTGAGTCAGCTTCGTCAGGTCTGCTTACTGGAATCGAGACTGCCCGCGAGCTTTGCGGCCTGCCGCCAATGGATTTTCCCGATGAGACGGCTATCGGGTCGCTTGCGCTATATACGTCTGGCGGGTCGGTTTCAGATTTTCAGCCAATGAACATAAATTTTGGAATTATAAAGCCTCTTGATGAGAGAGTAAAGGGCAAGCGGAACAAGAATATGGCACTTTCGCAGCGTGCGCTGGCGATTATTAGCGAAAGAGCCGCACTATGCCCTGCAGCGGAGGCAATAGGGGGATTCGATGAAAATCATAGTTGACGCAATGGGTGGCGACAACGCTCCGGAGGAAATAGTCAAAGGTGCGCTAAACGCCGTGGAAGCTGTTGGCGTTGATGTTGTTTTAGTAGGCAGGGGAGAGGAAATACTGCGCACGCTGGAGCGCTCAGGCAACAGCAATCTCCCGAACGGCGTGGAGATAGTCGATGCGAGCGAAGTGATTGAAATAGAGGATGATCCTGCAAGCGCAATTCGCCTAAAGAAGGACTCATCCATTACCGTAGCCCTCACCCTATTGCGGGATGGCAAGGGGGATGCGCTTGTTTCTGCAGGCAGCACTGGGGCGCTTCTGTCTGGCGCCACTCTGATTGTGAAGCGGGTGAAGGGCATTAGGCGGGCTGCGCTTGCGCTATTTGTCCCGAACTCTGCGAGTGGTTTTCTGTTAATCGATTGTGGGGCGAATGCGGAGTGCACGCCGGAGCACCTTGTGCAGTTTGCATACATGGGTTCTTTTTATGCGGAGAGCATAATGCAAATCAAGAGCCCTAGGGTCGGGCTTTTAAACAATGGTACAGAGCGGACTAAGGGCACCCCGCTCCAATTGCAGGTTTATGAGCTGCTTGAGCAGGCGTGCGGTTCGGGCAGCTTGAATTTTGTCGGCAATGTCGAGGCCAAGGATGCTATGAAGGGCGTTTGCGATGTTCTAGTTTGCGATGGATTTACTGGAAATGTTTTCCTCAAGTCTATTGAGGGTGTTGCTTCAATGATTATGTCTGAGCTCAAGGGTGTTTTTATGTCCAGCGCTAGGACGAAATTAGGTGCGCTGCTTGTTAAAAATGGATTGTCCGGGTTGAAGGAGAAGCTAAATCCCGACTTAGTCGGCGGCACGCCTCTGCTGGGCATTTCTAAGCCCGTGATTAAGGCCCATGGGTCATCCAATGCGTTTGCTATCTCTAACGCCATCCGCCAGGCTAATGTTGCGGCTAAGGCCGACATTGCGGCTAAGCTTTCTGCTAATATTTCCAAAATGAAGGCCAGCGGGCGGGATGGGGAATAGGTTGAGGTCAAAATAGATGAACGAAAAACAACTTGATGCCCTGCAAGAGAAGCTGGGCTATAGCTTTAAAAACACAGCGCTGCTTACCGCTGCTTTGACTCATAGCTCTTATGCCAATGAGAACAAGAAAGGTGGCATTGTCAGTTATGAGAGGATGGAATTTTTGGGGGATGCTGTCCTTGGGATGGCTGTTTCGACTTTGCTTTATAATAGCAAGTCAGGATTGCCGGAGGGCCACATGACGAAGCTCAGGTCCGAGATTGTTTGTGAAAAGAGCCTTGCTTCGCTTGCCAAATTGTTTGATTTAGGCAGTTGCATTAGGTTGGGGCGCGGTGAGGAGAAGGGCGGCGGGAGAGGGCGGGCGTCCATACTTGCTGACGTGGTTGAGGCGATTATTGCTGCAATATATCTCGATAGCGGTTTTCATGCTGTCACAGGGTTTATTGTATCGCACTTAATGTTGGATTTGGATTCGCCCAGGCGTGAAAATACGGATTATAAGACTGCGCTGCAAGAGGTTGTTCAAGGTAAAGCAGGGCAGTCGCTGAGTTACCGGATTACAGATGAAAGCGGCCCTGACCATATGAAGTCCTTCTCAGTCGAAGTCTTGCTAAACGGAACCCCCATAGGCGACGGGACTGGCAAGAGTAAGAAAATAGCGGAGCAAGCTGCGGCAAAGGCGGCATTGGATAGCTTGTAACCAGAAAAGCTGCCTGCAGAGCTATGGGCGCAAGTATGCAATGAATTGTTGACCAGCTCCTGCTTGTTTAGTATAATTAACTGAATAATTGTAAGAATGGATTTTTATTATGCCCTCAAAAAAACGTCCCAAAAATACCGAAACGCATGTTGAAAAAGATCCGGGTAGCACTTTGACCGATGAGGAGATTTCCGCTTCCGTAGTAGCGAGGCTGGCCGAACTGGAAAAGTCGCCCAACAACAACCACTCACACCAAATCATTATTGCCTGTGTGATGACTCTGGTGGTTGTGTTGTTGGCCGTTTTCGCGTTCGCCGACCCGCTTGACATTTTTGGGGACTTTGGCATCCTTACTACAAATGCTCCACCGGATGACGACAGTGTGCATATTCCCATTTTGCTATATCGTCATTTTGCAGATGAAGGGCTTGTGGGGACTACCATATCCGGCGAATTGTTTGGGCGCCAGCTCAGGGCGCTGCGCGATGCGGGATATAATGCTATTTCTTTTCAGCAGCTGCGCGACTTTGTATTTGACGGCGGAGCCCTGCCGGAGCGCCCGATAATCATAACCATCGACGGTGCATACATGAGCGTTTATGAAACAGCGTTCCCGCTGCTGGAGCAGTATGAAATGAAAGCCACCGTGTTCATGATTGGCGCCACGGATGGCATGGACGCAAGCGATGACTCCCAGCATCTGGCATTACCGCGTTTTGGCGGTGTCGAGGCTGTGGGAATGGAAGCGTCAGGCTTTATATTCATCGAAAGCCATTTTCACAGCGCAGCAGGCGCCGACAATATGGAAACGGAAGAAACACAGGCGCCAAACATCGTAACCAGGGGCGATGCAGACAGCTTGGCTGGTATGCGCAGGCTTAGCATCTCAGGAGACGTGTCGCCGGAAGCGCTTTTGGATATGGTGCGCCGAAGCCATTAGGTGGCATTTGCGATCATCGATGAGCTAATGAACTGGGGCGGCTTGATTTATTTTCTTTACAAGAGGTAGGGATAGTGATATAATTTCAACTAGTCGACTAATATGGAAGTGTAGCGAGGGGTCTTATGTAGGTATTGAGTGTGGGGGGACAAAATGAATAAAATCTGTAGAAAACCGCTTGCAATTTTGTTGGCGGTTGTGGTGCTTCTACCTATTCTGAGCATTGGGGTGGGTAAGAGTTCCGCATCGAGTTTAGCTTTTGACGTGACAGCGGGCAATCTGGCAGAGGTTAGCAATGCAGTCAGCGCGGCAGGCTTCGGAGATGTTATTACAGTCATAGGAAACCTAAACAACCTAACAGAGACAATAGCGCTTAATATCCCGCCAAATGTGATAGTCCGGTGGCAGGCAAGTATAGCGAGTGCCCTCAACGCCTATATTTTCAACATAAGTGGCGGGGGCACATTTGAAGTCAGGGATGCAACCATACTGAGCAGCGGCACCAGAACTACCGGGGTCATCAATGCAATCGGGTCTGCGACGATCACAATTGCAGGGGGGGCGGAAATAACGGCGGTAAATACCGGCAACCCCATTCTTGTTTCCGCAGACTATGTAACTGTCAATATTGACGGCGGAACTGTTTTGAGCTCAAGCCGCAACTCTAACGCTGCAATACAAGTAGGCAGCGGAAGCACTGGCAATGTGCTTGGCACGCAAATAAATGTACGAAGCGGTTCGGTTATCTCCGATGTTGGGGGTTATGCCATCAATGATGGGGCGGGCGTAGGCAACGTCGGCAATAATACGGCAATTGCTATAAGTGGCGGGATAGTGTCATCCGGCAGTGCATGTGCTATTCATTCCACAGGTATGTGGTCAAACGTGAAGATAAGCGGCGGATTGGTGACCAATACCGCCGCAAGCAATGCCAATCCGACAATCTACATGAACAGCGACCCTGCCTACTGGGGTTTTAGAAACGTCATTATCAGCGGCGGGAAGGTGCAAAACCTATCGCCCAGCACTACAGGCTATGCCATTCAGACGACGAGTGATGTCTACATTACCGGTGGCGGCGTGTTTACAATCAATGGCCGGGCTATAAACCTTGTGGGAATAAATTCAACCGTCACTGTCAGCGGAACTGGGATAGTTCATGCAGCAGGAAGCGGCACGGCAATCAGTACCGCGACTACTGCGGGCGTTGATGTGTCGAACACAACAATATCGATATTAAGTGGCGGTGTAGCCTCGTCAGAATCAGGCCCTGCGCTGAGAGTCACCGGCACTTACACTCTGGTAAGGGTCGGCGAAGACGGCAGGGTCTGGTCAGGCGCAGCGGCCGGAGGCAGCGTTATTCAAGTTGAGAGCTCTGCGCATAACTCGACAATTAACGTAGATGGCGGGTTCGTTGACGCAACTGATGCCGCTCACGCAATTTATGTTGCCGGAACCACACATGCCGATGTAAGGGTGGCTGGCGGAAGAGTCACGGCAAAGGCCGGCTATGCAATTCGGACAAATGGAACGGTGTCGCTGTCAGGGGGATTTGTATTTGCATATAGGCAAAACGCACATGAGGTGATTCAGTACGGAGGGCTCGATGTGCCAAGCTGGAGTACGGCTATAGTCGTATCATGGAATCAGGGCAGCAAGCTATATCCTGAAGGCTCTTTTGAATCGGCAAACCCTGACCTGGATGTAGCATATAACGGTACCTACAGGAACTTCTTTTGGCATAACAGCCCGAACGAGGGTGGGGGAATATATTATGAACATTACCCGACTCGGGGGTTCTTCCCATTAGCGCATGTGTCGGTATACAGTGATTATGGCCTGATTTTTGATGCCCGAACCCTTCAGCTCCTTAGGGCGGATACGGGCGAGCCATTTATGAGCGGGCAGTATGTGCAATGGAATATCCAAAATATAATAGGGCAAGGGCCAACGCTTATTCTCAACGGATTTTCGTGGGCTACAAGCGCAGGCGCAGCACTGACTGTAATAGGCGATTCTACGCATAAGCCATTTATCCAACTAAATGGAGAAAGCGTGTTTGAATCCACAGAAATGGCAGGAACAGGAATAAACGCTACGGGGAACAGCCTAACGATTGTGGGTGGTGGTACGCTCATTGCGAGGGGAAGTGGGGCAGCCGGCGTTGGCCTTAACCTTAATGAACACAACTTGGGGATACGGGAGCGCACAACATTTATTGCCCAAGGCTGGGGAAGGGCCGTCGACTGGGTCGGCTTCGACTATGATGGCTCGACTGTCATAAACCCATTTGCGCTGTATTACCGCTGGGCATATAGCCAGCGCTTTGAAGGAATCGGAACGCCCGAAGAGCGCCGGCCGGCTCTGGACAGCCCGATAGGCTATTGGGACGAGGGTTTTTCCACTGTTTCTCAGTTTGAATTCTGGCGTACAGATCGCTTTGTCGAACTACAGGCGCTTGACCCAATCAGGCTAGAAAGCGCAGTGCAGATAGGCGGCGCAGAGGGGCTTTCCGACTCCACAGCGATTGTCCTCACCTTCAGCGACCCGGTAAGCGGCTTGACGGCAGCGGACATAACAATCACGGGCGCCGCATATGCCACGCCGGACGCAGTTGTGTTTGGCATTGACAACATGTGGACGATTGTGCTTGATGCCGTATATGCAAATAATGCCGATGCCCTAGTCTCAGTGTCTCATTTCGGAAGATTCTATATTAACCCGAACACAGCCGCTGCGGTAGTGTACAAAGCCGCTGGCGATATACAGACTTTTATGCTGACTGTGAGGGCGCAACCTCCAGAAGGTGGGGATACCAGCATGAGCAGCAGATTTAACCAAACGCCGCAGTTTCAATTCTTTCTTGCAGGGACTTATATCGAAGTCATAGCGGAGGCGAGTTCTGGATTTGCTTTTGTGGGCTGGGCTATAGAAGGTGCGGTTTTGGAAGGTGACCCAAGGGCTCTTCTGGCTTCTTTCGACATGCCTCAGGGAAACGTGGTGCTAACGGCTAACTTTGCATCAATTTCTGGCGGAGGCGACGATAGTGGCGACTTTAGGGGCGGTGCCGGCAACGTAGCGGGGCCGCCGCCAGCAGGCGAAGGTGCCGGAGAAACAATACGCGGGCAAATCTGCGTAGACGGCTGCTACGAAGATTGCGTGGATTATTGCGTGACGTACGTCGCAATGCGGGCGGCAGGCAACAGCGATGTTTCTCATTTGCTCAATACTCAGAGGCATAGGCCATTCATCCAAGGCATCGGGTATAATCTATTTGCACCGGGCAGGGATATGACCAGGGCAGAGGTCGCTCAAATGTTTTTTAATCTGCTGATTGAGCAGGATGTGGAGATTACAAGGCACTTCCCGGACGAGGTTTCTAGGGCTTGGCACGAGAGGGCCGTGCATACGCTGGCGTCGCTGGGCATTTTAGAGGGATACCCCGATGGGAGCTTCCGCCCGGAAGAGCCGGTCACCAGGGCTCAGTTCGTGACCATTGCGGTGCGGTTTGCTTACAGCCTGCCTGAAGATGTTGTGCCGTCCCCATTTCATGATTTGAGCGAGGATCACTGGGCGTACAGGCACATTAGGGTGGCGCTACAGTTCGGATGGATAGCTGGCTACGGCGATGGGAGCTTTCGCCCTGACGTGCACTTGAGCCGTGCGGAGGCAGTGGCGATAGTAACCAGGATGCTAGGGAGGATTCCTGACAGGCAGTACATCGATGCTCATCCGGAGCTTCCGCAATTCGACGACGTACCGGCGACCCATTGGGCATTTTACTACATAATGGAAGCATATATACCTCACGCTTACCACATAGGCGAAGGCGAAGAGGATTGGATTTAAAGGAGACGGTAAATTGGCGCCGAGACGGCGGATTATCCCGGTTTTTATTCCTCATTATGGATGCGAGCATGACTGCGTTTTCTGCAACCAGCGCAGCATTTCGGGCGTCTCCGCCCCGGCCAGGCCGGAAGATGTCCGAGCCGCAATCCGGTCGGCATTGGCGGATATGGCAAATTCTGAGACTAGGACATATGCGGCGGAGCTTGCGCTTTATGGCGGGAGCTTCACCGCTCTGCCTGTAGAGCAGCAGGAGGGGCTGCTTTCTGCGGCGCAGGAGCTGCTGGAGATAAGTTTGGAAAATTCAATCAGGGTATCTACAAGGCCTGACTGTATTGACGAGCTGACAGTCCGGCGGCTCAAGGGCTTTGGCGTAAGGACTATTGAGCTGGGCGCACAGTCCATGTGCAACGAAGTCCTCCGGTTATCAAGGCGAGGGCATACTGCGGCGGATGTCGAAGCTGCTGCGGAGCTTATTAAATCATCGGGCTTGTCGCTTATATTACAGATGATGACGGGGCTTCCCGGCGATACAGACGAAAAATCAATAAGCACAGCAAGGCAGTTTGCGGCGCTCAAGCCCGACGGCGTCAGGATTTACCCTACTGTCGTGGTGCAGGGCACTGCGCTGTATGATATGTGGCGGGAAGGGACCTACAGGGAGCACACGGTAGACGATGCAGTAGAGCTATGTGCCGGGATATGTGCCATATTTGAGGGAGCCGGCATTCCGATTATACGGCTTGGCTTAAACCCATCGGAGAGGCTCAGCGCCGGGGAAGCCGCCGCAGGTGCATACCACCCTTCTCTGGGCGAGCTGGTCTACTCAAGGGTGTGCCTTAATACAGCCTCCGATTTGCTGGAGGGAGTAAGTCCCGGCAGCGACGTCGTGATAACCGTATCAAAAGGCTCCTTGTCACAAATGGTAGGGCATCGAAGGAAGAATGTCGAAGCATTGATAGGCAAGTTCTCTCTGCGCTCGCTTAAGGTCGTCGAGTCAGACGTTAAAATCGTGACAAATGTAACTATTCTTTAAAATCGTCGACTGCTATAATCAAGTCATTACTGGTGACCTCCAAAAACTTATCTGACAGATTGGCGGAGGTTTCCTACTGAAGCAGGAGGCGATTTTATGTTAGCAAGTATGAAAAATGTGGTGAAGCGCTATGGGGACTTCACAGCTTTGGACCACCTGGATTTGGAGGTTAAGCCCGGTGAAATTATGGGGCTGCTTGGTCCAAACGGTGCGGGAAAAACCACGGCAATACGAATCCTCTGCGGGCTTGTAGCCGCAGATAGGGGCGACGTCACCGTTTTCGGTAAGAAGCAGGGCGTCAACAACATTGACATTAAGCGAGATATGGGAATTGTCACCCAAGAGCTTACCGTATTCGGCGACCTTTCCGCAATAGACAACCTTCGGTACTTTGGCAGCTTGTACGGGCTCCGCGGCACAGAGCTGAATGATAACGTCAAACGAGTTTTGGAGTTTGTGGAGCTTACGGAGCATGCAAAAAAGAAACCCGGCAAGTATTCCGGCGGCATGAAAAGCAGGCTGAACATAGGGTGCGCCCTTGTCCACCGGCCTAAGCTTTTGATTATGGACGAGCCAACCGTCGGCATTGACCCGCAATCTCGCAAGCATATTTTAGAATCGGTCAAAAAAATTGCGGAAGAGGGGACTACCGTAATTTACACATCCCACTACATGGAGGAAGTGCAGGCGATTTGCAGCAATATTGCGATTATGGACGCCGGGAGGGTCATAGCCGAGGGCACGATTGACGAACTGGTGGGCAATATAACTCATGAGGACACAATCCGATTGACCGCCACTATGCCTTCCGACGCCCTGACCGAGGACATCCGCGCCGTTTCAGGGGTGAAGGATGTTGTCGTCAGCGGCAACTTGTATGTAATTACATCAGCTGCGGACAGCGGGAATGTCAACCGGATTATGGAAATAGCAATGCGCCACGGGGGAGTGGGCAACATTTCCAACGAAAAGCCCACCCTAGAGGATGTTTTCCTCACGCTTACGGGCAAGACGCTCCGTGACGAAGGAGGTGCGTAATAATGGTGCTTTTAACAACAAGGTATTACCTAAAGCGAGCGTTTACAAATCCACTTCAAGTGGCGCTCATGACTTTGCTTCCTGCGGTAATTGTTTTTATCAATGTGGCTATGAACATTAATATCATTGCCTACGAAGGCGGATACTTCATGTTTGAGGGCTATGACATAATGGCAACCGTGATTACGATGTTTGTTATGCTTATGTTCCAAGCCATGTCCGGGGTGTATGCGGGTGAGTTTGTTTTTCAGGACTTCAAGGAGGCCAATCGCTGGAGGCTGCGGGCGGCGCCTGTGAGCAGCGGCGTGTTTGTGACCGGTGCGGTTGTGGCGTCTACCATTTTCTCATTTGTGACTGCGCTGATAATTCTGGGCATTTCTTTCATCGCCTATGACATCTATTTGGGAAATCTCGCAGTTATTCTTGCGACAGTGTTCTTTCTTGCGCTGTGGGCGCAGTTTGTCGGCATAATTATCGCCATGTTTGTAAAGAAGAAAGGCGCAATCGATGGGATTACAATAGCTCTTTCATTTGCAATGTCAATAATGGCGGGAGGCTTTATGTTTAACGTTCCGATGCCGCAGTTTGCCAGGGATTTTATAATCCCCACTGGCGTGGCCATACGCGCAGTTACCTCCACCAACATACTGCAGCGTGAAATTGGTGACACGGGCATGGCGGAGTCGCTTACGTCCATTGCAATACTGGCGGGAATGGCCATCGTATTCGGCGTCGCCGCCTTTGCTTTGGCGAGGAGGAGAGCGTCGTGACGATATTCAAGTTTGCGCTCAAGCGCGGTTTTTTCAGCCCTGCCGCATTGATTCTCAACCTTGCGCTCCCCCTGCTTTTGATGATAGTCATGCGGGCGGACGGTTTGGGCGACCAAGGGCTGTTCCTTATTGCTATGGCTGTTATGTTCGGCGGATTCTTTATGGCAAAGGGTATCCAAAATGATAGAATGGAGGGAGTGCTTCTTCGCATTCTTTCCGGGCCCGTCACCATGCGCAGCTACCTCATTCAAAATCTTCTGGGTGCAGCTGTTCCCATGCTTGGGCTGTCCATTGTCATTGGGATTTTTGGCGTCGTCATTCATGATTGGAATATGACATTTGCTGTTGGGATGGTAATATGCTATGCTTTACTAGCTGCGACATCCATAGGGCTTTCATTTGTTTGGAGCAGCCTGTTCAAAAGTAAGGAGTCCAGCAGCGGCGCTTTTAGCGCAGTGATGACGCTTGTTTCAGCTCTTGGCGGTTTCTTTGTCCCGCTTAACCTTATGCCCGATGTTTTGTTTTACCTCGGCACGTTATTTCCGGCGCATTGGGCTTCGCGTGGAATTCAAATCCTGATCGACTATGGGGAGTTTACACAGATGTACTGGTTTTCGCTTTTGGCAATGTTGCTATATGCGGCAGTGTACATTTTGTTCGGTGCAAAACGCAGGCTAATTTAAGGAGCGTTAAAATGAGCGATATTCCCATTCCTAAGCTTTGTTATATTGTGTGCATGGTGTTGGGGTTTGGCCTGTTGTCTGCTCGCTGGATTTTTTTCAGCGTTGAGATTGCAGGCTTTTTCCTGGTGCTGCTTATGCTGTTTATGACGATTTTGCGCTGGCGTATCCCCCGGCTTCGGTGGACTTTGGTGGCGGATGGTGTGGTGTGCGTGATATTTTATCCATGGACTGTAGTGATTGCCATGTTTGCCGGGATGTACTACCGCCTGTACTTCATGGCGGTGCTAGTTGTGCCTGTGCTTGTGTTCTTTGACGCCTATCTGGCTGCGGCTTCGCTTCTTGCCGGTCTGTGCGGGGCGTTCCTTGGGCTTTGGGAAAGGGAGAGGGAGCGCAGGCTTGAATGGCGCGACAAGGAGGTCGGGCGGTATTACGAGCTTGAGGCCTTGCAAAGCGACTTGTTTACCGCTACAAGAAAAATTGAGCAGATGACTGTTGTGAGCGAGAGGGCGCGCATTGCCCGAGAAATCCATGACAATGCCGGGCATGAAATTGTGGCGGCATATATTTCGCTCCAAACGGCGAGGGAGGCCATGGATAATCCTGACAGACTCGCGCGTGCGCTGCCTCTGTACGACGCTGCGCTGGAGCGTTTGGACAATGGCGTGAACAAAATCCGCGAGGCGGTTCACAATCTTGCTCCCGTCGCTATGCTTGGGGTGGATGCGCTGAAGGAAAAATGCGAGAATTTTCCTGCTAATAAAATAGACAAGGGCATAAAATTCAGCGCTTTTGGAGATACTTCGGATATCCCGGTGCATGTTTGGAACGTGCTGGAGGCTTGTCTCAATGAGGCTCTGACTAATGTTACCCGCCATGCTCGCCCGAGTTTCGTAGATGTAAACCTTGACGCCACACCGCGCCTTGTAAGGCTGTATATAGAAAACGACGGAGTCCCGGCAGGTGGTGCACCTGCAAACCAGGTAAGGCCGGGGAGTGGGCTAAGGAACATCCGCCACCGCATCTCGGCTGTCGGCGGAAGCCTCTCGGTCGACGCCGACGCTGGAGGCAGGTTCCGGGTGGTTTGTGTAATCCCAGTACATCGCAGCGAATAGATTGGAGGTTTTTTTCATGCGCTTATTAATAGTTGACGACGACCCATTAATTCTGAGCAGCCTCGAAATAAAGCTAGGCCTTGAAGCTGACATAGAAATTGTGGGCTGCGCCCACGATGGGGCGGAGGCAGTACGGTTGTGCGACGCTGCTGCCCCCGATGCAGCGCTGATGGACATACGCATGCCCGGAATGGACGGCATTGCCGCTACTCGTATAATAAAAAACCGCCACCCTAATGTGCGAATCATGATGCTCACCACCTTCGACGACCGCCCGAACATTCAGCAGGCCTTGGCCGCCGGGGCGGATGGGTACTTGCTAAAGACCGACAAAATATCCGGCATAGCGGGGAAGCTGAGGGTAATGATGGATGGTACGAGCATACTGGGGGCGGAGGTCCTGCGGAAGCTGGCTCCGACAGAAAACCCAGCGCTAGAGGCCCTAACCTCGCGCGAGCGGGATATCGCAAGGCTGGTAGCGCAAGGTTTGACAAACAAGGAGATAGCAGGGGAGCTATTTTTAAGCGAGGGCACTGTCCGCAACAACATAGTAGTAATCATGGAAAAGCTAAATGTGACCAACCGAACGCAGCTGGGCATTGCATATTACGAGGCGTAACGGCAAAGGTATTTACTAAGGAGCGGGCAAAAGCGGTCTTTTGATTTTGTCTCTCACAGTTTGCTCACTTCTTTCGTTTTGGATTTCGTGGAAATCTCCCATCCTCCACGCGTTTTTCCTGTTCATACAACTCTTTTATGCTCCAAAACAGCGTAAACCCAAGCACACCCAAAATTGGGGATACTATGGCATTTTGTATAAAAAGAGAGGCTATGCAGGAACTTATCCCTAAGATAAGAAAAAGCGGCCAAATTCGCTTGCCGAAGTAATACTCACCTTTTATGACGATTGGGTGGAAAACTCCGATGATAAGAAATGCCGCAAGACCAATTGCAATTCCTGTAACGTTCATCAAATCTCCTTCATGTTTTCAGTGTAACCGTTTTCGTTATTGTAACACATCAGCACTCTAAAAAACATTGTTAATACTACGTTTTCACACGAACCCTAGTCCAAAAAAGTGTACTTTTTTGGACTAGCATGCTAATTTGCCCGCTATCATAATTAATCGACATTCATGCACTAAAACTTTACATAAATTTCGAAAATTATACAAATTTACTGCATCTAATCACCAATTTTAATCCTGGCAAATGGCAGGAATTACTATTCCAAAAAAGTACACATTTTGATAGTGTCAAAATTTCAGGGACGATAGAAAACGTCAAGGACGAGGCTCTGGGAAGGAGTCTGATGGGGATGGAAAGTAATATCAAGCCGGCAAACGGCCAAGGGCAGTGCAAAAGGTTGATGGGGGGCGAGTTTGTTGAATACATCATTTGAACAACTGATAAATTTGCTTCAGGAACAAAAAAAGCTTCTAACTGATATGCTGAAGCATTCGCACCAAATCAGAACAATCGTAGTGGGCGCAAGTGAGGAGCGGCTCGACAGTGCAGTGCGGAAAAACCTCGGAATGATTAGAGAAATGAAAACCGTGGGGAAAAAACAGGCGGAATTGCTCTCCATAGTTGCAGCAGAACTCGGATTGGGGCAAAACGAAATAACAATCAGCGCTGTCATAGCGCACGCAGGGCCAAAAGAGCGTTCTATCGTGCAGCAGTTGCGAGACGAGCTGAAGACCGGATTATATGAACTCGCTGAGATGAACGTAATCAATCAAGAACTGATTGATGAGCACCTCGATTACGCAGAGATTATGCTGGAGTACTTAGCAGTGGAAGATGATCCGCTGAATAATTTTTATGGCAATGATGGGGGGACCGCACCGGAAGGAGCGAGATCCGCAGGGTTTTTCGACGCCAACGCATGAGGGCGCAGTGCGCAGGTAGAATTCATTTCGGCTTGCGCACGAAGCCTTGCGTTAGTAATTATGAATTGTGAGTTGGGATATTATGAAGTTAGAAGTATCGCAGCATCTACCAACAAATGATGCACAAACAAAGCTGGCCGACGGCGCGGGTTCTGCGCAGGAAAATGATGCTATTGCTAAAGTGGGAGGGGCTGCAGTGGTTGAAGCTGATGTGGCAATTGAAGCGGAATTGCGCAAAGGCCCTGCTGTACTGATATCATCCTCCGAAACGGAAATGGCGCGTGGGGGCAAATATGCTTCGTTTAAAACAGAGGAAGGGTTTGTCACGCTCGGAAAGACAGGGCCAGCAGAGGGTCTGGATGCGCTGGACAAGAAGGTACTGGACAAAGCGATTGAAAAGGCTACTTACAAGGCTGCGGTTGAGACAGAAATCGGGACGTCAATTGACAAGACGGCGCTTTTAGAAGCAGCAAAGGCTAAGGCCGCAGCGGCAGAATTCAAAAGCACTTCGGCTCTTCTTGTAGTTGCGGCGCCGGTCGAAAAAGCACACAACGCAATGGAGCCGCTGCCGAGATATATGCGGGACTTTAGCGACAGGAGCCTTGAACAATATGCTAAAGCACTGGATGAACTGAAATTGCCTGTGCGCGAAAGCAGTGCGATTCTGATGTCGCAGATTATGGAGGGCAAAGCTTCGATGGCTAGCGGCCTTCAAGAAAGGGTAACTGTGGAGTCGGCGGCATTTCTGGCATCCGCAGGAATACGCGGGGAAGCCGGGATACAAGCCGCCCTGGACATACTAAGCGGCACAAAAATGGATGGCTTGATAAAGTCGCTGTTGGGTTTGCTTGACGGAATTGAAAGCCCTCAGGCTGAGGTACCGGATTCACCTGTCTTGCGCAATGATTCAGAGCATTTCGCCAAAGCGACAGTCGCTGCGCAAGCTGCAGGGATTTCGGACATTTTTTCTCTATTGACGACGACACATAACAGCGCAGGCCCGCAAGATAATGCCGCAGCACGCAACAGCGATAGTCCGCAAAGCATTACGCAGCAAACGGTTGCGCCACAGACGCCAAAAGACAGCAGCGGTGCAGCAAATAATACCACGGCACATAGCAGCGCAGGCCCGCAAGATAATGCCGCAGCACGCAACAGCGATAGTCCGCAAAGCATTACGCAGCAAACGGTTGCGCCGCAGACTCCAAAAGACAGCAGCGGTGCAGCAAATAATACCATGGTACATAGCAGCGCAGGCCCGCAAGATAATGCCGCAGCACACAACAGCGATAGTCCGCAAAGCATTACGCAGCAAAGGGTTGCGCCACAGACGCCAAAAGACAGCAGCGGTGCAGCAAATAATACCGCGGCACATAACAGCGCAGACCCGCAAGATAATGCCGTAGCACGCAACAGCGATAGTCTGCAAAGCTTTGTGCGGCAGCCGGAACAAAATGTTCAAATAAAATCAGCTGCTCCTCAAATTTCGCTTATTGAGTCGGGCATGATGGGCGCTAGTATGGCTGTGCAGGATGCGCTGGTGAACACTCTTGTCGAGCTTCCGGAGTTTAAAAATACGACGCCGAAATATATCTTAAAATTTTCTGAGGCATTTGCGCGTGTTGTGGGGGAGGAAAATACGACGGTCGGGCAACCGAGTGTCGAGGATTTTCACGAGCAGCTTGATAGGCTGTTTACGAACATCGACAGGGGCGACCCGGATTTGGGTAAGCGGTTGTCACATTCAAGGGAAGAGCTGTTTTTGCGGCTTATGCTCATAGAGGAGGCTGTTTCTCGCATGGACTTCGCTCAGAGGGCGGAGGCGATGGAGCAGGTTCAGCAGCTACTCAATCATGTGCGCGTGCTCAATAGCATAGAGCATATTGTGTATATGCAGCTTCCGGTAAAGCTTAATGGGCAGGAGACGACGGCGGAGTTGTATGTTTTCAAGAAAAAGGGCAAAAAGCAGATTGACCCTGAAAATGTCAATGTGTTGCTGGCTGTGGAGCTTCAACATTTGGGTAGATGGGAGGGCCTGATAAACATCCAGAGTAAGGATGTCTCCATAAAGATGGATGTGCCGGGGGAGCAGGAGAAGGGCTTCTTTGGGGAAAATACAATTATGTTGCACAAGCTTTTGCATGAAATTGGCTTTGTATTGAAAAATTCTACCATATCCTACACCGGGGAGAATACGACGCCGCTGAATGCGATGTTGTCCCTTGAGCAGCTGCAGACAGGGTGGAGCAGTGGATTGGGAACTATGGATTATACGGTTTGATGGTTATTGGCAGGAAATGGGAAGCGGGAGCTAGACAGGGGGACTGTAATTATGGATGAATCGATACTGAGAAAAAGGGCTGCGGCGATTAGTTATAATCATGAGAATGATGATGCGCCGGTGTTGGCAGCGTTTGGACATGGCTATCTTGCCGATCGGATTGTGTCGGCAGCTAAGGAGTCCGGTGTGCCGATTGTAGAAGATCCGGGTGCGGCGGAGCTGTTTTCTAAGGTGAGCGTTGGTGATGAGATTCCGCCGGAGATGTATGAAGTCGTTGCAAGGATTCTTGTGTTTATTGCCGAGGCTGATCGTAAATATGGGGATTTGCGGGGGTATTCGATGAGGAACTAACCGGTAAGCAAGGGAACAGTCCGGCAAGGACACATCAAACAAAACATGCTGAATATTTGTAAAAAAAGAAGGGGTTATCATGAGAATCAACAACAATATCACGGCAGCAAACACACATAGGCAATACAACATCAACGCCGGTCGGCTGAGCAGGAACATGGAGCGGCTGAGCTCCGGGCTGCGCATAAATCGTGCAGCCGACGACGCGGCGGGCCTTGGCATAAGCGAGGGCATGAGGGCCATGGTTCGCGGTTTGCGCATGGCGAGCAGGAATTCCTCGGATGGAGTTGGTGTCATACGGACTACGGAGTCCGCCCTCCAAACAACGCACGACATTATGCACCGCATTCGCGAACTCACGATTCAAGCAGCCAGTGACATTCCCGAAAACGAGCGCGAGACGATTCAGTTGGAGATAGACCAGCTTGCGCGGGAACTGGCTGACATTACCAATCGGACCGAGTTTAACAGGGTGCGGACTTTGGATGGGGGGTTAACGGCGGCCACTATAATGGCCGTAGATGGCCTCGCCCCCCCTTGGAGTCCCGGGGATACCAGAGTGAACATTGCCCGAGACGCCGCACCGGGTACGTACACATGGGAAATCACCGGGTTTTCCCATTCTCAGCCGCTAATCCCGGCAGTCCCGCCAGAGCAGATTTATGAAACTGATGCCGAACCGATGCCAATTACCCTGCGAGCCGGAAACACCGGAGCTGTGGGCGGAGACAGTGTTTTTACTGCAGGTCCGGGATTCGAATTTGTACCATACGTACAACCTGTGTTTAGCCCTCCCATTTCCGGAGACTCCTCAAGCATCACGGTCGCTGGCGGATATTGGACTATAGAGCGTGTAAACGGCACCTGGGTTGCTACACACCCAACCGAGCCTCCAAAACAGTCCTGACGTTTTTCATATGCCTACCCCTATCGGGCAAGTATATGTAACGCCCAGCGTGGGAGGATTCCAAACGACTATAGGCTGGTCGGACACCATAGATGCGAGACTTCCCGGTGCCCCCGGTGCTGCAGGCAATGAAGGGTTTAGTGTAATTGCCGTTCCTGATGGCCCCGATGGAATTAGGTTAAGCATAAGCGGTGTTCCTTCAAATGAGCTGTTTACATTCGGTGATGCGCTTCCCGCCACTTTTACCTTCCCCGTTCCGGACGACCGATACGGAACCTTTACTATCAATGTAACAGGCGAAGGTGGTCCGGCCGATGCCGCAGGGCTTATAGCGGCAATAAACAACGTCCCGGGAAGCCCTATAGCCAGCACTCCAAATTCCCACTTCGGATTTGTCGGGGGCCTAGATGATGGTTGGTCTACCGGAACGGATGAAATACCTGCGATTCCCGGAAGTGCTACTATAACTATGACATCGCCGGACGGCGTAACGAGTACGCTAACTTTGCCGGGAACGCCGCCTTTTACAGGGCCGCTGGTTATTGACGGAGTGAGAATTAACATACCAGGCGGGTTTGTTTGGCCTGACCCCGCTACTACTGTCGCCTGTGTTCGGGCAGCTCTCGGCTTTGAGGGCAATCTCGTCACCGTAGAAGTGGAAGCCACGGAAAGAGACTTTATCATCCAAGTCGGTGCAAACCAAGGGCAGCTTATAGCAATCGAGCTGCCGAACTTGCAGGAGATACTGCACCGTAACGGAATTGTGTATGTAGCATTAGACGGCACAGCCACAGGTACAGGCACGGGCACAGGTACAACAACTGAAGTGCTGTTTAATGTGTATCGACATATAGATTTGGAAACTTGGGAGCCGGGCGATTTGCTGGAGTTGGGCGAGCCGCTGTCAGCCGTAGAAATCAGCGATATGTTAAGAAGGATTGACAGCACAATAGCCGATATATCAATGGCCCGCGCAACGCTTGGCGCACAAGAAAACCGCTTGGATTTCAAAATTGCAAATCTCGACAACATGGCCGAAAACCTGCAACAGGCAGAATCGCGCATTCGCGACGGCGACATGGCTGCGCTGATGACGGAATTCACGCAAAACAACATCATGTTCCAAGCCGCGACCGCTATGCTGGCGCAGGCAAATGCGCTGCCGCAAGGCGTGTTGCAGCTGCTGGGGTAAATTAACGGACAAATGACGAAAATAACGCCTGCACAAACTGCTTGATTCAGTCCGGTGCAGGCGTTGTTTTGCTTTTTATCACTTAAAAACCCAGCCCCCATCCCTCGTCCTAGGCGAGCTCTGTTCGAGCCGCAGCGAGTTAGCGAGCCCGGGGTTCCAAGGGGTACCCCCTTGGCGTGTCTTTTGGTTACTTTTCTGCACGAGCAGAAAAGTGACCCGCCGGAGGCCGCTCCCCGCGGGGGAAGGCTGGCAAGTCAAACAAAGCGGAATGATTGAAAAATTCAAATTTTTATAGTAAAATTGACGCATGAGGTGATATGGCTGATGAATTGCACGTTAATGCACAAGCATATTGAAGTCGCCGAGCTAATAATCGCGGAATTTGCGGTCGCCATAACAGATATCGGAACAGTTCACAACCCAGAGCATATCCCTCCGGGCGTTTTGGATTTGAAAGGCAGGGTGGATATCGGTGAACTGAATGACTGGCTGAAAGGGCGGTCTATCCCTGCGAGCCGTTCCGGTGTTTGGGATTTATATACCCGTTTGGGCAGAAACTCAACGGACTATCTGATTTTGAAGTGTTACGGATTAAGTCTGTCCGACCATTACTGGATTCGACCTGCGGGGTCGGGTCTTGTTTGGGATAATATAAATTTCTTTCAAAATGATTTTTCGATGGATGTAGGCGAAATGCTTTTTGGCCGCGAGCCTGCGGACAAAAAAAATATTAACCTTGTTTCGCCGGATAACACTTCGGACGGCTGGCTTCGTAAAAAATGGATTGTTTCCGATGGAAAACGTATGCTTGTTAAAGGCAGTTCAGAGCCTTGGAAACAGGAACCTTTTAACGAGGTTGTCGCCTGCGCAGTTATGCGAAGGCTGGGAATCGCTCACGTTCCGTACTCTCTGATGTTTGAGGACGGCGAGCCGTACAGCTTGTGCGAAAATTTTCTTTCTGCGGATACGGAGCTAATCCCTGCGTGGAAAGTGCTTCATTCAAGTGCGATGACCGATGGAGATTCTGATTTTACGCACCTTTTGCGGTGTTGTGAGCGGCTCGGAATCCCGAATGCCCGTACGGCTATTGATAAAATGATAACGCTTGACTACATCATAGTAAACGAGGACAGGCATTATACAAATTTCGGCTTTGTCCGCAATGCGGAAACCCTCGGCTGGCACGGAGCCGCGCCAATATTCGATTGCGGTACGTCTCTTTGGCATAACGCACTCGAAGTCGGAGAACTGAGAAAATGCCAACCATTCGCAAAAACGCATGAAGAACAATTAAACCTTGTTTCCGATTTCAGTTGGCTCAACATAGAGCCACTCTGCGGGCTTGAGCAAGAGATTGTTGAAATATTTTCCGAATCCCGTATTGTTGATAAAAGCCGTGCCACAGCAATCGCTAAAGCGGTACTAAGCAGGGCTGACGCTGTTGAAAGACTTTCCAAAAGTAAAAGCCTTCGCCGGATGAGGCCCTGATTCATAGTAAAGGACATCCACAACGCAAGAAAACCTAGTATTAGGCATTTAGAAGCCTGTGCGCTCATCGTAGAGAGGGAATTCCGGCTACTGTCACGGAACTGACCGAGCGTAGAGGAGTGTGCAGGCTTCTCAATGCCGGACCGATAGCAGACACTGAATTGTTACCTAATGCTCGAAACTCTATGGTATGCCGGTCTTTTCGCGGCTTGACTTGTGGGATTTGTGAGAGTATAATATCAAGCGGCACACTTTTTGCAAAAAAATGGAAAGCTGGTGTTTATTCTGTATTTAAAATCCCTAGAAATACAAGGATTTAAGTCATTCCCTGAAAAAACTAGGCTTACTTTCGACAAACCAATAACCGGTATCGTCGGCCCGAACGGCAGCGGAAAGTCCAATATTTCCGATGCGCTTTTGTGGGTTATGGGGGAACAGTCGACAAAAACCCTGCGCGGCGGGAAAATGGAAGACGTCATTTTTGGCGGAACGCAGAGGCGCACCCAAGTGGGGTACGCCGAGGTTTCCCTTATTTTGGACAATTCTGACGGACGCTTCGGCGGCATGGAAAACACCGAAGTGATGCTTACCAGAAGATATTACCGCTCGGGAGAAAGCGAATACTACATCAACCGTTCCCAAGTCCGCCTCAGGGATCTAAGCGAGCTGCTGATGGACACAGGGCTGGGCCGGGACGGATACAGCGTCATCGGGCAGGGGAGGATTGCCGACCTGCTTTCTACGAAAAGCAAGGACAGGCGCGAGATTTTCGAAGAAGCAGCCGGAATCTCGCGGTTTCGCCACAGAAAAGAGGAATCAGAGCGCAAGCTCCAGCAAACGGAAGACAACCTGCTCAGGATAGGCGACAAAATCTCCGAACTGGAGCTGCAAGTCGAACCACTACGCGAACAAGCCGAAACCGCAAAAAAATTCCTCATGCTCAGAGATGAGCTCCGAGGCATAGAAATAACCGTGTGGCTGCACGACTTGGACGCCCTGCGCACAAAAGCCGACAAAGCGGAAGCCGACCATAAATCCGCAAAGCAGGAGCTGGAAAATGCGACACAGGAACTTGAAGCAGGATATGGCGAAGCGGACTCATTGGCCGACAAGACACGTCAATGCGACATTGACGCAGAAGCCATACGAGACCGCATATCCTCTGCAGAATCGCGCCAGAATGACTGCATAAGCTCCGTTGCAGTGCTAAAATCGCAGCTGGAAGGGAATATAGGCCAAATAGAGCACCTCGCCACTGAGCTGCAAAATCAGGACGACACCCAAGATGGCGTAGGAATGCAAATAAGCGAAAGGGAAGCGAGGCTTTCCGAAATTGATTTCGAAAAGCAGTCGCTCGAGGGAAAATCCTCCGAACTTTCAGCAAAGCTCCGAGAAATTAACTCCACTGCAGGCCATTCAAGCGATGAGCTTGCCACCCTGCTAAAAAAAGAAAGCGAGCTCCAAAACGAGACTGTAGAGCGCAAATCCAAGTTTTCTGCGCTTGCGTCGCAGGCGCAGGAGCTATACGACATGGATAACTCCGTAAAGCAGGAGCGAGCCGACGCCCTGGAAAACTTGGATGGGCACACCGCCGAACATAAAAAGCATGCCGCAGAGCTGGAAAAGGCCAAGGAAGAGGCCGTTTCCTTGGGCAATGTGGTCAGCGGGCTCAAGCTCAAGGCGGTAAGCCGCAACAAAAAGGCCGAAACCTCAAGGGAGAAGCTGGAGCGCATGTTGCTGGAGTTAAAGAACCTACAGCAAAGAAAAGCGCTCCTGTCTGAGATGGAAAAAGACTACCAAGGCTATTCAAAGGCAGTCAAGCTCGTGATGCAGGAGAGCAGCCGGGGGGCACTTAGGAACATCCACGGTACGGTTGCGGGGCTGCTCAAAACAAATGATAAATATACCGCCGCAATAGAAACTGCATTGGGCGGCGCAATGCAGAATATCATTGTCGATGCCGAAGAGGACGGCAAGGCTGCCATAACCCTGCTAAAAAACCGCGACAGCGGCAGGGCGACTTTCCTGCCCATCTCCACAATAAGGGGAAATGTGCTGAGGGAAAACGACGTCGCCGGCGACCAAGGCTTTGAAGGCATTGCACTTGACCTCGTTGAATTTGACCCGCAGTATTCCGGCATATATGCAAACCTCCTAGGCCGCACCGTGGTAGCCGACACCCTAAACAGCGCAATAAGGATATCCAAGAAGCATGGGCAGCGATTTAGGATTGTAACGCTTGACGGCCAGGTCATGAATGCCGGAGGCTCTATGACGGGCGGATCGGCGGCAAGCCGCGCGGGCGTGCTGTCAAGGGCAAACGAGATTGACCAGCTAACAGGCAGAATTGAGGCTTTTACGGTAGATATGTCAAAGGCTGAGCGTGAACATGCAGAGGCAGCTAGGGAAAAAAGCGCAGCTGAATATGAGCTTGAGACAGCGCAGGCCGAGCTTCGCGCCGCAGAGGATCGGCTGCTCAAGCAGGAAGGCGACGAAAAGCACAGTGCGCTGATTGTAAGAGCCGCTCAGGAGGCCATCAGCTCCTTTGAAGATGAGATTAAGGCGCTCACCTCCAGGATAAGCCTAAATGACGAAGAAACCAAGCGCATAAATGAAGAGATAGGCACGCTTGAAACGGAAGCAAAATCGCTTAAGTCAAAAATCGACGAAGAGCTAAGCGGGCAAGAACGGCTTGCACAGGCGAGGGAGCAGGTAAACACTTCGATTGCAGAGCTCGGGGCCGAGGTCGCATCGCTCGATGCGGAAGGCGAGGCGCTGGCAAACTCTGTAAAGGAACTGTCCGAGCTTCGCGACAAAATGTTTGGCGACAGGGCTCGCCAGCTCAGGACTATAGATGGCCTCAAGGACAAAAACAATGAAATACTTGCCGAAATAGCAAAAACAGAGCTCGCATCGTCAACGATACTGAGCGAGATAGATGGGTATAAGCAGCGCCTTTCTGGCCTTAACAATAAAAAGCTCGACATTGAGGCAAAACGGAGCGCCCTGTCCAAATCGCTTCAAGAAAAAAATAACGAAGTCATAAATATGGAGCGGGAGTGCGGCCGCCTTGAGCAGCAAAAGCAAGCCGCCGAAATGGAAGAGAAGCAAATTGTTGATAAGCTCTGGGAAACCTACGAGCTTTCCAGAAGCTCGGCCGAGAGTGCGGGCGTCCCCGTTGAGAATATTGCGGAAGCCCAGAAACAGATTACTGCGCTCAAAAAAGAGATTTCAAGCCTGGGCAATCCCAATATCGGCGCAATCGAAGAATTTGAACGCGTCAACACACGTTACACCTTCTTAACGTCCCAGCGCGACGACGTAGAGAAGGCAAAGCGCGAGCTTGAGGGGATTATTGAAGAAATAACCGCACATATGCGCGAGATTTTTGTCCGCGAATTTGATATAATAAACAAAGGTTTCGAAAGCACCTTCAAGGAGCTCTTTGGCGGGGGGCGCGCTTCGCTCATTTTGGAAGACCCCGAGGACGTGCTCAACTGCGGCATCGAGATAGAGGTTCAGCCGCCAGGCAAGTCTCTGAAGACTCTGACCTTGCTCTCGGGCGGCGAGAAGGCCTTCGTCGCCATTGCGATATATTTTGCGATACTGACTGTGCGCCCGCCGCCATTTGTTATAATGGACGAGATTGATGCGGCGCTCGACGATGCAAATGTCCTGCGTTTTGCATCGCATATGCGCAGGATGTCCGGCAACACGCAGATGATTGTAATTTCGCATAAGCGCGGAACGATGGAAGAGGCCGACGTGCTATATGGTGTGACGATGCAGGAGCTTGGCGTTTCCAGCATTCTGATGGTAGATATTGACGAGGCGGAAAGGCATATGAGCTTCAAAGGCTCAGGAGTCAGGGGTTAAGACGGAGGAAGCATTTTTGGGAATTATAAGCAAGTTAAAAGAAGGTTTGGCCAAAACCTCTAAAAATATGTCGCAGAAGCTCGGCGGGATGTTTGCCGCCTTTACCGGAGCCAACGAGGAATTTTTTGAAGAGCTTGAGGAGACATTGATTCTGTCCGACCTCGGCGCTCAGACGGCAGCCAGGACGGTTGACGAGCTCCGGGAGGTTGCGAAGCGGGAAGCCCTGCGCACTGGCGGCGATATTAAAGCGGCGCTTGCGGATATCATGACAGGGCTGCTTGATGTTGGTGACACAAAACTGAAAATAACAACAAGGCCGTCGGTCATATTGGTTATAGGCGTGAATGGGGTAGGGAAGACGACTACTATCGGCAAGCTTGCGCAGCGGTTTAAAGACGAAGGCAAAAAAGTGCTGCTGTGCGCTGGAGACACATTCCGGGCGGCGGCAGGGGAGCAGCTCTCGATCTGGGCAAACCGCGCGGGCGTGGACATTGTGCGACGCGACGAGGGCGCAGATCCCGCCTCTGTCATATTCGACGGAATCAATGCGGCGAAGGCTCGTGACGTAGATATCGTCATATGCGACACGGCCGGAAGGCTCCACAACAAATCAAACCTGATGAACGAACTTAGTAAAATTAGCCGAATTATAGACAGGGAGCTGCCCGGCGCCGACCGAGAGACCCTGTTGGTGCTAGATGCGACAACAGGCCAAAATGGCCTGATTCAAGCCCGCCAATTCAAAGAATCCGCTGATATTACAGGCATAGTCCTCACAAAGCTGGACGGGACGGCAAAGGGCGGGATAGTATTTACGATTGCATCCGAGCTCTGCGTTCCGGTGAAGCTCGTCGGAGTCGGCGAAAAGGCGGATGATTTGATTGATTTTGACGGACGAGAATTTTCGGAGGCAGTGTTGGGATGAAATTTGTGCTTGCAACAGCAAACCTTGGCAAGGTCGAGGAAATGCGCAGCATACTGTCCGGGCTTGATATAGACGTCATAAGCAGGCATGAGCTGGGCATAAAAGACGACATTGAAGAAACAGGGGATACCTTTGCAGAAAACGCATTGATTAAAGCAGAAGCAATATGCAAGGTCTCAGGGCTTCCCGCTATAGCAGATGATTCCGGGCTTGTGGTGGATGCGCTGGGCGGCGAGCCGGGCGTGCACTCCAGTTCATATGGCGGACCTGCGCTAAGCGGTGCACAACGATGCGCATATCTTTTGGAAAAGCTGCGAAACAAGGAACAAAGAAGCGCAAAATTCGTCTGTACTATTGTATGCGCCTTTCCGGACGGTAAAAACCTTATATCCGAAGGCGAGTGCAACGGTGAAATAGCCATGACCCCGCGCGGCTCGGGCGGCTTCGGATATGACCCTGTTTTTCTGATAAAAAGCACAGGCAAAACAATGGCGGAATTGTCGGCAGAAGAGAAAAACGCCGTATCCCATAGGGGAGAGGCGCTCAGGAAATTTATTTTGCTTTTGCAGGAAAGGGGCTACCGGTGAGAGTTGGCATTTATGGCGGAACATTCAACCCGCCCCATACAGGGCATGAAAACTCTGCGCTGACAGCGATTGGCCAATTGAGCTTGGATTTTTTGGTTATTATTCCGGTCGGAGTCCCCCCGCATAAGCCTATGCCAAAAGGGTCGCCATCTGCTGATACCCGGCTTCTTATGGCGAAAAATGCATTTTCCAATTTAAAAAACACAATTGTGTCCAGCATCGAATCCAGGAATCCTGAGCCAAGCTATACCGTTGAAACGGTTGATGTGATACAGCATATCTATCCCGATGCAGAATTGTTTCTCTTAATGGGGACGGACATGTACCTTTCTCTGGAGACCTGGAGGGGATTTAAGTCCCTCCTAAAAGCCATAACACCTACCGTGTTTTCCAGAGATGAGGATGATACGCAGAAGATTGCCGAGTATTCACTCTATTTGGAAGAAACTTATGGTGTCCGCACTAAGACAGTCCTCAACACTGTTATCCCGGTTTCTTCTTCGCAGTTGCGAGAGCTCCTTCCGGAGCGCGGAGGCATAGGATACATAAATGATACAAACTATTCATATATAATAAGTTGCAGGTTGTATGGTGCAAAACCGGATTGGTCGTGGCTTAGGGAGCATGCGTATTCGATGCTCACTCCAACTAGGGTACCGCATGTCGCAGCTTGCGAAGATGCCGCAATTAGCTTGGCAAAGCGTTGGGGCGTAGATTTAGGTGATGCGCGCGAGGCAGCAATTCTACACGACATCACCAAAAAATTTGATTTAGATGCCCACTTAAAAGCGCTTGAAGATAATGGCATAGAGATTGTTTCTTTAAAAGATGATGACGAAAAGCTGCTTCATGCCAAATCCGGAGCGGTACTGGCACAGTCAATGTTTGGCACCTCGCCGGAGGTTACAGATGCCATAAGGTGGCATACTACGGGGAAAGCCGGTATGTCGATGCTTGCAAAAGTACTCTATCTTGCAGATTATATTGAATCAACCCGGGATTTCCCTGGAGTAGGGACGTTGCGTCAATTAGCATATGAAAACATTAACGAGGCAATGGTGTTAGGTCTGGAAATGACTGTTTCCGATGTAACGGCGCGTGGAATCACGCCCGACGAAGCCACTTTGGATGCAATCAAGGACCTAAAGTGACTAATAGCACAGAAGGGATGTTTGTATGAAATTAACCGGCTCAATTAAGGGCGGGCGGCATTTGCCTAAGAATGTTAGCAAAGCACCGTCAAATGCCGTAGCCGCAGATTCAAATAGAACAAGCAAAGATGACGCCAAGGGAAAAAAGGGAAGCCGTCCGAAACGCTTAATAAAAATAGCAATTTTAAGCGTCGTTGTCGTTGCTGTTGCGGCCATCAGTGTTGTAGCTCTCGATTTTATCTTCGACACGGAATTTATAATAAGCCCTCCTGATGTAAATGAAGTGCCTAGGCCGAGCAATCCGAATACAAGCAATCAAAACCCAAATCCTAACAACCCAACGCAGTCCAACGTGCTGCTTGAGGAGCCGGGGGACGTCTTAGGCGGCAATCCTAGGGCTGAAGGCATGTTTACGTTTTTAATTTTTGGTATGGACGAGGGCGAGGCCAATGCTGACGTTATCATGGTTGCCACATTCGATAGTGTCAACCACTCACTGGATGTCGTGAGCATACCGCGCGATACCTTGGTCAATGTTGAATGGACTCCTAAGTTGGCAAATTCAGTCCTCCCGCGCATGCGCGCAAGGTACAGGGGCGAGCCCGACAGGGATGAGCTGGCTATGCAGGCCAGTGTTGAGAAGTTCGCCGACATACTGGGGTTTGAAGTAGATTTCTGGATGACTGTCAACATGGACGCATTCACAACGCTTATTGACGCTATTGGCGGAATTGATTTCTATGTTCCGGTCGTTATGCGCTATACCGACAGAGCCGCCGGGCTTAGCATCAACTTTGACAGAGGCATGCACCACGGACTTACAGGCCAGCAATCTCTGGAGATTCTGCGATTTAGGTCTTTTGCAAATGCGGATATTGGCAGAATCAGTGTACAGCAGCAGTTTTTGTCATCGGCTGTGGAGCAAATACTTGCGAGAAGAAGTTCACTCGGCACACCCGCAAACATAATGAGGCTTGCAAATATCGCGCTCAACCATGTCAGGACAAATATATCGCTGGACAGCTTAGCTTGGCTTGCAAGGGAACTCTTACAGTTAAACCAAGAGAATATACGCTTCCACATAGTGCCTGCCAATGGAAACGACTTTGTGGGCAACCGGTCTTATGTCACAATTTTTCTTGATGAATGGCTGGAACTGCTAAATGATAGGCTAAACCCATTCTCATATGACAAAACCGCTGAGGATTTAAGCATACTCACGCGCGGTCCGGACAGGAGGCTTTTCGTCACAGATGGAAACTGGGCGGGCGATCCGAACTGGGGCGCAACCAGCAGGGGCTCAAACCCAAACCAAGTGAGCCCAACCACCGCCGAAACCCGCTTGTCCGTAATTAACGTTAGCGGCGGTGGGGGGACTACCGGTGGGGGAAATACCGGCGGCGCTGGAGCCCAAGCTCCGCAACAAGGTGCCCCAACCACTCCGGACGTTCCGTCGGGCGACTCCTACGATACTGTGGAGGAGGCTGATGGGGAAGGGGTAGACAGCGACGCTGTGGATGGCCAGTATGATGCGCCTGACTTTTTTGAAGTTCCGCCGGACTATGACTATTATGCCTCGCAGGAAGAGCCGCAGCCACCTGAGGAGACCAATGGTGCAGGTGAGTATTTCGAAGAAGGTGGCGAAACAGAGCTGGATGATGAGCCCGAAATATCGGATGCACCATTCGTGACCGAGCCATCGGAAGAGCCGGTGGAGCAAGATTCAGATAATCCCGCTTATGCGGAAACGACAGGCAACGAATAACCAGTAATGAAAGGATAGATTATATTTAATGCTGACTCCAGATGAAATTGCCAAGCTGATAGTTAATGCGCTGGATAACAAAAAAGCGCAGGACATAAAGCTCTTAAGGACCTATAACCTCACGGTTCTTGCAGATTATTTTGTCATCTGCACGGCAAACTCGACGACCCAGCTAAAGACATTGTCCGACGAGGTGGAAAGAATTTTAAAAGAGAAAGACGAGATGCCGTTGCGCAGGGAAGGGCACCGCTCCGGAGGCTGGGTGCTCATTGATTACGGCTGTGTCGTAGTTCACTTATTTTTGCAAGAGACTCGTGAGTTCTATACGCTTGAACGTCTGTGGGGCGACGCTGAGAACATTGAAATAAGTGGAATAATCAAGTGATATTACAAAGAGTATTTAAGTTATACGCACTGTAATATATTGCGTTTCTAGCTAGGAGATATATAGATAATGAAATACGAATTTAGCCAAATTGAGGCGAAATGGCAAAAGAGGTGGGAGGGTGAGAAAACCTTCGCAGCCTCAAACGACAGCCCGAACCCCAAATATTATGTTCTTGTGGAGTTTCCCTATCCTTCGGGAGAAGGTCTGCATATAGGCCACCCTCGTCCGTATACCGCCATGGACATCGTTTCCCGCAAAAAGAGGATGCTGGGCTTTAACGTACTTTTTCCTATGGGGTTTGATGCGTTTGGGCTTCCGACGGAAAACTATGCGATAAAAAACAAGATTCACCCTTCGGTTGTAACCCGCAGCAATATTGAGCGCTTCACCAAACAGCTGAAGATGCTCGGCTACAGCTTTGACTGGGACAGGTGCGTCGACACTACAGACCCTGAATATTACAGATGGACGCAGTGGATTTTCCTAAAGCTCTTTGAAAACGGCCTCGCTTATAAAGCGCAAATCCCTGTCAATTGGTGCACGTCCTGCCTATGCGTGTTGGCTAACGAGGAAGTGGTCGACGGCCAGTGCGAGCGTTGCGGCGCTCCGGTCGTCAGGCGCGAAAAGAGCCAGTGGATGCTGCGCATTACAAAATACGCCCAGAGGCTCATCGACGACCTTGACAGTGTGGATTATATCGAGCGAGTTAAAACACAGCAGAAAAACTGGATAGGGCGCAGCGTTGGCGCAGAGATTGACTTCAAGACGACTATGGGCGATAAAATCCGGGTGTTCACGACGAGGCAGGACACGCTCTTTGGGGCAACCTACATAGTAGTTTCGCCCGAGCACCCCTTGCTTAAAAGCTGGAAGCTGGAAAACCAAGAAGAGATTAGCGCCTATCAGGATGCCGCTGCGCTAAAGTCGGATTTTGAAAGGACAGAGCTCTCTAAGGAAAAAACAGGCGTTGAAATAAAGGGCGTCCGGGCAGTAAACCCCGGCACGGGCTCCGAGATACCGATATTCATATCCGACTATGTGCTCGCCACATATGGAACAGGCGCAATAATGGCCGTTCCGGGCCATGATGTGCGCGACTGGGAATTTGCCAGGAAATTCGGAATCCCGATAATTGAGGTGGTAAGCGGAGGGGATGTTCAGAAAGAAGCCCACACTGACTGCGAGACGGGAGCAATTGTGAATTCCGGGTTCATAAACGGCCTCAGCGTCGCTGACGCAAAGGTAAAAATGAATCAGTGGCTTTCTAAGGAGGGCGCCGGCGAGGAAAAAGTCAATTATAAACTCCGCGACTGGGTATTCTCCCGCCAGAGGTATTGGGGAGAGCCAATCCCGATTGTCCATTGCGGGAAATGCGGATATGTGCCCTTGCCCGAGTCCGAGCTGCCGCTTATTTTGCCCGAGGTGGAAAACTATGAAACGACGGACACGGGTGAGAGCCCGCTTGCAGCGATGACGGAGTGGAGGACGACGACATGCCCGAAATGCGGCGGCTCTGCTCAGCGCGAGACGGACACTATGCCGCAGTGGGCCGGTTCGAGCTGGTATTTCCTCAGGTATACAGACCCAGCTAACAAAAATGCGCTTGCATCGCGCGAGGCAATAGATTACTGGACGCCCGTGGACTGGTACAACGGCGGCATGGAGCATACTACGCTGCACCTGCTGTATTCTCGCTTCTGGCATAAATTCCTGTTCGACATTGGCGTAGTGCCTACGCCGGAACCATATTCAAAACGCACCTGCCATGGGTTTATACTGGCCGAGGATGGCCAAAAAATGAGCAAGTCCCGGGGCAATGTTGTAAACCCCAATGAGATAATCAATGAGTTCGGTGCAGATACCATGCGGCTTTACATCATGTTCATAGGAGATTTTGAAAAAACCGCTCCGTGGTCACAAAATGCCGTCAAGGGCTGCAAGCGGTTCTTGGACAGAGTCTGGAACGTCGCCGAGAAGCCGCTGAGCGGCGAGGGGATTTCGCAGGCGCATGAGCTGGCTGTGCATCGTGCAATCAAAAAAGTAGGCAGCGATATAGAAAACCTAAAATTCAATACGGCCATTGCTGCGCTTATGTCGCTGGTAAATGATTTTTACGAAAAAGCACCGTCGCGCGGCGATATCAAGATGCTGTTGATGCTGCTGTCGCCTTTTGCGCCGCACATAGCCGAGGAGCTTTGGGAGATTCAGAAGTTTGACGGCTTGGCCGCAGACCAGCGCTGGCCGGAGTACGACGAGGCAAAGACAGTAGATTCCGAATGCGAGATAGCTATACAAATCGGCGGAAAACTCAGGGGGACTATAAAAATCCCGGTTGACTCCGACGATGATTTCGTCCTGAGCGCCGCCAAGGCCGACGAAAAAATCGCGCGGAACATAGAAGGAAAGCAAATCGTCCGCACGATTGTCGTCAAGAACAAGCTAGTTAATTTGATTGTGAAATAGGATTGACTGTAAAATAGGAGCTTTATTCATAGTGGGAATCGATGATGCGCTCGGCGCGTGTTTTGTTTGTAACCATGCCTGACTTAGCGTCGTGGGTCAGGCGCTCATAGGTTATTGAATCGATGTCGATTGTAATGCGCCTTTTGCCATTATATTTGTTTTTAACCACCGAATGGAGCTTTACAATGATAAGGACGACGACGAGCAGAAACGACATAACAGGAACGACTTGAAAATATACGAGCAATTGTTCTAACATTTTATAAAACCTCACCAGTCACCATTTTGCTATCATTGCAATGATAGCACGATTTGAGTGCGAGCGCAACTTTTGTTCCTCTAAATTGAACAAAATCTTTATTTTGTTCAATTTTTGGTGAATTGGTGAATGTTTCGATAGACCTCCCCCTTGTGTAATGATATAATCGGTTTGTGGGGCGGTTGCCGCCCCCTTCGAAAATGCTTGCTTGAGAGGAATAATATTGTTATGGACTATAGGGCCGACTCACCTGAGATAATCCGCGAATTTCTTTTCTATCACGAAACAATTAAAGGCCATTCAAAAAAAACGATTGACGAATACTTTCTTGACCTGCGCACTTTCTTCCGTTTTATGAAAATCCATAAAAGATTAGTACCGCAAGATACGCCATTTGATGAAATTTCCATACTGGACATTGACAGAAGCTTTGTTGGCAGCGTCAAAATCACTGACGTCTATGAATATCTGGCATTCCTATCACGCGACAGGCCCAGACAGCAAAACAGCCGCAATACGGAATACGGCTTGAATGCCAACAGCCGCGCCCGCAAAACGGCGGTCATCCGCTCTTATTATAAGTACCTGACTTTAAAATCCAATAACAACAGGCTAAACGAAAACCCTGTAGCCGACCTAGATTCCCCGAAACTGCGCAAGTCGCTCCCCCGCTTTCTCAGCCTTGACGAGAGCATGAGGCTGCTCGATGGCGTGGATGGGGCGCACCGCGAGCGGGACTTCTGCATTTTGTCGATTTTCCTCAATTGCGGGTTGCGCATCTCCGAAATTGCAGGATTGGATTTGACAGACCTGCGCCAAGACCATATCAGGGTCTTGGGCAAAGGCGACAAGGAACGCATCGTTTATATAAACGATGCGTGTGCCGATGCAGTCAATGATTACCTCAGGGCGAGAAAAGGCATTGCTACGGCAGACAAAAAAGCGCTATTCTTATCCAACCGCAGAACCAGAATCAGCACCTCGACGATTCATAGCCTCGTAAAAAAGCACTTGCTCGCCGCAGGGCTTGATAGTACGAAATATTCATCCCATAAGTTGCGCCACACCGCAGCGACCTTGATGCTCAAAAGCGGCGTAGACGTGCGGACGCTGCAGGAGCTGCTTGGCCACGAACACCTTAACACAACGCAAATCTACACGCACATTGAAAACAGCAGCCTACGAAACGCAGCGCGCCTCTCTCCCCTCTCCGGATACAAAAAGAGCCGCTAAGTGCGGCTCAAATTTGCCAGGTGCCCTTTTTTCATTAACATTACGTCGGAATCAAAGTGTTTATTATTACGGTTCTCGTCTCTTCTATCCAAAAAACTTCAAATCCAATTAAACCAGACAAATCGCGCAACCTGAAAAAGTTATTGCCATCGATTAAAAAAGCATTAAGCGCATGTGAAACGCCATCTAAATATATCCTTGATGGCGTTGGGGTAAAGGGCCTTGGCCCTGAAACCGCAAGGGCTAGTTCCCCGCCCTTGGGCGTATATTCCATCCCGCTGGTCAACCGGATCGCATTGCCTGCAGCATCCCAGTTGACCTCAAACTGCATTTCAGTTCCATTTAAAAGGTACGCAACGTCCCTAAGCTTAAAATAGTGCGAGTCACCTATAAGATATGCGGATAACGGCATAGTGACACCGTTGAGAATAAGGCTTGCCGCCGAGGGGTTTGCCCTGCCTCCTATTATTGTGGGCGGGTCTGGTGTTGGCTCTGGCTCAGGTGTCGGCTCTGGCTCAGGCGTCGGCTCTGGTTCAGGCGTCGGCTCTGGTTCAGGCGTCGGCTCTGGTTCAGGGTCGGGGTCCGGTGGCTGCTCAGGCTCTTGTGCTGGCGGCTGGTTTGCAAGGCGTTCTGCCGGGCGCCTCGGCGCCTGGCCTGCATTTATCCTAGTAGCGTTTCCAAAACCCCACTCCAGCAGCGCCTCCGTATCGCTAAAACGCCCGCCTGCAGTAGCGTTGCCCATAACGACCGTAATCAACCTGCGCCCGTTGCGCTCGGCCGTGCCAATCAGGCACCACTGCGCAGCAGAGGTAAAGCCAGTTTTTAAACCATCTGCATCATCAAACCTATGCAGTAGATGGTTGGTGTTCATTAGGGGCTCACCGCCTTGCCAGCGCACTGTCCTCATTGAAGTGAACTCCAAAATCTGCGGGTGGTCTACAAGCATGCTTTGCATAAACCATGCAAGGGCAAGCGGGGATATGCGGTTTCGCGGCGAGATTCCAAAGCTGTCGTCAAAGTACGCGCGGATGTTTAGCTCCCTAGCCTTTGCGTTCATCTGTTCTACAAGCGCTTGGTCACTGCCGAAGATTCCCTCGCCCAGCGCAGCAGTCGCCCCATTTGCCGAACGCACAATAACCACCTCCAACAGTTCTCGCACCGTGTGGGTGGCGTTTGTCTCAAGCCGGACATTTGCCCATCCGGGGTGGATGGATAGCTCATGGACGTTCTCGCTTATTTGAATTTCCGTGTCCATAGTCACAAGCCCATCCCTAATTGCATCAAAAATGACATAGACCGCAATCATTTTGACCATACTGGCAGGAACTCTCTGCACAGCCTCGTTGCGCCCAAAAAGCACATTCCCCGTCTCAAAATCTATTAAAACTGCGCCCGGCGACGTTATAGCAGGATTCGCTACATGAGCCGCACCAAAAACAGGAAAAACCAAGCCAAGAAAAATAACAACAGCAAAAAAAACAGCAACTCGTCTACCCAAAAATCCCAAACCGTTTCACCCCATCAATTCAAAATTCTACATATTCCGCTAATCGTCAATTGATTTGCGTTCCCACTCTTTATGTTGGGACGCCTGCTCGTAAAGGCGCACATAGCTGTCCCACCTGCTTTTATTCAAACTTCCAGCCTCAAGGGCTTCCAGCACTCTGCATCCCGGTTCTTTTATGTGCGCGCAGTCAAGGAATCGACAACTGCCAATAAAAGGCTCGAAATCGGGAAAGAGGTGCTGAAGCCTTTCTTTGGATGCCAACCCCTCCGTGTCGAAGGCCGAAAAACCCGGCGTGTCGGCAATTATAGCGCCGCAACTTAGTTTGAAAAGCTCGACATGCCTTGTCGTATGCCGGCCCCTGCCAAGCTTTTTGCTCACATCTCCGACCGAAATGCGAAAGTTCGGCTCCAGTGTGTTGAGTATGCTGGACTTCCCCACCCCGGAGTTGCCGGTGAAGGCGCACATCGAGCCGCTAATGGCGTTTTGCAGCTCGCCCATCCCCTCTCCAGTCTCTGCGCTGGTCCTTACCGTCAAAAACCCGGCGGAGCTGTATATCTCATACAGCCTATCGGCCGGGTCAAGGTCTAGCTTATTTATACAAATAACAGACTCACAGCCGTTCCTATGCGCAATTGCGGTCATCCTGTCAACTAGGAAAGTATCCGTCACAGGTATGGCGCCGGACGCAATTATCACCATTTTTTCGATATTTGCAATTGGAGGCCTTATAAAAAAGTTCTTTCGGGGGCATATTGCGTTAAGCACGCCCTTCCCTGGCTCGGTGTGGACAAATTCGACGCGGTCGCCAACTAGTGGGGAAATATTTTCAAGCCGAAATTTGCCCCTAGCCCTGCACTGCGTTTGAGTGCCTTCGGATTCGATATAGTAAAACCCGCTCAAAGCTTTAAATACTATCCCCTCTGCCATATAACCACCTTTATTCGCCAGGAGGGTCGTCATCGATAATGATGTCTTCATCTATCAGCGGAGGCTCGTCTTCCGGGGGTGCCGGAGGGTATGGCGGGTACGTAACACCCGGCGGCTCACCGGTGCCGGGCGGGGTGCCTTCAGGCGGAGTGACATACGGAGGTTGCGTTACTGGGGGGGGGTATGTCCCATCAGGCGGCTCCGGATCGTACGGATCATATGGATCATCAGGCGGCTCGGGTTCTTCTATCTCCTCCGGCCCCAGCGAAATGCTGACAGCTATGGCCGTGCCTGCGGCAACTTCCTCGCCGGCAAAGCGGATGTATGTCACAGTGTCCAAGGGGTGTACAGTACTGAAAAACTCATCAAACATGAGCACGAGGTCAAGGCCCCTGAATGCAGAAGTGAGGGCTGCATAGGTAGTTGGCAGCTCTAAGTCCGGAACGTTCACCATCATGATGTCGGGCCCACCGCTATATCTGATGATAACCGTATGCCCGCTGGCAAGCATCTCGCCCGCAGGGGGTATGGTCTCGACAACAAGCCCAAGCGGCGCGTCGCTTGCAACCTCTACGGTATCGATGTAAAGATTTATATTGCGATTGATAAGCTCGTTTCTTGCAACGCCCCAATGCGTGCCTATGAGGTCAGGCATAAGCGTCGGAGGCGGTGCGCCAATAGACACGATCAGCTCAACATTGATTCTAGCCCCTGGGAGCGGTGCGCTCAGCTGCCTGTCGGCCATGGGGTTTTGTGAGATGATCAATCCATGGGCGAACTCTGTGCTATGCTCCTCCCTTGGGATGAAATTAAATATGTTCGTATATTCGTCGGTAATAATAATATCTTCAAACCTGCGGTTTAGGAAGCTGGGCATTATGAGAGGCTCCCTCTGCTGCGCACCGAAAATATCCGCTAGGAAAAAATTCCACATAAATACAACAATGACTACTAAAAATACAATTACGCTAAAGATGCCAACGAGCGTCGATGTGCTGCTTGCCCTTGTTTTTGAAGCGCGGTATTCATCCTGCGTCATGTCCCGATTCTGCCGCCTCAGCCTTTTTGGCTGCATTCCCAAGCGCTCCGCCCTCTGCATTGCCGCAACATCGGGCGCAGCCTTTGCCGGCGCAGGATTTTGTGGACGCTGCTGGGCGGGCTTCCGCTCAGCCTGTGCAGGTTTTGCAACGCCCTGTGCGACCCGCTCCCTCTGCATATCCGCTACGGGCTTAACATTGGCCGGTGGGACAACAGGTATTTGCCTTGTCTCAGAAAAAGGCTCATCGAGGGCATCCTGCCTGCTGCCGGAATCTGACAATGCGTAACTAAACACAATTGACGGATTCTTCCGGAACTCTTCCAAATCGCCCAGCATCTCTTCTGCGGTGGTAAAGCGCATGTTGAGGTCGGGTTCCATGGCGTGCATTGTTATATCCTCAAGGCCGATTGGCACATCGGGGTTGATGTCCCTGGGCATGAGCGGGATTGCGCTGATATGCTGAATGGCTACAGAGACAGCCGAATCTCCAACAAATGGCAGGCGGCTGGTAAGCATCTCATACATCACCACGCCAACCGAGTAAATATCCGAGCGTGCATCGATATGCCCGCCTTTGGCTTGCTCTGGCGAAATATAGTGAACCGAGCCGAGGGCCTCCTGTGTCAATGTATGAGAAACGGCAAGCAACCGAGCAATGCCAAAATCGGCGACCTTGACGCTGCCGTCTTTAAGTATCATTATGTTGTGCGGCTTTATATCACGGTGGATTATACCGCGCGAGTGCGCATGGCTGAGCGCTTTTGTTATTTGAGTCGCAAAATGCAGGGCTTCCTTCCAGTTTAGCAGTCCTTTGCGGTTGATATACTGCTTTAGCGTTATACCCTCAATAAGCTCCATGACGATATATTCGGTATTTCCGGCACGGCTGACATCATAAACCGCAACAATGTTGGGGTGAGACAGCATAGCGACTGCTTGAGACTCCGTGTAAAAGCGCCGTTGGAACTCCTCGTCCCCTGCAAGGTCCTCCTTCAATATCTTTATAGCGACCATCCTATTCAAACGGTGACAACGCGCCTTATAGACAAGCGCCATCCCGCCCGAACCGATGAGCTCTAAAATCTCATATCTATTGTCAAGTATTCTCCCGACATACTTATCGTTGCCGTCCATTCACAAAGTCCTCCCTTCGAGGGTATTTCTGCTACTTTTTAAATATAACTGTCGTCACGTTGTCCGGAGCGCCGCGCGAAAGAGCCAGGTCTACGAGCTTTTCACAGCATTCACGGACGCTTTTTCCATGTTGCAATTCAAAAAGTATTTCGCTATCCATCACTACATTAGACAGGCCATCAGAGCAAAGGAGGAGGTGGTCTCCCCTGTTTAGGTTTAGGAAAAACACATCCGGCTCTTCGTCTTCGCTTGTGCCCAGCGCCCTTGTGATCAGATTCTTGTTTGGATGCCTCCGCGCCTCGGCGCGCGTCAAGTCGCCCCTTGAAATCATATCCTCCACAGCCGTATGGTCTTTAGTGATTTGCTTTATTTCGTTGAATGTGACGTGGTAAAGGCGACTGTCGCCAATGTTGACGACAACCTCCCCATCCAAAGTGGAAATCGCAGCAGTAAGCGTTGTGCCCATTCCGTAAAATTCGTCGCTCTCAATGCTCTTGTCATATACAGCCTTGTTTGCCGCAAGCACGGCGTCAGCCATTTTCATGGCGACGTCGTTTTGCAGCTCGACCTGTTCAAGAAATTTGCCCATATGATGCATAAAGGCGTCTGCCGCAAGAGAGCTTGCGACATCGCCTGCTTTAGCCCCGCCCATACCGTCACAGACGACAAGAACAGCGACGTTTCGTTCACTATCAAAGAGAACCTTAAAAACATCTTGATTTTGCCGTCTTACTTTGCCGCAATTTGTGGTTCCATAAAGTTCCATCTACATGACCTACTTAAGTCGTTTGTGATAACCTGGTGCGCAGCTGTCCGCAGGAAGCCGCAATATCGCGCCCCAAGCTGCGCCGCACTGTGCAGTTTACGCCATTGTGCTTCAAAATTTTCGTAAATGCTTTTATGCTCTCGACACTGCTCCCCCTTAGCTTCCTCTCTGGCACATCGCTAAGCGGGATAATGTTGACATGGCCGCCGCTGTTTCGCAGTTTATCAGATAGCAGCTCTGCGTGGCGGGGCGTGTCGTTGACACCATCAATCAGGGCATACTCGTATGACACCCGCCTGCCGGTTTTAGCGAAGTATCTGCCGCACGCCTTTAGCAGGTTATCTACCCCATTGTCCCGATTTATTGGCATAAGTCGGGTTCTAGTCTCATCATCGGGCGCATGGAGCGACACCGTTAACGTTAATTGTATACTATACTCAGACAATTTGTCAATATTTTCTATGAGCCCACATGTGGAAAGCGAGATGCGGCGGGCACCTATGTTCATACCAGACGGGTGGTTTATAAGTTCGAGGAACAGCATCACATTGTCAAAATTATCCAGCGGTTCCCCAATTCCCATAATGACAATGTTCGAAACCTTGCGCCCGGACTCCATTTGCGAAAAAAGCACCTGGTCTAATATTTCAGATGCCTGCAAATTACGCACGAGCCCGCCAATTGCAGAAGCGCAGAACGCACAACCCATCCTGCAGCCCGCCTGCGAAGATATGCAAACCGTGTTGCCATGCTCATATTCCATCAGCACGCTCTCAACGGCGGAGCCGTCCGTCATCCGCCAAAGGAACTTAATAGTCCCATCAAGCTCCGAGACGTGCTTTTCAACAAGCTCCGGCACCGTTATGACAAACTCCCTATCAAGCCTTTTTCGAAGCGCCTCAGAGATGTTTGTCATAACATCAAAAGCCGTTGCGCCGTCATGCAGCCAAGAAAAGACCTGCTTGGCGCGAAACTCGCGCTCGCCGATGGAAGAAAAATAATCCCCCAGCTCCCGGAGCGTCATAGATTTAATATCACGTTTGCTCATGTATGCCTCTTCTTTTTAAGTTTGCAAATAAAAAAGCCGTCCGTACCATGCATGTGTGGCCACAATGTAATCATGCCGCTTGGGACATCCCCTATTTCGGGCAGAGAAAAGCCATCAAGTGCAAACTCGGTATTTTTGCGGAGAAACGACTCAATGACATCCTCGTTTTCGCTCCGGAGCACCGTGCATGTCGAATAAAGCAATGTCCCACCAGCCGACACATACTTGGAAAGTGACGACAGTATCCTCCCCTGCAAATCGGGAAGTCCGGCTATATCCTGCTTCGACTTGTACCTAATTTCCGGCTTTTTCCTTATAATGCCAAAACCGGAGCAGGGAACGTCTGCAAGGACAATGTCGGCCAGAACGCGCGTATTGCCGTCCCCAGCCTCGAGATATGCAGCAACTCGCGGGTGGTTTTCATCTTTTGAGGCATCCATCTCAATCGTATCTATGATTTTCACTCCAAGCCTTTTGCTGCCGTTTTCAATATGCCTGAGCTTGGCGCCGTGGACGTCGCAGGCCAAAATAAGCCCTTCGTTTTCTATCATGAGCGCAGAAGTAAATGACTTCCCGCCTGGTGCGGCGCAGCCGTCTATTATAAAATCGCCCCTTTTTGGCGCAGCCGCTATAACAGCCAGGCGCGCCGCAGAGTCCTGAACGTAAATGAAGCCCTTTTTATAAGCCTCAAGACGCGTGATCTTCCCCGCCCCCCTAAGCTCAATGCAGTCGTCAAGCCATTTATGCCTCCCGGCTTCAATGCCTTCGGACTCAAGCAGGGAAAGCACGTGCTCCGTGCTCGTAAGCAAAGTGTTCACCTGAGCGGTCACCGGCACATTGCCTGAATTATTTTGGATAAGAGCCTCTTCAGCGGCGCCCTCCCCCAAAATATCGCACATCTCCTTGACCAGCCACTCCGGATGGCTGTACCTGACCGACAGTATATGCAGCCTGCTTCCCTCTACCTCGGGCAGCCCGCCTTCCAGAGCGGCTTTTGATATTCTGCGCAGCATTGCATTTACATAACCGGCGGCGCGCTGGTTTGAGAACTTCCGAACAAGCGATACAGCCTCATTTACTGCGGCGCTGTGCGGTATTTTTGTCAAAAATACAATCTGGTATATCGAAAGGCGCAAAATGTCGAGCACCCTAGGCTCAAGTTTCTTCAGTTCCATTGACGAAAAATGTCCTGCATAAAAGTCGCATAGCGCCATATTCTGCAGCACCCCATATACCAGCGAAGTGGCGAGAGCCGTCTCAAGCGCCGAAAGGCCCGAGCTGCCAATGACGCTGTTTAATGCCAAATCAGACCAAGCCTTCTTGCGACGGTAGACGCCAAGCACCTTAAGCGCCGCCTCGCGCGCTGATAGCGTTTTATGTATACTTCTCATTCCCGACCCCTAAAATCACTAATCCCCGACTCTAAGTTATTATGCCACATTCCTCCACTTATTTCAACCACTTGCGGAGAAGGCGTCTGTATGATATACTGCCTTGCACCAAAAATTAAACACGTTGGCAGAGAGCAACGAGAAACTTGCCGAGGACTCAAGATGAAAAAAGTTATAACATATGGTTCCTTCGACCTATTTCACGAGGGGCACTACAACCTACTCAAGCGCGCGAAAGCGCTTGGGGACGAACTTATAGTAGGCGTGACAACCGAGCAGTATGATGTCTACAGAGGCAAAATGAACGTCGTCGACTCCCTCATGCGCAGAATCGACAATGTCCGGCAGAGCGGACTTGCAGATGAGATTATCGTCGAAGACCATGAAGGCCAAAAAGTTGAAGACATCCAAAAATACGGCATCGACATAATAGCCTTTGGTTCGGACTGGGTAGATAAATTCGACTACCTGAAGGAATACTGCGAAGTCGTCTATTTCGACCGCACCCAAAATGTCTCGAGCACGATACTCAGGCACGAACGCTTGGGAGTCGTGAACCTTGGCATTGTCGGAACAGGCAGGATTGCCGAGAGGCTATTTCAAGAAGCAAAATTCGTAAGCGGCGTCGATGTGTCGTGCGCCTACAACCCCCGGCAGTCAAGCGCAAGAAAATTTGGGGAAGCGTTCGAAGTCGCATACTGCCACGATAGCTATGAGGCCTTTCTCGACAAAGTAGACGCAGTATATGTCGCAACGCCCCACGAAACGCATTACGATTATGCCCGCAGGGCGCTAATACTGGGGAAACACGTGCTCTGCGAGAAGCCCATGGTTTTATCAGAGCTTGAAGCGCGGGAGCTGTACAATATCGCCGACGAGAACAAGGTCGTGCTGATGGAAGCCGTAAAAACAGCATATGCCCCAGGCTTCATAAACCTCTTGGCCATTGCGCGTGGCGGGCGAATTGGCACAATATATGACGTAGAGGCCGCATTTACCAAATTGACGCCATACGGCCCGGGCATCAGGGAATATGACCCAGCCGTGGGCGGCAGCTTTACGGAGCTTGCAAGCTATTCCCTGCTCCCAATAGTTAAGTTGCTAGGACATGATTACAAATCCATCGCATTTGAGAGTTTTCGCACAGAGAATGGCACAGATCTCTATACAAAGGCTCACTTTAAGTACGATAACGCCACCGCCACCGCAAAAACCGGTATAGGGGTGAAGAGCGAGGGGCAGCTTATAGTGTCGGGGACGAAAGGGTACATTCTGGCAAAATCCCCTTGGTGGCTGCTCAAGTCTTTCGAGGTGTGCTATGAACGAACCCACGAAAACGAGACATTTTCTGCGCCTTTCCCAGGGTTTGGGCTTAGGTTCGAGCTTGCCGACTTCGTTCGCAATATTTCTGACACAACCCACCAAAACTACAAGTTTTCAAAGGAAGATTCAATATTCATGAGCATAGTGATGGAGCAGTTCCTAAAATCCACACGCCGGAGAGAGAAATATGAGAAAATTTGAACGCAACAACATACTGGAATTACTTGCAACCATAAAAGAAAGCCTTGAATACGCAATCACCGTAGACGAATCCGCAGCAAACGCGGTGCTGGGCGATGGCTTGGACGCATTGGGCGCCGTTGCGGAAATGCTGGAGCAAGTGCTCTCGCCGGATGGCTTTTCAAAGTATTCGCCAATCATGTACGGCTTAATAGGGGCATTTGACTTGCTCCTTACCGACATCGACGACATCAAGGTAATCGACGAAACCCTTGACAACATATTCTCGCTTTTTGACAAATTGTCCGAGAATATGAATAACGAGCGGGAAATCAAAACCGAGGTAGTTTTTTTCCCATACAAAGCGCCCATGTGGGACTCAATGGAGAGCATCTGGGCGGCAGCTAAGCAGGACGAGAGCTGCTTCGTAACCGTTGTGCCCGCACCCTATTTCGAGAGGGACAAGGCGGGCGGCCTCTCGAAGGCATATTATGACGGCAATGATTTTCCCGAGTATGTAGAAGTCACGCCAGCCGACGAGTTTGACATACAGGCAGTCCTGCCGGACATCGCATATATCCACAACCCATATGACGAGCATAACTATGTCACATCGGTGCATCCGGATTTCTACTCATATGCGCTAAAAAGGCATGTAAAAACGCTGGTATATGTTCCATACTATGCGTCGCATACCCCCTCCAGCGCTTCATTGGCGACCGTAGCAGCCGAGCTTAGGGTAGATACGATCATTGCCGCATCGGAAGATGACGCCGCCTCCTACAAAAGAGCGGGCGCCAGGTGTGAGATTGCCATATTCGGTTCCCCAAAGATTGATAAAATAATTAACCTCGAAATGCAAAAACCGGAGATACCAGCGCAGTGGAGCAGCCTAGAGGGAAAGAAAGTGTTCTTCCTCAATACGAGCATTGGCTCCTTACTGCGGTATGGAGAAGGGTATTTAAGCAAAATCGGGGCGCTCATTTCCCTATTCGAAACTCGAAGCGACGCTGCGCTCCTGTGGAGGCCTCACCCCCTCATAGCTTCCACACTCAGCTCAATGCGCCCGGACCTGCAGCAGGCGTACATGGCGCTTGAGCAGATGGCGGAAAACAGCAGCTCGGCAATAATCGACAAAACGCCCGATATGGGCATCTCAATGGCGATATCGGACGCATACATCGGAGACGGCGCTTCGTCCCTTGTTTACTTATATGCGCTCACCGGCAAGCCTCTGTACATACTGAATTTCACCTTGCCTATAGCCCCAACCGATGAGCAGCTATCAGAACTGTCCAAAACCGACCTTATATCAGGCCCCTGCATCGACGGCGACGAGGCCTGGGTATTTTGCAACAACGTGAATGCCTTATGTAAGCTGGATTTGAAAACCGGCAATGCGGAGTTTGTCTCATCAGTGCCGGGTGAGCCTAATACAGGCGGAAGATATAGCAGGTCGATAAAATGCGGCAGCAAGCTTATCCTATCCCCCTCTCTCGCAAGCGAATGGGCGGAGTATGACATTCAAACCGGAGAGTGGGCCAAGCATCCTATACCGGCTGAGGCCCTGCCGCTCAAAAAAAATGGGATATCCCTTTTCTTTGCACTTGACACAGACGACTTTGCGATTTTTGCGCCATATCACAGCAAGGCATTTGTAAAGTACGACAAAAAGACAAGGGAATTTGAGTACCACACTGCTTGGTACAAGAGCTTTGAGCCATATATATTCAATATGGCTTTTGGGCTTATAAGCGGCGCAAGCAAGCTGATAGGCAATTGCCTCTATCTCCCATCGAAGCAGTCAAACATAGTACTTGAATTGAATGTCCACTCGATGAAAACAAAAATCCACAAGGTCGGACCTTCGAGTAATCGTTATTTTGGAATAACATTTGACGGGGAGCATTTCTGGCTGACCAAATTTTTGGCTCCCGGCATGTACGAGCCTCAAAATACAGTGGTCCGTTGGAACAAGGGTACGAGGCAGTGCAAAGAATATGCCCTCGAGCCGACATCGAAAAACTCGGTGCGCGAAATTAGCGATTTTGTTTCGATAGCTTATTTTGGTGGGAAGGTTTGGGTATTCCCTTACGGCGTGAGCGAAATTTTCCAAATTGACCCCGCAACCGATGAGGTCGCTCTCGTTGAAACAGGTCTGCCATATAGATTGGGAGATAAGAAAAATCCATTCTATTCGTCTACACATGGAATGGCCTGCGTAGCGTACTCAGATTACTTTGACGACGACTATTTTATTGTATTTTCATATTATGACAACAGCTTTTTGTTTTTTGACACAGAGACGGGCAGCATAAGGAAGCAGAAGCTGCACATCGAAGGGATTGAGCACTTGTTGCGGAATATGGATGCATTGCCTCCGTACACCAAGGCAGAAAGGGCATTTTTGACGTCGGCAGACTATGTCGACCGGATATGCTCAGGCTCGATTCCTGCTTTTGACCCCATCCAGGCGGAATACAACAGGAGCATAAACGCCAACAGCGACGGAACTTGCGGGCAGAAAATCCACAGCCATTTTATGAAGAAGCTACGGTAGAATCAATAAACAGCGGAGGGACTGCTTAGTGGGCGGACTTAACGAACTTCAAAGCATAGAGATTGACATGCTGGAGAAATTTTCAGACATCTGCAAGAGGGAAAACCTAACTTGGTTTGCAATGTTCGGCACCTTGCTCGGCGCGACCCGGCATGGCGGGTTCATCCCATGGGACGACGACATCGACGTTGCGATGCCGCGGGCCGACTATGACCGCCTCCGCAAGCAGCCGGAGCTATTTCAGGAGCCGTACTTTCTCCAAACGCCGCAAAATGACCCCGCAGCTGCCCCGCACTTTCTCAAACTCAGGCGCAGCGACACAACGCTAATGGATAAGATCAGCAGCCTGACCCGCGGCGGGAACATGGGCGTTTACATCGACATCCTGCCGCTTGACGAAGTCCCAAATGCAAAAGCAGCGATAAAGCTGCATAGTCGCGCAAAACTTATGCAGAAACAAATGCTGGCGACTGCGGCCCTTGACGAAAGTGCCGGCTCGGAGCTGCCTGATTTCAAAGCCGCCTATTGCTACGGCAACGGAGGCATAGAAGGATGCTACGCTTTGCTGTCGGAGCGATATGAATGGCTCTGCTCCATGTATGATGGTGAGCCATATTATGCGATCCCGGTGATTATGGGCCAGCGGGGGTGCAGGGTTTTTGACAAGGCGTGGTTTAAATCAAACGAAATGATGAGCTTTGAGCATCTGGAAGTCCCGGTGCCTACAGGATGGCGGGAGATCCTTGTCGCCTGCTACCCCAACGGACTGCTTGAGCTGCAAGAAAGCGAGCGTGAAACCCGGGAGCTGAAATATGTGGACATGAGTCGCTCATATGTGGAATATGTTTCGCGCTATGCGGACATGCTAAAGGACATTGAAGGCAAAAAAATCCTGATTTTTGGTGCGGGCGATAGCTTGCGCATTTGGCTGGAGCGGCACTCTCAGGGCGTGGAAGCAGTCTGCGCATTTGACAACAGCGAGGGAAAATGGGGGAAGAAGGCTTATGGAGTGACAATCCGCCCTCCCGGCGAAATCCCTTCGATGATTGGCTCTGACACTCGCTTGATAATCGCCAGCATCTGGCATGACGAAATTGCAAAACAGCTTGAAGGCATGGGCATCCATGACTATTATATATTCATTGACGGCTGGAACTATAGGAGGGATTAGCATTGCTTGCATCCGAAACTGACAAACACTGGAACATAGGATATATATCCGGCTCGTTCGACATGTTCCATATTGGGCACCTAAACCTAATACGCCGGGCAAAGGTGCGGTGCAACCACCTCATCGTTGGCGTGCTTACCGATGAGAATATTGCCAACTATAAAAAAAAATGGCCTACAATACCACTAGGCGACCGAATGGAAATCATCTCGGCGATAAAATATGTTGACGAAGTGGATGTTACGACGCAGGAGCTGCTCAATAAAGTCAAAGCATGGGAGAAATATAAATTCGACGCCATGTTCAGTGGAGACGACCACTTAAACGATGGCTGGGCGAGGCAAGAAAGCGAGCTTAGGGCACTGGGGGCGGATTTGGTGTTCTTCCCCTACACCAAAAAGATTTCGACAACGAAGCTACAGGAAGCAAGCAAGCCGATGCCCCCGGTGGCTGACAAGGCCGACAAGGCCAGAAGAGTAGGAGAATTTAGGCACCTCTTCCCTTTCGACAAAGTAAGTAAAGGCGAGAGAATCGTCATATATGGCACGGGCGACGTCGCAAAGCAGTACGCACTCCAGCTTGAGTCGCTCGACTATTGCACAATCACCGCATTTTGCGACACATACGCAAAGCCCGGAGATACATTTGAGAGTATTAAGTGCATCCAACCGGAAGCGCTCTCGTCCAAACGTGCCAACTTCGACCGCATCGTGATTGCATCAACCACATACCATACACAAATATTAGGAAAACTGCGGACGCTGGGAGTGCAGCCTGCGATGATTGTATGAGGATCTAAGCAAATGCAAGCTCTTGGGTCAAAAAGCGATATATCTCCTAACCGAGTGCTCCAGCAAATAGTGAAATAATGCGAGGTGTTTCTACCGTGCTCTCCAACAAACTGCAAAAATTTTATGAATCATCCCCAATGCGAGAAGGCGTTCTATGTTGGTACCCATTCCGTCAAGATTCCAGTGTGCTCGACTTGAGCGGAGGGATATTAAACGAAATGCTGAAAGCCTCTTGCACTCACGTAACAACAAAGCCTGACAACGATGGCGAGCGATTTGACTATATCGTGGCCATTGACCCGGATGACTTTGGCTCCGGCGCACTAACTAAGCTGCGAGAAAAGCTGACATCTAACGGCAGGTTACTGCTTGCCTATGAAAACCCATTCGCCTTGCGTTATTGGAGCAACAAGCGCAGCTCAGTCACCGGCATGCCCAGCGACCCACTTTTTGGAAAAGACGGCAGGGTCAGCAAGGCGGAGATGCAAGTAAGGCTAAAAACCGCAGGCTTTGAGGGGCAAAAATGGTATTACCCTCTCACCGATCACTGGTTTTCGCGAGAAATATATTCCGAAAACTACTTGCCGGACGAATACTTGAACCAGCGCTTCAGGCCATATATGTCCGACGACTATACACTCATGTTTGACGAGAGGGGGCTATATCGCGAAGCGATACGCAATGGAGCCTTTGAATTCATGTGCGGCGCATACCTTGTTGAGGCTCGATCCGATGCAGGTGATAAGCCCTGCGAAGTGGATTATGCAGCCGTCACGTCATATCGTGAACCACCAAATCGCTTTGCTACGATAATCCGCAATGATGGAAAAGTCGTAAAGAAGCCTTTGCACCCCGATGGAATAAAAACTGCGAAAATAGCAAAGAACAATCATGACGAGCTAGCGAGGCTTGGACTGAGCGTTGTTCCAATGGAACTTGACGGAGGCTCGCTTGTAATGCCAAGGCTCAATTTGCCCACGCTCTGGGATTATTGGGTAAAAAAGCATTCAGCCGGCATCTTTGATGCCGGCGAAATGTTTTTACAGCTTGACCGGATTCGAAACGATATCGTCAGGGCTTCCTCAAATGGCAAATGTTATTGGGAGATGGTGCCAGCGAATTGTTTTTTTGATGAATCCAGCAATCAAATCATATATTTCGACCAAGAATACTGTTGGGAAAATGCCACGGCGGACATAGCTGTCGCAAGGGCAATATACTCGCTCAAGTACTCCCCTGCCCTCAGCTCCGACCCCCAATCAGATACCTGGCTTGAACAGCTAAAGGATAGATATGCACTAGCCGAGCGTTGGGATGATTTGACTGCGCTTATCCGAAAGATACGAGCAGATGTCTTTGGCGATGGCACTACCCTACTTGATGCCGAAACTGCACGCGCCAGCGGTACAATCGCCGAAAACCGCTTCTACCACGTGATAAAGCAGCTAAGCAGGCTGGGTTTCCGCCGCCCCGCAATTTACGGATATGGCATCCGCGGCAAGAGGCTTGAGAAGGTCATGGAAGACTATATAGTGAACGTAGCGGGCGTATTCGACAAAAGCTTCAACAACGAAAAGCCCCTCGAGACCTTATTATCTGAATCAAACGCCGATGTCGTAATAGTGAGCATACTCGGCGGCGAGGACATAGCGGTCATGCTGCGAGAAATGACCGACATCCCGGTATACACCGTGGAAGAGCTGCTGCATGAGCAAAGATAGCGCTCATTCTGCCTTATACAATTATGATTCTTTTCGCTTACCATTAAAGATAAATTTTCTTCTGTTTGATTCTATCGAGGTAAAGCTGCAACAGCTCAAGCTAAACATTCTGCCAAAAATGCCGATAATATGGGTTGAGGGCGTGCAGCAAGGTAACTCGTGTGGTAGATGCTAGGGCGCTGCCCAAAGATTGATAGTACATTTGCGGAGGACAGACAGTAAATGCAAGGCAAAGTCAGCATGGTCATCCCATGCTACAATAAAGAGGAGTACATAGGCGAGATGTTTGACTCCATAATTGCGCAGGAGTGGGACAATATTGAACTAATTCTTGTAAACGATGGGTCAACCGACGGCACTCTGGAAGAAATCAGGAAATACGAACCTAAATTCAAAAAACGCAGATTTGAAGTCATAATCATCGACCAAAAAAACGCCGGGGTATGCGCTGCAGCCAAAGCCGGGCTTGAGCGTATCACCGGCGAGTATGTCTGCATGGTTGATGCCGACGACGAGCTCGACCCGAAATATGTCAGCACAATGGCCGGGTGGTTAGACGACAACAAGGATTGCGACTTTACCGCTTGCGAGCACATGAAGTACACAGGCAGAGGTGCAAATAAAACCTTTTACGAGTTCTCTGCGAAGCCATTTGACAGCGATAGCCCATTCGCAGTTGAGAAATTCATCCTACATCTGATGCGCCCGTACGTATGGGCGTTCATGGTAAGATCTGAATACCTCTTCAAATGCCGCATCATAGAGACGTATTTTATCGACACAAAAGGCTCCCACGAACCTGGTTATGTGATACCTCTGCTTGCGCACAAAGGAAAAATGAAGTTCTTCGAACTGCCGCTGTACTTATTCAACAACAATGGCGAAGGGCATTCTCGTTCAAAGCAATTTGAAGTCATGCTGGCGTTTGATAACGAATACGACCGACTGAATAAAATAGCAATAGACTCACTGCCGGACTCAGTTATTAGTAAAGAGAGAAAAGAAAACGCAAAAGGGGTGTCGCTACTTGGCAGATACATACGATTATACCATAGGCGTCACACATTAGAAGACAGCGACATTCATGGCGAAACCTTATTAGCGATGATACTAAGTCAAGTAAACTCCATCTTGCGCACCACTCCCCCAATCAGCAGAGAAATGATATCAGGTGTTGAGTCCCTGTTTTTTGAAGCGGTCAAAAGCACATTGGTTGGGGGCGTCCCCAATGAAACAGTTGTTCCGCAAGGGCGTGTCATAGGGTATGGTGCGCTTGGAAGAGTTGCAAAACAGTTTTTGCCGCATCTGGAAAAAACTAAGTTAGCCCCAACTGAGCTTTGGGATATGAATGGTGACGGTATTAAAGTGAAAAAGCCAAACTTCGACTCGCTGCAAGCTTGCGACTTGCTCATTGTGTTCCCAGTTGGAAAAATAGAAGCCGAGATTCGTAGGGAATTAATCAACACTCCATTTCAGACTATGTACCATGCTGATTTGCGTAAATGGTTATCCAATGAACGTTTTCCCGCCATGCTGACATCCAAATAAATTTCACGACTTAACATGCATAGATAAGGACTGGGGGTACAGTTATGCACAACATTAGACGATTTTCTTACTGGCTTTTCCTTATGTTCATGGCCAATGATATACTTGACCATGTGGAAAAAATGAACTTGAACGAAAAAAAACTCATATGGTTTGGGTTTCCTAGTTTTTTAGATAAGCTGCAAGCCGAACTGCTCAAACGTGGCAGGAAAATAGATTTTGTTGTCGATAATGATGAAGCCAAATGGGGTTATGACTCGCATGCCAATATCGAATGCCGTTCCCCATCATTTCTGAAAGACTGTATAAGCTCCAGTGTGGTTATTATTGCTCCAAAATATGCGAAGGAAAAAACTGCACAGGCAAAGGGATACGGTTTTTCTGACAATCAAATCATATATGTTAAGCAAACTACGGAGTATAGTGATGAAGTAGACCGAAGTATTGTTGGCAAATTCGATGCATTACAACAAATGAGTTTGGACGACACAAAAGAGTGCTTGCTCCACACCCTCAAAGTATTTAGAGAATTCTGTAGCCGTCATAACTTGAGATACTATCTCGCAGAAGGAACTTTGATTGGGGCAATCAGGCATAAGGGCTTTATTCCTTGGGATAATGATTTAGACGTTTTTATGCCATACTCCGATTACCAAAAGTTGGTACAGCTCTACCCTTCCGGCGGCAAGCATGAGCTGGTGTGCTGGAGCAAGCACCCAGATTTCACAAAACCATATGGTAAGCTAATTGATACGAGCACAATTTATCTGAGCAAATATATTGACTGGTTGTTGACCGGTGTAGGGATTGACATATTTCAAATTGGCGGGTTTCCATCGGGTGAGCAAGAGCGCAACAAGCGTTTTGAAGATATCTTAGAGCTGAACAAAAGGTGGACTGAGCTCTGCCTTTTAGAAAACGACCCTGGCAACGTGTCTGATGCCAAAGCCGAAATAGAGCGCAAAAAATACAACGCTGATTTTGACGATAGTGAGTATATCGGCATGTATCACTTTCTTGAAAATACGGTCGTCACGCATTGGGCAGTTCCCAAGGAATGCTTCGAAAAAACGATTGATGTAGAGTTTGAAGGAGATTCATTCAAATCGCCCGCAGGCTATGATGAGTATCTTACGGCAAGGTATGGCGACTATATGATTTTGCCGCCTGAAGAGGAGCGGATCGTGCATAGCGTGCTTGCGTACCGAAAGACCCCCGCATACACTGATTCGTGTTTTGATTATTGACGAGGAGGGTTTAGGCTTACAGTAAAATTGCCGGGCGCATGTCAATCACACAAAACAAGGAGCGGTTGAAAAAATGAAGTACGCATTGTTCGGAGCTGGAACCCTCGGTGAACGTTATTATAATTTGCTTAAAGACAAATATGATATAGCTTGTTTTGTGGATAATGACATCAAAAAACATGGCAAGGAGTATTTATCCCTCGGCGTAATAAGCCCTGCCAGCCTTTTAGAGTCTGGGTTGGCTGTGATTATTGCGAGTGCGCATGTCATAGATATAATGTTGCAGCTCTTTGACATGGGAATCAAGGTGTTCTATTTGCCGGAAAGCGCTGCTTCACCTAATCTGTTGCACATAGATTTTACTAAACACGATTCAATTGCAGAAAAACCGAACAAAATATGCGTAATAAGGCAAAATTATGCCGGAGCAGATTCGTCAGCACTTATTAAGAATAATCCGTTTGACGATTTGAACATAGTTGAAGTAAATGCACTAAGTAAGGACAGCTATTATTACTATCACTACATAACGAGTGTCTTAATTGTTTCGCAGTTTCTGGAACCCATACACGGTAACAAGAAATCGATTGAGCTGTGGCATGGCTCTTTCCTTATAAAGGCAATTGGATACACGGTAAAGGAACGTATTGACAAGATGGGTGCCGATTATGTTCACAACGCCTTTGCGACCAAAACTGCCATCTGCTCCCTGTCAGAGCTGTCCAACATCTTTTTTGGATACTGCTTCAAAATAGAGCCTAGTAAATTTCGCATAACAGGATATCCACACAACGATTTTCTCTTCAACAATGACGGCATAAATGCTCTGGAAAAATGCTTTGGCGAAATATCGCAAAAATACATTGTGATTTATATGCCCACGTACAGGGAGCGGCTTGATTCAGCAAAGAACGGTGAAAGCACATTTGTTTTTGATATGCCCGGCTTTGACGAAACGGACTTCAACGATTTCTTATCTCAAAACGATATCCTTTTCCTGCATAAAATGCATGCTCTGCATATTGCTCAAGCAACTATCAGCGATACAAAAAATGTTAAGCAGCTTACGGATGCAATACTCGATGAGCAAAACATTGACTTGTATGAAGCGCTGAGCGGAACTGATTGCTTAGTTTCTGATTATTCGGCAGTTATTATTGATTACCTGTTAACCGATAAGCCTATTATTCTCACACCCACGGACTTAGAATCATATACCGAATCGCGCGGTCTCTTGCTGGAACCTTACGATGCGTGGATGCCGGGCGAAATAGCCTTGGATTACAATCAGTTCAAGCGGGCGCTGAAAAACGCTTTGTTTGGTGAAGATAGCTACAAAACCGATAGGCTTCGACTCAAAAGGATTACACATAAATATACTGATGGAAAATCGACCGAGCGTGTGCTGAAGTTGGCGCGCGAATTGTTAGGGCAATGATGCATATAATCTGGGGAGATATAGGAAGATGAAATACCGCATAGTCATTTATGGAATAGGAACGTATTTTGAAAATCAAATTAATAAGTTTCAGTCTGAAAAAAGGAAAGAAGAATTTCTTGCCAGTGTTATCGCACTATCTGATGGCAATGAAAAAAGGCATGGCGAAAAATTATATGGTAAGGAAATCGTTAACCCTGAGTCTTTAGAGCTGTATGCGCCTGATCTATTTGTAATAGGAACCTCCAAAAAGTTTTTTTATGAAATATATGAAGTGCTCGTGTGCAAGTATAGTGCTGGCAAAGATTCAATAATTTGGATTGGTGATTATATTTTTAATTTTTTTGTTTCGTCGGTATGTGCTGATAACAATTTCGATTGCCGGTCACCTGAGCTCCACATGGATGCGGTCACAACACACAGCATATTAACAGCTGTAGACTCAGAACACGAAATCGACTACGAACCGATTCTTAAGCAAACATATTCAAGGTTTCTGAGAAATGGGGATACTGTCCTTGACATAGGAGCACACGACGGGTATCACACAACGGAATTCAACGACTTAGTTGGTTCCGATGGCAATATTTTCGCATTTGAACCGTTGCCTTTGCAATTTTCGAAATTAAATGAGCGCTTCAACAACCCAAATGTGCGCATTTATAATTGCGCCTTGTCTGATTGTGAAGGAGAGATCGATTTTCATTCGTTTCCGAATCTTGCCGGGCTGAGTGGGATAAAAATGAGAAATACGTACAAATTTGACACCGAGTTCAATACAGAAGTAAACATTATAAAAGTCCAATCCGCTAGGCTAGATTCGTTTATCGGCGAATTTAAACGTATTGACTATATTAAAATGGACTGCGAAGGCGCAGAAATATCAATTATAAGCGGTGGGCTTAAAGTTATTGACGCCTTTCGCCCAATTATGAGTGTTGAATATGGGTATGGTAGCTATAGTTACTACGACTTAACTAAAAGCAGTTTGTTTGAGTTATGTGAAAAACTCAATTATTTCATAGCGGATATCTTTGGAAACATCATTCTTACTCAGCAATTGTGGGACGAATTTTGTGACTCTATATATTGGGATTATTTTTTGATTCCGAAAGAGAAAATAAAGTTATTCTTACAGCGGATAAATGATTGGGGGCGCCCGTAAATGCAAAATATATACCTGATGCCTTTTTCGGCAAAGTCAGTGCTTTTGTATCATGTGCTAGTCGGCAAGAAAGTATCCGTTAAGGGTTTCTTTGACAATGACGATAACGTAAAAGAACAAAAATATTGTGATTGCCCTATATCAAGCCCACTGAACATGGCTGAAACACACCATGATACGGCAATCATCTTGTGCGAACCAAGACACTATGACGCAAATAAAGAGCAATTAGATTTGCTTGGACATGTGAAAATATGCTATATTGAAGACTGGATGACACTAGAAGAGGCGGAACTTAGTATTTCATGTGTTGATAGTGAATCGCTATTGAGTATCGCTCCGCGTCAAGCAAATGCTCTTAAAATCTTGCCTTTGACAATCAGAAAACTCGTTTTGCCAGCGGGTATCAGCGATAATCGATCATTAGTTATAGATATACTCCAGTTAATTGTGACCGAAAAATGCACCTTAAAATGCAGGCATTGTGCAAATTTGATGCAGTATTTTACCAATCCACAGCATATGAACTTGGAACAGATATATCGAGACATTGACTTGCTTTTTTCTAAAGCTGACTGGGTTCGCAGCTTCTTTATTTTTGGAGGGGAGGCATTCTTGTATAAAGAGTTTCAAAAGGTTATGTCATATTTGACCCGATTCAAAAAGCAAATCGGGGGCTTATGTGTCACAACAAACGGAACCATAGTGCCTTCTGATGATACACTACATGCCATGCGCGAGTGTGGGATGAGCGTAGGAATCTCAGATTATGGAAAACATTCCCTAAGGATTGATGACTTAGTTAATAAGCTGGAGGTTTATCAGATACCGCATTCTAGGTTGAATTTTAAGTGGTATAATTATCAACAGCTTTTAAGTCCCAATGATAATAGGGATGCCCAAATTGTGTTTTCGACGTGCAAGGAGCGCTGTGTCTCGTTGCGAAACGGACTGCTGTATCGTTGCCCCTTTCTAGTGCATGCAGAGACTCTTCAAGCAATACCGTATAACACTGAAAACCATATAGACATCAGTCTTAACAGTGTCACAAAAGCAGATATAATCAAGTATCTTGCAGCTCCTGAGAAGCACACAACTACACCCCCGCCGGGTTGCGCTTATTGCAGCGGGTATGACATTGGAAATATGCGAGAGGTGCCTGTTGCCGAACAAGTCGAAAAACCCTTGCCTTACATAAAATATGAACATAAAGGGGTACAATAGTGTACACTATTTATAAAAAATCAGAAAACTACAACCATATCGTAATTTACGGAGCGACGAAACTTGGAACGTTGCTATATGAAGAGCTCGAGCAATACTGTCTTGACATGGGCAAAACTATCTGTTTTGCTGATAATTCCTCTAAGAAGTGGAGCAACAAGGTTCTCAAGCCCGATATTGCTCTGACAACTTATCCGGGCGCACTTTGGATAATCGCAGCAGTTAAATCGTCAGATTTGCTATATAGAAGTCTCCTAGAGTCGGGCGTCAAAGAGAGCTCCATTGTAAAAAAATTGCCATTTGAACTATTATTTGCTTTAGAGAGCGAGGATAAGCTCAAAAGGCTTACCTCTCAGGGGAAATTGTTTCAGATTGACGTAGATGTGGCGGATCACTGCAACCTCAACTGCGCAGGTTGCAATAAGTTCTCGCCGCTTGTAAGCTCACCTAAATTTGCTGACTTCGCTCAGTTTGACCGTGATTTGGAGAGATTGTCTTACTTGTTGCATGGACTTCTTGGCAGGTTGAACTTGCTGGGAGGCGAACCCTTGCTTAATAGTCAGCTACCAGAATTCCTTGTCGGTGCGAGAAAGCATTTTCCATACTCTGTCGTTCAAATAGTAACTAATGGGTTGCTGCTGCCCAAAGCTCCAAACATTTTTTGGCAAACCTGCGTGGAAAACGATATACGTTTACTTGTAACCCCTTACCCTATAAACTTTGATTATGACGGCATTGAGAAACTGGCTCGCAAAAATAATGTTGGTTATGAATATATAGTCAACGAAGATAGGACAACATTCAACTTCGCATTTGACACAACCGGTTCGCAAGACCCATACGAAAGCTTCTCTAACTGTTTCATGGCAAATTTTTGCGTGACCTTGAAGAGCGGAAAGATTAGCACCTGCCCCCCCATTTTGAACATCGAGTATTTCAACAATCATTTTGGGACTAATCTTGACCTCTGTCCATACGATTACATCGATATTTATGATGCGAAAAGCGGTTGCGATATACTTGACTTCATAAGCAAGCCTGTTCCATTTTGCAGATTCTGTAATGTAAAGGCTCGGACAGATGACAATCCATGGCACCTGTCAAAAAGGGAAATAACTGAATGGACTGTGGATGCAACATAGAAAACTACTTCAACGAAACTTTAATTGTGAGAATTAGCTTATGCAATCAAAAATCAGTATAGTAGTCCCCTGCTATAATAAAGCAAATTGGATTGGCGGCATGCTACAGTCCGTACATGACCAGAAGTGGGATAACATCGAGCTTATTCTGGTGAACGACGGATCTAATGATGGTACAAGGCAGGTTATGGCCGAATGGGAGGCAAAGCTTGTAGCATGCGGATATGACGTTATAATTGTAGACCAAGATAATCAAGGGGTTGGTGCGGCTGTCCGTAATGGAATGGCTCACATAAGCGGAGATTATTTTTGCACTGTTGACTGCGATGATATTTTAGCGCCGGAGTTTCTTGCCATATTGGCGGGGTGGTTGGAGGACAATCCAGAGTATGACGGCGTATCATGTGCATATACTTATGGAGGGTATCGACCGGAATGCAATATCGATTGGCCACATTCCGCAGAGGATGCCAATCGTTTAGAAAACTACATATTGCTGAGAATGGAAGCTTGTGTTTGGAACTATTTAATTAGGACATCTTATGTTAAAAGGCTCAACATACTTCAAAACTATCATGTGTTGCCAAGATGCAGCCAAGAACCACAACTATTGATACCTCTGCTTGGAGGGGGCGGAGCTTTTAAGCATATTTCTAAAGGCCTGTACTTAAGGAATAATGATGCTTCGGACATATCAAAAACTGCAGGTTCTACGCTTGATAATGCAACAAAGTTCCTCATCGAGTATTACGAGTTGATAAGGCTGTCCATACAGAATCTTGAAAAAACACAACGGCAAAAGGAAAGGCTTTTGGCATTTGCTGAGATTGGATTCGTCAAAACATGCTTAGTGCGCACAAGTGGGTTCCCTAGTGCTTCTGCTCGCAGGCGTCAGTGGTTTGAAGAATATCTCACCCTCCTTCGTCGATATTCTCCGGATATCTTCGGAAAGCTTCGCAGCGATATTTCGGATGAAAATTTTAATTACCTCATTTACTTCAATCTTGTCGAGAAACTATTGTTCCGAGAGCAGATGTACAAAATGCCTACAGCTCCGCCCGGCAAGGTTATCGGGTGTGGCGCATTGGGGAAACATGCTAAAATATTACTCCCGATGCTGAAGAAAACCCCCTATTATCCCTCTGCGCTATGGGATGATGCAGCGCACTCCACGTCTTATTATGAAGATACCAAAGTCGTACAGCCGGATTTTGATATGCTTTCTGAACATGATATCCTACTTATATTTCCAAACTCACAGTCTTTAAGAGAAGAAATTGCGGAAAACCTTGCAAAAAAGCAAAGCAAAGCAATTATGTTGTTTCAAGAGCAAATCTTTGATTTTTTGGGCAGTCATCTTTTTTTGACACACCCACAATAGGAGTTTTAATGAAGTCAGTTTATGCAGCTAAATTAGAGCACTTGTATTCGTTGTGGGACCAGTCCGACTGTGATGCAAGGCTGTCATGCTTTGCTAGTAACAAAAGCCATAAGTATGCCATTTATGGGGCGGGTAAATATGGCGCAAGAACGGCAGCGTTTTTTAAAAAGCAATTTAGCACTTCCCCTGTCGCATTCATTGACAAAAAAGCCGAAAGTGGAACACATATGGCCTTAGATGGCATACCTTTAGTGACGCCGCAAAAATTGTTTAACGAGGCTGGCGATATACCCATAGGCATTGCTGTGACATCCTATTTAGATGGGACACAAACCTCTGAGATAAGAGGTTATCTAGAAAGCGCCGGTTTCTCAGGAAGCAACGTAATCTCTGTTTTACCGTTAGATGCGTACCCTGATGATTACTTCTATATGCGTTGTATTGATAGAGCAAAGACCATCGAAGTAATCGATTTGCTCTATGACAATGAGCAAAAGGAGCAGTACTATGCATACATCTATTCACGAATTTGGAAAACAAGGTATCTTGCGCCAACATATCCGCAAACTTCCGACTACTGCGCAACGGATTTGTTTCAGCTCGATAAAAAGGATCATGTGTTAGATTGCGGTGCATTTACAGGAGATACGGCGCAGCTTTTGCTGGATAACTTTGGCAAAGAGTTAAACATAACGATGTTTGAGCCGGACGCTGATTCATATAGGCATTTGCTCAAATGGATCGATAATGCTCCCTATAAAAATCTCAGAGCCATTCCGAAGGCCGTCGGCAATGTAAATGGTGCTATCGGCTTTCTGGCGGAAAACTCTGATGCCTCTCGAGCCGACAGCACCTCGTCACACACGGTAGATTGCTGCCGCATTGACGACGTAGAGCTTAGCTTGCCGCCAAGTTTTATAAAGATGGATGTAGAGAAAGCAGAGCTTGATGCTCTTAAGGGTGCAAAAGACACCATTGTCAATCACAGGCCCATATTGGCAATATCCGCCTACCACAAAGCGGACGATATTTACGAACTGCCTCTTTTTGTAAAAAGCCTTGTCCCGGACTACCATTTGTTTTTTAGGAAAACGGTGGGATTCGTCATATCTACAGGATTTGTAATGTACGCTCTTCCCCCGGAGCGGCTTTTGTAAGGAGGGTGCACAAGAATGGCATTTAATTTACACAATTTAGAAGAAGTTGTAAATGAACTTGCAAAAAAGGCGAAAAGCCCGCATGGTAGGTTGTTGACGCTTAGCCGTTATACAATGAACTTTGATGCCAAGGAGTTTAATTCTGTCTGTCAAAAATGCAAATTAAACGCACATTTGAGCTACGATGGCATCGTCCTTGATGATAAACGAGTTTTCGCAGCACTTGGGTTTAGTCAAATTGATGCTCTTGATTATTCAAATTTTGAAGGTGCCGATATTACGCATGATTTAAACAACGTGGATTTGCCGGCGGAATACTGTGAGAAATACGATTATGTATTAGATGGTGGCACGCTAGAACATGTGTACAATGTGCCTGCCGCTCTTGAATGCGTGTATAAAATGCTTAAGCCCAACGGAACTTTTTATTTTGATTCCCCGGTGTTTTTTGGGATAAACCATGGTTTTTACAACTTTTCTCCAAGTTTTTTCTATGACTATTTTTCAACCAATAAGTACACCATAAATAATTTAAGACTTTATCAAGGTGATGCAAAGCGCATTGATGCACCATTTAGCTTTTTGAATATCTCTATGGACGACTTATGCACGAAAGATATAGATGTCGTACCAGGCAAGTACTATCTACTATGGGGTTCGGTGACAAAAACGCACGAAACAACATGCGATGCCGTGCCTCAGCAGAGTATATTTCTAAGCAATTGGCCCGAAATAGAAAGTCGAAACAAACGGGCAAACGATGCCTTTTCAAAAGCAGATACCGGAGCTGTCTACTTTTATGGGACAGGCTTAGCCGCAAAGAGCATTGTAGGCGCACTCAATCCAAAGTGTATTGAAAAATTAGAAACAGCAGGAGGCATGCTCAGCCTTTCTCCTGAAGAAATCGGCAGACATTTTATGTATAATATAATGATTTTTGATGTGTCAAAAGTCAAACCTGGGGATACGATTATCATTGCATCCAGAATAAATCAGAAAATAATTTTTGACAGGATCAAGCATTTGGTAGACGAGGGCGTAACAATCGTAAAGCTCTACTGACAGTGCTAGATGAGTTTTTTCGAAAGTGGAGGAAGCCATATTGAAATCTCAACCGCTCGTAAGCTTGATAGTCCCGGTATACAACGTGGGAGACTTTGTTGAGCGTTGCCTGCGCTCTGTTATGAACCAGACTTACCCCAACCTTGAGATTATCATAGTTAACGACGGCTCAACTGACGACTCAGCCACGATTTGCCGCAAGGTAACAGAAGGCGACGACAGGGTCATTGTCCTCAATCAGGAGAACTGCGGATTGGGCCTTGCTCGCGATTCCGGTATTAACGCCGCAAGCGGCGAGTGGATTTGTTTTGTGGACAGTGATGACTGGGTCGCGCTGAATTTCGTCGAGGAGCTTCTTTCTGCCGCAATAGATAACGACTGCTTGATTGCACAGTGTAAATATATGTTTACAAAAAGCGAAAGGCAACCTGCGGAGAGTTCACAGGCCAATGTAAAATTGTTTGACTGGCGCAGTTTTTGGCTATACGCATGGACAGCGCCTCAATTTGCGCCAACAGCTTCATGGGATAAGATTTATCATCGCTCTGTGTTGTCTGATTTGCGTTTCGGCGATTTTCGATTTTCTGAAGATAATCTGTTTGTTGTTAAGGCAATCTACGCCGCAAGGGCAAAGAAGCTGGCACTAGTGGAAAGCACCCTGTATTACTACTACTATCGTGAGAACAGCTTGACACATAATCATCTCTATGACATCGCTAAAATAACAGAAAACTATAGAGCGAAAACAGCGATGCTTAACTTCTTATATGAAATCAATGAACCGTCATGGATTTCAGCCGGGCATAAGTTCTGTTTACAATCGTTCATTGACACCTACCTGCAGTTCTCCTGCAAAAGTCCGAACGAGCGCGAAAAAGTCTTGTTTTTGCGCAATAAGATACTTAGCGATAAGCGTCTCATTCAAAACAAGTTTCCACAGCTTATTAGCGTGCTTACCGGGTCGGACAGGATTTTTGAAAGGCTCAAATGCTCAGGGCTGATTCTATATGGATTTGGACGTGCCGGACAACAGTTGCATTTGGCATTCAAACATTTGGACGTTTCTATTGCAGCTATTTGGGATAAGCACACCGATGGAACGGTTTATGATGGCACTCCGATACGTTACATAAGCAATGAGTTCAGCAGCGACACGATAGTGGGTATAGCCGTCGCCGACGAATTTCAACACAGCCTCGTCGAGTGTGAACTTTCAGACGCCGGATATAATAACACCCTTTCATACGGCCAGCTCATTGATACGGTGAAATGGGCAAACTTAGTTGCCTACTTGCCTGAGCTTTTGATTTTCAACAATTAGAACTTAAAAAGCTTTATATGCTATATGAAGGAAGGATTTAGTGTATATGAAAACTCAGAATATTATCTTTTATGGTGCAGGCAAAACAGCGAGATTAACGAAGGATGCCTATCACAAATACGATCCGGTTTGTTTTGTTGATGCTGATTCGTCAAAGCATAATACATTGTTTCATGGAAAAAGAGTGCTTTCTTTGTCCCAAGCTCTGAGCGAGTACCCAGATGCGCTTTTTTATATAACAACATCTCGATATAAATGTCAGGTTATATCTCAGTTGACAAAGCATGTTGAATCTAGACGAATAATTAATTACGAAAGCGTAAACAAGCGTTTTGGTTGTGCATTATTAGAAACAACCGCTGCAATCACTTTTGGATATACGAAGGGAAACTTCGCTTTTGCGTTTTGCTGTGGGCATCCTAGCCACAGAGGGGGAACTCCCAACATTATATGCCCATCATCATATGATGATTACACGGATTTAGCTGCTTGCTTTTTGCAAGGTCGCAATAATTTGATTTCATCGCTGAATCAAGAAGAGCACGTTTGCAAAGGGTGTCCCCACCTGCTTTTTGACTACTTCTCCGACAATCCAAAGTTATCAAACTTGGGCAATGTCTTACCCGCCATATGCAACGTAAACTGTTTCTATTGTAATAATCCCCGTATTATACGACCTGGCCATTCAAAAGATGAGTTAGATAGAGTGGGTAATTTTGATTTTGTCGCTCTTGCCGAAGCTTTTATGGAGCAAGGCATTATGGCTGAAAGCTCTTCTTTTTCATGGGCTGCGGGAGAAATTAGCATATCTAAGCACCGAGAAAAATTCTTCAACTTGGCACATAACCATGTTCTTAATATTTCTAGCAGCGCAACAATTTTCGATGAACTCTTGCTTAATTTCATGCAAACCCCATCATTCGGCGGAGAGTTGACAGTGGCTCTGGACTGCGGTTCTAGGGAATCTTTTCAGAGGATTAAAGGGCTTGATGCCTATCAGCAGGTTTGTGACAATCTGGCAAAGTATGGTCAGAATAGAGTGGGTTCGGATCTTGCACTGAAATACATTGTTTGTGAAGGATATAATGACAATGAGGTTGATGTTGAGGGCTTTTTTGAGATAGCTCGCATAAGCAACGCATCAACGGTAATCCTTGAGCGCAATCAAGAAGAAGTGCATAATCCACTGAGCAAGCAGTTTGTTAAAATTGCTGAAAAGTTTTCTACCAATGCCAAAGAAGCTGGGCTCCTGCTGAGAATAGGGAATTTTATAGATTGGCAAGAATGCTCAAGAAAAATACTTGAAGCTAACGGAGGCTAACATGCTTACTTACTCACTGTTCCCTTTCGACAAAGTCCCTCAAGACAGCAAAATTGTTATTTATGGTGCCGGCAATATCGGCAAGATGTATGTGCATCAATTGCAGGCTGTACGGGGGGGGGGGGGGGTGTGGTATTTGTCGATAGAAAGTGGAATGAAATGGCACCTTTTTGCGATGTCCCGGTGATGTCGCCCGACACTCTGAAAACAACAGAATTCGATTTCCTTGTCGTAGCCGCCCAAGAGCGTTTCCACAAAGGTATCGCAAATGATTTGGCTCTATTAGGGGTGCCGGAGGAGAAAATTCTATACCCATGTAACGACCTGCCGCTTATTGCTTTGACAGAGCCTACACCAGCATCGCCTTGGGGGCGGCTTAGCTGTTCCTACCACGCAGAGGATTTTGTAGCTTTGTACACATTTAAAGCCTTAAGCATTGACAAGCCAAGCTACATAGACGTAGGCGCAAACGACCCTTACGCAGGAAGCAACACAGCGCTTATGTGCAAGCATGGATGCAAAGGGATAAATGTGGAGGCAGACCCAAACCTTATAAGCAAATTTTATAAGGAGCGCCCAAACGATATAAATCTCAACGTGGGCGTAGGGGCAAAGCATGGTACGATGCCATTTTATTTCATCGGCGAGGGTGGCGGAAGTTCCACTTTTTCGATAAAACAAGCCAAGCTTCTTGAGCAGTCAGGCCGCAAAGTCGATAAGGTTGTGGATATCGAGGTGAGGACGCTTGATTCGATTATTGACGAGTATGCAAATGGCGTTTACCCGGACTACTTGGACATTGATGTTGAAGGCTTGGACTATGAGGTCCTTAAGAGCTGCAACTTCAGCGAGAGCACGCCTATGATAATCTGCTGTGAAGTAAAAGACAGCCACCACACCCTTCCCGAAATGACGGCTATGCTTGAAGAAAAGGGATATGAGCTGTATGTCGTACTTTCAGACGATGCAATTTATCTAAAAAAAGGGCTGAAAGAAAAGCTGAAAATTACCACTTAGGAGTTTACGATGGACATAACAAATTTAAATGAATTACCTATGCAGCCGGAGAAATTTAGCACTACTTGGCTTGAATCAGTTGACTGGTCAAAACTTCCCGAATCAGCATCTATGACAATGGAAGAGCGGGCGTTTGTCAACGGACTGATTCGTTACTATAACCCCACTGAAGTGTTAGAATTAGGTGTTAACCGAGGCGTGGGCACAATTAATATACTGAATTCGATCATCGACAAACCGGAAAGCACGCTAGTGTCAATCGACATAGCGGAGCACGTCACAAAAGGTGTCCCCGTCGGCGAAGAAGTTTTGCGCGCTTTTCCCGGGCTTCCTGCAAATAAATGGAAGCTCATTGCTGGAAAAGATGCGTCCGAAGTGATGGAATCGCTCGGAAAGACTTTTGATTTTGCGGTTATCGACACTGCACATTACCATCCAATAGAGAGCCTTAATTTTCTAAGCATTCTGCCCTTTATGAAGGACGGCTCGATTGTCGTCGTCCATGATACCAATCTTCAAATTCTCGGCGATAACGGAACAGCGTTTGCGGCACGACTGCTTTTTAGTGTCGTTGCCGCCAATAAACTCGAGCCCGACCTTCCCGGGCGGGATCTCACCGATATTGCCGCTATTCAAATAACTCCCGACACAAGAAAATATATCGGCAATGTTATTGACGCATTGTTCCACCCTTGGGAGATATACCCCTCCTCCATTATATCTTCTGTGCGCGAATTGTTACAAAAAAACTATCCGCAATCCTTTCTCGAGAAATTTGACACAGCCGCCAGCAAAAACAGAGTGTTTGTCGCTTCCGGACAAAGAACATACAACGAATCGGTTATGATATCAGAATATAATGCAATACCAAGTAATACGATTTTTTATGGGGCGGGGGCAGCCATGCGTAACATACTTGACCGTTTTGATACCGCAGGCGTTCCTTTTCGCCATACAATATGGGATCAAAGTAGTTCCATAAATGAAATTGCTGGATTCCACGTGGCAATACCAGATTTTGAAACTCAGACAAATGAAGAGATTCCGGTTGTGATCACAATAAAAAACAAGGACATTGCGGCAGAAGTCCGCGCTAAGTTGGAGTCTTTAGGATATGCAGTATTTCATGAGTTTGGCAGCTTTCTGGATTCATTATGAGATTCATTGTTCAGCAAAGTTCTACACTTCATACCATCACTTAGGAGTTTGATGATGTCTATACTAATAACCGGCGGCGCCGGATTTATTGGAAGTTGCTTGTTGCGCACACTAAACGACATTGGGGAGCGCGATGTCATAGTTGTCGACAATATATCCGAGAGCGAAAAATGGAAAAATCTTATGGGTAAGGGCTATTTGGAGTATATCCACAAAAGCCTCTTATCCGAGCGGCTTCCCTCTCTGGCCGATGTCTCGCTTGTTCTTCACATGGGGGCGTGCTCTGCAACCACAGAGACGGACTTTGACTATCTGTATGCCAACAATTTTGAGTACAGCAAAATGCTCTGGTGGTATTGCGCCGAGCAAGATATCCCCTTCATTTACGCAAGTTCCGCCGCAACATATGGCGTTGCTTCCAATTGTGACGACAATGCCGATATTGAAGCGCTGTGCCCGCTGAATCGTTACGGCTATTCCAAGCAATTGTTCGACATCTGGGCTGCACGGCAGACAGTGCGCCCTAAGCAATGCGTCGGATTGAAGTTCTTTAATGTATTCGGCCCGAATGAGTATCACAAAGGCTCAATGGCAAGCGTCGCTTATCATGGGTTTAAACAAATACAGGAAAGCGGCAAGTTGAGGCTGTTCAAATCATGCCATCCGGACTTTGCCGATGGTGCGCAGCGGCGTGATTTCGTATATGTCAAGGATGTCTGCAAGGTCGTAATGCACTTCATAGGCAACAGCGAGATAAGCGGGCTGTTTAACGTCGGAACCGGAATGGCTGAAACATTCGGTTCGCTGGGAAAAGCGTTGTTTGTAGCTCTCGGCAAGCCGGAGCAAATAGAATACATAGACATGCCGGGGCATCTGGTCGGCAGCTACCAATACAAAACCGAAGCAAGCCTGTCAAAGCTCCGCTCGGTTGGGTATTCAGATAATTTCTGTACTTTGGAAGATGCGGTCTGCGATTATGTGACTGCCCACATGCTCAATGATTACGAGATATATTAAGGAACTTGCCATGCTGACAGAACACACGCGCCAAGGAATAAAACAACTGAATATTTTGGTTATCGGAGACGTCATGCTTGATGAGTACATCTACGGAAACGTGAGTCGTATTTCTCAGGAAGCCCCCGTCCCTATCATTTCCGCTACTGGGCGGAAAATGGTTCTCGGAGGTGCGGGAAATGTCGCATCCGGGATCGCGGCTCTCGGGGCATCAGTTACGCTATTAGGCGCAGTCGGCGAGGATGCCGGGGCGGACGAACTCAGGGGCATGGCGAAGCAGCAAGGAATCAATTTTGTCGGCATATCTGTCAAGAATCGAAAGACGGCAAAAAAGACGAGAATAATTGGGAACGGACGCCAGATTGCCCGCTACGACAGCGAATCCACCGAATACCTCCATGAAGACGAGGAAACCAAGCTTATAGACGAGCTCAGCATGGCTATCGCAAATTCCGATATAGTAGTGATTTCTGATTATGCCAAAGGCGTCTGCTCCGGCAGACTCTGCCGGTCAGTCATCAAAACGTCAAAGCAATCCGGCAAGCCTGTGGTTGCGGACACAAAAAGAGCGGACTGGAGCAGGTTTGGCGGAGCTGATGTAATAGCGCCGAATTTTGAAGAATTCAAAGCCGCACTAAAAAATCAGAACATCAAAAACACAGAGGCGGACATAGTCGGCGAAGGCGAAGGTTTTGCGAAAACTCTTGATATTGGTGGCATTTTAGTTACGCGCTCACAGCACGGGATGACATATGTTTCTCGCAGCGGCATGCATTTTACCGTTGACGCAGCTGTCAGGGAGGTGTACGATGTATCCGGCGCCGGCGACACGGTGGTAGCTTTCCTTGCCGTTTTTTTTGCGCTGGGCGAAAGCATAGAAAACGCTATTTCAATAGCAAATACCGGAGCTGGAATTGCCGTCAGCAAACCCGGAACATATGCCGTGAGTTATGACGATATTGCAGCCTCCTATGCGCAATCGCAAAAATCCAAGCTATACACATCGTCGGAGCTGGAATCTGCCCTGCATACATGGCGCAATGATGGGCGAAAAATTGTTTTCACAAATGGTTGCTTCGATGTTTTGCACAGCGGCCACATCTCGCTGCTGACGAAGGCCAAAAACGAAGGCGATTTGCTGGTCGTGGGGCTCAACTCCGATTTGTCCGTGCGCAGGCTAAAAGGCCCGGAGCGTCCGGCATGCCCAGAGCTTGAAAGGGCTACAGTGCTTGCAGCCCTCGAGGCCGTAGATGCTGTCGTAATCTTTGAAGAGGACACTCCCCTCTCGCTGATTCAAATGACAAGGCCCAATGTGCTTGTCAAAGGCGGCGACTACACCGAGGGCACCGTAGTAGGCGCAGACTTCGTAAAGTCAAACGGCGGCAGGATAGTATTAGTGCCGCTAGTTCCGGGCAAATCATCAACTTCAATTTTCGAGAAAATCCAGAACGGATAGTGCAAAATTATAGCGAATATGGTACAATCGTATGAGGCATCCGATGAAATGAGGAACTTATAAAGTGGAATTGCATACAACTATATCCAACACAATCAGCGAAAGCATTGCGGTAAAAAGATTGCTTTTGGAGCATACTGATACAATCTCCGCCATCGGAAGGACTCTGTGCGAATGCTTTGCGCAGGGGCGCAAGGTTTTATTATGCGGAAATGGCGGCAGCGCCGCTGATGCTATGCATCTTGAAGGAGAGTTCGTTTGTCGATTTAAGAAAAACCGAAAGGCTCTGCCGGCGGTAGCACTGGGCTCTGGGTTGCCCACGGCATCCGCAATCGGCAACGACTTCGGATTTGACGAGATATTCTCGCGGCAGGTTGAGGCTTTTGGGCTTCCGGGAGACGCATTAATTGCGATTAGCACCTCGGGCAATTCATCCAATGTAATCCAAGCCGTACAGATGGCAAAATCGTTGGGGATTCACACGATTGGAATGCTCGGCGGAAACGGCGGAAAGCTGGCGGCAATGGTAGATGATTCGCTGATAATCCCGAGCGACGTCACTGCGCGGATTCAAGAGTGCCATATCCTTGTCGGTCATATACTATGCGACATTGTAGAAACGGAGCTATTTGGCAATGAAGGCAGTGTTCCTTGACCGTGACGGCACAATCAACGTGGATACAGGCTACGTTTACAAACCGGAAGACTTCCGGTTCGCCGAATGCGCCCCCGAGGCGATAAAGATGCTCAACGACGCAGGATACATGGTCATCGTCATCTCGAATCAGTCAGGCATTGGGCGCGGTATGTTCACTGAGCAAGATGTTATTAGTTTGCATAAGCATATTGACAAAGAACTGGCAAAGCATGGCGCAAGGATAGACGCTTATTATTTCTGCCCGCACAAGCCGGAGGATGGCTGCGCTTGCCGCAAGCCTAAGCCCGCAATGATATTGGAAGCCGCCGGTAAGTACGGTATTTCGCTGCCCGATTCGTGGATGGTCGGCGACAAGCCTTCTGATGTGGAATGTGCGAAGAATGCGGGTGTGTTTCCACTGCAAATCAAGTTAGGTTATGGTGCAATGGATAGCAAAATATTTGGAAATTTACATAAATGTGTTACACTAATTCTTCAGGAGGAGAATGTTTGATGCCTCAGTATGCGTTCCCATATGAAAAAGTAGAAAAAGATTGCAAGCTTGTAATATATGGTGCCGGTCAGGTTGGCATTGAATTTCTTGAGACAATAAATAAGACGGGCTATTGTGAGATAGTGTGCATCTTGGATAAAACTTTTGAAGATAATCCGGATTTTGATAGAAAATTCTTTCCTCCAAAGCATATTATGAGCTTAAATCACAATGAATATGATACAATCTTGGTTACCATATCGGACAAGCATGCTGCGGAGATTATGAAAGCTAACTTACTGTCTTATGGGGTGCCTGAAGAAAAAATTCTTATATACTCGACGGCCTATGTCATAAATATGGAAACCGATAAAAGCAATTTGGCTTGCTTTGATAACGGAGGGGATGTTGTTAAGGTTGCACTTAAAGCTCCATCTTCGTTTGGTGCCGTTATTTTGTTTTCGTTTACTGCAGTCGAATTTAGGAAACTTGCCCAAAACAATCTTGTTTTAGACGTGTTTTCATCTTTTCCGTTAATTACTAAGCATTTTTCTTTTTTCGACAATTGCTTCCCTTTGCGCTCACTTTGCGATGACAATGACTACGATGCTGTGATTCTTTTGAACTCTTTCACGATCCTGGAAAAGCTTCGCCCGGGTAAAGTCAAGAGGATAGCGCCAAGATTGGCCGATTATTTCGATTCTGTTGTTTCGTTTATGGATAGATACTTTCCTTATAAACATGCGTCAATGTGTTATCACCTGAACCACTACTTATACCTCTCCGGAACCCATAAAATAGAACAGCACGATGTCGGAAAAACGTTCTCGTTTAATCGGTTCACAGTGCCTTTTTTTGCTTTTGACGAAGTAGGGTACCGCATACTGGCAAAATATGAATTTGTGCACAAAAAGTATCTGACGCTGTGTACCGATTGTAATATAATTGCCCACTACTTTCCGAAATTATGGCCACCAGAGTATTTCAACCACTTAATATCCAATATTCACAGGCGTTACCCTGACTTGTATATTGTTCTGGTAGGGTCGATGATATTTGAAGAGGATATATCGCCTATGAAGGGCGTGGTAGACCTGCGTGGCAAAACAAACCTGTCCGAAATCAGTGTTTTGTTAAAGCACAGTCTGCTCCACATTGGTACAGAAGGAGGATTAGTGCACTTAAACCATAGTTTGTCAGGCAATTCATGTTGCCTATTCGGGCCAACGCTGCCCGAACTGTATGCGTACGATGAAAACATAAATCTCAGGAGCGAGGCTGCTTGCGCAAATGGCTGTGAGCATGCTTTTTCGAACAGCTTTGGTTGGAGATGCATGTATGATGACGAATATTCTCCTTGCATGACTTCATTAACTCCAGAAGTCGTGTTCGATAAAGTTTCTGGATTTATTGACAGTTATAGAAGTTTTGAGTACAATAAGGAACACGATATTGACCTATGCAATCTACACACAATATTTTCATCAGGGTATCGTTGCGCCTTGGTAGGTCGTGATGGTGCAGATGAGGTGCTACAGCTTGTGGACTTGATTGAATCTCTCACCGTTTTTGATCCTGATTTATCCGATGAGCCCATAAACGCCAATGCGCCAATAAACCGCAATTACGACAAAAAACTTAAAGAACTGGGTGCAACAGTAGAATATGGAACGCTCCATAACGTTCCATCTGTTTCTGATGCCTTCGATGTTGTGATTAGCTTTATCCAAAGTGGAACTGCCTATCCCGAATATGCGCTTTTGGAACTATTGCGCATAACAAAACCCGGTGGTATTGTGGCTGCGAGCATATCAAGTAAGGCTTTAACTTTGTATCGCAAATTGTAGCTTTTCATTTTGCGCAGCCGGAGAGGTGTACGGTGATGAAAGAGGAAGAAATCAGAAAAAGGGATGTCTTGGATAAGTATTTGAGCATGGTTCATGAAGATTCTCATAGAATATTCAAAACTGAGATGTTCGAAACAACTACATGCCCCGCATGCTTTAGTTCGGCAACTCATTTTGAGTTTGAAAAGTTGGGGTTTAGTTACTGCTCATGCGACAAATGTCAAACGCTCTTTGTAAATCCGCGGCCAACACTAGATTCTCTCGAAGAGTTCTATTCGAATTCTCCATCAACAAATTTTTGGGTTGAAGAGTTCTTTCTTCCAGTTGCAGAGGTAAGAAGGGAAAAAATTTTTAAACCAAGGGCGCAATTTGTTTCTAAGCAATTCCCGACTATGGATAAAGCAAAAATTGGCGATATAGGTGCAGGATTTGGTTTATTCCTTGAAGAGCTTAGAAAGATATGGCCGGAATCAGAAATTATAGCCGTAGAACCCTCCGACAAAATGGCAAACATGTGTGTGGGCAAAGGCATTAAAGTCTTTCCAAAGATGTTGGAAAATCTTGATCCTGTGACAGAAGGGGATTTTGAATTACTTGTTGCGTATGAACTTTTTGAGCATTTGCTTAATCCGGCATCTTTTTTGCAGAACGTATATGATTTGCTTAAACCAAATGGATACTTCGTATTGACAACCTTAAATGGTATGGGGTTTGATATTCAACTTCTATGGGAAAAATCGAAGAGTGTCTCCCCCCCTCATCACCTTAATTTTTTTAATCCAAAATCAATAAGCTTATTGCTGCAATCTAAAGGGTTTGAAGCAGTAAATGTAGAGACGCCGGGAACACTTGATTGGGATATTGTGGAAGGGATGTACTTGAATGAAGGTGTTCACCTAGGGCGATTTTGGGAAGGGTTGGTTGGCGCTGAGGACAAAACTAAAAACGAACTGCAGCAATGGTTGTCAAACAATAAGTTGTCTTCACATATGCGTGTGATAGCAAAGAGGAAATAAGAGTGGAAAACATAAAAACTAAATTGTATAACAACGTTGTAACTATTGGTACATGGCTTACAATAGGCGACTGTGCCGTTGCCGAGATTCTATGCCAATCGGGATTCGAATGGATTACGATTGACATGGAGCATTCGGCGATTACTATATCACAAGCGCAGGAGCTCATCAGAACAATTGATTTGCTAGGAAAAGTTCCAGCTGTCCGTGTTGGCGAAAACAATCCAAATCTGATTAAGCGCGCACTTGATGCCGGGGCACAGGTTATTATTGTGCCGATGGTGAATAGCGCAGAGCAAGCGACTGCCGCAATTAATGCGGTCAAATACCCACCTCGCGGAACACGCGGTGTAGGTTTGGCGCGCGCCCAGAAGTATGGCTTCGGATTTGAAGAATACAAAGAGTGGAATGATAAACACAGTGTGCTTGTTGTTCAGATTGAGCATATAGATGCGATAAATAACTTGGAGGACATATTGAAGGTAGATGGCATAGACGCAACATTTATCGGGCCATATGACCTCTCCGGTTCGCTTGGGCACCCCGGCAATTTCAGTATGCCTGAGTTTAAGCAAGCATTGGAAAGATACGAATCACTCAGCAAGCACTATGGTGTGCCCATGGGGTATCACGTTGTAGAGCCGGATCCAAAGTTGGCTGAAAGCAAGATAGCGGCAGGGTATAAGTTTCTGGCCGTTGGAGTGGATGCGATATATCTAGGGCGAAAATGCAGAGAAACTTTGGAGAAAATTTTGTGAAGAAAGGGTAAAACAAATTATGCACATTGTAGGGATTATACCGGCCAGGATGGAGGCAACGAGGTTTCCCAATAAACCGATGGCAAAGATAAACGGCATTCCGATGATAGGACATGTCTATCTGCGAAGCAAAATGTGCAGCACCATTGATGAGGTGTATGTTGCGACATGCAATGAGGAAATAATAGACTATATTGAGTCTATAGGTGGAAAAGCCTTGATGACTTCAGATAAGCACGAGCGCGCCAGTGACAGAACTGCTGAAGCCATGCTTATCATTGAAGAGGAAACAGGGGAAAAGATTGATATTATTGCAATGATTCAAGGCGATGAGCCTATGCTTTTGCCGAAAATGTTGGAAGAGGCGATTGACGCATTAATTTGCGACGAAGATTTAATGATTACGAATTTGATGGCTAGTATTAAAGACAGAGCCGAGCACAGCGACCCCAACGATGTCAAAGTCGTTGTTGATAAGGATAATTATGCAATGTACTTTTCACGCGAACCAATTCCGTCATGGAAAAAAGGCAATGCAAATAATCACATGCTAAAGCAGCTTGGGATAATTTTTTTCAGAAGGAATGCCTTGGTAACTTTTAATGGCACGGAACAAACACCGCTGGAGATTATAGAATCCGTTGACATGCTCAGAATGTTAGAAAATGGAATCAGTGTGAAGATGATTCACTCTGACGAAAATATCTATAGTGTGGATACGGAAGACGACTTGAAAAAAGTGGAAGTAGCGATGCAAGGTGACACACTCTTAGCGAACTATAAATAGTTTGTGCAAAGATGAGGTTAGAAAAGGCTTATAAACTTCGGCAGAGTTCATGTTTTACGTAAATTTTCTCAATGGAGGACTGGAAGATGGCAAATGTGCTTTTTATCTCACTAAACTTTAGCGAGGGGTATCTTTTGCCTACTGCGCCCGGTTTATTTACCTCTATCCTAAAGCAGCAAGGTCATGAAATTCAGTTGTTTGACACAACGCACTATGATGAGTTGAGTGGAAACCGCTTTCATATCGAGCGCGAGAGAAAATCTGCGTATCGTGCTTTTGAAGGTGTTTTACCAATAAAGAAGGAGCGAAAACCTGCAAAAGAAGAATTGAATCATATTATCAACGGATTTGCACCGGACGTAATCATGATTTCTCTAACGGAATCATTGTATGATCAGCTAACGAGTATATTAGATTACATACGATGCTATAAAATATTTACTGTAGTGGGAGGCATATTTCCAACCTTCGCCCCGGAACATGTGTTGAATATTGATGGGGTAGATGCTGTCTGTATGGGTGAAGGAGAAAAAGCTGTTGTTGATATTTGCGATGCCCTTGACAAAGGGCATGGGTACAAGAGCATAAACAATATATGCTATATGGAAGATGGCAAAATCATTAGAAATCAGCTTAATGAGCTGGTTGATATCAACCAAATTCCACCTCCTGATTTCTCGCTTTTTGAGGAATCAAGGTTTTATAGACCCATGGCTGGACGACTATACAAAATGCTTCCAATAGAAACAAGCAGGGGATGTCCATACAACTGCACGTTTTGCAACTCACCAAGTAACAGCAACCTGTATGAAGTAAGTTTAGGCCAAAGGTTTTTTCGAAAAAAATCGATAGCCAAAATCAAAAAAGAGCTGGAATTTTCGATAAAAAATTACAGTCCGGAATATATATTTTTCTTTTCAGATACTTTTTTGACTTTTTCCGAAAGAGAATTTTCCGAATTCATTGAATTCTACAGTGACATTAAACTCCCCTTCTGGATGGCGACTAGAGCCGAAACTGTGACAGAAGATAAAATAAAGCGACTGCGGGATGTTGGGTTGCACAGAATGTCAATGGGAATTGAGCATGGAAATGAATCGTTCAGGAAGGATGTTCTCAAGAAAGATATCTCTAACGTCACAATAAAAAAAGCGGTGCAAACAATTCACAGCTTTGACATGCCTGCAGGAATGTCAGTATATAATATGGTTGGTTTTCCAAAAGAAACTCCTGAGCTTGCAATGGATACTGTAGAATTAAACCATGAAATCGCAAAGTATATTGATGGTATGAGCAGCACCGTTTTTATACCCTTTCACGGCACCGAACTCAGACGTTTATCGGTGCAATTGGGATATCTTGATGATTCAGTTATTGCAAAGGAGTCTCTAGAAGGAGATTCCTTGTTAAACATGCCGCACTTTCCAAAATTGCGAATAAAAGGAATTGCAAAGTGCTTTTCACTGTATTCGCGTTTTGATAAAGCCAGATGGCCCGAAGTATTGCTTGCAGAAAATGATACTGATGAGGGAAATAAAATGTTCGAAAAATTAATGTGCGAATTCAAATCGATGTACTACTAATATATGGAATGAGGTATCGTCATGGATGATTATTTAAGCAATTATGTTACTTCTATCTCCGATGCATTGCGTTGCATATCCATTACAAACAACATGGGTGATTCGTTAAAGTCGGGGCCAGCACTTGAAATGTGGGTAAACACAACCAAAAGCATTCGTGACAGCTGTGGAACGTTCTTTTTCATAGGTAATGGTGCTAGTGCATCAATGGCTGAACATATGTCGCACGACTGCTTTCAAAATGCGGATATGCTAACGCAGACATGCTCTGAGACATCGCATATAACTGCCATAGCAAATGATTTATCTTACGAAGACGTATTCAGTTACCGCATAAGCAAAACCTTGTCGGAAAAGGACATGCTCATTGCGATATCTTCGTCCGGAAACTCGCCCAATGTAGTCAAAGCAATCAAGACGGCTAAGGAACTTGGGGTTTTTGTTGTCACTGTTACCGGGAAATCAGCGGATAACACCGCTCGAACCTTGGGGGATTTAAATTTCCATGTGCCGCTGGACACATATGGTCTTGTGGAGTCGGCTCACGCTATATTGTTGCATTGCTGGCTGGATTTGTTCCTTGACAAATATATGGGGGGGCGGCATTGATGAAAATTTCTGTGGGAGCCTCCTCTTTTGGCCAGCTGGAAGCGCTCAAGCTGCTCGAAGGTTATGAAGTTGCGTTAAACCCATATGGGCGTAAATTGACAGAGTCGGAAACTATAGAGCATTTGCAGGGATCTGTCGGACTGCTGGCAGGGCTTGAGCCACTGAGTGAAACGGTGTTTTCCGCTTGCCCGGAGCTCAAAGCCATAGCAAGAATAGGGATAGGCATGGACAATGTCGATATTGAAGCTGCCAAACGAATTGGCATCAAAGTTAGCAACACGCCAGATGCACCTACATACGCCGTCGCTGAAATGACGCTTGCTGCGCTCCTGTCCATAGTTCGCCAAGTTGTGCCGGCAAATTCTGACATACACGGCGGAATTTGGAAAAAAAGGATGGGGTTTTCGCTCAATGGAGTCACAATTTTGCTTGTTGGTTATGGGCGAATTGCCCGGGAATTTGAACGGCTCCTTGAGCCTTTTGGCACAGTAAATCTAAAGTTTGACCCTCTGCTCACGGATGCCACTCCCCTTCTGGAGCTTTTGCCACATGCAGATGTTGTTTCACTTCACGCATCCGGAGCAAATCAAATCATCGGTAAAAATGAACTAGAAATAATGAGAAACGAAGCCGTCCTGCTCAACAGCGCAAGAGGCAGCCTTGTAGACGAAGACGCAGCGTTTAATGCGCTTAAAAGTGGAAAGCTAGCATGGTATTGGGCGGATACTTTTTCTGAGGAACCATATTCTGGCAAATTAACGGAACTTGACAATGCACTTCTCACTCCACATATTTCGACATATACTCAGCTTTGTCGCAAGAGTATGGAAGTTCAAGCTGTCAAAAACCTTTTGGAGGATTTGGGTGTATACTGAATATCTTAATTTGGCAATTGAAACTGCAAAAAAAGCTGGAGATTACTTGCTAGGAAGAAAAGACATATCTATAGATTCCAGCAACGGAAAGGATATTAAACTTTCATCGGATAGAGGTAGCGAATCCATAATAATTGAGGAGCTTTCTTCTTCCGAGATACCTATACTTTCTGAGGAAAGTGGTCTCATCGGCTTTCCTTCCAACAGTTTTTGGATAATTGACCCATTAGATGGTTCTATGAACTATTATAAAGGCATTGATGGTTTTTCTTGTGTCTCTATTGCACTTTGGGATAGTGGAGAGCCAGTTGTAGGCGTTATAAATCGCTTCGAACGAGCAGAGATATTTACTGGTGTGGTAACCGGAAATGCGATGCTTAACGATGAGATTATAAAGCCGTCTAGTGTCAAATTTGTTAGCCAAGCGGTTATGGCTACTGGCTTTCCTGTAAAGCGCAACTATACGGAGGACAGCCTTTCGCATTTTGTTAAGCAGGTCAGGCTCTTCAAAAAAGTCAGGATGCTTGGCTCGGCTGCGATTATGTCAGCTTTTGTTGCCTGCGGGCGCTTGGATGCCTACTTCGAGGAAGATATCATGCTTTGGGATATAGCTGCTGCAATGGCTATAGTCAAGTCTGCCGGTGGGGCGGTCGATTACCAAGCCAAGGAAGATTATAAATGCGTTTTTCGTTGTTTTGCGACGCATGGGTTAATGGAGGATTATAGTGCTGAAGGCTTATAGCTACATAGAAAATGAGCAATTGGACTCAGGAATCGTCGACAGGCAAATTTTTGATAAGGAGAGGCAAATTATTTTGGAGTTTGCGTTAAACAATCCAACTCCAAAGATGGAAAAAAATTGTGTTTTTTGCAATGGGGCTACGAAAGACTTTGCCACGATTGACAATGTCTTTTACCAGCGTTGTAAAGCTTGCTTTAGCATCTTCGCAAATGTAGATGCTGAACTTTTGAAACGCTATAAGGCATATGAGCCATTAGTGGATTTTCGCAGCTCCTCTGAATATCAAAATTCGGCGGCGGAGAGGCGCAAGGAAATATGGAATGATTTCTTGTTTTGGCTCGAATACCGTGTAGCTAGGCATTTGCGGAAAACTTCAGCTCTTGACGTGATTGATGTGGGCAATTTCTATAACGCTTTTTCTGAAAAAGTAAAGAAAGCTACGTTCTGCGGCAGTTACAATACCGCCAAAGCTGCGGATATTGTTTTATTTTTAGATCACTTTAGGTGTTTGGCCGACCCTATGGATACGCTCGTTGATTTCTGGCATAAGCTGAAGGATGACGGCATTCTGGTTATGGGCGTTAGGGTCGGCAGCGGATTTGACATAATCACTCTAAAAGACCGATTGTACAGCATTTATCCCTATGAGACGCTTCTTCTCCCTTCAACGGAGGGACTGAGCATCATGCTTAATAGCTCAGGCTTTGATGTCTTGGAAATATCTACGCCCGGCACTCTTGATGTTGAGTTTGTGCTGCAGAACAAAGAGTTTTTGGACGAAAGCGATTTATTCGTCCATTATCTCCTAAATAAAACAGATCAGTCCATTCTTGCAGAGTTTCAGCGTTTTTTACAAAAAAGCGGCATGAGCTCACATGCACGCATAATAGCAAGAAAGAGAGCGCTGTAGTATGAAGCGAATAAAAACGGTGATTGTCGGAATGGGCAAGATGGGCAGGATTCGATATGATGCTATGAAACGCCACGGTGGTTATGACATTGTTTCGGTGTGCGATATTGACCGGAACTCGTTGAATGGACACAGTGAGCCAACACATACTGATTGGCGCAAGTGTCTGGCGCTATCTGATGCCGAAACCGTGGTTGTCTGCACATATAACGGAGATGTAACTGAAATTGTCTGCCATGCGCTCAACGAAGGGATGCATGTTTTTGCAGAAAAACCCCCGGGTCGTAACTTGGGCGAGACTAAAATTATGAAAGATGCCCACAGTGGTAGTGGTCTTGTGTTGAAATTCGGGTTTAATCACCGCTACCATAACTCAATAATCGAAGCAAAAACACTGATAGAGCATAAGCTGCTTGGGGATTTGGTTTGCGCTCGTGGCGTTTATGGCAAAGCCGGTACTCCTGAGTTTGATAAAGAGTGGAGAAATGATCCCCAAATTTCCGGTGGCGGGATTTTGCTTGATCAAGGCATCCATATGATTGACCTTCTATGCTACTTCTGTGGCAGCTTTTCTCAGGTACACGGCTCTGTCGACCAGCTTGTGTGGCAGGGCATGAAAACTGAAGATTCAGTGTTTGCTATTTTGAAAACCGATGATGGAAAGATTGCCTCTCTTCATTCATCAGCTATACAATGGAAGCATAAATTCGATTTGGATTTAATCTGCACCAATGGTGGCATATCGCTAAATGGCTTGCTAACTGCCTCAAGAAGCTATGGAGAGGAACGCATAACTTACTATCGGAAGGATTTGAAGCAGAGCACCGGTAAGCTAGGCAATCCCATAGAGCACACTTTATGCTTCGACGAGGATAACTCATGGGACTATGAAATGTCTGAGTTCTTTGAGGCTGTGGCAAACGGCGCACCTATAGAAAACGGAACCATTGACGATGCTTTGGGGGTCATGGGGCTTATTGAGAAGGTTTATTCTGCATAAAACTAGGCCATTTTGGATGCAACGAGAGGTAATTACATGCTATTAAACAAAAAAATTATCTTATTTGGAGCAGCCCACATCGGGAGGCTGGCTTTGCACTTTTATGGTGCGGAGCGTGTACATTGCTTTGCTGACAACAATAACCACGGTCAGCTATTAAATGGGAAATGCATAGTATCCTTCGAGGATTTGTTAAAAATCCATAAGGAGTTTGCGGTTGTAATTACGGCTAGTTCGGCAATTTCAGATATCATAAAAAAGCAATGCCAAGAACATGGCATCCCTTGCGTTTTATGGGGAGATATAGTAACGTGGAGAGATTACGAAAGCAATCCAGAAATTTATAAATTTCGCAACTGCCATTTTGGCGAAAGATGTTTCTTAATAGGAAATGGCCCGAGCTTACGTTTTGCAGACTTGGATAAGCTTGCCGAGAACAAGATTGTATCATTTGGCTGTAACATGATATACAAGATATTCGACAAGACGCACTGGAGGCCTGATTATTTTTTCGCAGCTGACCAGATATTTATTAGGTTTAGTTGCGAAGAAGTTGCGAAACTCGATATAAAAGTCAAATTTATAAACAATCCAGAACAGTTTTTGTCTATAGCAGATAGCAGCGCTGTTTCAGCGTCTCTCAATCGTGGCAATGGATGTACATACTTTTTTAACAGAGCGAGCAGTTTTTCAACAAATGCTTTTTCGTTCTCTGAAGATGCCTCGAAGGCGTTAGTTTGGGAAGGCACCGTTATGTCCCCAATGCTGCAGATGGCAGTATATATGGGATTTAAGGAGATATTTCTGCTAGGCGTTGACTGGTCAAACGTGCTTAAGAGTGGAACCATTACAGATACTACGACTCATTTTTATGAAGAAGATCAGCAGTTTAACGAGCAATACGACGCACTGCGCAAGGGGGCTGTTCTACAGAACATGCACGAGTTTGCATACAACGATTACCTCAATGCCAATGAGTACTGCAGCCTACACGGAATCAAAGTGCTAAACGCTACGCGTGGCGGGAAGTTGGATGTTTTTGAGCGAGTGGACTTTGATTCATTGTAACAGATACCATAGTTGGCGGGCTTTTTCTAGTACTTCCTGTACAGCAACGGCTTGCTTGCCTGTATGGCTGGTGGAATGCGTTCTGTGTTTGTTCTTGATTTTCCACTGCATACAAAACATGCTCCCATCGCTTTTTCGGAGTTCAAGTGTTTAATAACAGACTGTTTGCATGTATCATTGGATAAATTGATTACACTTTCATATTCGCTATATTCTGGTGGTATGGCTCTAAGTCTCTCCAGCGACAACGCACTTTGGCATTTGGAAAACATCAATCCGTAAAGTGCGGCGCAATTCATATTGCAAGTGCGAAAGGTTTCTTGGACTTCATCATCATTCCGAGAATGTGCATCTATTAATTTTGCCTGTCCATACCATACCATGTCCCTTAGCAATTCGTATGGTATCCCATAGAACTTAAGTAGTTTAATTATTTCATTTTTATGTTTTGACAGTTTTCCATAATCTGATATAACTACCATCAAGTTTTTATATGTCGACAGCCTCAAGCAAAGAGGTTTATCAGGTAGGATGGTTGCATTTGTATTTATTGTAACTGTCCCTACCCTGTCGCTTTGGCATACGAAATCAGCTATATCTGCCAATCTGCTGTGAAGGAACGGCTCACCTCCCAATATACTTATATTTCGCACATAGTCGATACTATTCAGGAGCAACTGCATCCCCCTTTTTGCGTCCTCAAAGGAAACTTCCTCAGGCTTATCAAAATACTGAATCAAGGTCGAACAGCTTTCGCAACGCAAACTGCATCGTTCAGTTATTACTAAATTCAAATGGGAAAGGATTTGCGCATCCTCTTTCATATCTTTAACATATTGAGGAAGCAAGGCTTGCTTGATTCGCAGTTCAGCCGTAATATTTAAGTCTGACAATACAGGGGCTATGTCGTATAGCTCTTTGCTTTTCACCGTTTTAAATACTTGTAAAAATAATTCAAAATCAGATAAAGACAAAATATCATCGTATGGCAGAATGTTAGTTATTCCCAGTTCTTGCAATTGTGTGCTAATGGCCCTGCCAGACTTATATCCGCTCACAATTACTACCCCTCCCTCGCTGCGGATTGTTTTGGATTTTTCTGCTGCGGTGGGCGAGGAAATATTAACACCCCTAAACGATTTTCCATGAGTTGCGCTGTTATTGTCAAAAAAAGCCCTGACATCGCAGCCTTCAGACTGAAGTATAACGCATAACGAAAGACTAATAACATCAATCGGCATAAGGTATATCGGCCTTGATTTAAGCTTTGTAATATCCATATAACCATTCCTTCCTGAGATAGGCACAAAAGGCGATAAATCTAAGCCTTCGCTTTTAGATTTTGCAAAAATGATATATAGTATAGCTCTGTGAAACAGGTACACTACAGAGCACACAGAGGTTAAGTGGAGGATGCGAAGTTGCAATCTCGTATTCATGTTGACGAGGCTGTATTTTTTCTCCAAGGCTACTTGGTTACTGCGCCGCTCGGCGGCGGCGCCTCAGCCACCATCAAAATCCTCGCAGGACACGACCGTGGACGTGAATTTCAGCTCTCCGGCAACTTAAACCTAGACACCGGGTGCCAGTGCCGCTTGTCAGGCGGCGGGGGCGTCATGTAGTCGCCGTATAGGTGGGTCAGATACCCATGATAGTCCTTTGCGCATGGGAATGTGATCCCTTCAAACGCAATCTCCGCTGTCTGCTCAAACCACTCACGATTGTAGCCGTACTGCCCTTTTAAGAGCATCGGGAATGTGAGGCAGCGCATCCTTTTCGTTTTTTTACTATTATACCTTGCCGCTATTTTGTCCAGCCGCCTAAAGGTAAAGGATGCCGGAATCAAGTTAAGCAGCCTGTACCATGTGCGGATTAACGCATTCTTGCCCGTGACTACCCCTGCTTCCGCATAGAGCGTCTTGCGCAGCGTATAGCAATAGAATTTATGAAGCAGGTAGCCTAACTTTGAATCCGGAACGTTGTCACGCACGAAAATGTCAAGAAAAATCCCGGTCTTCATTTTCATATGCTCCTGTCCGACACGCACGAACTCAGAATTTTTCCGCCGTATGCGTCCATAGCCCCAGCGATAGTAGGGGTCGGTGGTGTAATCTTGGAAAAAGAACTTGCTCTCATCGAGGTCTGCTATGCACGCCTCGCGGAGCTTCTCATATTCATCGCGAGTGATAACTACATCGAGATCGTCATCCCAAGGGATAAACCCGCCATGGCGTACGGCTCCAAGAAGCGTACCGCCGTCTATGCAGTATCTTATGGAATGCTTTTTGCATATCCTATCAAGCTCTATAAGCATGTCAAGCAGTACAAGCTGCAAGCTTCTAAGCTCGTCAGATGACAAAACATAAGTTTCATGGAGCTGCCTCATCAGCTACCCGCCCCCTTTTCTGCGAATAATTATGTTCTGGCCGTCCAAGCAGTTCTCGTCGGCAGCCACCAAATTGCATATTATCTTGCTCACTTCATCTGGCTGCATGATAGTGCTGGGATCTTCTGTCGGTGCGAGCTTGCGCCTCAATTCCGTGGCGCATCTGCCCGGTGAAACGCAGTAAACCTTAATTCCATATTCCGCCAACTCCTCAGCCAGCGTGTTTGACATAGACACAAGCGCCGCCTTAGACGAAGCATAGCTCAGCCAGCCGGGACGGTCGGATATCCCCGCTGTAGATGCGACATTCAGAATTTTCGATGTGCCGGTATTGCTTCTCATGTATTTCACGCATTCACGCATCATCATAAATGGCGCAAACACGTTCACTGTGTAAGTTTCTGTCATGCTTTCGATTGACGTCGTAATAAGCGCCTGCGGGTCTGTATAGCCCGCTATGTTCAGCAAACATTGGATGCTTCCGCATTTTTTGTATATATTTCCTACAAGCGAAGGGATTTTGTCCGCATTCGACAAATCGAAACCGAAAAGAAAAACCCGCTTGCCCTTCATGAGGCGTTGAGTCTCTTCAAGCATATGAACCCTGCGCCCTACAAGGGCTATAGTATCATAATCGTTTCTCAAGCTGAGTTCTACCGCCACTGCTCTTCCAATCCCGCTCCCTGCACCGGTTACAACACATACTGCCATTTTTAATCTCTCCCCGATATATATTCTTTGTAAATCAGTTCCGCAGTCACAATATCCACGGGAGAGGTGATTTTCACGTTCTGCTGCATTCCTTGCAGGACTTTAATTTGGCTTTTTTCATAATGGTACAGGATGCTTGCGTCTTCGGTGAATAGCAGCTTGTCCGAAATTGCCTTCTCGTGTGCCTCGAGAAGTTTTTTTCTTGAAAATTTCTGAGGCAGCTGAACGTTTACGAGCGCATCGCGATGCAGCAGCCCATCAATTGCGCCGTCTTTTATTAGAGATACCGTAAATGGTATGTCTACCCCATAAATCACGTTCTCTCCTGGGTCGCTCAAGATGGTTTCAAACTCTTTTTTCGTCACAAAGGGGCGTGCGGCTTCGTGTATCAGCACATCATCGCTTGATGCCGCTTTGAGTCCTAGGTATGTGGATTCCTGCCGGCTCTCTCCGCCATCGATTATCTTGTAGCTGTTTTGCAGCATATATGCGCTTATGTTTATTTGCACATGCTCTTTATACTGTGGGTGGCACACAATGATTATCTCTCCGATTGAGGGTATCTTGTCTATCCTATCAAGTGTGTGCATTATCAGCGGCTTGCCGCCTAGCGCCAAAAACTGCTTTGGCACCTCTCTAAGCATCCGTGAACCCGCCCCACCCGCAAGGATTATTGCTGAAAACATGGTCAATTGCTCCTTTTGCAAGCAAAGTTTATACTACAGCTGTACCGCTTTGGGTATTTTTTCGTAATAATCAGGGTCACAGCCATTACACATAGAACAGCGGGACGTATAGCCCCGAGGGATATGCCCAAGCCCTGCCTTGACAATGTCTAAGGCGGTCACCGATGAGCTTGACAAATCAAGAGAGTCCTCCAAGTCGTCAGGGCCGATTCCGCACTGCGCTGCGCTCCACGGCAAATGGCATGTATAGAGGCGTTTGCTCTGAATCGCTGTGAATGCTTGATTGCACCTGATATAGTGCCTTTTAAGTTCATTTTCATCGTTTATTTTGTTTTGGCGTTTATACTGGCTCCAATCGTACTCACGCAATGTGTATGATACGCCGCTGTTTTTCAGTTTTTTTACAACTTTGTCGTAGGTCTCAGCGTACTGTGCGTCTATTCTGTAGTTGTTTACCATTATTCTGGCATTCCCCAACTCCTTTGTGCATTCCAACAACGAATCCTCGGGAATAGTCGAGCCGTTTGTGTCAATAACTATTTCCGCTATGCGGTTTGAGTATTTCTTCATCTTATTCAGATAATCAACCAAGCGTGGATTAAGCAGTGGGTCGCCACCTAGGATTGCATACCACTGAACATAGTCAATGCGATTAAACAGCAAGTCCAAATCGGAAGCCAACTCTTCAAAGGGGATGTCCGCCTGCTCTTTGTAGTAAGGGATGAACATATTACAGTCCTTGCACTTCAAGGCGCATCTTGTGGTCATCGCAACGGTCGCTTTCCAAATCAAAACTTTGTTTTGGGCAAAGTAGTTGTACAATGCCACAAAAAAGTTGTAGTATATGAAATCCTCATATTCTTTTAGTCCATAGCTTTCGAGCTGCCTTTTTATCGAATAGTATCGCCTAGGGAATATCGCAATTTTCATTTTCCCCATATTTGGGATTTCATATGGCGGCAGCACTTTCATACCTATTTGCACCGTATTGTGGATTTGCGAGTTGTTGTCGAAAACCGCCTTTACTTGAAATCCCCGCCCGGCTCTACGCCCCATTCTGTGCGTGTCGGCGCGAAACCCAAGATTATGGAGGTTTTCCATATCTTCTGCAGTTGGCTCATATTCTCCCATGTCATTGTCAAAAAACGTCGCAAAACCTATTTCATCCGACAGGCCAAAACCATAAATCTCTCCATCAAAATATGCTTTCGCCCAATCGTCGATTATTGTGCGGAGTTTCTCCTCCGATTTATCAATCACCATAAACAATTTCTACCCTTTCGGTATTGCAAAGTGCACAGTGACTGCCCTTTTAAACTCAATCATGTGCAACAGCTATAAAAAGGTCTACCTTTTTGCAGTTCCGTTTTCCTTATGAAAACACTTGGCTTTCGGAAATTATAGCATGAATCCCCATGCCATACAAGCAAATATTTGCCAAAATCGGCTGTGCCTCTTTTCAAAAGGGGGGTATAAAGTTAGACCTTGCAATGTGGCTACTGGGAATTATTGCCAAAAACATGAAAATAAAATCAAACAAGCGTTGCGGCCTCAAAATGTTTTTGAAAGAAAAGACAGCTCCAACCATAATCATTTGTTAGCCGTATAGCTCGACCACTTCATCTTGCTCACGGCGTCCTCGAATGCGAAATTTCCTGAAAACATAGCCCCAAAAACCCTGTCGGCCGTTTCGCAGTTTGCTGTGTAGTCCATTTCGCCACGAAATGCTTCGACGCCCTTGGCTATTTTTTCATTCACTGAAAAATCTATCTCCTCGTCATCCAAAACCGGCGTGCCGCTCCCATCAAAGGAAACGCACGTCCCCTCCGGGCTGGAGTAGGCCGACTCCCCAAACTGCGAGTGTTTCATTATGTTGTAGTGCGGCAAATGCATGTCTTCCGGTTTTTCCAGCCATGTTTTAACTTTTCCATTTGATTCGTTGATTGGCATATTGGGGTCTGTGCACCCATAAAGGTAAAAGCTTGCTTCAAACAACTTCTCAGCGAGCCTCACGCTTTTGCCGCATATGTAATCGACTATTGCCGCACTTTCAGTGTCTATCCCCGCTTTTGCAATGTATGCAAAAAAATTGGCGCGTTCCTTTTCGGCATTTTCACGCATAACATGAAGATATGATTTCTCAATTTCCACAAGCAAGGCTTCTAAGCTTACCTCTTTGGCAAGCTGCGCCGCAAATGCGTTGTCGCTGATTTCCGCTCCAAACAGCTTAAAAAGAGCATCGCCTACCGTTGTCTTAGAATCAAATCGCGCATAGTAGTATTCAAGGGACTTTTTGATGTTTGGCAAGTCATCTGCCAAAATGCCGCACAGCACGCGTTTTGATATATACATATACTGCGCAGGCGGGGCGTCGTGCTGCCTGCGTATTTTTTCATATATGCGCATGAACATATATGTATCCCTTGCGCAAAAGTACAGCTGACTTTCTCCATTGGCGGCGGCTGTACGGGCGAGCCAGTTAACAAAACCCAGAGTCTGTGGCGCAAGAAAGCAGTATCCGACATCCTCGGCCTGTTTTAGCACAATCTTACCATTTTCGTCTACAAACGTCATGTCCAATGTAAGCAGTTTTGCAAGCGACGTGCCGATTACAGAATAATCCCTATAATCTTTGGCGGAAGCAATCGCCTGCCCAAACCCCAGAATATCCGCCGCTTCTACCGTGCTTTTTATCAGGAAGGATGAAATCGGGTGGTTTGATACATAGTCAGATGTTTTGTTGTCGCCAACATGAAGTATCTTTTGCCCTTGGTGGTTGTTGCAGATTTGCCCCCAAATGCTACCGTCTGATTTGCTTAGATTATGCTCGCAGGATACATACAGGGCTTCATATTCTGCAATGCCGCATTGCGCCAACATCTCCCGCATGGTTGCTTGAGGCAGGTGCATATCACTTGTCAAAATTACGGTTTTACCGCTCTTGAGCGCATGTTCATAGAATACTGCAATATCCCTGCGCGCGGTCAGCATTTCTTTTTCCAGCGCAATTTCATCTTCGGCCCGTATTCCTTTTAGCCCCATATGCTCGTAGATGTCGTAAATCGTCGCCAATCTGCCGAGTTTCGTTTCTGCCGCAACAGCTGCGCCTGCCCTTATCTCGGCAAACCCGCGCACCTCGCACAGATCTTCCAGCATTTTAAAAACCTCAGCCGGAAAAAGGCATTTCCGCATGACCAGCGTGTCGAACACGTCGAAGCTGATTATGTCATGCGCTTCGATGAGTTCCGTCAGTTGTTTATGCAAGGTTATATAGTATTCGGACGCATGGGCCTCCACCCGCGCACTGCGCTTTTCTCCATCTGGGAAATATATGTCTATGCCTTTGTCCGCAAGGATCGATATCCTGTCGTATATGATTGCGCACGAGCTGCCGAGTGCCGCTATGATAATAGTTTTTGCGACATCTGAAATATTTTCTGTCGTTACTATAGGGATACCCGCAAATTCGCCCTCGGTCTTATCTCGATCCATTACCCCAACGACAAGGAAGGCCAGACTATCCTTGTTTTCCGCCAAAGTGGTCGCAAGCTGGCCCATTCCGTATATTACGACGCACTCCCCTCTTAGGTGAGAGAACCGGCTGTTAATCGTCTCAATTAAATGCTGTGCTTTCGCCATTTACACCTCTCATATCAAGTTTTTATCGCCCCAGGCATTTCAACACCGCTAGTCTAACACAGCCAAGGCAATTTTACAATCGAAATTCGTTGATGCCAGATTTTCCCCTTTGCAGATGTCTTGAACATATTGTATAATGAAAGGGCGTATGGGCATTGCGATAAAAACACCTTGCAGATAAACTCATGTCTTGTGAAAGGAATCAAACACATGTCTGAAAAACTAATATACGTGGCTATGTCTACCGACTTGTTCCGCTGCGGCCACGTCAACATTTTAAGCCAAGCGTCAAAATATGGCAAGGTCGTCGTCGGGGCATTGACCGACGAGGCTATAGCTACCTACAAGCGCCCACCTATTCTCGGTCTTGAAGAGCGGATTGGAGTAATAAGCAGCTTTAAAAGCGTGGACAGGGTCGTTGTTCAGAAATCCCTGGACTATACCGAAAACCTTATCGAGCTAAAGCCCGACTATGTCATGCATGGCGATGATTGGAGGACGGGCGTGCAGAGGATAATTAGGGATAAGGTTATTGCAACCTTGTCGCAGTGGGGCGGCGAGCTTATCGAAATCCCATACACCCGAAACGAGTCGGAAGCCAATTTGCCAAAGCAGTTTGCAGAAGCCTTGAACACACCTGAACAGAGGCTGATAAAACTTAAAAAGCTGCTTAACCTCAAACCATACATCCGTGCTATAGACACTTCCAATGGGCTCACTGGAATTATCGCCGAGAACACAAAAATAGTGGACGAGACTTCGATGGCGGTAAAGGAGTTCGACGCCATGTGGGTGTCCAGCCTTTGCGATTCGTCATTCAAGGGTAAGCCGGACACCGAGCTTGTCGATTTGACCAGCAGGGTAAACACCATCAATGAGATAATGGAGGTCACCACTAAGCCCATTATCTTAGACGGCGACACAGGCGGCAAAATCGAGCATTTTTCGTACCACGTAAAAACACTTGAGCGCATTGGCGTGTCGGCTGTCATCATTGAGGACAAAACAGGGCTCAAGCAAAATTCGCTATTTGGCACGGAAGTGAAGCAAGAGCTAGACGACCCAGAAAGCTTTGCGATGAAAATAAAAGCGGGCAAGCAGGCCCAGACGACGAGGGACTTCATGATTATCGCCCGCCTTGAAAGCTTGATTGCAGGCAAGAGCGTTGACGATGCGATGATGAGGGCAAAAATCTACATAGACGCCGGAGTCGATGGTATAATGATACACAGCAAGGAAAAGGACGGCAGCGATATCTTCGAATTCATGCGGAAGTTTAGAGAGTATTCCGAAAGCATACCGCTCGTGGTAGTCCCCACGACCTACAATCAGTTTACCGAAGACGAGCTTCATGCTAGGGGCGCAAATATCATAATCCACGCAAACCACCTGTTGCGCAGCGCATATCCGGCAATGTTGAAAACAGCAGAGAGCATACTTGAAAAAGGCAGAAGCTTGGAAGCTTCGGATGAGTTTTGCATGCCCATTAATGAGGTGCTGACTTTTATTTAAACTATCCAAAAATAATTTTTAAGAAAGGCACTAACACATGAATACACAGCGCTTCGTTACTGCACTGACCGAACTAGGGGCAGATTTTTACACCGGAGTGCCCGATTCCTTGCTGTCCTCTTTTTGTGATTACATCTATCAAGAATTTGGCGTTTCCAAAAAACATATAGTAGCTGCCAATGAAGGCTCAGCCGTCGGGCTTGCCGCAGGCCATTATCTTGCGACGTCAAAGCCCGCCGTCGTCTATATGCAAAACAGCGGCTTGGGCAACGCCGTCAACCCAATATGCTCGCTGCTCCATAGAAAGGTTTACGCCATACCCGCTATTTTTGTCATAGGCTGGAGGGGAGAGCCGGGGGTTAAAGACGAGCCGCAGCATCTCTTCCAAGGCGAGATAACGCTGCAGCTGCTCGACTGCCTTGAAATTCCCTATGCCGTTATTTCAAAAGGCACAGACTTAGCGCAGCAGTATATTTCAAAATTCAAGGGCTGTATCGAAAACGGACAATCGGTCGCATTTGTTATCAGAAAGGACGCTTTGAAAAGCGACAGCAAGGCCAAGTACCCCTCCTCGGCGGAGATGTCAAGGGAGCAAGTCCTGAATTTGATAATTGACAATTCCAACGAAAGCGACATATTCGTATGCACCACGGGAAAGCTCTCGCGAGAAATCTTCGAGATTCGCGAGCAGCGCAAAGCAGGCCATGAGCGCGATTTTCTGACAGTTGGCTCAATGGGGCACAGCATTTCAATTGCGCATGGGATGGCTCTTTCAAAGCCGGAAATCCGCATTTTCTGCCTTGACGGCGACGGTGCGGCGATAATGCATTTAGGCAGCCTTGCCGTTGCGGGCACAGATGCTCCGGAAAATTTGGTACACATCGTTATTAACAACGGCGCACACGAAACAGTAGGCGGGATGCCTGTCGTCAGCACGCACCTAAATTTGTCTGAGGTGGCCGCAGCGCTCAAATACAGGCACTCGTTCCGGGCAGCGGACCAGAGCAGCCTTAGTGAACTTTTGGGTGCGGTAAAAGGCTTGGGCGGCCCAATATTTATTGAGGTTATGTGTAGCCTCGCTTCAAGGGGCGACCTCGGCAGGCCGACTACAACGCCAATCCAGAATAAAAACGATTTCATGAAATTTGTTGGGGGAAAGTTATGAAAGCGCTGATACTGAATTCCGGCATTGGCAAACGAATGGGCGGTCTGACCTCAGATCGCTGCAAATGCATGGTCGAGATTGCCAATGGCGCATCAATAATCGACGAACAGCTCAAGCGCCTGCACCAATGCGGGATTGACGAAATCTGCGTCACCACCGGGCCCTTTGCCGGTGAATTGGAATCATATCTCCGCAGTGGCTACCCGAACACCCATTTTGAATTTATCAACAATCCGCTATATGCCAAGACCAACTACATATATTCGATATACCTTGCCCGGGAATCGCTCGATAGCGACATTCTGATGCTGCACGGCGACCTTGTGTTTGAAACTAGCGTGCTACAGGATATTATGTCGTCCAAGCAAAGCGTCATGGCTGTGGACTCTACGAAACCGCTCCCTGTGAAGGATTTTAAAGCAGTGGTCAAAAATGGCAGGGTCATATCAGTAGGCGTCGAGTTCTTCGACGACGCCATTTATGCCCAGCCCTTGTATAAGCTGCTCAGGGCTGACTGGGAAATTTGGCTGGGCGAGATATGCCGGTTCTGCTCCGACGGCACAACTGACGTGTACGCCGAAAATGCGCTCAATGGCATAAGCGATAAATTGAATCTTTTCCCTTTAGACGCCCTCGGCCGCGCATGCTTTGAGATTGATGATTTGGATGATCTTGCCTATGCAAAAAAAGCGTATGCGAAATTATCGTAGCAATTATAAGCATATGGCTCAGATTGTATTTGAAGGATATGGTTCATATTCTAACATAAGGGATGTAGTTGAGGAAACAGGCGCAAAACGCATCATGGCTGTCTGTGGAGCCAGCTTCAAGCAGCGCCACTCTGAGCTCGATGACACAATTGCAGCTCTGAATGTTGACGTCACTTATTTCAGCGGATTTTCTTCAAACCCTGATTATGCGTCAGTCGTCGAGGGCATTAAGACATATGAAAGCAGTGCCTGCGAGCTTGTCGTTTCCATCGGCGGTGGGAGTGCGATTGACACCGCAAAGTGCATAGCAATACACGAATGCGGCGCAGACGGCGAACTTATTATGCTAAAACATGCAAAGTGCCTGCATCTTGCCATTCCGACGACGGCAGGTTCCGGAAGCGAGGCTACGTGTTTTGCCGTAATATATAAGGGCGGCGAAAAGCAGTCCGTGGAGCATGGCGAGCTCCTGCCGGATTATGTTGTTTTAGATCCTGGATTTCTTGCCACATTGCCCGAGTACCAAAAAAAAAGCACCATGCTTGACGCCCTCTGCCAAGCGGTAGAATCATTGTGGGCTAAGGGTGCCACGGAAGAGAGCAGGCAATATGCAAGGGATGCAATGGAAATCATACTCGATAATGCCTATCCTTATTTAGCCGGGGAGAACGAGGCTATGCGCCAGATGCTGCTTGCTTCGCACTTGGCCGGCAAGGCGATAAATATAAGCAAGACGACTGCCGCACACGCAATGAGCTACAAGCTGACCTCAATGTTCGGTATAGCGCATGGGCACGCAGTTGCGCTTTGTTTGCCGTTTGTCTGGGATCATTTGTTGGAGAATCTCGAAATGACAGCAGATGAGTCAATAACCCAAAAAAACGCTAAAGACAACGTCGCAAGGCTCATTGTGGAAATGGGCCTGCGCCATGAGTTTGAGTTTGATGACGGCATTATAGGCGAGCTTGCAGGCTCCGTAAACGCCCAGAGGCTTGGGAATCATCCTGTGAGCATTCCCAGACGAGCGCTCCTAAAGATGTATCAGGACGCATTATCATCGCCTAAAACGAGTTCCCCCTAAGATAGTCTGCCGCCGCCATCCTTTTACCGCCCGGGGCTTGCAGTTCCTTGATTATCACTGATCCGTCCGCACAGGCCACCTCTATTCCAGAGTTCCCTGTCGAGACTATTTCCCCGGGATTGCGGGATGTTTCGCCCTCGATTGTTTCCACTGCAAAGACCTTGAACAGCATCCCACGCAATTCCGCCGTCGCCGTCGGCCATGGGTTTAGCCCGCGTACCTTGCACCCAATGCTGAGCGCTGTGCCGGTCCAGTCGATTGGGGACATTTCCCTCCCCAGCATCGGCGCATACGTCGCTTCATCATGGTTTTGCGGCGTCCTCTGCGCTCTCCCGTTTGCGATGAGCGAAACCGTTTCGCTGAGCAGCTCTGCGCCCAATATGGCAAGTCTTCCAAACAGGGCGCCCGATGTCTCATCGGCGCCGATTGAGGTCTGCTTTGCCAGCAGGATGTCGCCCGTGTCCATTTCCTCCGTCAGATACATTGCCGTCACGCCAGTCACTTCTTCCCCATTAAGGATTGCCCATTGAATCGGGGCGGCTCCTCTATACTTGGGCAAGAGCGAGGCGTGAATATTTATACAGCCCAGCGGCGGCACTTCCAGAATATCGGCCGGCAAGAGCTTTCCATATGCCACTGCCACGACCAAGTCGCAATTTAACCTGCGCAAATCATCGGCGGCTGTGCCGCCTTTTAGCGAATCAGGCTGAAATACCGGGGTGTCGCAAGCGACCGCAAGCTCCTTTACGGGGCTGTGAGACACCTTCATCCCCCTGCTTCGTGGCCTGTCCGGCTGTGTGAAAACGCCGACGACTTCATGCCCATCCTCATACAGGCGCTCAAGTGAATTCTTTGCAAAATCCGGCGTACCCATATAGACAATTCTCATCTACTCCCCTGCTCCCTGCGCTTCCTGCCGTGCCTTCTCGGCCCTTCTTTCGGCACGCATCTCCTCAAGCTCCTCTTCTGTGAGGATGCGCTCGGCCACGGTCGTGAACACAACGCCATTTAGGTGGTCAACTTCGTGGCAAGCCGCCCTGGCGGTCATTCCCTCGCACATGATTTCGAAGTTTTCCCCATACCTGTCCTGTGCCTTGACCTTCACAATTTCAGGTCGGCAGACAATTCCATAGACGCCGGGTATGCTGAGGCACCCTTCGTGCCCCTCTTGAGTGCCCGATTCTGACACAATCTCGGGATTTATTAGCTCTATAATCATCTCCTCCGGCGGGTCTGCTTCATAATTTGTATCAACAATCAGCGCCGCCCTGCGCAGCACGCCAACCTGCGGCGCAGCCAAGCCGGCGCCATCGGCTTCTATCAGCGTCTCGCGCATGTCGTCAAGCAGTACATGCAGCCGTTTGTTAAAGTCGGTAACAACACGACTCTTCTTCTTGAGAGCGGGTTCGTCGCCTTTCAGTATGTTCCTAATAGCCATAATCTACTCCCTTCAAATTACCACTGACCCCTAATCATAAACGTCCGCATCTGCGAATATAGAAATTCCCTTGCTCTCTCTGTCGCTCGAAATAATCCGAATCGTATGCGCTATCGTGTCCCTTACTTTTTTACTGTTTTCGCAGCTGACAAGCAGCCTGTATCTATATCTATTGTTGACCTTGGATACCAACGCCGGAGCGGGTCCAAGCAGCTTTATGCCGCTGTCTCCACAAAAATGGTTAGATAGCACATTGTACATTCTGTGACAGGCAAGCACGACCAAAGCCTCTTCGGTGCCAACGGCCGAAAGCGTCATGAGGTCGCGTATCGGGGGGCTGCCCATGGCTCTCCGGAAAACAATTTCATGTTCGTAAAATTCGTCATAGTCCTGTTTCGACGCCGTTTTTATAACATCATGCCCGGGTGTGAATGTCTGGATGACGGCCCTGCCCGGCTTTTCTCCCCTGCCAGAGCGCCCAACTACTTGCGTTATGAGAGAGAAGGTCTTTTCATGCGCCCTGTAATCGCTCATGTATAGCGACGAATCAGCAGACAGCACGCCGACCAAGGTGACGTTCTCAAAATCGAGGCCCTTAGTCACCATTTGCGTGCCTAAAAGTATTTGCGCTTTGCCGTCCCGGAATTTCGTAAGCAGTTTGTCATGCGAATTAATGCGCGAGACGGTGTCGGCGTCCATTCGGATTATGCCAATGCCCGGAAATAGCTCTAAAAGCTCAGATTCGACCTTCTGAGTCCCCGCCCCGACATACTTCAGCTTCCCGCCGCAATCAGGGCATGCGTTTGGAATAGGCTTGTAGGTTCCGCAATAGTGGCATAAGAGCTTCCTGTCTGATGCGTGGTAGGTCATGTTTACAGTGCATTTGTCACAGCGGAAAGTAAATCCGCACTCCCCGCAGGCGACAAGCGGATGCGTCCCCCGCCGGTTTATGAACAGGATGCTTTGCTCACCATTTTGTATGTTATGCTCAAGCTCGCTTTGCAAAACGGAGCTTATAGAGCCCCCATTCCCGCTTTTGAGTTCTTGGCGCATATCGGCTATAATCACGCTGGGCAGGTCCTTGCTATTATATCTGCCCCTGATGCGAAAAAATCCATACCTCCCGGCTTTTGCGTTATACATGCTCTCTACGGACGGTGTGGCTGAAGACAGCAATATGAGCCCTCCGGAATGTGTAATCCTGTACTTAGCGATTTCCCGCGCGTGATACCTCGGAGCGCTTTCAGACTTATATGTGTGCTCCTGCTCCTCGTCGATGACTATAAGCCCGATATCCGACAGCGGCGCAAAGACCGCCGACCGGGTGCCCACGACAACCTGCACCTCGCCCGAGCGTATGCGCTTCCATTCATCATAACGCTCGCCGGTTCCGAGCGCAGAGTGCAAAACAGCAACCGAGTCTCCGAAATATGATGCAAAAATCCTGACAGTCTGCGGCGTGAGGGCTATTTCAGGCACGAGGACTATCGCAGTCTTGCCAAGCTGCAAAGCGGCCTTGATGAGCCTTATGTAAACCAAAGTCTTGCCGCTCCCGGTGACGCCGTAGAGTAGCGCAGCTTCGGGCTTCCCGCTTCCAATCAGCGGGGCTATGCCGTCAAATGCCTCCTGCTGCTCAGCGCTGAGCTCGATAGGCCCGGGTTTTTCTACAGCCCTTATGCTCGGCCGCCGGTACACCCTGTGCTCTTCGATGCGGACCAGCCCCTGCTTCTCAAGGGCTGCCACAACGGCTGACGTCGCCCCCGTCAATCTATAAATATCCTTTATGGGCATGCTCTGAGCGCCCGCAAGCAGCTCCAGTACATCCGCCTGCCGCGGTGCCCTTGCTTTTTTTTGCTTTGCCAAATCGTAGGCCTCATCGTTTTGCACGCCTAATGCTGCGACCTTGACAATTTTGTCGCTCTGTCGCATGACGCCATCTTTAAACCACATTCCGGCAGGAAGCATTGCGCGAAGGGCGTCAAATACCGTGCAAAAAAACCTGTCGCTCATCCAAAGGGCAAGCCTCAGATTTTCCTCGCTCAGCACCGGCGCTTCGTCAAGCGCCCGCTCTACCATCTTAAGCCTTTTCTTACTAGAGGGCACAAGCGAAAGGATGACTCCTTCGCTTCTCCTGTTTCCTCTACCAAATGGCACGAGCACCCTCATTCCAGGAACGACCTGACTTGTCATGTCCTCGGGAATCTCGTAGTCATATGGCTTGTCGATGGAATATGTCGCCGCCGATACAGCTATCTTAGCAATATTCTGCCCCATGCGTTCCGGCTAAACATCCTCGGTAATGGTGATGCGCAGCTCTCCCGCAGCAATTTCTTCAATTGCCCTAGAAACAGCCTTTTCGTCAAAAATTTCGCCGCGCTCGTTTGCAATATTGGCAATATCCCTAGAGCGCCGTGCAATGATATTGACGAGTAGGTAGCGGCTGTTGACCTGTTTTAACAAGCTTTGCAGTGATGGATAAAGCATTTTTGGTTTTCTCCTTCGTTATATGTTCATTCTTCGGCATGCTCGCCTGTGTCCTGGTCGACCTTGCCTGTCAGCCGACCTGCAACTGTCTCCGGCTGAATTGCCGAGAGGATTATCGAGCCATTGTCTGTGATTATGACGGCCCTAGTCCTGCGCCCATATGTTGCGTCGATAAGCTGGCTTTTCTCGCGGGCATCAGAGATTATCCGCTTAATCGGAGCGGATTCGGGGCTTATAATAGCAATTATCCTATGTGCGGAGACCATATTGCCGAAACCAATGTTAATGAGCTTCATTTAAATCCCTCAATATATAGGGTGTCCCAGCCAGGGGCATCAAACAGGCATACATTATCACAAACGCACCTGAAAGTCAAATTTCTAAAACGGAAACCTCGAGTCGGTCGCCATATCCCTTAGCTCCTTGTCGAGCTTCATTCCGAACTTTTCGGTCAAAATTCTCATCGCATCGACTGCGGACTCGATCTTTGACTCAGTGCGCTCATCGCCGACAGTTGTCCTGAAAATATCGCCATCAACCGAAATAGCCCCGGCGTCAGTCCGCAGGTTTGCTATGCGCTTTGCCCGCCATCCGGTCATAGCCATAAAGGTGTTGTACGTGACAAAATCAGCAATCTGAAACGGCTCCGGCACGAACCTGAACAGATTTGACGGCCCGGCCTCGGTCTGCATAATAATCATCTTATTGTTATAAGGCCTATCCTCAACCGTAAAGGCTTGCCCCCTGATGTCCTGCCTATCATAATCGTCGATACAAATCGATGCCCCGGGCGCATTTGTCATGCCAAAGCCAACATCGGCGAAATAGCGCTTCCCATCGATAGTCACTATGCTGCCTCGGTGCGATATCGCAGGGATATAATCGTCATTGCCGCCCATAATGATGCGCACCCCGATAGGGAAAACCTCAAATCCCAAGCCCTTCAGCAGCGCCATGAACAAAGAGTTCAGCTCATAGCAATACCCTCCGCGCTTGTGTACAACTATCTTTTCAAAAAGCTCCGCAATGCCAAAATCAACATGAACGCCATAATCGTAGATATCAACATTCTCGAAAGGCACATGCCTGAGCTGCGCCCACTGCAGCTTGTCGAGTCCCTCCTTTGTCAATGGGATTTGCGCTCCCTTTAGTCCGATACGCTCAAGATAGGCCTCTTTGTCAGGCACGTCTTCAAGATATTTTCCATACATCTGCCCATAAAACCCGCTCATATCCATTTTTCTGTCCCCTTTATTCTATATTTTGGGCTTGTTCACGTATTTTCTCGATTTCTGCCTTCATGTCTACGACAACCCTTGACATCTGCGCATCGTTGCCCTTCGATCCGATGGTGTTTGCCTCTCTGTTAAACTCCTGGACAAGGAAATCTATCTTTCTGCCTATCGGCTCGTCGCTTGCGAGCATGCCGCGCAGTTGCCCGATATGGCTGCGCAGCCTGACCGTCTCTTCGTTTATAGCCACACGGTCGGCAAAAATCGCTGCCTCCGTGAGGATGCGGGACTCGTCCACATCTGCCTGCTGCAAAACCTCCTGCATTCGGGCCTCAAGCTTCCTCCTGTACTCCGTAACGCTCTTTGGCGAGATTTCTTCCGCAGCGTCCGTGAGTTTTTCGATAAGCTCAAGTCTCATGGCGATATCGCCCCTGAGCCTCTCCCCCTCCCTTGCGCGCATATCGTTGAATCCCGCCAGAGCCTCCTCAAGCACGGAGGAAATATCGGCACATAACTGCTCGGTGTCCGTCTCCCGCTTCTCGGCCTTCAATACGTCAGGAAAGCGCGTGAGGTCTATAGCGCTGAATTTGTCGGACAGGCCGTATTGCTCGGCCATATCCCGCAATACGGAAATGTATGCCTCTGCAAGCGGGCGGTTTAGCTTGATTTCAACATCGTCGGCACTTGATGAATCGACCGTAACGAAAACATCAACCTTGCCGCGAGAAATGAATTTCTGCACGCGCGACTTCAGCGAATCCTCAAACGAGGCGAAAATGCGCGGCATCTTGATCGTGCAGTCGAGGTGCCTGTTGTTCACGCCTTTTACCTCAACGGATATCCCCAGCTTCCCCGACGTGCCCTTGGCCCCGCCGTACCCGGTCATGCTCTTAATCATATCATACCCTAACCTTTTTCGATATTCGGTCTATATAAAACCAAATCAGCTTTGTAAACCCATAATCAAACAAGACAAATGCCACATTTCCCCCGAGATAAGCAATAAGCGCCCCATGCCCATATCCTAAGAAGCCAACCAGCAGCTCCCCGAACAGAAACCAAATAGCCGTCAGTGCGGCATTAAAGACAACCAGCTTCAAAACCCATTGCAGCACCGTCCCCTTTACCCTTTCTATAAGGCTCTTTACCATTGGGTAATACCCGAAAAAAAAGATGTACAAGAGCGGCGCCGCCCGGTTAGGGACAATCAGCATACCAATAGCCGCACTCACGGCAAAAACAGCAAACCCTGAACCCAAGCCTGCCTCCACCACTGCGGCTGCCGCAAACAGGGAGGCGGCCGCAACAAGGCCAAACCGCCCAGTAGGCCAAACTGACGCTATATACAACAAAATGACCGTCAGCGCTGCAAAGAGCGCAGACAATGTCATTTTTCGCGTCTTCTTACTCATCGCATCATCCGCCTAAACACTCAGTTGCAGCAGCACAAATTCATGCACAGCATGGCCGTACAGCAATCACAGGCATCGCAGCCTCCCCCCTGAACCGGCCTTCGCCCATTCCCATGCGATCTATAGGCATGTCCGCCTTGGCTCATGAATGTGAGGGCCTGCCTATATTCGCTATTGCCCGGCTCCATGTTCGATGCATTTTGGAAAAAACTAAATGCATCGTCAAGCCAGCCCTTGCGGTAGCTCAGGCTTCCCATGAGGAAGTTCCACTCCGCATTTCTCGCAGGGAAGTTTTTAAGCAATTGCTCGGCATACTGAAGATCGCCCGAATTAATTGCGACCCGCACCTTCTGTCCTTCGGCGCTTCCGCCTGACGATCCTGCCGAGCCGGAGCCCGGCCGGTACGTGCCTCCGCCGCCTCCGCCGCTGCGCATGCGCGTGATGGCGTCGTACGCCTCGTTTACTTCTTTCATCTTCTCTTGCGCAAGGTCGGACAATGGATTGTCGTGGTAGTTGTCCGGATGATACTTGCGAACAAGCTCGCGATATGCTTTTTTTACCTCATCATCGGATGCGCTCGACGCCACACCGAGTATTTTATAAGGATCGTTCATCAGTCATGTCCATTCTTTGTTATTTTTCGCCTATGGGGCGGCCACCGGCCACTAAACACGCGGGCACGCGCATCTGGCATCCCTAAGTATATCACATTTCTGACGGTTTGTGACCATGGGTTTTCCGGCATTAGCTCAAATGCGGAAGAAACGAGATTGTTTGAGTGGTCAAGCGTAGTTTTCATCCTCGCCGCACCACCCTCCGGCAGCTTGCCCTCTTCCGGCAGATAGAGAGCCAAAACCGGGTTATACCTGCCTGCCTGCGCATCGCTTGTGTAATCGTCGCAGGCATCCATTATATAAATCCACCTCCCAAGGTGGTACAAGAGCTCCGACATAGGGCGATGCAGGCTTTCTACCGCCGACTCCGGAGCTGCCGCCCGGAGGATGTTCGCAAACTTGTCGGCCGCCGCATCAATGGAGGCTGCCTGCCGGGACTCGTGCGCCTCGAGGGACACAACCCCCTCCCTTGTGCGGCAATCAAATTCGGGATGCTCGCGCGCCGCCTTCTTGTAGGCGTGCAAAAGGAGCAGTGAAAAGAACCTGTGCGGCAAAGACTTGACGAAGGGTTCGTCGGCAACCGTGTCCCTGAGTTTCCACCATGTGAGTATCACGCTATAGCCTGCACACGCATCGAGCGCCCTACTGCCTACGCAATAGCGCTTTTTGCAAAATGGGCTGGCGATGCACCTGCGTCGCTTTATTTCAACAGGCTCGTCTTCACCCCATAATAGCATGGACAAGAACACAAGCTCATAGTTTAAGATTAGCCTTGACGCAAACCCATATTTCCTGCCGAGCGCATGGCACAAGCCGCAGTAACACGCCTTGAACCGCTCATACTCATTAACCTTTAGCTCGCCCTGCAATGGGCGTATATATCCGAACATCAGCTGCTCGCTATTGCGTGTCGGCCACTATCCGCAGGGATATCCTAGTTTCCCCCACAGCGCCGACATCGCCATCGATACCATCTATATAAACCCTTGCCAGCATCCGATGCCTACCGGCAGAAAAATCCCTAAGATCTGCAACGACCCTGATGTTCATCTCCGTGATTTGGTCAAGGTATTCCCTTCTGCCGCGCACCCTTACGTCGGTGCTTGTCGATATCCACTCCAAATGATGGCCAGCAGGCATGTTTACGACAAAAATGCTGTCAACACTGAAATCCTCTATGTCGAGCCCTATTACCTCAACCCTGACATTTGCTTCAGTTTCACCGGAGTCATTGTCTATATGCGTCGGCACTATAATTGGAAATATGTCCGTGCCCAGAAAAGAAAACATTGTCGTATCTATGGTTCTGAGGTGAATCTGGTTTATGTCCCTGACCGCCTCCGGGTCTCCGGATATAGTGATGAATGGCGGGTCGACAGACCAGTTGGTATTTTGTTCCGACGAACCTGCGCCGTGGACGAGCTCAACGGTCAGCGGCACGGTTTTCTCCTGCCTGATTGGAACTGTGACATTGATGAGCTCATGGCTTGTTGAAATCAAATCAAGCAATGCGCCATCCAGCTCATAGCCATAAGTATCGATGAGGAAAAAGCTTAAATCATCTATATATGTCGTTGCAAGATTTTCCCTAAAAATCGGCACTGTCGCATGGCTGATTCTTGAAATCACATCGTCAGGCCCCTCGACCGTGATTGTCTGAGGCTCGAATTCTACGGGGGCGGCAAATAGGTCGTCCGCCGCCGTCCCGCCGGTGTATTCTCCGCGGACGGGGATTGTCCTAGCCGATAACCTGTCAATAAGCAATGATATGCGCTCGACGCTTCTTTGAACAGGCTGGGTGGTGTTTGGATTGATTCCGGACGGAAAAATAATAGTGTAATCCTCTGTTATGTGCCCGGCTCGAGTAACATTAGCAAGGTTTACTTCGGCAAAAACCGTTGAATTGCTCAATTGGTTAGCTACATTGAGCGGCACCTCAAAAGTGAGCACCAAGCTCTGTGGCTCTTTGTTCGTGATGAGCAAACCCCTGTCGCGCAGGATGTCTGCATTGCGGAAAACGATGGGCACGTCCGCCACCCGGTGGCTCTGCTCCTGGTTTTCCGTAATTTCGACATACATCCAGAGCGCACCCGCAACGAGCAAGGCAAAAATCACATAAAAAACCTTGCTGGAGAATATTTTGTTAAGAGTTTTTCGTATCATAGCCAACGCTAACTCTCCTTTATTCTGCCCTTCTTTGATTTGCCGTTTATATTGCCAGCCAATATTAGCTCCTTCTGGAGCAGCTTTTCGACCGTATCTTCCGATAAATGCCGCTTGAGCATCCCGTCGACCGCAATCGAGACAGTCCCTGTTTGCTCGGATACTATAAGGACGACAGCGTCGGAGCGCTCGCTAATCCCGACACCCGCCCTATGCCTCATGCCAAGGTCGCGGCTGAGGTTTATGTTGTTGGAAAGCGGGAGCATGCAAGCGGCTGCAAGAATCCGCCCTTCGCGTATGATAAGGGCTCCGTCGTGCAGCGGCGAGTTGTGGAAAAAAATATTCTGAATGAGCTCCGACGATGCCTTCGCATCGACGCTCGTCCCCGTCACCGCATAATCGTTAAGCCCAACTTCGCGCTCAAAAACAATAATTGCCCCAGTTTTGCTTTTAGCCATAACAATACTTGCCGCCGCCGCGCTCTCAATACCGGTCTCAATATTCTCATACCTGCCGCGTTTTAAAAACATGAAGTTAAACCTGCTTGTGCCCATGCGCTCAAACATTTTCCTGATCTCCGGCTGGAACAGGATTATGAGGACGATAATACCCATTTGCAAAACTTGCCGCAGCAAAAAGTTTAGGACAGCCATATTCATAAGGTTGGATATCCAAGCGACAGCAACGACGAAAACAATACCTTTCATAACGCTGCTGGCGCTTGTTTTGTGCATAAAGGATAGGACTCTGTAAATAATAAATGTTATTATTAGGATGTCCAAGACATCCCAAAAGCCGACTGTATTTCTAAGCGAAAGCAGCAGCACAGGTACCTGTTCAATTAGCTCCCTCAGCGTGTCCATACTATCACGTTCCCTTATCCTGGACGAGTCCATTGCCCCACTATTATACATTATGGCAAGCAAAATGACAACTTAGTCACTTGTAAACATTTATGTAACAAGCAGCACCGCCGCATACGATGCCACTCCGCTTCCGTCTCCCGTGAAGCCTAGCTTCTCTTCCGTGGTTGCCTTAACGCTGATGCACGCCACGTCAACAGAAAGCACGTCCGACAGCTTGCGCCGCATGTCCTCAACGTAAGGTGCGATGCGCGGTGACTGCAACACAATAGTTATGTCCGTATTCCCAAGCGAATACCCTTGCCCGCACACCAGGGCATAAATATGCTTCAAAAGTTCGGCGCTGTCGGCATTGCGCCACCTCTCATCAGAGTCCGGAAAGTGCGCCCCGATATCGCCTAAGGCAAGTGCGCCCAGCATAGCATCCATCAAAGCATGAATCGCAACATCCGCATCCGAATGCCCATCCAGTCCGAATTCGCAGGGAATCTCAACCCCACAAAGCACAAGCCTGCGACCCATTTTCAAGCGGTGGACATCATAGCCAAACCCAATTCTCAACCCTAAATCTCCTACTCCTAACCCTGCACTAATCCTTTGGCCTGCCACAGCGGCCTATGAGTATCGCCTCAGCGACAATTACATCATCACTCGTTGTCAGCTTTATGTTGTTTCGCGAGCCTTCGGTGACATATACAGGCAGCCCGACAAGCTCTGCGGCCATGCAGTCGTCCGTAATGTCCTGTGACTTAAGTTTTGCGCTCGCCAATGCACCCTTGATCAGATCGGCATTGAACACTTGCGGTGTTTGAATTTCGACCAGACCCACCCTAGCTACTGTCTCTTCAATCAACCCGCCCTTTACCTTTTTTATTGTGGAGCTGACCGGGATTCCCGGTGCAGCGGCATGATGCCTGGCTGCCTTTTGCACAGCACTCTTTATCACGGCGTCATCGACGCAGGGTCTTGCACCGTCGTGGATTGCTATGAGCTTCGCCTGTTTTGAAACGGCGTAAACGCCGTTTAATACAGAGTCTAGCCTTGTCTCCCCACCCGGCAGGACTTTTGTAGCTTTGACTACAGCGTGCTCCGCACAAAGCGACACTACCTGCGGAACAGCCTCTTCCCTTGCAACAACAACAATTTCGCTGATGGATTCGCACCTTTGGAGAGCTAATAACGTATGCACAATGACAGGTATTCCGTGAATTTCCAAAAAAAGCTTGTCGCTGCCGCCCATCCGCACAGAAGACCCGGCTGCCGCCACAACGGCTGCACAATACGGAGTGCCTCCGGAAGTTTTATTTAATAGTTTTTTAAAAAAAGGCATATCTACTCAACTCCCGCACAACAAATGTGCGGAGGCCACAAAACCTCCGCTGACTGAGCCATTAACGCTAGGCAAGCGAAGCGTTAATCTGCGACTCAACTTCCTCATATGAGAGTTCTTTTGACAGAACCAATTCGGAAATGAGAATCTGCTTGGCAGAATGGAGCATCTTTCGCTCTCCGGTGGAAAGTCCCTTCTCTACATCTCTAGACATGAGCCCTTTGACGACACGCGCGACCTCAAGCAAATCCCCGCTTTTAAGCCTTTGCATGTTCTCGCGATACCGCCTGTTCCAATTGGATGTCATTTCAGCGTCAATCGTCGGAATAGATGCCATAAGGGCGTCCGCTTCATTCGAATTGACTATGGGCCTGACCCCAATCTGCTCGGTGCTTTCGGTTGGAATCATGACAACCATCCCACCTGCAGGCATCTTCAAGATGTAGTATTGCCGGGTGCAGCCATTCATTTTTCTCTCTTCAATACTGTCAATAACTCCCGCACCATGCATTGGGTGCGCAATCATGTCGCCAATGCGAAACATATAGCCATTCTCTCCCAACCGTTGGGTATGCATCCAAAAAAGAATGAGGACATTTTGAAGATACATCCAAACCAAAGTATCTGTGGGCAGAAGCATAATCTCGCCGCTTTATAGCTGCAACAAAATCAGGTATTCCCCACGCATTTCATTATACCCTCTTTTGCCTCAAACCGCAAGCATTTACACAATAATTTTATATAAACTTTCGCTAGCGCACATAAAAAAGAGCCGGACACGCATTTTGCATTCCCGGCTCAAAGCGATTTTCAGAAATATGTGCTCTGCCACCAATAGCCGTTAGGCAACTGACCCATCATCGTCATCCGCTGACTCATCGTCAAAGGGCGGCGGGGCGTCCGTGTCGTACACAACCATCGGCCCTTCGTCCTGCTCTGCATGCTTAACAGCGCTGTCTGTATGCAGCTGCGAGGATGCCTCAAGCAGGGCTCTAATGCTCAGCGATACCTTCTTGCGGTCATTATCCACTTCAGTGATTTTCGCATCCACCAACTGCCCTTCCGACAAAACTTCCGACGGGAGCCCAATTCTGTGGTCAGTAACTTGCGATATATGGATAAGCCCGTCAACGCCAGGGCAAATTTCCGCAAATGCGCCAAAGGGCATCATTTTTACGATTTTTACATTGACAACGTCGCCGGCAGCATACTGCATTGTGAATTTAGTCCACGGATTATCCTCGTGTTTTTTATACCCGAGTGATATCTTCCTGTTTTCCTTGTCAAACGAGAGAACATAAACTGAAACCTCGTCCCCCACAGACATCACCTCAGAGGGTTGTTTGATACGGGTCCAGCTGAGCTCTGAGATATGGATCATACCATCGACACCGCCTATATCAACAAAAACGCCATATGATGTCATTGACTTGACAACGCCGTCATATTGCTTGCCGGTCTCAATTTCATTCCATACGCTCTCGGATTTTTCGCGGCGCTCGTCAACCTGCACGGCGCGTATCGAACCTACGACGCGCCTTCTTGACTGATTGACTTCGGTGATGCGAAGCCTTACGTTTTGCTTAACGATGTCCGACATCGGTGCCGATTTTGGAAGCCCAGTCTGTGACGCAGGCACAAACACCCGCACCCCCTTGACATTGACGACCACCCCACCCTTGTTTTCTTCCACTACCAAACCTTCTACGACGGTTTTGCTTTCTTTCGCCTGTTCGATGATGTCCCAGTTCTTAATTGCATCCAAGCGCTTCTTGGACAGCATGACCATTCCTTCAACATCGTTGACGCGCATGACGAACGATTCAATTGTATCGCCGACTTTGATTATATCGTCGATATCTGTGTTTACATCATCAGTAAATTCGGCAATCGGTATGTACCCTGACTGCTTCGTGCCTAAATCGACCGAAACCTCCGTTGCGGTTATAGAAGTGACTACGCCCGTCACCTTTTCACCGGTATGCAAGGTTTTTATCGATTTCTCGAGCATTTCCTCGAAGGACTCCATGCCACCCGACTCTCCATCTGACTCCTCGTTCTCGCTGGGCACTGATTCTGACAGAGCCTCAAGTTCATTAGTTACGTTCTGTCCGACTGATGTTGTTTCTCCGGACTGCTGCGCATTTTCCTCGGCTGCAGGGGCGGGGACTTGAGCTGCTGTATCAACAACCTTCGAATCGCCATCTGTTTTCCGATCCGCAGTTGTGGCCTCAGCGGCTTCTGCGCTTCCCGGCTCGGGTATGGAGCCCTGCTCCAATTCACTCCGAGTGTCCATAACTTCTTCGTTCATTTTGTGGGTGACCTCCTTAATAATCCACGCCGGCGTAGACGCACCGGCAGTTATGACGACGGTGTCCGACTGGCGGATGCTCATGCCCTCAAGTTCACCTGCATCTTCCGCAAAAATGACCCTGTGGCAGTTCTCCCTGCAAATATCCGCTAATCTGAGGCTGTTTGCGCTATTTCGACCTCCAACAACTATCATAACATCCGCAATTTTTGAAAGCTCTATGGCCTCCCGCTGGCGCTTGCAAGTTGCATCACATATTGTATCAAAAATTTTTGTATTTGTACACTCTTTTTTTACAATTTCAACACATATCTTAAATAAGTTTTCCGAATTTGTTGTTTGGGATACCATTGAAATTGGTTCATTCGCAAAATCACCGCTCTTAAGCCATGTTACAAGCTCGTCGGCAGTCTCAAAAATCTCGCACCTCCCGCACCAACTTGAGATAGCGGTTACCTCCGGATGCCTGCGCTGGCCTATGATTATAATCAGCCTGCCCGCCTGTGACTGCTCACGTACTATATCGTGTATTTTCCTGACGTCGGGGCAGGTTGCGTCAACCAAGTCGACCCCCATTTTAGAAAGTGCGCCAAATTCCGCTTTCGCAGCGCCATGTGCGCGTATTATGACGGTATCCCCCGGCGAAACCCCTGCTATCCCAGAAGCTATCCTGATTCCTTTTTTCTCCAAGTCGACGGTAACATGGCTGTTATGGATTATCGGGCCAATCGTCACACAGTTCGCACCCGCTTCTGCGGCTTTCTCACACATCGCAATGGCGCGCTGCACCCCAAAGCAAAACCCTGCTGTCTTGGCAACTATTACGTTCACTACGCTGCCGCCGCTGGATTGAGAGCCTCTATACGAGCCATCAAGTCTTCAACAAGTTTCTTGTAATCCTCCGCTGTGCGCTTATCGCTCATCTTTTCAATGTAGTATGGCTCGCCAATCACCAGTGGGAGTTTTTTAAACCAGTGCTTCTTTCGGGGGACGTAAATCGGCACAATAGGCACCTCTGCGCGCTCAGCTATCTTTACCGCCCCGCTTTTTGCCGAAACCTCGTCAACATGCGCAGCCCTCGTTCCCTCCGGGAAAATCGCAACCTTTTCACCCTTTTTGAAATAAGAGAAGGTTTGCTTGATAGCCTCTACGTCCTGCACATCCCTGTCAACGCTGATTGCCCCAAGCTTTATGACGATAGCTGACAAAACCGGTATCTTAAACAGTTCGATTTTCGCAAGAAAATGCAGGAAATAGCTGATGCCAAAAGCAAAGGCAACAAATAAGGGGTCAATCATACTCGAGTGGTTTGAACAAATCATCGCAGCACCCTTTGGAATCCTCTCGCGCCCTCTTACGTCAAACCAATAGATAATCCCCAAGATTGCGTGAGATATGTGGTAGCACCCCCGATAAAACTTATAACTTGGTTTCAATTTCTGATTTGACCTCATAGACCGAACCTCCTAGAAATAATTTCGCAAAGCGCTTCGAAGCTCTCATCAAGATTAAGCAATGTAGTATCAAGCAAAACCGCATCATCCGCAGCCTTGAGCGGCGCAACGGTGCGCTCCCTATCTTTTTTGTCGCGCAGAAGCATTGCCTCCCTGACCTCTTCCAGCACCGTATCAGAATTTTTTTCTTTGAGCTCCAAATAGCGCCTTTGTACCCGCTTTTCCATATCGGCTGTAATAAAGATTTTTAGCCCCGCATTGGGCAAAACGACAGTCCCTATATCTCGCCCATCCATAATCGCGTCATATTTTACGACCATTTCGCGCTGCATTGACAACAAGAAATCCCTCACCTTCGGCATAGGCGAGACGTCTGAGGCGTATTTTGATGACTCGGGCGACCTGATTGCATCGGTCACGTCCTCGCCGCACAGCAGCATCCGTTGCAAGCCATCACCGTCATGCTTCATTTCAATGCTTATTCCGTGGAGCAGCCCCGCAACACCCTGCTCGTCGGATGAGTTTATCCCATTTCTGAGCGCATGCAACCCGATACACCGGTAGAGTGCGCCGGTGTCGACGTAAATAAGCCCAAAATGCTCAGCTGCCCTCCTGGCCAAGGTGCTCTTACCCGCTCCTGCGGGCCCGTCCAGCGCAATGCTTTTTTGTTCCATCGTAAGTTGCCATCCTTTATTTAGTGTGGCTGTCCAAGAAACCGACCTGCGACTGCAGTTCCTGCGGCGTAAGCGGTAGACCAAGCTATTTGGAGATTGTACCCACCTGTGTAAGCATCCGCATCTATTATCTCCCCTGCAAAATATAGTCCTTTAACTAGCTTGGACTCCATGGTCTTTGGAGTTATCTCGCTGAGCAAAATACCTCCCGATGTCACTATCGCTTCCTCAACAGGCCGAGGCCCATCAATATCAATACGGAAAGATTTCAGCAACTTGTTAAGACCCATACGCTCTTCTCGGCTAATAGAGTGAACTTTCTTTTCCGGAGGTATCCCCGACCTATCGACAACAGCAGGAATCATAGACCTGCTAAGCAGCTCTCCCAGCGAATTTGAAAAAGTCCTACCCTTATACTTCTCAAAATCGCGCAAGATGCGCAAATCCAACGTTTTTTCGTCAAGCGCAGGCTTTAAGTCTATATTAACATAATACTTCCTGCTTTCAAAGTCCCGCATATGGGCGCTTGCCGACAATACAATCGGGCCTGATACACCAAAATGCGTAAACAGCAATTCGCCGAAGTCCTCAAAAATCGGCTTCTTGCCGCCATCAAAAACGGAAATCCGCACATTCTTCAAAGCTAGTCCCTGCATTCTCGCGCAAAGCTCTGGTTCTGCGCAAAGCGGCACGAGGCTGCCTCTGAGTGCTGTGACGCTGTGGCCCAATGCCTTTGCGATATCATACCCGTCGCCTGTCGAGCCTGTTTTGGGGTAAGACTTGCCCCCTGTTGCCAGAACTATTGCGCCGCAATCAATCTCCCCACTTGAGGTGACAACGCTAAAGCCCTCGTTGTGATCTATAACCCTTTTTGCCCGCCCTTTTTTGAGCATCACCCCAGAATTTTTCATATAATTCCTGATAGCGCCTACAACATCAGATGACCTATCTGAAACCGGAAACACCCTTCCCCCGCGCTCAGTCTTGAGCGGAACCCCCAGAGAGGCAAAAAACGCCATTGCATCACTAGGTGAAAACCTATTTAGTGCGCTATATAAAAATTTGCCACCTGTTGGAATGTTGCTTAAGACTTCGTCAACTGTGCAATCGTTGGTGAGATTGCAGCGGCCCTTGCCCGTTATGAGCAGCTTTCTGCCGACTTTATCGTTTCTTTCCAGCAGTAGCGTTTTTGCGCCGCTCGCCGCTGCGACACCGGAGGCCAACATGCCTGCGGGCCCCCCTCCAATTACAATTACGTCATACATAAATCATATCTGCTCATACACGCCATATTCGTCCCAAATCTCTTCCAATCGCTCAAATCTTGCATACAGGTCAACAGGCGCTTTCTCGCTTATTGCGATAACCAGCGCATTGACCAAGCTGAGTGGCGCGACGAGGGTGTCAAGAAAAGAAATCATATCGCTCCTTGCGCAAAGTGGGATGTCTGCCAGCTCAACAATCGGCGAAAGCCTTGCATCGGTAATCGCAACTATAGTAGCCCCCACGTCCCTAGCATACTGCATCGCTTTGATTGTCCTCCGGGAGTAGCGAGGGAAGCTAATCGCAATAAGCACATCCCCCTCAGACAGCATGAGCAGCTTCTCAAAAACCTCATTATCCGGACATTCAGTTATAATGCGCGAGTTGCTGAAAAAAAGGTTGAAATAAAAACTCATGAAACTCGCAAGAAAAGAGGACGACCGCATCCCAATTATATAAATGTTCTTCGCTTGTACTATAGCATCGACTGCGCGGGAGAATTCCGCACTGTCGAAATCCTCCATCGTCTGGCGAATCTGCTCTATGTCTGTTGAGAGCACGTGCGTAAGGATGTCTCGGCTTCCCATGATATCCTTGGCGACCTTTATCCTCTGCACCGAGGTAAGCTTGCCCCGTATCATATCAGAAAGTGCCCGCCTCATTTGCGGATAGCCTTCATATCCCAACTCAGCGGCAAACCTCACAACTGTCGATTCGCTGACCCCGGCAAAATGAGCAAGCCTTACCGCAGTCATGAATGCAGCTTTGTCATAGTTTTTGATTATGTATTGGGCAATTTTTTTTTGGCTCTTTGAAAATTTCCCCGAAGCCGCCTCGATGGCAGATAGTATATCCATTTCCAAGTGTATATGTGCCTCCCTATCAATTTCCGCAGAGCGACCGGCGCTCGGCCTCCGTCAAATGCCGCCACTGCCCCAAAGCCAAGCTGCCCAGCTTAAGTGTTCCAATGGACACACGCCTCAGCGACAGAACTTTCAGCTCAAATACATCGCACATTTTCCGTATCTGCCTGTTGCGGCCTTCATAAATTGAAACGCTCAATATTCCGCCGCCCGCTGTTTTCTTTATCAGCTCGACTGAGTTTGCCCAAACCATGCGGGAATCTATTAATACCGGCTGGCACAGGAACTGCACCGCCCCGACAGCATCCCCGCGCACCTTCACTTCGTATGTCTTTATTTTGCCGCGCGATGGGTGCGCAACTACATTGGCGAATTCCCCATCGTTTGTCATGAGCAGCAAACCCTCTGACGCCATGTCCAGCCTCCCGACGGGATACACCCTCGTTTCAACATCAGACACTAAATCCATAACTGTCTTCCTTCCGCGGTCGTCGCTAACAGTTGTTATAAACCCCCGGGGCTTGTTGAGCATAATGTAGACCGGCGAGGCCCGGCTGGAAAGCGGAGCTCCATCAACTGTTATTTCGTCGTACTCGGCATCTGCGCTCTGCCCAATCTCAGCGGCAACACCATTTACGCAAACCCGCCCTTCCCGAATCAGCCTCTCCGATTCACGGCGCGACGCTATGCCGCGAGCAGAAAGAATCTTAGAAATACGCTCAGGCATTGCTTAATTGCTTTTCTTGGCTGGGCCGCCTGTTTTGTCCGAATCCCCTTCCTTGGCAACGCCCATAATGTCGGACACCCTGTCAACTAGGTCCGGAATTGCGTCGAGAACTTTGTCAACCGGAGAGTTGCCTTGAGGTGACATGTGTAAGAGCTTCACGCTGTCATTCTTGACTACGATAAACGCAACCGGAATGATGTTAACGCCAGCTCCGGCACCTCCTCCGAACCCATCGTGCGCCCCCTGTTTCTTTGCAAAATCCGTACCCCCCCCAGCAAAGCCAAAGGTTACTTTTGAGACAGGTATCAAGGTGATTCCATCCGCAGTTGTGATCGGCTGGCCTACAATCGTGTTGGCATCCACCATCTCTCTGACCTTTTGCATCGTCGTTTCCATCAAATCACTTATTTGGTGCTTCTCCATTTTTATTACCTTCCTTTCCATCTTTTTTTGACAGGTTTGCTTTTAAAAAGTATCTTAATCAGCGGAAACAAGGCAAAAACTATATAAACTGCCTCCCATACCGCAAGCGAAAATGCCGCATTTACATAAATGCTCTGCTGCTGCTCCAGAAAATCGGAACTGACACTAAAATTGCGGCGCCTTATCCTAAAATTATTCTCAAGAATAGGGGTCAGCATACCGATGGCCGCATTTGCCGCCCCATATGCCATTGCTGTCTTTGAGGCATCTTCCCCTGCCGACGTAAAATGAATTGTCAATTTTTTTATAAGAAGCCTGCGTCTGATGCGAGAGAGCGTGCTCCTTATCGGCGGAACCATTTCAAAAAAATTTGAGACGCTGCCACCGAATTTCTTTTCAGGCTTGTCCTTTTTAACCCGCTTCTTATCCTGAGGGAAAAGCTTAAATCTGAGAAAACCTGCGCGGGCAAAAGCGACTATGCCCTCTGAGCTGTATTCGACAGATACCCCGAAGCGTATAAGCGCAATAATCAAAAGTGCTGCAACTATAATGCCTAACGCAATCATAAGCTCTCTTCCTTAGCTCTTAGTTCCGCAATTGCTGCCTGAATGCCTTCCCTTCCATCCTCAGGTAATTCGATTTGAGGCAGTACAGGCAGCTCGCTAATCGACTCCATCCCAAATGTCCTCAAAAAAGCATGGGTGGTCTGATAAAGCATTGGCCGCCCCGGCGCATTAAGCCTTCCACAAGCTTCAATCAGCCCCCGCTCAAGCAAAATCCCAACTGTATAGGCGCTGTCCACGCCACGCACTTGTTCAATATACGCCTTTGTCACTGGTTGAAAGTAAGCAACTATCGACAAAACCTCAAGCGCAGGCTGCGATAGCTGCGGTGGTTTTCTTGATTCAAGTGCCAATCTTATATAGTCGGCATACTCCGGAGATGAGCATAGCTGCAATGTATCCTCAAGCTTTAACAGACGGATGCCGCGGCGCTCAAAGCTATACTTGTCGCGCATTCTGTTTGCTGCGGCCTCAATATCGAACTCATCAACCCCCATAACGGCGGCAATCCTTGAAAGCTTCACTGGCTCGCCGGATACAAACAGTATAGCCTCGATCACACATTCTATATCATGATTTTCCATTTTTATCCACTAAATTCCTCTGTCATATCTACGGTTGGCGGTTCCCGGCCGACACCAGTGTAGGTTACAATCATTTCCCCAGGATGGCCTGCAAGGTTTAGACTCCCAACCTTGCAAAGCTCAAGCACTGCGATTAACGTGGCAATTAGCTCTGTCCTGCTCTGGCTGCTATCAAAAAGCTCCGAGACAGGCATTAGCCCGACTCGCTTGAGCTTATCCAAAATCTCCGCTATCTTCTCAGGTATTGAAAAAACAATCCGATGCGGATATACGGTTTCCCTAGGGTTGATGCTCTCAATCCTGACATTTTCCCTTCCCAGAATCCTAAAAAAAGACTCGAGCAAATCTGTGCTGACATGAACGTACCTATACTCATTGTCGGGCGGCAGGTATTCTGGCGGGCCGGTCATTAAAGCGCCGTCCTGCGAATACATGCCGGAAAGCAGCTCCGCCGCCCCCTTGATTTGGAGGTAAATATCGCCCCGCTGCAATGCCTCTAGAGATGATATGAGCTGCTCCAGCTCAGATATTTCTTCATCGCCCCCGCTGAGCAGCATCTTTGTTTTGATATATGCAAGGTGGGATGCCATTGTAACAAACTCGCTTGCTATATTGAGGTCGAGCTGCTCCATTTTCTCAAGGAACGCAAGGTACTGGTCGAGGATTTGCGATATACTGATATCTCTGATTTCGATTTTGTCCTTGCTCAGAAGCTGCAGTATAAGAGCGAGCGGACCCTCGAAGTCAGACATTTCATCTTTAGTTTTTACAATGCCCTCAAGCCGGAAAACAGGAGCTTCCATAAATCAACAATCACCAATCTAAAAAGGACCCAGCACAGTAACAAAGCTGGCAAATAAGGTGCTAGTTAGCCTTCCTATTGTGTTGCGGAATACAGGGGTGTTGAGCACGAGGATTAAGAGAAACATGCCATACCGCTCGTATCTCATAAGCTTATAATAATACTCCTCTGGCAGAACCGAAAACAAAATTTTAGATCCGTCCAGCGGAGGTATTGGCATCAAATTGAAAACCGCCAAAGCGATACTTATAAACGCTGTGTTAATAATAATCTCATGTACAACAGGACTTAAGCCAAGCAGTGCTTCAAAAAGCAATCCATACAGGGCAATGACTATGAGGGCTAAAATAATATTTGACAGCGGCCCGGCGAAGGCAGTCACAGCCATATAGGTTTTTGGATTTTTAAAGCTGTGCATGTTGACTGGAACCGGCTTTGCCCACCCAAATCGAAAAATAATCATCATGATGAGGCCAAAAGGGTCTATGTGCTTTATGGGGTTTAGTGTGAGCCTGCCCATATCCTTTGCCGTCCTGTCCCCCAGCCGGTATGCGGTATACCCGTGTGCCAGCTCGTGAAATGTTATGCATATGAGCACGGGTATAATGCGAATTATTATAGTTTCGAAGTCCAAAGCGCCGAACATATTACCAAACATCGTTCCATCCCTTTACAGCATCATCAATCGATGCAATCAGCAATTCCTTGTTTGTGCCTTTTTCAGCAGAAAACGGGATAATCTTAATGTCCTCGACAAGCTCAAGGGTCTGGCGGATAGTTTCCAAATTCCGCTCTTTTTCGCTGTTTTTCACTTTATCTATTTTGTTGGCAATCACTACCATGCGGCAGCCCGTAGCCTTAAACCACTCCGCCATTGTGACATCGTCCTTTGTAGGCTGGTGACGGGAGTCTACAATCATGACGCCAAGGGCGATGTGCCCGGCACTGGAAAAATAAATCTCCATTAGCTTCGCCCAGCGTGCGCGTTCCGTCTTTGCTACCTTTGCGTAACCATAGCCCGGCAAATCAACAAAATATGCGACGCTGTCGATTAAAAAATAATTTATATGTACCGTTTTGCCTGGCGTAGAGCTCACCCTGGCAATGTTCTTCCTGTTCAGAAGTTTGTTTATCACAGAGGATTTGCCGACATTAGATTTTCCGGAAAACACAATCTGAGGCACCCCATCGTGAAGTAGCCCTTGCGCAGCAGCTGCCGACTTGATAAATTCAACATTGTGGAGATTCATAGATCAATGCATTATCGACGTGCCGACATTTGCTGCATGCCCTTCATCGCTGTGTATCGGGGCTACCGCATTAATTGACTCGTTTCTGCGAGCTTCTGAGAAATCAATAGCTACGTCCAAAATGCTGTCAATGCTGTCTGCGGTAATAAAATTCAATGCCTTGCGCACGCTCTGGTCGATTTCCTCAAGGTCAGGCTCATTCTCGGCAGGGATTATCACTGTTTTCACACCAGCCCTGAGCGCAGCCATGGTCTTTTCCTTCAGACCTCCAATGCGCAACACTCGCCCCCTCAGCGATATCTCTCCAGTCATTGCGATTTCCCTTCTCGCAGGAGCGCCGCAAAGCGCCGAAATCACCGCCACGCACATAGTAATACCCGCTGACGGGCCATCCTTTGGGATAGCTCCCTCTGGGAAGTGAATGTGAATATCGCTTGTTTTATAAAACTCATGGTTAAGCTGCAGCTTCTCTGCCCTGCTCCGTATGTAGGACACAGCCGCCTTTGCAGATTCCTTCATAACATCGCCAAGGTTGCCCGTAAGTTCCAATTTCCCCGTACCTGGGAGCACGTTGACCTCAACCTCCAGCACAGAGCCGCCGGTTCTAGTCCATGCAAGCCCATTTGCCAAGCCAACCTCCATGCCCTGTGATAGCGTTTCAGGCTTGTACTTTCTCACGCCGAGAAATTCCTCCAGCAGATCTACGCTTAATTTCACCGACTTTATGCCCTTAGATGCAATCTTAGCCGCCGTTTTGCGGCAAACAGCAGCAACCTCTCGCTCCAAGATACGGACACCGGACTCGCGCGTATAATTTGAAATAATCCCCAAGACCGCATCGTCCGCAAATTTCAGCTGGCTAGCTTTAAGTCCGTGCTTTTTCCGCTGCTTTGGTATAAGGTGCCTCTTTGCAATCTCGAGTTTTTCTATATCGGTATAGCTCGTAAGCTCAATTACTTCCATCCTGTCCAGCAACGGGCGCGGTATTGTTTCGGTGGTATTCGCAGTTGTAATGAACATGACCTCAGAAAGGTCAAAGGGTACTTCCATATAATTATCGCGAAAAGTGGCATTTTGCTCGGGATCCAGCGCTTCCAACAGCGCAGATGCGGGGTCTCCCCTGTGGTCTCTGCCAAGCTTGTCAATTTCGTCAAGCAGCATCAGCGGATTACGGCTGCCCGCCTGCTTTAGAGATGAGATTATCCTTCCGGGCATAGCGCCGACATAAGTTTTCCTGTGTCCCCTGATTTCGGACTCATCGTGGACACCGCCCAACGACAGGCGTGCAAGTTTTCTGTTTAATGCTTTTGCCATGCTGACTGCGACGGAAGTCTTGCCGACACCGGGCGGCCCTACAAGACAGATAATGGCACCCTTGACATGGGGAGAGAGTTGTCTGACAGCAAGAAACTCCAGTATGCGCTCCTTTACCTTTTCCAAGCCAAAGTGGTCGTCATCTAAAATTTTGCGCGCTGCCGTGATGTCTAGGCGCTCATTTGTCGTCGTATTCCATGGAAGCTCCAAGCAAACATCGAGGTAATTGCGGATTACTGAAGATTCTGCCGAACCGAACGACTGCTTTTCGAGCTTGTCTATTTCCTTTAGAATCTTCATTTCAACTTCTTCAGCCAGCCCTAACGCAATAATCCGCTCCCTATATTGGCGGAATTCAGATGGCTCATCGTTAAATCCGTCCCCCAGTTCAGACTGAATAACCTTCAGCTGCTCCCGCAAGACATGATCCCTGTGGTTGCTTTCCAAACGCATCCTTAGCTTAGAATCAATTTGACGCTCAATCGCCAGCACTTCGATTTCCCTTGCAAGCATGTCGCAGATAATCTCAAGGCGTTTTATGGGCTTGATTGTCTCAAGAACCTGTTGCTTTGATTCCGGCTTGGTATACATGTTTTGAATGATATAGTCCGCAACCCTCCCCGGCTCCGAGAAACCAAACAAAGCAAGGACGGTCTCCTTCGCCACGCCTGCCGAGAGTGCCGCATAGGTGTCGAATAAGTTGACACTCTTGCGCATAAGAGCCTCTACCCTAGCCGTTTTCTTAACAACCTGCTCTTCGGCTATAGGCTCAACCTCGGCCATGAAGAACTTTCTGTCGGAACGCATAGATAGGAGCCGCGCGCGGCAGGTGCCTTCGACCAGCACTTTCATGCCTCCGCCGGGAATCTTTAAGACCTGTTTGACATAGCAGATTGTGCCAATCTTATATAAATCGCGCTCGCTCGGGGTCTCTTTCGTCACATCTTTTTGAGCAAGCAGAAAAATCTTCCTATCTCCGTTTGTCGCAGCATCAAGTGCGCTTGTCGACATTGTGCGCTCGACATCAAAATTGAGCAGCATGTTCGGAAAAACAGAAAGGCCGCGCAGCGCAAGCAGCGGCAGATATTCCGTTACCATTTCATCGTGTTCGTTCATAAAATGTCTCCCTAAGACGCCGAAATCGCATCAGGGTCAATTTGCGGTTTTGGCCTCTTTGTAATCATTGGAGGCGCAAAGTCAGTTATGCATTCCTTTGTGATTTTTACCCGCTCAATTTTCCTATCCGAAGGAATGTCATACATGATTTGCAGCATAGCTTTTTCCATGATGCTCCGCAAACCGCGCGCTCCGATTTCCATTTCAATCGCCTTGTCGGCTATCGCACCTAACGCATCTTCAGTGAACTCAAGAATGACATTGTCGTATCCAAGCAAGGTCATATACTGCCTGACAACCGAGTTCCTAGGCTCCTTTAGGATGCGAATCATGTCCTCCCTCGTAAGCGATTTGAGCGGGGCTATGACGGGCAAACGCCCCACAAGCTCTGGGATAATCCCATATTTGAGCAAATCATGCGATTGGATATTTTGAAAGAGCTCGCCCACATCCTTGTCCTTTTTGCTCTTGATATCCGCACCGAACCCCATGCTCTTCCTGTCAAGCCTGTGTTCGATTATTTTGTCAATGCCCTCAAAGGCGCCGCCGCATATAAATAGGATGTTTGTGGTATCTATGCTGATAAATTCCTGGTGCGGATGCTTCCGCCCTCCCTGCGGCGGAACGTTAGACACCGTGCCTTCGAGGATTTTGAGCAGGGCCTGCTGTACCCCCTCACCAGAAACATCGCGCGTGATGGACGTGTTTTCGCTCTTTCTGGCAATTTTGTCCATTTCGTCTATGTAAATTATTCCGCACTGAGCGGCCTCAACATCAAAATCCGCCGCTTGTAGCAGCCTGAGCAGAATGTTTTCCACATCATCGCCAACATATCCCGCCTCAGTCAGTGTCGTTGCGTCTGCAATCGCAAACGGAACTTTAAGTATCCTTGCCAGCGTCTGTGCAAAAAGCGTCTTGCCGCTGCCAGTTGGGCCGATGATAAGGATGTTGCTTTTTTGAAGCTCTGTATCATTCTCGCTCATATGGAGCAGCCGCTTATAGTGATTGTACACGGCAACTGCGAGCGCAACTTTCACTTCATCCTGACCCACGAGATATTCATCCAGCGTAGCCCTGATTTCTGCCGGCTTCGGAAGCCGACCTAACTCGATGTCCAGCTCCTGCCGCTCGGGTTGAAGTATTTTCATTGGAACAAATTCATCGCCCAAAATGTTTGTGCAAAGCGCAACGCACTCATTGCAAATATACGATGCTCCCTGACCTGCAATTATGCGCTCAACTTGGTCTTGCCTTTTTCCGCAAAAACTGCAACGAACGCCTTTGCTTTCGTCATACCTTGCCATTATTCTTTCTCCTTTAGGGTTTATCGCTTAAAAATTACGCTGTCGATGAGGCCAAACTCCTTTGCCTCTTCAGCGGTCATAAAATTATCGCGCTCCGATGCTTCTTGGATTGCCTCTTTTGATTTTCCGGTGTTGTCCGCAATAATCTGGTTGAGCTTATCTTTTGTGCGCAAAATCTTTTCTGCATGAATCTGGATGTCAGTCGCCTGACCCCTGAAGCCTCCTGATGGTTGGTGAATCATGACTTCGGCATTTGGCAGCGCAAAACGCTTGCCTTTTGCGCCGGAAGAAAGCAGGAATGCCCCCATGCTTGCCGCAAGGCCTATGCATATCGTCGATACGTCAGCCTTAACATATTGCATTGTATCATAAATTGCAAACCCTGACGTAACTGAACCACCTGGGCTATTGATATAAAACTGAATATCCTTGTCAGGATCCTGCGCCTCAAGATAAAGCAGCTGCGCAACAATGAGGCTTGCAGTTGTGTCATTTACTTCCTCGCTCAAAATAATAATCCTGTCATTTAACAGTCTTGAAAATATATCATAAGAGCGCTCGCCTCTGGCGGTTTGCTCCACTACATATGGCACTAAACTCATGTACTATCACTCCCTAATCATGTAAATTTTTATTTTGCGTCCTCAGCCTTTTTCTTTGCTGGAGCTTTCTTAGGTTTCGACTTAGGCTCCTCCGCTGCTGCCTCATCTCCGGCAACGGTTTTTTTAGCAGGTGACTTCTTGGTCTTCTCTTTTGGAGCCTCAGCTGCGATATCGTCCACGGAAGCCGCAGCTTTCTTGGTAGGCGCTTTCTTCGCTTTCTCCTTAGGCGCCTCAGCTGCGTCGTCGTCAGTGTCATCGGCTTTTTTTGCCGTCGTCTTTTTTGTCGACGATGCTTTGCTTTTGGATGCGGGCTTCTTCGCTTTCCCTTCTCCTGAGTCTGCTTCACCTTCAGGAGGAGGCGCCTCGGCCGTCGCATTTTCTGTAATGACCCTTGCGGCGTGGCGCGTTTTTATTTCCGCAATAACCTTTTCCTCATCGACATTTTTCTTTATTTCGTCAATTTCCATACCAAAGCGCTCAGATGCCTCTTGGTACTCCTTTTCTATCTCCTCAGCTGTGACCTCAAATGCCTCAATCTCGGCGATTTTTTCAAGAGCGAGATTCACCCTCACTTGCTTTTCTGCGTTGCTGCGTATATTTTCCCTGAAAGTCTCCGGCGTCAGATTCATCATTTGGAGGTAACTTTCGGGCTTCATGCCATAGGCCTGAATTTGCTGCGAAAAGTTGTTTATTGCCATGTCCATTTGCTCTTCAATCATCGCATCGGGAATGTCGACCTCCAAATTCTCAACGACTTTTTCTAGCAGTGCATTTTCAAATGCGGCATCCGCATCCGCCTGTCTGGCCGTCTTTAGTCTCTCCCTTATGTCGGCTTTATACTCGTCAAGGGTATCAAACTCTGATACATCCTTGGCAAATTCATCGTCCAGCTCCGGAAGGAGCTTCTCTTTTATCTCATGCAGCTTGATTTTGAATACAACGGGCTTCCCTGCAAGGTGTTCCGTATAGTTTTCCGGAAATACCAAGTCGATATCGCGCTCCTCACCAGGCACCATTCCTATAAGCTTATCTTCAAACCCCGGTATGAATGCTTTCGAACCGAGCTCAAGCTCATAGCCCTCTGCCTTGCCCCCTTCAAACCGTTCGCCGTCCAAATAGCCGTCGTAATCAATTACTGTTACGTCTCCCTCGACTGCTGGGCGATCGGCCTTTTCGATACGCGCTCCGCGCATCCTAGCTGCGGCGATTTCCGCATCTACTGCGCTCTCGGGAATTTCCGCATCGGGCTTCACCGCAGATAACCCCTTGTACTCCCCAAGCTTGACCTCTGGATAAATGGCTGTCATAACCGTGATGTCTACGCTGTTTTCGCCTTCTTTTATATCTACATCAGATATTTGTGGATATCCGACAGTCCGCACTGTCGTCTCTTTATCCGCAAATTCCAGAACATCCGGGAGAAGCATATCTAGCGCTTCAGAGTGGAAAACCGTCGCTCCATACATTCTCTCGACTATCTTCCTAGGTGCTTTTCCTCTACGGAATCCCGGCACCGATATGCTTTTTTTGTTTTTTAAAAAAGCTTTACCTACCGCCGATTCAAACTCCTCTGGGCTTATTTCGACGATAATCTGGTATTGACTTTTTTCTTTCTGCTCACACGATTTAATGTTCAAAATTGCTTCCTCCTGCAGATTCTGCCAATATGTACTAGGGCACATCCAAGTTATTCTAGCAGAAATGTATTTATATTGCAAACATTTTTTAACTATTTAGCTACCACCAATCTAAAAACTATGCTATACTGTTGCCTACCTATATATATGAGAAGGAGACTGAAATATGCCGTACATAGAATTCAACATGCCTGAGCCTAGCGCAGGCTTTGCCTTGCCGACTATGAACGTTTCAAAAATCACCCGAAAGTGGCTTGACGTTGACTACACCCCTCAAAAACCCCACCCATCCCGCAAGCTGGACATCTATCTGCCGGAAACAGGAGATGGTCCGTTCCCAACTCTGATTTGCATGCACGGCGGGGCATTTTGGGCTGGCGAAAAGCACGACTTTCAATGCGCCGCATATATGGAGGCGATTCCGCACGGCTTCGCAGTCGTATGCGTTGAACAGCGCCTGTGCAAGATGCTGCCGGAAGGCGGTTACGATTCCGCCGGACTTTTTCCAAACCCGGTATTTGACTTTAAGGCATCAATCCGCTTCCTGCGCAAGAACGCCGGGCTATACAAGCTAGACCCCAATAAATTTGCGCTGTGTGGGGGGTCTGCCGGTGGGTATCATGTTACGATTGCTGCAGCAAGCGCTGGGAATGATGCGCTATATGATAATTCGCTGGGCTTTGAAGATGTCTCAGGCGAGGTTCAAGCCGTCGTCAACTGGTTTGGAGTGGGCGACTTGGTGATCCAGTCCGAGTTTTCTGCAAAGACGCCGTACATGCTCCTGCCAGACGGCACGAAGTTAGCGCAGGACAATTTTGCGGATGTTTTCCTGGGTGTAAACGCCCGCGAGAATCAGAACCTTGCCTATTTCGCCTCCCCCTCGACATGGATAACCGGAACTATGCCGCCAACGCTAATTCAGTCAGGCGCAGCGGACGAGGTCGTGCCAGTAGAGTGCTCTCGCGAAATAGCTGCAAAAATCAAAGATGTCTGCGGCTCGGACCGTATCACCTACGACGAGTTTCCAGACTACACCCACGGCGACCCCAGATTCTCCGAAGATAGCAATATCAACCGCATGATTGACTGGATTAAGAAGGCGCTATCCTGAAAGAAAAGCCCTTGTAGCGCATGCATAGCTAGCCAAAACTCTTGGAAGCTAAAAACTCCTCCTCAGTTCGCTTGTTTGCCTCAAGCCTTGCCTCCAACTCCCGCAATTTTGACTTTAGGGTCGAGTTTGGATGCTGTGAATCGAATCCTGAATCCTCTCGACCCCATCGGCATTATCCACCGAGCCGTTTGATAACATAAATGCTTATTTACAGGTAAATTTATTTATTCACCATATCTGCGGCACTTGCCGTCATTTCTACCCACGCAGGTTTAAATCATATGCACCTATCGCCGTCCTGTCCAAATGTTTGCGCTTACCGCTACCGGTAACGGCACTCCATTCGGGTCTGTCATATAATTCTAAATATTCATCAGGCTGCATAATTCTTAATTCATAACCACAAGAAATAGGTTTAATTAAACTAACGTCGGGCAAAGGACGCTGTGCGCAAAAAGTAATTTGACCACCGTGTTTTCTGAGTTCATCGTTAAGCGTAAATATATTCGGAGGTGAGAAGCAATCTTCGATTTTTTTGCCTTTAATAATACTCCGAAACAAAATCAGCAATATCGTCATCAACTGAAGCAACTATATTGTTTCCGAATGAAGTGAGCGCGCAAAAGAATGGCAATTTCAAATAAGCCCGAGCTTTGGGGTTTTATAATAATATACCTAACTCCATGCGGACTTCCTTGCGGTCTAAATCGTTATTTTGATAAGCGCAAGCATCGAAGCCGATAAGCGTAAACCCGTAATTAAGGTAAAAGTCAATTGCTCCCTCGTTACGGGATTGCGTTTCGAGCATGAGTACCCGTCGCTTTTCCTCTTTCGCCCGCTGTACAGCAATATCCATCAATGCCGTTGCTATCCCTTTGCGGCGGTAGTTGTCATCAACCCAAAGTTCGGTCACTTTAAGCCGATTGCTCCATTCCTCAACCGCAGTTTCAATAGCGGCAACCAAGCGTCCGTTTTCCACAATGCCCCAAGCCTTAATATCGTCCCACCACGGCTGAAACAGTTTATCGTATTCGTTCGGCAAATGCTCGAATGGCGTGTCGAAAGGCTTCTTTACGAAAGATACATCAAACCCTTTGTCCGAACGATTGATTTCTACATCGTAATAGTTATACGATACATAATGGAACGGAAGCTCGTAATCCTGCCATTTTTCATGGTCAAGGAGAACAATACGGTTGTTATAATGGTTTTTTTCAATGTCGCGCTTACGTATTGTAATCAGTTCTTTCATACACTCTACCGCATCGACGTTTGGGTTGTTGAATCGAAACGTAATGCCGCAAACATTATCAAAATCCCTTCCGAATATCGTTTTACGTTTCCTTCCCATGCAACCACCGCAAGCAGCTTCTGAACTGCCGCATATATCCACATTGCCCCATGCGATTTTTTTATGTTCTTCGTTTTTATGTTCTTCGTCTAAAGGGGAATCAGCGAACCAACTTGAACCACTATCGTCAGTCCAAACAACCCACGGCTCTGGGGAATCTTCTGCGTCCATGCGCTTGAAACCTATTCATTTTTTTGGCATAACACTCACTGAACTAACGGTTATCTCTATAAAAATACTACTTTCATTCCTGTCCTAAGTCAAGCAATTTCGCTTGCGAATTTGAGAACTCGCATGCCTCGCACACTAGTTTTGCTACATAATTTATGTTATACTTCGCAATAAGAGATTAAACTTGTGTATTCATTATACTTGAAAGACGGTGAGCACCAATCCACACTATCCCCAACAGTGTAGCATATTGTCCTTGGAGAGGGACATTAAAAACTACTACTCTATAATACGAGGCGGTAGGGCAATGCAAATGGAGTGGACAGGATTTTCGCCCGGCGAATGGATGGGCGAGGTTGACGTGCGCGATTTCATACAACAAAACTACACCCCTTACGAGGGGGATCACAGCTTCTTATGCGATGCGACAGAAAAAACGAAAAAACTATGGGAAAAAGTCCTAGTCCTGCTAAAGGAGGAAACGGAAAAGGTCGTGCTGGACGTAGAGAACAAAAAACCTTCGTCCATCACCGCCCATGCGCCCGGGTATATTGATAAAGACTTAGAAGAAATCGTGGGTCTTCAGACAGACAAGCCATTAAAGCGCGGCATTATGCCCAATGGCGGGCTCCGCGTGGTGAAAACCGCACTGGAATCATATGGCTTCGGCTTGGACGAGGAAACGGAAAAAATATTTACAAGCTACAGGAAGACCCATAACGACGGAGTGTTCGACTCGTATACAGAAGAAATGCTCAAAGCAAGGAGCTCAGGAATAATTACAGGCCTCCCGGACGCCTACGGACGAGGGCGCATAATAGGCGACTACAGGCGCGTCGCCCTGTATGGCACGGACTTGCTGATTCAGTTTAGGAAAGAAGACCTACTGGCAATGGAAGCCTCCGAAATAATATCGGACATAATACGGGACAGGGAGGAAATCTCCGAGGGCATCAAAGCATTAGGCGAGCTACGCCGGATGGCTGAGTCATATGGCTTCGACATCTCAAAACCGGCTGCAGATGCGAAAGAAGCCATCCAGTGGACATATTTTGGATACCTCGCCGCCACAAAAGAGCAGGACGGCGCTGCAATGTCGTTAGGCAGAGTAACCACATTTCTTGACATCTATATCGAAAGGGACCTTCGAAACGGCGCAATCACCGAACAGCAGGCGCAGGAATATATGGATCAGTTCTGCGTGAAGCTCAGGATGATTCGCTTCTTGCGCACGCCCGATTACAACCAGCTTTTCTCCGGCGACCCAACTTGGGTGACTGAGGCCATGGGAGGGATGGGCACGGATGGACGCACGCTGGTGACAAAAAACAGCTTCCGCATGCTCCATACGCTAAATACGCTGGGCCCCGCCCCTGAACCCAACATGACTGTGCTCTGGTCTGTAAAGCTCCCTAAAGGCTTTAAAGACTACTGCGCCAAGGTGTCGATAGACACAAGCAGCATACAGTACGAAAACGACGATTTGATGCGCAGCCATTGGGGCGACGACTATTCCATCGCCTGCTGCGTCTCAGCCATGAAAACAGGCAAGCAGATGCAGTTCTTCGGAGCGCGGGCAAATCTCGGCAAGGCGCTGCTTTATGCCATAAACGGCGGTAAGGACGAAAAAACAGGCGAGCAAATTGCACCGGAATTCGCACCGGTGACATCGGAATATTTAGAATACGACGAGGTGGTGCGAAAGTTCGACCAGATGCTAGAATGGCTGTCGCGGCTGTATGTAAATGCACTTAACACCATCCATTACATGCACGACAAATACTGCTTCGAAAGGCTTCAAATGGCGCTGCACGACAAAGAAATCCTGCGCACCCTTGCTTGCGGCATAGCAGGGCTTTCCGTAGTGGCTGACTCGTTATCCGCAATTAGGCATACAAAGGTACGGGCAATACGGAACGAACAGGGGCTTGCGGTGGATTACGAAGTCGAGGGTGAATACCCATGCTTTGGCAACAACGATGATTCTGTCGATAAAATGGCTCACGACATCGTAAAATCGTTCATGCAAAAGCTAGAGAAGCATAAAACCTACAGGCACGCAGTCCCAACGCTTTCAGTCCTCACTATAACGTCAAATGTGGTATATGGCAAAGTCACGGGCTCTACTCCCGATGGCAGAAAAGCGGGAGAAGCCTTTGCCCCCGGCGCAAACCCAATGCACGGCAGGGACAAAAAGGGAGCCATTGCCTCTCTCGCTTCCGTCGCCAAGCTGCCCTATGAATATGCCAAGGATGGGATTTCCTATACTTTCTCGATTATCCCAAAAGCGCTGGGCAAGAACGAGGCTGACCGTATCCACAACCTATCTTCCATCATCGACGGATATTTCAGCGACAATGGGCATCACATCAATGTAAACGTCTTTGACAAGGAAACCCTTCTGGATGCAATAGAGCGCCCCGAGCTGTATCCCCAGCTCACCGTCCGCGTTTCGGGATATGCTGTGAATTTTGTCAAACTAACAAAAGAGCAGCAGCTTGACGTAATCAGCAGGACTTTTCATGAGAAATTCTGACGAGATTGGGGGGCGGCATGACTTATGGTATCGACTGTGCGAATTCATTCAGTTGAAACCTGCGGGACCGTTGACGGACCGGGGCTTCGCTATATCACGTTTTTCCAAGGCTGCAACCTGCGCTGCAAGTATTGTCACAACCCCGACACATGGAGCGTGGGTGGCGGCACGGAAATGACTGTGCTGGAGCTATTGGAAGACGTGATGAAGTACAAGTCATACATAAAGTTCAGTGGCGGGGGCTTCACTGCATGCGGCGGCGAGCCTCTGTTGCAAGCCGGGGCTATCGCCGAGCTATTCAGGCAATTGAAGGAGCGAGGTATTCATACGGCATTGGACACCAGCGGGAGCGTTGAGCTATCTCGTGCAAAAGCCCTGCTTGACCATACGGATTTGGTAATTCTGGACATAAAATCCCTGCAAGCGGACAAGTACCGCGAACTGACTGCTGCGGATATAAACGCAACATTGAAGTTTTCGGAATACCTGAGCGAGAGGCGTATTCCCACATGGGTGCGCCACGTCGTAGTTCCTGGATTGACAGACAGCGAAGATAGCATAGCCTCGCTTGCAGGGTATTTAAAAAACCTGCCCAATGTGGAGAGGGCGGAGCTTTTGCCATTTCACAAAATGGGCGAGCACAAGTGGGAGGGCATGGGGCTGCCATACACGCTCAAGGACACCCCGCAGCCAGACGAAGGCACGATGAGCCGCTTAAATGAGATGCTTGGTTTCAAGAACTCCTGATGTTGGTTACTGCTTAATCGGTCCGGCATTTAGAAGCCTGCACACTCCTTGCCCCCCTTATTTTGACCTCATACCTGCCTTAAACTACCTATCATCGTTTATCTATTGCTGCGCCTCGGCGTTATTGCTATAATGCGCTTACAACAAAAAACCAAGGCTACCGCACAGCAAAGTGAGCTTATAAAGCCCCTGTGCAAGATGCCGAAAGTAATTTACAAGAGGTGCATTATGAACAGAAAAATTAATTTATCAGCAAGATTCTTCAATCAGCTCAAAAAATTCGCTGGACGGGGCCTGTCGGCAAAATCCGGTGAAGGAGCCATGCAGAAAAAGTCTTACACATCTTCCACCGACTACCTGTATCAAGAATCCATCAAAACAAACCGCATGTTCCTAGATGTTCTGTCGCTAACTAGGTAAACTTCAGCGGCCGACGACCGGCAGCTTTGCCCCGACTCAAGGTTTTACGTCAGTGTCAGTGATTTCTGTGATATACCCGGTGCTAGCTCCGACCACGCCGCTATTCCCGGCCGCAACACTGCTCCCGGCGGCAGCCCGGCATGAATGACTTGAAATAAAGAATATTCTCACAAAATTATGATGAGAAACTAAACATGCCGTACCGGCAATGATGAATTTAGCCAGTTTGATTTAAAGTTCTAACACTATTTTTCACAATTTTCCCTGCAATTGCAGCACTTGACAGGCTCCATGATTTATGTGAGAATCGAATAGGAATCTCATGTTTGACTGGGGTGACGCAAATGCGCAAGCTAATGACTGCGGCGTTTTCCTTCACAGCGGCAATATTTATAGCGCACCATTTCCTGCCGTATAACTGGCCGCTAATTTGCGCTGCCATCGCCGCAGCGGCATCCCCCCTTGGCTTACTCTTCTATGGCAACAAAAGAATCCGTGTATTCATTATTTTCCTTACTTTCGCAGTAGGGTTTGCATGGAGTTGGGCATTCACAACCCTTTTCATCGCCCCATCATGGCACTTTCATGAAGAAAACGCATCTGTAACAGCTGTTGTCACTGATTTTCCAACAAAGAGAGCCACCCGGGGCTATCGAGTAGATGTTGTCATAAGGCAGGAGGGTACGCCGAATATCGGAGCCAGGCTCTTTTATTTTAACGAAACAGACCTCGGTCCGGGCGATGTTATCAAATTTACCGCAAACTTCCGTCGGACAGATGGCCCCGATGGCGAGCAGCGCATGGACTCTTTGAGCGCCCGCGGAGCCTTTCTCACAGCCTTTGCATCCGGCAATATAGAGATTGTCGGTTCAGAGGGCGCACTGCGCTTTTTTCCGAAAAGGCTCGCCGACACAATCGCAAACATGATTGGCAGGCTATTTCCCGAGGATGTCTCCCACTTCATGCAAGCCCTGCTGGTCGGCAGGCGCGATGGGCTGTTCAGAGATACTGCGCTCAACGCCTCCCTCTCGGCGGCCGGAATAATCCATGTCGTTTCCATTTCCGGCATGCACGTTTCGTTCCTCATGAGCTTTCTTGCGCTAATTGTCAAGAACAAGCGGCTTTTTTCCGTAGTTGGAATACCCGTTTTGCTCCTTTTCATGGCAATGACCGGATTTACCCCATCGGTCACCCGCGCCGGAATCATGCAGGTATTCCTTATCTGCGCCCCGATTTTCAAGCGCGAGCGGGACAGCATCACGTCCCTCTCCGCATCGCTAATTGTGCTGCTGGCGGCAAACCCCTATTCAATAGCTTCCGTCGGCCTGCAACTGTCTTTTTCGGCTACGCTGGGCATCATACTCCTCACGACCAGAATAAATGCAGGCATTGCAGAAGCCCTGCGCAGCAACAAGTTCTACAAAAAGAAAGCCCCGAGGGCAGTACTGAACTTTGTCACATCAAGCCTGGCGACAACCGTGGGAGCCCTGGTACCGACGATTCCGCTCACTGCTTACCACTTCGGCTATGTTTCTCTCATCGCCCCACTATCAAACTTGCTGACTCTATGGGCTGTGTCGCTTGCGTTTCCCATTGGCCTTGTCGCAGCCATGCTGGGGTTCGTCTTTTATCCACTTGGCACAATCGTCGCATTCCCCGTCACATTTGCGGCTCGGTACATCATCACAATTGCCCGCAGCTTGGCGTCGGTGCCATACTCCATCATCTATTCCTCCAACACTTTGATTATGTTCTGGCTTGCGTACATCTATGTTGTTTTCATAGCCTTGCCGCTCCTGAAAGCGAGGGCAAGGCAATATATATGCCCCGCCTGCCTAAGTGCCGCCCTGCTGTTTATAATAATACTCATAACCCCCTTCATGCCCGGCATGGGAGGCACTTCCATAACGGTTCTGGATATCGGGCAAGGGCTCAGCGTTATGATTACCTCGGGAGAGCACACAGCAATTGTGGACTGCGGCAGTTTGAGCGGCGAAAATGCCGGGGCAATCGCGCATGAATACCTAGTGGGAAGCGGGCGCACCAAAATCGACATTATGATACTGACGCATTTCCACGCCGACCATGTAAACGGCGTGGAATTTCTTTTCAGCAGGATTTATGTTTCAGCGCTCGCAATCCCTGAACGAGATGGGTCCTCCATTGCAGAAAATATAATTGAGCTTGCAAGAAGCCGCGGAACTGATATAATATATGTCACTGAAGTAGTGAGCGTGTCATTCGGGGAGCTATCATTGACCTTGTTCCCCCCAGTCGGCTTCGGTGACGAAAACGAGCGTGGCCTGACAATCCTCACGCAAGGGGAAATCAGCATGCTCATAACCGGGGACATGAATTCCAGCAGTGAGAGGGCTTTGCTCCGCATGTATGATATTCCCGATATTGATGTACTAATCGCAGGCCATCACGGTTCAAGACATTCGACCTCGAACGAGCTCCTCGCCGCAGTGACTCCGGAAATCGCAATAATATCGGTAGGACGCAACAGCTTCGGCCACCCGGCCGGCGAGGTGATAGAAAGGCTTGAAAACCACTCGGTAATCATCTACCGCACCGATTTGATGGGGCACGTAAGAATAAGGAGATGAGGACTATGCCGGCAAAAGGCAGTAAAGATGATAGCTACAGGAGCTTTTCCGAAGCGCTCAAAGCAGGCAATATAGGCAGTTTTTACATATTCCACGGCGAAGAGCGCTACCTGCTGGAGCACATGTTGGCGCAGCTCAGGCTCAGGCTGTGTCCGAATGGGCTGGATAGCTTTGATTACAAACGATATGATGGCAAAAGCCTGACTCTTGACGAGCTGGATAAAGCGATAGATGCACTGCCCTCGCGCGCCGAGAGAACATTTGTTGAGATACATGATTACGACATCTTCGCAAGCGAGGACAAACCAAGGCTTGGAAAAATGCTCTCCGACCTGCCCGGATACGTTTGCGTGCTGTTTGTCTACGACATAATCCCATACAAACCGGACCGCAGGGTTAAAGCAAACACTGAAATCCTAAAATGCGCCCAAGCAGTCGAGTTTGCCGTTCAGGAGCAGAGCAAGCTGGTAAAATGGATTATGCTGCACTACAAGGACGCAGGGAAAACCATCAGCGCCGACGACGCAAAATACCTAGCCTTCATCACGGGGGGCTACATGTCCACTCTGCACGGCGAGATTGAAAAGACAGCCGCATACGCAGGCGGCAAAACCGTAACTCGCGCGGACATAGATGCAGTCGTCACGCCCATCCTCGACGCTGTCGCATATAAGCTGACTGACGCAGTCGCTAGGCAAGATTACACCATCGCTATGCGGATAATGGACGAGCTATTTCAGATGAGGGAAGCCCCGCACAAACTGCTGTTCAGCATCTCGCTAAAAATGCGCCAGCTGCTTGCTGCGCGAATTTGCGTTGAAAACAAATCAGGCACGAATGCGCTCATCAGCATTTGCGGCATAAAACACGAATTCCAAGCAAGGGCGCTGATGGACACCGCCCGAAAGACTTCGCTTGCCAGATGCCGAAACGCCGTCCTCCACTGCGCTGACACAGCTTATGAGCTAAATAGCTCTCCGGAGCCCGAGGCCCGCCTGACAGAGCTGCTTGTCAAATTGGCTCATACATAACAAGCGGGAGATTTTAAAAAGCATGAAACGAGTGAAGGAAGTCATAGTAGTTGAAGGCCGCTACGACAAAAACACAGTCGCCGGGGCCGTGGACGCCACAATTATCGAAACCTCGGGTTTCCGCATTTTCTCCAACAAGGAAAAAATTGCGCTGCTGCGCAAGCTGGCGGGCAAATGCGGGCTCATCATCCTTACCGATAGCGATAAATCCGGATTTTTCATACGAGGCAGGCTGCGCGGCATGTTAGACGGCGCAAACATCAAGCACGCCTACATCCCCGATGTATCAGGCAAGGAGCGCCGGAAGCAGGAGTCTTCAAGGGAGGGCAAGCTGGGTGTTGAAGCTATGAGCTCCGAGGTAATTATCACTGCACTAATGCGGGCAGGGGCTACCTTTGAGACCACAGCTGTAAATCAATGCGGCAATCTCATCACCAAAGCGGACTTATTTGCATCAGGACTGTCGGGAGGTGCGAATAGCTCGAAAAAAAGAAGGGCGCTTAACAAGCATTTGCAGCTCCCGGAAAGGCTCACAGCAAATGGGCTTTTGGATGTGCTGAACATATTATACACCCGGGATGAGTTTTTTGAGATTTTTCAAGCACGCTCTATACAAAAATAGTGCACCATGTTATACTTTCCACAACTAAGAGTCTGGAGGTTCTTTACGAATGAAATGTCCATTTTGCGGTTATTCCGAGAGCAAGGTCGTTGATTCCCGCCCTGCTGAGGAAGGCGCAACAATCAGGCGGCGGCGCGAATGCCTTAGCTGCCAGAAACGATTCACCACCTATGAAATAATGGAGCGACTGCCATTAATCGTCGTAAAAAAAGACGGCAGCAGGCAGACATTTGACAAACAAAAACTGATTAACGGTATGCTCCGGGCATGTGAAAAGCGCCCGGTGCCAACCGCCGAAATTCAGGCAGTTGCGGACGAGATAGAGCAAGAGCTTCAAAACTCTCTCGAACGCGAAATTATGTCCTCAGAAGTCGGCGAGATGGTGATGGAAGGCATAAAAAACCTCGATGAAGTCGCCTTTGTGCGCTTCGCCTCCGTATACCGGCAGTTTCGCGATATAAACACCTTTATGGATGAACTGAATAAACTGCTGCAAGAAAATACTCGCACCGTTCATCAGGCAGACGCATCAAAAAATTAAATGAAGGAGAACACGCTATGTCATATCGCCCACTGTTTTCAACACCTGCGCCAATCATTTTCGGAAACGGCTCAATAGCTGAGCTGGGGCCGCAAGCAAAAGCTCTCTGCGCAAAAAAAGCGCTGCTTGTCACCGACAAAGGGGTGGAAGAAGCAGGACAGGCGCAAAAAGCCGCCGACAGCCTAAAAGCGTCAGGCATTGAATTTGCCATTTTCAACGGTGTGCACCCCGACCCGACAGACAAAGTCGCCGACCAAGCAGGCGAAGCCGCAACCTCAGAGGGCTGCGACTTGATAGTTGGCGTGGGCGGGGGCTCATGCCTAGATGCCGCGAAGGCCGCCGCAATATATATCCACGATCCCGGTCCGACAGCGCGCCACATCCACGCCCACCCCATCACGGTAGACACAAAAACGCCCATCATTCTTGTCCCAACTACAGCGGGTACGGGAAGCGAATGCACAAGAGTCTCGATTATATCCCGACCCGAGCACAATGCAAAATGGAGCGTGTTTGTCACCACCACCTTAGCCATTGTTGACCCGGAGCTGACATACACACTGCCAAAGACAGAAACGGTAAACACGGGGTTGGATGCGTTTGCGCATGCAGCGGAGGCGATGACCGGAAACGCTTGGAACTATCATTCCGATTTATTTGCAGAAGGCGCAATACGCAAAATCGCGAAGCACCTTTTCACAGCGTGGTCTGAGCCAAAAAACGCCGAGGCGCGCACAGAGCTTGCGCTTGCCGCAAACTGGGCGGGCCTCGCATTTAACAACCCGCTGACGCATGTAGGGCATTCTGTTGCGGATGCGCTCTCATGCCATTTCCATACGCCTCACGGCTTCGGGTGCGCTATTGCCCTGCCTGAGACGCTGGCACTCATAGCTCCCGCCGTCCCGGAACGCATAAAGCGCATAGCCAGGGCTATGGAGCTTAAGAACACCGGAAACGAACCGCCCGAGAAGCTGGGTCGAATAGTTGCAGATGCCATTCTCGCAATGATGCGGAACATGGAAATGCCATCGCTAAAGGCACTGGGACACTCACGCGAGCAGGTTCTTGAGCTCTGGCCGGACGTAGCTTCTAACCACCTTGCCGGCTATAGCCCAATCAAAGTTACCGATGATGTGGCAAGGCAGCTTTTGTCCAACGTATATGATAGCTATCAGTAGCTATACACGTACATGCCGCCAAAAACATTTCCCTTCGATTCGGGTATTGCCAAATGGACTGCCACCAATTATAATAATGTTGGCAGCCCTTTTTGGTGATGCACCGTATTATGCTGGTTGAAGAGATAAGTGAGGTGGCCACGTGTTATCGTTGGATATGCTTAAAATTGTTTGCGCTGTCGAGGACGAGTCTCGCCAAGCGATTGTTATAGCCAAGCAGAGGGCTAAAGATGTCGCAGACGAAGCCTGTAAAGCTGGAGAAGAGGCTATAGAGGCGACACTCGCTCGGGCAAAATCAGAAATTGCGCATTTAATGCGCGCCTCGGATCAAAAAGCTACAGAGCAGGCAAAGGAACTGGCTTCGACAACGGCAAACAAGCTTGCGACGCTGCGCGCCCGGGGCGAAAGGCGGCTTGAAGCTACTGCCCAGCATATAGTCGAAAGGATAGTGAATAGCTGATGCCGGGATTAAAGATGAGAAAACTGAGTATTCTCGTCATTCGAGAGGAAACTGGGAGTTTTTTAAAGGAGCTTATGGCTCTCGGCTGCACTGAACTTTCTGACGAGGTCGATTTGCCTAGCGACTCTGACCTCCACGCCACAGTAAAGCGTGAAATAATTGACCTTACCAGGCTTAATGCAAACAAGGACAGCATAGCGGCCCTTGGAACTAGGTATGCGCTGATGTTTAAAGGTTTCGTTCCCTTGCGCGCTGAACCTGAGCTTATTGCATTACTGAACAGCTTCGTATGCTCTTGGGAACTTGAAGACATATCAAAGGATGAGGCTGATATGGCTCCGGTTGAAATGCGATACCCATGGTTTTTTGGAAAATACCGATTAGCCGGGCGCAAGCTTTTCGTACCACTGAAACGGCAAACCGAGAACATAGCCGCTGAAGGCACTACTGAGAATGAGGCAGTAAAATGAACGGATTAGATCGAGTTGTAGAATATATTAGAACTGACACTGACAAAGAGTGCATTGAAATATCTCGAATCTCCTCAGAGGAATGCGAGCAGCTGAAAGCTGATTACTTGAGCCTTGAGCAAGAAAGGTATTGGAAGGCAATCAATGAAGGCACCAAGGCTGCGGAGCAAAGGCTTGAAAGCTTGAGCGCCCTTGCAGCAACGGAAGCAAAGAAACAATATACTTTAATGCAGCAGGAGTTGCTTGATGAGGCTTTTGCCTGCGCCGCAGGAATAATTAAAGGGCTCACCGACGAGGAATTCTCCATTCTGCTGAGAAAAGTTGGGTCCCCCCCTGGCATAAGTGCTGATGAGCTTGTAGAGCAATACAAGGAAAAGCTCTCCCGCACAGTTATGTCTATGCTCTTTGATTAACAACCGAGCGTAGATTGACCAAGAATAAAGTCCGGGACGGTTTGACCGCTCCGGACTTTGCTTATTGCACTCACTCCGCTACCTAGATAATAATTTTCTGCTTAGAATCGACCTAGACAAACGCCTCTTTTCATCCGGCATATTGTCGAATATAAACTGAAAGCCATAGTCATATCTCCCGATTTTTGTTCTCGGATAATTCGAGCGCCGCACTAGCTTTGCGGGAAGCAAGAAAGAATCCTTATCCGCAACAGTGAGCGAAAAATCTAATAAGTAATATGGATCATATTTTGAACTAAGCAACGTATTTGTTATAACACAAATTCCACCTGCGCTAATATCGTATGTCATATCTACCATTTCAGCATCGGCGCTAGGCTTGCCAAAGCGCGGCGAACTGAGCTTTGATTCCGGAATGCCATACACCTGCACCTTAATTCGCAGCTCGTCCCTTTCATACTCACGGCGGCTGTAAGTGTCGATATCAGTCAGTTGTTCAATCATGAGCATGCCATCGGAGCGCTGTTTTTCAACGGCCCTGCCTGTAAAAGTGTTCATGTTCGGCCCTGTCGGAAAGCTGATATTCAAACAAGCATCCTTACTTAATTCCTCATAAGTTTCAAATAACCTCGAACAATGGACGACAAACAGCTTTCCGGTTTCCAAAAAACGAAAAACAGCCTCCATTTCTTCACTTATGGCGCGCCCCTCGCACTCCTCAAATATCTTCAGTTTTGTGCCGCGTTCAATGTGTCCCAAATTCATTTTTAACAGACCACCTCTCCAACGGCAAAATCCAGCTCTTCGCCGCTTAAATCAGCATTAACGCCTATATATTCTGGCTTTCCATCCTCGTATTCTAACATAAAAAAGCTCAGTTTACAACCTTATTGTTGCGTTAGCACAAACGCCCGGTGCCGGCCTACCCATACTGCCGGCAGGTTTTCCCTCCACTCTGTGTGGTCACTGTCGCGCATTCTGTCAGCAGCGATAAAGTGGCGGAAAAGCTCCCCGCGGCCGTAGAAAAATAAAATATGATATCCAAATGCCTCTGTGCGCACAATCTCATAGTCTCCGACCTGCCTAGATTCGTCAAACAGCCACTGCTCAAGTTCTTCCACGACCCTCATTGTTCGCACGTCTTGGCCAAAATACGAAAACTTTGCTATTTCATCGTAAAACCCGCCCTCAGTCGTATCGTCAGTAAAGACCTCCATAACATCCAAGAATGCCTCTTCCGTCGAACCGCTCGTCTGGAAGAACTCCAAGGCCAGTTCTGCGCGCGCCCTTGCGTCAGCTTCTGCGTTCTCAACGGCTTCGATAAACTCAGGGTCGTCTTCCCCATCGTAAAAAGCCTCCGGAGCCACATGCTCGCGCAAAAGCAGTATCTGACGCATCGCGACCAAGTTGTAATTGTTGCTGTCGCGCTCCACAAAAAATAATATATACGTCCCATGCGCCTCTTCAAATGAGGTAATATCACCTTCCGCCCTGCCCGGCTCGCTGAGCCAATCTATAAAATCGGGATCTACAAAAGAGCCCTGTTGCTCGACCAGGGTAGAGCGAGGGTCACTGTACAGCACTTCGTCAAATTCGAGGGCTGCGGCAATGAAATCCTCTTCTGTGACTACTGTGGCAAGAATCTCTGCAGCCCTTAACAGGGCTTCCTCAGCGGCGGCGTCCTGTGCCTCTTCAAACTCCGCCCCGGTCTCAAAATCTAGTGGGTCCGTGCGTTCGGGCGAAACAAGCATAACGCGATACCTGAAAATATCCAGCTCGTCGCTATATTCTAGATAGTGCGCCTCAAGCTCCGCTGCGCTGTAAGAAAAAGATTCGCGCACATGCTCACTGAAAAAGAGAGCCGTGAATGTAAACTCAAGAACACGCCTCAAAGTGCTTTCGTTGAGGCTGCTTCCATAAACAGCCTGCAAAAAACTCATTGCATTCGGATGGATATGTGGCTGCATGCTAGCCGCCATCTCTCCCTCCATAATGAGAAAATGAAACTGGTTGTCAATATCAGCCCGGTTCTCGGCCGTCAGCTCAAATCCGTATTCCATTGCAGCTGTGTACAGCTGCACCAGCTCTGACATGTTTTCAAGCGCCCGCTCAATAAAAAAGTCAGCCCACGTGGCGCCCGTCTCATGGTCGTGAATCTGGCTGGCAAACGGCCTGTCGCGAGAAGGCAGTAGGGCTGCGGCAAAATCGGGCATATGCGCATTTACGAATTCAGAATATTCAAATATGGCCACATTGTAGAAATAGTCAAACTCAGCAGCCGTAAATGTCATATTTCCAACTGTTACCGCCGGCGTGGCCCGCCTTATGAAATTCGAGTTGAGAAAAAGCGAACCAATGAATACTACCGCAAGCACTGAGATTACCGATACTGCAATAATTCTGCTCTTTTTCTGTGCATCCTGTTCTTTTTTTGTCCTTGCTTCCCTTCGGCTGTTGCCGTCGGTTTTTTTGTCAAATAATCCACTCATAACGCATACGTCCTTTGAAGTTCATTTCGTTTTTGCATAGTTTGCATAGCGTGCAGTATTATACTTTATAAGGGTAATTAATGCAAGCAAAACATCACACGCCAATGTACATAACAACCCCCCGCCGTGCCGTGTAAGTCCATTTATTAACCTGCACCAGAGAGCAGGTGGGTCGCCTCCTTTCTGCTTCGCGCTTCCTACTTCCAAGCTGCGTCGAAACGCAACCCGGGAGGCCTGCAATTCACAGAAAGAGTCAGCATCCCTTATTATAAATGTAGGTTTAAAAAGACCTATCACGAACAAAGCAGGGAGTTTCCAATCAGCTTACAAAAGCTCGCCGTCAGAAAGGAGCTGGGTAAAGCGTTCGAATGCGAAAGCGAGTTCATTATCGTCATCGAGGGTAGTCAATGTTTCTTCGCCTTCCCTACCAACTTGTTTGAGGATTATCAAACCAAAGTTATCATCACCTTCGTCCATATCCGTAGGCAGGAATGCCATATAATATTGGCCATCAATTTCAGTCGTCTCAATATGCTCCAGCTCAAACTCGTTACCATCATCGTCCGAAATAGTTATGAAATCATTTCCAAAATCACCGCTCATAAAATCCCCCCAGACACCCTAACGTTTAGTGTATCATAACTTAATGAAAGGAAAAAATCAAGCACTTGAGTTATGAAAATCGACAATATTCATAAATGGTGCAATTTGCAGGTAAAATTTGGATGTCGCCATTTGACAATTACCGGAATAACAGGTAAAATGGCACTGGATTAGAGGTGATGCAAGTGACTAAGAAAACTAAACGAATTGTCAAAAAAGTAGCAAAAACCGGGGCATGGGCGTTGTCGGATATTTTCTCTGTAGCACTCAAGGCCGCTGGCACGGCATTGCTGATTGTGCTGACCACAGGCGCCGTTTTTGCTTGTATCTTCTTAATTTATCTACGTATGAACATATCCACTGGGCTTGATTTTGACCCCGGCTCCTTGGAAATGAGCCAGTCCAGCGTGATTTACTATGTAGACCCTGAAACCGGGGAAGAGCGTGAGCTGGTTACGCTTCAGTGGACAGAGTTTCGCAATTTTGTCAGCTTTGAAGAAATACCGGAGCACCTTATCCAAGCCGTGGTCGCAATAGAAGACCACAGGTTTTTCCGGCACAACGGCGTTGATTGGTACCGCACTGCCGGGGCGTTTATGAACATGTTCCTGAGCATGCGCGACACCTTTGGCGGCTCAACAATCACCCAGCAGCTTATAAAAAACGTAACGCAAGACGACGACGTCACCGTTCAGAGGAAGCTTCAAGAAATATTCAGGGCTCTCGAATTCGAACGGCAGTTTAGCAAAGAAGAAATTCTCGAGATGTATTTAAATGTGGTATATTTTGGGCATGGGCGCTTCGGCATAGGCGCAGCTGCTCATTTCTACTTCGGCAAGGAAGTCTCAGAGCTGACTTTGGCTGAGAGCGCAGCGATAATTGGCATTACAAACAACCCATCAAGATTCAGCCCCTACGCAAACAGGAGGGCAAACAAGGAGCGGCAAGAAATAATCCTCCGCAGGATGCATGAACTAGACCTCATATCCGAACTGGAGATGAGGCGGGCAATTAACGAACCGCTAAACTTTCAACGCGGAGAGGACGAAGCATTTCAGCGCGTAGTCTATACTTGGTTTGAAGAAACCATTATACGCGACGTAATCCGAGATTTGCAAATAATGCGAGGCTACAGCGAGCCTTTGGCTAGAAGACGCCTGTATACCGGAGGTCTGAGAATCATCTCCACAATAGACAGAGATATGCAAGCAATCGTGGATGAGATTTATCAAAACATGGACAACCTGCCGCGAGTCACCGGTTCTACACAGCCGCTTCAATCAAGCATAATCATTGCCGACCCATATACCGGTGCCGTCCGCGCGCTTTCCGGGGGCACCGGCAGAAAAACTAGAAACATGCTGTTAAACCGCGCGACAATGACACGAAGGCCCCCCGGCTCGGCTATAAAACCCATTTCTGTCTTCGCCCCTGCTATGGAGTTTGGTGTAATAACACCGGACACCCTCTATGACGACAGCCCATACACCGAACTCAGCGGAACGACGTGGATGCCCAGAAACGCCGACCGCACTCACAGGGGCATTGTAGATGTGAGGACAGCCCACAGCCTCTCCCTCAATACAATTCCTGCCATAATCCTAGACCAAATCGGCCCTTCCGCTTCGTTTAGCTTTATGAGGGACGCCCTCGGGTTCGGGCTCAACCCGGCCGACGAAGACTATGCCCCGCTGGCGGCAGGTCAGCTCACCAATGGCGCTACAGTACGCGAAATGACTTCCGGATTTACCATATTCCCGAATGGCGGGGAACGCGTCGAGTTGCGCACATATTCAAGGATATACCTTCCAAACGGCGAAATTCTCATTGACAACACACCCAGAAGCGTCAGGGTTATCAGTGAAAATACTGCAAATATGATGACTTCAATGCTCCATGATGCAGTGGTCGCCGGAACCGGGGGCGCAGCTAACTTGGGGCGCAGCATGCCTACTGCGGGAAAAACCGGCACCTCGACAGACAGCAGGGACCGCTGGTTTGTAGGCTTTACCCCATATCTTATCGCCGGAGTTTGGACAGGCTTCGACACCCCTGCCCGAATGGTCTCGCAGGGCAATCCGGCAGCTCAAATATTCAGGATGGTTATGGCGCCTATCCATGAAGACTTCGAAACTCGTCAATTCAACGTGCCGCACGTTCCGGTAAGGCCCGGCACCGGCGGCATCGAAACAACTACATACACATTAAGGCTGATTGATACAATGGGCCAGACCATTCGCGAGGTGCAAAATCGTGCAGTGTTGGGCAGAGAGCTTACCGTCGAGGCGCCTGCGCTCCTATATTATGAAATCGTCGGGGACACCCATATGACCATAACGGTTTCTAACGACCCCGGGCGCAACATTATTCAATTCGTCTATAGGTGGCTGGGGCCTCCCGATCCGGATGCACCCGACGATCCGGATGACCCGGATGAGCGAGACGATTTTCTCAATGACTCAAGCCAGCCCGACATGACGAATCAGCCAGACGAACCTTCGGAACCGGATGAGCATCCCGACGCTTATGTGCCGGCGGATAATCAAACTCCGACGGATGACACACCGGAGCCTCCGGAATCAGACCCACCTTCAAATCATGGAGACCCTCCGCAGGACTCGGTACTCATAGATCCGCTTCCAGAGCCGCCGCAGGATAGCGAGGCGGATAGAGAAAGTGCATAATTTTCCACACCTTCACACCACAAACTTCTAATGCAATTTTCCATAAAATCTGTGATTTTGACGCATTCTCACAGTCTTTTCCTCACCTAGATTGTACAAGATTAATATTGCATCTTATTCATCATATATGTATAATTGCATGGTATTTAAATCTAGGAGGAAAAGTAATGAAGAAAATTTTGGTATCAATTTTGGCGCTAACGCTTGCGCTTACCCTAGTAGCTTGCAGTGATGACGATGCGGATGCGGCGCCCTTCACTTTGGAAGACTTGCCTACTGCGCGCATAGGCGTGCAAAGCGGCACTACCGGGCATATATTTGCCGATGAAAACTTTCCGGACGCCGAAGTCGATGCGTTCCCTTTGTTTGGCGATGCTGTAATGGCGCTCCTGGCCGGCTCGGTAGACGCCGTTATCATCGATGCTCTGCCCGGCTACGAATTCGTAAGGGAGAATGCCGGGACTCTTGTTCTTTTGGATGGCCAATTAACTGAAGAATACTACGGCATAGCTTTTGCGCACGGCAGCCCATACACCGCATTGTTTGACGATGCCATCAACGCCCTGCGCGCCGATGGAACATTTGATGCTATTTATGCTTATTGGATTTACAACACCCCGGGAGCTTCCAGATATGTCAGCCCTCCAGGAACTGAGCATCCAAACGGCACGCTTCTCATGGGCACAAGTGCGGGTTTTCCACCGTTTGAGCTATGGGAAGGCGGACAGATTGTCGGCTTTGACCCCTGCCTTGCGCAAGCCATCGGCGACATACTGGGTTATCAAATTGAGATAGTGGACATGGACTTTGGTGCGATTATCCTGGCTGTTCAGGCAGGCTCGGTAGATTTTGGCATGGCAGGAATGACCATCAGGGACGACCGCCGCGAATTTGTCGATTTCTCGCAGGGCTACTTCAGCTCCGGCCAGCGCGTTATTGTCAGAGCGCCCGAGTGAGTCTCCGGATATTCGGCGCTTCTGTCACACTAGCTTTTGGAGGTTGCCTTTTATTGCAAACTGACCGAGGGGCCTTTTACCCCTCGGTTACTTTCACGAAATGTGGGTAGAATTATGATAGATTCAATACAACACGTAATTTACAGGGTTTTTGTACAGGCGAGCCGATGGGAACTCTGGCTGAGCGGTGTGCGGGCTACTATGACGATAGCATTTTTTGCCTTGCTGCTCGGCATTGCACTAGGGCTTGCCATAGCGCTTATCCGTGTGGTGCATGATTCAGCGGCAAAACCGCACATACTCGTCCGGATACCCAATCGGATTGTCAAAACATATGTGTCTATAATCCGCGGCACACCATTGGTCATTCAGCTCCTTATTATGAACTTTGCCATTTTGGCGGCCTCCCGCAACGGCATTTTGATTGGCTCGCTTGCTTTCGGACTCAATTCAGGCGCATATCTTTCCGAAGTATTTCGCGGCGGCATCCTGAGCGTGGACAAGGGGCAGATGGAAGCCGGGCGCAGCCTGGGTCTCAGTTACCCCCAGACCATGAGGAAAATAATTTTGCCACAAGCTATAAAAAACAGCCTGCCCGCACTGGGAAATGAATTTATCAGCTTGTTTAAAGACACTTCCATCGCCGGGATGGCGGCCATAACAGATGTCACCCACGCAGGGAACATCATAAGAAATCTGACTTTTAACCCTGCCCCACTATTCTTTGTGGCGGCATTTTATTTAGTTGTAGTATTGATTTTGGAGTTTCTTGTCGGTATATTGGAGAGGAGGCTGCGTAAAAGTGATCAGCGTTAAAGGCTTGCAAAAAAAATTCGGCAATTTTGAAGTGCTGCGAGGAATCAACGAAGAGATTGCGCGCGGCGAAAAGGTCGTCATTGTCGGGCCTTCCGGAAGCGGCAAAAGCACATTTTTGCGGTGTTTAAACCTCTTGGAATTCCCCACCGGAGGCGAAATATGGTTTGAGGGCGAAGAAATTGCAAGGCACGATACCGGCAAATCCCTCAATAGCTACCGCCAAAAATTGGGCATGGTTTTCCAGCATTTTAACCTATTCCCCCACTTGACAGTTGAAGAAAACATCACACTCGCTCCAATAACGCTTGGCAAGGCGGAAAAAGAGGAGGCGCTCGAAACAGCGCACAGCCTGCTCGGACGAATCGGCCTTGCCGATAAATCCGGAAAATACCCTGCCACCCTCTCTGGCGGGCAAAAACAGCGCGTCGCCATTGTAAGGGCACTGGCTATGGATCCGCAGGTCATGCTATTTGACGAGCCAACCAGCGCCCTGGATCCCGAAATGGTCGGCGAGGTGCTAGACCTTATGAAAGATTTAGCAAAAGAAGGCATGACAATGGTGGTGGTAACGCACGAAATGGGCTTTGCCAAGGAGGTCGGCAACCGCGTGCTTTTTATGGACGAAGGCTTAATAGTGGAACAGGCAGACCCCGAAACATTCTTTAGCAGCCCCAAAAGTCCCAGATTGCAAGATTTTTTAGCAAAAGTAGTATAAAGAACTGTTAAATAATAACTTTGACCATTATCTCTTGTCTTTTTGCCGCCATGCGGCGCGTAAAAATCTTGAAAGGAGCTAACCATGAGTTCACGTTACACACATGTGTTTAACCCTATCCGCATCCGAGGCGTGGATTTTAAAAACCGGATTTCCCTTGCGCCTACTACCCCCGTGCTCAGCACCCCCGACGGATATGCAACGCGCGAGCTGGTCGACTGGTTTCGCATGTTCGCCCGCGGCGGCGTCTGCACGCTATTTTTGGGCAATTGCTCAATTGACATTGAAGAAAGCAACGACCAGAGCTATCAATTAGACCTTGGCACAGACGACTGCATCTACCCCCTTGCCCTATATGCCGACATGTGCAAACAATTCGGATGCCACGCTTCGCTTGAAATAAACCACAGCGGGGAGGGCGTCTCCTTTGAGATGACGGGCCATGCCGGATATTCATCCTCCGCCTACATCTCCGACGACGAGGTACTGCGCGCCGCACGCAACAACCGCGAGCCGCTTCCCACCATTGAAATGAGCAAGGAAAAAATCAAAGAAACCGTTGAGAAATTTGGCAAAGCCGCACAGCGAATGAAAAGGGCGGGCATGGACATAGTGATGGTCCACGGCGGCCATGGCAACCTTATCTCCCAATTTACAAGCCCGATGTTCAACAAGCGCACCGACGAATATGGCGGAAACACCGAAAACCGCGCCAGGTTTGCCATCGAAGTATGCCAGTCCATACGCAGGAATTGCGGCGAAAATTTTGTCATAGAATACCGCTGCTCGGGCGATGAGGAAGCCCCCGAAAGTATGCACATAGGCGAGACAATTGAGCTTGCGGGATATTTAAAGGGCCATGTAGACATCCTCCATGTCTCGGCAGGGCTGCACGGCGACCCTTTCGGCCCCCATCTGTATATGCGCAATTGGTGCCAAAACTACCTTATGGAACATTGCTTCAATGTGCGGTATGCAAGGGCAATCAAAGAAGCCCATCCAGACCTGCTTGTCAGCACCGTCGGCTCAATCATGAGCATAGACTACGCCGAGAATATAATCTCAAACGGCTGGGCTGATTTTGTTTCCATGTGTCGCCCGCTAATGGCCGACCCCGAGATGCCCAATAAATACGCCGAGAACCGCCCCGAGGACAGGCGCCCATGCCTGCGTTGCCTCTCCTGCTCCAAGCACCTTATGGTGCCAAAGCCTACATATTGCGCAGTAAACCCCATGAGCGCCATGACCACCGAGCTGAGAAGCGGCGTCATACCCAAGGCCGCAGTCAAAAAGAAGGTCGCCGTAATAGGAGGCGGCCCCGGCGGCATTCAGGCCATGGAAACGCTTATGGACAGGGGGCATGACGTAACCTTGTATGAAAAATCTGGCAGGCTGGGCGGCAACGCAATAGGCGCCGCTGCCGCTCCGTTCAAGATTGATATGCAGGCCTACCTAGCATGGCTGCGCCACACAGCGGCACAGTGCTCCAAAAAAGGCGCCCGCATACTTCTAAACACCGAGGCTTCCAAAGAAGTATTAAATCTGGAAAGCTATGATGCATTGGTCATATCAGTGGGCGCAGACCCCATTATTCCGAAAAACATCCCCGGCATAGGCAAGCCCCATGTATTCTGGGCGCCGGATGCAGAGGATGATACCGCAAAGATTGGAAACAAAGTCGTAGTAATCGGCGGCGGCGGAGTGGGATATGAGGCCGCCCTTCACTGCTCCGACCTAGGCAAAGAGGTAATTCTGATTGAAATGCTGGAAGAACCAGCCGCAAGGATGGCGCTTTTCTCCAGTGCGGGCAATATCGCAAGCGAGCTTCAAAAAATCTTCGCAGAAAGAAAAATCCCAGTGCGCTACAGCACCGCACTGGCCGAGGTAAAGGACTGCTGCATAGTTGCAAAGGATATGCAGTCAGGCAAGCTCAGCGAGTTACCCTGCGACACCGTGATTCTAGCCACAGGAATGAAGGAGCGCTGGGAACTGGTCGACAAACTGCGCCACTGCGCCCCGGAGAGCAACGTCCACATCATAGGGGATTGCCGAAAGCTGGGTACCATAGCAGAAGCTGTAAATCAGGCGCTTCAGGCTTGCCTGCACATTTAACCCGCTTGAAAAACTAAGATATCGCCACCTTCATCATAATGGCGCACTCGAGGCGCTTTTTGAATAATTCGCAGCCCAGCGCATAAACGCCGCCGATGGACCCTGAATCATTGTGCGCATTAGCTGCACAGCCCCCGCTACAGTACATCCTCGCCCAGCAGTCCCGGCATTTGGTGCGCGTATAGATATCCCATTTTCCAAACTCGCTTCGCAACTTGGTGTTCACAATGCCGCTGCAAACATCGCCCAAGGCAAACCCCTCGTCCCCGACAAACTGATGGCAAGGATACAGCTTGCCGCTCGGAGTCACGGCAAGGTATTCAGTGCCAACGCCACAACCGGCAATGCGCTTATGGACGCAAGGCCCTCCTTCCAAATCAAGATTGAAATGATAAAAAGAAAAGCCCCTGCCAAGCCTGCTCCGCCTGAGCATCTCTATGGCAAGAATCTCATACTGACGGAACAGCTCTGGCAAGTCTCCGTTTGTGAAGCCCATCGGAGAGCCGGGTTTTGCTATGGCAGGCTCCAGCGAGATTTCCTTAAACCCCAAATCCGCAATATGCAAAACATCACTAGCAAAATCAAGGTTCTGTCTTGTAAAAGTACCTCTGATATAATAGCCCTTGCCACGCCTAGCCTCAACCATTTCCCTGAGCTTCGGCAAAACAGTCTCATATGTCCCACCGGCATCGTCAGGGAGCCTGCGGTGCCTATCGTTTACCTCCGGGCGGCCATCCAAGCTCAGAACTACATTGTGCATTTCCCGATTGGCGAAGCTAATCACATCGCCGTCAATCAAAAGGCCGTTCGTAGTGAGCGTAAACCGGAACTTCTTGCCGCTCCCCTGCTCAACCGACCTTGCATAGTCGACGATGTCTTTGACCACCTCCCAATTAAGCAGCGGCTCGCCGCCAAAAAAATCCACATCAAGATTTGTCCGCCCCTCGGAATTCTCTATTAGGAAATCGATTGCACGCATCCCAACATCAAGGCTCATCAGACCGTCTTCGCCACCATAACCGCCCTGTCCTGCGAAGCAATAAGCGCAGTTCATGTTGCAGGCATGAGCCACATTCATGCAGATTGCCTTAAACGATGAATTTTTGCTTTTATCTGCGGGGGCATACTCATCGGGGGCAAAAAGCTTCCCACGGCACTTTAGGCTATCAATATCTCGAAAGAGCTCGGACATGTCATCGTCTGTAAGCTTGGGAAACTTTGACGCCAGTTTTCCCCTGACCTCTTCTTCTCCGCTATATTCAAGCATGCAAATAGCATCAAATGCAACGTCGTCAACGCTATGGATAGATCCGCTGTAAACATCCAAAACAATGTTCAAGCCTGCCAGCTTATAAGCATGAATCATAAAAAAACTCCTATCGCGAAGATGCGGCCCTAAAGGCCGCATTTCTTTGATGGCTACCTGAGGCTACCCAGGTTTTTTAGTGGCAATCTCCTGGTTCTCGCATTTCTGGTTAGCGACGCCGCAAGACGTCTTACAGGCCGACTGGCAAGAAGTCTGGCACTCCCCGCAACCGCCATCAGCAAAGCTCGAAGCAAGGTCGCGCGTTTCTATGGTAACGATTCTCTTCATAATGTCAATACCTCAACTTTTGAATAATACCAACCAAAGTTAACATATTTCGCAGAGATTGTCAATGATTTCAAAGTTACTATAAAACACTGCTGCGGTACATTTTTGCATAATGCCCATCTTGTTCCAAAAGCTGATGATGGGTGCCGCGTTCGATGATTTGGCCGTTCGCCATTACAAGGATGAGGTCGGCGTCGCGGATGGTGGACAGACGGTGGGCAATGATAAAAGAAGTGCAACCCTCAACAAGCCTTACCATAGCCTGCTGAATGCGCAGCTCCGTCCTAGTGTCAACGCTTGACGTCGCCTCGTCGAGAATCAAAATTGGCGCGCGGCAAAGCATGGCCCGTGAAATCGCCAAGAGCTGCCTCTGCCCTTGGCTAAGCGACTCAGACCCCCCCGACACGTGCGTATCATAACCATCGTGCAAGCGCACGATAAATTCATGCGCCCCGCCCACCTTTGCCGCCTCAATGACCTCATCCATCGATGCGTCAGGGCGGCCATAACGGATATTGTCCGCAACCGAACCGCTAAACAAACATGTGTCCTGCAAAACAACAGAAAAAGCCCGCCTCAGGCTATCTCGCTTATACATGCGGATATCAACCCCATCGATATACACAGCCCCGCCGGTCACATCATAAAACCTCGACAGCAAATTGACGACAGTAGTCTTGCCCGCCCCGGTCTCTCCAACAAGCGCAATCCTCTTTCCAACCTGCGCCTCGAAACTCACATTGTGCAAAACATCCTGTCCGGGTTTGTACGCAAAAGTCACGTCTTCAAACCGCACATCGCCTTTTGGCACGGACATCTCCACAGCATCAGCCAAATCCGCAGTCTCGTCGTTTTCGGCAAGCACCTCAAATACACGCTCAGCTCCCGCAAGCGCAGACTGCAAATTGTTGAACATACCCGCCAAATTGTTAAGCGGCATTGTAAACTGCCTGGAATAAGCAATAAAAGTCGCTATGACGCCGACAGTAATCTGGTCGGTCGCAGCCAAATAGCCGCCAACCACAGCAACAGTCAAAAAACCCAGATTGGTGATGACATTCATCATAGGCATGAGCAGACCCGACCAAATAAGCGCACCGGTGCCGGCTTTGCGCAGCTGTACGTTGACATCGGTAAAACTACTAATGACTGCACTTTCCATGTTAAAAGCCTTGACAATCTTCTGTCCTGTAATTGTTTCCTCAATTATGCCGTTGAGCTTGCCTAATTCACGCTGCTGCGCTACAAACAGCTTCCTGGACTTTGTAGCTACAACAAAGGTCAGCAATGACACAAGAGGTACAGTAACAAGCACCGCTAAAGTCATAATCGGGCTGAGAATAAGCATAACCGTCATACTGCCAAAAATCGTAATCGCCGCAGAAACAAGCTGGGTGGTGCTCTGTGCGATAGTCTGGCTGATATTGTCTACATCATTGGTAAGCCGGCTCATGAGCTCACCATGGGAACGTGCATCGTGATATGTCAGCGGCAGCGTCTGCAGCTTATCAAATAATGACTTACGCAGCGAACGCACAATACGCTGAGACGCCGAGTTCATCAGCACCCCCTGCGTAACATCAATAAGCCAACCGACGATGTATGCGCCAATAAGAACTAGCACAAAAAACCTGACAGCATCAAGCGCCGCTTGGCCGCTCATAGCGTCTACGGACCTACCAATGAGATAAGGCGCAGCGACACTTAAGCCTGTCTGCACAATCAGCAAGCCCGAAACCAGGAACAACACGCGCCCTTCCTTTAGGTAGTACCTTAAGAGCTTACGAAATGTGCCCCTTCTGTCCTTTGCCTTTTCAGTCGGCATAAACCGATTTGCGCCACCGCCCGGGCCTCCTCTTCGCCCATGCATGCCGGGCATGGTGATATCGACGTCCCGCCGCTCAGCCATTGCCTTCATCCCCTATCTGCGAGCGAATAATATCCCTGTATACATCGCAGGACTCACATAGCGACTCATGTCTGCCAAACCCCGCCATCTCGCCATTGTTAAGCACAAGTATCTTGTCGCAGGTACGCACCGCCGACACGCGTTGCGTGATTAACACAGTCGTCATATCATGTTTTGCCAAAGCTATTTTGACAGCGGACTCGGTCACAACATCGAGCGCACTCGTGCAGTCGTCAAGCACAAGCAGTTCAGGGCCTCTGACCAGAGCCCTCGCAATAGACACCCGCTGCCGCTGCCCTCCTGAGAGCCCAGTGCCTGCTTGCCCTATCTGCCTCTCATATCTGTCGGGCAAGGACTCGATAAATTCAAGCGCCTGAGCATCCTCTGCTGCGCCTCTAATCTCTTCATCAGTAGCATTTGCCCTGCCCCAAAGGATATTGTCGCGAATAGTGCCCGCAAACAGCGTCGGCGACTGAGGAACTATCGAAATCCGCGAGCGCCATTTCCCTTGGTCCAGCGTTGATAGCGGTTCGCCGCTGATTTTAATCTCACCCTCGGTAGGCTCATAATACTTGAGCAAAAGTGCAGCCAACGTAGTTTTTCCGCTGCCGGTCGGGCCTATAATGCCCAAAGTTTCGCCCTTTTCTACAGAAAGGCTGATGTCACTCAGTGCGGGCGGCCCCATGCTGCCGCGGTAGGCGAATGAAACATTGTGCAGCGCAATATGTGCCATATCGTCCACAGTTTCAGACGTACCGGGCGTACGCAATGCAAAATTACCGGCACCGTCCCTTTCCGTATCAAATACCTCCTGCACCCTTCTGTGCGAGGTTTTTACGCGGACAAACATGTTCATGGTCATTGAGATTATGTTGAGGCTGTGCATGATATTTGTCATATAGGTCACAAAAGCCATAACTTGGCCAACCTGCATATCGCCAAAATCGACCCAACCGGCTCCAAGCCACAGGAATGCAGCGATCCCTAAGTTAACAAACAGCGCCGTAAATGGCGACAGCACGACCAAAATCTTGTTTGCGCTCACTGTTGCATCGGCTAGCCCATCATTTGCTTTTTCAAAACGCTTTTCTTCATCCTTGAATCGGCGAAAAGCTTTCACCAGCCTAATCCCAATCAAGTACTCGCGGACTGAAGTGTTCAGCCCGTCGAGGGAGTCCTGCACCTTCGTAAAGCGAGGATATGCCATCTTCATGCAGATAGATACGACTATGACCACTGCGCCTACGATGGGTATAATGACGGGCATTGAGCGCAAATCAAGCGTCGCTGCCATCACGATTGCGCCGATACAGATAAATGGAGCTTTCGCCACGACCCTCATCAGGCCGTTAACGAACCCCTGCAACAGCGTCACATCGTTTGTCTCACGCGTTATGAGCGACCCGCCTTCAAAGCTGTCAATGCCGTATGCCGATAACGAGTGGATTTTCACGAACAAATCGCGCCGCAAATCTGCCGCAAACGCTTGAGACACCTTCGACGCGATGTAGTTTCTAGACAGCGAAAAACACAGCCCTATTCCAGCCACGCCCAGCATTCTCAGACCATACTGCCTGATATGCGGCAAGGAACCCTGCATAACGCCTTCATCAACGAGCTGCGACATGATGCGCGGCTGAAGCAAGTCCATCATAGCTTCCATCAACACGCACGCCACGCCAAGTATAAATAGCGCACCGTATTTATTCCAATATTTTCTGAGAAAATTGCGCCTTCTTCCCGTATCCTCGCCCCTGTCTTCCAAGTTCAACTCCCCCGACGGACTGCAACGCCGCAAACCGCAGAATCAAGCTCAGTGCCCACGTCATTATAAAGCAAAATAGCTTCTGGTACAACAACAACCTACCTTTTCTCCACCTAAATTAGATGAATGGATGAACAAACCGTGAAAACATTTGTGTTAATGCGGTGTAATCGGACTAAACCGACCGAATACTGTTGCGGCGCATGCGATACCAACTTTCATCAAATGTATCTATAATATTCTGAAGCTCATTTAGTATCTTCTCTTTATCCTGCGGCAAGTCACCCACAATCGGGGTACCCATTGTTACATGATTTGCTGCAATACGTGTCCTTATATTAAGGTTTTCTATAAATGTTTTAAACTCCTTAGTACGCTCAAGCTCAGAAGCTTCTTTGAAACTGCCGTTTTGCCTATCATGGTACATTTTTGTGTCGGGAAATAGAGTAAGTGACAGTATCGCCACTATATTCGGCTTTAGTTTGTTGACCAGTTCGGCTGTTGCTAAGGCGTTTTTCTCGCTGTTGCCGCTGCCTGCAAGACCAAGCAGATAGTTGGCGTCATATTTAATTCCGGACTCTTCGAGCTTATGAAGCTGCTCTAATGTATCATTTACATTCGAACCTTTCTCAGTGTTTACCAAAACTTCATCAAGACCGGATTCCATACCAACGTACAGATACTTATAACCAGCTTCCTTTAGATTTTTTAACTGCTGAAGGCTCTTGTCTTTTAGATTAATAACACCCGCCATTGAAGAAATCACTTCAACCTTGGGTAGTAATTCGTGTATTTTAGCCGCTATTGCCATTAGCTCATCATAACTGAGCGCAAACGCATCTCCGCTTAGCAGGTGAATCCGGGTTGCATCCGGTCTTGCATCCCTAACTTCCTCTAAATCCTCAACGATTTGCTCTATGGGCTCAGCTCGAAATGGGAGATCCCTATACCCGTGACAAAAGCGGCATTTGCCATGTGAGCACCCAACTGTAACTTGTAACAGCACGCTGTTAGCTTCTGATGGAGGACGATAAACAGTCCCTGTGTAGTGCATAATTTTAGTACTCCTTTGATTTTGTTATACTCGCAGTCGATTGTATCACAGAATAAAGTTTTGGGGAAGGTCGCCTTTTTAGCGGCTATTTTAGGCTCCTGGTATTCGTCGCAGGCTTTAAGCTCAAATATGATGCAGACGTCCGCCCTATACGCCGATTCGGTGAGGTGGATCAGACCGGCAGATTCCTCCATACAATTAATGACTATTTCTTAGCCGCAAAAGCATCCCGTCAAGCGCAGTTCGCCATGCCTCGATTGCTCTGCCGTCCAACAGTTCGTTCATCGCCTGCTCGTTGTATCCTCCCGGAGTCATCTCGTGAGCCAGCTCAACGAGGTCGCAGCCTGGTATGCTTGCCGCCCTTTCGCATAGCGAGCCAAAAAGCGAGCACAGGAACTTGACAGACACATCGTGCTCGATGCCATTCTCGTCCGAGAACTTCACAATTTCATGCAGGAGCATGTTGTAGGCGCTCATCAGCCCGGTCACGATTTGCAGCGTATACACCTCTTCCTGCCTGTCGGCATAGTAAATATCGCTCACAGGCTCAAACAACTCGCCGACCTCTTTGATTTTGGGATAAACCAGCAGCGGCCCAATCCCGGCAGCGATAAACGGAAGCGGAATGACATGCGCCAGAAGCGCGGTTTCGCCTATCATATCCTTTAAGTCAGGCAGCCTCATTTCTGCAGACATATTAGCCACATAGTGAGTGTTTTTAAAACTCAGCTCTTTGAGCACGCCAAAGTCCTTCTTATGCAGGCATATGAAGACCCAGTCGGACTTGTCTATGACTTCCTGATTTGATGCGCAAACATTAGCCTCCGAAAACGCCGAAGCAAGCGCAGCCGCTTTTTCCGCATTTCTGGGCGAGAGAAAAAACTCATGCCCCGCCTTTTTTTTGCAAAATCCGGTAACAATAGCCGAAGCTATAATCCCGGTTCCAATTATTCCAATCCTCATCTTATTTATCAACAACCCCTAAATCCCCTCTCCGTCAAATCTGTATCATTTCCCAGACCATTTGAACTTATCACAAAATTCATACAAAATCAACAACCTTGCCCATTACTAACCAATGATTTAGTTGACATTTGCATTACAAACGAATATCATTGATGGGAGGTGATGATGACAACATATGAATACTATCAATAACATGCCAAGTGTATTGTCAGCGGCATACAAAAAAGTGGATGATGCCGAATCTTATCGGAGTACCGATGCGCTTTTCTCAGACATACTCAACAACGCAATTGAAAGCCAAGCAGCACAGCCTCCGATGATTGGCATTAGCAGCCTTGGCGAGTTGAGTGCAGTGCCGCCCGGCGGACACGTTTCTCTTGCGCCTATCGGAACCACAGGGATAGAAAACGCCATAATCGCTGCGGCACAGTCCGGTGAAATGGCGGATGCGCAAATTGCCCTTTTTATGATGTTCATGATGATGATGCAGTCCGTCGGCGGTGAAGGTGATGATTTTTCGCCGATGATGCAGATGATGGCGCAAATGATTTCACAGCTCGGCGGGGATGCGTCGTATTTGCACCAAAGCAATATGCCAAGATCGGCGGAACATGAATCCGGCATCAGCCGTTTGGTAGATATTGCCTTGAGTCAGGTTGGGGTTTACGAGCGTGACAGTGATGGCATGCGCGCAAATGGCAACTTCACAAAATTTGGAGAATGGTTTGGATTAGATGGTCACCCTTGGTGTGCAATGTTCGTTTCGTGGGTAGCAAACGAGGCTGGCCTGCTTGGAGATGTCATCCCTAAGCACGCATCAACGACTCTGGGTGCAAATGCTTACATGGAGCGAGGATTATACGAAACACGAAACTCCGGCTATCTCCCGAGGGAAGGCGACACAATCTTTTTTTACAATCCATCAACTGGGCGCTTTAATCATGTCGGGATTGTTGTTGCATTTGACCCTCGAACGCAAAGGGTCTATACAGTTGAGGGTAATACAGACAACGCAGTGCGTATAAGGCACCATGATTTGAGCAGCCCCAGAATACACGGCTTTGGAAGAAATGGCGGCACCGGCGATGGCGTGATCCCCAGAAATTCAACCTCCGGAGCTGGAACAAGCATAGTATAGCAGCCTCCGCACAGCAACCCGACTGTCTCGCCTATGGGGGCATCATAGCCGTTGGAGGTTGCCATCATTGACAAAAAACTGCGATGCCGTATGTGACAGCATCGCAGTTTTTATCTGTGGTTGCGAATCCCGCCGCTGTTCATAATTGCAACTTCAGAAGAACGCCTCTTTGCGGCGCCGCATTATTTGCTCCTTTGCGCCCGCCATAGCAATAGGCAGCCCTATCTCCTAACATTGAAAAAAGTGTCCATGCCAAGGTAAGCTGCAGCTTCGCCCAGCTCGTCTTCAATCCGCAGGAGCTGGTTGTACTTTGCTACCCTGTCGCTCCTTGACGGCGCGCCGGTCTTTATCTGCCCCGCATTGACAGCGACAGAAATATCAGCAATCGTGGTGTCCTCCGTCTCTCCTGAGCGGTGGGAAACAACGGCGGTGTACCCCGCCCTGTTGGCGGTGTGGATAGCATCCAGCGTCTCAGTGAGCGTGCCGATTTGATTGACCTTAATCAAAATCGAATTTGTCACGCCCATATCAATGCCCTTGTTGAGTCTAGCCGTATTGGTGACAAACAAATCGTCTCCCACAAGCTGGATTTTATGCCCAAGCTTCTCCGTCAGAAGCTTCCAGCCATCCCAGTCCTCCTCGGCCATGCCATCCTCAATGGAAATAATCGGGTACTTGCCCACCAGGCCGACCCACATGTCAACCATCTCTTCGGAAGACATGACCGTCCCCTTCTTGGGCAGATGGTACATACCGTCCTCCTCTTTATACCAATCCGTCACAGCCGGATCCATAGCAATCATGAAATCCTCTCCCGGCCTGTACCCGGCTTTTTCGATAGCCTCCATAAGAGCCTTCAGAGCATCCTCATCAGCAGCCAAATCAGGCGCATAGCCGCCCTCGTCCCCCACGCCAGACGGCGGGATGACTTTCTTGAGCACATGGAATACCTCTGCGCTCATCCGCACAGCCTCGCGGAAATTGGGGGCAGACAATGGCATGACCATGAACTCCTGGAAATCAACACTATTTGCAGCATGGGCGCCGCCATTTAGCACATTCATCATTGGCACCGGGAGCACATGCGCCGAAGCCCCGCCGATATATCGGTAAAGCGGAATCCCAAGTGATGCTGCCGAAGCCCTCGCACAGGCAAGCGATGCGCCCAAAATAGCATTTGCACCGAGCCTTGACTTATTTGGCGTGCCATCAAGCTCAATAAGCATCTTATCTATGGCAACCTGGTCTAAAGCATTCTGGCCGGCCAGCGCGTCAGCTATTTCATCGTTTAGGTTCGCCACGGCGTTCAAAACGCCCTTGCCCAAGTATCGGCCATTATCTCCGTCCCGCAACTCGCAAGCTTCAAACTTGCCTGTCGAAGCCCCCGAAGGAACCATAGCGCGCCCAACCGAACCGTCCAAAAGCGTAACATCGCATTCAACAGTGGGGTTTCCCCGGGAGTCAAGCACCTCGCGCCCGGTCACATCAATAATCTCTAGATAACCTTTCATAACAAACTCCTTTTATAAACTCAGAATAACGCATAACGCATTTATTGCATTTTAAAAAACTCGGCTCAAATTTGTGAATAAAGATTTTAAACAGGCTCTGAACCCTGAACCCTCAAACTTTCCCCCGACATTAGCTCCGGTTTTTCCAGGCCCATCAAGTCAAGTACCGTCGGCGCTATATCCGCCAAGCGGCCAGGCTTTAAATCTATATTCTCACCGTAGACTAAAAAAGGCACGGGGTTTGTGCTGTGGGCTGTGTGCCCGCTTACTCCGTCATTTTGCAGCATAATTTCCGCATTGCCATGGTCTGCGGTCACTATTAGGCATCCGCCCACCTGCTCAACCGCATCTCTGACTTTCCCGACACATTCATCGACAACCTCCACTGCCTTGACCGCCGCATTATAGTCGCCTGTATGCCCAACCATGTCGCAGTTGGCAAAATTCACGATGACAAGGTCATGGCGACCACTGGCGATTTCCCTGCAAAGAACATCTGCAACTTCATATGCCGACATCTCTGGCATGAGGTCATAGGTCGGGGGCTCCTTAGGGGACGGTATAAGAATTCTCTCCTCGCCCGGGAAGGTCTGCTCGATTCCGCCGTTGAAAAAGAAGGTCACATGCGCATATTTTTCTGTCTCGGCGATGCGCAGCTGCCTGAGGCCAAGCTTGCTTATGGTTTCGCCTAGGGTTTGCTCCGGAAAATCGGGGGGATAGGCAATAGGAACATTGAGCAGCTTCTCGTCGTATTGGGTCATGCAAATGAAGTTAATTGGAAAATAACCGTTCTTCCTTTCAAACTCATTGAACTCCGGCTCGACGAAAGCGCTTGTAATCTCCCTCGCCCTGTCAGGGCGGAAGTTAAAAAATATTATTGAGTCGCCCTGCTTTATCATGCCGTCCTTATCGCAGACAATGGGCTCTACAAATTCGTCATATACCTTCGCATCATAGGAGCGCTGTATAGCGCTAATGGGGTCTTGCACAAAGTTTCCTTCGCCAAGCACCATCGCATTATATGCCCGTTCGACGCGCTCCCAGCGATTATCGCGGTCCATCGCAAAAAAACGCCCCATCACCGTCGCAACCTTGCCTATGCCCAGCTCACCGCATTTCTCCAATAGAGCTTCAAGCGAAGCCTTCCCAGAATCGGGCGGAACGTCCCTGCCATCCATAAAACAGTGTATAAAGACCTTTGAAGCGCTATTGCGCAGCGCAAGCTCTAAAAGCCCAAAAAGATGCTCGATATGGCTATGGACCCCTCCGGGCGAAAGGAGACCCATCAAATGCAGCGCCCCGCCTGAAGCATTGCAAGTTTCCAAAGCGGAGAGGAAGGCCTTGTTTTCAAAAAATGTACCTGATTTAATATCGTGCGATATTCTCGGCAAGTCCTGATAGACGACTCTGCCCGCACCAATATTGGTGTGGCCGACCTCGCTATTGCCCATCTGTCCATGAGGAAGCCCAACATCCTCGCCGGAAGCCGAAAGCAAGGTGTGCGGGCATTCACCTAAAAGCTCATCAAGTACTGGAGTGTCTGCATTTGCAACAGCATTGGCTGGAGACGGTTTAGCAACCCCATACCCATCCATAATAATCATAACTAATTGTTTTTTCATATCCACCTACTTCTGCTCACTGATTTGCTGCATTTATTATTGCGGCAAATGACTCCGGCCTTAGCGATGCACCACCAATGAGCCCCCCATCTATGTCTGGCTGAGCCAACAGCTCCAATGCGTTTTTCTCATTCATTGAGCCACCATATTGTATTGTGATTACCTTTGCAATTTCGTCGCTGTACAAAGAAGCAAGGATGTTGCGAACCGCCCTGCAAACCTCCTGTGCGTCCTCCGGCGTTGCGGTCTTTCCCGTCCCAATAGCCCAAATCGGCTCATAAGCGATTATAACTTTGCGCACCTCTTCTGCCGCTACCCCATGCAGAGCCATTTTGATCTGCATAGCGACAATATCGCCTGTTACGCCGATTTCACGCTGGCTAAGGCTTTCGCCAACACAGACAATGGGACGGAGCGGTGATTTTAAAGTGGCAAGAACCTTCTGGTTCACGGTGGCGTCCGTTTCGCTATATAGCTCACGCCGTTCGCTATGGCCAATAATGGCATACCCTACTCCAATATCCGCAAGCTGCCCAGCAGAAACCTCCCCGGTATATGCCCCGGACTCATGCTGATTCATATTCTGCGCACCAACACCCACCCCTATGGATTCAAAGGCCTTTACTGCCGCAGGCAAAAGAACAGACGCCGCACAAACTACAACCCCGCACCAATCCCGAAATCCAGGGACAAGTGTGCCAAGCCGTTCTGAAAATGCATTCACCTCAGAAGCAAGCATATTCATCTTCCAATTTCCGGCAATAACCGTCTGCCTAAACTCTCTATTCATACTTAAAACCTCCAAAAACTACGCATCAAGCAAACAAGCTATTCCCGGCAGTACTTTGCCTTCCATGAATTCTAACGAAGCGCCCCCACCTGTTGAGATATGCGTTATCTTATCCTCAAGCCCAAACTTCCGGATCGCAGCAGCAGAGTCGCCGCCGCCAATTATAGAAATCGCACCGGACTGAGCGACGGCGTTAGCTACCGCCTTTGTTCCCTCAGCAAATTTTGGGAACTCAAAAACGCCCATCGGCCCATTCCAAACTATAGTTCCGGCTCCGGTAATCTCACTGACAAACTCCTTAGTCGCCTTTGGGCCTATATCTAGTGCCATCATCCCCACTGGGATTGCATCACTATCTACTGTCTCCGGCTCGACGTCATTTGAAAGCTCAAGCCCGGCGACCGAGTCGCATGGAAGCAAAATCTTTACGCCGCTGCCCTGTGCAGCCTCCAGCATTTTAAGCACATTTTCGATTTCTCCATCTTCACAGAGCGACTTACCGACGCTCCCGCCCTTTGCCTTAAAAAATGTATACGCCATTCCTCCGCCAATAATAATGGAATCAGCGATTTTCACAAGGTTAGCTATAACTCCCAGCTTATCCGAAACTTTGGCGCCGCCAAGTATCGCCACTAACGGCCTCTTTGGAGCGGAAATAGCCCCGCCTATGTTATCCAATTCCTTCTTTAGCAGGAAACCGGAAACGGCAGGCAAGAAATGGGAAACGCCCTCGGTAGAAGCATGGGCACGATGGACGCTGCCAAAGGCATCTGAGACGAACAACTCGGCAAGGCCAGCAAGCTTCCTTGCAAACTCCGGGTCATTTTTCTCTTCTTCCTTGTGAAAACGAGTATTCTCTATAAGCATTATCTCACCGGGCTCAAGAACCTCCGCCAACGCAACGGCATCCACTCCAACCACGTCCTTGGCCATCTTCACAGGCTTACAAAGATGTTTTGACAAGCAGTCAGCTATGGGAGCAAGCGAAAATTCTAGCACAAACTCCCCCTTGGGCCTGCCGAGATGCGAACAAGCAATGACTGCCGCACTTTGCTCCAACAGGTATTTTATGGTAGGCAGTGCCGCAACAATCCGGCCCTCATCGGTAATGCTACCGCTACTCTTGTCAAGTGGGACATTAAAATCACAACGAAGCAAAACCTTCTTGCCGCTGACATCCACGTCCCTGACTGATTTCTTGTTATATGCGGCATTATAGGTACCCATATTCCCCTCCTAAAATAGAAAATATATCATATTCCTCTGCAACTGCTCAGGGGGCAGCCCTAAAAAATGACCACCCCCTTCGCATATCAATTTTTATTAGTCAGCCTGTTCATATGAATCCGGCTCTTCGGGCGAGGTCACAGAAGGCTCTTCCACCGGTGATTCCGTAAATATATCATCCTGCGGTACATACTCCGCCGGCGGCTCGTCAAAAATATCATCCTGCGGTGTATCCAACACCTCTTCATTTGGTGGCGCCCCCGGAGTAGTCTCGCCACTTGGCGTTTCATAGGTACCCTCACCATATTCCGTCTCGGGCGGAACAAGAATCACCCTATTTTGAACGCGATAAGTGCTCCTGCCAATAGACCACCTCTCGATGAGTTCGCCATCCCCATCAAATTTGTTCATAAAAACTTCCACAACAAACCCGGTCGACCCATCCAAATCCACGATTGTCCGCCCCGGCGGCACATCGGGGTCTTCTTTTGTTATAACTTCAAAAGGAGTCGTCTGAAGAATAACAAAATCAGTAGTTATAAAGGTATCATCCACACTGGTTCCCAAGAGCCTTGCAGTTATCTCCCGCCCCTCTACTACGACCTCGACTTTTATTGGGTAGTCGCGGTTGTTCCTAAACCTCAAATCGTGCTGACCCCAGACGATAGTGGCATCGTGCCCGAGCGGAATGTAAGAGACCGTCATACCATGGGGCTGGCGTTCCAAAACCTCAAGGTTTGCCCTCAGCACCGCATAATAGATTGTTGATGAAGTCTGGCAAATCCCGCCGCCAAGAACATCTACCAGCCTGCCGCTGACAAATCCGCCGGCTTCCCGGAATCCCCTTTCCCGAGTTCTGCGCCCCACTATCTGATTAAACGAAAACACATCCCCGGGGTTAAGCTTGGTCTCATGGATAAACTCAGCCGAAACCACAATGTTATTCAGTCTGTTTGCATTCCCCGCAATCCTCGTCATCCTTTCGCCAAGGACATCGCGGAAAAGCATGCTATTGAGCTCCTCTGTCGTAAGCTCCGGTTCCGTAACAACCAGAGGTATGACGACAACCTCTCCACGTCTGGCATTATCCAGCATAGCCTTCGCAGCCTCCATATCAAAAGATACACCGTAGGAGCTTTCCGTTGCGCTGAATGTCTCGCGGTCGTAAACGGCAGAAACAGGTTCCACGCTAATCATGTCATATAACAACTGCAAGTCAATGCTGTAAATATCGCCTTCGGCTGGGTAGTATGTAACGGTCAAGTGCGCCTGTTCTTCCAAAGCTCTGAACAAAGTCTCTACGGTGAGCGCCAAAACACTTGCCGCAGCGGCAGGCATTATCCCCATACCCACTTCAATTATAATGCTGTCGTCACCAATAGTGTACGCAGCATCAATCAGCGCAAGATTGAACTCCCTCGTGTGCTCGGCTACGATTTCCCGAACCAGCCCATCATCAAACCCGGATCTACTCACATCCCGCAAATCCGTCCGCTCTATATGCGAGCGCACAAATCTAATGTCATTTTCCAGGAAAGACGAGCCATTCCTGCCAACTGAAAACGCCGCCTCGGCAGCTTCCTTTGCGTTAAATGCAAAGCCCACATCATTACCGGTGATTGTGAAACTCTCATCGTTCGGAAACCTTACGGTGGCCGAAACATTATCCGCATTATTCTCAAACCCCGCGGCTATCAGGGCGTTAACGGCCTCGTCCATCGTCATGCCGGAAAGATCGATGCCATCGGCCCAAACATTGGGGAAAACAGTGTCCAAGTTCCTAACATAAAAGCCCAGTGCAAAGACAAGCGAAGCGATGCCCACCACAATTATCAAAATAATAATTAAAGCAGTTTTTGCAGCAGTCCTGCGCCTGCGCACATTAGGCACCTTCTGTGCCTTTTGCACGCTTTGAGCCTTCGGAGCCCTATATTCCTTCTGACTTTTTCCCTTGGAGCTAACCAGTTTGATATTTCCCACATTCATCTCCTATTGCATCGAACAAATACTTCTACAATTAAACAATACACCACACCAAAAATCGCCTGCATCATGTTACAAGCATACTGCGCCTTTGCATACACTTTGTATCATAACCAAAGTTTGCGTCAAATATTAAGTAGGCTCTTGGCTTCCAACCAACCTTCGACCTCCAAATAAACCTTGCGTCAGCGGTCGTTTGTTAAACAGCGTCATTTGCGAATCTTCCTCCGCACTCTCGGTTTGCCAAGGCTTGCTTATTTGAGTCCTTTGCCTTGTCTGAGCATCCAGCAGCTCCCCTATGAGAGAGTTGGAGAGCATAAACCCCGTCGGAGTAAATCTCCAGCGGCCATCTTTGAATAGCGCCCACCCCTCTTCTTCGTACTTTCGCAGCAGTTCAAGCACATAATCCATCTTCAGTCTGTAGATGTCGTAGTATTCCTCCTCTGAAATCCCATGGGTAGTCCTGAGGCGGAACATCAAATACTCGCCTGCATTTTCAAAGTCTGACATCTTCTCGCTATATTCAACGACAACCTGCCCCTGCGAAACTCGTTCAATATACTTCTCCACATCTTCAATAAAGCTATACCTGCATTTTCCAATGTAAGAGTGTGCAGCCGCCCCAAAACCGATATATTCTTCACCAAGCCAATATTTTAGATTATGTTTCGACTCATACCCTCTGCGAGAGAAGTTCGAAATCTCATACTGCCTATACCCGAATCTGGCGAGCATTTCAACCGCATAGAGGTACATATCCGCTTGGACATCATCATCCGGCAAAAAAGGCGAATCCTTAAAAACGTAAAGCTGTGTCCCCTCTTCAATTTTTAGCCCATAGCAGGAAATGTGTTCCGCTTTTAGGGAGGCAGTTTTCGCAATCGTTTCGGCCCAGCTGTCCTTGTCCTGCGAGGGCAACCCATAAATTATGTCGACACTGATGTTTTCAAACCCTGCCTGCCTTGCAAAGCTAACGGTTTCCTCTGCATCTGCAAAGGTGTGCGTCCTGCCTAAATTCTTTAGCATGCCGTCATTGGCGCACTGCACACCGATTGACAATCTGTTAAAACCTGCCCGCCTGAGCTTAACTAACTCTTCCTTCGTTATGCCCCCAGGGTTTATTTCCACCGTTACCTCAGAGTCGAGAAGCACATGACCATTTTTTTTCAGCGCATTGAGTATGCTGACAAGGCGGCCTGTGCCAAAATGGCCGGGGGTCCCCCCTCCAAAATATACCGTGTCAATCAGAACGCCGTCAAGCTGCGACGAATATTCCTCAATGTGGCTAATCACAGCATCGCAATACGGCGTCATCAACTTATCGCTGCCAATAAGCGAATAAAAATTGCAATATGCGCATTTGCTTGCACAAAATGGTATGTGAATATATATGCCTACACGTTTGTCCATAAAAACGCTCCGCTATCCCCCGGAAATCCTAGTTTCAGCCCTTGCCTGTGCGCCACGGTGCAACATTCACTTTCAGATTCATATTATCAGCTATCCGTCGCCAATACAACCCATTTTTCATTAATTATTTTGGAATATCGAACCCTTTTCGTTTGATTTTTAGACGGAAAGGGATTATACTTGTCCCATAGGAATTACAATCAATTTGTTACGGAGGAATTCTCATGAGTTTGAAAATCGGAATCACAGGATTTGGAAGGATTGGAAGGCTGGTATTTCGCGCAGCTATTGAGCGCGGGCTCGAGGTAAAGGCGATAAACGACTTAATGGAACCGGATTACATCGCATACATGCTCAAATACGACTCGATTCACGGCAGGTTTCACCACGACGTCTCACATACGGACAAAAGCCTGGTCGTTGACGGCAAGGAAATTGCCATATTTTCGGAAACAAACCCTGAAGCGATTCCATGGAAAGACAGCGGCGTAGACTACCTCATAGACGGCACCGGGGTGTTTACGACAATGCCAAAAGCCTCAGCGCACCTAAAGACAGGCGTAAAAAAAGTTATTCTGACCTCACCATCGTCTGATATACCCATGTTCGTGATGGGCGTGAACGAGAGCAAATACGAAAGCTCTCAAAACATAGTGTCAAACGCATCCTGCACCACAAACTGCCTGGCGCCGCTGGCGAAGGTCCTCAACGACAAATGGGGCATAGACAGCGGCCTTATGACCACTGTACACGCAACAACAGCCACGCAGAAGACAGTCGACGGCATCTCTAAAAAGGACTGGAGGGGCGGCAGGGCCGCATCGGCCAACATTATCCCATCCTCGACGGGAGCAGCAGCCGCAGTAGGCAAAGTAATACCAGAGCTCAATGGCAAACTGACGGGAATGTCCATGCGAGTTCCGACAATCAACGTCTCAGTCGTAGACCTCACCGTAAATCTCAAAAAGCCCGCAAAGTACGAAGAAGTCTGCGCCGAAATGAAAAGGGCTTCCGAAAACGAGCTAAAAGGCATCTTGGCATACACAGAGGAAGCAGTAGTCTCCTCCGATTTCAATGGGGATCCGCACACCTGCATCTTCGACGCCAAGGCAGGCATCCAGCTCACCGATACATTCGTAAAAGTCGTAGCATGGTACGACAACGAGTGGGCATACTCAAACAAGGTCCTAGACCTGACCGAGTACATGTACAAAATGGACGACGCCTAATCCTTCCCTCGCAAGTATTCGTCCAGCTCCATTTCGTCTTCTATTTCCAAATCGCGCTCACCCGCCAGCGACTCTAGATGATGCGTCAACTCATGTGTGAGCACGTCCCTGAGGTGCTTCCGCATTTCCTTTCGACTAGACCTGCCGTAAACGGCGCAAATCGAACCATAGTAAATGACGATGTACCTTCCCATCTGGTCGCGGCGGTACTCACCGAGAGTGTACAGCCCACCATCAGGGTCGGCGTCGCTCAGCAGCGTGTCCGGCAGCAAACTCACCCCGCCGTTGAGTTCTTGGAACACTTCGTCGGGGAGTTCTGCCGCTATTTCATCGAGCATAGCAGTTACCTCATCAATCGGAATCAACCTGTCACATCCTTTTTTGTATTATTTGTATTGGGAGAGAAAAAAATAATGAGAAAAACAAAAATTGTTGCAACTGTGGGCCCGGCAACCGACCGTCCGGGGGTGCTTCGCTCCCTGATTGAGGCGGGGCTTGATGTCGCTCGTTTCAATTTTTCGCATGGCAGCCACGAAGAGCATAAAAGCAGGGTGGACAGCTTGCGTAAGCTTTGCAGCGAAACAGGAAAAACTGTAGCGCTTCTTGCGGATACAAAAGGCCCGGAAATCAGGCTAGGCACATTTAAGGACGGCCTGGTCGAGCTTGTTGCAGGCGACGTTTTTACGCTTACATCGGCAGATATAGTCGGCGACGCATCAAGGGTGAGCATGACGTATGCCTCACTGCCTCGCGAAGTTTCCCAAGGCACGCGGATTCTGCTTGACGATGGGCTAATCGAACTCACCGTTGAATCCGTATCTTCCGGCACAGATGTCGTTACCCGCATAGTCGTCGGTGGCCCGATTTCTGACAGGAAGGGCGTGAATGTGCCCGGCATAAGTCTCGACATCCCATATATCAATGCAAAAGACCGTATGGATTTGCGATTTTTCGTCGAAAACGAATTTGACATGATTGCCGCTTCCTTTGTGCGCTCTGCAAACGATATAAAAGTAATGAGGGAAGAACTCCATAGGTTGGATTCCGGCAATAAAATCAAAATCATTGCAAAAATAGAAAACTCTGAAGGTGTCATAAACGCCGACTCTATCTTGTCCGAGTGTGACGGACTTATGGTGGCGCGCGGGGATTTGGGCGTGGAAGTGGCCTATGAAGAGCTTCCCATAATCCAAAAAGACCTTATACAAAGGGCTGTTAGCCAAGGCAAGCCGTGCATTACAGCAACCCAGATGCTCGAATCGATGACCACTAATCCCAAACCTACGCGCGCCGAGACCTCGGACGTCGCCAATGCGATTTACGATGGGACAAGCGCAATCATGCTCTCAGGCGAAACCGCTGCGGGCAAATACCCGCTCCAAGCGTTCACCACCATGTCAAAAATAGCGGAACGAATAGAGAGGGACATAGATTATAGGCAGCGATTCTTTGCGCAGGGCTATAAGTCAGAGACTTCAATAACAAACGCTATTTCCCGCGCAACAGTCACGACATCGCATGATTTGTGCACTCGGGCCATTCTGACCGTATCCATTTCCGGAACTACAGCACAAAATGTTGCGAAATTCCGCCCATCATGCCCGATTATCGCTTGCACCCCGGATCCAGTAGTCCAGCGCCAGCTCAAGCTGATTTGGGGAGTCTTTCCGATTCTCACAGGGAAGGAAACCGATTCAGCCACGCTATTTAATCAGTCGGTCCAAGCTGCGCTTGATGCCGGATACGTTGAAAAAGGCGACCTTGTCGTGCTCACTGCAGGCATTCCGGTCGGTCATTCCGGCACGACAAACATGATAACAGTACAGGTCGTAGGGTCAACAATACAAATCTCCTGAACAGCCACCCTTACCCTTTGTAAAGCGCAAACCGAACCTGTAGCCTCACGCCTCCTCCAACACGGTTTGATGCGGAAATATTCCCGCCGAATTCGCGCACGGTATCACACACGATAGCCAGCCCCAACCCGCTGCCGCCGGCCTCTCGCGAGCGAGCCTTGTCCACCCTATAAAACCTCTCAAAAACATGGGGCAAATCCTCCTCCGGAATTCCAACCCCCCTATCGTCCACAGTAAACACGACAGAACCATCTTCAATCCTGAGCCTGACGGCAACGCTTCCGTCAGGCTTGTTATATTTAATCGCATTTTCGATGAGGTTGTACCCTACCTGGTGCATGGCATCATCTGTCGCCAAAACAAAGCAATTGTCACTTAAGTCAACTGTCAAAGTCAGGCCTCGGCTCTCCGCCAGCGGCCTTAGCATCCTAAGCGTAGCCTCAACGACCTCCCGCATATCCACTTTAATCCGTTCGTCCACAATCTGGCTATCGAGCCTCGTCAGGGTCATAAGCTTTCCGGTGGTGCGGGACAGGCGTTCAGCTTCCATGCCAATGTCGCCGATAAATTCTTTGACCGTTTCCCGTTCGATATCCTCATTTTGAAGTATGCTGTCGCTAAGGAGCCTTATGGAGGCAAGCGGTGTTTTAAGCTCATGCGACGCATCGGCGACGAACCTGCGCCTAGCCTCGTCCGTCTCTCGGAGCCTGTCGGTAAGGCTGTTAAATTCGTCCCCAAGCAAAGCCATCTCGTCGCCGCCGCTAATCTCTATGCGATAACTATACTGCCCCTCTCGGACAGATTTTATCGCTTGCAAAATAAGTTTGACGCGGCGCATCAAAGACCAAACTATCAGCGCCACGGCAACAATTGAAAAAATCGCAACCCCAATAGAGATGTTCCGAAGGGTATCCTGCATTTCAATCAGCACGGAGCCCTGCTCAGCATCCTCATCATGAACATAAACTGTACCTATTGCCATCCCCCGGCTTATGATAGGTGTGAAGGCGCTCACAAAAAACGTGCCTTCGTCAAAGCGGCGGTGAAATACATCAAAGCCCTCAGCAGCTCTTTCCATGCTGTCGACAGGAAACCCCGGAAGTTCGGACCTTCCTGCCGGGTCATACAAGACCATACCGTCGCCGTCGGTAATAACGACGTAAGTGACACCGGCAACGTCAAGCTGCGCCATGACAGCCATCACTCTGTCCTTTTCATCGATGGTAAAAACATCAAAGGTTTCCTCCAGGTGAGAAGCAATAAACTGCGCCTGCCCCTGAATGAAGAGCTGCTTCGATGAAAAAATCATGTCGCGCGTCTCCGTCAAAAAAAAAGTGTTCATAAGCGCAAGGACAATTGCGATAACCAAAAAATACGTAAGCGCAAATTTTGTCCTTATTTTGCTGAAAAACCTTAACTTCCTTACATCATCCTTTGACATAATAACCGATTCCCCACTTTGTCATTATGTACTCAGGCTCTGCGGGATTTTCCTCGAGTTTCTCGCGCAGTCGGCGGATATGCACATCGACAGTCCTTATATCGCCCTGATACTCGTAACCCCAAACAATGTTGAGCAGGGTCTCCCTGCCATACACCCTCCCTGGATTCTTGGCCAAAAGCTCGAAAACGTCAAATTCCTTAACCGTCAGCTCAACGGGCTGATCGCTTTTTTTAGCAATCCTTTTTTCTGTATCAAGCATAATGTGCCCAACAGTTATGACAGCGCCGACAACATTGCTAACCAGCGCAGAACGCCTAAGCAACGCCCGCACCCTGGCCTTCAGCTCCAAAATATTAAACGGCTTAGTGATATAGTCGTCCGCACCATACTCAAAACCAATGACCTTGTCCATATCCTCGCTGCGTGCCGTCAGCATGATTATCGGAACTGTGGAAAACTCGCGTATGCGCATGCACGCCTCCAAGCCATCAAGCTCAGGCATCATCACATCGAGTATAATCAAATCATAGTCGCCGCCCCTGGCAAGCTCGACCGCCTCCGAGCCATCAAAGGCCGCATCCACGTGATACCCTTCATTTTCCAGATTAAATTTTATCCCCTTGACAAGCAGTTTCTCATCGTCAACAACCAAAATTCTCATTTGACCCCCCTGTCAGCTGCCTACGGTAATCCTGTCCATAATTGCCTCGAACCTTCTTTCACCTATTCCAGAAATGTTGCGCAACTCCTCAATGCTCCTAAAAAAACCATGCCTGTTCCGATAATCGATTATTCGCTCTGATAGCGAGCTGCCAATTCCGGGCAAATCCATCAGCTCCGACCTTGACGCTGTATTTATATTTATTCGCCCATCACCAACAACCACAGGCGGAACAGTCACCGCCTGCTCTGTAGGCGGCAAGGCGGCGTGCGGCTGCCCCACATTTTCCGCCTCAGGTTCTTGAACGCTTGGCGCTGGCCCCGGCTGAGCGGGCGCAGGGGTAAGCACCGGGACAAATGGGACTATGTCGCCTTGGTGCAATACCGATGGGGATATGCTTACCGTACCGCTGGTGCGGCCTGCAAAGTATCCTCCAATAAAACAAGCGAAAGCAAGTGTCAGCCCAATAATAATGAGTTCAAGTTTTCTAAGCCTCATATTTACCCCACCTTTAACATCACAAAACCGCATGTCTATTCAAACTGTGAAAGCTATTAAATTTGGGGTAAAAAAGTTTTAAAACTTCTACATTTTGTGATGAATCTGCTTTTTTCCCTTTTGATTATACCACATCTACAAAAGAATTTCCATAAAAAAGTGTTGGTTTCATTTACTTTTTTTGATATAATACCATAAGTCAGGGGGCATCGTAGAAATTGCCTTGTTTTGGTGTTTACAGTGCTGCTATGTGGAGGTTTACAATGCTTAAGAAAACAGTTGCGACGCTTCTCATGATATTGCTCATTTTGACACCTGTTATGCTGCTCATTGGGTACCTGCCGGCAAGCGCATCAACACAATTTAGAGATTTAATCGCTGAAGCGGCAATTTTGGCAGACGTAGATTCAGGCGAAATACTCTTTCAGCACAATATTGGGGTTCGCCACCCAGCTGATGCGCTCGCAAGAATCATGACACTCCTGCTTGCCGTCGAGTCAATCGCAGGCGGCTACGCTTATGAGGACGATCCAATAGAAATGACTGAAACCGCATGGGAAGGGATTACCGCAAGAAACACCACGCTAAACATTCGCCAAGGCGAAATCATGCCACTGCTGGATTTGATGTACGCAGCCTTCGTTGGAGCCGCAGCAGAAGCAAACAACATGCTCGCCGAGCACATTGCCGGCAGTGTGGATGCATTCGTAATGATGATGAATGCACGCGCCGCCGAATTAGGTGCCGAAAACACTAATTTCACCAACGCTCATGGGTTATTTAATGAACGCCAGTTCACTACGGCATATGACCAGTTTGTTATTTTCCGCGAAGCCACCTCAAGCGAGCTGTTTCTTGAAGTGGCAGGCGTGTTCAGGCACAATATAGAAGCGACAAACGCTTCAGACGCCCGCAGGCTTACAAGCAGCAACTCACTACTCAACCAAAGCGGCAGATATTTCTTCAGGCACAACAAAGCGGGCATAGCAAGCATAACCTTTGAGGGCGGCCATTCGTATGTAGGCGTTTCGGAATCAGAGGGGCTATCGCTAATAGCAGTCATATTGGGCTCGGACGAAATCATGCTTGAGGATGAATCCTTTGACATGCGAAACCTAACTGAAGCCAGAAGGCTTTTTGAATGGGGTTATGCACAGTTCGGGTGGCGCACAATACTCTCAACCACCTCCCTAGTGTCCAGGGCGCCGATAACACATGGCGCAGGTGCAGACTACGTCCTCTTGCGCCCGGAGTCTGAAATAAGGCTGCTGCTCAATAACGACATCCCCCTAGAAGACTTTGTCAGGCACATAAGGATTTTTTCCGTTGAAAACGACGAGCCGCTTGTTGCACCCATTGTAGCCGGTGACATATTAGGCGAGATAACGATAATCAGGGCCGGCGTTGAATTTGGCCCTATCCAACTGCTTGCGCACACAAACGTTGACCTCCACAGCTTCGAGTTTATGCGTCGCCAAGTCGCAGATGTATTGTCAAGTCAGGCGGCGCAGTATGTTATATGGGGACTCGTCATTTTGGTCTTAGCTTACATTGCGCTAATTGTCAGATATAACATCAATCGGCGAAAGCGCCTTGCCAGAATTGCAGATGCCAAGCAAAAGCTCGCCGAAGAGCGTCAACAAGCGCTTCAAGCCGAATACGAAGAACGCCAAGCATACTATGACGCAAGGAATGTTTCCGGGACTAGCGCAAACACCCAGCAAGGAATGGCTTTGCGCCAAAATCCGCGCCCGCCCCAGCGCCAAGACCCTCGCAGAGGTGGCCGATAGGCCGATAACTGCTCACTTAATTACCGGCGTCCTTCGCCATTCGCTTCCACCTATGCGGCTCTGTGCATCTTTAAATCCAAGTACATAAAAATCCGTTGCAGCTGCCTCCTTGTTGAACATCTCCAGCGCATGCCCGGGCAGCTTATGCGCTGATGCCGGTTTTGTGATTATTGGCAGTTGCGCTTTTTTGCGCGCTAAATTCAGCAAAGCCCTCCCATTGTCGTTCACGGCAAGCACCCTGATATATGGAGGCGGTCGGGCGGCATCCTCAGACGTTATCCCCAAGGATGCGCACATCAGCATCCTGCGTATCCTAGACATAGCATATCGCTTAGTCTTAATCTTCCCAAGCAACGCCTCGACAGTCGGCTCTGACGCAGCGAATTTGGCAAATCGCCTGTCCAGCCCCTCAGTTGCATCAGGCACCGACGAAAAATCCTTCATGCAGCGCAGGCGCGACATCATAGCAAGCTCAAGCCGACTAAACGATACCGGCCCTCTCCCTAAGCGCAGCTCTTCCATGCAAATTTGTGCTGACGCACAAGGCATGGACTCCCAAGGCTCATCCCCGCAAAGCAGCATTTTCCTCAGCCTTGACGCAGAACACCCAACATCGCCATCATGCTTCCCCCCCGTCCGCACCACCGTTAAGGGTCTAAGCGGTGAATTGCACGCCTTGACGGCCTTGAGGTACTCAATTCCCAGGAGATTGTTTGGCGACCTAAACACATCCGACACAGAGCCCATCACAGCGTCAGCTGCCTTCTGCTGCGCTAACGCATAAGGCAGCCCTTTTCCGAGCCAATGTACAACAAGCGCATCCGCCTCATCGGAACCAATTGCCTCCGCCGCATAGATAAGCGGCTTAATATCTCCGGTTTCGCTGCCGAATGAGATTACATCACAGACGCCCAGGCTATCCAAAATGTGCACCCCTGCCCTAGCGAAGCCCTTAGCGGAGGATAAGGCATATGGCGTCGGAAGCTCAACAACCAAATCTGCACCGCAACGCACAGCCGCTGCCGCCCTTGCATGCTTGCAAAACACAGCAGGCTCGCCGCGCTGAACAAAATTGCCGCTCATGACGCAAACTATTTTGCAATCCCCGCCGACTAGGCTCCGTGTCTTTTCAAAATGCCCCAAATGCCCCAAATGAAATGGGTTATACTCACAAATTATTCCGGCAACCATAAGCATCTTTTCCCTATTCTCACAGAAATTTGCCACAGAAAAACAAAAGCATTGAAAAACGCACGAGAATGAATTAAAATAGGCAACGTATTGTAAGTGCATTTTATTCCATAAACAAATTTTTTTCAAGAGGTATGTCAAATGAACGTATTAGTTATCAACGCTGGAAGTTCCTCGCTGAAGTATCAGCTCTTCAACATGGAAACGGAAGCTATCCTTGCAAAGGGCATGTGCGACCGTATAGGAATCGACGGCCATTTAAAACACAAACCGGAATCAAACGGCAAGCCAGTCTTCAACGAAAGCATTCCGCTGCCATCTCACGCAGAGGCCATTACCGTAGTGATTGAAAAACTGACAAGCAAAGATTATGGAGTAATTTCCGACCTGTCGGAGATTAATGCCGTTGGCCACAGGGTGGTCAACGGAGGCAGGAAATTTTCTGAAAGCGTACTGGTAAACCAAGATGTAGTGGACGCCATAGAAGCGTGTGCGCGCTTGGCGCCATTGCATAACCCTGCAAACTTAATGGGCATAAACGCCTGCCAAAAGTTAATGCCTGGTGTGCCTCAGGTCGCCGTTTTCGACACGGCATTTCACCACACTATCCCAGATTTTGCCTATGTCTACCCCATACCTTACAAATACTTCAAAGAACACGACATACGCCGCTACGGTTTTCACGGCACTTCTCACCGCTACGTCTCGGCTCAAGCAATAGACTATATGGGCGGCAAAGTTGAAGGCTCAAAAATCATTTCCTGCCATCTCGGCAACGGCGCTTCGCTTGCCGCAATAAAAGACGGCAAGAGCTTGGATACCACAATGGGCGTAACCCCGCTAGAGGGCGTGCCGATGGGTACAAGGAGCGGAAGCATAGACCCTGCGCTAGTTGACATCATCTCTTCGCTTGAAGGCAACATAGACCTGAAAGAGACAATGGATATCCTCAACAAAAAATCAGGCGTGCTGGGCGTGTCATGCTTCTCCTCAGACTTTCGCGACGTAGAGACCGCCGCCGGGTATGATATTGAAACCGGGCATAAAATGGAGGACAAACCAGTAAACGAGCTCTGCAAGCTCGCTTTAGACATATTCTGCTATCAAGTGGCAAAATTCATCGGCTCTTACATCGTGACAATGGGCGGGGTCGACGCCATAATATTCACAGCAGGCGTGGGCGAAAACTCACCATACGCCCGCTTTGGCATCATAGAAAGGTTAAACGGCATTGGGATAAGCATGGAAGAGCCAAAAAACCGCTTCAGGGGCCTTGGCAAATTCGTGGATATCACAGGAAAAGACTCAATGGCAAAGGTATTGGTAATACCAACAGACGAGGAGCTGGTAATAGCTAGGGATACGCTAAAAATAGTGAAGTAACACAATTTTTTCTTGACTCCCACCCCTAACAATGTTAAAATATTCGAGCCGCTTTGAATGGGTTTCTAAAAAGCGGGTGGGACATCCCACTCCACCCACAAGAGCGAGTCTCTACTAAACTGAGGTGAATAAATTGACGCATGCCATTATCGAAACAGGCGGTAAGCAGTACAGGGTCAAAGAAGGCGACGAGCTCTTCATTGAAAAACTCGATGCCGAAGCCGAGGACAAAGTGACTTTTGACAAAGTCCTTGCCGTCCTTGACTCAGACAAGGATTCAAAAGTAGGCGCACCATACCTCGAAGGTGCGACAGTCAGCGCAAAAGTGGTAAAAAACGGCAAATCCAAGAAGATTATTGTCTTTAAAATGCGCCCGAAAAAAGGCTACCGCAGGAAACAAGGCCACAGGCAACCATATACAAAAGTACAAATCGAAAAGATTGTCATATAACAATCGTATAGCAGTGAGGTAACAGAAATGGCACATAAAAAAGGTGTAGGTTCAACGAAAAACGGCCGCGACAGCAAGTCTAAGCGCCTTGGCCCCAAGCGCGCAGACGGTCAGTTCGTCCTGGCTGGAAACATACTCGTCCGCCAGCGCGGAACAAAAATCCACCCCGGCAAAAACGTAGGGCTAGGCAACGACTATACCCTGTTTGCACTTAAAGATGGCAGGGTCAAATACGAGCCAATGGGTCGCGACCGCAAATGCGTGTCCGTCTACGAGGAAGTTGCGCAATAACGCAAGAACCTTTCCAAAACAAAAAAACGTCCGGAGCGGCCCATTGCTGGATACTCCGGATGTATTTTTTTGCATTTTTTTTGCTTTCGCTTTTTCGCTAATTTTCGTTAAATCACAAGCCCCTAACCTCTACTCTTCAAAATCCGAATTAATCAAATCACACAAAGTATCGACAGCCTGCACCTCGTCTTGGCCGTCAGCTATTATGTTAATCGTCGCACCTTGAGCGACACCAAGAGACAGAACACCCAAAAGGCTTTTCGCATTGACCCTGCGCTCGTCTTTCTCAATCCAAATGCTGCTCCGGAACTCGTTAGCCCTCTGAATAAGAAACGTAGCCGGTCTTGCATGAAGCCCTACCTGCTTCATGATAGTCGCCTTCTTTTCGTACATACATTTTCCTCCACATTATCTGCGCTTTCATAATTTTCTATACTACAACTTTACCAAATACTAGCCGCAACGTCAACATAAATTTCTAGTTTCTAATCACTAAAACTCAACAATAGTAACCCCATCCTCGCCTTCGCCATAGAGCCCCAGTCTGAATGACTTTATCCCCCGCTGCTCCCGCTTCAAACTCTGATGCACGGCGCGTCGCAAAGCTCCGGTTCCTTTACCGTGGATTACAGTCACAGAGCTGAGCTTCGCCATGCGCGCACTATCCAAAAAACGCTCTAAAATGGGAATAGCCTCATCTGTCAGCATCCCGCGTAAATCCAGCTCCGGCTTTGCCGTCAGCTCCCTGAGCTTCGCATTCGACTTTGCCAGCTGCTTCTTGACCTCGGGCTGCTGATCTGCCGGAACCAGGGCTACCTCGTCCTTATGCGCAGTTATCTTCATAATACCTGCCTGAAGCGACAGAACGCCCTCGGAGCTTATCGAGATGACGTCGGCAAACGTCCCCAGGCTACGCAAACGAACTTTGTCCCCCGGAACAAGCTTGCGCTGAGGCACGACCTGCTCATCCGCCGGATCATCGCCCCCCAAACTATGTGCCGCCTCGTTTAACCTACGGAAAACCTCCGACTTCTCATCATTTAGTTCCTGCAAGCTGGCATTGCTCGCAGCCTTTCGGCGAAGAGCCTGCAGCTCAGCCATGACCGACTCCGCCTCCGCCCTTGCGCTATCCAGAATCTTTGCTGCCTCACGCTTTGCGATATCAGCAGCCCTGCCCTTCTCTTTGTCAAGCTTGTCCTTGTATACCTCGGCCTGCTTGCGGTCCTCCTGCGCATCTCGGAGAAGCCTCCTCGCCTCGCCTCGCTCTGCCTCCAACGTCACCCTGGCGCTCTCAAGGCTGGCAAGCGCATCCTCAAATGCGGCATTTTCCGTATTCACGCGGCCTCTTGCATCTTCAATGACCTTCTCAGGCAACCCCAGCCGCTGTGAAATAGCAAAAGCGTTGGACTTGCCGGGGATGCCAATTATGAGCCTATAGGTCGGCCTGAGCGTTTCAACATCAAACTCGCAAGAAGCATTGGCGACGCCGGCAGAATTTACCGCATAGGTTTTCAGCTCCGCATAATGCGTCGTCGCACCAATCAGCGCCCCCCTGCTCCTCGCATGCTCGATGATAGCTATCGCAAGTGCGGCACCCTCTATTGGGTCTGTTCCGGCGCCCAGCTCGTCAAACAGCAACAGCGAACCGGACAAGCTCTCGTCCAGAATTCCGACTATATTAGTCATATGAGAAGAAAAAGTGGATAGTGACTGCTCAATCGACTGCTCATCGCCTATATCCGCCAAAATAGACTCAAAAACAGGCACAACGCTGCCATCCTTGACAGGGATATGCAAGCCGCACTGAACCATTGCGCACAGCAGCCCCAAAGTCTTTAGAGTGACTGTCTTGCCCCCGGTGTTCGGCCCCGTAATCACTAGAGTATCAAACTCGCTGCCCAGCCAAACGTCAATAGGAACCGCATTGCCCTTAGGCAGCAATGGATGCCTTGCTCCGCTGAGCTTGATTCGCTTTTCCTCCGTCAGCTCTGGCTCGGCGGCACCTAGCTTGTACGATAACTTTGCCTTCGCAAAAATCAGGTCAAGCATAACAAGCACTTCGAAATCCCCGGCAATTTCCTCTGAGTGCTCTGCCACATCAGCGCTTAGCTCAGCAAGGATGCGTTCTATCTCCTGCTTCTCTTTTGCAGCCAGCTCCCTAAGCTCATTATTAATCTGGACGACCGCCATAGGCTCAATAAACTGTGTAGCCCCGGAAGAAGAGACGTCGTGAACAAGCCCCGGAACCGCATTTTTCTGGTCGGACTTGACCGGAACGACATACCTGCCATTCTTCATCGTGATAATCGGCTCTTGAAGCGCCTTGGAATAAGTTGGGGATGTAATGATTTTGTTGAGCGTCTGCCGCACTTTGTCGGCGGCAAGCCTCGTATGTCGCCTTATGTCGGCCAGCTCTCGGCTGGCATTGTCCGCAATTTCCTCCTCAGCAACTATTGCCGATGATATTTTGTTTTCCAAGTATTTATTCGAGTATAGCGAAGAAAACAGATAGTCAATGGCTGTCCTCTCGGCGTCCCTGTCCCCTGATGAATACGAAATTGAGGCCTGCGAAGCACGGAGGAGCGATGCAATATCCAAAAGCTCCCTCGTGTTCAGAGCCCCGCCCATGCCGGCACGCCTGAGCGACCCGCGGACGTCCTTGACGCCGGAAAAAGGCGGTGCGCTTTTCAGTGTCATCATATTTGCGGCGGCGCTGGTCTCGGCGAGCAGTTCCGCTACCATGCTGTAGTCAGCGGAAGGCAGCAACTGCCCTGCGCTTAGCTTCGCAGCCTCGCTCACTGCCTCCCCCGCCAGCATTTCAAGTATTGCGGGCAATTCGAGCACTTTTAGTGATTTTTCATATAATGTCATAACTGTATCCCTTTATAGTAATCGAGCGTACGAAAACCCCTGTCCAAATGCGCAAGCAAATACCCCTCGGCAGCGTCGGCAAGCTCCCGTTGCGACGGCGGCCCAAGCGAATACGAAAAAAGCTTTTTCGCCTCCACTCCGATGATATGCCTCATTGCCTCAATCGCACCGATACCAAGCGAAACGCCGCCGAATCCACTGCCGCCGCACCCAGCGCAGCTGAGTGTGCCCCCCGCAATGTCCAGAAATGCGCGCCCGGAGATTCCTCCCCCGCAAATAAAACAAGACTCAACAAGCGGCGCAAACCCGGAAATCGCCATCAGCCGCAACTCAAACGCAGGCTTTACAAACTCAGGCGTTTTTAAGCCCTCACTGAGCGCATAAAGCGCATTGAGGCAGAGTGGCAAAAGTTCAGGGTTTGGACTGTCCTCATCGGCTACCGCCTCTGTGAGTTCGGCAAAATATGCACCGAGGGCCAGCAAGGATATATCGGAACGCAAACCAATAAACTGTTCGACGCTCCGGGCCTCCGTCAGCGTCCAACGATCCCGGCGCGAATAAAGCGTCATTTCAGAAAACGCCAAAAGCTGCGTGACCGCAGCAACCTTGCTATTCCTGCGAAGCGCACCATGAGCCGTGACAGTCAGCTTACCCTCGCCTCCGGTCATCACGGTCAGTATTTTGCTAGACTCCTTATAGGCAGTCTCGCGCAGTATAAGCCCGGTAGTATTTATGTACATCGCCTTACTTCACATAACCAAAATTCTTCATCATCAACTGGCTGTCGCGCCAGTTTTCCTTTACCTTAACCCAAGTCTGCAAAAAAACCTTTACCCCCATGAACCTCTCAATATCTTCGCGCGCCATTTGTCCGATTCTCTTGAGCATCGCACCATTCTTGCCGATTATCATTCCCTTGTGGCTCGCCTTCTCGCAATAGATGGTAGCATCGACGTCAATAATATCCTCACCATCACGCTCAGAAAATTTTGTGATTTCAACTGCCGTGCCATGCGGTATCTCGCGATCCATGCAGATTAGCAGCTTCTCCCGGATTATCTCAGCGATAACCTGCTTCTCAGGCTGATCCGTAGTCATCCCATCAGGAAAAAGCTGCGGCCCCTCCTTGGCGTGCCTGTCAAAAATTCCCAGCAACTCAGTTACTCCGCTGCCTTTTCTGGCGGAAATCGGCACAATCGCATCAAAGTCAAAATGCCGGGAATACAGCTCAATAATAGGCAACGTCTCATCGACCTTCACAGTGTCTATTTTATTAATTACCAAAATGGCAGGCACGCCGGAACTCTTTATATGCTCAAGCAAAAGCTCCTCCTGCATCCCGATATTGCCAATCGGCTCCACCATAAGTGCCACAGCATCAACATCCGCCACGCTCTCCTTAACGACACCGACCATATAGTCGCCCAGCCGGGTTCTAGCCTTATGAAAACCCGGCGTATCCATCAGTATCATCTGTGTGGAGCCATGCGTAAAAACGCCAAAAATCCGGTTGCGCGTGGTCTGGGGTTTTGGCGTAACAATAGCGACCTTATCCCCAGTGAGCACATTGGTAAGCGTGGACTTTCCCACATTAGGCCGCCCCACAACGGCAATCATAGCAGTCTTTTCAATCATTTCAAAACCCCAATTCACGCATAATCTGCTTCTCCCGCAGGCGCATCTGCATCTTCTCCCCGGCTTCGTCCAAGTGGTCATAACCGAGCAAGTGCAAACCCGAATGGACAGTTAGATAGGCAGTCTCGCGTTCTACCGACTGATTATACTCAAGCGCCTGCACCCGCACCCTCTCAGCCGACAAAACAATCTCCCCAAGAGCCGTAAGCCCCGTCTCAAGGTCAACAGCATTGGAACCCGGGTCTGCCCACCCGGGCGGCGAGAACACCAGCATAGGAAAAGAAAGCACGTCAGTAGGCTCATCAATCCCACGGAACTCAAAGTTAATAGCACGGATGCTGGCGTCGTCGGTGATGAGCACACTGACCTCGCACGGCATATCCACACCTTCAAAGCCCAACACAGTGCGGACGCACCCCTTTATAAGCGACACCCGCAGCCTATCCTCAAAGTTAATTTTACTATGGTGCCGAACATAAATCTTGTGCTTAATCAAGAATATCCCCCTAGCCTTTAGCTGAACCCTTGCGCACCGTATCTCGCGGTTTCTTTTCCCGCCTGTCATATGCCTCGATAATCCTCGAAACAAGCTCATGCCGCACGACATCCTTGGCGGAAAGCGAACAAATTGCGATATCCGGCACGCCCTCCAAAACACGCATCGCATCACGCAATCCGCTGGTCTTGTCCGGCGGGAGGTCAATCTGCGTTATGTCGCCGGTAATCACAATCTTCGAGCCAAACCCAAGGCGGGTCAGAAACATCTTCATCTGCTCTCTGGAAGTATTCTGCGCCTCATCAAGAATAATGAACGAATCGTCCAAAGTCCTGCCGCGCATGTAAGCAAGCGGTGCAACCTCTATATTCCCGCGCTCAAAGTATTTACTGTACGTCTCTGCACCCAAAAGCTCAAAAAGCGCATCGTAAAGAGGGCGCAAATAAGGGTCTACCTTGCTCTGCAAGTCACCGGGAAGAAAACCGAGGCGTTCCCCGGCTTCCACCGCCGGGCGGGTCAGGATGATTCTGTTGATTGACTTGCTGCGAAAAGCAGCAACGGCCGCCGCAACAGCAAGATAAGTCTTTCCGGTACCCGCAGGCCCGATAGCGAGCGTCACGGTATTTTTTGCAATTGCATCGGCATATTTTTTCTGCCCCAGGGTCTTTGCCTTGATGGGCTTCCCTTTTGCCGAAATGCAGACTATATCGCGGGTAATCTCGCCGATTTTGTCATCCTGCCCTTCCTTGACAAGCCCGATGATATACCGGACGTTCCGCGAGTCTATGGTCTCCCCTTTAGCCGCCAGCATGAGCAGACCATTTATGGCGCGTTCGGCATAAAACACATTCTCCTCAGCGCCTGAAAGGTTTAATTCCGAATTCCTGTCAGTTATCTTAACGCCAAGCTCATCTTCAATAAGCCTAAGATTCTCATCAAACGAGCCAAACACGCTGATAATATTCTCCAGCCTGTCCACACTCATTGTTTTTTCACCCATATATTTCGTAACTCCCTAAAACTCGATAGTCGGCAGATGCCCCGATAAATAATCTCCCACAGGCATGGTCACATTGTAACCGATTATCTACATATGCGCAAGTACGTCATTGCAGTTACCGAGCAGTAACATCGTGCTTTCAGCTTTTCAATTTTAGCCTTTCAACCAGCACCTCATCCGGCGCCGCAACAATCGTCTTATACCCCGTATATGTCACCATCCCAGGGCGCCCTCCGGGGATTTTCTTTACATTCCTTACTTTCGTGAAATCCACGGACACCTTCCCGTTTGCCCTTCCAGATGAATAATATGCGGCAATTGAGGCTGCCTCAGCGAGGGTTTGGTCGTCAGGCTCTAATCCATTGCAGCAGATAATTACGTGGGAACCGTGTATTTTTTGCGTATGAAGCCAAACATCGGCCTTTGATGCTGACTTGAGCGTCAGATTGTCATTTTGAACATTGTTCCTGCCGGCAAGTATTTCCATGCCCGCAGACGACCTGAATTTCATCGGCGCAGCAGCAGGGGGAGGCTTTGACTTTCCGCCTTTTTGCCTTTTTTCCTTTACATAGCCTGTTTGAACCAATTCACGCCTTATCTCGTCCATATCCTTGTCGCCCTCAGCCAAGGCGATTGCCTCGAGGACGCTATCCAAATAATCGGCTTCCGCCTCGCCCAGCCGGATTTGTTCCGTCAGGAAACTTTCGGCATTTCTCGCCTTTGTATAGTCCTTATAGTACTTCGCCGCATTTTGCTGGGGCGTTTTCAATGGGTCGAGAGGAATATCTCTCAATGAATTGTCCGGTGTAAAAAAATCCTCTGCAATCAGCTCCCGTTGGCCTTTTTTCATCAAATGCAAATTAGCTGTTATAATATCCCCGCATTCGCGTATGGACTCGCGCATCGACGTCTTTTCAAGCTCCGTCTTTTGTGCCGCCAGCTTGCGCAATATCCTATCGCGTGCGGTTTTGACAGTCCTTACTGTCGCTGAGGACCGCTGGCGCAGACGCTCAAGCTGCGCCGTGCGCGCATAGTGGCTGTCAAGCATCGCAGAGAAGCTCTCCGAGCGCTTTAACTCCAGAGCGCCTTCATATTGCATTATCTTGGTATATGAAAAGTCACGAGGGGAATTGTCCGCATCCAATATGCTCCACGGCTGAAAGCCCCCGGACTTTACCAAACTCATAATGGCAAAAAACTCACGACGGAGAGCCTCCCCCCCATCTGTGATTTCGGCGAGGCGAAAATCGCAGGTTCCATATGCCCGCCATGCAATTTCCCTGCAAATAAGCGGCGAGAATGCTGAAAATGTCGATAACAACCACTTGTCCACAAGACCATCACTCCCCATGAAATCCAGCAATTGCAGCCATTTATCGTTCGACATTGTTAGCGGATCAGTCTTCTCTCCTTGTGCGGTCGGATGACGATAATATAGTCCCGGAAGAACCGTTCGCCTGTCCGAAAGAACGCTTCCGACTCTTTTCATGCAATCAATAACGATTCCGTCGGCGTCAATTAAAACTATATTTGAGGATTTTGCTATCAGTTCGACTACAAGGAGCTTCTCAGTCGCCTCCCCCATGGCATCCGGCGCATCGAGCAAAAACTCCAGCAACCTTTCTGCCGATGGTTGCCGAACTGACAAAATGCGCGCACCGGTGAGGTGCTTTCTTAGGAGCATACAGAACATTGGCGGGGACGCAGGGTTTTCATAACGCTGCTCTGTCAGATGCACGCGCATGTCGCTCATGCCCGCCGATATAAGCAAGCGATGCGTCCTTTCGCGCCCTCGGAGCGAAAGGACAAGTACATCGCGCTCAGGCTGCTGCACTTTGTCGATTTTTAGGCCTATGAGCTGATCGGACAGCTCTTCCCTGACAGCGGCAAGGCATAACGCATCAAGCGGCATCTATCGTTCAGCCCCTTCCATCTTCTCTGCTTCGCTAATCACGAATTCAAACAATTCCCCCAGCCGATCCGCCCTTCCGCTGAGGTATAGGTGGCCAAAGAGTGTCTCCAGCCCCGTAGCTTTGTGGTATTCACCGCTCGTCGAGCTTCTTGGGACAGAATTCGCATGGGCGTTCCTCCCGCGCTTGTACACTTCAAATTCTTCCTCGCTAAGTATCGGCTTTATGCGCTCAAAGGCAGCCGCTTGAGCCTTTGCCGAAACATATGACACAGCTCCGCCGTGCAGTCCCTTTGCCGTCGAAATTCCCGAGGTGCAAAGCCATGTGCGCACCATAAGCTCAAAAACAGCGTCCCCGACATGCGCAAGCCCCAGCACGGATATCCTGCGAATTTCGCCTTCAATATTCGGTCTTAAATACTCGCTCATAATTTCAACCCTCACCTCCATGCCTACCAACGCCAGTTTAACACGTATCCCGCCGCCATGCAAACATTTCAGTTTAGCCCCCCCAGCCCTTAATGACCCCCCTGTCCGCAATCTGGTCAAACCGCCGTATAGCGCTTCCGCAAGCGCAGCGCCCTGCTATAATCCGTGAAATATCCCCCGTGCGATACCTAATCAGCGGCATCCCCTTGCGGGTCAGAGTCGAGAAAACAATCTCCCCAAGCTCCCCACTAGGAAGCACTTCCCCGGACACAGGGTCAATAATCTCAAAATACAAATCAGCCTCGCGCATATGATAGCCCTCATGAGCTGCGCAGGAAACTGCGCCGCCCAACCCTGATTCAGTCAATCCATAGTGCATAAAAACCTTGCAAGACCACGCCCCTTCAATCGCAGACACAAAAGATGGAGAAATAAAATCCGAAGCAAGCAGCACGCTTTTCAGGCATAAATCACCCATCGACTCCTCCGCCAGCCGGTTCATCTGCTTTGGCAGGCCGACCAAAACAGTTGGGCAAAAATCCAAAGCCGCACGTCTGGCATCCCCAAAATCAGAAATGGCGCCATAGACAAAGCTATTTGCCCCAAGGCGCCCAAGCCCGCGCACCAGCAAATCGCAGACGCCCCCGGCTGATTGTCCCGGCATGAAAATCATCACCCTATCCCCCGGCGCCGTAAACGTGGACATCCCATGATGGAAGAAATCAATAGTCAGCTCCAAATCCTCCGAGGTAAAAAACAAACGCTTATTTTTTCCCGTACTGCCAGATGTCGACAGCGTCACAATCCTTGAAATATCATCAAGCGGCACACAAAGGAAATCGTGGGGATTTTGCGAAACATCCTCCGGCATAGTAAACGGCAGCTTTTCAAAGTCGTCAAAAGAAACAACATCGCCAAAATCACGCAGCTTCTCACGGTAAAACTTGCCCTGCGCCCTTGCATAGCAAACATTCTCCCGCAATTTGCCAAGCCGGTACCTGCAAAGCTCATCCGAGCTGAGCTGCGAAAAGCCTAATTTCCCGCATATCCATTTATCAAGAGGAGTAATAAGCATCAGCCGCCCCTTTGGCAAACAATAAGATAGTACGTGCCCCTTTCACAACTTGAATCTCCAAGCCACGCTTCAGCAGGCTTCCCTTCGGCGTAGCGCTCCGCAATATACGTAGTGAGCGCAGCCTTATGCTCCTCAAGGCAAATTACGTCAAATCCGACCTTAAGAAACATCCCCTGCACTCTGCCAAATTCTTCCTCAACGCAAACATCGGACAAAATAAGCATCCCAAGAGGCCGCAACACACGCCGCATCTCGCTAAGCACCCACCCGGCATCTTCAACTAGCGACAGTACACACTCGCAAATAACAGCATCAAAAGAGGCATCCTGATATGGAAGCCAAGCGGCGTCTCCAACTGTCAGCGCCGCAGCGGGCAGCCGCTGCCTTGCCGAGCCAATCAGCTTTTCCGAAATGTCCATTCCATAAGGAACAACGCCGAAGCTGCGCTCAAGGAATCCCAACGAAACGCCGTTGCCGCAACCCACGTCGAGCACCTCCATGCCGGATGAAATTCCGGCCAAACGAGCAGCCCTATCCGTCAATCGAACACCACCGGGGTGCATCGACTCCCTATAAATCATACCCATGGACACCCCGCCCTAATCCAGATAATTTGCACAAAACGGAATAAGCCTGCCACCCTGTGCAACATGCAGGCTACACCGCCTAAGGCGCTCAAGGTCAAGGTTGTAAGCATCCTGAAAAGCCATTGCAGTAATAGTAAATCCATGGCTTTTGACACGGCTCAAAAACGTATCCATATCCTGAAAATCAGCATCCTTGCCAACAGCCTTGCCGACATCTTCCGCCCTCTTCCACCGGCGTGCGACAAATTTGCGGTTCTTTAAATGAGCATCGTCGTCATCGCAGCATGACGACGACGCCCTCTTGGTCAGCTTCATAACCCTCGACCCTGGCAAAACAACAAAATCCCCATGAAAACCACAACGAGGGTGGTCACAAGCCGATGGCACAAAATCGGACATAGAAAATTTCCGGTTCGTCTGCACCTCGATAGCCCGCAAAATCTCAGGCAACGTAATCCTGTCCTCATTCGAAGGCTCATGAGGATAACGCCCAAAATAACTGACAGGCTGAAAATGAACCCCCCGCACCGCCGGGGAGCGCTCCAGCCCAAATTTGATTATGTCCCCAATATTATCATCGTTCACTCCAGGCACAACAGTAGGAACAAGGGTAACTCCAATCAAATTTTCGCCGCATATGTCAATTGCGGCGCATTTAACATCCAGCAAAGCCTCTCCCCGCAGCTTCAAATAAGCATCATCACGCGTGCCATCAAACTGCATAAACACAAAACTCAGCCCCGCATCCTTTAGCTTCTTAGTATACAAAGGCTCAGACCCTAGACGTATGCCATTGGAATTAAGTTGAATATTTTCACAACCCGCCGCCCGAGCCGCAGCGATAATCTCGGGAAGGTCGTCACGCACTGTAGGCTCTCCGCCAGAAAGCTGGACAAAGGTATTGCCTTTTGCTGCGAGGCTCTTAAAAATTTCAAAAAGCTCACCAACCGGAAGCTCAGCATCACCCCCGGACAGGTCAGGCGGCAAGTTCAGAGAAGACTGCACGCCCAGCTTACTGGTGGAATTCCGGCCACTGTCACGAAGCTGACCGAAGTGAGCTGAGTGTGCAGCCTTTCCTGAGCCGGATGCGAAATGCCCGCTGATGCTCTCTGCAAAACAAATAGGGCAGCTCAAATTGCATCGCCGGGTAACCTCAACTAAAGCACAGCAGGTCTTCTGCAAATGCCGGGAACAAAGCCCACAGCCCCTGGGGCAATCCGATTTCACATCCCGAGGCGTATAGCCAGCCCCCCACTGCTCATATGAAGGGCTCTTTCCCCGCCAGACGACAGTAGAAAAAGCCCCATGTTCGGGGCACTTTTTCTTAAAGAAATACTCATCCGAGCGCAACACAACGGAAGCCCCTATATTTTCAAGGCAAACGGGGCATACGCTCACCGTCTTATGCACTACAACACCAAGGCTACTTATCTTCAAGCTGCTCCTCCACCTCTGCCATCCTGCCCTCGGCAAGCTCTGGCGGGATAAACACCTTTCCGCACTTAGGGCAGCATGGCACCTCGTGCGAAAAATTGCGCCCCATATATTCAAACAAAGTCTTTTTTTGCACGAGCCCCTCATTGCACAGGACGCACTTTATCCTTCCAGTATCCATTTTCGACTACTCCCCCGCTCCCGAAAAACTCATCCTGTGATAATAAGCCCCGCAAACCTCAAACACTCCATCCGGCAAAACCCTGTACTTCACCCAATATGTCAAAACACGTCGGCTGAGGCATGCCACAAAGCTCTCGTCAGCCTCGTCAAAGAATTTCTCGCCCGATGACTCGGCATTCCAAATAACCTCCTTCATGTCATCCTCGGAAATCAGCTTCCTATCAATATCCTCAGCAAGCCCCTTTTCAATAACAAGGGCCAGCCCATCCCAAGGCTGTGGCTTAATTTTAAACACTTCGTCCTCCAGCTCCCTCATCAACTCGGTTTTCACAAAACTGCTGTTGCGCCTGCGCTCCGATATCGCCGGAACCTCCATGCTCTGCGGCAGGCCAAGGGCTATATCAAGAATATGCACACAGTCCTTCCCGCTTGACAGCAGCACCTCACGGCAATTTGCGCAGTAGGCAATATAGAGCTTGTCAGACATTTTCGCCCTGCTGTCCGCTACTTTTTTAAACATCCCGGGATTCCCGCCCTGCACCAGTCCGCCATACCCGCAGCACCTGTTGCGCTCGGGCAATTCCTCAAGTCTCACTCCGGCGGCGCTTGCAAGCCTGCGGACAGCGCCCATCATGCCATCGTCGCCGCGTGCGGAGCATGGGTCAAACACAGCGGCGTCTGTAAGCGCAGATCCGGGCTTTAGCCCGCCGCTGTCGGCAAGAAGTTCATATAGCGATGTGCGCTTTAGCTCCGGAAGATATTCAGAAAACATCGTCTCGCAAGTGGCGCAGGCAAATATGAAAACCGGGTTGCCAAGAGCCTCTGCACTCTTACGTATGTAATCTACGTTTGCATTTAGCCGCTCATAGTCCCCGGCCCAAAATGCGGGAGCGCCGCAGCACCCCACATATATGCCGCAATCGAGGCGGCTCTTCAAGTGCTCGTAGGTTTTCAGCACGTGCGCAGGATTATATGCCCCCAGCTGGCATCCGGGATAGAATATGTATTCGCATTTTTCGTTAGGTGCAGCGGCGAATGCTGCGACATTTGTGTGAAAATCCATCTCTCGCAGCCAGTAATCATGCAGGGCAAACGGTGCGACGCCCGTCTCAACTCTGTTGCGGCGGGACATGGCAAAAAGCTCCCCTATGTTTATCCCCTCGGGGCAAACAGACTTGCAGTGCGAGCACATATTGCAGGAATATGTCTCCCTTGTCAGCGAGCGGGTAGAAAATGTGGAGCTTGCTTGAGTATCTGCATAAACCTCTGTGGCAATCTTTTTGGGCTTCTTGCGGAAACTGTCCATCATATCGCACGAGGCCATGCACGCCGCACAGTCGCACTGCATGCAGCGCACCGCCTCTTGGCGAGCCTCGTCTTCGGTGTAGCTCCCGCCTGATTCGGGCTTGATGCGAGGCGCATTTTCCACGCCCTCGTGCTCGACATGGCGTGAGCAGTCCCTGCGCTCGGTCACTGCGGCGTCAGCCTTGCCCGTCTGCAAAAATGCCTCTATGCGCCCTGCAGCGGCAGTTCCCATTGCTATGGCGTCCATCAGCGCCGCCCCACTAAGGCCCCCGCCTAAAAATATCTTTGCGCTCGCAGTGGTATAGAGTGTCTGGTCATGACTGCTCAGCAGCCCAAAATCGTCGCCACTCTTTCCCGTTGCGAGGTAAACAACATCAAAACCCGCCAGCTCGTCAATGCTTTTCACCTCATGGCCGAATTGCCAAGCGATGTTCACGGCACTGAGCTGCAAGCCAATGTCTTCGTCAAAAATCCCAAAGTCCCGATGCTCTCGAAGCTCCCCGCCCCAGCCTTCGCTTTTTTCATATACGGTCACCTGATATTTCTTCTGCGCTAGGGCGAGCGCACAGGCAAGCCCTGACGCACCTGCGCCGATTATGGCTGCGCTTTGCTCCTTTGGCGGTATGACGTATTTTTCGGCAGTTTTCTTTTTTGCATATTCTATAATTGCCTGTTCGATTAACGGCAGGTCAATCGGCTCGTCGCCTATATCTGCTCTCTGGCAATTTGATTTGCAAGGCGCCGGGCACAGTCTGGAGGCTATAGCCGGAAAAATCACGGCGTTGCGAAACGCCTTGTAAGCCGCCGACCACTTGCCATTTGCGGCTTTGTCCATCAGAGCGCGTATGTCCAAACCAAATGGGCAGTTGTGCGTGCAGCTTGCGGGCTGTCCGTGAAAGCAGCTTTCTACTATTGCCATTGTGTCGGATTGTCTCATGATTGCGCCACTCCCCTTGAGCAATGCGGGGGGAAGTCATTCCCCCCGCATCGCAAGCTTGCCATAAGTTTATTTCATCATTGGATTGGCTTTTATTTCTGCCAGTTCGTCCTCAAAGTCGCCACCCAGATAGTACTTGTCCGGAGTGAGGTCTTCGCCCTTTTGTTTGCGCTCCCAGCCGCTCTTGACCTTTTCGGGTTTTGCCGGCAGGTCATAGACACGCACGCCACAGGCATTGTTTATCGCATTAATTACCGCCATGTGGTTGCAGCACTGAAATACCTCGGAACATCCGGATGAACCATGCGGCCCAAAGGGACGCTCTGTTTCTTGGAAGATTAGCTTTATATCATCCGGAATCATGTCGATGGTCGGGACGCCGCATGCGGCCATGTTGCCATGCTTATCCGAGCCGTCGTAATCCTCGCTAAGCGCAAATCCGATGCTGTGCGAAATGCCGCCATATGCCTGACCCTCTACCGAGAGGAGGTTTCCGATTGTACCCACGTCTGCGGCGCATGTGAAGCGCAGAACCGTCGTCTTGCCTGTGTTTACATCCACTTCCACAAGCGCCAAGTTTGCACTGTACATGTAGTCGCCATTCTTCTCGCCCTGCCCATTGTCCGGATTGATTCCCGGCGGAAGATTTCGGTGCATTTGGTCGTAATATCCGACATACTTCGTCTCGATGCCCTCGGCCACCATCTCCGCATGTGTGCGGAAAGAGCCGTCAGGCTTGCGCATTGCGTTCATGAGCTGATCGGCTGCATCCAGCGTCGCCTTGCCCGCCATGTAGTGGGAGCGTGACGCAGCCGCTAGCCCGGTATCCGGGCATTCATGGCTGTCGTTGAGGACAAGCTTGACTTGGCTTGCCTTGATGCCAAGCGGCTTCAGCGCTTTGACTGTATGCGTCAGCGAGCCTATGTCTCCGCCCTGCCCAACATCCTGCCATGTGTTGTAGTGAGTTACCCCGCCGTCAGGATTCAGCTCCAGAGCTACCTTTGCTTTGTCGTGCATTCCGATTGTGATGAGGAATCCGCCCATCGCAACTCCGACGCCCACATGCCGCCCCTCTTTCTTTGCAGCCTCGGCCTCTGCCTTATATTGCTTGTATATCGGCTCGACCTTCTCCATAAGCTTTGGATATACCTCATAATCGTACAGCGGCGCACTGTTTATGTTTGTATCGCCCGGCTTTGCCAGATTCTTCTTGCGGAACTCAAAAGCGTCGATTCCAGCCTTTTCCGCAAGCATATCAGTGAGGGCCTCGCTCATAGTGAAGATTTCCGGCGAGCCAAACCCGCGATATGGCGTGATGAATGAGTGGTTTGTCGTCCCGCCGCGCGCCAAGGCTTTTACTGCGGGGACATTGTAGCCATGATATGCGATTGAAACGAGGTTTGCGAATATATGCCCCGCAATACTGGTGTATGCGCCATGATCCAGTGCGGCGTCGTATTCAGCGGCGACTATCCTGCCGTCCTTGTCGCAAGCGAGACGTCCGTTTGCGAAGGCGGCGGAACGCTTGCCCGTCATACGGTTGAACTCTTCGTAGTTTAGCGTCAGCGTGCATGGAACATTCAAATTCTGCACCGCCGTTGCGACAAGACCGTATGTGTTTGCATTGACGGAATATCCGAACGAGCCTCCGGCGTGGTTCATGATTATGCGAATCTTTTCCTTGGGGATACCGCATCCGGCGCTCAGGCAGTCCCTAGCCTCGTCTATGGCCTGCGCCTTGCACAGCAACGTCAGCGTGCCATCAGCCTCATAGAATCCCTGCACAACATCAGGCTCAATCGGCAAATGCGGTTCATGCTGCGAATAGAAGCTGCCTTCAGCCACAAAAGCCGCATCGTCAAACATATCATCCGTAACCTCGCCTTTGAACAGAGGCTGAATCATGTAATAGTTCGGCATATTATCATGCAACTGCACTGCATTTGGCATGACCGCCTCGGGGAAAGTCATGTAAGCGGGCAGCACCTCTAAGTTCTGCTTGACCTTCTTTGCGGCTGCGCGAGCCTGTTCCTCTGTCTCAGCGGCTACGAGCGCAACACATTCTCCACGCTGTCGGATTTTTTCAGCAGCCATGATCGGCAGCTGAGCCATGCCTGCGCCCTTGACCCTCGGCGTGTGGTTCGGAACGTTAACGCCATTGCTGCCCTTAACGTCCTTTGCAGTCATAACCTTGATTACGCCGGGCATTTTCTCAGCCTCGGATGTGTCGATGTCGAGAATCTTGGCATGATGCACCTCAGACATGACGACTGCAAGGTGCAGAGTGCCTTCAGGCATTTGCAGCTTCACGTCGTCGCCATAATCCGCAAGCCCAGTAACCTTGGCCAGCGCAGACGGGCGGGGGTGGTTCGAGCCGTAGATGTCCTTTTCCCCATCGAAATCGTATGTGATGTCCTTTACCGTCTTTTCGCCGCGCATCACCGCCGCTGCCTCCATAACGGCGTCGACCAGCGGTTTATACCCCGTGCAGCGGCATATATTGCGGTGCTTCTGGAACCAGTTGCGCACATCGTCGCGCGATGGCGATGTGTTTTCCTTGAGCAAAGCGTAGGCCGATACAATAAAGCCCGGCGAGCAGAACCCGCACTGCACGCCGCCGTAAGTAATCCAAGCCTGTTGGAGCGGGTGCAGGTGCTGTGGAGTGCCTATGCCTTCCAACGTGGTTATCTCTGAGTATGCCTCTATGGTTTTCATTTTCCGCACGCAGGCGCGCACGACCTTGCCATCCAACAAAATGGAACATGCGCCACATACGCCTGTCCCACAACCGACCTTTACGCTGGTAAGCCCCATGCGCCGCAGCACAACTGCAAGGTTGTCATTCTCCGGGTCACAAACGGCCGTCCTATCCACTCCATTGATTTTTAACACAAGTCTTTTTAAATTCATACTCTCTCTCCTTAATAGTTTAAAAGTCACTATTATAACACTAGCACAATGAGCGATTTGTTACAATTGTCTCAAGTATGAAATAATTTTATGTATTATATGAGTAACAGGAATACAAATGGGCAAGAAAGTACAAATGTGTGCCGCAGACCCCGAAATGATAGTTTTCAGCTTTAGGCAGCCTGTTAAATACAAATAGCAGATATTCTTTTAGCTTAGTTGTTGCCCAACGGCGAAATAGTGTTGCGTTTACAGACTTTACTCGGTAGCCGACTAAAATAATCATATCCAAGTTGTAATTTGCAACTTTGCGCTTTACTGCTCGGAAACCCATGCTAGCACACATCCACGCACAATAACATATCGAGTTGTGAAAAAAATAACTTTCACAACTCGACATGTCGCTTTGCAGTCACGTTTTCATTTAGCAATAAAAACCGTCGCAACAGCCTTGTCAATCAAGCTCTCATCGATATATGCCGATATTTCAATCTCTGTCTCAGGCTTAATCGCTTCACGCACGGCGTTAAGTATCCTAATCGGGCTCTGAGCACTCATGAACGCAAAGTCAAAAGCGTCGTGGGATTCAACAGCTTCCGTTATCGCCCCAGAAGCAACCAGCACGAGAATACGACATTCTCCTAGCATCTCTTCCGCAGCTTCAGCAATGATTTCCCTAGCAATGTCATCCATCTTGTCCTGTCCCGAGGCGGCAGCCGAAAGCACGAAAACATTTTCGGCTCCGTCTAAATAATTGAGAAAACCATGGACAGGGTCATCCTCCGCAGGGGCGTAATTGATTTCACTTCGAATCGCAGCCTTGAGCAGCCGTTTGACGGCTACTGCGCCGGAAACGGAACCGATACTTTGGATAGTCATGCTAAAAAGTCCCCTTCCTCTAAATTAGAGCGTTGCAACACTCGAATCCATGTTAGCACACTTCCCCTCACAATAACATACCGAGTTGTGAAAAAAATAACTTTCACAACTCGATATGTTGCTTTGCCGTCAAGTTGGTATATAACTCGACTTTGACAGATCCAGCTCGACCAGTTCATTCGACACGACAAACGCATGAGTAAACAAAAAATTAACAATACTGCAAATACAGGCTTTGGGCGAAAAAGGCTCTACTCTCAATGTCGTTGAAATGCTTATTGAAATGGGTGTAGCATCCCCTCGTCCCTGGCGAGCTCTGTTCGAGCCGCAGCGAGTTAGCGAGCCCGGGGTTCCAAGGGGTGCCCCCTTGGCGTGTCTTTTGGTTACTTTTTTGCACGAGCAGAAAAGTGACCCGCCGGAGGCCGTTCCCCAAAAGACACCGCTCCCCCCTGTTTATAATTGCTCAGCACCCTTATCACCCTGCGCAAAGCCGCAGAAGAGGTAAGGGTGCTGAATAGCATTACAGCGAAAGCTATGGTCTTAATCCAAGAATTTGGGCAGTCTCGCAGTAATCATCAAGACCAATACCCAGACCAAGACCAAGACCTGCCGCATCCGGGTTCAGTAATCATTTTCATATCCCAGATTGTGCGGTAGATGCCACAACTTTCCTTTAGCCATAATACTAATGGGTGACTTTGACATCTCATGTTCTCATGGTAGCAGCCACCATTGAAAATGAGCCATTTTGGGGTTGATGAATACGAATCGAAAACATCAGGCACGCTTTCTGTGATTATCGTAATATCAACGTTTTCCAGTAGAAACTTTTCAAAGACTTCAGTATTTAAAAACCTAGTGGGCCTCCACTCAAAGTCAGCTGCAAAGCAACTGCCAACAACTCCATCCACAACTAGATTTCTAAACACAACTGTCTCAACCTCAGAATACAGGCTGTAGTGTATGCGGAGACTATATCGGACATGCGAAAGCCTGTGCTGATAACGCCCCCAATCGACTTCACGATAATTGGTAGCAAGCGAAACTCCACTAGTAGAACCACGAGAAGACGTAGGCGTACTCAGCGGGAACTCAACATATAGTGGGGGCAACCCAAACAGACACCCATGTCTACGCAGAGGAAAAGGTACCACCGTGTTTAATGCTTCTACATGAATCATGAGTTGGTTAGCATTTTCGCAAAAAAGCCAGCCTCGATCCCCATATAGAAAAAACGGGTCTTCATGCCTGTAGTGCAGTTTTTCCTCTCCGTTGTATGCAACACAATCAACCAATTGCGGGAAATAAGTCGCAAGCGTGCAGCCCTCTGCTTGCCCATTAAGACTTTCGGCGCATACCTCATATTCACCATTTGTACCAATGATAGTTACAGCAACAAAGAGCAGAAGCGATGAAGCTACAGCTACAATCATAGCTTTAATCATATTTAGCATATAATTTCTCCTTTTACTTCATCAAAATATGGCAATTTATGACATGAGTGTTGCAACACTTAAATCATGTTAGCACACTCCCCCCCCCCACAATACAATACCGAGTTGTGAAAAAACAAAAAGGCCCTCTATTCCCTACCCACTGTTGGAATCGGCGCTTTGCGGCCAAAACGTTAGACCCGCAACGGTGGCGTATGCTCTGGGGTCAGGCGTCCTTGCGTTTTCTTGATTCATTTCCAATCCAACCTCCTGCCAGCCAATAATGCCGCCGGGGCTCTCAATATTGTTCCACCTAACGTCAAGCGCACGCAACTCCAAATTATTTGAAACGTCCAGACCTGTCAGCCGATTGCCGGAAATGCGAAGCAAATCAAGCCTCGGATTATTTGACACATCCAGCTCGGACAACTGATTATCCCAGGCTCCAATCATAAATAAATTCGGATTGTTCGACACATCAAGTTCCGTCAACTGGTTGCCGGACAAAACGACCGACATTAAATTCGGATTGTTCGACAAATCCAGCTCTGTCAGCCGATTGTTCGCAACCTCAGTCCACAGCAAATTCACATTGCTGGACAAGTCCAATTCTGTCAGCCGGTTGTTGTCAAGCACCAGGGTTATCAAAATTGGCATGTTCGACACATTAATAGTCGTAATCCGATTGTCTTGTACCATAATTTGTGTCATCACAGGGCTGTAAGTTAAAATCAGCTCGGATAGCTCGTTGTTATAAGCATTGACTAGATATAAGTTATGTTTGTTTGATAAATCTAAGGCTGTCAGATTATTCCTTCCAACAGCTAAAGCACGCAAGCGTGAATTATTTGATAAGTCTAATTCTGTTAACAAGTTGTCTGCTGCGCTAAACCCCTCAAGGTAGGTGTTGTTCGACAAATCCAACGTAGTCAACTCATTATTGTTAACGTTAAAGTCAATCAGATAACGGTTACGTGATAAGTCCAGTGAAGTCAAAGCGTTGTAACTTGCCCTTAAAAACTGCAAATAGCGATTGCGTGACACATCCAGTTCAGTTAGCAGATTGTCGGTCACATCAAGCTCCAGCAATGCCGTGAAAAACTCGATGCCGGCTAGGCTCGTGATTTCATTAGTCCTTCGAACTATCAGCCTCTCGACATTTGCCACGTCCGCAGCATAAAGCGGACTGCCGGGCGGCCTTGGTATTGACCAATATACTTCATACAGGAAATGCGGACATTCAAAATAATGCGTAATCTCGGTCGCTCCAACTTCGGAATCCGGGCGCTCAGCACTATTGGCAATCCCGGCTGCTTCCGGCGCACCTGAGCCAACTACGCAGGACGTCAGCATCAGCAGGGACAACACAAGAACTGTGGCACACGCAACTAACCTTCTTTTCATAGCCTCCCCTTAGTAACCCTCGGGGCGTCGATAAGCGACGACGCCCCTGGTTTGTGCTTACGATAATATAAAATGACTGCTGCTTTGTTAAGATGCGGAGTCAATGAGGGTGGATATTCCGTTGCGCAATGCGCACAGAGCTTGATGCTACGGAAAAGACTGAGCCCGTGTTCCCCTGCCCAAGGAGCTCCCACCCGCTGCCGACTACTACTCCAGCCGGCTCGTTTGCGCTTGAGATGGCATGCACAATCCCGCCGCTGTCCCCCTGGATGCCTGTCATGCTCATAGCAAATTGATTCCTAAGATTGAGCCTTCCGTTAGGCCTTAAGGTGCCAACTATATGAACTGAGGAGCGTGTTATCTGCCCAGTCCTATATCCGGAAGAGTGCCCGGAAAATGCTATCGGCAACCCGGCAGTAGGCGTGATTGCCACTGTATTATGCCTTCTGCCTGTTGTATGCGCTATCTCGTTAGTCCGGTTCATATGGTATCCTTCAACAATGTGGGCGACATGAATAAAAGCAACATCTGCCTCCAGTGTGCCTGTTTGATTGGCATATGGGTTGGTGCTATATCGAACCTGTCCTAAACGATTAAATCTGCCATTGACACCTGGCACGTAAGCCCACTGGCCGGCAAATGTAAACACATGGCCTGACGCTGTGTACCCAACCTCCCCATTTCTAATAGCCCTGTATGCCAAGCTGCCATTTGGCCCTGCTGTTCCCGCACGCACGAGCTGGCCGGGTCTCACTGTTATTGTTGTTGGTTGAATGCTTAGAGCATCCAAACATTCATCTTGGGCTCCAATTTCGTCCGGCGTTTCCTGTATGGGTAGCTCTGCCACAAACTCATACGCAATCATTGCAGGGTCTATGCCTAACTGCCGAAAAAGGCCCGACGTGGCCGACTCGAACTGCCTGACCATATTTTCTTCGATAGATTCCATCATGTTCGACGAACGCATACTGTGCTGATTATCGACACGGATTCCAATGTAAATTCTGTTCTCAAAATCATCAAGACTAATTGTGCTGAGATAATCGCCAAACAAGGCGACATTATCCGACAGCACATCCAAAGTTCTGAGTATTTCTGCATGAGAATGCCTTACCTCCCTGAGAAGAACATCCGTATTTCCTGTAACTTCCATTATGTAGGACAGTATTGACCTGTTCAGATACGTCACCATGACAACCGCTCTAAAGTCTTGGTTAATGTACACCCCGCCATACCAATCAGGATATGCGGCATTGCCCTCCTCGTCCAGAAAACTGGCTCTGAGCAATTCAATTTCTGCGATAGCTCTTGACACAGTTTCCAAATCCGCTTCGCCTGGCGTTGCAGCGTTGAGAGTCCCCGGATTATTAAACAATGCGCGGGAAGCTACCTCTTCTTCGTCAGTTGCGTGAGTTGACATGCCCAGGTTCGTGACCAAAGCGACCATTAGCACCAACTATGACTATGCGGTATATTGTTTTCTTCATCTTCTTCCCTTTCCATAATTCATAAATTTAGTTTTTCCATATGTTGCAACACTTAAATCATGTTAGCACACTCCCCCCCCACAATACAATACCGAGTTGTGAAAAAAATAACTTTCACAACTCGATATGTCGCTTTGTCGTCAAGTTTGGTATATAATATGAAACATCAAATCTAATGAAATGAGGTATCCAAGTTATGAAAACTACAAACAAGGCTAAGAATCTCTGTCGCCGCACTGATTATTTGTTTCTCTCTCCCCTTACGGCAGATGCCAACCCTCCCACCGGCTGTGAAGTTATCAGTCTGTTTAACATTTTAGACTCTATAGGGATTGATGGCTAGCGAAACTCCAAGTTCAACCGCTTCTTGACATACGATGCAACCACGTCTACATGATGCGTCTCGTTAAACATTTTGGCACCATAGTATGCCTGTGCAAAATGTGGGACGCATCTTTCTTTTTCCCCAAGTTCCAGGAAGTCGCAAGCCTTGTTAACTGCTAATGAATACAGATTAGACAGCCTCCCGTGCTTGACACTTAAATTTTCCGCTTCCTTAATCACTTCCAGAGCTTCCGAATAGCTCCCTATTTTTCCAAGGTTTTTCGAATAGTTGTACAGCAGCGCAGTATACATCCTTACTTTTTCGGCCTCGTCAACATATGTCTTGCTCATGCTGCTGCAAAGCCGCTCAAGCAGCCTTGTCCCCCGCAGCATATCCCCTTTGTTAGAATAATGTACCGCAATCTGGTTAATTAGGATTATCTCATAGTACGTGAGCCGCCTATGCTCTACCAAACTCTCATCATAGTCGGGAAAAGTAATCCTGACCCCATCCAGAAGTATCTCCAGATATTCCTCGCAGTCCCCCCTGTCAATATTCAGCAGCGTAGCCTTTGCCATCTTGATAAACTGCAAATTGACGCCCTTCTTATACGGCTTCTTTGACTCGAGCTCCGCAACCAGCCCCGCTGCGCCCTCGCCCCGGTTGTGGATTAGGCGCGCGCTAATTTCATTGCGCAGCTGCTTGCTCTCAAATTCTTCCGCAGAGAGGAAAGTATTGGCATATAATTTTACATCCCTTCCCAAACGCTGCATGAAAGCTTCCAGGTAATAATACTGCACCTCGACCCCGCCTTTTTCAATCTTATGTAAAGTCGGCACGCTGCAAATGCCTACGCTCAGCTCTTTTAGCGTCATCCCTGCCTTTGCCCGCAGTGCGCCAATCAGCTCTCCAATTTCTTCATAATAAATTACCTCGCCGCGCCCCGCTCCCGAAACCGGCCCCGGGGCGTCATATGCAAGCATCTCCACACCATATGTCTCGATTTCTATCCCGAACATGCTTTTTGCGCGCTTGAGGACGTTTTCTGCTTTTATTTCCTTACGGAGCATCGTATATCCAAAATATGCTTGGTATAGCAGGCTCTCGCACTCTTCCGCCTGGCCTAGGCTAAAGAGGCAGACAGCCTTGTTATACAGGAAATCCGGGGCATTCTTACCATTCTCCCTTCTCACTGACGCCCTATTGCCCACCTCGCAAATTTCTAACGCTTCGGAATACTGCCCGGACTCTATGAGCAATTTTGACAACGAGAGAAGTATCTTCACCAGCTTCTTTTCTTTTTCATGGTCGTCCTCCGGCAATGCGTCAAGCCCGATTTTAATGTGATAGAGCAGCTTGATGGCCTTGGAGGCTTGCCCTATCCTGTTGTAAATTGCCGCCAAGGTGTGGAGCAGCTCGATTTCTTCCGAGAGCAGCATATCGCCTTCAAAATTGTCTTCCTCAAACTCAAGAAAAGTAATAGCAACCCCTTCCTTGACCATCTCTATGCTGCCTGATGCGTCTTCACCCTTAATTTCGAGGAGCCGGACTTTGCAGCTAATGAGGAATTGACGATTTCTTCCGAACTCAAATCCGCTCATGCTCTCTAGCGTTTCAACCATCGACTCAGCTGTTTCGCAGGCATCTGGATTGTCTTCGCAAGAGTCGATGCAATCGCTTAACCGGCGGCACAGCAGTATTGTCTCCATAGTTTGGTTTTCCAGAAATGGGCACAATAATAGTTCGATTGGCACCTGAAGCACGTTCATGAGCGACTTTAACATATCCTTGCCCGGCTTTTGACGACGGTTCTCAATGCGGGATAACGTTGCATCCGAGCACAAACTGTCATAAATCACCTTTGTCTGCTGCCACCTCTTCCGTTGCCGGATTTTTTTTACAATGTCGCTTGATGAATAACTTGGCATTTTTACGCCCACCTTTCAGCATTAAGTTGTCACCTGAGTCATCGTCAAAAAACGTAGCATACAAACTATATTAGCACACTTCTTACTAATGCGATACAGTCAAGTTAGAAAAACACTTTTTTCAAGCCTCGGATGCGGGGCTATGAGATAGCTCCCGCGCCGGGCGCACCCGACAAAAGGCACTTCCGGCTGGATGTGCCGCTGGATGTGCCGGAAGTGCCTTTTTTGACAGTTCCTAATATACCCTACTTATTAATAACAAGCATTTCAAACCTAAAGTCGTCTGTTTGGTTTTCAGAGCACGCCTCAGGCCAACCAAACCCAAGAACTCCTACTCCTGCAAGTTCTTCAACTTGCATAAGGGGCACTAAGGATATAGGGTCTTCCCTAACTTGCTCTTCCGTTCTATTATTTCGGTGAGTAACAATCTGGGCATCTGCTCCGCAAATAATATCTTCCCCTTCCGAAATAATCTTCTCCTTGATTTCATGTGGAGCTTCCCGCCCAGATGCTGATTCGCACAATACGGTCACTTCACGCACCCCTTCAAACAAAGTTCGGATTAAGTTTTCATTCTTTTTTGCCTCTGCCTCTTCAATTTGGAAATGCTCGGCAGTCGCTCTATACCTAGCTACCATTGCATTCACCATCATCTCTTTTAGAGCCTCTTCTCCGCCGCCAATTCCCTTAACAACCATGCCTATCAACCGAACAGAGCGATGCAGAAACTGCAACCTGTATTAGTGTTCCCACGCATTAATGTATACCTACTCATAAGCAAATTTTCCTTCCTAAAATTAAATTTGGTGTTACCATGCACCACGGTCATTCTAACACCCCACCTGTCTTAATACCATATCGAATTGTGAAAAATATTTTTTTCACAATTTGACATGTTGCCTTGCTGCCACGTTATTTTGGACAATAAAAATTTCTCAAATTCTCAAATTCTCAAATTCTCAAATTTTTGGGTCAAAAATTAATGAATTTGTGATATTATGTTTGCAAGAGGATAGCGGCAATGCTGTTCTGGCCAAACCCTTTATTTATATGAAGAAAGGTTGCGTTGAAATGTCAGAGAAAAAAGACGTTCTGGAACAAAAAAACAAATACAAGTGGCGGGATAACCCTCCTAAAGGCCTTACTCGCGAGGAAATGGTTGAGGCCTTTGCATGCGCTGCCGATGCGGACAATCTCAAATGCGATTGTTGGAACACCTCATGCCCTTACTTCGGAGATTGCAAGAAATGCCTTGTATTCCACCTGTGCTTGAAACAACTCCCGACCTGCCAAAGAGATCTGATAGAAGAACTGTACGTTGCAAAACCTCCTGAAAATACGGCTGGCTAGTTCGCTCCACTGCTGTTATACTTGCCGTAATGTGGAAATGAGAGGAGCGGAGGCTTATGGAGTATAGCCAAATAAAGTACTTCATCACAGCGGCTCAGACCCAAAATCTGACCAAAGCCGCACAGATTCTCAACATCACGCAGTCGGCGCTGTCAAAGAGCATATCCAACCTGGAGGATGAGCTTGGTGTCTTGTTATTTGACCGTACCGGAAAAAAAGTGACGCTCAACGAAAGCGGCAGGAAGTTCCTCAGCCATGCCATAAGCTCCGTGCGCGAGCTGGATTTGGCCGTGTCCGCCGCACAAGTGCGAGACGAACGCCCGGTGCTGCACATCGGGCTGTTTCACTATAGCGGGAAATTCATGCAGTGCCTAAAGGAATTTTCAAAAGCCCAGCCAAACGCCATAATCCGCTTGGATTATCTGGAGGTCAAAACCTTCAGCATCGACACCAACGAGTATGACATGCTCCTTTTTCCACAATCTCCACTGTTTCGCAGGTACAAGGCAAAAGTAGCATACTCAGAGCCGTACTTCCTCGCAGTGCATAACTCCCACCCATTGGCAGCCCGCAAGGATGTCTGTTTAAGTGACTTGTCGTCGCAAAAATTTATTTTCATTAAGCAGGGCGATGAACAACTCGACCTGCCTTACCATCTGTGTACAAGCCTGTATGCGCACGTGAAGGGCGATATATTTACGAACAGCTATGAAATGCAAAGATGGCTCATATCAAACAACCATGGCATAGGCTTCGTGCCGCAAGGCAGTGCGGAAGCATATGCGCTGGATCACCAAATAACGCTTTTGCCAATACAGGAGGAAGGCATGACCCAAGAAATCATGATAGGCTTCAAAAGGGGGAAGCACACCAGCAGCATTGGGAAGCTGCTTGCTGAGTTCGTCAGCGATTATTTCGACGGGCTTCCCCAAGACGATTTACCTAAGGAGCTGCTGATAAGGCGACACTAGTGCAACAGGCATTGAGAAACCTCTACGCTCATCGCAGAGAGGGAGTTCCGGCTACTGTCACGGAACTGTTCACTTATACAGAGGCAGGACATTCTGAGGTGCGATCCCTATCTCATAAGGTTCTTTGGGCATCCTGTCTTTCGGAAGTCTCCACCAAATGTCAGGTGAGTTCTCGTTTTGGTTTTCATAGCGAAATTGAAGAATGTACTCAAATGGCTCTTCCATCCGATCTGTAAAGCGCACAGGATAGCGGTTGTAGTTTGTCTTTGCATTAAAATAGTGCGCCCGTATCGCAACGGCACAAAGCTCATCCTTGAGCGGCAATGCCGTTGTAAGCTTTATGCCCCAATCTCGAACCATAAGCTCATGCTCGCCGATTTTTTTTGCATCGGCAATGTTTTTAACACCTGTCATAATTGCGACTTGGCGGCTTTCAGGGTTTGAAAACAGAGCTTTTGTGTCCTTTAGCGACAGAATTCCTCCATCGTCAATCAGTGCGATTCTATTGCAGAGCCGGTAAGCTTCGCTCCTGCTGTGCGTGACCATCAGCACGCTTTTGCCGAATTGCCTTAAAAGCTTTTGCATCTGTATCTGCAACTGGCCGCGCAGGTGGCTATCCAAGGCGCTAAACGGCTCGTCAAGCATGAGAATGTTTGGACTCCCGACCAGGATTCGCGCCAAAGCCACCCTCTGCTGCTGTCCGCCGGAAAGCTCGTGCGGGCGATGTTTTTCAAGCCCATGGAGCTGCAGCATATCAAGCATCTCGGCTAGTGCATCGTCCTTTAAAACGTTGCCGCTTTCGCCACGCAAGCCGCACAATATGTTTTGCCGGACGTTCATGTTTGGGAAGAGCGCATAGCTTTGGAAGAGATACCCGATTTTTCTTTTCTGTGGAGGCAAGTTTATGCGGGCTTCGGAGTCAAACAATGTAACGCCATCTAAAATGATTTTGCCTTTGTCCGGTTTTTCTATCCCTGCAATGCATTTTAATGTCATGCTTTTTCCGCATCCGGATGCGCCTAAAAGCCCCAGCACGCCATCGCTTGCCTCTAAACAGACGTCCAAGTGAAAGTCCCCGAGCTTTTTCTTGATATCAACAAAGAGGCTCATCGAATCACCGCCCTTCTGTGGCGGCGCTCCAGCATATTCACGGCGAGCAGTACAACGGCGCTGATGCAAAGATTAATCATCACCCATCTAAATGCCCCATGCTCATCGGAAACACGCCAGAGGTGAAAAACCGTCGTTGATATTGTCGCAGTCCTGCCTGGCGTATAGCCTATAAGCATGACCGTCGCCCCAAATTCCCCGAGGGCGCGGGCGAATGCCAGCACAAAGCCCGCCAAAATCCCCTGGCGGCAAAAGGGCATGCGGATGCGCCAGAAAATGTATGTGTTGCTCAAACCCAGGGTCTTTCCTGAATAGGCGAGCGTTTCGTCAAAGCTCTCAAAAGCGCCCCGGGCAGTCCGGTACATAAGCGGGAATGCGATTACCGACGCCGCCAGAACGCCGCCGTACCAGGTCATGACAAATCTAAAATCAAACTGAGCGAGAAAAACTCCGAGCGGCCTTCTTGCGCCGACCGTGATTAATAGAAAGTATCCGATTACCGTGGGGGGCAACACCAGCGGGAGCGTAAGAATAACATCAACGACGCCTTTTATAGTCCGGGGGAGCTTTGCCGCATAATATGCTGCAAGTATCCCTGTAAAAAATACGATAATGGAACTTAGCGCAGCTATGCGCAGCGAGTTCCAGAGGGGGAACATATCCATAATCCAAGTCCTTTCACAAATCCAAAAGCGCAGCAACAAGGGCACCGCCGCGATAGTACGCACTCGCAGCACTGCCTTTTGCTACTTATCTTTTAAGCGCAAGCTACACATAGGGAGTAAATCCCCATGCGGAAAAAATCTCCATAGCCTCATCTCCGGCAAGAAACTCTAGGAAGAACCTTGCCGCTTCGGAATTCCGGCTCTCATTTAATACGGCAGCAGGCAAAATAACCCGCCCGGACATGTCGGCGGTGGCATAGCCGACCACCGTTAGGCCATGGTCTACCGCATCTGTGAGATAGACGATTCCCATGTCAACACTTGCCTCGCGGACTTGCAGCGCAACTTCTCGGACGTTAGAGCCATAGCTTATCACGCCGGTACCGGCAAGCTCTGAGTGGTCAAGCCCAAAGTAATTAAGTATTTCCTGCGCATACCTGCCTGCGGGAACGTCCATGTTGCCCATTGCCATAAGCACATCACCGGCCACCAGGGCCTCGGCCATATCGCTAAAGCTCTCTATACCTCCGGGATTGCCAGGAGCCACAACAAGCACAACTTGGTTTTCAAGCAAATTAAGCCGTGTGCCATCAAGCAAAAAGCCCTGGCCCTCAAGTTGATCCATTTCCCTTTGGGCTGCAGAAATGAACAGGTCGGCTTGTGCGCCTTCTTGAATCTGCGTCCTCAACGTTCCGGATGAATCGAAATTGAAAACCAGATTCATGTTTGGATTTGCCTCTGAGTAAGTTCCGGCGATTTCGGCAAGGACTCCGGATAGTGACGCCGCAGCGAACACTATCAGCTCCGTTTCAGGGGCCAAATTCTGGCTGCTTGGATTCTGTGCCGGAGCAGAACTTCCGCAAGCAGCCAAGGCCAGAATCAGAACCAGTGCGAGAGTGATTTGGAAACCTTTTTTCATGTTTCTCAGTTCCTTTCTTATTTGGTATATCTATCACGGCAGGGCTGTTATCAAAGGCCTGCGCTGGATTTACAGCGCTTTCAACCGCGTACTCCGCCGAGGTAGGCTCTCACAAATTGGATGGTTCAGAAAGTTTTTTTGCACATACAAATCATACATTATTTCTTGCAAAAAGCAAGTGGGAAAAAAACAGCACCCGGTTTAGGTTTATCGGTTTGTCCTGCGTGCTTGATAAAGCTACGTCTATGATGTATAATAAGCCAAATACACCCCAATGGGAGAGGTGACAAAATGCTAAAAAGAGTGATTCTGACAATTAACGGCGTGGAACGCCCTGCGCTATGCAACCCTGAGAAGGACACGCTGGCGACCGTCGTGCGCAGGATTGGGCTCACGGGCACTAAGGTCGGCTGCGGAACCGGCGTATGCGGAGCCTGTTCCGTGCTCCTCAACGGCGATGTCGTGCGGGCATGTGTGCGCAAGATGAAAACAATTCCGGAATTCAGCACAATTAGAACCATCGAGGGCATCGGCACCCCGGAAAATCTGCACCCGCTCCAGCAAGCATGGATTACATACGGAGGCGTGCAATGCGGATTTTGCACCCCGGGCTTCATCGTCTCAGCCTATGCTCTCCTCACAGAAAACACAAAACCCACACGAGGCGACGTGCGCGAATGGTTTAGAAAGCACCGCAATATATGCCGCTGCACAGGATACAAGCCGCTGGTTGACGCCGTCATGGAAGCCGCCGCTGTAATGCGCGGCGAAAAAACGATGAAGGACATAACATATAACCCGTCAGCCGCTACAGAATTTTACGGAAAAAATTCCTACCTCCCCCGCCCCTTCGCCCTTGCGAAAGTCTGCGGCCTCTCAGACTTCGGCGACGACATCAAGCTTCAAATGCCGGAAGGCACTGCGCACCTCGTCCCGGTCATATCGGACATCACGCACGGCCTTATAAAAAGCATAGACTTCTCTGAGGCGGAGAAAATTCCAGGCGTATATAAAGTCATGACTGCAAATGACGTCAAGGGAACAAATCTGCACCCTGTGCCGCAAATCATCAAACGCATGAAAGGCAACGGCGTTCTAGAGTTCCCGATTATCTGCGGCAAGAAAGTGAACAAGCGCGGCGACTGCGTCGCTCTGGTTGCGGCTGACACCGAAGAGACTGCGCGTGAAGCCGCAAAAATGGTGAAAGTCGAATATGAAGCACTGCCGTCATATATGTCGTTCCCCGAGGCAGTCATGCCAAACGCAGTCCAAATCCAGGAAACATTGCCGAACTTCTACATGGAAAACCCGCTTCTAAAGGGCGAGGACACCGAAGGGATTTTTGAAAATGCGCCGATAGTCGCCGAGGGCAGCTTCCATTCGCCGCGCCAGACACATCTGCCTATTGAGCCAGATACCGTGCAAGCCTACTACGAGAGCGACGGCACACTCACAATACAATGCAAAGCTCAGTCGATGCATGACTCCCTGCACGAGATTTCCGCCGCCTGCGGCATCCCCGAGGACAAACTGAGGATAATCAACAATCCGGCAGGAGGCTCGTTCGGCTATGCAATAGCATCAAACACCTATGCGCTTGTCGCAACTGCCGTGCAGAACCTAGGCGTGCCTTGCACAATGACTCTCAAATACGACGAGTTTAACCACATGAGCGGAAAACGCGCCGCATCATATGCCAATGGGCGCATCGCCTGCGGCAAAGACGGCAAAATACTGGGCGTCGAATATGATATTGCGCTGGATCACGGCGCATATACCGTCGTCGCCAGCATCACCTTTGCCAATTACTTCTCAATCGGGTTTCATGGCTATAATATACCGAATATCAAAGCGCTTGCCCGCGCAGGCTCTTCAAACAATGGCTTCAACGTCGCTTACAGGGGCTTCGGAGCTCCGGAGATATACACCACATCGGAGGCTCTTATTGACATGGCTGCGGAAAAAGCAGGGATAGACCCACTTGAGTTCCGCTATATTAACCTCGCCAAGCCCGGCGACACCACGGTAAACTCCAGGCCATATCTGAATTATGAAAGCTACCGCAAGCTTTTGGATATGCTCAGGCCCTACTATGAGCTGTATTTAGGAGAAGCAAAAAAACTAAAGGAGAAAGGCAGGCATGTTGGCGTTGGCATTTCAATGGGCGGATTCCTCGTCACAAAAGGGCTCTTCGACGACTGCGAGCTGGACGTCGAGCTGGCGCCGGACGACACAATCATATGCTATAGCTGCTGGCAAGACGTCGGCCAGGGCGGCGACATCGGCGTGCTGGCCCACGCTCTCAAGGCATTTAAGCCTATAGACCTAAGTCCGGATAAGGTAAGGCTGGTCTTAAACGATACGGGCCGTGCCCCAGTCCACGGCCTTTCAGCCGCCAGCCGCTCGCACTATATGGCGGGCAACGCTATGATAGATGCGGCGAACAAGCTGATGGACGCAATGCGCAAACCCGACGGAACCTATCGCACATACGATGAAATGATTGCTGAAAAAATACCTACCAAGCACCGCGGGCACTACGACCAAATGCACCGCACCGACCTTGATCCGGAACTTGACCCAAACACCGGGCAAGGCGCCCGCAACGCCGAGTTCATGTATGCGGCAAATGTGGCTCAGGTAGAGGTTGATGTAGCGACAGGCAAAACTACAGTCCTGCGCTACACCTGTGCGGCGGATGTGGGAACTATCGGTAACCGCCTCTCCGTTGACGGCCAGGCCTATGGCGGGCTGTCCCACAGCATCGGCTTTGCTCTGTCGGAAGACTACAATGCCGAGGATAAGCACGGAAGCATGGTAGGCTGCGGAATCCCTACAGTAGACATGATTCCCGACGATTTTAATGTCGTCTATCTGGAAACTCCGCGCCCCCACGGCCCCCACGGCTCTTCCGGCTGTTCGGAAAACTTCCAAAGCTCCGGGCACATGGCAGTAATCAACGCCATAAATAATGCCTGCGGCGTGCGTATTTACGATTTGCCCGCAACTCCCGACAAAGTAAAGTCCGCATATGAGAAAAAGCAAAAGGGCGAAGACCTCACCCCTCCAAAGTATTACCTCGGCCCGGACTTTGAGGAAGAGCTCGAATTTATACGGAACAATCCTGTGTAGCAGCCGTTGAAGGAGGCTATGCCATATTATGGATTTTGATTTTGACAGAATGCTGAAATTGGTCGCACAAGGGTTTAAATGCGCTCAGATACCGATGATATATGCCCTTGAGTCCGAAGATGAAGAAAACCCCTCTCTTATCCGCGCTCTCGGTGGCCTTAACAAGGGCCTTTCAGACACAAGCGGGCCGTGCGGCGCCTTGACCGGCGGGTGTTGCTTCATATCATATTTTTCGGGAAAGGGCGATGAGCTTGAGATGGAAGACCCTGCTTATACGAGCATGTTATCCGAACTCACAGCCTGGTTCAGGGCAGCCTATGGCAGCCAGATTTGCACAGACCTGATTGATGGGGATATGGCAAACATGGTTGAGCGCTGCCCGAAAATCATGCAAGAGACTTATTTGAAGGCTCTTGAAATAATGCAAGTTAACGGTGTTGTTTAGATAACCCGAGGTTGGTATTATGTACGATTTTATTTATATGAATAATGCTGCTACTAGCTGGCCTAAGGCCCCCGGCGTTGCCGAGGCGGTCGCAAAGGCGCTGTCCGGCAGGCCGGGCGCCGCCAATAGGGGCGGCATAGAGCGTTTTGACGTGTTCGGCGAGGTGCGCAGGAAAATGGCGGCGCTGCTGGGCCTTGCGGCTCACGACCATATCGCACTTGGCGGAAATGCGACATGGTCGCTGAATTTAGCGTTGTTCGGCTACCCTCTCAAAGAGGGGGATGCCGTCGTCACCTCAAAGTCCGAGCACAACAGCGTCCTGCGCCCATTATATGAACTGGAGCGGCGCATCAAGATAAAAGCGGTCTTTCTCGATACTGACAAAGCGGGGCGCATCCCGACGGACAAATGGGAGGAAGCAATAAAGCAGTACAAGCCAAAGCTCGCCGTTTTCACCCATGCGTCCAATATTACCGGTGCTGTAAATGATGCCCAATCTCTATCAAAAGCGGCAAAAGCAGAGGGTGCGGATGTCCTGGTGGACGCCTCGCAGACCTGCGGCTGGGAGCCTATCTGCACAGACGCTTGGAATATCGACATGCTCGCATTTACGGGGCATAAATACCTGCTGGGCCCGCAAGGGACCGGCGGGCTGTACGTGCGCCCCGGGCTGACGCTCAGCCCACACCTCATCGGCGGAACCGGGTCACACAGCGACCTAAGAACTATGCCCGATGATATGCCGTCCCGATTAGAGGCAGGCACGGGCAACGAGCCGTCCTTCTGCGGGCTGTTGGCGGCACTGGAATGGGCGGAGCAAAACCCGCTTGACCGTGCGAAGCAGGATGATTTGCTGGCCGGTCTAAGGCAGAGGTTAACGCAGGCAGGCGCAGACGTGATAATCCCGAGTGGCGCATGCACGCCGACGGTCAGCTTCAACATCCCCGGACAGTCCCCCGCAGAGGTGGGATATATATTGGAAGAGAGCTATGACATATTATGCCGCACCGGCCTGCATTGCGCACCGATTCTGTTTGAGTGCCTTGGCCGGAATGAAGGCACGGTCAGGTTTTCAATGTCTCGTTTTACCACCATGGAGGAAATCGACGCAGTAGTCGATGCCGTAAAGGACATTGCCAATGCAGTTTGAAGTGACAAAAACAGAAAATTGCTTTGCCGACAGCCAGAGCTACGAATACCGCCTGACAATCGAGGGGCATAGCTTCATAGCATTGCTCGAAGGCTGGGAAATAAAAGAGCACCACAAATACCGCCGTCCGCTATTCACGGCAGACAGGAATGGCGTGAATGTCAAAGGACTCCTGAAAGCAGCGACCATAAAAGTAAGCTATCCATCAGACCGCTGGGAAAGCGAAAAAGCAAGCTTTGAAAGCTGGCTGTCCAACCAATAAAACTACAGCGGCGAGGTTGTTACCTCGCCGCTTTCATGAGCAAAACCAGTCTATTTGGAATTAAATATCTTAAATATAGTATCGAAGGGATCCTCCTCCGGCGGAGGCGGTGGTGGCGCAGGCGCCGGCTCTGCTGCCGCTGGCTTGAAGGTTTCGTCCAAATCCTTGTTTATTACTCTTTCAGTTAGAATTTCCGGCCTCCTCTCCATGCTGGGGGGAGGCGGGACGGCCTTTGCCTTGTCTTCAAACCTGGTAGCAATGACCACGACCCTAATCTCGTCTTCCATATCCTCATCGAACGAGGCGCCAAAAATTATATTCGCATCCGGATGCGCAGCTTCCGTCACCAAACTGGCGGCAGCGTCAACATCATCAAACCCAATATCCAGCGAACCAGTGATGCTTACAAGCACGCCTCGAGCACCGTCAATCGAGGTCTCCATCAAGGGACTGGTAATCGCGGCGCGAGCCGCCTCCTCTGCCTTGCCCTTCCCTGCCGCATGGCCAACGCCCATATGTGCATATCCTGCGTCCTTCATTATCGAAGTGACATCGGCAAAGTCAAGATTGATAAACCCGGTATTTTTGATTAACTCTGAAATGCTGACAACAGCCTGGTGCAACACACTGTCGGCAATCTCAAAGGCATTGGCAAACGTGAGTTTTTGCTCGGAAACATTTTTTAGCCTATCATTAGGAATCACAAGCAGCGAGTCAACCTTGCCAAGCAGATTCTTTATGCCCTCTTCTGCCTGCTCCATCCTGCGCTTGCCCTCAAAGCTAAAGGGCTTAGTGACCACACCTACGGTAAGCGCCCCGCCTTCGCGCGCAATATCGGCGACAACGGGTGATGCTCCAGTGCCCGTCCCACCGCCCATACCACCAGCGATAAAGACCATATCCGTACCTTCAATGCATTTTGCGATATTGTTGCGGCTTTCCTCCGCCGCTTTTTTGCCAATTTCCGGATTCGACCCGGCTCCCTGACCCAAAGTCAGCTTCTCCCCGATTTGGACCTTGATGTCCGCATTCGAAACCGATAGCGCAGGTTTGTCCGTGTTGACCGCAATGAACTCCACCCCCTGCGTACCTGCGGATACCATTCTATTGACAACGTTATTCCCTGCGCCCCCTACTCCGGCAACCTTGATTACCACAACATTGTCAGGACCGCTTTCCATTGAAAACGACATGTTCCAAACCCTCCGTTAAATAGAATTAAGCTGTAACTCCGCATATCACACTACATTGTATCCTTATTTTCCTCTCAGGTCAATAGTATATGTAATTTTTTGTAATTTTTTGATTTGCAGAGCGCACCCACCACTGGATATCTGAAAAATATTCAGCCTGGAATTTTATGAGGTCAAAATGAATCTTACGCCCTCTGCCGGATCGGATAGGTCTATGTCGCCCATGGCATTTTCTCCGAACCTTTCATTAATCCCTTCGGCTCCCTCAACAGCACCCAGCAACAAGGTAAGCTTTTGCCTCAAATTGCTCGGGCTGCCCAAAATAACCCTAAAACGCCCAAGATAACCAAAATTAATTTGAGCAATGTGCGTAACATCAAGATATGAAATATCATCAACTATATCTTCTCTAATAAATGCCGTAAGAACATCTCTCATGTGCTGAAGCTGGGTTTCCCCGCCTGGCGCAACTCGTAGCTGCCCCCCCTCGATACCTTCGATAGGGGTGATGCCTCTGACTACAATCAGGCCACTTGGCATGGAGTCTGTCCGCTCAAGAATTCTGCCAGCAGAATCAATTATATAGACGTCCCCCCTGGACTCGACCGCCGCTATAGGCGAACTTTCCACTACCTCAATTTTTATGCTATCCGGCAGCAAACGCGTAATAAACGCCTCGCTAATAAAAGGCATAGCAGTGGTTATCCTGCGCTCCGCTGTATCAGTATCTAAAAACATCAGGTTATCACCTGCAGAAATCCCTGACACAGAAATTATATCTTCTGCGGAATGCCTTATTGCCCCAACCACTTGAATATCCATGATTTGCAAGAAACTACTGATGCCAAGAAGAGTAAACAGAATAATTAGGAGCACGCCAATAGGAATATATATTGCAGCACTCTTGCTTATGCGCCTTTGTTTTCTGGATTCCATACCAACGTTCCCTTCTGTTAGAATTAATTATTGCAGAGTTCCAGAACTATATCGACAATTTTCTCTGCCGCATTTGGTGCAGCGAGGGATTTTTGTGCATATGCCATTCTAGTCAGCCTGTCCTTATCGCCTAGCAGCCCGGTCACAAGCTTAAACAAAACCTCTCCTGTGCAGTCCTTCTCCAGCATCATGACCGCACCGCCCGATTTGTGCAATTGCATTGCATTTGGCTCTTGATGATTATTTGTTACGTTGGGCGATGGCACCAGGATTGCAGGTTTGCCCAGCACAGTCAATTCGGCTATAGTGGATGCCCCCGCACGGCATAGAATCAGGTCTGCCGTCGCCATCGCTGTCGGCATATCCTCAATGTACTCCCTAATTTCTATGCCCTGCGGCAAGTCACCCTCCATGCCGATTCTCCGGAGACAACTCTTCATCCCCTCGACACCGCCAGATTTGCCCGTTGCATGAATGTGGTCAAATTCCTCACTTTTAGCATTTTTCAAAATCATTCCAGCAATCACCTCATTCATATGCGCCGCTCCCAGCGAGCCCCAAAAGGAAACGACCAGCGGCTTGCCGCTTTTGCTCGCACGCACTTGCTCGCCAAGAGAAAAATCAAACTCAGCCCTTACAGGTGTTCCGGTGAAAAACACCTTTTCCGGTTTTCTATATTGTTTTTCTACTCCTGGAAAGGACACAAGCACCTTATCAACTGTTGCACTTAGCATCTTTGTCGTAAGTCCCGGCACGGCGTCAGAACCATGAATTACCGTTGGTATTCCCATTTGAGCCGCTTTTTTCAAAATCGGGTAACAAATGTACCCGCCAGTTCCTATCACTGCGTCTGGCTTGAATCTGCGAACAAGTTTCTCTGCCTTGATTCCAGCCGTAGTCAGGTTTTTAACCGTCTTTGCATTATGTATGAGGTTCTCAAGCGAAAAACTCCGCCTCAACCCGCTCATACGTATGTTAACCAAATGAAATCCCGAGGCAGGTATAAGTTTTTTCTCAAGCGCTTTCCCTGCTCCGACGAAGAGAACCTTAGCGCCCGGCTGCCTTTTGCATAGCTCAGAAGCTATTGCCAGACCAGGGTTAATGTGCCCGGCAGACCCTCCGCAGACAATCAGGAAATTCATGGTGAAAGCTCCTGCCCTTCATAGTCGTCTTCCTGCTTTATCAATGGTATCTCGCGAGACACGGCAAGGACGATACCCATTTGAACCAACTGAATCCAGAGCGCAGTTCCGCCATAGCTAAAAAGTGGAAGCGAAATGCCCGTAGCAGGAATAAGGTTAGTGACGACCGCTACATTAAAGAACACCTGTATTGCAAGAAGGCTTGTTATGCCTATAACCACCAATGCGCTATACCCATCTTTTGCGTGCATTGCAAGCCAGTACCCCCTTATCACAAGCAATGCGAACAAACTTAAAATCAGCATTGCCCCAACAAAGCCAAGCTCTTCGCTGATGATTGCGAATATGTAGTCATTGTGCTCTTCCGGAAGATACCTATGCTTCTGCCTGCTTTGCCCGAGCCCTTGGCCTAGAAACCCGCCAGAGCCGACAGCGTTTAGCGATTGGCGTATCTGAAACCCCCCTCCCAGGGGGTCTGCGTCCGGATCTAGCCATGCGTCAATCCTTCTGCCCCAGTGCCCGAACCTGCTAAAGTTAAACTGTGGGCTCTCCGCTTGCTCGGTTACTGCCTGCAAACCGCCCTCTCTAACATAGTTGACTATACTCGGGAACATAATCGCCCCTGCTAAAACTGCAACACCGATAATGGCAGCCAAAAAATATCTGATGCGCGTACCTCCGGCAAACATCATAATAGCCGATGTCGCCACAATAATGATTACTGCCGAAACATGCGGCTGAAGCCAAAGCAACACTACAATAATTGCTGTTAATCCGGCAAAAGGCATTACCCCATGCCTGAATGTTTTCATGCGATTCCTGCCGTATTTATTCGCAATTTGCGCAAACGCCAAAATGACGGCAAGCTTTGCAATTTCAGAAGGCTGAAATCTAAAAGTGCTGTTCTCGCCGCCTATGCCCAACCATCGCGTGGCACCATTTATACGTATCCCGATAATCAGCACTAGACCTAAGAGGACTATGGAAACAAACAGCAGCTGAGTAGACCAGCGCTTAATTGTCTTAATGCCTATTCTTGACACAACAAACATAAGTGCAACGCCGCTCACAGCAAACACGGCTTGGCGCAAGAAAAACCTAAGCGGCTCGCCAGTCATGTAGTTTGCGCTCACAAAACTGGCAGAGAGTACCATAATAAGGCCAATAAGCAGCAGCACGAGCGTAATTATCAGAAAAGGCTTATCTACACCCGGGCCCCTTTGAACATCCTCGATAAACACAGAAGACAATTTGCGCGCTTCCCAGTTGGGCATACCATCAAGCTCGACATCGGCATGCACGTCTTCGAATTCATCCACACTCTTATCTGAATTTTGTCTGTCCATTGTTCACCTCCAGAAATTTTTAAAATAGCTGCGAGCCCCTTATATTCCCCTGCCTATGACTCCAAAATACGATATAACGGCAAATACTGCCGACACCGAAGTAAATACCGCAAAGAGCTTGTACTCACTCCAGCCGCACATCTCAAAATGGTGATGGATAGGAGCCATCTTAAACACGCGCTTACCCTTCGTAAGTTTGAAATAGGACACTTGGATGATGTCAGAAAGTGTCTCAATAAAATACACAATCCCTAAAGGAATCAGTATAAGCGGCATATCAATTGCAAATGCCATAGCGCAAATGGCGCCCCCAAGAAACAATGAGCCCGTATCACCCATAAAGACCTTTGCAGGGTGAAAGTTAAAAAACAAAAACGCACCCAAGCCCCCCATGAGAGCTGTGGCGAATAGTCCAATGGAAGTGTAGCCCCAAATTCCTGCTACCACGGCAAACCAAACCGCAATGGGCATCGTAACTCCAGTCGCCAGCCCATCGACACCATCGGTTATATTGACCGAGTTTACCGTGCCTACGGCTACAAACGCGGCAAATGCATAATAAAGCGGTTCGGGTATGTACAGCGTGATATTAATAAAAGGTATGTAGAGGCTCGGCGTCAAATTGCCCGTCAGGCGCATGAGCGCAACAAATCCAAATGCGACCACAACCTGCAAAGCAAGCTTCTGTTTTGCCTTGAGTCCGAGATTTTGCTTCCTCCTGAGTTTTTTATAGTCGTCTAAAAAACCAATCGCTGCAAACACCAGGGCAAAAAGCAGTATAAATATGTGTCTGAAATCGCCATCCCCCATTGCGGCAAATCCAACAACAAGGCAGGCTGCTGTAATTCCGCAAATAAACATGACGCCGCCCATCATTGGCGTGCCTTGTTTTTTATTATGCCAAACAGGCCCATCTTCACGGATTGACTGCCCAGCTTTAACACGCCGCAAGGCAGGTATCAGGAAATACCCAACTACGGCTGTTACTGCCATCGATATCAAAAAGGCGAGAACAAACTGCAAGACCATCCTAACTTCCTCTTATCTACATTCGCTTCCGTTATTTCGCTTATCAAAAAACTCCGTCACTACTTCCCGTTCATCAAAATGCACCTTCTCTTTTCCAAGCACTTGATAGGTTTCGTGCCCCTTCCCAGCAAGTATCAGCACATCGTCGGGCTTTGCGTTCTCAAGCGCCCAGTGTATAGCCTCCCGCCTGTTTTCAATGACGTGGTGTGGCGTTTTTGTTTTTTCCATTCCGGTTAGGATTCCTTTTATAATCCCGCCGGGATCTTCTGTCCGGGGGTTATCTGAGGTGACAATGACAAAATCGGAATTCTCCGCAGCTACCCTGCCCATTATCGGGCGCTTTGTGCTATCGCGGTCCCCACCACACCCAAATAACGTCACAACCCTGCCCTTTGCTGAACCGCGGACAGCAGATATTATTTTTTCAAGTGCGTCTGGCGTATGGGCGTAATCAATCAGCACCGTAAAGTCCTTGCCAATCGGAACGACCTCCGCCCTCCCCTTCACTCCCTGGCAAACAGACAAAGCGTCTGCCACTACTTTGATGTCAAGCCCCAGCAGTAGCGTAGCAGAAAGTACAGCAAGTGCGTTATAAACCGTGAACATGCCCGGTATTTGAACTTCGACTCTCACCAATTGCCCAATAGTTAGTGCGCAAAAAGCGGCTTTATTTGAGTTTAATCTAACATCTTTGGCTACGAGGTCTGCTTCATCGTTATTGACTGAATATGTAAAAACACTATCTTTTGCATTTTTGATCATTGTATTCGCATAATCATCATCAATGTTAATCGCCGATTTATTGCAGTATGCAAATAAAATGGCTTTCGCATCTGCATATGCCTCCATTGTGCCGTGAAAATCCAGATGATCCTGTGATAGGTTAGTAAATGCACCGACTTCAAACTCCATCCCATACACCCTGTCCAAATACAGCGCATGTGAAGAGACCTCCATAACGACAAATTCACAGCCCTCCGAAACCATCAGTGATAGCAGCTCCTGTATTTCATAAGCTTCCGGCGTTGTAAAGCTTGCCGGAAACTCTTTTTCCCCAATAAAATTGCCACTGGTGCCTATAAGTCCAACCTTTGACCCTGTGCAAATTTCAAGCACATTCTTTAGGAGCGTAGTCACCGTTGTCTTTCCATTTGTACCTGTAACGCCCACAATCTTCAATCTTTTTGCCGGATTTCCAAACCAGTTTGCGCAAACTACTGCTAGCGCCTTCCGCGAGTCGGCAACTACGATGTAAGGTGTGGCTGCCTCAGGCGGCTGCTCGCAAATCACACATGCCGCACCTTTTTCTACCGCATCGCCTATATATTTATGGCCATCAAAATCAAAACCCTTGACTGCAACAAAAACATCCCCGGCTTGAATCTTCCTTGAATCATAGCAGACTCCATGAATCGACATATCCGTATCTGCGGCTGTTTTAACAATATTCACATTTTCAAGCAAACCCTTTAATATCACCGACTAACCCCCCTTCACCATATCGTCTGCATCGTATTTCAGCCCGACTTAGTGTCTAATTTCTATAATTTCCTTGTCAATAAGTGTAACCTCTATAACGGTCCCATATCGCACTTCCCGCCCCGCTGGAATTGACTGTACAGAAACCTCCGCCCTCCTGTCAGATTTTGGCACGCCTGTCGTCCTGATAAACAGCCCATTGTTTTCTAGCGAGCGGCGGGCTCCTTCAAACGTCATCCCAAACATATTGGGCACGGTGACGTATTCTTCCGGCGCCTCCTCCCCGGCATATAGTACAACCATTGTGCCGGGCGCAACCTGTGCATTTGCTGCCGGAAGCTGCGCAGTCACAGTATCCCCTTCACCGATAACCCTGTGCTCCAACCCCAGGTTCATTAAAATACCAACGGCATTATTGATATACCTGTCCGTAATGCGCGGCATATACACATTTATATCCTGTAAGTCTTCCTCAGAATATTGCGGCATAATTCCAAGCGCCAGCGGCAAGATATCGGCCAGCATTTTGCCGACTACAGGAGCGGCCATCGCACCGCCGGTCACAGATAACCCGGTGCTGTGGCTGGGCGTATCCAAGAGAAGCAGAATCACAATTTCCGGATTGTCCGCAGGGGCAACCCCCACAAAAGAGGCTGTGAGGTCTTTTTGCGCACCATCCCCGCTAAGAGCTATTTGCACCACATTTTCAGATGTACCGGTCTTTCCGCCTATCCTATAGCCCTTTACTTGGGCATTTCTACCAGTGCCGCTCTCCACTACATTTTCAAGCATCGTCCGCATTGCTGCGGAAGTTCCGGCGCTTACTACCTGCCGCACGACTGTAGGCTCGTTTACCCTCACTATGTTGCCGGAGCTGTCCGAAATTTCCTGGACTAAAAAAGGTTGCATTAGATATCCGCCATTGACCGCAGCCGCCACCGCAGTAATCATTTGTATCGGTGTGATTGTGAATGTCTGCCCAATGGATGCCGCCGCCAATTGAGAGTGGTTATGCCTATTGAAAAACAGGCTTTCCTCCCACCAGATGCTGCGCGCTTCCGACGCATTGTCCAACCCAGTCCTATCCATAAGCCCAAACGCTTCAATATACTCATAAAACGTGCGAGCGCCAAGCCTTACCGCAAGTTCAACACAGACGACATTGCACGAGCGTTGCATGGCTTCGTCCAGTGTCAATGTGCCGTGGCCCGTGCGCAGCCAGCACCTCATTGGAATGGGGTTATTGTCCCTATCCACGCGCCCCAAGACATCTATTCTCGCATTGCAAGTGAAGGTTGTGTCGAGGGTAGCTATATTTTCTTCGAGAGCCATTGCATGTGTGATAATTTTAAATACCGAACCGGGCTCATAAGTATCTGTAAGCGCCCTGTTGCGCCATTGCCGAAACTGTGCATCACGAAATGCTGCGCTAAACTCTTCCTCATCTTCAATGCTGCTCAGCCTCTCCAGCTCCCTTTCGCTGAGTTCAAGGAAATTGTTTGGGTCGAAATTCGGATAGCTCGCCATAGCTAATATCGCGCCCGTCCTCGCATTCATAGCAATGCAAATTGCGCCATTTAGCACTCTGTACTGGTCTATAGCTGCGGCTAAGTGCTTTTCCACGAAATACTGGATTGAAGCGTCTATGGTCAATGTAATATTGTAACCATCTTGCGCATAGAAGGTATCTTCAAATTCCCTGAAGCTCAGGGCTGTGCCGCGGGCGCTCGTCATCCTGACTTTTCTGCCGCTGACACCTGTCAAGTAATGGTTGTACCTGAGCTCCAGCCCATCTAAACCTATATTCTCTGTTCCGACAAACCCTAAAATCTGGCCCGCAAGGCTGTCGTGCGGAAAATATCTTCTAGAGTTAGGTTCCAGATGCACCCCCCGAAGCCTATGCTCACTGATAAATTCTCGAACTTGCCTAGCCTGCTCGTCATTTGCCTTGAGTTTGATTATTTGATATTGCGAAGATGTTCTTGAAGCCCTTTCGATAATCATTTCACGGTCAACGCCTAGTATGGCGCTAAGCCCATCTGCAATGAGCTGCACGTCTTGGTTTTCTAGCAAAATTTCCAACGGACTGATAAATACATTCTCAACAGCGGCACTCATCGCCAAGATTGTGCCATTTGCATCAAAAACTGTCCCGCGCGATGCGGATAGCGTTGAATGTCTTAGCTGATTTCGCAACGCCCTGGCATGAAAGTAATTGTGGTTTACAATTTGCACCTCGTACAACCTCATTGCCAAAACCACAAACGCCGCTATTCCACAAACCGCAAGCAAAAACATCGTGCGGAAGAGCACCCCTCGCTTGGACACGCTTTTCATTTTCTTTTTCTTTGCTTCCATCAACTCTCCCTCAAGGCTCTGCTACTTATAAAAATCACATGGCCGACCGCATGCGGCTTGCCCGCTCCCTACCGAAAATGCTCCAGCAGCGATGAAAAAAATGCGCCAATATCACGCAAAACATTTGTCGGCGGCGCAGCCAGCACTTCTGCCCTATCAACCGAAACGCTCTGAATCACTCCTGTTTGATTTACACCCGGCCTAGACATGCCGAGTACATCTCTTGCATACCGCTCGATTTCTGCCATATCTATAACGCTTTCAAACGTGACCTCAAGCCTTCTATGCTGTTCATTTAGCGCCACATACTGAGAGCGGAGCCTAGCCGTTTCTACAGCTGTCTCGTTATAGCTAATTTGCGCCAAGACCACAAATATCATAAGTGTGGATACAATTACCGTGCCCGCAATCGCAAAGAAGGACACGCTCGGCATGTTTTGCAAAGCTTCCGCTGCCTTGGCTTTTTCCCGTTGCCTAGCTCTTTCCTCAGCCCGAGGGCTTTCTAGAGGTCTGTGCTCCTCTTCCGGAAACGCCTCTTTCGCCGGCGCCGCCGTACCGTGGTTATACTTTTCGTAATCTAGAGCTCTTGCAGGCTCAGCCATATCTCCACCCCTTTTCTTTACTATACATCTTTTGCTTTACATTTAAATTCGCTCCGCTATCCTAAGCTTCGCACTTCTCGCCCTGGGATTAAGCTCCACTTCATCACGCCCGGGTATTATAGGCTTTTTTGTGATCGTCTTCAGAATTGGCACGACTCCACATACGCAAACGGGAAAATCTTTGGGGCAAACACACCCTTTAGATTTATTTGCAAATGATCCTTTCACCAAGCGATCCTCCAATGAATGGAAACTGATAATACAGATTCTCCCGCCCACATTGAGTTTTTCCGGTGCCGCTTCAAGCATCTTTGCAATCGCCCCAAGCTCATCGTTAACCGCTATCCTAAGCGCTTGAAAGCATTTCTTTGATGGATGCCGCGCCTCTCGTCTGGCCGCAGCGGGAATCGCCGACAAAATAACTTCGTTGAGGTCAAATGTAGTCTCTATTTTAGACTCGGCGCGCTTTCTCGCTATGGCGCGAGCGATGAGGCTTGCGTAGCGCTCTTCCCCAAATTCATAAAAAATCTTTTTTAGCTTATCCTCCGGCCAAAAGTTTACTGCATCGAACGCTGTTTCGCCGATTTGAATATCCATCCGCATGTCGAGCGGTGCGTCCTGCATGTACGAAAACCCTCGCTCCCCATTATCCAGCTGCGGCGACGAAACCCCAAGGTCGAAAAGCATTCCATCACAGCAGGCATTGCCCAGACCTTCCAAAATATGTGCAATCTCCCCGAAGTTGTTATGTACGAATTCTATCTTGTCCCCATATTCCGCCAGCGAGTCCCTTGCAATGCGAAGAGCCTCAGCATCTCGATCAATAGCGACTAACTTCCCAGAAGCGAGTTTTTTGGCAATTTCACGAGAATGCCCACCACGGCCTAGTGTTCCGTCAACATACAACCCATCGGGCTTTATCCCCAAACCATCTATGCACTCTCTGAGCATCACCGGCACATGTTCCATTACAAACCAAGCTTCCTTATTGCTTCCATAATGTTCTCAGGCTTCCTTTCGTCAAGCTGCTTCTGCTTGTACTTTTCTGAATCCCAAATCTGCACGTACAGGCCGATACCGACAATCGTCACATTTTTCGTAAGTCCAGCAAAATCTCGAAGATCCTGAGTCAGCGGCACTCTTCCCTGCCCATCGGGAACACAATGGGCAGCACTTGAAAAAACCTGGCGCAGTCCAAAGTGGAACTCTTGGGGGGTATCTCTTAGCTTTGCCATAGCGACTTCCCACATTTCCAGCGAGTAAATCATAAGGCATTCCTCACCGGAGATTGTGACATAGAATTCCTCACCCAGCTGCTTACGAAGGTTGGAGGGCACAAACATACGACCCTTGGCATCAATCGTATGCTGGTATGTGCCGATCATCATCGCTTCCCCCACCTTCCTTTTTCAATCGACCAGTGGGAAAATAAGACACTTTCCACCACCACGCTCCACTTTCATGTGATGATTATACTTTTCCCCTGCAGCGATGTCAACAATAAATATTAAAAATAAAGTAATAAATTTCCATTGAATTCCGGTGTTGTGGCAACGATATTTTTGACATACTATATGTGGTATACCAAGGCTTTTCGCAATAAAAAAAGCGACCCGGACAAATCCGAGCCGATTTTTGCTGTTATTTGCTGCATTTTTATGCACTTTATTTGATTGTGGAGCAAATTCCCATCAAAATACAATCATTCCTCAATATCCAACTCCGGCGGCAAAGAGGTCGGTGGCTGCGGCGCCTCAGCCGCCGTGCGAGCGGCTTGCCTAAACTTCACCCTCGACTGCTTGATTTCCTCGAGAGCAGAGGCCAGCGCCTCCTCTGTGCGCTTCATCGCATCATCAACATACTCATTTGCCACTCTGCGCAGTTCAGTTGTCGTCGATTCCGCATAAGAAAGCATCTCATTGCTCTTGGCCCTCGAAATCTTCACAATTTCCTGCTCATCAATCATTTGCCTAGCGCTTTCTTCGGCAGTCCGCCGAACCGCTTCTGCCTCTCGCTTCGCATTTGCGATATACGCCGACCTAGCATCAAGCAGCCTTTTTGCTTCCGCAATCTCAGTCGGAAAATTTGCCCTGATCTCGTCAAGCAAATCGAGTGCCTTGTCGCGTTCAATGACACATTTCTCTGCACCCAACGGAAGCCCCCACGCTTCGGTAATCATTGCATGAAGCATTTCCAATAATTCATTAGTCCTGCTGCTCATTTGGTTATCCACCCTTCGCTTTCAACTTTCCTCAAAACATCCCCTATTATTTCCATTGGCACAAATGTCTCTAAGTCCGCCCCATACCTTGCCATTTCCTTTACTGCCGTCGAACTGAGATACGTGTATCTCTCACTGGAGGGCATAAACAAAGTCTCAATACCCTCGTCAAGCTTCCTGTTGATTAAGGCTATCTGAAACTCCCTGTCGAAATCGGAAACAGCGCGCAAACCCTTTATTATAACCTTCGCCCCTCGTTCCTTCATGTACTCAACAAGAAGCTGCCTCGACGATTCTACCTTTACATTCGGATACCTTCTGACAGTCCGCTCAATAAGCTCGACCCTTTCTTCAGGACTAAACAGCGGGTTCTTGCCCGAGTTGACCATCACACACACCAATAGCTCGTCAAACACGGACGCAGAACGCCTTATTATATTGAGGTGCCCACGTGTAATCGGATCAAAACTACCAGGATATACGGCTATACTCATAATTTTCTCACCAAAGAAAGCCATCGTCGAAAGCTCTGGCTCCCTCTCCCATCAATACACATCTCTCCGCTCATAGCGCACAATCTTTACGCTCCCGTACCTATATTCCCTATGCAAAAAGTACGGCGGCAAAACACCAGGCGCTACGCTGTCGGCCTTCATTTCACAGATTATTATACCATTTGTGTTCAGTTTGTCAAATTCTATTAATTTTGCCAACGTTTCCTCAACCAGCCCTGAGCCATATGGCGGATCTACAAAGACAAGGTCAAACCGCCCTTCCCCCTTAAGGAAACGCAAAGCGTCATGCGACAAAACCTGAGCGGAATCGGCAAACCCGCACAAATTCAAATTCTCCCAGACCAGCTTTATTGCACCAGGCCTTGAGTCGACAAAGACAACGCTCGCCGCCCCTCGCGACAGCGCCTCAATGCCTAGCTGCCCTGTCCCGGCAAAAAGGTCAAGCACCCGCCTGCCCTCAACATCAAACTGCACAATATTAAAAACCGACTCCTTAACCATGTCGCTGGTGGGCCTAATATCAGCGCCATCAGGCTCTTTGAGCTTCCTGCCCCTAGCCGTCCCACTAATAACTCTCATAACGGAAATCCCCTCGTCAATAATTATCGAAAATGCTCAAAAACCTTCTCCGCTACGTTCTTCGGCACAGTCTTAGACAATTCATCCACCGATGCGGCCTTTATCGCCTTGATGCTTCCAAAGGCCTTGAGCAAATCATTCCTGCGCTTCTCCCCCACACCATCTATTTCATCCAGTTTCGACTTGTAGCTGTTCTTTGAACGCAGGCTCCTATGATATTCTACCGCAAACCTGTGCGTTTCCTCCTGAATAGTGCCGATTAGCGCAAAAACCGCAGGATTCGCCGCAAGCCCAATCTCTTCGCCCTCCGGCGATACCAAGGCCCGGGTCTTATGCTTATCATCCTTCACCATCCCATACACGGGCACGGATACACCCGCCGCCTCCAAAACCCTGAGCGCGGTTGCGGCGTGGGCGGCGCCGCCATCTATTAGCATGATGTCGGGGAGCTCAGAGAACCTCTCATCACCCTCCGTAAATCGATCAATCCTTCTGGAAATAACCTCCGCCATGCTTCCATAATCATTTTGCCCGCTCTGCGTCTTGATTTTAAACCGCCTATAATCCCTTTTATACGGCCTGCCCTTTTCAAAAACAGCCATTGAAGCAACAATGTCCGACTTCCCTGTGTTCGAGATATCATACGCCTCGATGCGATTGGGCGTTTTGTCCAACATAAGGGCATGCTGAAGCCATTCGTGCGTCTTGAGCGTTTTCTCTTCAACAGTAGAAGCCCGCTCGGACTCCTCTCGTGCGTTGATATTCGCAGTCTCGACCATTTGCGCCTTATCCCCCCGCTGAGGAGAAATGACATAAATGCGGTGGCCTGCCTGCTTTGAAAAGAACTGCTCAAGAAGCTCCGAATCCGATGTTGCGACAGGCAAGCAAATCGTTTTCGGCAAGAACCCACGTTTCTCATAATACTGCCTGACTATTCCGGACACGGCGTCTTGGTCATCCTCTATCGGCGTGTCGAACAGCTCATAGTCCTTCGAGATTAGCTTCCCATCGATAAAGTGCAGCACCGTAAAACAGCTTTTTGCGGGCCCTCGGAAAAAACCCACAACATCAGTGTCGGCCATCGACCCGGCAATGACAAGCTGCTTCTGCTGCAAAAGCTGCACGGCGCGCAAACGGTCGCGCTTCTCTGCGGCAAGCTCAAACGAGAGTTTTTCGGCAGCCTCTTCCATCTCGGCGGCAAGCTTCTTTACAAGCCCAGACGCTCTGCCTCGAAATATGTCAACAGCCTCCTGCACCGACTCCCTGTATTCCTTGGCCAGCTCCCCGCTCTGGCAATACGCCCGGCAAGCCCCAATATGAAAATTGAGGCACGGCCTTTCCTTCCCGATAATGCGCCCTATGTTCTTCCCGCAGGTAGGTAGTTTCAACGCCTTGCTAACAGTCGCAATTGCCTCCCGGGTAACCGACCTTCCGCCATATGGCCCAAGGTACAGCGCCCCATCATTATCAGGTTTTGCGACAACCTTGAAGCTGGGGTACTCGCTCTGCATGTCAACTTTTATAAAGGGGAAGCCCTTGTCATCCCTCAAGAGGATGTTGTATTTTGGCATATGGTGCTTAATCAGCGAATTCTCAAGCACCAAGGCTTCAAGCTCTGTATTGACAATAATGACATCAAAGTCTGCAATTTTAGAAACCAGCGTCAAAGTCTTCACATCATGGTTGCCGGAGAAATAGCTGCTGACACGGTTTTTAAGCCGCGCAGCCTTACCCACATAGATAATGCCACCCTGCCTATCCTTCATCAAGTACACTCCCGGAAGAAGCGGAAGCCCCCCGGCCTTTTCCTGCAAAAATTCAATCAAGCCCAAGCATCCCCTAAAACTACAACAAGATAACGCTTCGACTCATTATGGCATATCCTCAGGAAAAAATCAAACGCTTCAACCACTTTTGCGCTTTCTCCTGCGGCCTGGTGCATATGCGCCCCTAAGTCATGTAAAATCACATAGAGGAAACTTTTGTCATATTGCTTCATGCCAATGGGAGTCTTTGACTAAAATCCACAGCATTTTTTGATTGCAAATCAATAATTTTGTAGTACAATGTTAGTCACGACAAACGCAAAGGAGTTCTAGCATGATAAAGCACGGCTTTTTAGACGACAGGGGCGTCATGGAGCTTTTTGGCCTGTTGTCAAAAACTAGTTCAAACAACGCCAAAAGGGATATACTAATTGAAAACAGCGGAAACGAGCATCTCCTAAAGCTGCTCGATTACCTTTTAAACCCATTTTTAATAACAGGAATCTCCGGAAAAAAAGTTGCAAAAAATACGGAGAAGCAACCCACGATAAGCTTTGATTCTTTTACCGCCCTGATGGAATACCTGTATGAAAACAACACGGGGAGCGATGAAATAATTGCAAACATAAGGCAATTTTTGTCCAGCGCCCCGCAGGACTTATGCGATTTTTATACATCAATCATCACAAAAAGCGCAAAAATCGGCTGCGACATTAAATCCGTGAACAAAGCCCTCGGCAAGGAGTTTATCCCGCAGTGGGAAGTCCAGCAGTCCTACAATATCGAAAAATCGCCTATAAAGGAAAACGAATGGTTCTCGCTGTCGCAAAAACTAAATGGCGTCCGCGGCACTTTTTATGAGGGGAAAATAATCAGCCGCCAAGGCAAAGAATTTGTGGGTCTTACGCATATCACCGACGAGATTAGCCGCCTGTTGCCCGATGCCGACGACTGGGTGCTAGACGGCGAGCTGGTGCGCCTTAACACGGAGGCCCTACCCGACAATGAGAACTTCCGGATTGGGACAGGCCTGCTTAGCCAAGATGATGCCGACAAGCAATGCATGCAGTTTATCGTCTTCGATTTGCTTCCTAAAAACGAGTTTATTGAGGGCGAAAGCGCCCTGGCTTATAAAGAGCGCCTTGCAGAGCTTATGGAGCTGGGGCAAGAAGCTTCCAAGCTGGCACTACGGTCAGTCAAACCTGTTGATATCTTGTACACAGGCGACGATGCGGCGATGATTGACCATTACTTGGACAAAATGGTTGCCGAGGACAAGGAAGGGCTTATGCTCAACCGTGACAAGAAATATTACCGCAAGAGGCATAATGGGATACTGAAAGTCAAGAGGTTCTACACGGTCGATTTAAGGATTACAGCCACGGAGGCCGGCTCAGGCAGATTGCTTGGGCGTTTGGGCGCTTTTGTGGTCGACTATAAGGGCAACCCGCTCAACGTCGGCTCGGGGATGACCGACCAGCAGCGTGAGGAATTTTGGGAATTACGAGATGAGCTGATCGGGCGGATCTTGGAAGTAAAATACAAAGAAGAAAGCCGCGACAAAAAAACCGGCGCCTACAGCCTTCAGTTCCCTATCTTCGTTTCGCTAAGGGAAGAAGGCAAAGAAGAAAGCCTGTATTGAGGTTGCCTTGGGAATTCACAATTGCGAAACTTGAGTTATTGTGCTATTATTTTAATCAAAACCAATAGCTCAAAAATCAATAAATATTTTTTATTCTGAGGAGGAACTTGAATGAATGGTCAACTAAAGGGCAAAGTCGCCCTGATTACCGGCGGCGGCAGCGGCATCGGGCAGGCAATTGCAAAGCGATTTGTCGCAGAGGGCGCAAAAATCGTCATCACGGGCAGGCGTAAAGAAGCCCTCGCCGAAACTGTCGCAGCATGCCCTGAGGGCACAGTGCTGCCCTTTGCGGGCGATGTCACAAATCCCGACGATGCAAAAGCCATGGTGGAAGCCACAGTCAAATTCGGCGGCAAAATTGACATCCTCGTCAACAACGCTGCAATTGACCCGCCTGGCACGGTCGTGGACGTCCCAATCGAGCAGTTCCAGAGGGTTATTGAAACTAATCTCTACGGCCCATTTTATACCATGAAGCACGCTATACCGGTTATGTCAAAAAGTGGCGGAGGCTCAATAGTCAACATCGCTTCGCTGGCCGGGCTCCGCAGAATCCCCGCCATGCCCGCATATTGCGCTTCAAAGTCCGGTCTGATTGGCTTGTCGCAAACGGTGGCTCTTGACCACGGCAAAGATGGAATCCGTTGCAATGTCGTGGCTCCTGGCGCAACTTCGACTGCAATGCTGGAAAATTCCATGGCAGGCCTTGCAAAGGCTCTTGATACCGACTCCGCAGGTGCTTTGCTGCACATGACGCGCTTTAATCCCATAGCCCGCCCCGCCACAACAGACGAAGTCACAGGTGCTGTCGTATTTTTTGCAAGCGACGATTCTGCAATTATCACAGGCACAGTCCTCCCCGTAGATGCCGGCTCATGTGTCGTTGACCCGAACGGCGCAGCTTTGGCAGGGATGAACTGGGGAGATGCATAGGTTTTTCACAAGCGCTCGGCAAATCAGCATCATCACGGGGGCAGGCACTGTGCCTGCCCCGAGATTTCGAGGCGAGATTTGCAAATCAAAAATTATTAGGCAATTAATACAAAAATCCGCTTGATATTTTTTGAGAAGCAATGTATAATTGCTGACGGTTTGTTTCAAAAGTATACACAATACACACGCACATGCGCCCGTAGCTCAGCAGGATAGAGCATCTGCCTTCTAAGCAGAGGGTCGGGAGTTCAAGTCTCTCCGGGCGTGCCAAAAGTGAACAAATGACAACTCTTAATTATGGGAGTTGTCATTTGTCGTTTATAGGCCATAGATGGTTGCAATTACTATGTTTTCATAAGTTACAAAATCTGCGTCGCCATGATGCAATTAC
>Ga0209755_10000022_pt1 | contig 257064 bp, 288 predicted proteins | sample TergutCo191P1_FD_187301 | JGI IMG/M metagenome (GOLD analysis project Ga0209755, IMG submission 187301) | Cornitermes sp. P1 segment gut microbial communities from Petit-Saut dam, French Guiana - Co191P1 (SPAdes) (version 2) | ecosystem: Host-associated > Arthropoda: Insects > Digestive...
GGTGCGTCTCTTAATTCTTGTACTTTGCCTTCGCATAAGAACACGCCGTTTTTCCTATAAATGCATACATATCCATGTTCACCAATTTGTTTGTCAAGATACACTTTTAAATTTTTATACATTTTCTTTCACTCCTTTGGGTGGGGTTGGGTTATTTTATTTTTAATGCTTGGGCGTTATGGATACGTTTATATTCTTCGTATGCTTGCACGCCCTCTTCTGTAATCAATAGCCGTTTGCCTATTTTTATTGCTTTGCTCCCTTCCCAGTGCATTGCTTCCAATGCAGTGTATTTTGCACAGTTCCAGCGCTCCATTAGGTCATTGGTGGTTAGGTAGGTCGGCATAGGTTTTCGCTCCTCGAACTTGATATATCACTTGATGTAATATTACATGAGGTAATTTTAATTGTCAAGCCTCTGTGCGATAATTTTTTGCTTTACTTTTTCGTATATCACATTAAACTATTTTTATTGGGAGTGACCTAGAATGAATAACATTAAACGCGCACGTATTTATGCTGGAATCAGTCAAAAGGAAGTTGCTATATCGCTTGGTGTAGCACAGCCGACCGTAAGTAGTTGGGAAATTGGCGAAAGAAACCCTATTGGGAAAAACTTATTGCAACTATCCGAATTGTTTAATTGCTCAGCCGATTATTTGCTTGGTAATGAATCACAGAAAGACACGTCGAGGGCAATACGTGTACCTGTGTTGGGACGTATTCCTGCGGGTGTACCTATCGAAGCGATAACCGATATCATTGATTATGAAGAGGTGCCACCTTCTTGGGGTAATGGTGGGCAAGAATATTTTGCTTTAAAATTGAAGGGTGACAGCATGTCACCTAAGTATATTAATGGCGATGTAGTCATTTTTACCGTTGCGCAAAATTGTGATTCGGGTAAAGATTGTGCCGTTTTAATTAACGGGGACGATGCAACATTTAAGAAAGTAGTTAAACATATGCATGGGATAACCTTACAGCCTTTAAATACAACATATGAGCCTTTATTTTTTACAAATGAACAGGTAGAAAATATGCCTGTGCGCATACTGGGTGTAGCCAAAGAAATTAGAAGGAGTTTGTAATATATGTTTGATATGATTATTCGACTTTCTGAATATATTTTTACTTATCACGACCCTATTGATTTGGCTACCTTTTTATTTATGTCTTTTTTTATCGTTGTTACTGTTTCGGGGCTTATTTTTTATTGGATTGGTGTTAAAGTAGAGCGGGGGCGTTATCAAAGATATCTTGACCGTAAAAATGCATCAAGACCAATGCCGCCGCCAACATCTACGAATGTGATTGCGTCCAGCCCTAGTATGTCAGGCGGTTTATCACCTATTAAAGCGAGCAGTATTAGCGATAACATAGAATCTATTAAGCAATGCCAAATTAACGAAATGTCTGATATTAAACTGATGCAATTTGACTTGTCCGCAATTAAAGCAAAGCAAATTGAGCATTCGCAAAAATTAGAATCAATTATTGAATTTCATAAACCGAGAGGAGAATAATCATGGGTTTTGAAGAAAAAGTTTTATCAATGCTGGAAAAACAAGGGGCGATGCTGGAAAAGCATGGGGCGATGCTGGAAAAGCATGGGGCTTCAATTGATGTTTTGTCTGCTAAAATTGATAGTATTGACGTTAAAGTTGAGGGCATAGAAGATGATATGGTTACTGTAAAAAAAGATATCAAGGGTATGAAAAAAGACATTAAAAATCTTGACCGTTATATTCATGGGGCATTTGAGGACATTCACATGCTTGATAAGCGCACAGCTTTTATGCGTACAGCAAGGTAGAAAGTCTTATGAAAAAACGTGCTGATGGTCGCTATCAAATGTCTGTAATGGTTGGTTATCAGCCCAACGGAAAGCCTAAACGTGTTTTTGTTTATGGTAAGACACAAGCCGAGGTTAAGACCAAAGCTTCGGATATGCGTTTAAAGAATAGCATGGGTATGCTTACAAATAGTGATATTACAGTGCTGGAATGGGCGCGTACTTGGCTTGACGTTTATAAACAAAACGTAAGCGAAGGTACGCGCGTTTTTTATGTAAGCGTAGTAAACACGCATATCTTACCCAAGCTGGGGTTTTATAAGCTAAGGGATATTAAATCCGCTCATTTACAAAGTATCGTTAACGAACTTGCACATATGCCTGATACGGCAAAGAAGTTAAAAATGGTATCTTCGCAGATTTTTAAGAAGGCGATTGCGAATGATTTAATTACGAAGAACCCAGCCGAGGCATTGCAATTGCCTATTTATTTCAAGAAGCAGACGAAGCGACCATTAACGCGTGAGGAAATGGAACGCATTTGTGCGTTAAAGCTAGACATGCGTACCCAGTGCTTTATTTATCTTTTGTTGTATACGGGGGTTAGGCGTGGCGAGGCAATGGCGTTATCGAAGCAAGATATAAATTTTGATGATATGACGATACGAATCAATAAAAACGTCGTTTTTAAGAATAATGTTTCCACGGTAAAGGATTCGACCAAGACAACGGCGGGTATGCGTACCATTCCGATTCTTGCACCGTTATTACCTGTACTGCGCGAATATGTAGAATCGTTAAAAGGCGAATTGCTTTTTACTACCACAAAGGGTGGGGTTATTACTTTGCAATCGTTTCGGCGGTTGTGGGACAAATTTGAACGGGCTATGGGTACGAAGGAAATAACACCGCATATTTTTCGCCATAATTTTGCAACCATTTTATATAACGCAGGGGTGGACATTAAATCTGCACAAGTAATTTTGGGTCACAGTAGCTTTAATGTAACTATGGATATTTATACACACCTCGGATACAAGAATAGTCTTGAATCAGCAAGCAAGTTGAATCAATTTTTGCAATGAGTTTGACTAAGTTTGACCGCAATGTTTTTAATTATTGTTTTTTATCGAACACGTTCGTACAAGCTTGACGAGGCTTGAAGTCTTTATGTGTAAAGGGTTTGCTAGATGTTGATGTTTTCTAACTCGATTGCGATTTTTCGCATTTTTGCCATTTTAAAAACTTTTAATCTAAGGGTCCTGGGTTCGAGCCCCAGGCGATTCATCCCAATATTAAAGGCTTCTCGCGTATATGCGGGAAGCCTTTATTTTTTCTATATGAATTCTGGTGGGGTAATTGTGGGGTAATAATAAAATCCCCCGCGAACGAGGGACCTATACAAGCTGCTGGCCGGTATTGAACCGGCTACCTCGTCCTTACCAAGGAATAGCCCCATCCGCTAGGCTACCCCTCGGAAGCCTGTAATCACTGGGAATTTTAAATTTTCAATTTTGTGGCGTGACAGCAATTGACAGCAGTTGAATTTAATCATAGTATCCTCGTTACAAGTTTATCTGTGCATACAACGCCCCCAATGTCTAATCAGCGGGGGCATTTCATTATAACGTCCTATGGAGTTATTTGCATTACTTCAGGCCTTCTATGACTTCACGAGTCAAGCCAGTATCTTCTATAATTTCTTCAATGGGTCTGTTACGGCTCAGGAGTTTCTTCGCAAATTCAGTTTGTTGTTGTTTAAGCAACCACTTCTCCCGCGCTACTTGGTCACGCCGCGCCATTTCCTGACGTTCAAATAAATCCCGCACACGTTTATCAGCAGAATCATCACTTGATGCCATTTAATTCCTCTACTTCCTTACTTGTCAGTCCCGTAAGCTTCACAATGTCATCTATTGATATATTCATTGATATAGCTTTCTTGGCAATTTCAGTCTGTTGTTGTTTAAGCTCCCACTTCACTCGCGCCGCCTGGTCGCGCCGTGCCTTTTCCCGGCGTTCAAACAAATCCCGCGCACGTTCGTCGGCGGACAACTCTCGCAGTTTGACTACTGCCTTACTAACTACCGGGTTTTTCTCTGCTACCATTGCCAGCTCCTCCTCCGTTTCAGCGGCTATAAACTTTGCCCAATCGTACAGGTCTGTGCCATCGTCAATCTCGGGTAGTTTCCTAAGCTCCAGGGTATTGATTTCAAGAATGTCAGAAAACTCGACCCCTGCCTCCGGGTCGTAGAGTGTGAAGCGATGGTGGTATCTTTCATTGCCCGGAATTAAGTTCTCATCCGTTATAATTATGCTGATGACCTTTTTGATGTTATCATAATCATCGCCACTGCCAACCTGCTCCGCTATTAACTTGGCATCGTAAAGAATGACGCGCTTCTGTAGTTGCTCCGGCATAACTTGCAACTGAATTTCTATGTGAATAACCTTGCGGGTCTTGGTGTACAGCTTCACATCTATGATAGCCAGTTTATCACCATCAAATTCACGAAGAAGATGCGGGTCTGCTATATCTATTCGGTCATAGTCATCATCCGGCAGACGCAGTATGGATTTTAGAAAGTTTATCAAAAATTCTTCATTTCGCTCGTCTGCATAGAATAAGCGGAAAATTACATCGCTCTTAATCGGCAAAAAGACTCTCTTGTCCATAGGTGCATCACCCTCCACTGCAAGTATACCACGCACGCATAAGTTTTTCTATAGCGGGTTTAGGGTAGATGCTTGCACATCTCCAACATTTCATCGTGTAAGGCTTCTGACATTACAATCATCCCTAAAGCCTCTCTTTCCTCAGCTTCCGTAAATTCACCGTCCTCTATAGCTTGCAGAACTTCCTGCTTCAGTTGAGCGGTATTTTTGATACAACTGTCAATCTGCTCCATGAATACCGAACTGGCAGTTACATCGTTTCTGGTGCGTTCTGTAAATGCTGCATATGACTCATTTAGATAGGCAGTCATGTCAAAATCTTCACTGAACACCTCTTTAGCCGTTGGCGCATCGCGTAATACCGCCTCACGAATAGCCAATTCCATTGGTAACAAGTCTTTATAATTCATATTAAACAGTCCCTTCTTTGTATCAGCCTTATTTGTATTTTTCATCAGAATGAAAAATATTCCTTCAGATGTTTATAGAACAAATGTTCATTACTAACCCAAATGCGCTCATAAACAGAGTCGTAATATGCTCTGAGAAGGTTAGGGATATACGGAATGCCCCAGCTTCTAGGGATTGTGACCGGGTTTATCAGCAGTGCATCCAAGTCTTTCAGCGACCTTTTGAAATCGCGTAAGTCTGTATCTGTTAATTTTGCCTTGGCTTTAGAAATGCCGCGACACTCGTTGACCAGTTCCAAGGTATTTATCAGACGTTCTTCCTTATCCCGCCTAAAATTACACCGCTTGACCATCCAGATTGCCCCTTCCAATGTAAGGTAGTTGCCTTTGCGGACAGTCTTGTAAAAATATTTCTCTATAATTTCATCAGAATTTTTGTCTGAAAGTATAATATCTATGGGGATAGTTGGGTTTTTCATACCTATTTCAGACCTTTCAAAAAATTCTTCCGGTGAAAAACTGTCTTCATGTTCATAGAATCTGGACTCCGCCTGCCTGCCTTTCGACAATGAATACAGCATCGGATACTTGCTTTGAACTTCTAACCTGATAAGATGCCGGGCATTTTCTTTTTCGTGACATTCCGGAAACCTATTATCTAGCTGCCTCGGTTTCAAATAGAAATTTATGTTAGTCGAACCGCTCACCAAATAGAAGCTGTCATCAGCAGCTTTCATCCTGTGGGCGGACTCGTCATATTTTTCACGCTCTTTATAATGTCTAGGGATATTACCGCGCTTAATGAGCTTCATCATTTGTTCTACGGAACATGGAAGGTTAATTTCTTCAGTATCCAAATTTAAGCATGGGTCAGCGCGGTTCACAGAACATGCTCCAAATTTGGAAAGGATTGGGGATATTTTTGCGGACTCTTCGTTGAACAGCACCTCGATTTTATCAATATCGCACTGCGTTGCGGCGGCAAGGAAGCTGTTGTCCGTGAGAACCTTGGGCGTAACTATGATTTGTACGAAATGTATGGTTAAATTGTCACTTACCTTAATTGGCTTCATTCGCCAACGCATACCCCTGCTGGGTTTATAGTAATATTCCCAGCCAAGAGTCTTGTTTGGATTCTTTTTATCTTTTATTGGGCAACGATGCAAGCGTCTATCCCTCTGCATGTAACCGTTGAAATTCCCCATTAGGGAATCATAATTTTCCCACGAAAGCCTTTGAAAAAAAGAAAAGGTATGATAACCTTTTGAAGTATTTAACATTTCAAGCACCTCATTCTACAAGATTGTTACTATCCTGTTTGGTTAGATACTATTGTTAAATGAAACTTAATATCGAATAATCACTTTGCTTGCCGTGATGACTACGGTGGAAATGAAATACCACTGATTACCAAAACTGCGTATTAGGCAGGAGAACCAATAGAGCCACATGGACGATAACACCCTCATCATCAGGAAGTCCAGTCGAATAAAATGACCGGAACTTCCATAACGAAGAGAGGCATCCACATCAACCAATCCATCACGCTCTATTCTTCAGCAACCTGTACAGCGTCGTCTTTCCGATATGACAGCTCTTGCATATCTCTTCCACCGAAAAATCCCGGCTGTCGTACATCTTCAACGCCATATTGGAATTGTCGGATGCAACCTTGGGTCTGCCACCTGTACGTCCCCGCGCCCGCGCCGCCGCCAAACCTTCTCGTGTCCGTTGTGCGGTCAAGTCGGCTTCAAATTGGCTCAATCCGGCGAATATAGTAAACATCAGCTTGCCGTGGGGAGTGGTCGTATCCAACCAAGTTTCCTTCAGGCTTTTAATATTCGCACCGCGTCCTTGAATCTGCTCAACGATTGCAAACAGGTCTTTGGTGCTACGGCTCAGGCGGGTCAACTCGGCAATAACTACAACATCGCCATCTCGAAGATGTTCTATCATTTTCAACAACTCCGGGCGGTCAGCTTTCTTTCCGCTAACCTTTTCCGTGAAAATCTTCTCCGCACCATTCGCATCCAGAGAGTCCAGTTGCCTGTCCAAGTTTTGTTCGACAGTGCTGACACGGGCGTATCCAATAATCATAATGACCAACTCCTTCCCGAAAACGTATCATGCTGTGTGTATAGGGACTTTGATTTTGGAACGAGTTTTGGGACTGGAAATCAGGTGTTTCTCCCGACTTTTAGGCTCCGGCACAATCGTTCCACTAACGGACGTTTTTAGAACGCCGTTTGGTGATGTAAAATGCTAATATTCCGACGGCAACAAAATAACGCCATCCATCAGGTACAGATTCAGCTCGTCCAGCGGGAAGTCTGTATATGGAATATCCTGTTTAATAATCAACTCGGTGTCGTTATAACCACCGGCGACAGCAGTGTCATCTTCATGGTTGACGGCCAACTTCCAAACCTGGAAATGCGGGTCGAGCCGCTTGTTGGTCTGGTAACTGCCGATGATGTCGAGAAACCAATAACACCCCGCCGCCTCCGCCAATGCGATAACGCCGCCCGTGGCAACCGGATAATGCTGAATCGACGAAAATCTGCTGTATCTCTCTGCAAACGGGGGATTGCTGATAATCTCCAGTATTTCTTCCTTCGGCTTCATCCCCGCACCTCCTCGCTTTTTACTTTCCGCCGTCCCAAACTTATGTGTAACATAATATGAAACGCACATGCCAATACTACGGGCGTTACGATAACAACACCGAAAATAATTCCAATTGTGAACATCCTAATTCCTCCCATTTCTCCGGGGCAGGCACTTTTCGCGCCGCCCTGTTCATATAAGTTTTAAATATCCATAATCTTCAAAGAAGCACAGAAACGGAAGGATGTGAACGGCGGTGTTTCGGTCGCCGCAGGCGGAAAGAAACACGGCGGTTCTCATCCTGTAGTTGTCGTGCTGATTTGGTAAAAGAGCAAACACCCCCGGTCGTTTGCGACTCTTTTATAGACCCACTGCTTTGGATTACACCACAAAGCACCCTATCAAAGTTGATACGGTTACACATTATGGACATTGATTTTCATTACATATTTGCAATCTTCATAGGGTAAAACCAGCAGCGAAGGCTGAGAACCCACCGATGCGGCAGGAATCGCTCGCTCAAGATGATGATTTGGAAATCCAACCGAACATAGCCAAACCAAGGAAATCCGTACCACCAATCCGACAGCGACCCGCCTCCACGAGAAGCTGGAGAGCACTGATGGAACCCCCAGTCCCTCCTCGGTCGTCTCCCGCACCCTAGCATTTATGAACTCCGGGTCAGACCTCGAAGCATCTTGTCAAAAGACAAAATTATTCATTGCAAATATTAAACGCGCACCTAACGCCATATTACTCCACCCTGATAACCCTGCCATTTACCCTGTGTATCTTGTCACCTATCTCCAATTGTTGAAATTGCGATGAAGATATAGACCATCTTCGCACCACTTTTTCACCGTAAGCGGTAGAACCGAGTACAATGGCGCGAAAACTAACATTGCCGCTGTACACGCCATAATCAAAGTCAATGATAATGGCCGTCCCATCTATGGGTGGACTTCCACTGCAACGAGAAAGCGCACCTAACAACATGACTATCAGGACAACACATACGAGCATCTTCCATTTAAACTTCACCCAATACACATTACCCACCTGCCTTGTGATAAAATAATATTTCCTTTTGTAATCTGCGTTACAGTGATGGAGGCTGCTCCGGCGAACATCCGGTGGCGGATACCTGCGGCAGACATCAAAAGCAGTGATGATTCAGAGTTCTCGTTACAGAAAACCCAGCAATCATCGCACTTAGTCCGCTTTCAATACGCACCACGCAGTCAGCCCTGCCCAGAAGACTCGGCATTCCCGGGCCACAGCTCCTGGAGACCACCTCCCACACCCCTACATTTGAATACTCCAGCGAACCGCTTGAAGCGTTTGTATTAGAAACAAACTAGACATTACAAAAGGCATTACGCAGATAAATCGGCTTTGATACATTTTCGTACATCAGCGCGGTGTTTCTCGCCGCATTTCTGGATAAGATAATTGATGTACTCTCTCTCCACCATCAAGTAATAGGAAGTAAGACCGCTAAGAACCTGAATATCATGGTGACTCCAACGGCTTGGCGAATTTCTGTCCCGCATGTAGTTGTCGAGCATCGCCTTAAATTCCTTTTTGCGCTTATGACCGATGGTGATTTGGTTGTCCCCATTAAGCATCAGCCCCAAATTCCAGTTGCGCCCGGCAGCGGAGCCATAACGGGTCTTTTCCTTTTTGATAGTGAATGGGGCATTAAACTCCGCCAAGGTATCAATTACAAACTGCTGTACCATGTTCATGTCGAAATCAATCTTGCAGGAGATAAGCAGGTCGTCAGCATAGCGAGTATAGACGAACCGACGATTTTCAAATTGTCGCAGGCTGTTGCTGAGTTTGTGGTCTATGGCTATCATCATCACGTTTGTAAGGAATGGTGAAATCGGCGTACCCTGTGGCAGTCCTCCATTAAGGAAACACAGGCTTAGTGCATTCTCCAACTCTTCCCGGCCGGCCGAAAATTTCATAAGCTCGCTAAATGGAAACAGCCGCGACATCATATCCAGTACAAATGTCGGGGTAGTGCTGCCAAAGAAGTCCGCGAAGTCCAGTTTCAAAAACCACTTGCTCTCATTACGTTGGTGCCGCTTGATGGCATCAATGGTGCTACGTCCTCTTACATACGCGAATGCCGTGGTGTGGTACAGCGCGAACATGTGCATCTCGAACAAAGTTTTCAATTCCCTGAGTGCGTTCATCAGCTCCGGGAGGGGCGCATCTATACGGCGTAAGCCTCCGCTTTTCTTCGGCAGATGAAACGAGTGATACAGAGAGGCTCTGTCCTGTGCGAACAGAGCCTCCTTGGAGTGATTGAATACTTTGAGTACATCCAACATCTTCTGCGTGTCGGTGTTTTCCAATAGCCGCTGGTTTGGGTAGTCTACCCGGTATGTCCGGGTGTTGGTTATATTCGGCATTACATACTTGCTTAAATCGTCAACCCCCGCCATAATATCTTCAAAGGTCATTTGATAATATTTGGGCGGCTGTTTGATTGTGATGTACGGCATGATTCGCATTCCTTCCTACTATATAATGCGCTTGTAATCCGCAACAGTGACGATGACATGTGCAGCGTCGCCGCAGGCAGATGCACCATCTTTATGGATAAATGTCAAGACCCGATTTAAAATTTCGGGTGGCGTAAAATCAAGGAAAACCGAGGGGTGCGCCAAAGCACATCTGCTGGTCATTCCAATCACTAACACACCTGAAGCGCGCCGTCTCACCTGGGAAGCTTCGACGGGGATGCCCGCGTGCCTGCCACATCCTGACGTTTGGTTACTTCGGGTTAGACCGCGAAGCACTACGATAAAGTAGTTATACATTACAAGCGAAAATTAAAACGCATCCAATATAAAACTAAATGCGTCAATCTGGATAAACTTTTTTATTTCCTGCCCCTTGGCGAAGTTGATGAAGTTGGCAACGCCCAGGGAGCTTATCATTCGTATGGTAGGCGCAACCGACAGCGTAGTGTTGCAGGCAGATACGGGTGTTTCCGCTGTCGCCTCTTCATGGGTGAAATTCATGGAACGTAGAAAATCATCCCGCATCTTCATGCTGCTCCAATCTGCCGCGTAATGCTGTGCGTCGGTTAAACGAGTACGGAAATCAAACATGGCCTTTACATAGATGGAATCCTTATGTGCTTCCGCAATTTCACGCCGCAGGTCGATGTTGTCCACACATAGAAATACATATCCCGAGAGCTTTTGTGCCACATACCCATGTGATGCGACGCTGATACTGTCCTTCATTTCGGGGTTTATCTCGCACAACATATGTGCCAGTGTCCCGGATTTCTCCTTGCCGACATGCTCTTGGCGGAACATTTGGTTAGCCAGGTTTTTAGGCTCAACCTTGTCGAAGTCATATAGTGCCAACTTGGTCAGGCCAAACCTGGCAAGTAGTTCCGCCACCGTAGACCCGACAGACCCGCAGCCGATGATGTGTATGCGTTCTTTAACTTCTTCCGGCTTAAAGAAGTCATAACTTTTTGCAAGGTTTAATGTTGCCATGCCCTTCCACCTCCAAATTCATAGGGGTATTGTTCGTACCCGAAGAAGTCATCAAACTCTGAAATATCTCCGATGTGCGCTAACTGCGCCGTTGTTTGTTTTTTTGAGCCGCGTTTTGATTTTTTATCCGTTGAAGCGGGCTTGGGGTTATGGACATGCTTCTGTACCTTCTCTTTGGCATCCGCCAGGAATATGTCCATTTCTTCGCCGCCGCGCAACTTGACTTCAACATCTGCATTTTCATACAGAACATTTCGCTTCATATCGTAGACCAGCGCATGGATGGACAGCGATTTGTTCCATATCATAAATATATAGAACATGTCCTTCTCTAACTGGCTGAGAATTTGTTGGCGGTGCTTGTCGTCTACACCGGAAGGCGACACGCCCATATTAACGTGGGAATGCCCCTGCATACGAAGAGCGTTGAAGGTGTTATCATCAAGACTATAAAGCCATTCACTATAGGCTGTCTGGTCAGTGTTTACTGTACTGCCCGTGACGGTCTGCGGATACACGAAGATGTCATCTATGGTGAACTCGTTTTCGCCGGAACGGGAAACACTGCCATGCCAGCCAACTTCATCTGAAAAACCCATTACCAGCGCAACAATTTTTTTATAAGCTTCCAATGTGAGCCACACCACAGCATTGCCGTCTTGGTAATTAAAGCGTCGGCTGTACTTGATTTCCCCGTTGGATAGTTTCATATCGTCAAGCAATTCAGCAAAATCGCTGAGTGCCACCTGTTTCATGTCCTCCGTTATGGTTATTGGTCTTGGCATAGCGCACCTCCTTCCAGTTCGATGATTGCCTCCAGGGGCGTTAGTAAAGTGCCGTCGGGCTTTTCTATACAGCTAATGGCTGTGCGGGAAAGTTCCCGGGCGAAATACGACATGACCGTGGAATCATAGAAGTTAAGATTCTTGGCGGATATAGTAGCTTGTTCGATGCCGCCAACATAATCACGTTTCCGCATATACTCCGCAAAGCGTCCGGCGTAAGTGCCGATACATCCATGACCCTGTATGTGCGGGTTGTGTAGATATGTTTGGCTTTCCGGCGGAAACACATAGCTTCTCAAACCCCGTAACCCGCCCTTTATATCCGCCGTAAACGCCGCGCATAACCTCAGCTTGTATTGGCAGTCACCGAAAATGGCGCGGTACAGTTTTTCCATTTGGGGCTTGGTGACGGTAGGGCTTAGGCTGTTATACATATACCCGTTATGATTACCCACATACTGCTCAAAGGCTTCGGGGTCATAGACATCCGCGTAGCCGTGGGCGACAAATTCGATGATAGTGCCTGTGACACGCACCAGGTTTAGATTTGTATTGCACATGAAATATTCCATTAGCACGGAATCTTCAGACTGCTCGTTGATGACACTTTCCAAACCCGCTAGGGTGTAGGTGCTTTCCTGTATCTTACCTGCGAACTCCTGCATCATGTACAGGTGGTGGTCGTAGTCATTTTGGTACCCATCAATTTCTTTCCGCAGCTCATCGGCGCGGATACGCTCAAACACGGTTTCAAACCCCGCCAACCTACTGCGGATGATTTCCGTCCTTATGTCAAACGCCTTAGCGAACTCAGCAATTAACGCTTCATACTCGACAGCGGACTTGTTGCCCAGGCTTTTGAGCAGGCAGACTTCCACTTCGGTTAGGGGGCTGGCGACGAACAGACGCGGCAGGTACTTGGGAATCATCATTTGCAGCACATGGAAATGCTTCAGTTCCAGCCTGTCGGTGAATATGACGGTGTTCTTCTCCGCATCATCTGTATAGAATAATGCCTTGGCTTTTCGCGCATAGAACACCTGTAAATCATCCCGGCGTGTATAATTGCTCATGTACCGCTTGCCCGTCCCGGTGTTCGCCTTTATAATTCTCAACATATCTTCCCCTGCATCGGGATGCGCTGTATATGTTATGGTGATGCCATGCCCACCCGGAGGTGTATAAAGAATTGAATCCGGCGCGAACCATTCCATGCACTGATGGACAGACGCGGCGGCAATGTCATTCTTGCGGATTTGCAGTACCCTGGAATTAAGATGCACATATTCATCTTGGGGCAGACGCTTTCGGAGCAATGCCCGCAAGGTGGCGATGAAGGATACGTCCGACGCGCTTATGGCGGATATGTTGGAAAACAGCTTATCCGCCACATCTGAGGTCAGTATGGTGGAATGGATTCCTTTGTTAAACAAGGTTAAAACCCCCTTTCCGAAAAAATATACAGGGCAGCGGGCTATTCGCTCACTACCCTGTCAGGCGTTGCCGGCTATTCAAGCGGCGTAGGCGTTGTCTGCCTTAACCACGTTGAGAAGAAAACACTTTTCCGTAATGTTGAAGTCAGCGAAGGTTTTGTCCAAGTCTCCGGGGTTGAGGGTGGAACCGTCCAAGTTCATAATGCCAACGGTGTAGTCAATCTCCGCTATTTCCAACGCTTCCCGCAGGGTGGTGGTTTCGTCCAGCACTTCACTTTTCCGTTTTACGTTGTTGCCCATTGTTACTTTAACCATGTAAATTACCTCCAGTTTGGTTTAAAAGAATTGGGGAAGCCGCGCCTGCGGCCTCCCTCATGCTGTTTGGCCGCCTATACGCTGACCTTGATGTTTGCCGCAATTTCGTCGCGCTCGGCTTTAATTGTTTCCAGTGCCGCAACGATTCCGGCTTCGATTTTGTTGAGGTTGGCGAGTGCTAACCCGGCCTTGTCCAGTACAAATTCTTTTGCATCTTCAACGTCGGACGGGATAGACAGCGTGGCCGTCGCTAACTTCGCGTCGTCGTTGGATACGCCGCCGAAGCTGATGCCGTGGTCATTTACGCTGCTTGTGCCGATACCCACCTTGAACAAGGTGTCCTGTGTTTCCGGGTCGGTGATTGCCAGTGCGGATGAGCGGTACTTTTTAACCGTTTCCAAATCCGCCATTGATACAGCCGATGTAATGACATAACTGCTGCCTGCGATTGTTACTTTTGCCATGAGGGGTTCCTCCTTGTGGAATGAATTTCCCGGGTATGGTTGCCACGGGGTCAAAGGTAGAATATATAAGGTTCAAGGGCCGCATAACGAAATGCTGCCTTTGCGTGAAGCTGAATTGCATCATGTTAGCTTTCGGGAGGGCTATCTTTATCGTCGGCATTCTTGTTATCATGGGTATTGAAAATGGGAATCGGTAATGCGTAGGAGACAATATCTTCGCTTGATGGCTTTTTGGTTAAATACCTTACTCCTGCAATGGTTACTCCCACGCACACTACGGCACAGGCAACAGGCACTACAATGGGTGCCGCCTTTGCAATGGCTGCTCCGGTTAGAAACTTTGCACCGATTGCACCGGCTTTTGAAGCAAATAATAAACTTGTCATGTCACATTCTCCTGTTCTATGGGTTGGATAGATTTAACTTGCTTAACTGCATACATGCCGTTGCCGTTAAGGTGCCGTTGCCAGACCCCCACGCTGGGTGCCCACTTAAAGCCCCGACCTTTAAGCTCCTTGCGTACTTCATCATCGGGTTTGGTGTCAAAATGTATTTGAATCCTGTTGCATTCAACATTCATAACAACTCGGCCACCGTCAAACGCCCAACCCGCATCCGGGGGCAAGGTTTGCTTCTTTTTGAGTGCGGATATACGCCCTTTAATACGGCGGATGTTTGCGGTATTATTTTGGAGCGTGTAAGACGCGAAGGGCTGCCGCGCCCATGAACAGCTTTTGATTTCTTCATCAAGGGCGGCGGCTTTGTCGTCAGTAATATTGGCGTAACCCTTCATCGTTCCATGCTTACGGTAGTGGATGTTGCCCCGTTTCATGTAGGTCTGTTTTTCTTCCAGTGCCGTTAATTGGGCATCCAGCTTCGTAATGGCTTCGGGGTCGTCGGAAGAAATGGCGGTGTTGTTTTCAGCGGCTTCGGCTTTGGCGGCGTAATAAGCGGCCTTGTCGGATTCATCGACGCTTCTCCGCATTTTGTTGTCGGCACGTTTTAAGTGGTTTCTATGCCTTGATTCGGAATGATGCCCCACCAGGGTGGGCTGCCCGGGCGGTATTATGGAAATCATGTCGATTGATTCTTGGGCGAGTGTATTGCTTTGTTTGGTGGCTTTGGCGGCCCTGGCGTTGTAACCGTCAATACGCGCCTGTTTCCGTTCTTCATACGCATTCATGGTGTCACCTTCTTTCATATACAGGTAAGTTCATTTTTCGTATGCTCCCTTCTTTCAAAAGAACATAGAAAAGAGCCTCCATGACGGAGGCCCTGCCTGTGGGTATTATGTTGCGCCTGCGGCGCGGTTGGCGTTCAGTTTGCCGACGTAATCTAAAAACTTTACAATTGACTTGGCCGCCGCCAACAACGCGGCGGCAGCCAAGACCACAATTTCCACGAGCTTTAATCTGCCCATGACACCATACCCCCTTCTTTAATATTCTACTAAGGAAGAATATATCATCTATGACGAGAGCTATATTATTGGGGTTAGGTAGGTTGATGCGAAAGGTGCGAAACAATATGAGTGTGTTTCGGCTGAGAATAAATAAAGGCCTCCGTAGTGGAAACCTTTATTTATTCGATAACAGGCGAAGGTATTATTGTCTTGCGTAGACACGTTGCCAACCATCGGCATGTGTAAATGTCATTGTATTTCCAACAATTTCATATCGGAAAACATCTGTCCATTCATCTTCAAATGCTTCACAACGAACATCCATTGTTAATACATTGCCTTCGACCCACCATGTAAACGTCTGTCCCGGCCCATCTCCCCACCAATAGCCTGTGCCATCGGGATTGAATGTTCGAGTTAATGAGAGCCACGCAGCATCACCTTGTTCTACCCACTCTCCAACCAATAGCACATCTAAGCCGACAGTTTGACCTGCGGGTTCGTTATTTTGGACGGATTCCTGTGGTGTATAGGAAAACTCAGATGTTAATGATTCGGCTATCCGCCAAATTAGCTCGGCATTATCATGGAAAATTGATATGTCGCCGCCATGCAATAGCGTAACAAGGGTGGCGGTATTGATATTCGCAAAGAACATCACTTCATCCCGCTCGACCAAGTAACCTACATTGCCATCATTAAAGTCAAAGGGCTGAATTGATATGTTATAATCCATAAGCCATTCTAAATCACTCGGGCCGAAATCGCCGCTTACTCGCATTTCTATTGGCTCGTTTATCAGACGTAATCCGTTTCGCACACCTTCGGCAGTAACGTAAAATGAACTTGGAACACTAATAGAAAATCCCCAGTCCTCTACCAAAATCCATTCTTCTTCATCAACCGCCGGCGCAGTCGCTACAACCGGCGGCGTGGGTGTGGGTATTGCCGGAGGTTCCGTCGGTGTAGTGTGAGTAGGAGCGTTCGGAACGCTTGCAATGGACGGTGCGTTCTCCGGCTCTGACCGCAACGCGAAGAATGCCACTATCGCTATAATCGGCACTAACACGGCAGCGGCTATAATGCCTATCATTTTATTGCTATTTGGGTTAGGTGTGTTCACCGAGGAATGTACATTGGGTGGAGTCTCGATTCCCTTAGATGCTGGGGACTCCTCCGTAGATAGATTGGTTCCGCATTTAATACAAAACTTGGTGTTTTCGGGTATTTTTTCACCGCATTTATGACAAAACATAGAAAGACCTCCTATAATTTACTGACTCAAGAAAACTGTTTCCAGCCACGATGGGGCAAAAGCTATGGGGACACCGTCCCCGTCAAGTTGAATGGCGGCGAGTTCAAATGAGGTTCCTTGCACGCGAAAATACCATGTGAAGGTTGCAGGCTGACCCATCCACTCTGCACTTCCGGTGAATCTAACCATATTGCCCCTCGCATCTTCAAAGCTCGACCAGTTAGCATCGGCGTAAAAATTATTAAACGCCCTGCCAACGCTTAAATTTGGGAACGCTTCAAAATAACCGTTCCGCACAACATTTATGGGCTGATTCCCACCGCCGCCTAAAATCACATTGTTAATCAGCCAAGCTCCGGCCACTACAATTATGATAGTTATTATGCCGCCTATAAGTTTACTTGATAAGGTCTGTGGTTTGTTTTCGACCTCAGTGGAAGGTACATGTGAATCGGGATTGTTGATTACGTTTCCCGTTGTTGCATTATCACATTTGGCACCGCACTTAATGCAGAACTGGCCACCTTCATTTAATTTTGCTCCACACTTTGAACAGAATGTTTTGTTCATACTTCCGCCTCCATATACTCAATTTGTTGTATTAAAACACTAAGATACCTTATGCCCGCATCCGGCACAAAACACCGCGCCGGGGATTATTTTCGCAGTACAGCTAGAGCATACAGGCTGAGGTGTAGACTCAGCACCGGCAACATCAGCATGGACTTCCGATACTTTATTTCCACAACCGCTACAGAAAATGGTTTCACTCACTATATATGCCGTTCCACAATTTGAACAAGCGGTCTGTCCTTCCGGTGGAGAAGGGCGTAGGATTTTTAATTCCTCGTCATATCGGTTTAAAATCCCATTAAGCTTTGCAGTGTTTTCTTCCAGTGTTTGAAAATAACCCGTGACTGTTTCAAACATGCCGGTTATTTTTTCAATATCGTAGTTGCTTTCTTTGTGCAAGGCGTAAGACGCTTCCCCAATCTTCCTGTACGCATCGCTAATCTTGGATTTTATAGCGTTTTGTTCATTCATAGAAGCTTGGGAAATGGCCTTTTTCTTGCTTTCAATGTCTAAGATTGCCTTGGTTGTTTCGTCCGGTTTGTTCTCTGTACCGGAAAATGCACCCTTGATTTCATCCCAAATTGGAATCATGGTTAGTGCCTCCTTATTTCGTGAATTGTTTGGTGAGAATAACGTAGGGGTTAATCTTCACATTCAATATTGAATGAAACCCTAATTTCTGTTACAATGTCCGTGTGCGCTGGAATTGGCATTCTGTGCCGACGACAGCGCATATTTATTGAGTGGGAGCGTTACGGCTTAGATACTATGGCCGCCATAGATATGGCCTTTTGGGATAGGAATTTCCCTGACGATTAACCCCTACCTTATTCATCATTACGTTGTTGATTGACCCATGCTTGGAAAGTCTGGTAGTGTACCCCAAGCAACCGTCCGGCTTCCCGCGCAGAAATCTCTCTTCGTTCCCATAACGCATGGACTTCGGGGAAATTCTCGGGGCGTTCCATTGGTCGCCTCCCAAACTTAACCCCATTGGCTTTCGCCAGTTCAATGCCTTCGGCCTGGCGTTGGCGTAGAAACTCCCGCTCCTGTTGCGCTACATAACTGAGAATCTGTAGAACCAGGTCTGCTATAAACGTCCCGGTCAGGTCGCGTTCTGTTTGTCGGGTGTCCAACAGGGGCATGTCGAGAACAACAATTGCGGCTTGTATTTCCTTTGTTATAATCCGCCATTGCTCTAACGTCTCGCTGTAGTCCCTCCCAAGCCTGTCGATGCTCTTGATAACAAGAATGTCACCGGGCTTTAATTTTTCCAGCAGTTGACCGTATGCCTTGCGTTGGAAATCCTTGCCGGATTGCTTATCCAGGAAGATGCCATCCTCCATCACGCCAAAGTTCCGCATAGCAACGAGCTGCCGTTCTTCGTTCTGTTCCCTGGTGGAAACGCGAACATAACCATACAATTGAGCCATGTGTACCGCTCCTCTCAAATTTGCTCATCGCTAATTTTATAAGGGCGGCCATAGTATCTTATTAGTCTTCTTCGTTTTCCTTTCGTCGTTTGCTTAGTAGACCCTCTATCACCCGCGCCGAGTATCCGCCTGCCCGCGCAATTTTGGCACGTTCGCGTCTGTCGGGTTCGTGCTTCGCAAGGTCGGCAATAAATTCCGGGCGATATAGGCGCATCGGGCAGTCTATCTTGTCCCCACGATAATGCGTGAAAAGCTTGAGCATCGCATCGCGCCCGATAAGCTCGAACAACTCCAGGTAGCTGTCGCTTAGTGCCTCGGCTTCCTTGCCGTCCACCGCAAAGGCTTCGTACACAATTTCGTCGCTGATGTTGTCGAAGTCAATCTTAATCACCGCAATCACCCCTTTCCGGTAAAAGTATAGCAATGTCGAATGACATAAATCCAATCATAAAACGGTGCATTTTATGCACCATAAAATGCTTGGCGGTTTAAAAACATAAAGCGCATACACTTTATGCGGCATAAAATGTATACGCTTCTGTTGATGAATGTGTAAGTGGACGTAGGGTACGCGGAGGCGTTATCCCGGTGTCGCCCGGTGCGGGTACATAGTTTCACAGCCTCCTAAAATCAAACTGCCCCCGCCGGATTGTGTCCGGCAGGGGCGTTCTTGTATGGTGTTATATCAAGTTTAGAATATATACATAAGTAGGTTAGAATTTCGGAGAACGGAGGAGCTTGTCACGGAGTTCATTGTACAGCCAATATACTTCTGCACGGCACTCCCTAATTTCTGAATGTGCTGGCATTAGTCGCTCACGCATATCATTTATACTCTCTGAAGGCAAGGCATCTACATCGGCTAAGTACCGATTCAAAAGATTATTGTAATGACTTAATTTATCAACGAACTCAGTAGCTCTGTAATATGCCGGATGACTGACTATTTGAGGAAGCGTTTCTTTTCTTATGTGTATGACCAGATGCTCGCTCTTAGGCAACAGGCTCGGACATAACAGTTTGCCGGAATAGGGAAAAATATCATCGCGAAAATCACGACTCGAATAATAATCATCCCGATAATCTACATCGAACGCCGGCAGTGCGTGGCTCATCATTTTGTAGTCTATATATTTTGAATCTAATTCATCTTTTTCTACTGCGGTGTTAATTGTAAAGGCTTCAAAGGGTTCACTTTCGATAAACTCAATAAATTCAAATTCAGAAATAGCGGAATCAAATTCTTGGCATAGTGACACCCGCGGAGCAGCATTGATGGGTGCATCATGCTTCTCATTTGCCAGCATATTGTCTATACCGCCACTAATATAAGTCGGTGTATCGGTTAATTTTATATTCCAATCAATACCTGACTTGCGTGGACTAACTTCCCCTAGTTTGCCGTCGTCGTCAGAATTTTTATGCCAACTAACAATAGTGTCTCTGCCAATGGTGTTACATTTCCGCTTCGTAACAACAAAGTGCCATACACCCAGAAGAAATGCAGATAAACAGATACTGCGCTCAGTGGTAATTGGGTTGCATATTTCGGATTTTTTTGTTGCTCTATTAAGACCCATGTAGAATTCGTCACCAGCATCAATGCTTTCATCGGAATTGATTAGGTCAAGCAGTCGTTCTGCAAGCTCAATTCTTTCATCGCCATCGGCAATAAAATCATCTATAAATGTTTGAGTGTTATTTAATGCGCTCTCATATCCATCTACGTTTTTCAAACAGTTATCAAATTCATCCGCTACGCGGCCCTCGGTAAAGGGTAAATATATTGAACCATTTAATTTACATACTATATATTTTGAGGCCGATGACTTAAACGATTTATCTTTAGAGGTGCCTAGTTTTGGATTGTTATAAGCGGAAGGCTTGTTTATATTTATTAGCCCAGCGATTAAATCTTGTTTTCTGTGCGTACTCTTTCCATCGCGAATATGCTTGCGGTACATGTCCGGCTGTTTTCTGGCACATATGAGTAGAGTTGCGAATGTGCCGCCACATAGTCGAGGATATGTTGTTTTAGCCATGCTCTCACTCCCCCATTTTTAAAATACCTTAATACCCTATGAATACTTTATTAAGCCAAAAAAGCGTTTATCAAATACCTTGCCAATTATAGAATTTCTCTTGCAGAGGATTTCCGTAAGGGCTTCCATTATTTAAGTGACGACCCTTCCGATTATACCATGCTCTGGACGCTATCTCAACGCTCAATAATGCTATATACCTGTAGGATGCGCCCATATCAACGAGAACGCGCAAGCGTTCAAATCTAAATTAACGCCCCCCAAAAGTAGGGGATGCAGGAGGGATTTTTATGAGTAGTGACGGAAAGTACACCATTCTACCCGAGGCTTCAGACGCGAACACAAGCTTATCAGCTAATCAATTGGCCGAAATACACAGGCTGTTTGGCAGCGCAGACGGCTCGAAAAAGAAACGCAAGTCCAAAAAGAAAAAAGGTAAGAAAGACAAGAAAGCTAAGAAGAACCAAGCAGCGGCTCTTGCGTACCTACTTGAGATTAACGGCGTAGGTAAGAAAAAGGGTAAAAAGAAATCAAAACAGTCCCGCCAAAAGATGTCGGAATACGATTTCAAGTATAGGCTCATAGAAAAGTCTGCCAATGAAGCCATTGACCTAGTTTCTGGCATCGCGAAGCTGTATGCCATCAACAAGCTTGGCTCAGCAGGTGAAAAATCAAAGATGTTGAATGTAGTTTCAGTACAGTAAAACTCTTGAAGTCTCGCCCCGTAGCGACTTCGCTACGGGGTATTAACTGCCCAATCAACGTTCTTCCGTCATTCCGTTTGTCTTACAGACTCTTGATTCCCGGCAGAATTTTGTAATTTTTCGTAGACCGGGACTGTATTTCAAAACAAAACGAACGGACGAACAAACGCCACATATTATGAAGGGAGCTTACACATGAGCAACTACATTAAAGATGCGAAAAAGATAGAACGTGCAATCAAAGCGCATTACCAGCACCACAACGTCCGAATCAAGGTGACAGAATGCACTGTTATCCCCCATTTGAAGCGATATATTTTTACAATAAAGCCCTCGAAGGGAGCCAAGGTAGGTCAGATTATAGATAGGGCAGAGGACATTCAAGTCGCACTAGGTCTGCCCCTCTTCTATGCGTATAGAGACGATGTATCAATTCGTTTGGCTGTCTCTGAATATAAGGTTAAGGAGAATAAGCTGTTGAAAATACTCCGCAACTCCTTATTTTCAGAAAGTGATATGGCGATACCGCTCGCCCTAGGATACGATATTACAGGGAATATTTACACTGCTGACCTAGCGAAGCAATTTCATATGATGATAGTTGGGCCAAGCGGCTCGGGTAAAAGTGTTGCCCTAAAATGTTTAATACTTAGCATACTTACAGGGTGCCATGTAGAAACTGTTAGGCTGATTGTGTTTGAAATCGGGTCTGGTAGCTTGTCTGCCTTTCACAATGCCCTACACCTATACCACCCAATTGTGAAGGATGTACAGACGGGTATTGTCGTTTTGGAATCTCTTGTCGCCGAAATGAATCACAGGGACGAGATTGGGGAAGATGCTTGCCAAAGCCTGCCGTTCCTCGTCTGCGTAATAGACGAGTTTGATGACACGATTTCAAATATTACCGAGAAGGAAGATGCAACAAGATTCGCTTCTGCGCTCGACAGTCTCATACGCAAGGGACGTAAAGCCAAAATTATTCTGGTTCTCGCCTCTCATAACCCTACATTGAAAACAACCAAGGTCAATGTGAACTTGATTGAGTCCCGAATTGCTTTTAGATGCGCGAAACACCACAATTCATCTGCGGCACTGGGCGTTCCCGGGGCTGAAAAGCTGGAAGAGAAAGGGGCTATGCTTTTCAAGTCAGATGGCAAAATCATGCACCTTCAAGGTTCGTGGGTAACAGATGAAGAAATAGAACAAATACTCCATACCACCCCTTCAGGTTATGATGATATTGAGAAATTGGAAATAAGGAAACCCGAAACGCTGCATCTGCCCATCGTTGCTGATGGGGTAGTTGTTGATGAACTTGTTGTAGATACGGCGGATAAGGAATTGACCGCAATTATCTTTTGGGTCATACAACACCAGAAAACTTCCACTCATCTTATACAGCAACATTTCCGAGTTGGGAAGCGTGCAAGCAAAATCATTGACACTCTCTATGTGATGGGGATTATTACAGACAAATTTGCCAAACAACCGAGAGATGTACTTGTAACTTGTTACGAGGACTTGTCGGAAGAGGTTCTAGGCTTGTTCGACAAACATGGTTATACCGTAGAACAAATCCAAGAAGCTCTCAATACAAAGTGTGCGAAGCAAGGGGGTGCGGGTCAATGAATGCCATGCGAGACGTTTGTAATATAAGCTCCGAATTTGGCGTAGCCGCCGCCCTGGAAGCCAGGCGGCTTTCCGAGAAGTATGGAAAGGACTACCTAAGCTGTGACGACCTTGTTTCCATCATGGGCATCGGCAAAAACAACGCCCGCCAACTCATCAACAACACCGCCTTCCCAACAATCGAAGTCGGAAACCGTAAGGTCGTAAGCGTAATAGCCTTCGCATTATGGTCGCTGAAAGACAGCGATATGTACGCATAAAGACCACCCAAGTCCGTTGACATGCCTAAAGCTACGAAGTTATACTGTTTACTACAGATAAACTTCGTGGCGAGGCATTTTAGGAGGATGCAATAATGCCACAGCAAATAAAAAAATCAAAAAGCAAGGCGGGCCGCCGTGGTAATAACGAAGGCTCAATTTACCAACGTAAAGACGGACGCTGGGCCGGAGCAGTCATCACAGGTTACAAAACGGACGGCAGACCCATACGCACCACCGTATACGGAAAAACCCGTAATGAGGTGGCCGCCAAGGTTGCTGAAAAGACCAACGAAGTCTATGTAAAGGGGTACACCAATGTTTCCGCACGGGACGACACAGGCTTTCAAATATTGTGCAAAGAATGGTTCGACATCTTCATAGCCCCGGGGCTTGCCAGTGTTACAGAAGAACATCGACGCATGATGATGCGGAATCACCTGTTCCCGGAGTTTGGGAAGTTCGACATTAAAGACGTGGACACCAAGCGATTACAGCGGTTTTTTAACGCAAAGACCAAGACAGGGCTTTCTGCTGACTTCATTGGGAAGATGAAATATTTGCTTAACAACTTCTTCAAATACGCCATGAAGCAGAACTATGTTACATCCAACCCGGTGGAAGATGTTGTCGTTCGCAAGGCAGGCGGTAAGAGTAGTAGCGAGAAAAGCGGTAAGGCTTTGCGCCCGGAGATACGCGAAAATGTGATGGCTCAGGTGATGGAGAATCCCATTTTAAAGCCCATCATAATTACATTCACGCTCACCGGGCTTAGGCCGCAAGAACTAATTGCGCTGGTGTGGGAAAACATCAACATCGAAAACAAGTCCATTTCGGTTAAACAGGCCGTAAACCGTACCCGCGAATTTGATAGTGAAGGCAACGTAATATCAAAGGGTGTGAAGATAGGCAAGACCAAAACACCCAAAAGTGTCCGCACCATTGTAATGCCGGATGCCGTTGTCGAAGCTCTCCAAGAATGGAAGCATTACTGTAAAGCCAACGACATCCACAGTGCATTTGTTTTTCCAAACACCACCACCGGGGAAATGAGGACATACTCCGGCTTGCGTAGTAACTTGGAACGGTTTAAAAAGCGTCACGGGTTGCAAAATGAAAAAATTTCTTTATATACCTTCAGACACACCTACGCGACCATCCTGCTGGAGCAACGGGAGAACCCCAAAATAGTAGCCAACCTCATGGGGCATACCCGTGTAAGTACGACCCTCGACCTGTATTCCCATGTCGTTGACGATGAAGTTTACAAACAAACCGCCCGCACCCTGGATGGAGCGTTTAAAGGTCTGACAAAGAAAAATCCGCCAGACTCTTCGACAGTCTGACGGACAACCCGACCCTCTAAAATTGACAGCAATTTTGACAGCAACGCCGATAATTTTAGGGGGTTCTAGCGGGGAAAACCCTAAGCTCTCAAGCAGATTTGAACTGCCGACTTCCTCCTTACCAAGGAGGTACTCTACCCCTGAGTTATGAGAGCGGATGTTGATTTTAACTGGGTTTGGCGGTATGCCTTACTCATTTGGAACTGAAATTGCTGTCAAAACTTTAACATTTGCTGTCACCCACACAAGGCTGATATTACGCCTTACCAAGGACGCGCTCTACCATTTGAGCTACAGCAGCAATTCATACGACGGCGCAAAAAAACGCCGAAGTGGAAGATACCACAACGGCGTAAAGCCTGTCAATAACATTTTTTAAATGCAGCCCAAATTATGAACCAAATCGGGATGATGCACGGTATTGGTTTAGCAGGTTTTCTTCCCAAAAGCCATGTACGCGGGGTACAAAGGTTTGCGTTTCGCGGAAGGGGGGAATGCCACCGTGGCGCTGTACCGCGCCCGCGCCCGCGTTGTAAGCGGCAAGGGCAAGCTGGGTGTCGCCGTTAAACAGGTCAAGCATTCTGCGCAGGTAGCGGCTTCCGCCGTCAATATTTTGCGCAATATCAAACGGGTCGGTTACGCCAAGGGAAGCGGCCGTACCGGGCATGAGTTGCATAAGCCCCATTGCGCCCGCGCTGGATACTACATCGGGGCGGAAATTACTTTCCGCGCGGATAACGGCACGTATAAACTCGGGGTCTAAATTATGGCGCTCGGCGGCAAGGAGAATTTCGCGGTTAATTCTGTCGTCCAGTGTTTCTTCCTTTGCATCGGCGTTGGAAACAGAAGTTTCGCCAAACTGGCGCAATAAATCAACAAACGGGGTAGAAATGCCCGCCGCTTCGGCTTGTTGTGTCACTTCTTCCAGCGAAGGCGTTTCGCTCACTCCTTGCGGGCGATTTATGAACATTTCTCCATTGGGAATGCGGCTTAAAATATTGTTTTTTATGCCATTCATCATGTCTACGGGGTTTAACATATGCGTCTTCCTTCCTGCTGATACCTAGTACATTGAGGTGCAATGCAAACTTTCGCTGGTTTTTATTTCGTTGCCGTATTGTACCACAACGGGGTATTCCATGTCTTCCATATCTACCGAACGCACAAACGCAACCGTTCCGTTGGAAAGTACAACCTGTTTGCCTACCAGCTCTTTCGGCATGTTTTCTAAAAAAATATCGACCAGTGCGGGGTCAAGTTCGTCCCCTGCTACGCGCTTTAACAGTGCAAGTACGCTGAACGGGCTGCGTGGTTCTTTATATGCGCGCTGTGCGACCAGTGCATCGTATATATCCGAAATGGTAGTAACGCGGGATTCGTAGGGAATATCCTTGCCTTTTAAATTGTCGGGATAGCCTCTGCCGTTCATTTTTTCGTGATGCCCGCGCGCCGCCATGCGAATGTCTTCCGGGAAATTGGCAAGTAATTCATAACTGCGCATTGGGTGGGTTTTTATTACTTCAAATTCTGTTACCGTTAGCCGACGGTATTCATTTAAAATGCTGGGCGGCATGAGTGCCTTTCCGCAGTCGTGCAGCAAGCCGATTAAGGCAAGCCGCGTAATTTCTTCCTGCTTTAGTCCCATCCATGTTCCCATTAACCCGTTCAGAAATGCCGTGTTAATGCAATGCCGTTGTAAATATTCATCTACGGGTGCAAGCGCGTTTACCAGTGACAATATAACCGACGAATTTGCCTCGTTTATACGGTCTGCTAAACTGTGCGTCACCTTTAGCAATTGCTTGCGTTCAATACTTTTGCTGGTGGAAATTTCGGAAAGCAAATCCACCGTTTCGTGGGTAAGTGCGTCGTAGCCCGTTTCTTTTTCCAGTGTTTTGCGGCGTTCTTCCATTTCTGCCTGCGGTAACGCGGTGGGCGCAGGGGGCAGCCCTGCCAGGAAAACGGTTTTCTTTCCATCGTTTAAATTTTTTACCCGCTCCAAAGTTCTTTCGTCAATTAATGTGCCGCACTTAATAAGCATTTGGCTGGAATTATGCGAGTATACATCGTCCGGCGCAAGCGTTCCCGGTTTTAATGTTTCCAGTAAAACAGGAATCAACGTTAATTCGTTCATTTCTTTTCCACCACCAAGCCGCAACCGTATTCGGCAACGTTTTCATCGGTATCTATTTTATTGGTGACAATGGCGGTCAATTTTTTTTCGCTGTCGTCTACTTGAATTTTTAATTGTATGCGGTCGTTGGAACGCAATGCATTGCCGTGGGTGGAAATGCGTACCCCGCTGCGGCTTATGTTTACTACGCGTGCTTCCACGGGGGTATGCAACTCGTATATTTCGTCCTGTCTTATTAATGATATGATGCGCGCGGGGAAATTAACCTTGAATCGGTTGGTTAGGCGCGCCTCCTTTGTACGACCGCGGTGCAACAAAAGTACGCGCTCGTAATCAAAAATTTCTACCAGTCCTTTGTATTCACGCGGGGCGGGTTCGGTTAAAATTAATAATGAGCATATGTCACCCTCGGCTAATGTTTCGGGTATGCCGCCGCATAGCTTTAAACGGTATGAATCCTTATCAAATTCATGTACGTCACTTTTCTGTATGTACTCACCACCGTCGGTATATACCAAAACGGCGCACCCTGTGTAATTTACTGCGTTCGCTGGCACAATGCACCTACCCGTTCGTTCTATTTCATATAGGGTAACCCACCGTTCAAATTATTTCAATGAAAATTTTTTTAAATTAGGGGTTGCATTCCGTAAAGACATGCTGTATACTCCCGCTTTGTCGGCCAAATTCTAAGAAAATGTCCGCGCAGCACGACACGCCCGGTTGCGTGTAAATAACGGAGGTTCACCATGCCAAGCCAAAAAATACGGATTAATTTGAAGGCTTACGACCACAAACTGATAGACCAGAGTGTGGCGCAAATCATCGAAACGGCAAAGCGTACGGGCGCTGCCATCTCGGGGCCGATACCCCTCCCCACCCGTAAAGAGGTTGTCACCATTCTTCGCGCCGTCCATAAATATAAAGACTCTCGCGAGCAATTCGAAATGCGCACCCACAAGCGGTTAATCGACATCCTTATGCCCACGCAAAAAACCGTTGACGCATTAACAAGGCTGGACCTGCCCGACGGCGTAAGCATTACCGTAAAAGTAACATGAACAGTAACTTAAGTAGAGGTGCGACATGGAAAAAGCGATATTAGCAAAAAAACTGGGCATGACCCAAATCTTCACCGAAAACGGTACGGTGATACCCGTTACCGTGCTTGAGGCGGGTCCTTGCAAGGTTGTGCAAAAAAAGACCAAAGAGAAGGACGGCTACACCGCAGTGCAAGTTGGTTTTGGCGAAGGCAAGCCTAAGCAAATCAACAAAGCCGTGAGTGGTCACTTCGAAGCGCATTTAGGTAGCGGTGCTTCGTTGAATAAGGTGTTGAAAGAATTCCGCCTTAACAATTGCGACGCACTTGAAGTGGGCGCTGAAATTAAAGCCGACACCTTTGCCGCAGGTGACCAAGTGGATATTAGCGGTATCTCGAAAGGTAAAGGTTTTCAAGGCGCAATTAAGCGCCACGGACAAACCCGCGGACCTATGACGCATGGTTCAAAATACCATAGGGGCTTGGGTTCTATGGGTCCGGGTACGACTCCGGGTAAAGTGCGCAAGGGCAAAAAAATGCCCGGTCACATGGGGGCAAAGAAAATTACGGTACAAAACCTTGAAGTGGTATGTGCCGATGCGGAAAAAAATCTCCTGCTCATTAAGGGCGCAGTGCCGGGTATCAAAGGTGCGCTCTTAATGGTAAAAAGCACGGTAAAGGAGTAAACCATTATGGCAACAGTACCTGTTAAAAATATCGAAGGCAAAACCGTTGGCTCAATCGAGTTAAGCGATGCCATCTTCGGCGTTGAGGTAAACGACCACGCCGTACACATGGCGGTTGTGCAATATCTTGCCAATCGTCGCCAAGGCACAAAGTCCACCAAAGCTCGCGCAGAAGTGCGTGGCGGCGGGCGCAAGCCTTGGAGGCAAAAGGGCACAGGGCGCGCACGCCAAGGTTCTATCCGTTCACCGCAATGGACGGGCGGCGGTGTAGTTTTTGCGCCAAAGCCACGCGACTTTTCCATCAAATTAAATAAAAAGCAAAAGCGTTTAGCGCTTAAATCCGCTTTAACCGATAAAGTAAAGCGGGACAAGCTGGTGGTTCTGGACAGCATTAACCTTTCGGAAGTTAAAACCAAAGCCATGGTTAATGTATGTGAAAAGTTGGACACGCCCAACGCGCTTTTCGTAATGAGCGGCAGTAACACGAATGTAATGCTTTCTGCCCGCAATATTCCCGATATTAAAACCGCAGGCGTAAATACGATTAATGTATATGATATCCTTAAATACGACAGCTTCGTTGTCACCAAGGAAGCTGTAGAGCAAATGCAGGAGGTGTACGCGTAATGGCAAAGCTGGAGTATTATGACGTCCTTCTAAAACCATTAATGACCGAGAAAAGCATGGCATTTATGGAGCATGGCTTGGACGACGATAAGCAAAAGCGTTTAGAGGCGGGTAAAGACCCGGGGACAGACAAAAACGTGCGCCCCGCTTACTCCTTTTATGTACACCCCGAGGCCACTAAAACGCAAATCAAAGACGCCGTAGAAAAATTATTCTCCGGCACAAAAGTAGGCTCGGTAAATACGATGAATTGCAAACCCAAAAGAAAACAGCGCCGAGGCTTTGCGCCGGGCGCAACTGTAAAGCGCAAAAAGGCGATTGTAACTCTCGCCCCAGGCAGTAAAGAAATTGAAGTATTCCAAGGCATGTAGGGAATAAACGTTAGGAGAATCCATCATGGGTGTAAAGCGCTATAGACCAATTACCCCTTCCCAAAGGCAGATGACGGTTTCCGACTTCGCGGAAATCACAAGGTCAACGCCGGAGAAGAGCCTGACCGTTCACCTCAAGAAATATTCGGGGCGCAACGACCAAGGTAAAATTACGGTACGCCACAGGGGCGGCGGGGCAAAAATTAAATACCGCATTATCGACTTTAAGCGTAATAAGGACGGTGTACCCGCTCGGGTTGCCGCCATTGAATACGACCCCAACCGTACCGCCAATATAGCTCTGTTATTCTATGCCGACGGTGAAAAGCGCTACATCCTTTCCCCCAACGGCGTAAAAGTAGGCGACAGCCTAATGAGTGGCGAAGAGGCAGAGGTACGCGCGGGTAATGCGTTGCCCATGAAGAGCATCCCCGTGGGTACAGAAATTCACAATATCGAAATGAAGCTGGGGCGCGGCGGGCAATTGGTTCGCTCGGCGGGCAACGTAGCACAGCTTATGGCGAAAGATGAAAAATACGCAACCGTTCGCCTTCCTTCCGGGGAAATGCGTCTTGTGCCCGTAAATTGCCGCGCTACCGTTGGTCAAATCGGCAATTTGGACCACGAACTTATCAACATTGGTAAAGCGGGTAAAAAGCGTCACATGGGTATTCGTCCCACAGTGCGTGGTTCGGTTATGAACCCCAACGACCACCCCCATGGTGGTGGTGAAGGACGTGCCCCCATTGGACGCCCATCGCCTTCTACCCCTTGGGGCAAGCCCGCACTCGGTTACAAAACCCGTAAGAAAAACAAACAAACCAACAAATATATCGTGCGCAAGCGCGGCAAGAAGTAGGAGGTTATCGGCATGGGACGTTCATTAAAGAAAGGGCCTTTCGCAGATGCCCACCTATTGAAAAAAGTAGACGCAATGGCGAATCAGTCAACCAAAGCCGTTATCAAAACATGGTCACGCCGCTCTACGATTTTCCCCGAAATGATTGGCTTAACTATTGCGGTACATGACGGGCGCAAACACGTACCTGTGTATGTAACCGAAGATATGGTAGGTCATAAGTTAGGTGAATTTGCTTCCACCCGCACCTATCGCGGGCACGGCAAAGACGCAGAAAAACGCTCTCGCGTTAAGTAAAGGAGGCCTATATCATGGCAAAAGGTTCACGCAGCCAGTATAAGGCTGAACGGAACAAGGAAAATCGCGAGAAGCGTCCGCACGCGCACCACATGTTCGCCCGCATTTCCGACACAAAGGCACGCATTGTGCTTGAGCAAATTAAGGGTAAGCCCGTGCAAGTTGCGGAAGCTATTTTAAAGTACAACCCGCGTTACGGCGCGTATCTTGCTGCTAAAGTGTTAAAATCCGCTGTGGCAAACGCGCAGGAAAACCATTCCATGGACCCCGATGAGCTGTTTGTTGAAGAGGTGATTGCCAACCAAGGCCCTACGATGAAGCGTATTCAGCCTCGTGCAAAAGGTCGCGCATACCGCATCAACAAAAAAACAAGTCACATCACGATTATTCTTAATGAGAAAAAGGGGAGTTAACGCATGGGTCAAAAAGTAAATCCCCACGGCTTACGCCTTGGGATAACCAAAGAATGGGACTCTGTATGGTATGCGGAAAAAGACTTTGCTAAGTTTCTGTTGGAAGACCATAAGTTGCGCAAATATATCAAAGACAAGCTCTATGCGGCAAAAATTTCACGCATCGAAATAAAGCGGACTACGTCGAATATTAAGGTGATTATTCACACCGCTTCGCCGGGTGTAATCATTGGGCGCAATGGGCAAGCCATCGCTGATTTGACGGCAGAAATCCAAAAAATGACCGAGCAAAAAGCAGACGTTGCCATTCAAGAAATTAAACGCCCCGAGCTAAATTCTCAACTTGTGGCGGAAACCATTGCAAAAGACCTTGAAAACCGCGTAACCTACCGCCGTGCAATGAAGCAGGCCATGACGCGCACCATGAAAATGGGAGCGAAAGGGATTAAAACCGCGGTGGCAGGTCGCCTGGGCGGCGCGGAAATTGCAAGAGATGAACATTATCACGAAGGTACAATTCCACTGCAAACATTGCGTGCGGAAATAGACTACGGTTTTGCCGAGGCGAACACCGCGTACGGTAAGATTGGTGTAAAAACATGGATTTACAAAGGCGAAGTCCTTCCGGGTCAAGCGCCAGGTAGAAGGGAAGGAGCAAGCGAATATGCTGATGCCAAAAAGGGTAAAAAGACGCAAACAATTCCGCGGCAGAATGACCGGAAAGGCGCTGCGCGGTAACACTATCACCTATGGTGAATATGGTTTAGTGGCAACAGAACCTTGCTGGATAACCGCTAACCAAATTGAAGCGGCGCGTATCGTTATGAACCGTACCATGAAGCGCGGCGGTAAAGTGTGGATTAAAATTTTCCCCGATAAACCCGTAACGCAAAAACCTGCGGAAACGCGGATGGGTTCTGGTAAAGGTTCGCCCGAATATTGGGTGGCCGTTGTAAAGCCGGGGCGCGTCATGTTCGAAATTGCTGGGGCAGACGACGAAGTTTGCCGCAAAGCAATGAAGCTCGCTGCTTATAAGTTACCCATTAAATGCAAAATCATCTCCAAGGCAGAGCAAAAAGCGGCGCAAGCCGCCGAGACCGAAGCCGAAGCCGCCAAAGCAATGGCTTCAAGCTCGTAAGGAGGGTATGTAAATGAAATCAACGAAATTCTTAAAATCCCTTGACGATAAATCCGTGGAAGAGCTAAATGTTGAATTGGTGAACACAAAGAAAGAATTGTTTAACCTGCGCTTCCAAAACGCGACAAACCAATTAGATAACACGGCGCGCATCAACGAAGTGCGCAAAAACATTGCTCGTATCCTTACGGCAATTTCAAAACGCGGGTGGTCAAACGGCGAGCAACCTACGCGCGCGTGCAGGAAAGCAAAACGCAACCGACTTGCGTCGGCTAAGGGTGGGAGGTAGCACATGCAAACAACGCAAAGCGAACGCAACCTGCGTAAGACCCGTGTCGGTCGCGTGGTAAGCGATAAAATGGACAAAACCATCGTAGTGGCCGTAGAAAATCGCGTACGCCATCCTGTAATTGGCAAAATTGTTAAGCGTACCTACAAGTTAAAAGCCCACGACGAGGAAAATACCTGCGGTGTTGGCGATAGAGTGCGGGTTATGGAGACACGCCCCCTCTCCAAGGAAAAGCGCTGGCGTCTTGTAAATATTCTCGAGAAGGCGAAGTAGGAGGAGCAACCATGATACAACAACAAACACGCCTAAACGCCGCAGATAATTCGGGTGCAAAGGAACTTATGTGCATTCGTGTGCTTGGCGGAAGTAAGCGGCGTTACGGTAATGTGGGTGACATCATTGTTGCCTCAGTAAAAGACGCCAACCCGGGTGGTGTAGTAAAAAAAGGCGAAGTTGTGCGTGCGGTAATCGTTCGCACCGTAAAAGGGCTTAACCGCCCCGATGGTTCTTCCATCCGCTTTGATGAAAACGCCGCCGTAATTATTAAAGAAGACTTAACCCCGCGGGGTACGCGTATCTTTGGTCCTGTGGCAAGAGAATTACGTGAAAAGCAGTTCACCCGCATCATTTCCCTTGCGCCGGAGGTGCTGTAATTATGGCAAAACTACCAACCCCTAAAATTGACTATAAAATCAGATTAAAGCGCGGCGACATGGTACAAGTTATCGCCGGCAAAGAAATTACGCGCACGGGTAAAATCTTAAAGGTTGACCGTTCACACGGGCGCGTGGTGGTAGAAGGGTTAAATATGCAAACTAAGCATCAAAAACCCAACCGCGCCAATCAACAAGGCGGTATTACCCGCCGTGAAGCGCCGATTCACGCTTCCAATGTAATGTATTTGCACAAGGGCAAGCCCACCCGCTTGGGTTATAAAGTTGAAGTGACCGAGGAAAACGGCAAGCGGGTTGTAAAAAAACAACGCATCGCCAAATCCACCGGCGAAGTTATTGATTAAAACGGAGGATTTTTATGAGCCGCTTAAAAGAGCAGTACAATAAAGAAATTGTTGATGGCATGATGAAGAAGTTCGGCTATAAAAATAAATTAGCCGTACCCCGTATCGAAAAGGTCGTTGTAAACATGGGCTTGGGCGAAGCAAAGGAAAACGCCAAGGTTATTGAACATGCTACCAACGATATGGCTGTTATCACCGGGCAAAAGCCCGTTGTAACAAAAGCAAAAAAGTCCATTTCTGCGTTTAAATTGCGTGCGGGTATGCCTGTCGGCTGTAAAGTGACCCTGCGTGGCGCAAAGATGTACAGCTTTGTAGACCGTCTAATTAATGTTTCCATTCCCCGTGTGCGTGACTTTCGCGGCGTAAGCCCCGATGCATTTGACGGGCGCGGAAATTATACGCTCGGCATTAAAGAGCAGCTTATCTTCCCCGAAATTTCGTTTGATAAAATTGACAAGCTGCGCGGAATGGAAGTTGTTTTTGTTACCACCGCAAATACCGATGAGGAAGCACGTGAATTGCTTTCCTTGTTTGGAATGCCCTTCATCAGAAGCTAAAACGTCGGGAGGCACACATGGCTAAGAAAGCGTTAGTATTAAAATCAAGAAAAACCCCCAAGTTCGCCGTTCGGGCTTATAACCGTTGTAATATTTGCGGTCGCCCTCACGCAACGTTACGTAAATACGGTATTTGCCGTATTTGCTTCCGCGAATTGGCCTATAAAGGGCAAATCCCAGGAGTGCGTAAGGCTAGTTGGTAGTGCTTTTTCGCGAAGCGAAACTAGCAAACCTAATAAGGAATTCATTGAATAGGAGGGGCTAACATGTTATCAGACCCTATCGCGGATATGCTCACCAGAATCCGTAATGCAACATCGGCCAGGCATACAATCGTTGAAGTTCCGTCGTCTAAAATGAAGGTGGATATCGCCAATATTTTAGTGCGAGAGGGATACCTCAAAGGTTATGAAATATTAAAGGATGGCGTAAAGCAAACCATGCGTATTACGTTAAAATACGGTCGGACCAAGCATGAGAAAGTAATTGCGGGTATTAAGCGTATTTCTAAACCAGGGTTGCGCGTATATGCCAGTTGCGAGGACCTGCCAAGGGTGCTTAATGGTTTGGGCTGTGCCATTGTTTCAACCAACAAGGGTATTTTAACCGACCGCGAAGCACGTACACAGGGCGTTGGCGGCGAGGTTATCGCTTACGTTTGGTAAAACATTAGAACGCATCCGCATCGCTTGCGGTGAATGAAGTGCATTAAAAAAATATGAAAGGTGGTGCAGACCATGTCACGGATTGGAAAACTCCCCGTTGCTATACCCGCAGGCGTTAAAATTGAACTGTCGGAAGATAACACGTTAAAGGTAACAGGTCCCAAGGGTACGCTTACGCGCAAACTTTCCGAAAGCATGAACATCGCACAGGAAGACGGGCAGTTAGTAATTACGCGCCCCAATGATTTAAAACGGAACAAAGCCCTGCATGGGCTTACGCGCACGCTCATCAACAATATGGTGGTTGGCGTTACACAAGGGTATGAAAAACGTTTGGAAATTAACGGTACAGGTTATCGTGCGGCAAAGCAAGGCAATAAACTAACGCTTACGCTGGGTTACTCGCATCCCGTTGTGATGGAAGACCCCGCAGGGGTTGAGTCCGTTTGCGATGGGCAAAACAAAATCATTATCACGGGTATTGACAAGGAAAAGGTGGGTCAGTACGCTGCGAATATTCGTTTTAAAAGACCCCCCGAACCCTTCAAAGGGAAAGGGATTAAATATGAAACCGAGCGCATTAGGCGCAAAGCCGGTAAATCCGGTAAGAAATAGGGAGGCGCACAATGATAAACAAACCTTCTCGCGCGGTCGCGCGGCGTAAACGGCACCATAAAATGCGCCGTCATTTATCTGGCACAGCGGCTCGCCCGCGTTTGTCGGTGTTCAAATCTAACAAATACATCTATGCGCAAGTGATAGATGATGTTGCAGGGCATACACTTGCGAGCGCTTCTACCATGGATGCATCGTTAGTGAAAGAGGCTAAGCTTGATTCTAAATCTAATTTAGATGCCGCGAAAGCCGTGGGTTTAAGCGTAGCGAAAAAAGCCATGGCAAAAGGCATTGAAGACGTAGTATTTGACCGCGCGGGGTATGTATACCATGGCAGGGTAAAAGCACTTGCAGATGCCGCTCGCGAAGCTGGGTTAAAGTTCTAGCTTTTACACACTGGAAGTAGATAGGTTGAAGTTAATCCGTGCAACGGTGAAAGACTTCATCGAAGGAGAAAAATATGAAAAAAATAGACGCAAACAGTTTAGACCTTAAAGACCGCGTAGTAGCTATTAACCGCGTAACTCGTGTAGTTAAAGGCGGTCGTGTGTTCCGTTTTGCCGCGTTAGTAATCGTAGGCGATGAAAACGGTCACGTAGGTGCAGGTTTGGGTAAAGCGAATGAAATTCCCGAAGCAATTCGCAAAGGGAAAGAAGACGCGAAGAAGAATATGATGTTCTTCGAATCGAACGAAAACGCAAGCCTGTACCATGAAATTATGGGGCATTTTGGTGCGGCAAAGGTGCTTATGCGCCCCGCTCCCGAAGGTACGGGTATTATCGCAGGCGGCGCAATGCGTGCCGTGCTGGAGCTTGCGGGTATCCGCAATATCGTTACTAAGTCTATTGGTTCTAATAACAAGCACAACGTGGTTAAAGCAACATTGGAAGGGCTTGCACGTATGAAAACCCCTTCCGAAGTGGCACGTTTGCGCGGAAAATCGGTTGAGGAGGTACAGGGTAATGGCTGATTTAAAAATTACGCTGGTGCGCTCTCCTATTGGGTGCAAACCCAAGCACAGGCTTACAGTGCAAGCATTGGGCTTGCGTAAGCTGGGTGCTTCTGTTATACAAAAAGACAACCCTGCCATTCGCGGCATGTTGCATCAAATCAAGTATCTGTTAAAAGTGGAAGAAAGCGCAGAAACAAAAGCGGCGGCTAAACCTGTAAAGGCAGCAAAATCCGCACCTACGGCGAAGTCGGCGGTTAAACCTGCTGCCGAAAAACCTGCAAAGGCAAAAGCGGAAGCAAAACCTGCCAAGCCCGCAGTAAAAAAAGAGGTAAAACCCGCTGCACCTAAGAAAACGAAGAAGGAGGCATCCGCATGAGATTGGGAGAAACCAAACCCGCTGAAGGGTCAACCACGAGAGATTGGCGTCGTGGGCGCGGACATGGCTCCGGTAACGGTAAAACATCGGGGCGCGGTCATAAAGGGCAGCGTTCTCGTTCGGGCAGCGGTGGCAAGGTGGGCTTTGAAGGCGGACAAATGCCTTTGTATCGCCGTTTACCCAAGCGCGGCTTTAGTTGCCGTAATACGAAAGAAATTGTAGCAATTAACGTATCGTTGTTAAATGTTTTTGATGACGGCGCAGTGGTTGATATTACGGCGCTTAAACAAAAAGGTCTTGTTTCTAACCCGCGTGATGGGGTAAAGATTCTGGGCAACGGCGATTTGAAAAAGAAATTAACGGTAAAGGTAAACCTGTTTAGCAAGTCTGCCGAAGAAAAAATTAATGCCGCGGGCGGGAAAGCGGAAGTAGTTTCCCGTTACGTGAAAAAGGCGTGAGTTTAATTGTTTAAAATTTTTATAAATGCTTGGCGTGTTACGGATATACGCAGGAAGTTGCTTTTCATCTTCTTGTTGCTGTTTATTTATCGTATCGGTTCGGTTGTGCCGTTGCCGGGTATTGATTTAGATAGCTTGTATCTGTGGCGCTTCCCCGCGGAGGGGCAAGCCGCAACTCAAGGTGCGACGTTTATCTCGCTGATTATGGGCGGCGGGCATTTCTCGGTATTTGCTATGGGTATTGCGCCTTACATTACCGCTTCGATTATCATGCAGTTGCTTACGTATGCGATTCCCGCAATTTCGCAAATGCAAAAAGACGGGGAAGATGGACGTAAAAAAATTGGTCAAATTACGCGTTATTTGGCGGTAGGCTTTGCGGTACTGCAGGCGGCGGGTACAGTGTTTTCGTACACGAACTGGCCGCCCGGCGTAGGCGATGGGTGGAACATGTTCCGCCTCGAACACCAGAATATGCTGGTGTATGTCACTGCTACTGTGGCAATGACAACGGGTACAATTTTTATTATGTGGTTGGCGGAGTTGCTAACAGAAAAAGGAATTGGCAGTGGTGCATCGTTTTTGATTTTTGCTAATATTTTGGCGGGTTTGCCCAACGGAATTTTAGGCTTGTGGGGCATGGCAACCGACCCGGCAACGGGTGTGTTTATGGGCGCGTTGCAATTGGTGGTTGTGTTGCTGGTATTCGCATTTATTATCGCGTTTGTTGTGTTGGTGCATGAGGGTGAACGGCGCATTCCCGTGCAAAATGCGCGTGCCGCCGCTGGCGGGCGTAGCGGTACGGGTGTAAAAAGCCAAAGCCACATTCCATTGAAAGTAAACATCGCAGGCGTACTTCCCATCATTTTTGCCGTTTCGATTATGCACTTCCCCGCACAGATACATGGCTTTTTCGGCAACGAAGGGCTGGGTACGGTGGTACGGTGGTTAAACTTTACCGACCAAGGCGCTGCGCTTCCCATACACCCATTTGGTGTGCTGATGTATATGGTACTCATTTTTGCCTTCACCCATTTCTACACATCCTTTGCGGTGAATCCTGTGGAAATGGCGGAAAATATGAAGAAGAACGGCGGCTTTATCCCGGGTATTCGCCCCGGCAAGCCCACCAGCGATTATATCGCGGCTACGGTTAAGCGGTTAAGCTGGATAGGTTCATGCTTCTATGCGCTGATTGCACTTACCCCTATTTTGCTCGACTGGTTTACCGCCGTACCCATTGGTTTTGGCGGGACTACTATTCTAATCGTAATTGGTGTAGCGTTAGAATTTGTCAAGCAGTTGGAGAGCCAGTTGCTCATGCGCCATTACAAGGGTTTTCTTAGCTAGGCAAGCATGGGGATATTTATAAAAAACGACGAGCAAATCTCTATTATGCGGCAGGCCGGAAGGATTTGCCGCGACACACACGACCTGCTTGCTACGCATATTCGCCCCGGTATTACTACGGGGGAATTGAATGAGATTGCGATAAGGTTCATAGAATCACAGGGTGCAACGCCATCGTTTTTGGGGTATCGGGGCTTCCCCGCCGCGATATGCACCAGCGTAAATGAACAGGTTATCCATGGAGTTCCTGGTTTACGAAAGCTAAAAAACGGCGATATTGTGAGTATTGATATCGGCGTTTGTGTGAAGCGTTTCCATGGAGATGCGGCGCGTACCCACGCAGTGGGCACGATTTCGGAGAGGCATCAGCGTTTGCTGGAAGTAACCCGGCAAAGTTTTTTTGAAGCAATGAAGGTTGCCCGCGCGGGGTGCCACCTGCACGAAATTGGCGCGGCAATTGAGGATTATGCTATAGGCAATGGTTTTTTCGTAGTAAAAGATTGGTGCGGGCATGGGATAGGGCGCGTTGTGCATGAGGACCCGTCTATCCCCCACACGAGGCAAAAAAACCGCGGACCGCGGTTGCAGAAAGGTATGACGCTAGCCATCGAACCCATGATAAATGTGGGGACAGACGAGTTGGATACGCATATGGATACATGGACCGTGGTAACAAAAGACGGCAAGTTTTCTGCCCACTATGAAAACACTGTGCTGATTACCGACGGCGAACCTGACATTTTAACCCTATGAGCGCGGGACAGATTGTGATTAGCAAGAAGGGGCGGGATAAGGGGCGGTACATGATTGTACTTTCCGTTGAACCCGATAAACAAACGAATGCCATTTGGTTAACGTTAGTTGATGGTTATACGCGCACCCTTTCCAAACCCAAAAAGAAAAAAGCTATGCATGTACAACCCACTAACTGCAATGTGGATTTAACAAGCGTAGGCCCCCGAGGCTTGCAGGATGCGGACATACGCAAAATGCTGGGAGAGGAGGTAAGCCCCCTTGGCAAAAGATGATGTAATAGAAGTCGAAGGTAGGGTTGTTGAAAAACTGCCAAATGCCATGTTTCAAGTGAAACTGGAAAATGGACATACCATTCTTGCGCACATATCTGGCAAGTTGCGGATGAATTTTATTCGCATCATTCCCGGCGATAAGGTGCTGATAGAAATGTCGCCGTACGATTTGACTAAAGGTCGTATCGTTTGGCGTGACAAGTAAATGCAAATGCTTGCATTTGTAATGAGGAGTGTTTTCTATGAAGGTAAGACCATCGGTAAAACCGATTTGCGAAAAATGTAAAATTATTCGGCGCAAGCGCGCCATTCGGGTAATATGCGATAACCCGAGGCATAAACAAAGACAAGGTTAAGTTTTAACTTGGCAACAAGGCAAACGATTTTAGGAGGTTGTAAAATGGCACGTATTGCAGGCGTTGACTTGCCCAGAGAAAAGAAGGCTGAAATTGGTCTGACTTATATCTTCGGTATTGGACGACCCAGTGCTTTGCGCATTATGGCGGAAGCAAAGGTTACGTTGGGTACACGCGTACGCGATTTAACGGATGACGAAGTAATTCGCTTGCGCGGCGTAATTGAAAAAACGCAAATGGTAGAGGGTGACCTTCGCCGTGAAGTTGCGCTAAACATTAAGCGGCTGGTGGAAATTGGTTGTTACCGCGGCATTCGCCACCGTAAAAGTTTGCCCGTGCGCGGACAGCGTACCCGTACCAATGCCCGTACCCGTAAAGGCAAAGCCAGAACGGTTGCAAATAAGAAGAAGTAAAACGTAATGTTTAAAATGGAGGACTTACATGCCTAAAAAACAAGTACGGCGGGCGGCTACCCGCAGAAGGCGCGACAGAAAATTTGTTGACCGCGGCCAAGCCCATATTCAATCATCCTTTAACAATACCATTGTTACTATTACCGATGCTTCGGGTAATGCACTTAGCTGGTCGAGCGCGGGGGCGTTAAACTTCCGTGGTAGCCGCAAGTCTACCCCGTATGCGGCGCAAATGGCAGCCGATACCGCTGCCGCCGCCGCAAAAGAGTATGGTTTGAAAATGGTAGAAGTGTACGTAAACGGTCCGGGAAGCGGTCGTGAAGCGGCAATTCGCGCGTTGCAAGCGGCGGGTTTGGAGGTTACGCTTATTAAAGACGTAACCCCCGTACCCCACAACGGTTGCAGACCGCCGAAAAGAAGGAGAGTTTGAGTTATGGCAAGATATACAGGTCCTGTGTGCCGTCGTTGCCGCAGAGAGGGCGAAAAATTATTCCTTAAAGGCGAGAAGTGTGTGAAAAATTCTTGCCCTGTGGCAAAACGCCCAACCCCGCCGGGGCAGCATGGTAATGCCCGCCCCAAAAAGCTGAGCGAATACGGTCAGCAACTTCGCGAGAAGCAAAAAGCGAAGCGTATTTATGGCGTGTTGGAAAAGCAATTCCGCAAATATTTTGAAATAGCGCGCAACATACCAGGCGTAACGGGTGAAAACCTGCTTCGCTTGCTGGAACTGCGTTTGGATAACGTAGTTTTCCGTCTTGGGTATGGGCGTTCCCGCACGGAGGCGCGTCAAATTGTGCGCCATAATTTAATCACGGTAAATGGCAAGCGGGTAAATATTCCTTCTTACCAAGTAAAAGTGGGCGATGTTATTGCTGTACGCGATAAGTCTAAGTCCCTTGACCGTTTTAAAGAAGTGTTGGATATGACCAATGGCCGTCCGATTCCCGACTGGCTAACCCGTGAAGCAGAACAATTGCGCGGCGTGGTTGCAGCATTGCCCACCCGTGAGCATATTACGATACCCGTTAAGGAAACGTATATCGTCGAATTGTACTCGAAATAGGGAGGGTTGCGCGTGCTGGAAATTGAGAAGCCTCGTATTGAAATGGCGGAAGCCAAGGGCGGCGTATATGGCCGCTTCATAGTAGACCAGTTGGAACGCGGTTTTGGCACAACGCTGGGTAATTCCCTTCGCAGGGTGTTACTTTCCAGTTTGCCGGGTGCGGCTGTTACCAATATTCGGGTAGAGGGCGTATTGCATGAATTTAGCCATTTGCCGGGCGTAAAAGAAGATTTAACCGAAATTATTCTTAATCTTAAAGGGCTTGCACTGCGTTATCACGGGGACGGCAACGACCCCAAAATCGCGCATATTGCCGCAAGCGGCACATGCGAAGTATTGGCGAAGGACATTAAGTTTGACGCCGATGTGGAAGTGCTTAACCCCGATATGCTTATCGCCACGCTTGACGGCGACGACGCAAAATTAAACATTGAAATGACCATACGCCGCGGGCATGGCTATACGGGTGCGGATAAAAACAAAACCGCAAACCACGCTATTGGGGTAATTCCCGTTGACTCGATTTACACGCCTGTGCGTAAGGTAAACTTTTCCGTAGATTCTACCCGTGTGGGCGACGTAACCGACTACGACAAACTAACAATGGAAGTATGGACTAACGGTACCATTTCCCCGCATGATGCGGTTTGCTTAGGCGCACGCATTTTGGTTGGTCACTTCAAGCTGTTTGATGATTTGTCGGACAGTTCGATTACGGGCGATGTGCTGGTAACGCGCGAGAGCGGGCTTAAAGCAAAAATGCTTGAGATGACCATCGAGGAACTGGACCTTTCCGTGCGTTCGTATAACTGCTTAAAGCGCGCGGGCATTAATACGGTGCAAGACCTTTCGGGCAAAACCGAAGAGGATATGATGAAGGTACGAAACCTTGGGCGTAAGTCCTTGGAAGAAGTGTTAAAGAAGATGGCGGATTTGGGGCTTGCCCTTACGCCTTCTGAGGAATAAGGAGAGATTAACATGGCAGGTTACAGAAAGTTGGGGCGTACTTCTAGCCAGCGCAAAGCAATGCTGCGCACGCTTGCTACGCAGTTATTATACCACGGCAAAGTTACCACCACGGAAACGCGTGCAAAGGAAGTACGCCGCGTTGCCGAAAAGCTTATTACCCTTGCCGTAAAAGAGAAGGACAATTACACCACCGAAACCGTAACCGCCAAGGTTCCCCAAAAGGATAAGGACGGTAAGCGCGTAAAAACGGTGGAAAATGGTAAGAAAGTAACCGTATTCAACGAAGTTGAACGCGAAATTAAAAAGGATAATCCTTCCCGCCTAGTAGCACGCCGCAGGATGTTAAGCGTACTCTATCCCGTAACCCAGACCCCTGCAGACAAGCGCAAGATGCGCAGCGAAACCAAATCCGTCGACATGGCGGGTATGATGTTTGAAAAATGGGGCAACCGTTTTGCAGGTCGCAACGGCGGCTATACCCGCATGGTAAAGCTGGGTATGCGCCGCGGCGATGGTGCACCTATGGTGTTGCTGGAGCTGATTTAAGGTCAAGAGATTAAGTGCAAGACCGTGGACTCGCACGGTAGTGCATCTTAATTTTAAAACCCGCGCATCTGCGCGGGTTTTAGATTTTTAGGTTAAATAACATAACAAGCGCAACGTTAAATTTTTTGCCCCGCTTTTTTAAAAAGCGGGCACCGAAGGCGAATCTTTTAATCTTTAGGGGTTTTTCATGAAACGCATCATAGGTTATTACATATTGGTCAATATTCTTATTATTGCCATTTTTTCCGCGATGTTTATCCGACCTGCGGTGCAGTCGGTGGGGCGAGTGCGGGATGTGGTGGCGATGCAGGAGCGGCAGCTTTCTGCGTATGCGCGGTATGAGGCAGCGTTTGATGCGAATGTTGCGCTTCTTGAGGAAATGGCAGGCTTTGTAATTGTGAAGCAAGAGGAGCTGGTGGATGTGCTGGCGGCGGTTGCCGGTCTTGCCGATACATATGGTTTGGGCATAGACGTGCTTTCTTTTAATGCGGGGGAAGCGGCGGGCGGTGAGGATTTTATGCTTTTGCAAGCCCACGGCGTGTACGAAGGGTGCGTGTATGCGGTCTTGCACTTTCTTGGAATGCTGGGCATTGCGCCTGTGTATAAACAGGCTGTACATATGGAATTTAATGAAGGAAATGCCGTGCTGCGGGTAGGATTTTCAATTTTGGGCGTGCGGGAGTAATATTTGTTTTTCGTATGGAATATAATGGAACAAGTGCCGCGTAACGCAAGGATTGGACGAGCCGTAGGTTTTAGAAGTAATTACCTGTGTACAAAAATTTTGCGTAACATATAATATAATGTACGAATGCGAAGGGAATGCGGGCTTGTAAGGTTCGTATAAAAAGGGGGCGCCGGGATGAAATTTTACACCGAAAAAACAGTGGTAAGCAAACAATTGGCAGATGTGCGTTGCAACGCTTGCGGGCGCGAAGTGGGAAGAAATGCGTGCGGATATATGCAAGATTATGTATCCCTTTCCAAAGAATGGGGCTACCATTCGCCTTTTGACGGGGAGGCGCATTCGATAGATTTGTGCGTGGATTGTTATCAATCGTGGATAAATGCCTTTGAAATACCGCCGGAACGTTTAAACGAGGAATATGCTTGCGCGTAAGCGCGTGATGTGGTACAATCTACCCCGCTTCGGGCAGATACCCAAGTGGCCAAAGGGGTCGGACTGTAACTCCGCTAGCTCAGCTTTCGAAGGTTCAAATCCTTCTCTGCCCAGATGCCGCGAAATTGAATAATTTTGCGCAAAAAACGCCTTGCAATTAGCTTGCCAGGCGTTTTTGTTTTGTTTTTTTACGCCACACCGCAAAGGCGGCAATGCCCAGCGCGCTCGCCGTTGCAAGTGCGGCGGCAGTGGTGTTACGGCGTTTGCGGCGGCGTACCGATTCTTCGGCAATGTTGGCGGTTTCGGCTTCTTCTATGAAAATATCGTAGATATCGCCAATGGCTATGAATAGATTCATATCGCTATCCCTTCTTTTTCCAGATGTGTGCGCAGTTTTTTGCGTGTGCGAAATAAGATGGATTTGACCTTGCTTTCGCCCATGTTAAAGCGCGTACAGATGTTGTTAATGCTTTCGCCGTGGAAATAGCGCAGAACAAAGGCAACGCGGGCGGTTTTTTCTTGCTTTGCTAAAAACATGTTTAATGCGTTTGTTACCTCGTTGGCTTCGTGGGTATTTTCCGGCGTGTGCGGTGATGCAATGCATTCCGTTAGTTCGCCCAGCAATAGGTTCACCTCGTCCCCGCCGCGCTTGGCGGCTTTTTTCGCTTGTAATGCGTTAATCGACAAATTGCGCACAATTTTTGACAAATATGCGCCCAGCATTTCCGGTCGTTTGGGCGGAATGTGCTGCCATGCCTTCATTAATGTGTCGTTTACGCATTCCTCGGCGTCTTCTTTATTAAATAAAATATTACGCGCCACCGTAAATAGACGCCCGCCGTATTTTTTACGCGTTTCGGCAATTGCTATTTCCATACGCGAAAAATATAGGTCAATTATTTTATCGTCGTCTAACATTTTTTGCCTCCTGCTTATAGTAACAGATTTTTTATGGTTACGTTGCGGGGTAAATTTATGCTATAATCACCCCATGAGGTGAAAATCAATGGCATTGGATATTCAACTTGAACCGTATATGCTGGAATCGGTATTGGTGCGTGACAGTTATTTAACGCATTACCAAGCCAGCGGGGCGGGGCGCGCGCAGTTTGTTGCTACGGAATTTTATCCTACGTATATGGCGGACCGCCAGCCCAATGGTACGTTAAAAATATCGGAACGGTTTACCAAAGAGTTTGAGGACGAGTTAAACTCCTTCCGCAAACGTGCCAACGCAATGAACGAGATAAAGGGCGCAATTCTCCCGATTGAAGGCGTGTTGGATAATAATAATACCGCCTATGTTGTACGTCGCCAATGCAGTTTTACCACCGTAGAAAATTATATGCAAAACCAAAAAATGGAATACGTGGAAGCGTTTCAATTTATACGCCCGCTGTTGCTTTCCCTTGGGCAAGCGCAAGCGCAGGGGGTTGTTTTTACGTTTTCGATAAAAGACCTGCGCGTAAACCCCCAGCGGGAGCTGATGCTGGACGCGACGTTCTCATGGGATTTGAACTTTAACCCAAGCATTGTTGAACTTGCGCGGCTGTATTTTAAACTAATTACGGGACATACGTATACAAAGGATAAGCCCAATGTAGCGGATTATGAAGTAACAATCCCGCCAAGGCTAGAGGCGATACTTACGGAAGCGCTTTCCGGCGCGGAGCTTTTATACGGCTCGATAGACGACTTCCACAAAAAAATTAAATATGAACTGGACTTGGAAGCAGGGGCGACTTCTTCTTCGGGGAGTGCCATGTCTACGCGTGTGATGAATATTGCTTCGCGTGTGCTGTTTGTTTTGGTCGCGGTGGCGCTTGTGGGCATGGTATACGGCGGTATTCTTGCGTATCGCGCAGGCTCGCGCTGGGCAAGCCCGCAATGGTTTGCTGATGCTTCCATTACCCCGCCCGAAAATGATTTTACAAAGGTTGCGCTAACCCACCCTCGAAATACGGGCGATACGATTGGCGGTTCGTTCCATTTTTATGATGTCTTTTTGTTTTACCGCTCGGATTGGGGGCGACCTGTGCTTGCGCGGCGCCGCGTTGCGGAACGCGCGTTGCAAATGCCGGGCGTTGTTACCACCGATGAGGAAGTGCTTTTTATAGACAACGTGCTGCCCTCTTTTATCAGCACATGGCGCGAGGAGGACGGGGACAGCTACCTTTTCTTTGTTGACGGGCTTTCGAATAATGCGATTTACCGCGCAAATGTATACGGTACAAGTCGGAACCTTACCCGCATCAGCGACAATACCGCTATGCATATGGTAATTGTAGGGGACGAATTATTTTACGCAAATTATGACAATAATAATTATCTATACCGTATAAACTTAAACACGATGGACGAGCGGCTTATTCTTACCATGCCTATACACGGTGCAACTACAGACGGCGAACGGCTCTTCTTACTTTCGGGCGATCCTGATGGGTTGTTTAATGTATTTACCAGCCACCCCGAAGCGCCAACCCGTTTGCGCCACCTTGCTACCAATGCAGGGCAAACCTTGTTTTACAACCGGCATCTTGAAGCGGTATTTTTTAATACCGAGCAGGGGCATGTACGCGGCGTTACCGCAGAGGGCGAGCCCACGTACAGCTGGAATAATATTAACGCCTACCACTTTACCTTTGATGCGGATTGGCTGATGTTTACCGAACCCGGGCGTTTACAGCCCCGTGCAATACATGTGCGTTTGGGCGACCAAATTACGTTGGATACCTCTTACTGGCTTACTTATATTTGGGCGCACGACGGCGTATTATACGGGATTGACCACGCAAGCCCCAGCCGTATACGTATGATTCAATTGCCGCAGGTGTAGCGGGCGTAAACTTTTAATGTTGTTTCACGTAATTGTTGTAACAAACAAATAAAAAGGAGGCAATACAATGAGTGAAAAAATGCGCGTACTTGACATGCTTGAAAACGGAAAAATTAATGCACAGGAAGCCGCCCAGCTACTGGAGTCGCTGGGCAGAGGTCGCATGTTTGACCGTGAGCAACGCGAACAGGTGGAGGAAAAATTTCAACGTTTTGCTAACGACGTTACCTGTTTTGCCAAAGATGTAGGCGAAAAAGCAAAAGAAATGTACAAGAATGTAGAACCTAAAATTAAAAAAGCCAGCCAATCCGCACTGGAAAAAGCCGCCGCCGCCTTAGACGAGCTGGCTTGCACCATTCACGAATCGCTGGACAAAGCAGAAAAGGAAAACTGCTGCGAAGCAGGGACCTGCAGCTGCTGCAATGTAGAAAATAGGGAGAATTAAAGGTAAGGTTAAAGGATTAATACAATAAACCAAAGCCCGCGCGAAAATGCGCGGGCTTTATACTGGCATACTGTAGCGAGTTAGGATGTAAGCTGTGAAGGGTGGATATAACGCCACCGATGTTTATTCGCTATGTTTAGTTGTACGAGTGGTATTGTTGAATGTAGGGCTTTTCTTTTTTGCGGTATTCGATTAACTTTTTAATGTAGCCTATCTCAGTTACAGTAGGATTCACAAACTCACCTGAGTGTTGGGAACACACGCTTTTGAACTCTTTCCCAAACACATTCACATCTTTTGCTCGCCAACATTGGTCATGACAAGGGGCTTCGCAAATATTAACACGCTCATGCACGGCTTTAACGAAATCTGCGTCGTCATCAACATAACCATCTACGGCGTAATAATGAAGCGACGAAAACACCTCGAAACACCATTTGCCCTTTTCTTCAACAGTCATTCTGCCGATGTTGTATTCGTTGTTATACTGCACTTTCCCCCAATTAGCCATGTTGGGTGGCATATTGTTTTCATTTAGATATGCAGCAAGATTCAATGCGTTTGCTTTGTTTTCACTTTCGAGCAAATCGTTTATTGCTTCCTCGATGGTAGCGTATTTCTTCTTTTCAGACATGAATAATCTTCCCTTCGCATAATAGATAAGTTTTTCGCACCTACCACATTCATGTGGCACATAAGTGCGCACTTTGATTTTGTCATCAGTCAGTAAAACTATTTTACCACAATTTTGTGGCGGAGTTCTTTACACAGCGTTCTTTACACCCTTAATAGATAGCGTCCTATTTCGCTATAGTATAAATTGTCAGCATAGTAATGAGCGACAACATATTTCTGATGAGGGATGGTGTTGCCGTTGAATTTAACCCGGATACGATAAGATACCGTGTACAGATAGCAGACTTGATATTTTGCGCTACGGAGTTGCATTATCGCATCCCCTATTTGTTACAACTTCAAGAAGAGTTGATGGCTGCTGTAGCCATCAACGCAGATTAAACAATATTTACGACCGAATCAGTTTATTATTCACCCTTTGACAATCTCCGGTGATACGCCCGCAACTTCCTGTACACCTTGCCATGTACGGTATCGTGGGGGTACAAATTTGCCAGTGTTTTCGCGTTATCGGGCGAAAGCACCGCCCCCCCTGCGGGGGTGTTTAGCAAAATTTCTATGCCTTCGTTTACGTGGGTAATTGGGTAGATGTGAAACTTGCCGTCCTTTACGGCTTGCACGACTTCGTCCTTGAGTACCAGGTCGCGGACGTTGCGGGCGGGGATAATTACCCCCTGGGTTCCCGTTAGGCCGCGGGCTTTGCATAGGTCATAAAAGCCTTCGATTTTATAGGTAGCGCCGCCGATGGGCTGTATTTCGCCGTGTTGGTTAATGCTGCCCGTTACGGCAATATCTTGACGGATAGGAATGTTTGATAAGGCGGAAAGGATTACATAAAGCTCGGTGGAAGAAGCGCTGTCGCCGTCTACCCCGCCGTAATTTTGCTCAAAACAAATGCGGCAGGAGAGGGATAGCGCAAAGTCTTGTGCGTAGGTTTGCCCAAGGTAGCCGATAAGGACTTGCACGCCCTTGTCATGTATCTCGCCCGAAAGGTTGGCTTCTTTTTCAATATTAACAATGCCCGACTTACCCATATAGGCGGTGGCGGTAATGCGTGACGGCGTTGCGAAGGCATAATCCCCCGTATCCAGTACGGCCAGTCCGTTAATTTGCCCCACTTTTGCGCCTGTGGTGGATATCATTATCGTATCCTCTTCCATGCGCTCCATCAGCTTTTCTTCGTACAGGTTATTGCGGTATTCCCATTGCTTGATGGCGGCGCGCACGTGTTTAGCCGCCACTTTTTTGGCTTTATCGGCTTGAGCAAGGGCGGTGGCTTCGCTCAGCAGGTCATTTAAACGGCTAAATTTGGTGGTTAGGCGGTCTTGTCGCTCTGCCAAACGGGTGGCAAATTCGATAATAACGGCGATGGCTTCGTCTGTGAATGGGATTTTTGCGCCTTTTTGGATAAAGCGCACCAATTCTGCGCGGTTTGCGTCGTTAATGCGCATCTCGTAGTCAAAATCTACACGGATTTTAAATAGCTTTTCGAAGTAATCGTCATATGCAAAAAGTACACGGTAATAATAATCCCCGCCGATGATAATTACCTTAATATCCAGCGGAATTGCCTCGGGCTTTATCCCGGAAACGGCAACCCCTGTGTTGTACTCGCGCAGGGGTTCGGTGATGATTTGCTTAGTGACAAGGGCGCGGCGAAGCGCCTCCCACGCATGGGGACTGCCGAAAATATCCTGTGCTTGTAAAATGAGATAGCCCCCGTTTGCGCGGTGCAGTAAGCCGGGCTTTATCTTCATAAAATCGGTGGAAAAATTGCCGAATTCGTTGTCGTATTCCACTTCCCCCACGAGGTGCGTATAAGCCGGGTTATAGTCCACGATTACGGGTGCGCCTTTTTGGTCGGTATTATCGGTGAGCAAATTTACTTTATATTTTGTAAGAATATCCTCGCTGGATTTTTTGTTATACCAAGGCACAAGGGCAGCCATTGCGTCGGTTTCTTCCTCGCTGTCTTCGCTGATAAATTCTTCCAGGTTTTCCAGAATATCTTCTTTTACCGCGTGCAGATATTCCAGCAATGACGGCTCGTGGGCAAAGTGTTCGATAATATCGTTCATGTAACGCCCAACGGTGAATAAGCCCATGGCGTATTCTAATTCGTCTACGTCTTTTTTTGTGTTTTTTTCGTGGTCTTTAATCGTGCGCATAACCTCGGCGGCACGTTTTTGAATGGCTTCGGAATTGGCGGAAATGCCTTCGCGCTGTGCGTCGGTAAGCGAGTCAAACTGCTCTTCGCTAATTACCTCGCCGTCTACGATGGGCATAAAATATATGCCGCTGTTGGTATTTTTTACGCCGAAGTTTTGTTTATGCGCTTCTTCGGTCATATCCTTGATAATCTCGTCCCGTTTGTTGGCGAGTACGCGGATAATGTCGTTTTTGCGTTGTTCGTGTTCGCGTCCTTGAAAGGTTTTTGGCAGTTCTGTAGCCAAGCGCCCCATTAGGTCGTTTAGCTCGTCGCGCAATTTGCGCCCCGTGCCTGCGGGCAGGCGTAATAGCTTGGGGCATTTGGGGTTTTCGAAGTTATAGACGTAGCATAAGTCGGGGGGGGTGGGTTCTTTTGCCGCTTTTTTTGCCGCAAATTCCCGCGCGAAGGTGGTGCGACCCGTGCCTGTTTGACCGCATACATAAATGTGATAGCCGCTCTTTTTCATTTGCAAGCCAAAATGAAGCGCCTTGGCGGCACGGTCTTGCCCGATAATATCTCCCTTACTATTGCTTGCCGCTTTGGCGAATTTTTTTACATCGCCCGCCGTGCAGAAATATTTGAGTTCTTGCCACGAGAGTTCTCTTGGTGTCATAACAGCCTCCAGCTTCGCATAATTACTGCATCTTCGGTAGGGTCTTTGTAATATCCCCGCCGATACCCCTCAACCTTAAAGCCATACTTATGGTACAGCGCCATTGCGGCGCGGTTGCCCTGCCGCACTTCCAGCGTAATGCCTTCCATGCTACGTTTTTGTGCCTGTGTGAAAAGTGTGTCCATAAGAAGTGATGCAATGCCCTTACCGCGATGGTTATGCGCAACGGCGATGTTTTCAATATGCCCAATTTCAAAGCTGTGCCGCATGAAGGCGTAACCCGCAAGCGTGCCGTCGGGGTTTACCGCCGCGTAATTTATCATGTTTGTGTCGCATACCGCTACCGCAATATTTTCATAGCTCCATGGCGTGGAGTAGCTGTCATTTTCGATGTCGGAAATGGCTTGAACATGGACGGGCGTTGCGGGGATAATGGTCACGCTTTTTTCTTCTCCATTTCCCGTACCGCTTGCGGCGCACGAACGTACAGCAATTCGCCCGTTGGGCGTGCTTTATCAAAATTTTCCCCCGCCCATAAGCCTACCGCCGCGGGGCAAACGGCGTCTTTTATCACCAGCGCGTCCCCTGCCATTAAAAGCACTTCTTCCGCGGGGGCGGCGAGGTAATCGGTAATGCGTTTGCCGTTTTCGTATATCGCCGCGTATACTTGCCCGCGCCGTGCGTCCAGCATGGGAACTACTTTTTTATGCCCTGCCGCTATATAAGCATATGCCATCGCATCTAATGTAGGAACTTGCACCACGGGAATTTTTGCACCGTGTGCAAGCCCCAGTGCCGCCGCCGCCGCAATGCGCAACCCGGTAAACGAGCCGGGACCGCAGGTATATGCAATGCAATGTATATCCAAAAGGGTGACTTTTGTTTGCTCTAACAGATTTTCCACCGCGGGGATAAGCACTTGGGAATGCTTCCATTGGTTTGGCGAACCATGCCCTCGAGGCGCGGTTGCGGTGATAATAATTTTGCCGAGTACATTGCCCTCTTGCACCACGGCAACCCCCGCTTGCGTGCTTGATGTGTCAATTGCCAGTATTTTCATGGATAGATACCTCCCGATAGTTTTCCCCTTTTTCATAGTCGGCTTTGATGGTTATCCATGTTGCGTTTGCGGGTACAATGTTGTTTGCGCGTTCCGGCCATTCCAATATGCATACGCCGCCGGCGCTGAAGTATTCTTCACAGCCTACGCTTTCCAGGTCGTATGCGCCGTTAAGGCGGTATAAATCGTAATGATACACGGGCAAACGCCCGCCTTCGTAGATATGCATTAACGCAAAGGTAGGCGAGGTTACGCTTTCGCCGCAATGTAGCCCGCGTACCAAGCCGCGTGTAAATACGGTTTTGCCCGCACCCAAGTCGCCCGCAAGGCACAGCACGTCGCCCGCTTGTACGTTGGCGGCAAAACTAAATGCGAAATCTTCCATCTCCTGTGCGCTGTATATCGTATAAATCAATAAAATGCACTCTTTCGTTTTGTTGTCATACTATAGAATCGTGCCCACTTTATCATATCTGATAAAAAATCACAAAAATCTGTTGTAATTATGCAAACACATGTTACAATAGGGCATATACGCATCGCAATATTAAGTCGGGAGGCATAACATGGCCAACATTCGGAAGAACGATAAAGAACGGCCTGAGAACAGGCAGCAGCTTCAACTTATGGAGTTTATTGTCGCAGGCGGCAACTTTGGCATTAACGTAGCCAAGGTAGATGAAATTATGAAGTACAGCCAGTACCCCATCACGCCCATGCCTAACTCTAACCCCTTTGTGGAAGGCATATTCCGCCCCCGTACGGAAACGATGACCGTTATCAACCTTGCGGCTTACATGGGATTGCCCCCTTCGGAGGACGAAGAGCGCGACATTCTTATCATTACCAAAATGAACAACATAAAAACGGCGTTCCATGTACACGGCGTTATGGCGATTGATAATGTTGACCTTTCTAAAATCGAAAAACCCGACCGCACCATTTACGGGGAGGAAGAGGGAATGGCAACGGGTGTGGCACAAGTGGAAGACCGCCTTATCACCGTTATCGACTTTGAAAAAATATTAATGGATATTAACCCCCAAGGCGCAATTATGACACGCTCGTTAGAACGCTTTGGCTCGCGCCCCACATCGCAAAAACCCATTCTGCTTGCGGAAGACTCGCCAACCTTGGAGCGTCTTGTGCTTGAATCGTTGGATAAGGTGGGCTACCAAAACATTACCTCTACCCCCAACGGCAAAGAAGCATGGGATACCCTTGTGCGTTACAAAAACATGGGCGGCGAAATTACCGACCACGTTGCTATCGTTATCACCGATATCGAAATGCCGATTATGGACGGTCACCGCCTGTTAAAGCTTATCCGTGAAGACGAGAAGATGAAGGACCTGCCCGTGGTTATTTTCTCTACTCTTATTACCGACGACCTGCGTACCATCGGCGAGCGGTTAAAGGCCACTGCGCAGGTTGCCAAATCTGATATTGCTGATTTGGTTGATATCGTAGACGCACACATTTTATAAAAATGAACCCAACAGGCGAACCCATTCTTATTACGCAAGGTACGATACTTGAGTTAAGTTCTAATCCGGATGTGTACGAACGTGGGGAGCGCTATTTTCGTGAAGGCAAATTACTCACATTTAAAACACAGACCGACCCTGCGGGTGGGTCTGTTGTGCGTTCTGGTGTGGAAGGCAACTATAAAAACTACGACGTTACGCTTAAATTAGACGACGAGGAAGCACTGTTAGAATACACCTGCAGCTGTGAAAGCCACAGCATATGGCGCGGCGCATGCAAGCACGTGGTTGCGGTACTCTTTGCCCATATAGAGGGGCGCACCCCGCTGTTAAACGCCGCAACCATGAAACAGCACAGCGTAGCCCTCGCCACTACGTTAGAAAGTTTAATCTTTGATAGCATAGACACCCAGCTTGCACTGCCGTTAACACAAGCCGGTCCGCAAATTAAATTGCTTCCTGTGCTTCACCTGGAGCCGCGGGGTGCGTATATAACCCTAACCATTGGGCTTGGGCGCATGTATGTAATTAAAAACATCGCGCTTTTTGTGGAAAGCTGCAAGCGGGAGGAAACCGTGACCTACGGGCAGGGCTTTGCCTTTACGCACAGGCGCAACCAGTTTGACGCCGACGGGCAAAAACTCCTTGATTTTGTAATGGCGGAAGAATTTTTGTATACCGAAATGGGCAAGCGTTTAAGCAAGCAATTCCAGTTTACGCGCCGCCCATTAGCCGGCGCACGTGAAGTGCCTATCAATCAAAGAAATATTGATGAGTTTTTTAATATGTGCGAAAACAAATCCCTGCAAGGCGGCGGTGATTTGCAGGAAATTATCCGCATTCGCACAGGCAAGCCCCCCATACGTGTTGAAATTACCCACGACGAAAGCGGCACGACAATGAAGGCAGAATTCCCGTCCTTCCGTGCCATTGCAGGGCGCGTTGGGTATTATTTATTTGTGGAAAACCAACTGCTTCGCTTGCCCGCGGCAGAAGGCGCGGTAATAACCCGCCTGTTAGAAGCGCTTAGCGCCACACCCAAGCACGAGATTCTATTTGAAGGACCCGAGGAACAACGCTTCCTTTCCATTATTTTGCCCAAGCTTACGCAAATGGGGCTGGTGCAAAAAACCACGGGCACGCCGCCCGAGCGTAATAATTTGCCTATGTCGGCACGCTTGTACTTTGAATCGGACAGTATGGATATTATGGCGCGTCCTGCGTTCTTCTACGGAGATGCCGCCGCTGAACAGGTAGACGACCTTTCCCGCGATTTGATTGCGGAATATACCGTAAAGCGCACGTTGGTTGCCTACGGTTTTGAGGACAATGACGGCACATACCGCTTACGCGGAAACGATATGATTTATGCCTTCCTGTACGGCAGCTCGGGTGGTTTGGATAGCCTGCGCAAGCTGGCAGAGGTGTATATTAGCGCAGATTTGACCAAGAAAACGCGCCGCCCCCCCATGGCACAGCTTGGGATTCGCCTTTCGGGCAATTTGCTGAACATCACCATGGACGATATGGGGTACACCCTTTCCGATTTGGTGGAAGCGTTGGAAGCGTACCGTACCAAGAAGAAATTCTTTCGCTTAAAGGACGGGCGCTTTCTTTCGCTGGAGGATAAAAATACCGCGGCACCCTTGCAATTATTAGACGCGCTGGACGCAACCCGCAAGGACATTAAAGGCGCGAATTTGTCTCTGCCCGCGTACCGTGCGCTGTATGTAGATGAATTGATGCAGGACGAAACCTTTGCCGCCGTACACACCCGCGACCGCAATTTCGAAAAGCTGGTCGGCGACTTCAAAAATAATGCGAATCTTGGCTTCCGCACGCCGCGCAATTTAACGAGTATTTTACGCGGCTATCAGAAAACGGGTTATTACTGGCTAAAAACGCTGACACACTACGGCTTTGGCGGTATTTTAGCCGACGATATGGGCTTGGGCAAAACGCTGCAAGTCATTGCGCTGTTGGAAAGCGAACGCAAGGGGCGTAAGCACCCGTCGTTAGTAGTGGCACCTACATCGCTATTATTTAACTGGGAAAATGAGCTTGCGCGCTTTGCGCCGGAAATACGCACACAGGTAATATCGGGCTTCCCCGAAAAGCGGCGCGAACTGCTGGACAATAAAGATGTGGACGTGTTTATTACCACCTACGATATGTTAAAACGGGACGTAGAATTCTATGAGCCGTTACAGTTTACCTATATCATCGCTGACGAGGCGCAAAACATTAAAAATCCGTCCACACAAGCATCTAAGAGCATAAAATCCCTTACGGGGCAAACGCGTTTTGCGCTTACGGGTACGCCCATTGAAAATAACCTTTCGGAATTGTGGAGCATTTTTGATTTTATTATGCCCGGCTATTTGTATACGGTGGGCAAGTTTCAGCGATTGTATGAAATACCCATTGTGCAAAATAACGACCCTGCAAAAGCGGCGCAATTGCGTGCGCAAATTGCCCCCTTTGTACTGCGCCGCGTGAAGGAAAATGTGCTTACCGAGCTGCCCGAAAAAACGGAAACTACATTGCCTGCCGAGCTTACCGACGAGCAACACCGCATTTACCAAGCGCATCTCTTGGAAGCGCTGGGCGCACTGGACGATATTATGCAGCGCGATGCCTTTGCCGACAATCGTATGCGCGTGCTGGCGCAACTCACGCGCCTACGGCAAATTTGCTGCCACCCTTCGCTGTTCATGGAAGATTACGAGGGTGGAAGCGGCAAGTTTGAATTGGCATTGGAAACGCTGCAAATTGCCCTTGATTCGGGGCATAGGGTGCTTTTCTTCTCTCAATTTACGGGAATGCTTGATATGCTGCGTAAAAAGCTGGACGAGGAAGGCAAGGTCACTTATTTCTATCTGGACGGCGCAACCAAAGCTAAGGAACGCATGGAAATGACCACCCGCTTTAATGAGGGGGAGAAGGACATTTTCCTCATTTCCCTAAAGGCGGGCGGTACAGGCTTAAACCTTACAGGCGCAGACGTAGTTATCCACTACGACCCATGGTGGAACCCCTCGGTAATGGACCAAGCCAGCGACCGCGCCCATCGCTACGGGCAAAAAAATGCCGTGCAGGTGTTTAATATCGTGGCAAAGGATTCTATAGAAGAGAAAATCATGGCGCTGCAAGATAAAAAACGCGGGCTTATCGACAGCATGATTACCGAAGGCGGGAGCTTTATTAATTTGTTGACTGCGGAAGAAGTGCGGAAGTTATTTGTGTCGTAGCTATTCCCCTACATAATGCGGGTTTAGCCCCCGCAGGCGATACGCCGCGCGTGCCATTTCTACCCATGTGACTTCCTTTTCGGGGTTAAATTCGCCGTTTGCGTCTAAATCCAGTACGCCTTCTTCGGGCAGATTGTGAAAGACGAGGCGCAGATAATGAGTAAATGCTTCCCGCGTTAGGGGTGTATCTGCATCAAATTCGCCGAAAAAGGTGATGTCTTCATTGTATAGCGAAGCAATTTGCATAATCATCGCCACCGCTTCCCCGTGGGTGGCTATTTTATTTTCCTGATAATCCGCCCCCGCCAGCCAACCCTGCTGTATGGCGTAACGCCCTTCCGCCGAAACAAATAGCCGCGCGGGCGGCGGCGTTGGCGGGGCTTCACGTTTTGCCTCCTGTGCCAGTGGTTGGGCGTTTTCGGCGGCTGTTTCGGCGTATGCCGTCCAGAGCGGCGTTGCGGGTGCTATGTTTATTGCACCCCCGCCCGACAGCGCATACGTAGATGTTGCAAATACAGCGGCGATGGCTTGTATGATTCTTCGCATAATATCCGTCCTTTTGTAATGATAACGTTATTATGCACGGACTGGTTTTTTTTATGTGAAGGGGCGGAAAGATTAAAACTGCAACCCCTTAAAATGCGCTTAATTTATTTAAATTGCTTAAACTCAGCCCGCTGTGTTCGCCGACTAAGCCTACCAGCAGATACACGCCGCGCAGCGGGTCGGGGTAGATTTCCTTCATTAGGCGGAAGTTTTCGATTTCGCCCGTGGAACGGCAATGGATGCGCGGACCTGCGCATTTTATATGGTCGTCGCCGATTTTGATAAATTCTTCGTTTACATAGCTTACGGGTAGGTCGGCTTCGATAATTTCGCGCACGCGGGCTTCCAGCGCGTTTAGCTCGGGCGCGCTTACGTTGGGCGGGTTGTTGAAGACCATAACAAAGCCCTTGCGCACGTCGGCATTGTCCCAGTTGCGGGGCATTCCGTATTCTTTTTGAATGACAAGCATGGTGATGTCCTCTGCGGTGTGCGCCATTTTGCGATACTTCGCGGAGGGGTACACGATGCTGTGAATATCCAGCGGAAGCGGACCAAAAACCGTGGGACGGGCGATGATGATTTCCTCGCCAATGCCTACCAGAATTTCCGCATTCATATCCAAATGCGGGTAAAGCAGGTCAAAATGCTCCACGATAATACGGCGCTGGCGGGTGAGGGCAGTGCGCACGAAGGTGACAATTTCATGCATTTGTACGAAAGCGGTTTGGAAGCGCATGTCGATGTGGAAGGTGCCTGCCGTTTCCATCGCGTCGATGGGGTCGCGGATTTGCATAATTTTTGCAGGGTTAATGCCGTCGTCGTGGTTGGAAAGCTCAAGCCCCGGGAACATGCCCTTGATAAGGGACGACTTGCCGGAACCCGCATCGCCTACAATCCCGATTAAACGGTCGTTGATGCTTAGGTGACGCTGGGTAATTTCCTCGCCCAAAATCATCATGCGGTCGTTGCCGCGCGGGGCGAGATATACCGTGGAAAGCATAAATTCTTGCATGAAAGTTTTCTTTAACATGGGCTTATCTCCGCAGGCAGGTCGAAGGAAAACGCCATTAGCGGCGCGTGTTGCTGTGCGCCGTATACGTCTGTTTCCCGCAGGTCGCCCGAATGCACGGGGCGTTCGATGGTTATTTTTATCGCGTGTGCGGGGTCAAAATGCACGATTTCCATTACGGTAGCGGGCGCGATACCGTATAGCGCGGCGAAGGCTTCTTTGGAAATTACGCCCGCGTCTGCCACGGCGCGGTAGGCGGCTTCCGATTTAAACATAATATCGAAGGTCAGCTCATAAGGCCCCGAATTTTTAGAGCGGATTACGCTTGCCAGTTGCGGTAGCTGATATCTCATAGGTTAGCCCTCCAGCTTTACGTATTCGATGGGAAATGCTTCGCAGGGGTCGTCCACTTCCATGAGGTGATATAGGCTAAAGGCGAAAACGTCCCCCATTTTTACATCTGATGGCGAAAACGGGAAGGCAAGGTTGCCCGCCGTGGAAATGCGCCCCGCATAGCCGTAATGCAACAAGGTAGACCGCGCGAAGGAGCATAAGGTGTTCGCCGTTTCCTGCGTTGGGGCAACAGCGTCAATGATAATGGCAAGCTCCGCGGCTTGGGAATGCGCGGCTTGGGGTTGCGCTTCTTCTGCGTTAAATATGCCCATCGTACCTAATTTATCGGGGCGACCGTAGAGTTTAAAGTCTAGGAAATAGTCGTCCATTTCTGTAAAATTATCGCGCACGCGGGCTTTTACCGCAGGGGTAATTTCGTCGATTTGCTTTATCATTACAGGGTCTGCCGTTGTCGCGAAGGAAACCGTTCGGCAGCCCACTTTTTTTACGCCCTCCAGCTTAATCGTGTAGCCCGCGGAGGGGATAAAGCGGCTGCCCTTTACATGCACTGTACGCTCCGTTTCCTGCGTAAACACGGTCTTGGTTAAATCCAACGTGCCGCCCGGGCCCGGCAAAATGTAGGGGTTTGTTTTCTCGTACAGCGTGTGGGCGGCAACCGAAAGCGTAGTGCATTTGCGGATAGGGTTGAGTGGCTCTACGCGGAAATAATCGTTGCCGATATAGCCGAACATGCAGTCGCTCCCGCCGCCCGGGGTTGCGGCGATTGCGGCGCATTCCAGAATTTTGCCAAGATGCACGGCAAGCCCGCGGTCATAGCCTTCGCGTACGGCTATGGCGGCGAAAACGGCGGGGTCATACGTCCGCCCCGTGAGAATGACCTGCGCGCCCCCGTCCAATGCTTTTGTGATAGGCTCTGTTCCCATTTGCGCTACAATGTGTACCGCGTCATTTATGTCCGCTTCCGTTAGCGCGGGTGCGGGGTGCAGGGGCGAAATTTTTCCCGCCTTTAACGCGGTTGAAATGGTTTTTTTAGAAATATCGCTGGGTATTACTGCCAGCGTAAATTTCAAGTTCATTTCCCGCGCGATTTCTTCGATGATTTCGCGGTTCCATTGTAAATGGGGTGCCGCGCCGCTGCCCCCCGCCGTACCGATAATTACGGGAATGCCCAACGCCAAGGCGGCGGGTATCATTATGGCAAGGTCGCGTTTAACGGCGGTGCGGTCGGTGAAGGATAAGCCCGCGCCAAGATAATACGGTCCGGGGTCGGTAGAGCCTGCGTCCACGGCGATAACGTCGGGCTTGCGGCGTATACCCTCCTCCCACGATGCCATAGGGAATCCATAGCCCAGAATTGCCGTGGGGGAAAGGATTTTTAATTCGCGCATGTGCCACCTCGTTTCGCCAGTGCTAATATCCTACCCATCTCGTTATACACATTCATGTAGCCTTCGTCCACGCCCATGCCCGGTTTTGCGAGCAATTGCACGGGGCTGGTTGCCATGGCGATGTGGGTGCAAATTTGCCCGCTGCGGTCGGTCTCGTTGCAGGTGCCGCCCAGGTATGCGCCCATGCCGTTTTGCTTGCAGTAGAGTACCGCCTCGATGGAATTGTTAATGCCGCCTAAATCGGGGGTTTTAATTTGCGCCATATGCCCTGCCTTGTTGTTGGTGAAAATTTTTATATCCTCGTAGGTATTGCACCATTCGTCGGCGACAATTTCCACCGGAATGCCTGCTTTTTCTATAGAAGCGGTAAGGGATGCCAGTGCTTCTACCTGCGCTTCGCGGTTGCCCATGTCTACAGGTCCTTCGATGCGCAATAAATAGGGGGCGGCAATTTCTCCCGCGCGCCCCATAAAATCAACGATGGCGGGGAAGCTATGGTCAAGGGCGATGCCAAGTACGCCGTATACGTCTATATGCAACGCGGGTTTGTACGCATCGTGGGGGGCAATGTTAATAATGCGGTCGCGTAACCACGCGATGTATTCTAAGAGCTTTTCACCTTTGTAGCCCAGCTTTGACATATTATTAATAAGCCCGTGGGGTAATACCTCCGAGCCTTTGAGTATCATTTTGTCCACATTTGTGTATCTATCGTCCCCCGATTGGGAGAAAATCGGTATACGCGCGGTTGCCATTTGCAGCCCGTATTCTTCCGCAATTACCTGCGCCATAAGTTTTTTCTGCGACTTTGCCGCCGCGTCAAGGCAGGCTTGGGTTACACCGTAGCGGATTGCGGTGTGGCAGGGGCGTTTGCTGTCGATGGCGTGCGCCATTTCCTTGAAAGTGGTAATTTCCTTGCCTTTGTACAGCGCTTCGCATTCAAGCCGGATAAGGGGGATAAAATCCTCTGCAAGGAATAACGGGTCGCGCCCGCCCGTGCCGGAATATTGCACCGCGGCACAGTCCCCATGGGCAATTTGTCCGTCCTCCAGCACAAACATGACGGAAACGCTTTCCCCCGCTTGGCGCACTTTGGTAAAGCCCGCAGTTACGGGGTCGCCCAAATAGGCGTTGCCGTCGGGGATTGCCGTTGTTTTAATCGCCGCTTGGTCGTCAAAGAAAAAGCCTGTGCGCCCTGCACTGCATACAATGTCTACGATTTTCATTATTATTTCCCTACTTTCTGCCTACAAGATGTCCTTTGCCGATGGCATAAATATCGTCCACCACCATTTGGAAGGAAACGGCGCGTTTTTCAAATGCACCGCGTTCTTCCAGCCGTTGCCGATGGAAATTTTTCATTTCTTCCGTAAAGGGCAAATTGCCGCAGTCCAGCAAGCGTACCGCGCCTGTATTGTCCCGCGCGGGCAGCAGTTTGCCCATATTGTTACGGCTCGGCGCGAAGGGAATATCCAGTACCCCCGCTTGGAAGGCACGCACCGTACCCACGGCAAAGTCGCCCCCGCCAAGCTCGTAGGTTTTCTCTAACAGTGCGCGGGTTTCTTCCATGATAATTTCGTATTCCGCGATAACCAGCGGGTCGGCAAGCATGGATTGGTCTTTGAGCATGGAAACAACTTGCTTTGTCGCCTTTAATCCGCTGGCGTTGGCTTCCTTGGTGGGAATGCCCATCGCCTCATGCGGCGTTTTTACAATTACTTTTGTCGCCTTGGCAAGGGCTGCCGCCGCCGCACCCCATGAAATTACGCCAAACGCCTTCGACTCGTCCTGCGGGAAGCCGCCCATCCATTGGTGCAGCACCGTCGTGATTTTTACATTGTTATAGCCGTATTTTTGTAAATACTCTTCCGTAATGGCGCGAAGGCTCTTGATTGCCGCAACATCCTGCACCAAGTTTCCGCACTGCCCGTAGCCTACGGTAATGTCCTGTACGCCCTGCTCTGCCGCAAGCAGCGTTTCAATTACAGCTACGGCGTGGGAAACGCAGGGCGGTACAAGGGTACCTGTAAGCGGACCAAAGGGCTCTTTGTTGATAATAACCCCCGCTTCGGCGTACAAACCCAGCAAGCGGTCGGCGTATTGCCAATCCGCCAGACTTTTTTCCAGCGAATAATTTTTGGAGTAGGGGATATTGTAGGAAATGCCGCCGCCTTCATAGGAAGTAAATCCCCCCGCCATGGTAATTTCCGTAAGCAGACGCGCGTCGGGTGTCCCGTGCCGCACTTGCAAAGGCGCCTTTAGTGAAGTGTTAATCTTACGACAAATTTCCACGCCGTAATTGACGGCGGGGAAGCCGTTAAGCATGGAGCGGTTTTCGCGTTTGCTTTCTTCTATGCCCGTGTCCGCTTCGTTGTAACGGTTGTGGCGGGTGTAGCTGTCTATGGTGGTGGGCAGTAAATCGGCTTCGCCCTCGGTTTCGAGATAGCTGAGCAGCTCTACCAGCAAATCGGGCAAGGCTACGCCTGCTCGGGGCTGGATTAGGGTAATGCCCTCTTTATCCGCTTTCGCCAGTTTTTGCGCAAAGCTTTTGCTCGCGGGGTATTGCTTGTGGAAGGCGACGGCATTTTCAAAATTTACCTCCGCCCCTGTGGGCCATTGGGCTAATACTTCCTTTTGAATTTCGGCAAAATTTTGCTCGGAAAGCCTTTTGTTTGTAATTTCCATAGGTCACAGCTCGCTTTCTAGGATGCTTAACGCCCTTTTTTTGTCCATGCGGGCAAGCAGCCCCATGGCGGCGAAGATGTATTTTTTGTCTAATAATAACTTGGGTGAAGCGGGCTTTAGTATTTTGCCCCGCTGCTTTTGTGTGGCGTTTTTGAGGATTTCTGGCGGATTTTCGCTGTAAATCACCGACCCGCCAATGCCTATAACATAGCGCACGCCCGTTAAATCCTTCCCTGTTTGGCTAAAAGCTTCGCCAAAGGGGGTGTAGCTGCTCTCAAGGAAGCCCGCGTGGCGCGTAACCGCCATGTCTACGGCAATACCGCATAAGAGAGCGTCTATTGCTGCATGGGGGTGGTTTTTTTCGGGCACGTAGGCGTAGTTTTCTTTGCAGGTTTTGCGATATTCTTCAAGTCCAACCGGTAACAGATTGTTACCGGTGGCCCCATCGCTTATTAATTTTTCGACCAGTGTTTCCTGGCTGTGGCGCAGCCCCAAATCCCCTTCCACCGTGCGCTTTGCAAAGGGTTCGGGCAGCCCTTTTAGCGCCACACCGGGCAGTGTAGGCGTACCCGCGCACATGGAATATACGTCCGTTGTTGCGCCGCCTACATCTACCGCAAGTAAATCGCCCAGGCTCTGCGAAAGCAGCTGTGTGCATTCGAATACGGCCAACGGCGTGGGAATAATGGGGGCAGAAAATTCCCGCGCTGCTTGGGTTAGCCCCTTTGCTTCAATTATTTTCTCCAAGAACAGGGTATTTATTGCGGATTTTGCGGGTTCTGCGTCCAGTGTGTTAAAGGCGGGCATTACATTGCCGCAAATGACGGCGTGCTTGTCTCCCGCTTGCAATGTTGTTTGCGCATCTTCTGCCGCAGCCTTATTACCCGCAATGATGACCGAAAACGGTGCGTCTATTTCCGCCAACATTTTTGCGTTGTGTAAAATCACGTCTTTATTTCCGCCGTCTGTACCGCCGCTCAGCAGTACAAGGTCGGGGTTAATTTGGCGTATTTTCGCGCAGTCTGCCTTCGTTAATTCGTAGGAAAAGGTTTTTACCACCTTTGCGCCTGCGCTGCACGCGGCAGTTTGCGCCGCTTTTGCGGTAAGGGCGGGCACAAGCCCGACGGCAACCATTTTTAACCCGCCGCCTGCGCTGCTTGCCGCAAGTTTATGCGAAAAATTAAGCTTCCCCGTTTGCTTTTCCAGCTCCTGTACGGCGGCGTTTAAGCCGTCGCGGATGTCCGTTTCAAACGTAGTAAATGCCTTGCTTGTGCCTAAAATTTCCGCTTTTTCATTAGAAATGGCCGTCACCTTGGTATATGTGCTACCAAAATCGACGGCCAAAATGGCGTTATGCAAGACCCAAGTCCTTATTAATGTCCGCAATGCCTACTTCGGGCGGTGTGCCCGGCGGATACGCGCGGTTAAAGCCCATATCTAAAAAAGTCTTCTCCACTTCTGCGAAGTCCCGTTTGCCCACAACCAGATTGCCGCCAACATACAACGGAATATCCTTTAGCCCCGCTTCGTCACATTTTTCCCGCAGGCCGCGGCAGTCCATCTCGCCATGCCCGTACAAGGACGATACCACAATGGCATTTGCGTTTGTTTCAATCGCGGCTTCAATGTATTCCTCCTGCGAAACCATAACGCCTAAATTTACCACGTTATATCCCGCTTCTGTAAAAGCGTGGGAAAGAATTTTAATGCCGATGGCGTGTACGTCTGCACCGATAACGCCCATTACTAAGGTTTTGCCGTTCATTTATCGCAACCCCTTTAAAGGTAAAGACCGCAGAACGCTGTCTCGCAAGGTCTTTGCTTTTAATCTGCTATACCCCTATAATCATCAATGTAGCGCAGGATGTCAAGCATAATTTTAGGGGGTTATTATGATACCTAATCAACGACAATTTACCAACGCGCAATGCATGTACTTTCCATGCCACCAAACCGCCGAAGAAAGCACATTTAACTGTCTTTTCTGCTACTGTCCGCTGTATGCGCTGGGCGAGGACTGCGGCGGCAATTTTACGTGGGCTAAGCATGAGGACATAAAAATGAAGCTGTGCGACAACTGCACATTGCCCCACAAACCCGAAAATTATCAATATATTATGGACAAATTAACCCCCGAGGCGCTCACCTTTCCGCGTTTTGTGGACGCGACGCAGCTTACGGATATTGTAGCGCGGCTGTGCGTACAGGCAAACATTTATTTACCCGGCGACGTGAAGGACGCAATTAAAAAATGCCAAGCCTGCGAAACGTCCCCCCTTGCTGCCGACACGCTAAATAAGCTGGTGGAAAACTACACCCTTGCAGAGGAAAAGGAAATGCCCATCTGCCAAGATACGGGCGTAACCTGCGTTTTCTTGGAAATTGGCGAACAGGTGCATATCCGCGGCAATATCGCCAACGCCGTAAACGAAGGTGTGCGCCGCGGCTACGCCGAAGGCTATCTGCGAAAATCCGTCATTGACGAGCCGCTCTTTTCCCGCAAGAATACGGGCGACAATACCCCCGCATTTATTTATACCGACTATGTAAGCGGCGACAGGATTCGCATAACCATGGTGCCCAAGGGCTTCGGCAGCGAAAATATGAGTGCCGTAAGGATGCTCCAGCCATCCGACGGCATGGGGGGCGTAACCCAATTTGTACTAGACACCGTAAAGAATGCAGGGCCTAACCCTTGCCCGCCCATTGTAGTAGGCGTAGGCGTAGGCGGCACAATGGACAAAGCAGCCCTGCTCGCCAAAAAAGCACTGCTGCGCCCCTTGCACCAACGCCACCCCCACGAAAAATACGCCGGCTACGAAGCCGAATTATTAGAAAAAATCAACGCCCTGGGCATTGGTCCGCAGGGCTACGGCGGAAAAACAACGGCACTCGCCGTAGCCATTGAGTACAACCCAACCCACATCGCGGGTCTGCCCGTAGCGGTAAATCTCAACTGCCACGCCGCCCGCCATGTTTCGGAGGTGCTGTAAATGACCCACCACATTACGCTTCCCCTCACCCGCGAAAAAGCCATTTCCCTCAAAACAGGCGATGCCGTTTACCTAACGGGCGAAATTTTCACCGCCCGCGATGCGGCGCACAAGCGCTTCACCGAAGCGATAAAAAACAACGAGCCGCTTCCTATTTCCCTGCAAGACGCGACTATTTTCTATGTTGGTCCAACCCCCGCAAAGCCCAATCAAATTATCGGCGCGTGCGGTCCAACCACCGGCACCCGTATGGACGCCTACGCCCCAACCCTGTTACACCAAGGCGTGCGCGCCATGATAGGCAAAGGAAAACGCGCCCCTTCCGTCATACAAGCGATGAAGGAAAACGGCGCGGTATACCTTGGTGCCATCGGCGGCGCGGGTGCATTGCTGGCAAGCTGCGTTACCGCCTACGAAGTTATCGCCTATCACGACTTAGGCACAGAAGCAGTGCATCGCCTGCAAGTGAAGGACTTCCCCGCCATCGTGCTGGTAGATGCAACAGGAGAAGATTTGTACGACAGGGCTACCCCTTCACTTTAATCGGCAGCAATAAATCCAACTGCTTTTCGCTGTCAGGCACATCGTCGGACATAAACGTTGCATAATCCATCACTTGTTCCTCCAGCCACTGGCGGGCAAAGTCACCTTCGTACTTTTCATTTTCTGTTGACCAGTTATACAGCGCGTCCCAGCGTTCGCCAATCTCGTTCATTTGGGTGGAAATAGAGGCATACAGCCCGCCGTCAAAGGTCTTTATCACCATGGGCGCGGGTGGGGTAAAGTCATCGGGTACAGTCACCCACAATTCGTAGCCATAAATGGAGTTGCCTTCGCTGGGGTCGGGGTTGTTAAAGCCGAAGGAGCGGTGTCCGCTTCGTTTGTGCAGGTTGTTATCCAGCACAAACTTGTCAAACACGAGGGCGCAGTCCTTCTCGGGGGTTTCGCTTAGCGCGTGGTGCGCTGCCACCCGCATGGGCGGCAACGTCATAATGCGTACATTTTTCATTTTCGTTATCCTTCTTGCGAGGGAGATTTGGGGCGTGTGCTGCGCTTCCAGCAGGGCAAACATTTCTTGTAAATTGTGAATTTTTTGAATATTGCCCAAAATCGAAGCAACCAACGCAGCCAGTGCAGTGTACGTTGCGGCGCTGTACTTTAGGCTTTCCAAATAATCCGTAAGCACCGAAACGGCGATATGATGGCTATCCGCGATAAAAATGCGCTCAATGTCCGTGATGGGCATTTTTAATTTACGCAGCAAGACAATCTGGCGAATTTTGGCGGCATTTTCCTCATCATAAAAGCGGTAGCCGTTTTCCGCGCGGGTACTTTTTAATACGCCTACGTCCTCCCAATGCCGTAACGTGCGGTTGGAAATGCCGTACATCTTCGCTACTTCGCCAATGCGCAACATGCTGTCCCCTCCTCGCTGAAGGCAGGATAAACCATTCCGTAGCGGAAAGGTCAAGCGCGAATTGTCGTGCGCCGAAATGTCACTTCTGTGGCGCTTCGGGGTACATGAAAAAAAGCGTTCTGTCGCTTGCAAACCGCATGGAAAAGTTAGGGGTGTCTGCTATGCGGAAATCCGTCTGCCACCGCAGGTGATTTTTCACAACAAGTGCAGTATACTTGCTAAAGAAGGAGGCACATATGCCGCAGCTATACAACGACAACTGTATCCCCTGTATGCAATCCCTGCCCCCGCGCTCGGTAGATTTGCTTTTAACCGACCCGCCGTATAACCTTGCAAATTTTATGAAAAAACGCGACACCAATCTTGCGGCAATGCGCGAAAACGTTTTCACCCAAGCAAAATGGGACGAATTTGACGACGAAGCATGGGAAAATTCCATGGACGCCTTTTTCCGCGAGGCGGCACGTGTGGTAAAAGTCGGTGGGGCAATTGTTGTTTTCATGGCTATTATAAAGGTAGAAACTCTGATTAGTTTAGCTGATAAACACAAGCTCTACTACAAAACCACGGGTATTTGGCACAAGTCTAACCCCATGCCGCGTAATATGCACCTGCATTTTGTCAACGCAACAGAAGCATGGGTATACTTTGTAAACCGCAAACGCACAGGCACATTTAACAACAACGGCAAAGCCCTGCACGACTATATCAAATGCCCCGTAGCCCCTCCGTCAGAACGCCGAAACGGCAAGCACCCCACCCAAAAGCCCGAACGCTTAATGGAATTTTTTATCCGCACCCTTTCCAACGAAGGCGAAACAATATTAGATACCTTTATGGGCAGCGGAAGCACAGGCGTTGCTGCCTTGCGCAATAAGCGCAATTTCATCGGAATGGAAATTAACCCCGAATACTTCGCCATTGCGCAGAAGCGCTTAGATAAAATAAAAACGCCAAACCCTTCACAAACCGTGAAAGATTTAGCGCTTGCATGGGCCCTCGGGGACTTGAACCCAGGACTACCCGGTTATGAGCCGGGGGCTCTGACCGACTGAGCTAAGGGCCCGTTTTTTAAGCAACGCATTCTACCAAAGAAATGTGCATTGCGTCAAATCTTTTGGTATACTCGCCTCGCCAAGGCAAAATAAAATGGATAGCGATAATTTTGCACACATGCAAAATTACGCATAGGGAGGAAATTATCATGAAAACTTACCCCGCAGAGCCGTACCGCATCAAAGTAGTAGAAATGCCCAACATGCTAACCCGCGAGGAGCGTGTGGAAGCGATTAAAGCCGCAGGCTACAATACCTTCCAGTTAAAAAGCGACGACTGTTACATCGACCTGCTTACAGACAGCGGTACAAACGCAATGAGCGACCGCCAATGGGCAGGTCTGATGATTGGTGATGAAGCTTATGCAGGCTCGCGCAACTGGCTGCACCTTGAGGCGACAGTAAAGGAATACTATGGCTTCAAACACGTTGTACCCACCCACCAAGGGCGCGGGGCAGAAAATATTCTATCCACGCTGCTGTGTAAGCCCGGTACCTATGTGCCCGGCAACATGTACTTCACCACCACCCGCTATCATCAGGAAGCCAACGGCGCAACCTTCCGCGACGTAATTATCGACGAAGCCCACGACCCAAGCATTGACCTGCCCTTCAAGGGCAACATCGACTTAAATAAGCTGCAAGCCCTTATCGACGAGGTGGGCGCGGAAAAAATCCCCTATGTGTGCTTGGCCGTTACCGTTAACCTCGCGGGCGGGCAGCCCGTGTCTATGCAAAATATGCGTGAGGTGAAATCCCTGTGCGCCAAGTACAATATTCCCATCTATTCCGACTGCACCCGCTGTGTGGAAAACGCCTACTTTATCAAAACCCGCGAAGAAGGCTACGCAAACAAGACCATCAAGGAAATCCTCTTAGAAATGTTCAGCTATGCCGACGGCGCAACCATGAGCGGTAAGAAAGACGGGCTGGTGAATATCGGCGGCTTCCTTGCCACCAATGATGACGATGTGTTTACCCGTGCCCGTGAGTTGGTCGTGGTCTTTGAAGGAATGCCCTCCTACGGCGGCATGGCGGGCCGCGATATGGAAGCCTTCGCCATCGGTATTAAAGAAGCCACCCGTTTTGAATATATCCAACACCGCGTAGAGCAGGTTGCATACCTTGGCGACAAACTGGAAGCCGCAGGCGTACCCATTGTGCGCCCCGTTGGCGGTCACGGCGTGTTCTTAGATGCCCGCGCCTTTTTGCCCCACCTCACCCAAGAGCAACTGCCCGCCCAAACCCTCGCCGCCCACCTGTACATTGAAAGCGGTGTGCGCTCTATGGAACGCGGCATGGTATCCGCAGGCCGCAATAAAGAAACGGGCGAAAACCACAAGCCTAAGCTGGAAACCGTGCGCTTAACCATTCCCCGCCGCGTGTACACCTACGCCCATATGGACGTAACCGCCGACGGCATTATTAATCTGTTCAAAAACCGTGACAAAATCCCGGGGCTAAAATTCGTATACGAACCGCCCATGCTTCGCTTCTTTAACGCACGGTTTGAGGTGTGTTAATTGTTTGACATGGAAAGTATACGGGCGTTGTATTCGAGGCACGCGGTTGATTATACGCCCCATTTTCGAGTGCGAATAAACGAACGGGGAATAAAATTTGCAGATTTGCGAAATGCAATGCAAAACGGAAGTATCATTGAGCAAAATTTGCAAGACATGCCAAACCCGAGTGTTTTAATTCTTGGCTATACGCGTAATAATAAACCACTTCATATTGCTATAGGAATGGGCGATAATGTATTGGTGTTAATTACTGCCTACTTTCCGGATAGCAGTCGATGGCTTGATAACTATAAAATTAAAAAATGAGGTGATGCGTTATGACTTGTTTTTTTTGCAAAGGTGAATTAAGGGAAAGCGTTACAACCGATGTAACAGATTACGACGACTGCATAATTGTTGTGCGCGGTGTGCCCTGCCGAAAATGCACACAATGCGGTGAAATTGTTATAAACCTTCAAGTCGGCGAACGCATTGAACAAATCGTTGACGGCTTAAAAGAATCTATGCAAGAAGTGGCGATTGTACGTTACTCTAACCCCGCCGCGTGATTTTGTGAAATATTCCAAGGGGTAGGGGCTTGACAGGGACATGACGGAAATATTACAGCAATGTAATAAAAGCGTGTACGGGCTAGGCTTGTACAAAAAGTGATACATGCACAAAAATGCCTTGAAAAAGGCATTTTTTTTGTGCAAAAAGCATAATAAAAAAGAAGGCAAGCAATTTTCGCGCAACTAGACAAAAAATATTGTTGTATGATATAGTGCGCGGAACTAAGAGGGTCGTAGGTTTTACCAAATGCCTGCGACAAGTTTGGAGAGGAGAAAAGTATGAAAAAGATTTTGTTTGTAGCAGCTGTACTAATTGCAGCTATGCTCACCCTTGCAGCTTGTGGAGGCGGCAACGGGGGCGATAACGTAACCCCCCACGGTACGCCTGCGCCCACACCTGCAACGGGTGTAACGCCCGTACCAACCCCCGAACCCCTGCCGCCCCCTGCGGACATTCCCGAAGACTCGCGCGAGGCGATTCTGGCTCGTGCAGGTGCCATGTCTGCCGTGCCCGGCACGTACATTGTGCAAATAGCAGGTGCGCGCCCCGACGCGAACATCTTGGGCGGTTGGACGAACCCCATCACAAATGCACAAATGCGCGGCACATTAGGTCACCTCGGCACAATAGCGCGTAACTCGGAAAACTTGTTTTTCCCCAACCCTATCGTAATGGTAGACGGTGCATGGCCGGAAATCCGTGACAACGCGGACGGCAGCCGTACCTATACCTTTACCGTGTACACCGACCTTCGTTTCTCGGACGGTTCACCCATTAACGCATCGCACTTTGCAGCGGATGCAGCCCTGTGGGTTAGCCCCTACTGGGCAAACGTAGTGCCCAGCGCAGCAACCCATATGTGGCTGTATGGTCGCGCTCCGTTCATAAACGGCGAAGTGCCAACCTTGGCAGGCGTTCGTTTGTACAACGATTCTCAGTTCTCTGTAACCGCAAGGGCGGAAGACATGCCACAAGTATGGGAAGCTGCCGTACACATGGGCTTTGGCGCTGTCCCCACTCATATGTATGGTGTAGAGATACATGACAACGGCGACGGCGTATTCTTTACCGGTCCCGGTGGCATCCCCCTTACTATCGAAGCATTTGAAGCTACGATACAAGGCGGTGCGGAAACCTTTGTTCAATTCAATGACCCCACAACCGGCTTACCCATGTACAATGCCGATGGTGAACCCGTTGGTGAAACCGTACGTGACGGTGTACGCTTCCGCCCCACCGTTACCGCAGGCGCATATATGTTTGATAGCGTGGACGTAGGTAACGGCACAATTTCCGTAGTGGCTAACCCCCACTTCCCCGGTACATGGGACGGCTATCGCCCCCGTATCGAGCGTATTATCTGGCGGCATGTACCCACCGAGCTGATGATTGACGCATTGGCAGCGGGCGAAGTGCATATCTTAACTGCCGAAAGCGATGGCGGTCGTTTAGACCAAGCTTTCGAAATGCTGGTTAATGCGGGTTCGCACAGCTTCGTAAACTTCGAGCAGTTTGGTCAGCGCATGATTCAGTTCCACACCGATACAGGTCCAACCCAATTCCGTGAAGTGCGTCAAGCCATTGCATTTATGATTGACCGTCACGAAATTAATACAACCATTGGGCGCGGTTACTCCACCGTTGCACATGGTCCATGGGCGCCCGCATGGTGGTGGTACCAAGAAGCTGCCGACCGCGACCTGTACGACCGTGTTCACATCTATGACCTTAACCTTGCACGCGCTATCCAGCTGTTGGAAGCAGGCGGCTGGAACTATAACGCAGACGGTACACCCTATGTAGGCAACGCTGTAGATAACCCCAACAATATCCGCCATAAATGGGTAGATGAAAGACATTTAGGCACAGATGAACATGGTAACATTGTAAGCATGGTGCAAGATGAAGCAGGCGAACTAAGCCACCGCAACTGGGTATATACCGGTGAACGTGTGCTTATGCCCCTTATCATTAACATGGTAACGGCTAATGTAACTATCCCGGGTCGTGATGCGCTGGTTATGCAAATGGCCCCCAACCTTGCTTATGCGGGCGGGCGCTTTGTAGACGACCGCGACGACCGCTGGTCACCCCGTTTGTCCGGCGGCTACCGCGAAACCCCCCGTTATGAAATGTTCTATTTGGGTATTGGCATGGGTAACCCATGGATGCCTTGGTGGAACATGGGCCTTGATACAATCCCCCACCAAAACTGGGGTCAAGTGGACTGCCCCACAACCCGTGAATTGGCAGAACGCTTCCGCGTAATTGATATTGGCACTCCCGAAGGTCACGATGCATTTATCGAAGCATTTATCGACTATATGGAACACTTAACCTACGAGGTATTTACCTTGCCCGTACGTATGGCATTGGTGCATGACTTCTTCCCCGTGTGGTTAGGCAACTATTACGGCGGACCATTGTGGGCGTTTGACTTTGCAGTAATTAGAACCTACGATATGCGCCACGCTCAGTAAAACACTTTTGATGTACAGGCAAAACACGTTTCGTCCCTGCGGTATTAGTTGCCGCAGGGACTTTACATAAACTTATAGGGAGGTACGGCTGTGGCTAATTTTATTTTTAGACGTATTTTGTACATTGTTCTGGTTTTGTTTATGATTTCGTTTATCATCTTTATGTTATTCCGCACAATGCCCGGTGACCCAATTGAAATGTTTTTGCCTTTGGAGCTGCAAATTACCATGCAGCCCGAGCAGCTGGCTGCCGCCAGGGCAGAAATAATAGAAACCATGGGATTGGACCAGCCCCATGTAATTCAATATTTTTTCTGGCTGCGTGCCGTTTTCCAAGGTAATTTTGGTACATCTATGGAAACGCGCTCCCCTGTAATTGACCACGTGCGCGCCCCTATGGCAAATACGATTGTAATGAGTATTATGAACATGACCATCGTGTTTGCTATTACTATACCTGTGGGGGTGGTTAGTGCCATAAAGCGGGGTAAATTATTTGATAATACCGCACTGGTGACTTCAATGATTGGTATGAGTGTCCCCGGCTTCTTGTTTGGTTTGATTATGATTGTCGTTTTTTCTATCTGGCTGGACATATTTCCCATGTTTGGCATGGCGTCTATGATGCCCCCCCCCACGGGTACGCTTGCGTGGTATTTAGATAGGCTGCGTTATATGGCGTTGCCGTTATTCTCGTTGGCTTTAATGTCGATGGCGGGCATGATACGTTACATTCGCTCGTCTATGATAGAGGCGTTAAATATGGACTGTGTACGCACCGCACGCGCCAAAGGGCTTGCGGAAAAAACCGTAATTTATTCCCACGCCTTCCGTAATGCGCTTATTCCCATAGTTACAGTAATGGCAGGCTGGTTTATTGGCATCTTTAGCGGTTCATTAGCCATTGAGCTTACCTTCCAATGGCAGGGCATGGGACAAATTATGATAAATGCTTTAAACCTGCGCGATATACCGGTGCTGATGACCATGAACGTGTTTTACGCACTTATCGCGTATGTGGGCATTTTGGTGTTGGATATTTTATATGTGTTTATAGACCCGCGCATTCGGTATACCTAACAAAGGGGAGAAAACATGATGGATAATAAAAAAAGTACACAAACCCGCTCGTGGTTTGGCAATTTTATGAGCATGATGTTTGGCGAACGGTTAGGCGGCAAAATGTCGCTGGCCGAAGAGGAGCAGGTACAAAGCCCGTTTAGAACCATTGTTAGAGAATTCTTTCGGCGCAAGTTAACCATTATTGGTTTAACGGGGTTCTTTAGTGTATTGCTTGCCAGCATTGTTATTCCCTTCTTTTTTCCAATGGAATTAACAGATACGGATGCAGGGCAGGCCAATGTGCGCCCGGGGCGGGCAATGATGCGCATCCCCCGTGATATACGGGGTAACATACGTACCATGGACGCAGGGGCGGGGTATGGTATTGCCGTTACGTATCAAGGGGATATACATGCGTGGGGCGTTGTAAGCGGAATTGCCGAGCCGTTGATGCGCCCGCCCCAAACAAACAGAAATATTGTACAGGTTTCTGCGGGGTATTATCATGCGTTAGCGGTAACCGAGTGCGGGTATGTGTATGCGTGGGGTAACCCAAACCCTGCATTTGTTATGTTAGACGTTCCCCCTGCCATTCAAGGCAATATACGACATGTTAGCGCGGGAATGCGGACATCGGTAGCCATTGATAAAGACGGTAACCTGCATTCATGGGGCGGGGTAGAACTGGACAGGCGCGACACCGCCGCCGTAGGTCGCGTACCCCGTACAGAAAATCCTATCCAAATCGAATCGAATATATTTACTTTCGGCGTTTTAACGGAAGAAGGAAATTTATATGTATTAATGCGCACACCGCGCGGTATACGCGATATACCCGACGAAGTACAAGGTCGCGTAGTAGATTTTGCAATGACCGACCATAACGGTATTGCGTTATTAAATGACGGAACCGTAGCTATATGGGGCGACTCTCTGGCAAGGGAATTGTTTGATATCCCTGCGGGTATTCAAGGACGTATAATCGGTGTGGGTGCAGGGCGTGAGCATTTTACCGCATTGCTTACGGATGGTTCTGTCGTTTCATGGGGAAGCGATAGAAACGGACGCACAAATGCCCCCGCCATCACCGACGGCGTAGGGATATTTGTTGCAGGCGACCATAACTATGTACTGCGCGCCGACGGTACAATTACCACATGGGGGTTAAGCGGCTTCATATTTGGTACAGACCATTGGGGTCGTTGTATATTTACCCGTATGTGGCACGCAGGGCGTTATTCGCTGTTGATTGGTATGGTTGCGGTCTTTGTACAGGGCTCAATCGGCTTGTTTTTTGGTGGGATGTCGGGCTTTTACGGCGGTAAGTTAGATATGTTTCTTATGCGCTTGGCAGAAGTGGTGGGCTCGTTACCCTTCCTGCCCATTGCGTTAATTATACAGTTCCGTTTTAGGCATTTATTTGACGAAGTACAGGGTATGATGTTCCTCATGTTTGTGCTGGGTGCGTTGAGTTGGCCACCGCTTATGCGTCTTGTGCGCGCGCAAATCCTGCAGGCACGGGAGTCGGAATACGTACTTGCCGCCCGCGCGCTTGGGGTACGGCAGTTTAAACTCATCTTTAGGCATATTTTACCGAATGTTATTTCTGCCGCTATTGTATTGCTTACACTGGCGCTGGCAGGTTCCATGCTTACGGAAACGACGCTTTCCTTCATAGGGTTTGGCGTACGCGAGCCGGTACCTACGTGGGGCAATATGCTTTCTGGCGCACAAAGCTCTGTAGTATTGCGTGACATGTGGTGGCGCTGGATATTCCCCGCCGTGGCATTGGTAACGGTGGCAATTAGTATAAACCTAGTAGGGGACGGTCTGCGCGAAGCAACCGACCCGCGCGCACAGGGGAGGTAACGGCAAATGGATGCAAAAATTACAGTAACGCCTGTCGAAACCCCGCGTGAAAAAACAAACGACAAACCCATGCTGGAATTAAATAACCTGCATACCTATTTTACGACCCGCCGCGGCGTAGTAAAGGCGGTAAACGGCGTTTCCTACACCGTAGAGCAAGGGAAGACACTGGGAATCGTAGGCGAAAGCGGAAGCGGTAAGTCCGTTTCTGCCATGAGCATACTTGGCTTGTTAGACGGCAACGGCAAGGTAGCCGACGGCAGTATTCTTTTTAAAGACCGAGAAATGACCAAGCTAAGCACAAAGGAACTGGCAAGAATACGCGGGAATGAAATATCCGTTATCTTTCAAGAGCCTATGACGAGTTTGAACCCCATTTTTACCGTGCGGCGGCAAATTGGTGAATCGTTTCAAGTACACCAAGGTATGAGCAAGAAGCAAGCCTATGCGGAATCCGTTAAAATGCTTGCCGATGTAAAAATCCCCGACCCCGAGCAGGTGAGCAGGCGTTACCCGTTTATGCTCTCCGGCGGTATGCGTCAACGTGTAATGATAGCCATGGCGCTGGCGTGTAAGCCCGACTTGCTTATCGCCGACGAGCCAACCACGGCATTGGACGTAACCATTCAAGCGCAAATTTTAAAATTAATGAACGAGCTAAAGCGCGAAAAAGGTACGGCCATTATGTTTATTACCCACGACTTAGGCGTAATTAACGAAATGGCAGACTTTGTAGCCGTTATGTACTGCGGGCAGGTGGTAGAGCAGGCACCCGTGCGTATGATTTTTGGTGAATCTACCTATTCGCACCCGTATACGGAGGGGTTGCTTACGAGCATTCCCCGTTTGGATACGCCCGTAGGCGCAAAGCTGGATGTTATCCAAGGTGCTGTACCGCATCCGTTGGATTTACCCGTGGGCTGTAAATTTGCACCCCGCTGTAAATACGCCACCGACCAATGCAAAACAAAAGAGCCTGAGCTTGTAAAAGTGGCTGAGGAGCAACTTGTACGCTGTTTTTATCCTGAAAAGGGGGTACGGCAGAAATGAGCGATAAAAAACCGCTGATTAGCATACGTAACTTAAAGCAATACTTCCCCGTGCGCGGAAGGCGCAATATGTTTGTGCGCGCCAACGATGGGGTTACGCTGGATATATATGAAGGGGAAACGCTGGGTATTGTAGGCGAATCGGGCTGCGGTAAGTCTACCCTTGGGCGCGTGCTTATTCAATTATACAATCAAACAGACGGCGAAACCATTTACTACGGGCAAAATATTGATGATATGGTGCCCCGCTACGTGTTGGATATTTATAACCGTTTGGAACGCAGATGTGAGGAAACCAAATCATTGATGGTTGAAGCCGAACGGCAGGAAAAGGAATACCAAGCCGTGCATGCCGAATACGATGCAGCCGATGATAAAGAAAAAATACAAGCCCGCTATTTTGCCAAACGTAACGAACGCGACGAGGCGTTGAAAAAAGCAAACAGCGAATACCTTGCCGTTGTGCGCCTTATCGGCGGCTTTTACGTGGCGGATAAAAAGGATTACCCCGCCATTGCTGTGGCACTGCAGCATCACTTCTACGCGGCGCGCGCATTGTTTATGTTAAACCAAAAAATTATGCGTACCGAAGTAAAAGCCGACGAAGTAAAATACAAAATTGATAATAACCTGTTTGGCGCAAGCGAAAGCAAATATAATGCGTTGCTTGATAAAGTAAAGCAAATGCGTGGCGAGGAAATGAAAAGATTACAAGCCGAAAAAGAAAAAACCCAAGCAGAAATAGACACCATTCGCGCAAGATATAAAGATAACGAAGATTTTCAAAAGTATGAGGGTATGCGCGACAGCGGCATAGACCTTGCCCGTTTAACGTATAACGAGATGCGTTTCCTGCGCAAGGATTTGCAGCTCATTTTCCAAGACCCGTACTCGTCCTTAAATCCGCGTTTAACGGTGGGGCAAATAATTTCCGAAGGGCCGATAACGCATAAAAAATTTGTAAAAAATAATGAGCGGATGCAGGACTATACCATGCGTATTATGGAAGACTGTGGTCTTGCCCCGTATATGATACACCGCTATCCGCACCAATTTTCGGGCGGGCAACGCCAGCGTATCGGTATAGCGCGTGCGCTTAGTACCGCGCCTAAATTTGTGGTGTGTGACGAGGCCGTTTCGGCACTGGACGTAAGTATACAATCACAGATTATTAATTTGCTTAAGGATTTAAAGGACAAGGATAATCTAACGTATATGTTTATTTCCCACGACCTTTCGGTGGTGAAATATATTAGCGACCGCATTGCCGTTATGTATCTTGGCGTAATTGTTGAGTTGTGTACGTCGGAAGAATTGTTTGCCAACCCCTTGCACCCGTATACTACGGCATTACTTTCCGCCATACCTACCACAGACCTTGACCGCGAAAAGGAAATGCAAATACTGGAGGGGGATATCCCCAGCCCCATTAACCCACCGCCCGGGTGCAAGTTTAATACCCGCTGCCCCGACTGTATGGAAATTTGCCTTTCTGTTGTACCCGAATGGCGCGAGCAAGTGCCGGGGCACTTTGTGGCGTGTCATAAATACGACACTAAGGGGGCATAGTCATGTTGTTTTTGCCCAGGCATATGAAGCGGGGCATGACCCGCGAGCAAGCGAATGAAATTATAGAAAAATCTAAGGGCGAGCCGCCTTTAGATTTGGAAAAAGGCGACATTAAAGCTATGATAATGGCGGCAATTATTGTATTTGCGCCGGTTGTATTAATTTTTGGAGGCTCGTTGTGGTTTGTATATTGGTTTATTTTTAACGTGTGGGCGCGCTAACGCCGACGGACGATGATATGAAAGGAATGTTTATATATGCGAATGCAATGGGAGCGCTTGCGAAGTAATGTAACACATTTTCTTTCAAATAAAGGACGACAGTTAAAATACGCATATTGGACGGGTGCGGTTTTGCTTGTCGTTTTTTTATTTGCCTTTCCCCTTTGGCTGGGATACCGTAGCCCCAATGTGGTGGTGCTAGACCCCTTTCACCCTAATGTGATTGCAGCGCGGCGGCGGTGGGAGGTAGAAATGTTACGGGCGCGGCGTGAGCAAACGCGTATGTCTGCATTTGCGGTAATGGTGCATGAGTTATATGAAAATTACCCATTTTTTGAAGCAGCAACTCGCAGAAGCGGCTTAAATTATATGGAGTTTGCCTTAGATGTATTCGGCGAGCTAATGGAAATTGTACACGATGACCCTGCGCAAGTCTTTATCCGTGATTTTATTAACGATTATTATTTGTCATACCTTTTTGGACTTGGCAATGTACGTGTGGCAATGCAAGCGGGCTTGATTGATTGGATTCACCACCCTTATTTTTTTAATCACTATGATTGGCGGTTTACAGACGAACGGCATGTAATACCTGTGCGCGAGGATAATGTAGAATTTGCAACCCTTACGCAGGGCGTTGCGTATATGCGCATTCACAACTTTTTTGCCAAGGGATATGAGGATGTAACCCGCCTTCCTTTTTGGCAGTTTGACCCTGCAACGCAGGGGCAGTTATTGCTGGGTTATTTTGAATCGTTAGATAATTATGAGCATCTTATTATAGATGTACGCGGTAATGCGAATAATTTTGCAGGTTATTTTGTTCCGTATATTTTATCTCCGTTTTTACATGTGCCGATGGAGAAAGATTTTTATGCCTTCCATATGGGGGGCTATATGGCGCGGCGTGTTAGTTATGCCTACCGCGAGTGGCATAATCTGGGTGAGCGGGTAGATGCAGATACACTAACAGGCAATTTTACCTATGCGTTGCCCGAGGGCATTGTTTCGGGCTTTCCTGTGCCTGTGCGCATACAGCCCGCAGGAGATATTTCATTTGACGGGCGTGTATGGCTGGTTGTTGACAGCGGAAGCTTCTCCGGTCCTAATTTTATGTATTTGCAAATGGCGCGTGAAGCGGGCTTTACTATCGTATACCAAGAAGATACGCAAAGCGAAGGATGGGATACTACTTTTGTGCGCCTTGCGGCGGCGACGATTGTATTGCGGTTTAACCCGCTATATTTTACCGATGCGTACGGTCGGTCATTAGAAGAAACGGGTCGGGTATATGATTATCGTTTGCCAATCGGCATAGAAGACAGAATGGATGTGTGGCGGTTTTTAGAAGGAGTGTAAAACATGAAAAAATTTTTACCTTTTTTTGCGGTGTTATTTATTATTGGATTTTCCTCATGCGGGTATGATAATGCCTATAACGAAGGCAGCGATAATAATGAAGTTTATGCAGAAGAAATGCCTGCAACAGAGCGTATACGCCCCAACGCTCCTGTACTTTTATCCCCCCAGGAAGCAGCAGCGGTAAGTGCGCCCTGTGAAAATTGTGCATGTGATGGTGACGATCCCGACGCAACCGAAATGCCATGGCCTGCCGAGCCTTTAAATTTACCTGTACTTCGCCGTGCCATTCATACAGGGCGTCAAACATCCGCTGCAATAACCGAAGATGGCACAGTATGGGTGTGGGGGGCATTTCCTAGGTTAGAGGGGATATCGCTGGCGCGTATTATTTTAAATGGTGTGTTGGATGAACATCTTTTATTATTTGACCGTGAAGGCGAGCCCTTTATTCCACGTGAGGAAATTTCAGGCTCGGGTGGAACGATATTCTTTTTTGATGTAAATAGCCGCCGTTACCGTTTCGACCTGCTAACTGTGACCAATGCCGACGGCAGCGAACCGCCAAATTTACCTATTGGAGCTTATGCAAATCGTTTAACGCCCCAACGGGTAGGCGATAATGCAATGTATGTGGAATTACGTGAGCGGACGAACTGGTCAACAGAAGAATTTTTTGCCTATGCTGTGTGGCGAACCGAAGATATGCAAGACTATGCAATTTCGCTTTCAGCCAATGATGCAGAATTATTAACGTTTGAAGAAAATTTTATCGGCGTTGCTTCTTTTCTGGCTCGCGGCACAGGACAATTTGGGCAACATTGGCATACTATTACCCTAACTTACAACAACGAAGTGTGGGGGCACGGCAACAGTGCCGCCCGTGGTTTGCCTGTAGATTGGGACGGTCCGCCCCTACGGGATGGCATGGACATAGGGGGCATACGGATTATGGACGGGGTCGTGCAAATTGCCGTTGGCAGGGAGCATACCCTAGCGCTTACACATGACGGACGTTTGTACTCATGGGGTTTTAACGGTAACGGGCAGTTGGGTACGGGTATGTATGCCCGCCGCGAAACACCTGCGCTTGTAGTGGAAAATATCGTAGCCATTGCTGCAGGGGACGTACATTCCATGGCATTAGATGCAAACGGTACGCTGTGGGGCTGGGGTTGTAACAGCCAATCTCAAATTGGTGAAAATAGCCTTACGCGCCATACCTACCCTATAATCGTAATGGAAGATGTAAACGCCGTTGCCGCAAGTGCATTTCATACCTTAGCGGTGACAAATTGTGCTGTGTTATGGGGTTGGGGACAAAATTTTTACGGACAACTGGGCAATAGCTATTTAATTGTACACAGCGAGCCTGTGCAAATAAAAACGGGAGTGATGCGTAATGACCGGTAACGTGTTTCTGCGCTCGGTATTACGCCAACCTGTACGTGCATTTATATTAGCGTTAATTATTGGCGCGGCGGCGTTTAGCTTCACCGCCCGCGCGGTGGAATTTACTGTAGTGCGCGGAGCTATAGACAGTGCCGAAGGCTTTTACCGTGCCATTGGTATACTTACCCCAACGCGTTTTGACAATATCACCTATAACCACGATGTTACCGAAGCTGCCGAATTAATTGCCCGTAACCGAAGGGTTGAAATTTCTGACCCGCGGGTGTTTACGCAGGGGGTAATGCACGGCGTTACCAATACGGTTAGGCCGTTTCACCAAAACCATTTTAACCCTGTTTTGCATAATGTTAGTGTTCCCATAATGGAGCATTATTTTATGGGGTATATGCTTTTTTTACCGCGTATGCTGCCTGCGGCTTCTGCCCCTACGCCAACGCTTGTCATAACAATGCGTGTAGACGAATTACATATAGGCGACCGTCAATCCTTACGGTATGAAGACCAAGTATTTACTAACCACCTTGGGCAAACATCTACTGTGCTTGCAAATCATTTAATGCATATACCCATTACGGAAGCCGAATCAGCAAAATTTAACCGCGGGGAATGGAGTCCCTTTGGTGACCTGCGCGCGGGGGAGCGAGCATTATTCCGTGCAACCCCCAATGTGATACATAACGCTTATTTTTCAGGTGCGATATGGCAAATACAGCCCCTTATAGGTGACTGCGGCGTTAGTTTTGACTGGCATATGCTTGGGGATGTTAGGCGCTTTGGTTTAGCTATAAACGAAGCACGGCGCAGCCCAGTGGCGGAACTGGTGTATTTTGCGCGCTATAGCGAAACTGATGCATACACCGCAATGCTTGCCAATTTATACGAGCCTTTAGCATTGCTCGCGCAGAATACATCTTCTGTGCTGGTAACGGGAACGCGGGATATGACTGCGCTTCCCCGTATGAATGACCCGCAAACCGCGCGTTTATTAGATAGCCCGCGCTTCCCGGTGGGGCGCTGGCTTACGTATGAAGACTATGAAGAAAACCGCGCCGTAGCCGTAATTCCGGCTCCTCTTGCCATACGGCGAGATATTTACGTAGGCGATACGCTTACAATTACACTACGCGATAACCCCCGCCCAAATTGGATAGACACCCCAACCTACAGCCCATGGTCACGCGGGGTAGAAAACTGGTGGGACAGCCGCGCCAACGGCTGGTGGGGTTTGATGGACGGCGCGCATACAAATTGGCGTGACTTCCCTACCCATGAAATAGAAGTAGAAGTGGTGGGTATTTATTGGTTTGCCCCCGCTGCAAGCAACAATTTTACAGGAGCGGAAATTTTTATCCCCGCAAGTCTTATCCCCGATGGGTTTGGCTGGGACAATGCGCCGCTGCTTACAGGCATGTACAGCTTTACGCTCACTTCGCCCCGTCAAGAGGAAGCATTTTTACGGGAAACGCGCGCCGCACTTGCCGACCTTGGCTTTACCGCGCGTATTTTACCCAGCGGTTTTACCGAGTTTGCCGCTGCAATTGACCCGATACGTACCTCGGTAACGGTAAATCTGCTGGTTTTTAGTTTTGTTGCGGTGCTTGCGGTAGCGCTGGCGATTGTTTTGTACTTACGGCAATGGCGAAAATCCCTTGCAATATCGCGGGCGTTGGGCTTGCCTGCGGTTAACTCAATAAAGGACTTATTACGCCCTGTGTTTTATATTTGGATGCCGTTTGCCGTGATGGGCAGCACTATCGCATGGCTTTTTACGCTGGAGCAAGCGCAAGCAACCCTCGCTGCCGCGGGGGGCTATGGCTTGGACGCGGGGGAACACTTGCCTGCGGGGTATTGGCTTGCTGTGCTATGTATTGCAATAATGCTGGTATTGCTTGCAGGTGTTGGGTTGGGTGCGTTGCAGCAAGTGCGCCGTCCGGTGCTGGAGCAATTACAAGGTACGGTACAAACGCGCGCCGCGTATGTGGATTCGGGCATAGTGCCCAACAATTTTGTGCTGGGTAACTTCCAAATGCCCGAGGCGATAAGGGAAACCACTTCCCGCGCCGCCCGCCGTGCGGTATTTAAATACAATTTGCGCCACATCCTGCGTACGCCGCAAAAAACAATACCTTCGCTATTGCTTGCAGCGTTGTTTGTTTTTGCGCTGGGCTGGCGCTACGACACGATTCTTTCAACCGAAGCCGAGGTAGAATATTTATGGAACACAACCATTATCCACGGGCAAATTATTGAAGACCCCGAAATGGATGTCGTCGCCCAAACGGGTTGGAATGCCGTAATTACCCCGCAAGTATGGGATACAATGGAAGCAACGGGCTTTATTAAAGACGCCTATTTAGAAAATTTGACCACAGACGGCGCTACTACCTTCTTTGGTGTAAGCAATATCGGGGGATTTATCACCAGAAATACAAAAACCCCGATTGATGAGCAATTAGGCGTATTTTGTGACGATATTTATATCCGCTTCCTGCATGATTTTACCATGGCAGATTTTGACGCAGCGGGTGGAGCTATGCCCGTACTTCTGCGCGCAGGTATGCTGGACGAAGCACTTATCCCCGACCCAACGGACGAACCTCTGGCAATTATGGGCGCAGGCTCGCAGCTCATTGGTATTTTTTATGGGGGGCTGCGCCGCGGGGTAAACCAATTTGGCGAGGACAACGCTGTGGTGGTTATCCCGTATGAGGATTTGGTGTACATGGCATCGGGGGAATTTCCTTTTGCGGGTTTTGGCAGTACGTTTACGTACTACCCGCTATTGCTTTCTGCCCGGTTTACCATAGACCCTGCCCGCAATCGTGATTTGGCACAACTGCGCGAAGAAACGCGCCTCATGTTGCAGGCAAATGCCGCAGGGCGTATCGGTAATGTTCCGCTTGTGCTTATTTTAGAGGATGCGGTTATTGACACGGTAATTATCCCCTTGGAACAGAATTTGACGTTATTGCGCGTGTTATTCCCCATTGCTGTTGCGGCGGCATTTTTGCTGGGGCTGGGTTTATCACTGCTCACGTTATTACAAAATGCCAAAAATGCCGCTATTATGCGCATACTCGGCAAAGCAAAGTCGGCAACGCGTTTTGTGTTATGTATTGAGCAATTGCTGGTATGTACGCTGGGCGTAGTTATTGGTTTATCAGCGCTGCCCGCCGGCGGTGTTGTGCCGGGCATTATTCCCCTTGGGCTGGCGGGTGTGTATTTGCTGGGGGCAATCATAGGAACAATTGCAGGGGCGTATGTAATTAGCGCAAAAGCCCCGCTGGAACTCTTACAGGTGCGCGAATAGGAGGCGCTGTCGTGCTTAAATTAGACAATGTTTGCTATCGTTATAAACGAAGCACAAACAATGTATTAAAAAATGTAACGGCACAAATGGACGCGGGGAAGTTAAGCGCCATTGTCGGTCCGTCGGGCAGCGGTAAAACCACGCTGCTTTCCATTATGGCGGGTATGGATAAACCCACAGAAGGCGCGGTTTTTATCGGTGATGAAAACCTAACCCGCATGGATTTAGACCGGTATAGACGCGAGCGTGTGTCTATGGTTTTCCAAGCCTTTCAACTTTTCCCGTTGTTAACGGCAATCGAAAACGTATGCTACCCTATGGAAATGATGGGTACAAACCCGGCGCAAGCCATTGCCCGTGCAGATGATTTACTCGCCGCCGTGGGCATAGACGAGGCAAAAAGCAAGCGTTTCCCGTCTAACCTTTCGGGCGGGGAGCAGCAGCGTGTGGCAATTGCCCGCGCACTCTCCAGCGGCGCGAAGGTAATTTTGGCCGACGAACCTACGGGCAATCTTGACACGGCAAACGGAAACGCCGTTATCGAAATCCTTCAGCGCCTAGCCCACGAGCGCGGTTATTGCGTAATTATTGTCACTCACAACCCCGAAATTGCCGAAGCAGCCGACCAAGTATTTAAAATGAAGGACGGCATACTTACCATGAAAGGACAAACAAGCGCATGAATATCACACCCGTAATCCAAAATATCGAAAAAGCCATCGTTGGCAAAACGGATGAAATTAAACTTATCCTCGCCGCAATGCTTGCGGGCGGGCATGTATTGTTGGAAGACGTACCGGGCACGGGCAAAACCGTGCTGGCGAAGGCACTTGCAAAATCCTTCGATTGTTCCTTCTCGCGTATTCAGTTTACGCCCGATTTACTGCCAAGCGAATTAACGGGCATTAATTTCTATAGCCCCAAAACGGGGGAGTTTACCTTCCGCAAGGGCGGTTTATTTGCTAATATCGTGCTGGGGGACGAGATTAACCGCGCAACGCCGCGTACCCAGTCCGGCTTATTGGAAAGCATGGATGAACGCCAAGTATCGGTAGACGGCACAACCCATGTGCTTCCCGCGCCGTATTTTGTTATCGCTACACAAAACCCTGTGGAAACGCAGGGGACATTCCCTTTGCCCGAAGCGCAACTAGACCGTTTTATGCTTCAACTAAACTTAGGCTACCCCACCGCAGAAGAAAGTGCAAAAATATTGGCGCAGCAAATCACACCCCTTCAACTGCTCGAGCTGCAACCCGTTTGTGCCATAGACGATTTGCAAAAAATGCAAGCCGAAGTAAAAAATACACACATTCACGAGGTAATTTTCACCTACATCGTGGCGCTGGCAGAGGCGACCCGCGCACATGATGCGGTTTTGCTTGGGGTATCTACACGAGGTATGCTGGCGTTGGCGCGGCTTGCGCAAGCGTATGCCGCCATTAGTGGTGCAGAGTTTGTTACCCCGCAGGATATAAAGCATCTTGTACCCTGCGTTTTTGCCCATCGTATGATACTAAAAGGCGGGGTAGGGCGCCGCGCGGCTACGGCATTAAATATCTTGGAAGATATAACTTCCTCCGTTCCCGCTCCTGTGGAAACGTTTAAAGCCTCGGGTGCGAATTACAAGGCAAATTCGCCTACGGTGTAACGGTGTTTATTTTAGTGATGGGTGCGATTATCGTTGCCCTCGTTTTACTGCAAACCTACGCCTACCGTAAATATTGGGACGCCGCGCTGGATGTGCGTTTCAACTTTAACGTGCCCGAAGCATTCGAAGGTGAAAATGCGGTGCTTAAAGCGGAAATTACGAACAAGAAAATCTTGCCTTTGCCATGGTTATTGATTAAATTTCAAATGGCGACGGGCTTAACCTTCCATGACGAGGGCGAATATGGTGTGGGCGAAAAAGAGAAGCAGAGCGTTTTTTCTGTAATGGGGTACAAGCGTGTACGGCGCAAACTGCCTTTTGTATGTGCCAAGCGCGGTTTTTACCGTTTGCGCAACGGTAAATTAACGGGCAGTAATCTACTGCATACCGAAACTTTTACAAAAGTATTTACGGTTTCAAATGCGTTAACCGTTTTCCCCCGCTTGTTGGACGATTTAGAAGAATTTGCCGTGGCATTACATAACTTAGATGCAATGCTGCTTGCACATTCTCTTGTTAACCCCGACCCGTTCACATTTAAAGGTCTGCGCGAATATTTGCCCACCGACCCGTTGCGCAATGTAAATTTTAAGGCAACCGCCGTTGCGGGGCAGTTGATGGTGAATATCCACGCGCCGACGTCCTGCAAACGATTGGAAATTATTTTAAACCTGCAGCATATGCTGCCCATGCTAAGCTATGAGCCGTTTGAGCAAACCATTCGTCTGGCGGCAACCCTTGCGTTCCATTATATTGAGCAGGACGTGCAAGTAGGCTTATACACCAATGGGCGCGATGTGCAAACAGGGGAAAATACCCGTTTGCAGGGCGCGGCTACCCCTGTGCAATTACATGCAATTTACCATGCGCTGGGAAGGCTGGGGCTATACTTTGAGCCGCCACCCATCGCTGATTATTTGGAAACCCTGCAAGACAAAACTTGCGTATATGTACTTATTTCCGCCTATCAAGGGGACGACCTAACCCATGCCGTAACCGAAATGCGCCAACGCGGGCTGGAGGTGCTGGAACTATGAAGCTACTCACATTTAACCGCGAGCAAGTAAAAGACATTGTGGCAAACGTAGTCGTATTTTTCCTGTTCATTACACCTTTAATGGCACTGCGTATGGTACTCACACAGGAAATGCCATGGGCGCATTGGTTGCTTATTTTCCCGTTTGTTGCATTGTTATGGGTGCGCAAAACCGTGTTTAACGTGCGCATATTTTTTATTGTGCATGGCGGGGTTTTGGCGTTGCCGTTACTTACGGTGGGGTTATTATCGCTATACTTTCCGCTACAGGTGTTTGCGTTTGCCGGCGTAATTTATTCCCTGCGTGCGCGTACCAATGGCGAATGGCGCCCCGAAAACCGCCATGCAATACACACGGTGCTTGCGTTTGCAGTGCTGTATTTTTTTATGGACATTATGATTAATGTAGCAGTGGAAAATTTACAACAATTCTTTTTTGGCGCAACGCTTGTTACCGTGGCGGCCATTATGCTGGTTGCCCATATGCAAAATATCGACGAGCGCATAAACTTTTTGCCCGCATATTTAAAAAAATCTGCTCCAACGAGTGGCATATTATCGGCAAATAACCGTTTAATTAGCGGTTTTCTCGTTATGCTTATGGGCTTTGGTGCGCTTGCGCTTTTGTCTAATAATATGTGGCGGTTAATTACACTTGCCGTACATGTGGTTGGGTATGGAATTATGGTGTTGTTTGGCATTCCCTCAATAATTACGCAATTTTTTGTGCAAGATGTTGAGGTAGAGGTGCATGATTTTACCGATGATATGATTGTTGTACACGAAATGGGCGATTTTTTATTTCACGCTGACGCAGCATATGCAGATATACATATTGATGAAACCGCCGTGTGGCGTCTTTTTTTGGGAATGGCGGTAATTGTTATTACGCCTTTTGTAATTATGCTTTTCATCTTTGCCCGTGCGGGCATACGCAAGCTATTACGTAACTTCTTTAACAAAAAAAATACCGACGAAGACGAATCCCTGCTGCCCGACGATGCGCTGGGCAAGCTGGGGTTGTTGTTTGGCGACCTTGCTTCGTTACTTCCCCGCTTGCGCCCCGATAACCGCCACGCAATACGCCGTGCATATGCTAAAAAGGTAAACCGCCATATAAAAAAAGGTGCGTTTATTCTTCCCAGCGACACCCCTGACATTATTGCGGCAAAAATTAACCCCAAAGAGAATATAAATGACCTTACTGCGCAATATGAAAAGGTACGGTATGGGCGAGCGCGATAATTGCTTCGCAATTACGTACTAATGACAATTAATGTCGAATCTGTTATCCTAGCGTGCAATAAAGGTTTTTTGTACACACTTGATGGGGTGCGTCTTTCATGGGAATGCGCGAGATATTTTTAGTTTCCGGCGGGTTGGGCTTGTTCCTGTTTGGCATGAAGATGATGTCAAACGGGTTGGAGTTGGTCGCAGGCGACCGTATGCACGGCATTTTAAAGCGTGCGACGGCAAATCGTTTTCTTGCCGTAATTGTGGGCATTATCGCCACCATTACGATTAATAGTTCCACCGCTGTTACGATAATGACCGTAAGCTTTGTAAACACGGGCATGTTAAATCTTGCCCGTGCCATTGGCGTAATTATGGGTGCAAACGTAGGCACTACCTTTAGCGCACAATTAATTGCCTTTAGAATTGATACATTTGCGCCGTTTTTTATTTTTATCGGCGTAATTATGTACAGCTTTTTTAAGAATACAAGCGTAAAAAATATCGGCTACATAGTACTTGGTTTTGGTATTTTATTCTTTGGTATTACCACCATGGGACAGCCTTTGCGCGCCCTTGCAGGAAACCCCGCGTTTAACGACTTTTTAACGGCGTTTACCAACCCGTTTTTAGCGTTAATTGCGGGGTTTGTTTTTACGGCGGTGATACAAAGCTCGTCGGCGACGATGGGTATTTTGGTTACGCTGCACCTCAGCGGGGTGCCTCTTTCGTTTGAAACATCGGCTTTTATAATTCTGGGGACAAATATAGGCACAAGTATAACCACGGTTATTGCCTCCATTCCCGCTAACCGCGAATCGAAGCGGGCGGCGTTGTTCCATATTATGTATGACATTATCGGCTCGTTGGTTTTTGGTACGCTTATCTTCATTTTCCCCGCCATTCTTGCGTGGTTTACCACCACATGGTACGAACCCGCACGGCAGGTTGCCATGTTCCACACGCTGTACAATTTTGCCACTATGTTCCTGCTCCTACCCTTTATTACCTACATTGCCCGTATGATGGAAAAAATTGTACCGTTTACAGAAGCCCCCACCCATGCATTATATGAGAAAAAACTGCATTATTTGGAATCTTCCCTTAACACGTCGCCTACTGTTATCCTTGCAAATGCAAGGTCGGAAATTGTGCGTCTGGGGAAAATTGCCGCCGAAAATCACCGCCTTTCGGTAGAGGCTTTCTTCGAAAATGACATAAGCAAAAATGAGAGTATTCGCGAATACCGCAAGACCATCAATTTCCTGCGCAAAGCCATTAAGCAAGCGTTGATTAATACGAATAGCCTGCGCATCTCCCCGCAGGACGCGAAGCGCATACAGGTGATGGTGGCAACGGTCAACGATTTTGCAAAAATAGACGACCAAGCCAAGCGCATTCTCAGCCGTGTAAAGGATATGGAAGATGTAAAAATGGACTTTTCGGCTACGACTATAAGCGAGTTGCGGCGTTTAAGCGGTATTGTAGATGAAGTGTTGACCGAATCGCTTCTGGCATACGAAAATGAAGACAGCACAAAGCTATCCATGATAAAATCCCATATGAAAATTGTAAAATCCCTAAAACGCGCGTGCGAGGAAAGCCGAAGCGAACGCCTGGATGAAGAAAACTACAGCAAAGAAAAAAATACCATTTTCGCCAGTTTATTAAAGAACTTTGAACGGAGCGCCGAGCGTGCAAAAGATGCGGCGTTTTCGTTGAAGGATTAAAAAGGAGCGACCACATGTTTGGGACAGATATTGGCATTGATTTAGGTACGGCAACGGTTATTGTATATATCCGCGGGCAGGGTGCGGTTTTAAAAGAGCCTTCCGTGGTGGCAATTGATAAAAATACGGACTCTATTTTGGCGGTGGGCGAGGAGGCACGCAGTATGCTTGGGCGCACCCCCGGCAATATTGTGGCGATACGTCCGCTGCGTGAGGGAGTAATTTCCAATTACCATGTGACGGAAAAAATGTTAAAATACTTTATAAATAAAGCGGTGGGCAGGCCGTTAATGCGCAAGCCGCGCATCGCGATTTGTGTGCCGTCCAATGTGACGGAAGTGGAACGCCGCGCGGTGGAAGATGCGGCACGGCAAGCGGGCGCAAAAAAAGTATATGTAATTGAAGAACCCATCGCCGCCGCAATTGGCGCGGGCATTGACATAGCCCGTGCGTGTGGTAGTATGATTGTTGATATCGGCGGCGGAACCACCGATGTTGCCGTAATTTCCCTTGGCGGCACGGTAGAGAAGACTTCGATTAAAGTCGCGGGCGACCATTTTGACGAAGCGATTATGCGCTACATGCGGCGCAGACATAATCTGCTTATTGGCGAGCGCACGGCAGAGGATTTGAAAATTAACGTAGGCACGGCGTATGACCGTGTGGCTTCGGTAAGCATGGACATACGCGGGCGCAATTTGGTGACGGGCTTGCCGAAAACGATTTCCATTTCTTCGGAAGAAATGCAGGAGGCGCTCAACGATTCCGTTTCCAGCGTTGTGGACGCAGTGCATCAAGTGCTTGAGCGCACCCCGCCCGAGCTTGCAAGCGATATTGCCGACCGCGGTATTGTAATGACAGGCGGCGGAAGCTTGTTGTACGGGCTGGACAAGCTAATTGCCGAGAAAACGGGGATTGTGACCGTTATCGCCGAGGACTGTATTAACTGCGTGGCAATAGGCACGGGGAAGTATATTGAATATATTTCCGCAGGAAAAATTAATATTACGGACACATATAGCCGATAACTATTGAAATGGAGTTCTTTTCGCCCGTTGGACGAAAACCGTTACGCAAAATTCGCGAGAGAAGCCTGCGAATTTTATTTCACTGATTTAGGGGGGATACATACCATGATTAGAGGACTTTATACATCCGGCTTAGGTATGATGACCAATATGCAGCGCATGGATGTAATTACCAACAATATGGCAAATGCGGACACCACGTCGTTTAAACGCGACCATGTGGTGTCGCACCAGTTTTCGGAATTAATGATGAATCGTTTAAATGACCCGTGGAACATGCCCGGTGCGCGCTGGTTTAAAGCCACGCCCATTGGTCCTGTTGCCCCGGGTGTTTTTGTTGACGACGTTTTTACGGACTGGACGCAGGGCAGCCTTCGTATTACCAACGCGCCGTTTGACGTAGCGCTGCAAGGGCAGGGCTTTTTCATCGTGCATTTAAACGGCGAGGAATTATTTACCCGCGACGGGCGCTTTACTTCAATGAATGGGATGCTGCTTACTTCGGAAGGCGGGCGCGTGCAGGGCTTAAACGGTGATATTATTTTGCCCGACGGCAACGTAACCATTGGTGAAAGCGGGCGCATTTACGTGAATAACGAGTATGTGGAAACGCTTCACCTTACTACGTTTACCGATTTGCACAGCCTGCGCAAAATGGAAGATAACTTCTTCCGCACCACGGAGGATTCGGTACGCGCGGCGTTTGAGGGGCGTGTACACCAAGGCTATTTGGAAAATTCGAACTCAAATATTGTACGTGAAATGGTGCAAATGATTACGCTTTCCCGCGCGTTTGAAACAAACGCACGCATTTTGTCCGTACAGGACGAAACGCTGGGCAGAGCGGTTAACGATATCGCGAGGACGTAAGCAAGCAAACAACGACAATTTTGGTAATGTTAAATTGTGTACTGAAAGGGGTTTTAAAACATGATGCGTTCATTATGGACGGGTGCTTCGGGCATGACCAGCCAAATGCTGCAAATCGACAATATCGCCAACAACTTGGCAAACGTAAATACCACGGGCTTTAAACGTGAGCGGATTGAATTTAAGTCGCTCATTTACGAAACAATGCGCAGAGCAGACCTTGACCCTGTAAATATGACGGGGCGCCCCGTTAATTTGCAGGTAGGTCACGGCGTGCGCCCTGCGGCAATTTCGCGCATTTTCCAGCAAGGACCGCTGCAACGTACCGATAACCACACCGACATTGCCATTGAAGGCGACGGCTGGTTTCGTGTGCGCAGTAATTTTGGTGAATATTTCTTTACCCGCGACGGCTCGTTTAAGCTGATGCCTATGGAAGACGGCACGCTTATTCTCAGCACTTCGGCGGGTTTTCCCGTTATGACGGTGGACGACGATGAAATTGCCATTCCTGCGGAAATTCCCGCACGGGATATTGTTGTCGATGACTTCGGCAATTTCTTCTACACCACGCCTATGGGCGATTTTGTGGAACTGGGCTTCCAGCTTGGCATTTATCAGTTCTCTAACCCGCAGGGGCTGGAGGCGGTGGGGGGCAATAACTTTTTAGAAACTATTGCGTCCGGCCCTGCGCTGAGCGAAGCGGAAGGCGAAACCAACCGCCTCAGCCGTATTATTCAAGGCTATCTTGAAATGTCTAACGTGCAAATCGCGCAGGAAATGGTTGACCTGATTGTGTCGCAACGCGCCTTTGACCTTAACTCGCGCGCCATTACCACGTCTGACGAAATGCTGCAAACGGCGATTAATCTGCGCCGTTAGGGCGTCGCCGAGTGAAATGAGGAGGGACTAGTTTATGGAAATTTTAAGCAGTACCGGCACGCAATTCCGCGATTTTCATATGACGCAAGGTCGCCACGACGCGGATATAGGGCGCTTTCAAGAAGTGCTTAACCGTGCGGTGGAAGAGCAGCAAGCCAACGGCTTGCGCCCGGGTGAGGAAGGCGGCGTAACCGACCGCGCCGCAATCCGCGAAGCGGCGGAAATGTTTGAATCCTATTTTATTCAAATGATGTTCCGCGAAATGCGCCGCTCATCGGAAACGCTGAACGAGGATAGCTTCATCCCCCGCAGCCAAGCGGAGCGCATCTTTACCGAAATGTTGGACGAGCGGACAGCTAAGGACGCCGCCGCCAACGGAGGTATAGGACTTGCGGATATGATTTACAGCCAAATGACACGGCATTTGAATTAAGCGATGGTAAAACCGCCGATGAGGCGGTTTTTTATTGTTAAAATATTGCGTTTTTTATAACTAATGGGTTATAATTTGATTAGGAGGGGAGCATAAAATGTTTACGATTAAATTTTTCAAAGATAATCAAGGAAATGAACCCATTAAAATGTTCCTTGACGCATTAATGAAAAAAGCCGCTACAAGTAAGACCGAGCGAATACGTCTTAAAAAAATTGTTGAATATCTATCTATTTTAGAAGAACATGGCGTAAGTGCAGGCATGCCGTATGTGAAACACATCGTAGATGATATATGGGAACTGCGTCCAATAAATGACAGGGTTTTCTTTTTCCGCTGGCAACACAGGACGTTTATACTGCTTCATCATTTTGTTAAAAAGACAAGAAAAACCCCGCCAAGTGAAATAGCACAAGCAAAACGAAATAAAAAAGAATTTTTAGAAAATTATGAAGAGAGGGGTTATTTAAATGAATAAAAAATCCATTGACACACTAACCGATTGGAACGAATACAAAACAACGATTGACTTCACCCAAGATGAGTGGGACGAAATTAGTTTAAAAGTGAAAATCGTGGGTGAAATAATTAAAGCAAGAGAAAGTCAGTCCGTAACCCAACAGGATTTAGAGGAATTAAGCGGTGTCCGTCAGCCCGTCATTGCGCGATTAGAAAGAAATAACACCGACCCTCGGCTCACCACGATATTAAAAATCCTGCGCCCGCTGGGGAAAACACTTGCTATTGTCCCTATCGAAAATGGGAGAGGTGAAATATAATTTATGTGGGCATTATATATGCGAAAAACAGGTTCATCACGAGAACCCTTCATCCACTCCCCCGCCCGTAGGGTAAATATGAGGTAGACAATGCGTGAATATTGTATGCGCCTACAACTTCTCCAGTGCGTTGTCTATTGCCGTAACGATGCGTTTAAATGTGCCGTGTAATAGGTTTACGGAAATTTCGTCCAATACGCGGTTAATTTCTTCGGACCAGGGGCGGGTTTTTACTTCGTCCAGTGCGGCGCGGGCGGCACTTTTGCGTATGCGGCGGCAGGCTTCTTGAATGATGGATAATTTTTCTTTTAGGTAGGTTATGTCCTCGGGCGAAAGGTTTTTTTGTGTTTTGGTTGTGTCGGCGGCGCGGGGTAATTTTTCGATTAGTGTGCGCAGCGATATGATAAATTTGGGTGCGTGTTCGGCGATAAATGCGTGGTTTTGCTGGCGCGATGCGTCTTCAAGTTCTTGTGCGCGTATGGAAAGCGCCGTTTCTTTTATGTTTAGCAAGGACGATTTTACACCATGCACCATGGTTTGGAAGAGGATGTTCTCGTCTTCGGTTGCGTTGGTGAGAGGAATGCTTTCCAGCATTCCTATTGCGGTTTTTATATCGCTCATTGCGGCTTGCTGTAGCGCCTGTTGGAAAGGTGTTCCCGTATCCTGCTGTGCTTTGTTTGGATTTACGTATAAACGCGCGGCGTCAACAACATCCGCGGGATAGTTTTCACGTATGAGTCGGATAAGCACCATGTCCAGTTCGCGTATGTCGATGGGCTTGGAGATGAATGTGTCGAACCCGCGGGAAATGAACTTATCCGCTTCCCCTGCGATGGCATTGGCGGTAAGCGCTACAATGGGGCGGTTATATCCCATTTTGCGTAAGCGCTGGGTGGCTTCTATCCCGTCCATGTGCGGCATCATATGGTCCATAAAAACGATGTCATATTCCTCACCGCGGGTAATGCGTTCAATCGCTTCGTGCCCGGATGCGGCTGTTTCTACCGAAATGCCGTAAGGCAAAATAAGTCCCTTTGCTACGTACAGGTTACTTTCTACGTCGTCTACCACCAGCACTTTGCCGTAAGGCATGTACTCGTATTCGATACGCACGGCCTTGCCGCGGGTAAAGTCGGTATACCAGTTGCTGTGCATTCGTTTTACAATGTCTTTTCCGCACATGGTTTTATCGTTCATGCGCTGGGGAAGGCATACGGTAAAGACTGTGCCTTCGCCTTGCTTGCTCTTTACGTCTAACGAGCCGTACATAAGCTCAACAATGCGCTTTGAAATGGTCATGCCCAGTCCCGTCCCCACAATGGAACGGTTGGTTATCATGTTAAAGCGGGTATATTCATCAAATAAGCGGCTTACTTGGTCTTCGCTCATGCCTTGCCCTGTGTCGCGTATGCGGAAGATGAGTACGCAACGGTCGTCTTCCTGCACCGATTCTACCGAAAATTCTACCTCGCCTTCGTCGGTGTATTTAAAGGCGTTAGAAAGCAGATTATTTAATATTTGTTTAATGCGAAGTTCGTCCCCAATGAGATTAAGGGGAACGGTTTCGTTTATATTTAAAATAAATTGAATGCCCTTGCTGGCGTACAGTACGGTATTTACCTGTATTACGTCGTTGATTAAGCTGGGGATATTGTATTCGTCCGGGTTAATTTCCAACTTGCCTGCCTCTATTTTAGAGAAGTCCAGCAAATCGTTAATAATGTCTAATAATAAGCGCGACGAGCCGTAAATGCGGTTAAATGCTTCTTCAAGCTCGGGGGCGTTGTTTTTTTGCATTTCGATGTCAACGGTGCCGAGTATTGCGTTTAGCGGGGTGCGTATCTCGTGCGAAATATGGGAGAGGAATACGCTCTTGGTGCGGCTTGCGGATTCGGCCTCTTCGCGGCGGGCGTCGGCTTTGGCTACCAGATTTTTTTTGTCGGAAACATCATGCACCGCACCGATGGCACGTATTGGATTACCCTCTGCGTCACGCAGTACTGTGCCCGAAGCGCGGAACCATGTGTATTCGCCGTTTTTTTTGCGTATTTTAAATTCTATATCGAAAGGGGTTTTGCCCGTTTTGTCTTTAAGGTGGGCATTTGCCACAATAAGAAATTGCGGTCTGTGGTCCTCGTGAATATTATCTACCCATGAGCGGATAAAGTTAGGGAAGTCTTGTTCATTTTCGTACCCAAGCAGTATGCGGAATTCGTCGCCGAAAATCATGGGATTATCGTTATGGGTGGGGTCTTTGGGGTTTATGTTCATGTCGTATAAACCAATGCTTGCCGCTTTTAGTACATGGTCCATTTTGGCAAGCTGCAGCTCCATATCATGGGCGCGCAGGGCTTCTGCACGTTCCTTTTGTGCGACTTCCAATGCGTTTATTACGCAGTTGCCGGGGATATTTACCTTTAAAGCAATTTTGCGTGCCATGCCGTGGCAGGTATCGCTCCCGCAGGCGCTGCAGTCTATATTGCGTTTTTTATAATTGTCCTTGCCCATGGCAAGGAACGCCTCATGTATATCATTTTGACTGATTTGGGCGTGGGGGGTTATGCCGGATTTATAGGTGCGTTTAAATTTATTAAGGTCGAACTGCGTATCGTATATTGAATGAATATTCTTGTATCGCTTTTTTGTTTTTTCGTTGTCGTGGTGGGTTCTGCGCTTAAACGATGCCATGGCTTTGCTAACGGAAAAGGTACATGGCTCGGTTGTAGAGGCACTGCCGCGGCTACAGCCCTTGGCACAGTTAATTACATCAAAAAAGTCGGGGCGGTTTGCGGCAGGTAGTGTTAGGTAGGCGTCCAACGTTTCATACGCGCGTATGCCGCTTAATTCGGCAATGTTTAAATCCGTTCCTATAAATAGTTCAAGGTTTTCGCGCATTCCGCCGGGTACGGCGAATAAAAAGCCCGCGCCCGCTTGATTATGGTCAAAGTCCGTTTCTTCTTTGGGTAATTCGATTTTATTTTTTTCCAGCCATTCCAGCATGTTTGCAAAGGTGACATTGTAGTCAATCAGCCCCGTCGCAGAAAACTCCGCCCCCTTTGCAATGCAGGGCGAAAGTGCGGCGATGGGGTTTTTTGCGCCGTCGTATTCGCGCATAAAAATGGCGGTACACGCCATAGGGCTGTGTATGGGCGAAAGAAACGGCAGCAAATCGCGTTGAAATACCTCTATGTACGAAACAATGGGCGGGCAGGGCTGGGCGATTAACGGCGCGCCGTCCGTTTCTTTAATATGCCGCAAATGCGCCCAAATGCAAATGTCCGCACCAAGGGAAACATCGTAAATACGGTCTACCCCTTGTTGCTTAAGGTAGGTAAACAGGCGCTTGTATTCAGGCACATTGGTAACCAGCGAGGGTGCCGCAATTAATGATATGGGGTTGCCGGGCGAAAGGTCATTAAAAAAACGGCGTGTATCGTCTAAGAATACGCGCGCCTGGTGTTTGCAGGCAGAAACACACCGCCCGCACATTATGCATTTGGAATAATTTATAACGGATTTGCGCTCGCCAAAGTTATCCAGATAGGTGATGTTGGCGGTTTCTAACGGGCATTCGCGGACACAGCGATTACAGCCTGTACACGATTCCAAATTGGTTTGAATTAATTCAACCATGTTTTTACCCCTCGGCTTTTTTTTCTTCGAAAAGCACGTTCTCAAACTGCAGATGTATTTCATCAAATACATCGGTGATTAGGGGGTCGAAGTGCGTTCCGCGGTTTTCTTTAATAATTTGCATTGCGTGTTCGTGGGTGTAGGCTTTTTTGTAGGGGCGTTCGCTTACCAGCGCATCGTATACATCTATGATTGCCATAATGCGCCCAAGCAAAGGAATTTCGTTCGCTTTTAGGCCGCGGGGGTAGCCTGTGCCGTCCCACCGTTCGTGGTGGCTGCCTGCACATAGCTTGGCATAGCGCAGGAATTCGCCGTCCCCTGCTTTTTCGGCAATTTCTTCTATAATTTTTTCACCCTCCAGTGTGTGGGTTTTAATCTTTTCAAATTCCGCTTCGCTTAATTTGCCCGGCTTGTTTAAAATCGAGTCCGATATGGTGAGCTTGCCCAAATCATGCATACGGGCGGCGGCGACAATTACTTCGGGGTCCCATTGGGTTAGCTCGTCGGTATACACGCCTTTTTCTAATAGCGCGGAAAGTAATACCTCTACATAGGAAGCGGTGCGGTCTATATGCCTGCCCGTTAGAGGGTCGCGGTTTTCCACCGCGTCGGCAAGTACGTAGGTGATGCTGTTTTTTAAATCGTCTAATTGGCGGGTACGGTCGCGGATTAAATCCTCAATTTCCAAGTGCTTGCGAATGCGACCCAGCAAAACAGAGTCAAAAAAAGGCTTGGTGATAAAATCCACCACGCCCGATTCAAAGCCGCGTGCTTCTATTGCGGCATCACTTTGCGCCGTTAAAAACATAACGGGGATATCCACATAGGCGGGGTTTTGCCGCAGGTGCTTCAGCACCTCGAAACCGTCCATGTCCGGCATTAGAATGTCTAACAGAATAAGGTCGGGGGTTATGTCCTCCAGCAGCTCGAACATTAAGTCGGCGTTTACCGCAGTAATAACCTCGTAATACCCTGAAAGTACTTTTTCTGCCGTTAGCAAATTTGTGCTGTTGTCGTCTACGACAAAAATCGTTTTCATATGTAACCCCTTTCAATATGCAGGTAACATAGGTTGTCTTGTGGGAAATAAACATATGGTCATATGGTGGATTCTAACAAATGACGCGGTGAAATGCAAATGCATATTAGAATTCCGCGAATTAACGTTTTTGAAATTGTGCGGCGGGCGAAAGTGGGAAATATTACTCCCTGCGCTGCCTTTCAGACAAGTAACTTGCGTTGCACGTATGTTGCATTGCAAGATATTTTGAAAGGAATGGTAGAGGCATGAAAGTGACAAACAAAACACGGGCTACATTATTTTTTGCAGGGGTATTTGCGGTGGGCAGCGCCGCGCTTACGATTTCGATTGCATTTATTTTGCAGCGCGCGGTAGATGCGGCAGGGCTTGGCGATACGCGCCAATTATTTACGGTGCTTGCCATTGGTGCGGGAATATTACTTTCCGACATGCTGGTAAGCCTTATTGCGGTACGGCTTAGGCGCGGTTATGTACGCGATATGCTAATGGAAGTAAAGCGCACGCGGCTGGATTTTCTCTTCTTCCGCCGTTCGCGCGTACCCAACGAGGACACGGGCAAGGATTTGAGTTTTTTTACGGCAGATATTGATATACTTGACCGTTCATACTATACGGCGCTTACGCGATTGCCCATTCATGTTGCGACCTTTGTGTTTGCGCTGGGTGCAATGCTGTGGATTGACTGGATTGTAACGCTGGTGGCGCTTGGCGTTTCCATGTTGCCTATGCTGGCGAGCGGATTTTTCTCGGGCGGGCTTTCCGGTCGAACGAAGGCATATTCCGAAGCCGCCGAAAACTATGTAGACACGGTAAAAGAATGCATAGACGGCAAACGCGAAATTGTCGCCTACGACAAGCAGCAAATTTTTATGCAGCGCCACGCACGGCAAAATACGCACATAGAAAATACGCGCCTTCGTAAGGATTTTTTTGAAGCCCTTGCAGGCATTGTCCCCGGTTTTATGGGCGGTATGGTGCAGGTGGTGGTTATGGGCGTTAGCTGCTACTTTGTAATTACGGGGCGCATGACCTTCGGCTTTATGATAGCCATTGTACAACTGATGAATAGTGTGTTTAACCCAATCCAAGCCATCATTGAAGCGGTGAATGCCATGCGTTCGGCAAAAGAAATACGCGAAAAAGCGAATGAAAGCAACCCGCCGCAGCCGTCCCTCATGCCAATTACAAGCTTTAAAAATGAGCTGCAAATCACCGATTTGGGTTTAAAATATGAGGACGAAAGCTACGTAGTAAAAGGGCTAAGCCTGCGCATAAAAAAAGGCGGGAAATACGCCGTTTTCGCGCCCAGCGGGTATGGCAAGACCAGCGTAGCCCGTGCCCTGGCGCTGGAATTTGCCGACTTTGAAGGCGCAATTACAATAGACGGGCAGGACATTCGCAGCCTTGATACTCACGATTATCACAAAATTTTACGCTACGTGCGGCAGGACCCCTACCTATTTAACGACACGGCGCTAAACAATATCGCCTTCTTTGATGCACTGCCCGGCCGCGACGAGGTAAATCGCGTGCTTGCTGCTACCCGCGTGAACGAGTTTTTGCCCGATGAAGATGCCCTGTCGCGCGTTATCTCCAACACTTCGGGGCTTTCCGGCGGGCAAAAGCAGCGCATTGTGCTGGCGCGTGCCCTCTTGCACAAGCCGCAAATTCTTATGCTGGACGAAATAACATCGGGCGTTGACCTGGAAACCGCGTGCAGTATTCTTGCTGATGTATTTGAAGATAAGGAACTCACCTGCATCGCTATTACCCACGAAAGTGACGAACGCTTTACAGGCTTGTTTGATGAGATTGTGTATTTAAAGGACTTGGCTGAAGCAACCCCAGCAACGCAGGTTTAAAGCCAAACGCCGTACACATTTGTTCAACTTCCCTGTGTACGGCTTTTTCGTGGGCAATATTATTTGTGCGCTGTACTTTATTGGCGCGCAGCATAAGGTTTTTTGCGGTATTTTCGCGGTCGGTAAGTTCGATGATTTGCACCTTGTAGCCGACGCTTTCCAGCAAGGCGGCGCGGATAGCGTCGGTAGCCAGGGCGGCGGTGCGCTCTTGAATAATGCCGTAGCGCGAAAAAAGAGGTAAATCGCCCCCTTGCATTTGGCTGCGCAGCTCGTGCTGGCAACAGGGTACGGCGTAAATGAGGTCGGCATTCCATTGCACGGCATTGTACAGCGCATGGTCGGTTGCTGTGTCACAGGCGTGCAGGCTGATTATAATGTTGCAGGCATTTTCCTTCCCCCAGCTTTCCAGCGGGGGATTTTTTTGGTCCTTCACGTCCCCCGTCATGAATGTGAGCGTTGTATAGTTATATTTTTTTGCGGAAAGCGTGCATTTATTTATGAGTTCCTCGTTGGTGTCTATACCCAGCATATTTACGGACATTCCGCGGATTTGTGTGAAATAGTGATAAACAAGGAAGGTTAAATAGGATTTTCCGCAGCCGATGTCGATGATGTTTAACAATGCAGACGGCGCAAGGCTACGTGTTTCGTCGGCGATAAGTTCAAGAAAGCGGTTAATTTGTATAAATTTATCGCGTTTTGCGTTAACTATTTTATTTTCCTGCGTAAATACGCCAATGTCGGTGAGAATGGGGATATTCATTCCTTCGCGGATAAGGTGATTTTTTTCTTTATCCTCTTTTGGCGGGGTGGTATCGGCGGTACGGGATGTGAGGATTTTTCCCTTTTTTGTAACGCGCACGGCGTAGCGGAACGTGCCGTCCCATGCATTGCAGTGGGTGAATGTAGACGATAGCAGGTTTTCGACATAGCCATGTAATGCCGAGGGGGATATATTTTCGTGGAAAACTTGTTTTGCGGTGTAAAGCGCAGCTTGGTAGCCCGTTGGGGTGCGCAAAATTTCCCCTCTGGTATATTTTGCGCCCTTTACCGCGCCGCTTACTGTAATTTTATGTGTATCGGTAGAAAATAATGGAGTTTTCATTATAGAACCGCCCTTTCTTTTTACAAAATCCCGTGATACTATATCATCAAATGTGAATAAAGGGAGTGTCCTATGAAAAAAGTGTTACTTACGGGCGCGGCGGGTTTTATCGGCTCGCACACCGCCGAGGCGTATTTAGAAAAGGGCTATGCCGTTGTTGGGGTGGATAATTTTTCTTCAGGGAAAAGGGAGAACCTGTGTGATGTGGAAAATAACGAAAACTTTACCTTCTGCGAGGGGGATATCCGCGACCGCGATTTTGTGAACGCGCTGTACGCACAGCACAAGCCCCACATTATTAACCACCAAGCGGCGCAAAAATCTGTCCCCGCTTCGGTAGACAACCCCCATCACGACGCGGAGGAAAATGTGTTAGCCTTGCTCAATTTGCTAATGGCACATAAAACACATGCCTTTGAGCAATTTATTTTTGCGTCTTCGGGTGGTGCCCTTGCGCCCATTCCGCAGGGCAATAAAATACCCACCGAGGACGATAAACCGCAATTGCTTTCCCCTTACGCTGTCACTAAGTTTGCGGGGGAAAATTACATTGCCCTGTACGCAGCACTTTTCAACTTCTCCTACACCGCGCTGCGTTATGCAAACGTATACGGTCCGCGCCAAATACCTGAGGGCGAGTGCGGTGTAATACCTATTTTTGTAGAAAATGCAATGCAAAACAAGCCCAGCGTACTTTTTGCTTACCCCGATATGCCCGAGGGCTGCACTCGCGATTATGTTCACGTAAGCGATGTTGCCGCTGCCAATATTCTCTCTGCCGAAAAGCCCGCAAACACCGTAATTCACATCAGCTCCGCCATTGAACTGCCCATTGCCAAGATTTATGCCGAGCTTATGCTTGCGATGGGAAAAGACCTGCCCTTGCACCGCGAGGGACCGCGCGCGGGTGATATTCGCCGCTCTGTAGTGGACAACGCACGCGCGAGGGAGCTACTGGGCTGGGTACCGAAGATAGGGTTAAAAGAGGGGTTAAAGGATTTGGTTTTGACCGTTTCCTACACTGCGCCGTCTGCAAAATAGCCCGCAACATTTTTTGCATGGTCGGCGCAGCGCTCAAGGTCGGCAACCATGCCCACAAAGGCGACACCCCCACGGGGGTCGCTTTTTTCGTTCTTTAAGCGTTTGATGTGATTTTTGGTGTAAAGAATATCCAGTGCGTTTATTGAGTCTTCGTAGTCAAATATTTGTTGAAAGACCTCGGGGGTACGGTTTTCGAAAGAATTAATGACCAGGGATACCATGGAAACGACTTCGTTGCCCATGGCGGCGAGCTCCTCCATTGCGGTTTGGGGCAGGCGGGGCTTGCGCTTCTTTTTAGTAAAAACATCGTAGGTTGCAATATTTTCGGCATGTGCGCCAATGCGTTCAAAGTCGGAGGCGATGTAAAGGAGGGTAGAAAGGCGCTTCATTTCGGCGGCGGATTCAATATTCTCCATTTCCATGAGCAAAGAAGTGATTTGGTTGTTGAGGTATTTGATGGACGCCTTGCCTTCCAATACGCCTGTTGTTTTGTCGAGATTGTCGGTAAGGAAGGCTTCGATTGCCATTTCCAAATTAATGAGCGCCATTGTGCCCATGCGTTGCAGTTCTTTGAAGGCTTGGTCCATTGCGGCGGAATGGGTTTTATTGTCACTGTCAATATAAACGAGGTGCATCGCGTCTACACTGTGGGTGCGCTTGGGCATAAATTTGTACATAAGGGTGGCAAGATGTTCTATGAAGGGCAGAAATGCAAGGGTTAATGCAAGTTTAAAGAAAGTATAAAACCATGCAAGCTGCCGCCCGCCTTCGTGCCACGTTGTTGTAAAAATGTTTAAAATATTCGGGAAAATAGTAATTAATGTGCCAAAAATCGCCACACCAATGGATATGTAAATAAAATTGGCAATGGCGGCGCGTTTACTCTCGCGCTTGCCCGCAAAGGATGCGATTAACGCCGTAACGGTAGTACCCGCGCTAATTCCCAGCACCAAGTATGCGGCGGTGGTGAAGCTAATGTCCACCCCTTGTACGTACAGCGTTACTAAAATGCCCGTCGCCGCCGTAGAGCTTTGAATGACCGCTGTAAAGATAAAGCCTGCAATAATGGCGAGAATGGGATTCTCGAAGGTGTACAGCATGGATTGGAAGCCCTCGGTTGCGGCAAATAAACGCAGTGGACCGCCCATTACAGATAGCCCAAAAAAGAGAATGCCAATGCCCAGCAAAATAAATCCGACATCTTTCGGCGTTTTTTTACGCATAAATAAATAAATAATAATTCCAATAAAAATGAGCATGGGCGCAACGGTAGTAATGCCCGGAAAGCTGAATAAATGCGCCGTAAGCGTTGTGCCAATGTGTGCGCCCATGATTAACGAAATGGCTTGTGATAAGGTCATAAGCCCCGAGTTAATAAAGCCCACCGCCATTACCGACGTAGCCGTAGAGCTTTGGATAATCACCGTTACCAACGCGCCAACGCCAACACCAAGAAAACGGTTTGAAGTGGCGCGCTCGATGGCGATTTTCATACGGTTGCCCGCAAGCTCCTCCAATCCGTCCATCATCATCTTCATGCCGTACAGGAATAACCCAAGCCCGCCGAAGATAAGGAAAATTTGCGTTATCATGGCGTTTTCTCCTTTAGCTTTTAGTGTAGCATTCCAAGATGCCGCAACCAATATTCCGTTGTATCCATTGTATCCTGAATAATCGCGCGGAACTCCCGGGTAAATACCGCAGTGGGTATAATGGCGTTGCTTGCGTTGTATTCAATCCAGTCGGGGTGGGTGCTTACAAGGTATACGAGTTGTTGAAACCATTCAATCATTGCGGGGGGTGTGCCGCGGCGTACCGCGTAGCCCCGCCACATGTGCATATCGTTGAGTTGGGGGAAGCCTAATTCCGCAAAAGTGGGGGAATCCTCAAAGCCTGCCACGCGCTCGGGGCCGGCGATGGCGGCTACCCAAAGGTCGCGCCCTACCGTATCAAAGGGGTTGCCCATTTGCACGTGGGCAGCCCCGCCCAGCACGGCGGCAGCCCCAAGGGAACCCGATTCGAAGGGAACGGCGGTGCCGTCTGCCCCCGTGGCTTGCCACGTAAGCAGTGCTTCAAAGTGCTTGTTGCCGCCCAGCATGGGTACTGCCCAAATTTGACTTCCGCCCATTGCGCGGGCTTGGTCAAGAATGCCTGCGAAGTCCATCCCCGCGTCGCGGGCTTCCGTAGTGATAATAACGGCGGCGGGGTCGCGTTGGATTTTCGCAATCCAGTAATAGCCGTCGATGTAGGTGGCAATGTCCCACCCGTGGGTAATTGCGTTATTTACGTTACTCATTGCCGCGCCGAAAATCGTATACCCGTCCGCAGGGCGCGAAAGCACCTCTGCCGAAGCAAGGCGCGTTGCACCGCCCGTTATATTTTCCACAATAATGGTGGCGTCGGTAAATTCCCGCGCTATTTCTATGAAGCGGCGGGTTGCTACGTCCATTCCCCCGCCGCTTGCCACGTGGGTGACAATGCTAATGGTGCGCGAGGGCTGCCATAAGCCGGCCAAGAAGTCTTGCGGGGTCATATAAACGGGGGGCATTACGGGGTCGGGCGTTGGCGTTGGCGTAACATTTGCGGGCGCGGGAAGCGCTGTGGTGGGCATGGGTTCGTCTTCGTTGTTGCGCCTGCCGCACGCGGTAAGCGTTAAAATAAATATTGTAAGGGCTAAACATAAAATGATAATTTTTTTCATTTTAAGTTGCCTCCCGTTAACAATTCATATGCCAAGCCGTGGCGCAAGCCACGGTCGCTTATGGTAAATTCGCTCGCGTTAAGGCACGTTAAAATGCCCTTAACAATACATGCGCCCGCCAGAATAACATCGGCACGGCGGGGTTGTAAACCCGTAATCTGCTTGCGTTCTTCCAGCGTTTTAAGGCTGTAGTCCACGATTTGGTTGTCGATATCCGCCATGTCCAGCGTAGAGCCTTGGATAATATTCGGGTTGTACTGCGTCATTTGGTGCTTGACTGCGCCCATGGTGGTGACCGTGCCGCCAATACCCACAATTTTTGCGGGCATGTATGTTACTTCGCCTTTGGAAAGTATTTCATTAATCTCCATCAGCGACATGATGGGCGAGGAACGCGGCGGCGGGTCAATTTTAAAAAACCTTTCGGTAATGGCAATTGCGCCAAGGTCTATGGAAAAACGGCGGGTAATTTCGCCGTTTGTGCCGTACACAAATTCGGTGCTTCCGCCGCCTGTATCAAAAACAATTACATTGCCCCGGGCAATATCGCTCAACCCCGAAAGCACCGCGAGGGAAGAAAGCCGTGCCTCTTCCTCACCGGGTATTACGGTTAGGTCAATGGCGGCTTCTTCTTTTACGCGCTGTACAAATTCGGCGGAATTGCTCGCATTACGCAGCGCCATTGTGCCTACGCATTTAACAATGCTTGCACCGTTCGCTTTTGCGTCCTTGGCAAAGCGGGTAATGGCGGAAGCATTGCGCTCCATAGCCTCGGGGGAAAGTGCGCCTGTTTCGCGCAGACCTTCCCCCAAGCGGGCTATGTCATTTTGGTCGGAAATTGTGGTAAGTGTATTGTCGCCGTCAAGTTCGCCCAAAAAATATTTAACGGAATTTGACCCTACGTCAATGACGGCTGCGCGGGGAGTTGCCATGTTGTGTTGCTCCTCTCTATGTGTAGGCAGGATGGATATAAAAAAATAAGGTAAGTGAATATAATTTGTCAAATAAGCGTATTGTTCATATTTTTATTAAATATACTTGACATACAATTGTAATAATTGTATGATTTGCCCAATGAGGTAACGAATCGTGGCATAACGATTCGTTAATAATGACGGAAGATGCCCGTCGCAATTATTTAAGGGGGCAACAAAATGAAAAGAACGTGGTTTTATGCAGTAACCCTGTTGTTGGCGGCTATGTTTGTACTTAGCGCCTGCGGTGACAGAGGCGGCGCAGGTGGCGTAGGCGAGCAACGCGCAGACGCAGACTTCCCCAGCACACCCTTTGTGCGCCCCACAGGGGTACGCGGTGAAGGTGTAGAAATTGTTATCTATGGTTGGAACGATGAGCTTTCCACCGCAATGGAGCGTTACAGGGAAATGAACCCCGACTTCCGCTTCACCTTCCGTCCCGTTACCCACTTTACCGACTGGGACGGCTCTTACGAAACGGGGCTTAACGCTGCGTTACTTGCAGGCGGTGCAGACGCACCCGACGTATTCTTTGTAGAATCCGCTTTCGTAGTAAACTACACCCAGTATTACTTCGCGCACCACGCCATGTCTTATTCGGAATTGCTTGGCGTAAACGTACGTCCTTTAATCCAACAGGCTGAAATTTCCCAATTTATTGTGGACGCGGGCACAAACCGTGACGGCAACGTAGTAGGACTTGGCTTCCAGCATACGGGTGCGGGCTTCATCTACCGCCGCGACCTTGCGGAGCAAATTTGGGGCGATGGCAGCCCTGCGGCAATGGCGCAACGTATCGGCTCTAACTCGGGCAATTGGAATGCCTTCCTTGCGGCGGCGGCAGACGCAAACGCAGCGGGTATTTCCATGCTTTCCGACATGGCAGACGCGTGGCAAGCCATCCGTAACTCACCGTATGCGTGGATTCAAAACGACCGTTTGGTAATTTGCGACCAACGTATGTCCTACTTAGATATCGGTAAAGCCCTGTACCAAGGCGGCTTTACCAACGTAGGCGGCGTATGGAACGATAGCTGGTTCGCCGACATGGCGGGCACGGGCTTGCGTCCTGTTATGGGCTTCTTGGGCCCTGCATGGTTGATTAACTATGTTATGGCAGGAAACGCAGGGGACACCGTAACCCGTGACGCACAAGGCAACATCATTGACGGCGTATGGGGTCTTGTAGGCGCACCCGAAGCTTTTGCATGGGGCGGCACATGGACCGTTGTAAACCGTAACTCCAGCCCCGAAGTACACGCAGGGCTTGCCGAGCTTATCTACTGGCTCAAATTAGACACCTCCGACACGGGCTTCCTGTACCTGTTCGGTAGCGGCACATTGTACGATGGCAGCGCCATTGAATATTACCTTGCGAAGGACATGGTTTCTTCCCAAGTAGTACAGCGCCGTTTAGATTCTACCCTTCCTTTCCTTGGCGGGCAAGACATGGCGCCTGTATTTGTAGAAGCAGGCCGTGCGTTTACCACCCACGGTTGGGGTCCTTTTGACCGTGAAATCAATGGTTTCTTTGATGACTGGTCCATGGCGTACTTCCGCGGCGAGCTAACCCGCGAGGAAATGCTGAACGAGTTCCGCCAACAGGTATTGGATGAATTGGATATTCGGTCGTAAATAATGCCAAGACCTTGGGGGCGCCGGCTCACAAAGAAAAGAATGTGGGGGCTTTGCCCCCACGCCCCCACGAGCTTTTAAAAAAGCTCGACCAAAACTTTACGGAAAAGCCGCATTCGCGGCTTTTCTAACAGTTTTTGTCAAACTTTTTCCAAAAAGTTTGTGGGGTTTGGGGCAAAGCCCCAAGGTCTTATTCTTTTAATCTTTAAATAACCTTACTTAGAGGAGGGCAGCGAATGAGGAAGAAAACCAAAGGGGTAAATTACGCCAAATACGGTTACATCTTTTCCATTCCGTTTGTTGTAGCGTTTTGCCTGTTTACGATGTACCCCCTTTTCCGTACGGCGTTTATGAGCTTTACCGACTTTGCCGGTGTTGCCGCCCGCGAATCCGGTGTTATGAACATTCTTGACAACCCGTTTGAGAATTATCGACTGCTATTGTTTGACAACCAACTCTTTATCACCTCTATGCGGAACACGATTTTTATATGGGTACTTAACTTTATTCCGCAGGTTTTGCTTGCCTTGCTTTTAACCGCGTGGTTTACAAGCCGAAGGACCCGATTTAAAGGGCAGGGCTTATTTAAGATTCTGTTCTACATGCCTAATATTATTACGGCGGGTTCTATTGCGTTTTTGTTTAGCACTATTTTCGATTTGTTTGGCCCTGCGAATTATTTGTTATATGACGTTTTGGGCGTTATTTCCAGCCGCTTCCACTTCCACCAAAGCGCGCGCGCATCGCAGTTGGTGGTGGCATTTATCCAATTTTGGATGTGGTACGGTTATACGATGCTGATACTAATTGCAGGTGTTTTGGGGCTGAACCCCGAAATATTTGAATGTGCCGAAATTGACGGCGCAAACGGGGTACAGCAATTCTTCTACGTGACGCTGCCTAACCTGCGTACGATTTTGTTGTTTGTGTTTGTCACCTCGGTGGTGGGCGGTTTAACCATGTTTGACGTACCGCGCTTGTACCAGGACGGCGGGCCGCGAAACGCAACCCACACCCTTTCCATGTTTATTTTTAACCAAGCCTTTGGGGGTAGGTTCTTCCTAAACCGTGCGGCGGCGGCGAGTATGATTGTGTTTGTCATTGTCGCTATTTTGTCTATCGCCATTTTCTATGTACTGCGGGACAGGGACGCGGCAAAGCTAAAGAAAGAACAGCGTGCCATGCGCCGTGCATTAAAAAATGAACAAAAGGGGGTATCGTAATGCCTAAAAAAAGGTCGGTTGGTAGTACGATATTTCGGATATTTGGGTATTTTTTGCTTATATCCCTTGCGATTTTAAGCATTTATCCCTTTTTGGTTATGTTTATGAATTCTACCCGCAGTATGGTGGAAATACGCCAGCAAGCCCTGCCGCTGTGGTTTTCCGGCGGGTTAAGTGAAAACTGGGCGTTTTTACGGGCAAGCGAAGCACGGGGGGCGTTTAACGCCATTGTGGGCTTCCGCAATTCCTTGATTGTTTCCTCCAGCACTACGTTCCTTGCCTTGTATTTCTCCAGCCTTACAGCATTTGCCCTTACCGCTTATGAATGGAAGCTGCGGGGCCCGTTTTTCGCCTTTATTTTGGCGATAATGATGATGCCGGGGCAGGTAGTGACCGTTGGCTTTGTACAAATGGTATGGGAATTTGGCTTTACAAACAGTTATTTACCCCTTGTTTTGCCCGCCATTGCCGCACCCGCGGTGGTGTTTTTTATGCGGCAATATTTGCTGGCGACTTTTTCCATGGACATTGTAAACTCCGCCAGAATTGATGGCGCAGGGGAGTTTCGCATTTTCAATCAAATTATCCTGCCCATGATGAAGCCCGCCATCGCTACGCAAGCCATTTTCATCTTTGTGGGTAGCTGGAATGCCCTGTTTTTGCCTTCCATACTGCTTAACCGCTCCGAATTATTTACCATGCCAATGATGGTGCAAACATTAACGGGCAACCTGTATGCACAGAATTTAGGCGCGATTTACCTTGGGCTGTCCATGACGGTGCTGCCACTGTTTATTTTTTACTTCCTGCTTTCGAAGCATATTATTGCAGGGGTGCAGTTAGGTGGGGTGAAGGAGTAGTTTTGGTGCTATACAACTTCAACTGGTGAGAAACCTTCTTGTGGGACTCCGTCCCACACCCTGCAAACTTTTTAGAAAAAAGTTTGACAAAAACTGCCAAAACCGCGCGATGCGCGGTTTTTTTAAACGTTAAATTTAACTGTCTGCGGAAGGGTTAAAAATCTCTGTTTTTTAAAGCAAATATTTACCCGCATAAGGGTAGCAAGCCCGCGTAAATGCTGGATTGTTTACGGTATCTCGCAATTTCAACTGGTTACATATTGTAACCAGTTGGGGTTGAAGGCAGCGCTTCTTTATAAAAATTGAAGCCCGCAAATGCGGGCTTCATGCCTTCTACTTAATAATCGTCCATGTCAAACATCAAAGTTTTTTGTCGAACTTTTTTTCAAAAAAGTTCGTCGCCGAAGGCGGTTTTAATCTTTAAATCATTTAATCCCTTGACCTACATCACAAACTTCTCATCTTTCTGCCCCGCGCCGTCCATTTCTTTTTTCTTCTCCTCGTAGCCGGGCCGTCCAAACAGCGCGTAGGTGGCATTTTTACCTTCTTCTACGCCGGGTTGGTCGAAGGGGTCAATGTTTAGCAAATAACCCGCAAAGGCAGTCGCCACTTCAAAGAAATAAAGCAATTGCCCGAGAGTCTGCGGCGTTACGCGGGGAAGGGTAAGGGTCATATTCATGCGGTTTGCCTTGGTTAGGGCATATTCCGTGGCAAGCTGCTCGTTTTTAATCAAGTCATTGTGGGTTACGCCGCCAAGGAAGCCAAGGGAAGGCATGTCGCCGTACAGCTTGGGAATGGTAATGGTTTCGCGGTATTCGTCCACCCCTACCAGCACGATGATTTTGTCGAAGGGTCCTTCGGTGTAAAGCTGTACTTGTGAGTGCTGGTCGGTTACGCCCAGCGCTTTTACGGGGGTTTGCCCAACGTTTACCACTTTGCCTTCCAGGTTAAAGTGCTTGCCCAGCGATTCGCCCCAAAGCTGGGCAAACCAGTCGGAGATGAATTTTAACGAGTCCGCATAAGGCATAACCACCGTCATGTTTTTGCCTTTTTCCAAGGCTATCATGTGCAGGAGGGCAAACATGTAAGCGGGGTTGGCGCTGATGTCGTCGGTTTTGCAACGCGCGTCCATTTGTGCCGCGCCTTCCAGCAAGCCTTTAATATCAATACCGCAGAAGGCAGCGGGGAGCAGCCCCACGGGGCACAGCTGCGAAAAACGCCCGCCAACGCCGTCGGGGATAATGTAGTACTTGTAATTTTCCTGCTTAGCGATGGTGATGAGGTTGCCCTTGGCGGTATCGGTGGTGCAAACAATTTGGCGTTGGGCTTTTTCCTTGCCCAGTTTTTCCTCCAGCAGCGCCTTAATAATCATAAATTGGCTCATAGTTTCGCTGGTAGAGCCGGATTTTGATATTACGTTAAACAGGCACTTTGCGGGGTCGATGGTTTCGAACAGGTACACAAGGCGTTCGGGGTCTACGTTGTCTACCACGTACAGCTTGGGGAAGCCGTTACGCTTCTCGCGGGGCAATTCATTGTAGAAGGGGTGGTTAAGCGCCTGCTGCACCGCCAGCGGCCCAAGCGCCGAACCACCGATGCCCAGTACTACAAATGCATCAATTTCGCCTTTCATTTGCGCTACGTAGCCTTCAATATCGGCTACAATAGCGGCTTGGTTGTGGGGCAGCTCGCGCCAAGTCATTGCGGGGCGTTTCTCGTTCATGATTTTTGCCGCGCGTTCGATAGCGGGCTTCCACGCGTCAATGTCGGCTTGGGTTAGCCCTTGTGCGCCAATACTGCCCGCCATCATGTTGTTGTAGTCCATGCGTAATTGCATGTGAATCCACCTTCCTTTTATATAAGTGCGTACAGGGTTGCAAATGTGAACCCTGCGCTTTGTAACCGCGTTAGCAAATCAGGCAGCGCTTCAATATTTACAGCGTTTATATTAGGCAGCGAAAGCACCATGCCCATATGGGCGTAGGTGTCCCCTTGTAACCAGTCGTAGTGCAGGGCGCTCCAAAATACCGTAAAAAATCCGTAATGTTGGGAAGCAGTTAAGCTCGCCTCGCTGTACGCGCCCCCCGCGGGGCGTAAAAACGGGTCAATGGGGCGGCCAAAGTTTTCCGAAAAATGGCGTATGGCTGCAAGCAATTCGTCTCCTATGCTGTCGCTGTCCAGTTCGGGCAGGAATTGGTGCGAGCGCAGGGCAACGACATGCCCTTCCGATATCATACGAAGCACTGTGTCGTCATTATTTTCAATATACGGCAGTGTGAGGAAAAACGCGGCTTGCGTGTTAAATGCGTGCAAAACGTCCAATAGCTGTGCGGTGTAGCCCATTTCCTGCGAAAGCTCAAAGGTCAAATATACCTGCATATGCTCCGCGCCGCGATAGTGCGCCGAAAAAGGGCGCAAAAAAGCCGCCGTATGGTTGCCACTCGGCGGAATAAACCCTGTGCGGGGCGTAATGTTCCACACCTGCAAATGTGCGGGCGTTGCGTGGGGCGGCAGTGGGTTGGGGAAAACGGTGATAGGCTCTTCGTCTAAGGGGGGCGGGGTAGGGGCGGGCTCGTAGGGGATATAAACGGGGGGTTCTGCAGGCGGGGAAGGTATGGGGGTAGGCGCGGGCGTTTCTTCCGTCGTTATTTCCGGTGTTTCGTCGGCGCGGGTAAGCAGGGTGCCTTCGCCGCGCCGTGCGGGTTCGTTGATTCTGCCGCAGCTTGCAAAAAGCATCAATATTACTATGTAGCCCACACACACAACAAAACGCCGCATACATTCGCCCCGATTGAATATTTTCCCAAAGTATAATACCATGCATGAGTAAAGGCAAGGCAATTACTGCAGAAGGAGGCATTTATGTTTAATTTATCTAATATCACGCAGCTAACCAACGGTAAAACTCGCTTGTTTACTGCCGAAAATGTGTACGGCGAAAAAGGAAAGGGCGGCATGGCACACATTTCCGACACCTCGCAGCCCGAGGTTGAGGCACTTGGGCAAGTGTGGGAGAAGTCGAACCACGCCCGCGAGCTTGGGCAAAAGTGGAAGGTGCGCCCCTGCATTAACCTACCCGTAGGCACCACCACCATTTTAGACATAGAAGCAACGGGGCGCCTTACGCACATATGGTTTACCGTTGACGCGAAGCGCTTCCGCGACCTTATCCTGCGCATGTATTGGGACGGGGAAGAAACCCCAAGTGTCGAATCCCCCGTAGGCGATTTCTTTTGCTGTCCCTTCAACAAGCCCTTAAACATCACATCCTTACCCATAAACGTGAACCCCACCGGCGGGCTTAACTGCTATTTCCCCATGCCCTTCCGCAAGCACGCCCGCATCACCATTGAAAACCGCGCACCCGAAACTGTAGGCGGTTTTTTCTATGCCATCAGCATGGACGAAGGCGAAGTAGCCGACGACGAAGCGTATTTCCACGCCAAGTTTAACCGCACCAATCCGCTAAAATATAAGGAAGATTATGTTATCATCGAAAATATTCGCGGGCGCGGTCACTACGTAGGCACACATATGGGCTGGCAGCAAAACAACGAAGGCTGGTGGGGCGAGGGCGAAATAAAGGCATTCATAGACGGCGACGGCGAGTTCCCTTCCTATTGCGGTACAGGCACCGAGGACTATTTTGGCGGTGCATGGTGCTTTAACGGGAATTTTTCTGCCCCGTTCCTGGGCTATACCGACCTTATGACCACTTCCCTATGCGGAGAAAAGCGCCCAACGAACACAGTAGGCAACCGCCACAGCATGTACCGCTTCCACATTCCCGACCCCCTTCGCTTCGAACACGACCTAAAAATCACCATGCAGGCAATAGGCTGGCGTTCCGAGTGGCGTTTCCTTCCGCTACAGGACGATATTTGCTCCGTAGCCTATTGGTACCAGTCCGAGCCCCACGGCGCGTTTGATGCGCTGGGCGACAGAGATGCGCTGGAAGTTGTGTAAGGTTAAGGGATTAAAACCCTGTCCCCAGCGCACTACCAAACTCATCGCCGCCTACCAAATGAAATAAATCTTCGAAGCGGTAGCCTAGGTTTTTGTATTCTGTGAGCAGTTCATCTAAAACGTCTGCATTGGTCTTTGACGTATTGTGCAGCAGAATAACCGCACCGCTGTGAATGCGGGGCAGCATTTTTTCCAGCGCTACAGCGCGGGATGGTTGCTTGTCATTTTCCCAATCGCGGTAGGCAAGGCTCCAGAAAATGGTTTTGTAGCCGAGCTCTTGCGCGAGTTTTAGGTTTGCCTCGTTATAAATACCCTTTGGCGGGCGGTAGAAGCGGGGCATTTCTTGTCCCGTTGCGGTGCGGTATAGTTCTTCCACGGCGGAAAGCTCTTTGTTAAAGGCATCTTTGCTGCTGATGGCGCTCATGTCGGGGTGGCGCATGGTGTGATTGGCTACAATATGCCCTTCGGAAACCATGCGCTTAATCAGTTCCGGCTCGTCACGAATATACGTGCCAACAAGGAAAAATGCCGCAGGTGCGTTGTGCTTTTTGAGTGTATCTAAAATTTGTGCAGTGTAGCCGTTCTCGTAGCCCGCGTCAAAGGTGAGGTAAATCACCTTTTCTTCGGGTGCGCCTACGTAGAAGGCATCGTATTGCATAAGGTATTCGGAGGTTTTGTTGCCCTGCGGTTGTGCGCCTTTTTCCGTAAAATGTAAGCCCCAGCCTTCCCCCGCATGTACGGTTACGGGAAGCAGAAGACCTGCAATAATTGCCAATAAAAAAAGCCGTTGTGCTTTCATAAAATCACCTCGGCTTTAGTGTGTGCAAAAATTTAATTAAAATGTATCAAAAATCATGGGCTGCAATGTCATTTCCAATACCAATGGATTGCCGTTGCGCAAAATACGCACTTCTACTACGTCGCCCGGGCGCAGGACAGAAATGTCTGCACGTAGTTGGTCCATATCTATTACGGGTTGACCGTTAAAGCCCGTAATAATATCGCCGTCTTGTACGCCCGCCGCTTCGGCTGCGCCGTTTGCCATCACGCGGGAAACATATACACCCGCGCGGGGGATATCCCACCTTTCGGCCTGTGCGTCGGATATTCTGGTACCTGTAATACCAATGGCGGGGCGCAAGCGGTTTACCAGCAGGTAAACCATTTCCTGCACGGTGTTGGATGCAATGCTGTAGCCAATGCCCTCTGCCATTGCGCCTGTGTCAAATATCACAAAGGATACATTGGCGTTGATAATGCCAATTACTTCGCCGCGGGTGTTAATCAGCGGACCGCCGCTGTCGCCGTCGTTTATGGACGCATCGGTTTGGATTACATATACATCTAAGGTACGACCAATGACATGGCTGGGTATTTGGATAAGCTGCTCCTCGGTGCTGATAATGCCGCGGGTAACGGAAATGCCCTCCCCCCGCGAATTGCCCAGCGCAATGACCGTATCCCCCATGCGCATGGCGGACGAATCCCCAAAGGTGGCAAGCACTACGTGGTGTATGCCCGCACTTGCTAAGTCGGCTTTGTATACAAAAATGACGGAGATATCCATTTCTTGGTCGTGGGCGAAGGGGTGTGCTTCTACGGCGACATCGCGGGTAAAGCGCACAAGTACCTGCTGTCCGCCGTATACTACATAGTGGTTGGTGACAATGAATACGCGCTCTTCTTCTTCCGCAAAGATAACGCCCGTACCGTTTTGGCGGGACATATCATTGTTTATGGTGGCAATGCCAACTACAGACGCAGCCGCGGCGGAAATCATGTCCGCTAACGTTGCAGCGGTACCGTCGGGCAGGGGTTCGAACGCGTAGCGCGAGGAGGTGATAAGGCTTGCCGATGCTTCCCCCGATAAGGGTGCAGTAGGGGCGTCGTTTGCACGGCTGCGTATCCATGTAGCCGCAGCGCCAAATGCAAAGCCGAAGCTGGTCGTCCCCAATGTGCAAATAATGCATACCAGCACCAAGCGCTTTATCCAAGATACTTGCGGCGTGCTGCGCGCGGATATGGGGGCAATGGGCGCGGGCGTAACGGGTGCGGTATAAGGTGAGTTATACACCGTTGTTGCGGGGGGCGGCGTGGTAATTGGCGTAGGCGTAATTACAATGGAATCCGCCAGTGCCAGGTCGCGGGCAATTTCCGCCTGTATTTTTTCTATTTCGGTGATGCTGTATAAATCATCTTTTTTGTTTGGCGCGTCTTGCATGGAAATCACTCCTCATTTTCAACCCTGCTATTATATGCGATGGCGTACGGTCCTTCAACCATTGCCAATGCCTGTTGCAGCCAATCTATTTCATCATTGCCAATAAAATCGGGCGCGATGCCTATATTATGAATATTTTCCCCATCGGGTCCGCTTACAAGAAGCACCGATGCGCGTACCGCATACCCGCGCGTTAGCGGGATTGTCACCTGCCCAATGCCCTTGCCGAATGTCGGTTCGCCAATGGTGGTTACATTGGGCAAATGGTATACAAGGGATTGAATTAATCCTTCGGCGGCGCTGGCAGTACGGCGGTTTTGTAAAATAATTATCCGGTCAAATGTTAGTGAGGGCTGCCCGCGCGAGGTTATAGTACGAGTAAAAAACGGCATTCGCGTTTCTTCATGCCCAAGTACCGCACCGCGGGGTACAAATAAATTGGCAATGCGGTGAAAATCGGCAAGCATTCCGCCGGAATTATCCCGCAGGTCTAATATTAAATTTGAATACTGCGACATATAATTTGTGTTGCTTACCACAAAGTCCCGTGACCAGCGCGAAATATTGGGTATCCATAGGTGTACGGTATTATCTGTAAGTGCTTCTACCGATGCTTGGCGACCCACACGCTCCTCGCGTTCGCGTACGGCAATGTGTTGCTGGGGGGAATATAAATACGTATAACGGTCTTGGTTAATTTCGCGTATGGCTTGGGTAAAAACGGATATCATTACGCGGTCAAAATCCCTGTGGAACCCTCTGCGGTTATTTTCATGAATATGCTGGCTGTATAGGGTGTCCAAATCTTCGGTAAAAATATAATTGCCGGCAATTAACACGCGGAATATCCAATAATCCCAATGCCCCCACACCATTACTGCAAAGCCAATGAGCAAAGTAAAAAAGCCGATTTGAAAAAAACGATAGCGCCGTTTAAATTTGCCTTCGGGTGCGCTGCCTGCGTTTAGTGCGTATTCATGCATTCGTTTTTCGCGATTGTTACGCCATTTGCCTAGCATATTTTTTCCCGCTTCCCACTCGCATATGTATAGGTTATACTAATAATGTACCCCATAATGAAGGATGTGTAAACCGTTGTCCGTTTCTAAACCCGAAAAACTTATTGCGCAGAACAAAAAAGCCTTCCATGACTTTTTTATAGACGAAACCTTTCAGGCGGGTATTTCCCTGGTGGGGACAGAGGTAAAGTCCCTTCGCGAGGGGCGCTGCAACCTAAAGGAGAGCTTTATCCGTATCGAAGGCGGCTCGGCATTTATTGAAGGAATGCACATTAGCCCCTATTCCCACGGCAACATTTTTAATGTAGACGCAACGCGAAAGCGGCGGCTTTTGCTTAACCGCGGGGAAATTAATCGCCTGCACGCTGCAATAACCCGTGAGGGTTATACCATCGTTCCGCTAAGAATTTATTTCCATAAAGCGTATGTTAAATTAGACATTGCCATTGCCAAGGGCAAAAAGCTGTACGACAAGCGCGACACCGCTGCGAAAAAGACCCAGGAACGGGATATACAGCGAGCATTGAAAAACTGAGGGGGATTTAATATATGGGGAAGTTTTTTAGGTCACGCATGATGGTGCAAATGGTGCCTTATTTTATTTTGGCGGTTGCCGTTATTATTATTTGGCATGTGATTGGCAGCTGGAGCATTTTTGCTCACGGTATTGCAAGGTTTTGGGGGCATATTACGCCTTTTATATATGGCTTAATTGTGGCGTATATATTAAATATGCCTACCAGTGGTATTCAATGGTTGTTGGAAAAAACAGAAAAGCCGTTTTTTGTGAAGCGCAGCAGGGGGTTTGCTGTGCTTATTTTGATGGTGCTTTTACTGGCGTTAATTACGCTGGTGCTTAACCTGGTAATCCCCATTATTTACGGCAGTATTTTAACCTTTATTAATGAATTTCCTACCTACCAACAAGGCTTGTTGGATTTTATAACCAGGGTAAATAATTGGGACTTCCCGGATTTTGTAGGCGATGTGTATATAGATGCAGACGCCCTAATGGTAGAGCTAACGCGAATGCTTACCGCCTTTGCAGACGATTTTGACGGCGAAAATGTCGCCAATATTGCGGCGGTGATTGGCAATGTATTTGGGGCAATGTTTTCTACCGTTTTTCAAGGAATATTGGCCACGGTTTCCGCTATTTTCCTGCTTATCCAGCGGGATAGGATTATAGCCTTTATGCGGCGACTGATTGCCGCCTTTACAGCGGAAAAAACCTACGCCTTTATTATGAAATACGCGGGCAAGCTCAATTTTAATTTCCGTATGTATATTTATACCCAAACCATTGACGGGGTTATTTTAGGTACGCTAATGACGATAGTGCTGTACATTGCAGGCTCGCCGTTTTTCCTGGTGCTGGGGTTAATGCTGGGTATCTTTAACTATATCCCGTATTTTGGCTCTATTGTAGGTACGGCGGTGGCGCTTATCGTTGTAGGCTTTACCCAGGGCTTTGGGATTATGCTAATTCTGCTGCCCATTATGTTCTTTATCCAGCAATTGGACGGCAATTTTATACAGCCAAAGCTTATGGGGGGGTCGTTTTCCCTTAGTCCGTTGCTGATTATTGTAAGCGTTACTATTGGCGGCGCGTATGCAGGTATTTTGGGTATGCTTATGGCAATCCCCATTGTTGCTGTGTTAAAAGATATGCTGGACAGCTTAATGGAGCATATGGAGCAGAAAAAAGAAGCGCGTAAAAACGCACCGCCGCCCCACGAAGATGAATTTTATTAAATCACATATAAAGGAGAATGTACCATGAAGCTAAACATCTACTACGGCACCCACCCCGAGGACGTAAAGTACTACACCACGGAAAAACTACGCGGCGAATTTCTTTTGCAAAACCTATTCCCCGCAGATGAAGTGGTGCTTAATTACTCCCACAACGACCGCATTATTGCGGGCGGGTTAATGCCCGTCAAAAAGACCCTTATATTAGAAGGCGGTAAGGAAATTGGGGCAGATACCTTTTTTGAGCGGCGCGAAGGTGGCATGATTAATATCGCCAAGGGCGATGCAATTGTTACGCTGGACGGTACAGACTATACCCTGTCCTTCCAAGATTGTTTATACATTGGGCGAGGTGTAAAGGAAATTGGCATTAAAGCTAAGGACGCGGCAAACCCGCCTAAGCTGTATTTTAATTCCACCCCTGCGCACCATAGCTATCCAAGCAAGCTAATTACGCTGGCAGACGCAAATAAAATTCATCTGGGTAGTTTAGAGCAATCCAATAAACGCACAATTAACCAGTATATTGTGCCGGGCTTCTGCGATTCGTGCCAGCTAACGATGGGCATGACCCTCTTGGACGAATGCAATATGTGGAATACCATGCCCTGCCACACCCACGAGCGCCGCATGGAAGTGTATTTCTATTTTGATATGGCTGAAAATACCCGCGTTTTTCACCTTATGGGCAAACCTAATGAAACGCGCCATATCGTTATGGCTAACGAAGAAGCGGTAATATCGCCCAGCTGGTCAATCCATAGCGGCGTGGGTACAAGCCGTTACTCCTTCATCTGGGGTATGTGCGGGGAAAATCAGGTATTCACCGATATGGACGTATGCGAAATGGGGGATGTACGATGAAAAACCGATTTTATGCATTATTATTGGTTGCGGTGCTTGCTATGGGTGCCCTTGCCCCCTTTGCCCTTAACGTGCAGGGGGAAGTGGTTATTGTGCAGGAAGGCGATGTATTATGGCGCATTGCCCATAACCACGGGCTAACCTACCAGGAATTAGCCGACTATAACAATTTAACCAACCCCCATTTTATACGCGTTGGGCAGGAACTACACATACCTGCACTAGGCGTAGGCGGCGGCACGGTTATGCTTGCGGGCTTTCCCTTTATACCGGACTTTTTGGCAATTAGTGAAAATATAGAGCTGCTGGAAAGCGGCGATGCCCAATACTTTGGTATGATGCCCGATGATTTATTTTATGACAGGTTGTTATACGCATTTTCCTACGCGACTACTATAGAAGCGTTTTGGGACGGGGTAGAAATTGGCGGTTATGTACAGCAATTTCTTGATGCGGTTCGCGGTCAAGGCTTTGTGCTGCAAGGCGTAGAGGAACTCTGGTTTTCTACCACGTATTATTATTACAACGCGGCGCAGGATATAAGCCTTATCATTTCTGTAGACGAAGAATTTGGCGAAATGGCTATCGTAATTTTACGCACTAATATTTATACAGAAATAGAAGCCCTTGCAGAAGCATGGCTGGAGGAAACCTCAGGTGCGTGGGATTTTGAATTCGACTGGGATTCATGGGATTTTGACCGGGACGACTATTGGGACGGAGATTGGGATGGCAACCGGTTATGGGACTGGTCCGTTGACCCCGAGGTAGTGGGCACTTGGATTTTTATCGAAACCAACGACATAGGTTATGCCTATTTAATGACTAACGGCGAGGTTTTTTACATCTTCCTTGAATACGGCATAGGCTATTGGGGTGCGATGGACGAAAACGGAAATATAACCGACTTGCTTTCCTTGTTTTGGGAAACCTTTGAAGGCGTGCTGTATATCGACTTCCCTTCCATTGGATTATTCTTGGATTATGACTACGATATTTATGACGGCAACCTGTATCTCTTTGGTGCGTTGGACGATAACCACATACTTACGCGAACAACGCGTGAAATTGATGTACGCGCCAGGTTTAACCCGCCTGTCCCTTGGCTGCGCGACCCCGTTGTTGCCAACCGCTGGCGTTTTGAGGAAACAAACAACTGGTTTTACGATTGGCTGATGGGATACGGCTATGTAATTTACCAGTTTAATGCCGACGGTACGGGCTACTGGGGCGGTGCAGCGGTAAACGAAGGGCTTATCGATGACATTCCCCTATATTGGTGGACGCAAGAGGACCTGCTTGTCATCAGCTTCCCATCCATTGATTTATTGCTGTTTTATTATTTTGACGAAAATGAAGAACCCTATGGTTTATTCCTCTCTAACCGATTTGACGGAGATGTACATTTGCTGGTTCCCGTTAATCCGCTATAGTAAGCAACACACGGTTGGGCAAGCACGCGGCGTGTTGCCCGCGGTGCGCAAGCCCGCCCGCCCGTACACAAATTTGGTCACTGCAATTGGAAGCGGCGAAGGAAACTTCGCCGTTTTTTATACGGAAAATTACTTGTGGGTTATGCGGTAGGGGGAAGTAAATATCCTCGCTTAAGGGCAGGCGAATTTCGGCAGTATTTTGCACGGTAATAACGGCGTACATGCCGTTTTGTGTGCGGCTTAAAAAAAACAGGTGCAGTAAAACGGCAATGGCAAGTACGCCAAGGATAATAAGTAATTCTTTACGCGAAATGAAGGTACGCTTCATATTATTCCTCCAAATGCAAATAAAACACATGCGCCCCGTGGGCTTGTGCCAATTGCATTCCTTCCTCTTTGGGTAAAATAAATAAAGCGGTGGAAAGTATATCTGCCGTCCACGCGCATTCGTGCTGTACCGCTACTTGTGCAAACCGCCGTGCGGGGTGCAGCGACGTTGGGTCGACGATATGCCCGGCGCGTTCGAAGGCACTGCTTACAGAAAGCGTTGCATTAGAAAGGCTTACCCGTATGGCTGTGTTTGCAATTTCCGCCGCCCAGCCGTTGCGGTTTGGGGGCGCGTTATATGCGGCGATATGCCCGCCAAGGTTTAACAACGCGGCGGGAAGGGTGCCTTGTGCAAGCATTTCCATTACTAATGCCGCGGCGTACCCCTTGGCAATTGAACCTACGTCCAACGACATGCCTGCGCGTTGCAGGAAAATGGTATTATTTTCGATTATCATGTCATGTATGTTTGCGTATTGCGCGGCATGTTGCAATGCTTCTTCGCAAGGTGAAGTGGTGCGCCATAGGTGTAGCACAGGCCCGAGGGTTATATTTACAACGCCATGGGTAAGGGCGTATGCTTCCTGCGCGTTTTGTAATAGAGAAATAACTTCCTGCGGGACGGTAACGGGCGAAATCCCTGCGTTGGCATTAACTTGATATAGGCCTGTGACGCCGTCGTGGGACCGGAAGATATCGAATAATTGGTGCAACTCATGTAACCGCTCAAATACTTGTACCGCATAATGGGAAAACGCTGCCTCGTTTGGTGCGTAGGCGGTAAAAATAACAAAGCTGTCAAAATATCCGATGCCCTGCATTTGAAAGCGCCTGTACTCCGTATTACCGCACCCCGTTAAAAAAAGCAAGGCAAAAAATAATCCTACGGCTTTAATATTTTCACCTCCATGAGTGCGCTTGTTAGCGCACCCGTTAGTGCGCCCGTTACAATGCTTGCGATAATGAGCAATGGTAAATAATACACCAGCCAAGGCGTAGAAAGCAATACCATTGCCGCGCCAATTTGCCCCGTGTTGTGCCCCAACGCACCGCATATGCTTATTATGCAAACCCCAAGCGGTTTTTTGCCTGTGCGTGCAAGCAATACGATAATAAGTACCGCGAGCATTCCCCCGCAGAAGCTAAGCAAACCCGCAACCGCGCCGCGTGTTACCAACACAAATAATGATTTTGCAAGCGTCAATAAAAACGCCGAGCGGTGACCCTCGGCAAAAACGCAGTACATAATGATAATGTTTGCCAGCCCTAATTTAACGTGGGGCGGCATAAATGGAGTAACAAACAAATGCTCTAACGCCGAAAGCACCATGACCATGCCCAATAAAATGCCCAAGCGTGTAATTTTTTTTGCTTGCAAATCATTCACCGTGCAAATTTTACCACGCATGGTAAAACATAACAATGCATAAAATCCGTACAGCGGCGCAAACTAGCCACGTAACAAAAACCGAACAAAAGGAGAAACAAAAATGAAAACCACGAAATCTAAAAAAACCACCAAAACAAGCAAATCTGCTAAAGTAATGCAAAAGCCCAACGCGCAAGACGCAATGAGCAAATTCAAATTTGAAGTTGCCAGCGAAATTGGCGTGCCTTTGAAGCAAGGCTATAACGGCGACCTTACTTCTGCCCAAGCAGGTTATGTAGGTGGCTACATGGTTAAAAAAATGATTGAAGCACAAGAACGTCAAATGGCGGGTAAATAGTTATTCCGGCTTTTTAATGGCGAGAAGCGGGCATTCCTGTAAAGCGATTTTTCTATGAAATGTCGTTGGGGTGTCCGTTTTGTTTTATATGCTTGCCAGATAGTCGCGAGCGGTTTTTTCTGCCTCGTCAAAGTCGGTAGAGAGCAGGTAACTTTTAATTTGGTCCAGCGTTTCCAGCGTTTTTTGGGTGCCGTAGGTCATGCCTGCCAGCATATCCAGTGCGCCCTTGCGGTTGTACTCGGCACATTTTTCGGCAAGGGCTTGCAGGTTTTGTGCTAGGTTGGGTGCGTCTTGGGTTGCGTAGGTTTTTTGTTGCCGAGGGGTGTATTTTGTCACCAGCGCTTGCAACGCACGTACAAAATTTGGGGCGGCTTGTAAGATATATGCCGTGTCGCTTCGGTTGCCTGCCGCTTCCAGTTCCGCCGCTTGGTGGGAAAGGTCTGCTTCGCCTACGTTGCGTAACGCGCTTTTTATGCCGTGCGCGGCAACCGTAAAATTAACAATGTCTGCGCTGCTACGCAAACCGTTATTTACATAGCCCTGCATTAATGTGACCGTTTTTTGCCCATCGCTTGCAAACGCTTCATGCAGTCGTGCGTCGGTGGTTTCGCTTTTCCCTTTTAAATACGTAGAAAGCACCGTTTCCAGCACGTTTATGTCTATGGGTCTTGTGATAATTGCATCATACTCACTATGCGTTTTATCGTCGTCACTGATGCCGATGAGCGCATCACAATACGGGCGCACCTTTTGCGCCGTTTCGCTTGCGTTTGGCATATGACAATTAATAAAAATAAGCTTGTATTTGCTCCCGTTTTGCACGCGTGCCAGGGCGTCTGCCCCGTTTAGCACCGTTTCGGCGTGCAGATTATGCGGTTTTAATAAGCCCGCCAATATGTACAAATTCGATTTTAATGTGTCCGCTATAAGTACATTTCCGTGGTTTTCCGCGCTTTGTGCCATAAAAATACCCCCATTGGGGGGTATTATATACAGTGAGTTTTGTTTTATCAAATCCTTTACGGTTGAATATAGGTAGAAACATTTGCCAGCGGAAGCGTTATTTCCTCGCGGGTTTGCATATTGCGGATTTTGCACGCGCCGCTTGTTACTTCACTTTCGCCTAAAATGGTGGTGAATCGGGCGTTTATTTTGTCCGCGTATTTCATTTGTGCCTTTACGCTGCGGTTTGCGGGGTCGTTTACGGCGCGAATGCCCATTTTGCGCAGGTCGTCGGTAAGCTTACACGCGGCGGTAAAGCCTTTTTCATCTGCATGGCCAATGAAGATGACGGGGGTTGTTTCGTCTGTTGGGTTGGTTTCGTTGATAAGGGACGTAAGCCGTTCCATACCCATGCCAAAACCTACGGCGGGGGTATCTGTACCGCCCAGTTGCTTAATTAGCCCGTCATATCGCCCGCCGCCAATGACGGTTTGCCCGCCATCTTTGATAAATTCGAATACGGTGCGGGTGTAATAGTCCAGCCCGCGCACTACTTTTGCGTCAACAATATAGGGGACGCCCATTTGCGTGAGCAAATCTTGCAGCGTAGCGAAGTGGTTTTCGCATTCTTTGCATAAGCAAGACGTAGTTGCGGGGGCTTCCGTGATTTGTGCTTGGCAATTGGGGCTTTTGCAGTCCAGCACGCGTAGGGGATTTTTCTCGTAACGACCGGCGCATAAACCGCATAGGCTTTCCAATTTTTCCGCGAGGAAGGCACGAAGCTTTTCGTTGTATGCAATGCGGCATTCCACACAGCCGATGCTGTTGATATGCACCTGTACCCCGGTGATGCTCAAGCGCGAAATAAGCGTATGCCCCAGGGAAATTACTTCGGCTTCCACGGCGGGGCTGCCCGCGCCAAAGCACTCCACCCCAAACTGGTAATGCTGGCGGTAGCGCCCCGACTGGGGCTTCTCATACCGAAAGCACGGTCCAATATAGAATACCTTGGTAGGCTGGGGGGCGTTGTGCAGTCCGCGCTCAATAAACGCCCGCGCCACCCCCGCCGTTTGCTCGGGGCGCAGGGTCATGCTTCTGCCGCCCTTGTCTTGGAAGGTATACATTTCTTTTTGCACAATGTCCGTCGTATCGCCCACACCGCGCAGGAAAAGCTCCGTCGCTTCGAACATGGGGGTGCGAATTTCATGATAGCCGAAAACATCGGTTATACTCCGAATTTCCGTTTCGGCTTTGCGCCACAGGCGCATTTCCTCGCCGTATATATCGTGTGTGCCTTTAGGAGCTTGGGTCATAAAAATACACTTCCTTTCTTGCTTTCTCGGAAGTGCATTTTACCATGGGGAACTGCAGTTGTGTCAATGTGCCTACACCCTCGCATCCACTCCGCCCGGGCGCGGGGCATAGCGCGCGTGCATTAACCCGTTGGAAGGCGGGTTTAACGTGCGCTCCAGCATTCCTTGCAATACATTCATGGCAAGGGAGCCTTCTTCCTGTTCGCCCATGAGTTGGCGAATGGCGCTGACGCGCCGATTGTTAAAGGTTTCCATGGCTTGGGTTGGGGTGTTTATGCTTATGCCTGGCGCGTTACCGCCGATATTTTGTGCATTAAGGCGCATTGTGTTAATTTGGTTTATGTGGGCACTCATCAGACCGCCGTTGGGGTCGATACGGCGGTTAATTTCAAGGTTAAATTTGCGCTCAAGCAATACGTCTTGGGTAAGGTTGCCTGTGTTGCGCACCGTTTCGCCCCGCCATGTTGCGTATTGGGGCACGTAGTTGGGGTTATTATTTGTGATATTCATGGCAATTCCCCCTAAACCGTTGCGCTAAACAGGCTGCCGTTTAGCATGTTGCGGGTGTTGGCGAGCATATTTTGCAGGGCTTGTATCCAGTGGGTGCGGTGCAAATCGTCGGCTTCGTTTACGGCATTGCCGATGAGTTCCAGCAAAATATTTTCCACATTGGCGAGATGTGCCGCAGGGGGCGCACCCATTTGGAACGTACCCACTGCGCGGTCGCCCGTGCCGTTGGCGCGCTGGTACAGGAAATTTGCTTTCACCGTTTGCGTATCAAAGCGCGAACCCAACTCTCGGTGAAGGCGGCGGCTTGCAATTTCCTCTTCCGAAAAACCCGCCTCGCGCATAGAGCGCAAAATGTCGGTTGCGTAGCCGTTAAAGCCCGTCCAGCGTTCCCCTGCGGCAGGCTCGGGCATTTTAACTTGTGTGTTGTTGCTTATTGATACACCGGAATTTACTTGCATTTTTACCACTCCTTGTTGTGAAATGTTTCCCATATATTTATAACGATGGAGCGGGGCTTAAAAAACAGGCGCGACGGAAACCGCCATTTTTAGCAGCGTTTCGGGGTCGTTTGTGCCTTGCATTTGGAAGGTGAAGCCCCTGTATTCCCAAAAAATTGATACAGGCAGGTTACCAAGCATTCGGGCTGCGTCTTCGGTTTGGGCGATGATAAGGTGGTATTCGATGCCGTTTTGGGCATATATTTGGTGAGTTGCGCCTTCGGCGGGAATGCCTCTTCCCCCGCCTGTGCCGTCTTGTGCGTAAAACATCCAATGGGCAGAGAACATTACGTGCAAATGGTCGGAGGCAAAAAACATGAAGGTGAATGCACCTTTGTCATCGTCCAAATAGTGTTCATTTGTTATAAGCGTAAGCTCGCTTGGTACATAGGCGGGCTGCCAAAAATAATGGCGAATGCTTTCGTCAATGCCTTCCCCTTGGAATTGTAAGACCGTAAAGCGCAGCCAGTTGGCAAGCCGTCCCACCGTAGCGGCGCGTACATCGTCGTTAAACAAGAGGGCACTTACCGTAAGCAATGCCGCCGCCAATAAAATAAGATATTTTTTGCTAATTTTCTTGCGCATTTTTTCCCGCGCGCGTACAAGCTGGGTGGAAACGGCGGATTTTTCGATATCCAGCGCATTGGCTATTTCTTCGTTTGTATAGCCCGCAATGTAGCGCATTTCAAAAACGACCCGATACAGGGGCGGCAGCTCTTTAATAAGGGCGCAAATATAGGTGTAGCCTTCCTTATCCTCGTAGGTTTTTTCTACGTCGGAAAGGGTGCTTAGCTGCCAGTCTTTTTCGTTTGCTTCGTCCCACACCACGTCGTTGTTATGCTTACTGCGCAGGCTGTCGATGGCTTTATTTTTCACCATGGCTACGATGTACGCGTCCCGCTTTTCATCAGGCAGGGTGAAAAATTTGTCCTTGTGCGCCATAATTTTTTCAAAGGCACTATGTACCACGTCCTCTGCCAGTCCCGCGTCGTTTGTGATGCGGTAGGCAATGCGGATACATAAGCTGCGCAGCCGTTCGTATGTATCAGCGAAGGTACTGTGTTCGGTTGGGTTTAGCATAGTAGTTGCCCCCTTTGGGGTATATTGTAACGCAAAATAAACTTTTTACCCACTGCGGGAGGAAATGCAAAAAATAATTTAGAAATCCTTGACAACAGAATAAGGCGCATGTAGAATATCAGCGTAGGCAGCCGCCGAAAAAGAATGGAGTGTTTTATTATGACTAAATTTAAGAAGTTACCCGATGCAGAATTTGAAATTATGAAAGTAGTTTGGGCAAACGAACCACCGATTACCACCAACATTGTTATGCAGCAATTAGGCAACGAACGCGAATGGAAAGCGCAGACGACTATCTCGCTTATGCTTCGACTGGTGGAGCGCGGCTTTCTTCGCACAGAAAAAATAGGTAAAGAGCGGACGTATTACCCGTTGGTGAAAAAAGAAGATTATTTAGAATTTGAAACGGGAAATTTTCTCAAACAATTTCATAACAACTCATTCTTTAATTTAGTAGCTTCGTTGAGCAGCCGCCAATCGTTTACCGCCGAAGAAATTGACGAATTGCAAAAATGGGTAAACCAACAGAAAGGAACGTGAATATATGCAAGGGTTATTTATTGCATTGTTGATTTGCTCCGCCACCATGTCATTACTTGCCATGGCATATTGGGGGGTGCAAACTTTTTTATCGCGCCGTTACTTCATAAAAGGGTGGTATTACGCTTGGCTGGTTATTATTTTAGGGTTAATTATCCCCATTCGACCCCACTTCGACCATGCTATTTTTCACTTTCCATTATCAAATATAGCAATGCTACAGGGAGCTTCATCTTCGTTTGATGGTGGTGGTGTTACTGTAGGCAATATGCACCCGGCTGATTGGACTGCCACGGCAGTCACTGCTGATGCGGCACTTGCCCGTGCTATACCTTGGTTGAATGTTGCAATAGGCATATGGCTGGTAGGTGCAACAGCGTTTCTCCTGCTTCACTTCAAACGCCATTTTCAATTTACCATGATGGTAAAACGCTGGGGTGAGTTAATAGAAGATGAAGAAACATTGCTAACCTTCCATGTGTTAAAAGAAAAAATGGGTATTAAACGAAAAATCGAACTATTGCATTGCGAGAGCATCAACACACCTATGCTGTACGGTCTATTCAATCCCAAAATATTATTACCCGATGAAAAAATACCTATAGATGCACTTACCCTCATTCTCACTCACGAACTTGTGCATTATAAACGCAAAGACTTGCTGTATAAATGCTTGATTATGGTTGCCACAGCCATGCATTGGTTTAATCCTTTGGTTTATATCATTGCCCGCGCCATCAATGAACAATGTGAGATTTCCTGCGATGCAGAAGTGATTATCAACACAAACGCAGACACCCGACAAAAATACACCGAAACTATTATCAATGTAATTAAATACCATACAGAAACAAAAATCGCACTATCCACCCATTTTTATGAGGGTGGCTTGCAAGAAGTGAAAAAACGAATTACGCATATTTTAGATATGCGACCTTACAGGAAAAGAAATGTGCCCGTTGTTATCGGCGTACTTCTACTGTGTATGCTGGGCATGGGTGCGTTGGTAAACACCCAAGCACAGGGAATTTATGTGCAACAACCGACGCAAACAAATAGAGAAGCGCAAGCTTTACCTCACATTTATACGTTAGAAGATTTGAAAAAACCGTTACACACCCTTGGGCTTAGTTTTATGCAAATTGCCAGTTATCCTCCCACGCGCAACACCCTTTGTTTGAGAACTATTCATATAGGCAGGGTTTCGTCCGAAACGCCCATTCGAATTTACACCATAGAAGATGTGGATGTGTTATTCACGCTGGCATATTTAATAATTGCCAATGAATTAAATGGGTTTAGCTGGGATACCTGTGTTGATTATGCGATGAGGTTATCGGGCATGTATGATTATTGGCGAGCGGGGTTTAGAGAACTTACGCGCCCAATGCGTGACGCACAACTTATTGAATTAGCGGCAAGGTATTCCTTTGATGAACTTTATACCAAAATATTTCGCCATCGCCCTTGTGTATTATTAGAATTTCATGAGCTGGGTTTGTTGCTTGAAATATCTGTGGACGATGTGGTTTTGGCAAATCGCAGATAGTCGAAAAGTGATAAATATATGGAAGGGGCGGGGAATTTTAGAAAAAGCCCTCGCGCTTATCCATCGGCTTTATGAAGACGGCGATTACGGTTTTTTCGCCGTGCTACGTACACCTCGGGGTTTTTCTCGTTAAACTTGCGGGAAATTTTCTCCCCCGTTACATATTTGCTTACTGCACCCGCGCCGATGCCCAGCACGGTTTGTACCTCGCTCATCATGCCGATGTTGTACAGGCATTCAAACCCCGCGAGAGAATAGCCCACATTTTCCAACAAGCCGATGGTGTTTTTTTGGCGGTATAAATAATAAGGGGCATAATCGCCGCCGAGGGAGGGATTTTCCAACGGCACGCTATCGTTTAATCTGCGTGCTGCATTTAACTGAGAAGCCCGCTTTACGGACAGCGCGTGTATGGTTAGATTTTCGGGCTTTAGGGGAAGCAATAATTCCAACGAACGTGTTAAATCATCGACGGTTTCATTGGGCAGCCCTGTGATGAGGTCGGCACTCATGCAGGGGAAGCCCGCCTCCCGTGCTTCTTGGAAGGCACGGAAAAAATCCGCGGCAGTGTGGTTGCGCCCAATGGCGGTTAGGGTGCGGTCGTTAAGGGTTTGGGGGTTTACGGCAATGCGGTTTACGCCGTGGTTGCGTAGGATTCGTAAATTCTTGGGGGTTAGTGTATCGGGGCGCCCTGCTTCTACGGTGTACTCCACTGCGTTACTTGGGGCAAAATTTTCGCCCGCCGCGTTTAGCAGCCGTGTTAGTAAGTCATCGGGCAGTACCGTGGGCGTTCCGCCGCCTATGTAAATAGATGATACGCGCCCGCCCAGCGTGCGTAATCCTGCCGCTTTTTCCCGCATTTCTGCGACGAGCGTTGCCGTATATGCTTCCAACTCGTCCTGCGTTGGCGGGCGGTGTGCCATGTTAAACGAGCAGTACAAGCACCGCGACGGGCAAAACGGAATGCCGATATAAATGGCGATGGGTGTGCCAGCCCCCGCCCAAATTTGCGTGGTTAACCGCCGTTCCGCATGGGCTACATCTACCGCAAGCTGCGCCTTATCCCCCCGTGCATACAGCGTATCTGTCATAATTTGTAAAATTTCCGTATCGCTTTTTCCCTCGTCTAACCAGCCGCGCACCATCTTAGAAGGGCGAATACCCGTAAGCGCCCCCCACGGCGCTTCTACAGGAACTACGTCCTGCAACGCCCGAAACATCGCCAACATAAGCACCCGCCGTGCCGAAAGCCCCGCATTTACAAACGCCGTATCGCCCAATAAAAAAGAACACCGCGAAACCTCTGCGCCGTTTTCAAAAACAACTACCAAAGCCGCCGTGTCATTAATTAAGGTCAAAAGATGAAAACCGCAGGTGTGGACGGGGTCCATGACCTTCATCTCTAAAACTTCAACCTTTTCAAACCCAAAAAAAATTTGTGCAACCGTCTGCACCTCATTCACAAAAGAATGCCCGTGCATTACACATACAACCCTACGCATTCACCCGTGATAGCTCCCGAATACTGTACTCCCTGCGCAAGCGCGTAAATAAGCGCGTTAAATGTTCGCCGTCGGTTACCTCTACGCCAATATTAAACAGTGCAAGCGCCTTGTCCGAGCGCACGCTTAACGAGTCGATTTTAATTTTTTCTTCTTGGAAAACACGGTACACATCGGCAAGCAAGCCGTCGCGGTCGTCACACAAAATGTGCAAATCGGTATGGTAGGTATGCCCCGCGCGTTCGGGTACTTGCCACTGCGCATCCATTAGGCGGCGGCGGTCCAGTTCGTCCATATGCGTGATGTTTACGCAGTCGCTGCGGTGTACGGTTAAACCGCGCCCGCGCGTTACATAGCCCAAAATTTCATCCCCGGGTAGCGGACCGCAGCATTTGGCAAAGCGTACATCGGTATCGCCTATGCCCTTTACTACAATGCCGCTTTTTTTCTTGCGGGTTGCGTTTGCGGCGGCTTCGTCCTTAATTGTTTGCAGAATCTCCTCGTCGCTGGGCAGGGGCTGCGCCTTCTCCCATTCGCGGAAAAGGTGGTTTGCTACCTGCTTTTCCTTTAGCCCGCCTACGCCAATCATGGCAAAGAGCTGGTCGAGGTCTTTGCAGTTAAAACGCGCAAGGGCATCGGTGGTGCGACCTTCATCCAGTAATTCTTCCAATGGAACCTTCACTTCGCGCAGCGCCACTTCCTCTAATAATTCGCGCCCTTTTGCGATGTTTTCCACTCTGCTTTGGCGCTTAAACCATTGGTTTATCTTGGAACGCGCCTGTGCGGTTTTTACGATTTTTAGCCAATCACGGCTTGGGCCCTTTACGTTTTGGCTTGTGAGAATTTCCACGCGGTCGCCCGTGGAAAGCACATGGTCCATATTTACAATGCGTCCGTTTACGCGCGCGCCGTTCATTCGGTTGCCCACGGCGGAATGTATGGCATAGGCAAAATCTATCGTATTTGCCCCCGCCGCCAGCGGAATTACCTGCCCCGCAGGCGTAAAGCAATACACATGCCCCTTGAATGCCGACAAGTCCATTTTCAAGGCGTCCAAAAATTCCTCGTTATTGGAAAGCTCGCGCTGCCAGCTCATAATATCTGCCAGCCACGAGTCCTTTGCGTCCTTGCCGCCTTCCTTGTACTTCCAATGCGCCGCAATACCGTATTCCGCTACGGCGTGCATGTCCCTCGTGCGTATTTGCACTTCAAAGGGTTCGCCGTTTACGGGTCCAACCAGTGTTGTGTGCAAGCTCTGGTAACGGTTTAATTTGGGCATGGAAATATAATCCTTAATACGCCCGGGCACGGGCGTGTACAGCGTATGCACCCAGCCCAGCGCCGCATAACAGTCCGAAATTTCCTCTACAATAATACGCACAGCAAACAAGTCGTAGATTTGGTCTAACGTCTTATCCTGTGCGCGCATTTTTTTATATATGCTGTAAAAATGCTTGGGGCGCCCTTCTACATGGGCTTTTATGCCTTCTTCTTTTAGCTTTAGCTCCAGTGACGTAGTAACTACGTTAATGACGGCAAGTCGTTCGTCCCGCTTCATTTGTACTTTTTTTGCCAGTTCATCATAGTCGGCGCGGTCGTGGTATTTGAAGGCTAAATCTTCTAATTCGTACCGCAAACGGGCGATACCCAGACGGTGCGCAAGGGGTGCGTAAATGTCCAGCGTTTCCTGCGCGGTTTCCCGTTGTTTTTCAGGCTTCTTTGCAGAAAGGGTGCGCATATTGTGCAAGCGGTCGGCAATTTTTACAATCAGCACGCGAATGTCCTGCGACATATGGAAGAACATTTTGCGGTAGTTTTCCGCCTGTTCGTCGGTTTTAGCCAGCGTTTTGTTGGTGTATTCGTTGTATTCTACCTTTTCCAGCTTGGTTACGCCGTCTACAATAAGCGCAATTTCACTGCCGAAGCGTTCGCTAATGTCGGCGTTGGTGTATTCCGTATCCTCCACCACGTCATGCAAAATGCCCGCGGCAATAGACTCTAAGTCGCTTCGCATTTCGGCAAGAATGGTCGCAACCGCTAACGGGTGCATGATAAATGGCTCACCGGACTGCCGAAATTGCGTCTTATGCGCTTCGCGGGCAAAATTGAACGCATCATCCACCAATTCAAGAGAAGTATGCGGGCGGTAGCTTTTAATAACCGCCACCAAGGCACTGTATGCCTCGTCAATGATTTTGTGATTCATCGCCGTTTCTGTCACGGTGCCTGCTCCTTCCCAAAAAAGTGTTCCGCTATATTACAATTTTTGCGCGTTAAATACAATGCTTATATCGCCTTCTTTGTAGAACCAGCCGTTCAACTCGGGGTAGCGGGGGTAGGGGGTGGATTTTTCTACCACGGCATTTTGTGCTACGGTTTTGTACGCATCCAGCTCGGAAATAGGGCGCGGCGTGTTGGAATGGCCGATGTAAAAAAAATCGAAGGGTAAGCGCTGCGTCCGCGTTAGCATTGCGAGATAATCCGTCATGGGTAGGCTTTCGTTTAAAAATAGCCAGTGATGCGGACCAAGCGCGTCGCTTGTTAGCAGAATACGCGGTTCGCGCGCAAGCAAGCCGATAGACCCCGCGGTGTGCCCTTCCAACGCAACTACTTCTATTGTTAAGCTGCCAAGGTCGAAAATATGTCCAATTTCTACCATTTTTAGCGTTCCCGCCCCTGCGTGAATGTATACATCTGCGTCAAATCCTTCGGGGAGTGGTTGCTCGTATATCGCGTAATTATCAATGGCGCGCCTTCGCCCCGTGCGGGATGCGTGCTTTAGGCACAGCACTTTATCCTCCGCGTGAATATACGCGCTTTTAAACTGTGCCGCGCCGTTTACATGGTCATAATGCCCGTGGCTCAGCACCACATGCAAAGGCAGCTCGCCAATTACTTCGTGCACCGCCTGTGCCAAATCGCCCATGCCGAAGGTCGTATCGTATAGCACAGCGGCTTTTTCCCCCACCCATAGGTAGCAAAAAACCTCTGCCGGTTCATAAATGCTGTAGAGCCGGTCGGTTAGCTTGTTAATTTTATAATAAGCCATTACAGTGCCTCCTCTTGTTGTTTTTGCGCTACCGCAAACCACCATATCGCCGCCGCCACAATGCGCAGCCCGAACACAAACCAAAAAACGTTGCGAAGCGCATATAAATTACCGCCCGCCGTGCGGTACAGCGCAACCCCCGCTACAGGCATGATGGCGTTCGACGCCATAATAAAGCACGTATACAGCGAAATTGAAAGGCTTCGGTATTCCTTATCCACTACTTTTAACAGGCATTGGAAAAAGCTTACCGCAATGGTAGCAAACGCCATATGCGCAATAAAATTTGCCCCAAGAAACACAGGAATACCCAAGCGCACAGGAACACTTAGCGCCAATATCATTGCAATGGGGCATAAGCTAAGTCCTAAAATGCCGAAGGTTACGGGTTTTTCCACCCCATGCTTGGCGTTTTGCCTGCTCCAAAACGCCAGCGTTACCAACTGCGCCAAGGTAGCCCCAACCCCCGTTAAGCTTAGCTGAAACTCGTTCATATGCAGATAATTTGCCTGCCCAATAAAATACAGCGTCCAGTCCACATGCCACGTTAAATGAAAAAACAGCGCAACCCCTGCAAAGCCGATAAATGGTTTGTTCTTAGAAAGCCGTTTTACCGCCGTTTTAAATTGCGCAAGGGAAACGCGCTTAGGCGCGGCAGGGGTTACGGCTTGCAACCGCCGCAGGTAAAACGCATTCACAATTAACAACACGCCCACAAGTATATAAAAAATCTGATGCACGCGTACCTTGCCGTCGTGGGAAGGTACCGCCGCCAAAATGCCCCCACTTACCAACGGCATTATCACCGATATGACCATCGTAATACGCGCGCGGAAGGTAAGCACCGCGTTCCGTTTTTCTGCGTCCACCACTTCCGGGAAAAATGCTTGCCACGTAAGGTTATACATGGCGATGCATACATTCGCCAGTGCAACAAACCCAAGAAAAAAGTACACCGTATGCACAGGAATGAAGGCAGAAAAACCCGCAAGCATAAAAAAAGCCGCCGCAAGCAATAATGCACCGGACAGCATTCTTCGTTTATTTATAAGACTATCCGCAAAAAGCCCTGCGGGAATTAGTAGCAGCATGTTCAATCCCTGCGGTAACAAATGAATAAGGCTTAATTGAAAATCACCCGCACCAAGCCGCAAAGCAAATATGCTATTGTTATTCACCGCAAGGGAAATTGCACCAAGCACAAGCAAACCGTCAACGCCATAGCGCACAGCAAGCGGATTGTCAAAATAAAATGCCCTCATGCGGGCAAAAAATCGCGTAAACATGGGGGAAAGTATAGCATGAAAAGATGGAAGAATAAAAGATTAAATCTTTGGGTTGCGAAACGCGGCAGCGCGGTTGCCAAGGTCGAAGAAAAGCGAATAAAGCTGGATATTGAATACAGCAGGGAAAGTCTGTTTATCCAAGTAGAAAATACTTTTGACGGCGTGGTTAAATATGACAACAACACAGACGATAAGCGCATATCCACCCGAAAAGACGGCGACGAACACGGTCACGACTTAAAAAATATCCGCAAGTCCGTGGAAAAATATAACGGACATATAGACCTTACCCATGAAGAAAATATTTTCTCGGTTGGCGCACTTCTTTATGTGGACGAGGTTACACCCCAAAAAATAGAAGCCAGCATTCGCTGGCTTCAAAATTAGGGCACACAACAACAGCCCAAGTCCATATCAAGGTTTTTGTCGAACTTTTTTCAAAAAGTTCGTCGCCGAAGGCGGTTATAGTCTTAATCCTTCACTCTACCGAAATAATATAACTATACAGCGGCTGTCCGCCGTCGTACACTTCCACTTCCGTATGGGGGAACTTGGTGCGCACGTAGGTTGCCAATTCCTCCGCCAATTCGCCGTTTGCGCCTTCGCCATGGAAAATGGTCACAATGTCGCCGCCCTTGGTAAGCATGTAGTCGGCGAGGGCTTTTACGCCCGGTTGTAAGAATTTTTCAACAAGGGTAATTTCACCGTCGTACAAGCATAGAAAATCGCCTTCTCTTATTTCTTTTCCGCCTAAAACGGTGTCGCGCACGGCTTGGGTTACTTGTCCGCAATGTACGGTGGACATGGCATCTCTCATACCTGTCAAGTTTTCTTCAATGGGAATGGTGTCGGAATTGACAACCATACACGCCATGCCCTGCGCTACGGAAACAGTAGGGATAACGTGAACCGCTTTGTCGGTGATTAATTGCCCCGCTTGCTGTGCGGTAAGCAAAATGTTTTTGTTATTGGGAAGCACAATGACTGTCTTTGCATTTACCTGCGCAATGGCTTTTTCAATATCCTCGGTGCTTGGGTTCATGCTTTGACCGCCCTCGATGCACACATCTGCGCCAAGACCTATGAACAAATCGCGCAGCCCCGCGCCCGATGTTACCGCAACTACGCCCACAGTTTTGGGCGGTGCTTGCACGGCAATCGGGGCAGGAATGGCAGGCGTAGCCGCGTTATTAGCGGGAACTGGCGCGTCAGAAGCGGTAAAGTCGAGCAAGCCGTGGTGCTGTTGACGCATATTGTCAATTTTAATGTCTAATAAATCGCCGAATTGCAGGGCTTTTTGCAGCGCTTTGCCCGGGTCGCCCGTGTGTACGTGTACTTTTACCAGTCCCGCGTCCTCGATAACGACAACCGAATCACCGATGCTTGAAAGATAAATTTTTAACGTGCCTTCTACATCGTGAGAAACGCCCGGCTTGTGTTTTTCCGGCGCGTCAAGTTTTAGCAAAAATTCCGTGCAATAGGGGAAGGTGATTTGCGACGGGTCTATGGAAGCCCCCGCGGAGGCTATACCTTCATTAGACTGGGCAGAAATTTCTAACAACGTAACTTCGCCCTCGGTGCGCATGGCACTTAACGCCCCTTGTAAGAAGCATACCAGCCCCATACCGCCCGAATCTACAACCCCTGCTTCCTTTAACACGGGAAGCATATCGGGTGTTTTGGCGAGTACCTTATTTGCGTGTTCAATGACGGCGACTAGGCATAGTTCTATGTCCTTTTGCGCGGCTACGGCATCGTGTGCGCCCTCTGCGAAAGCGCGCCCAATGGTAAGCATTGTGCCTTCCTTGGGCTTCATTACCGCTTTGTACGCCATTTCCGATGACTTGGCAAGTGCTACGGCTAAATCCTCTGCCTTGGCGGTTGATTTGCCTTCCAATCCCTTGGAAAAACCGCGGAATAATTGCGAAAGAATTACCCCGCTATTGCCTCGCGCCCCGCGTAATGCGCCGTTGCTTGCAGCTTTGGCAATGTCGTTGATGTTTGGGGTGTTTAGTTTTGCCACTTCCCGCGCGGCGGCGGCTACGGTATGCGACATATTTGTGCCTGTGTCGCCATCGGGTACGGGGAACACATTTAATGCATTAAGGGGCGCAATGTTGCGTATTAATTCATTTGCGCCGCCGATTATCATTTTACGCAATGCTTTGCCGTCTATGCTAATTAAACCCACGATATATCCTCCTAAAGCGAATGCTCCGTATTCGCTATACACGAATACTTTCTACAAATATATTCACTTCGCGCACGGTTAGCCCTACGCTTGTTTCTAGTTTATACTTCACATTTTCTATTAATGTATTCGCGATGGCAACGATATTTGTACCGTATTCCACGATAATGTGCAAATTTATGATAAGCTCGCCGTCGTCTGTTACTTTTGTGCGCACGCCCTTGGTCAGGCTTTCGATTTTTAATAAATGCACCAGACCGTCGCGAATGCTCTTGGCTGCCATACCCACAACACCGTAGCATTCCATGGCTGCCAAGCCAGCCATACGACCTATTACTTCATTGTCGATGGTAATTGTGCCCAGGTCGTTTTTTACAATTGATGATTGCATAAGAGCCTCCTTGCATTTCCTTTTTATGGGGTTTATTATACATTGCTTCCCAAAAAGCGCAACTACGCGCAATGGTACAAGGTATGACAGTTTTTTTATGAAAACGTTGCTTAAAATTGAAGGGGCATTGGTATGGACACAGCTACCCGCAGAGCAAAAGCATTTGAAATGATTAACGAAAGCAATATGCCTGTAAGCGCTTCCGCATTGGCAAAAGAATTGAATGTAAGCCGTCAAGTTATCGTTGGGGATGTTGCAATATTGCGCGCACAGGGGTATGAGATAATAGCAACAGCAAGGGGCTATATTGTGCCGGCGCTTAGGGATTTAAACCAACATGTCGGAAAAATTGCCTGCTGTCACAATGCCGAAAATACCATAAATGAACTGTATATAATTGTAGATTTAGGAGCAACGGTTGTAAATGTAATCGTTGAGCATGAATTGTATGGAGAAATTACAGGTCCGTTAAACATTAAAACCCGTGACGATGTTGATATTTTTATAGACCGGGTAAAGTCACTTGAAGTTAAATTATTATCGGTGCTTACACATGGCGTGCATTTGCATACAATTGCTTGTTGCAACAAATCGCATTTTGAACAGGTTTGTCATGCTTTGAATAATGCTGGATATTTAGTTAAGAATTAAGTATCATCAGTCATTGACAGGATTAAAATTTTCCCATATTCTTTGCATGTGTCATGACATGTGAAAAAGGGGAGATGTATGTGAAAAAAATGACGGTAAGGGAATATCTCGCAACCATATTTGACGGAATGACCAAGGGACTTTTTGCGTCCCTAATCATTGGTACGATAATTTCACAAATAGGGAGCTTGCTTGGGAATATTGACAGCGCGCTTATTTCATCAATTGCGCTGGGCATAGAGCAAATTGGACGTGCCGCACAATTAATGATGGGACCTGCCATTGGCGCAGGCGTGGCGATGAAGCGCGTTGTAAACGCAGACGGCGAATCGACGCTAAAGCCTTTTACGCTGCTTGCTGCCGTTTCGGCCGGGGCGCTTGGGGCAGGAACGCTTCGGTTTGCAGAAGGCGGCATTGCGGTGGCGTCTGTTGTGGTGGGCGACCCTCACGGCGCATTGCTTTCCGTGCTTATCGCCGTTGAACTGATACGGCGCATTGAGGGAAAAACGAAGTTCGACTTGCTTATCATTCCTGCATTGGTGATTGTAATTGGCGGGGCGATAGGGCTGCTTATTACGCCGATTATTACCCAAGCGATGGGGCGGTTCGGCGAATTTATTGTGCGGATTACCGATTTGCACACCTTCCCCATGAGTATTTTAATTGCGTTGATTATTGGCTTAACGTTAACGCTGCCCATTATTTCATCGGCGGCGCTGTGTATTGCTATTGGCATTGGCATTCCGCCTGCGGGCGTAGCGGAAATGGGCACGCTTGCGGCAGGGGCGGCACTTGCGGGTGCTTCCGCGCAAATGGTCGGCTTTGCGGTAAGCTCCTTCCGCGAAAACGGCACAGGCGGGCTTATTGCGCAGGGTATAGGCACGTCGATGATTCAAATGCCCAATATCATTAAAAATCCGTGGATATGGCTGCCGCCAATCACGGCAAGTATTATTGCAGGACCCGTTGCCGCAGTATTGCTGGGCATGAGAACTACCTCCGTTGGCGCAGGTATGGGAACGTCCGGGCTGGTTGGTCCGTTCCAAACCATTTACGCAATGGGAATGAGCGGGTTTGTACCCATGCTGCTTGCCTGTATCGTTGTGCCTGCCGCCGTGGCGTTTGCGCTTTCCGAACTGATGCGCAGGAAGGGGTTAATTAAAGCGGGGGATATGTATTTGGGGAGTTAAACCCCCCGTTGCTCCATGATAATCTCAATTTCCTGTGGGTTAATACCCACCATCGCTTCGCCGAGGTCTTTTGAGATTTCGGCGATTAATTTTGCGTCTTTGAAATGCTTTACGGCTTTTACAATGGCAGCTGCACGTTTTGCGGGGTCGCCCGATTTGAAAATGCCTGAGCCTACGAACACGCCTTCCGCGCCCAGATGCATCATTAATGCTGCATCGGCAGGGGTGGAAACGCCGCCCGCAGTGAAGTTGGGTACGGGTAATTTACCGTTTTTTGCTACATATTGCACCAGCGCATAAGGTACGGCAAGGTCGCGTGCCGCTACATACAATTCATCCTCTGATTTGCTTGTCAGCGCACGCATTTCGCCCAGAATAGTACGCAAATGGCGCACGGCTTGTACCACATCGCCCGTGCCTGCTTCGCCCTTGGTGCGTATCATTGCTGCGCCTTCTTGGATGCGCCTTAGCGCTTCCCCCAAATTACGCGCCCCGCACACAAAAGGCGAGGAAAATTGCGTTTTGTCAATGTGATATACGTCGTCTGCGGGGGTTAGCACTTCACTTTCGTCGATATAGCCGATGTTGATGGCCTCAAGTACTTGCGCCTCCACAAAGTGCCCGATGCGGCACTTCGCCATAACAGGAATTTTTACCGCCGCTTGAATTTTTTGAATCATGCCCGGGTCGCTCATTCTTGACACGCCGCCTGCGGCGCGAATGTCTGCAGGTACGCGCTCCAGTGCCATTACCGCAACTGCGCCCGCTCTCTGTGCAATTTTTGCTTGCTCGGGCGTGGTCACGTCCATAATTACGCCGCCGCGTAGCTTTTTGTTAATTGCCGCAAATTTGTCTGTCATTATTGCCCTCCTAGATGAATCCCGCAGGGGATTTAATTTTATATGGCAGAATAGCACATTTTTTGCAGGAAGGTCAAAGCCCCTGCGGGTTTATTCCTTCTCCCGGTTTTCCATTGGTTGACATATCCCGTCAAAAATCCCGTAGAAGTACATCGCATTGCGGGAGTAGTCACCGAACACGCGCGAATGTACGGCAATTTATCGGGGCTGGAGAATCTACTTTTCTACGGCAAAATGTTTGGGCTTTCTCCCACGCAAAGCAAAGAACGTGCCGTGCAGTTGCTGGCACAGTTGGAATTAATCGACGCACAAGACCGCGACCTAAGCAACTATTCCACGGGAATGCGGCAACGCCTTTCCCTTGCCCGTGCTATGATGCATAAGCCAAAAATCCTGTTTTTGGACGAACCCACCTCGGCACTGGACCCGGAGAGCGCGCTAAGCGTAAATCGCATTATAAAAGACCTAGCACGCAATGAAGGCGTAACCATTTTATACAATGGACGTACAAAGCGAGGACGAAATTCCCGCCATTGTTAAATCCTTTTGTAGACGGTGGCGAGCAGATATTTCATGTTTCATCCGAAAAAGCCGGCGTAGAAGAAATATATTTCGCGCTACTTTCCACCAAAAATGAAGGGGGACAAGACCATGCTTAATCTCATGCAGAAGGCACTCATCGCCAAGGACCTACGCTTCGCCAAGTAAACCAAGGGGAATGTGCTGTCTATTGTAATTGTCACTTTTAAGTAGTCATTGTGAACTTCAAAACAATCGGGTATATCAATAAGGATTATTTGGCATGTTTTTTCCGGATTATACAATTCCATAATTCCCCGCTGATATAAAATTCAAAACCATCGCCACAAGTTGCTTTTATTCTTTTGTCTTTCACACACCCATGCTATAATCCGACCATGAAAAAATGCCTGCCCATTATACTCGCTTTGGCGTGTATGCTTCTCCTCGCTGCCGCGCACCGCGCCCCTGCTTATATCGCAGGCGCGGTGAATGTGATGTGTGCCCAAACGGGCTTGGTTTTGTACGAATACCGCCAGCACGAGAAGCATTACCCCGCAAGCCTTGTAAAGGTAATGACGGCGCTGGTGGTGCTGGAAAACGTAACGGACTTGGACGAAATAATAGTAATGAGCGAAACCGCCGTTGCCTTGCCGTGGTACGCCGCAAACATGCGCCTAAGTGCAGGCGACCAGCTTACCGTGTGGGAAGCCCTGCACGGTATTATGCTGCCCTCGGCAAACGAGGTGGCAAACGCCCTGGCGGAATTTGTGGCGGGGTCGCTGGCGGATTTTTTGGGTATGATGAATGCCCGCGCCTATGAGTTGGGTGCGGTAAATACGCATTTTGTCAACGCCTGCGGGCTTCCCGGGGATGGGCAACACATTACGGCATATGATATGTCCCTGATTATGCGCGAAGCGGTGACGCACCCCGTTTTCCTGGAAATTATCGGTACGGAATTTTTTACCTTCCCCGCCTCAATACGCCACCCCGAAGGGCGGACATTACGTAATACAAACCGCCTAATTCGCGACGAGGACAGCTTTTACAGCCAATTTGTGGTGGGGGGCAAAACAGGCTGGATACGCGCCGCAAAAAATACCCTTTCTACCTATTCCGTACAGGATAACCGCGGGCTAATTGTAACGGTACTGTATACCGAAGGCGCGGCGGCTACCTTTGCAGATACCATTGCGCTGCTAAGCCATGGCTTTTCCCAGCTTGCGGGCGTACCCCTGCCCGCCACCCCCCCGCGGGAAATTGTGATAAATACCCCGCAGAGTGATGCCCCCGCGGTATTACACGTCCCCGCGGCGACTTATGCCCCACCCCCCCAAGCACCCCCCACAGCAGTACCTACCCCTTCCCCGTGGGAAGCGGTGACCGCTTTCGCGCTAGTGGTTGCAAAGCTGTTGGCAGGGGTAACCGTTTTTGCAGGGGTGGGGATTTTTTTGATATATTTTCTCCGTAGAAAAATTAACTAAATAAAAGGAAGGTGTTTTACATGGCAGTAAAAATCGGCATTATTGGCGGAAGCGGCATGGGCGAGCTTATGCCCGCAGGCAACACAACACGGAAGGAAATGGACACCCCCCACGGCAAGCCTTCGGATGCGTTGGTACACGGTACGATTCACGACATACCCGTGGTTATGCTGGCGCGGCACGCAAAGGGGCATACCATTTCCCCCACCCTTGTACCCTTCCGCGCCAATATTTGGGCGCTAAAGGAAGCGGGCTGTACCCATATCCTTGCCACCACGGCGTGTGGCTCGTTGCGGGAGGAATACGCCCCGGGGGACTTGGTTTTTATCGACCAATTCATCGACTGGACAAAGCTGCGCAAGCTCAGCTTCCACGAAAAGGAAGTAGTGCATACGGAAATGGCGACCCCCTTCGATGCGACCCTGCGCCAACGGCTGGTAGAAGCGGCGAAAGGGCTTAGCCTTTCCCACCACGTAAAGGGAACGATGATAACCATCGAAGGACCGCGGTTTTCCACCCGCGCCGAATCACATATGTTCCGCCAAATCGGCGCGGACGTGATTAACATGACCACCGTCCCCGAATGTCCCCTCGCCAAGGAGTTGGGCATACCCTACCAAGCTATTGCCATGGTAACGGACTACGACTGCTGGAAGGAAGGGGAAGCCCCCGTCACCTACGAAATGGTGCTAAACACCATGAAAAATAACGCGGAAAAAGTACGCAACCTAATCAGCACCGTAATAAAAAATATCAAGGAAAATGGGGAAACCGTATGAAAATCTTAATCAAAAATGCCACAACATTAAACAATGGCGTACAGGACATAGGTATAGAAAACGGCACAATTTCCTTCATTGGGAGCGCTCCCGCCAACTTTCCCCCCGATGAAATAATAGACGCAACAAACTGCATTGCCATGCCCGGCTTGGTAAACGCCCACACCCACGCGGCAACGGCGCTGCAACGTAACCTTGCCGACGACTGCGCCTTCTCGGAATGGCTCTTTGAGCGGGTTATTCCCTTTGAAAATAAGCTGTCCGGTGATGATGTGTACTGGGGTACACAGCTTGCCATAGCCGAAATGATTCGTGGCGGTACGACCTGCTTCGCGGATATGTATTTACAAGCCCATAACCCGCAAGTAGCCCAAGCCGTTACGGAGACGGGCATCCGCGCTAACCTGTGCTATGGGCCGATTATTTCCGCGGCGCGTGGGGGCGGGCAAATCATCAACGAGCAGGGGTGCCGTGATTTTATCGCCCAATGGAACAACGCTTCCGACGGGCGCATTAAAACCTTCGTGGAAATACATTCTCTTTTCTTGTATGACACGGAAGCAATACAAGGGGCGGCGGCGCTGGCAAAGTCCCTTGGGCTGCCCATTCACATGCATTTGTCCGAAAGCCTTGCTGAGGAGGAAACCACCTTCCAAAAATACGGCAAAACGCCCCCCCAAATGTGCGCAGACCTCGGCGTATTTGACGTGCCCACCCTTCTTGCCCATTGCGTACAGTTAAATGACGAGGACATAAAACTGTTGGCAAGCAAGCAGGCATATGTCGCTCATAACCCCACCAGCAATTTAAAGCTGGGCAACGGCATTGCTCCCATCGAAAAAATGCTGCAAGCGGGGGTAAAGGTGGCGCTGGGCACAGACGGTTGCGCCAGCAACAATAACCTAAATATGTTCGAAGAAATGCATTTGGCCACCATTTTGCACAAGGGCGTCAACAAAGATGCAACAAGTATTTCTGCATCTCAAGTGCTGGCGATGGCGACCCATACAGGGGCGCAGGCGCTGGGCTTTAACGATTGCGGGCAACTGGAGGCGGGGAAAAAGGCGGACCTTATCCTCGTAGACACAAACCAACCCCATTTATGCCCACTGGGCGAACCAACCGCCGCCATCGCTTATTCGGCACAGGCGGGGGACGTACGGGATGTAATTGTAAACGGAAAAATCCTGATGCGTAACAAAGAATTAAAAACCGTAGACGAAGAAAAAGCCATGACTATGGCACGGAAGATACGGGGGTAAATAATTAAAATTTCGCCAGCATTTCCTGTATGGTGGAAACCAGCACATTATTCCCCATCACTAATGAAATGACCGCAAGCACCACCAAATGCGCGGGGTAGAAAATGTAGAAGAACCACTTCGATTTTCTGCCCCGTTCGCCTTTGTACATAAGCAATAGCGGAATTGCCGGCAATGCGCCGATGGGGAAGAACATCATAGCGGGGGAAGCCTCGTACCCCGTCATGTCTAAATTAAATACCGAAAGTACAGCGCTAAATAACGCACCGGAAACAATAACCCCTACCGCAAAGAACGCAGGCACAAGGGCGCGCCGTAGCTTTTCGTTTTTCATTGCGCCGTATAACAAAATCACAATCGGTCCAATAATCCCCCAGTCGAACACAGTAGAAATAAGCGTTAACAATACAGCCATACCCCAAAACGTGCCTGTTTTGCCGCTGCGGGCATGGTATTCCAGCAGCATTAGCCCAAATAACAACGTAAACATTATATTTAAGCCTGAGCCCAACGCAAACAAATGCGGCACAAAGGATATAGCGCCAAAAATGGCGATGCGTTGTTTGTACTTGCTTATGTTTGACGTAGTGCGAAATCCCTCCACCAACAAAAACGCCATTATCGGAAATGTAAGCCCGCCCGATATTTGCAAGAAAATTTCCACCCCAAGGGGAAAGGCATCTGGTAACGCCAATGCCGCATGTTGCAGCACCATGCCGATGATGGCAATCATCTTCATTTGAAACGCCGTTATTTGCATAATGCTTCATACCCCTTGTAATAACCCGATTCTGCGAAGCCTACGGCGTGCAGGGCATCGCGTTCTTCTATGATATTATCGCGCTCCACCATTTCAATTACATTGGTTTTGCCATTATCAAAGGCGCATTGCGCAGCGGTGGAAAATAACGCGGTACGGTGCGCCTGTGTCCTTGCTTCTACGGCATAAGTCTCACTTGTTTCGTCTTGATATAGCCGAAGCAAGGCATACCCTGTGATTTTTTCGCCCTCCCGCAGGATAAAAACGCGCCATATATCCCACTTTTCGCGGACGCGTTGGCTGGTCCAAAACATGTCGGGCAGTGCGTCGTGCAACGCGGCGAAGGCGTTAAAATCCGCGTCATTTTCTAATGAAAGCGGCTCGATAATAATATCCGCGGGGTTTTTGCACGGCGTAAATGTTTGCGGCGTTACGATGAATCGCACACAATCCTCCAGCACCGTTGCGCCAATGCGGGCGAGGGCTTCTTCGGGGGCGGGCATATCGCGGAAGCATAAATTTACGTCAAACCCTTCGTACCGCGTTACCAAGGTAGGCCATAGGGTAGTTAAAGCCTCCCCCGAAATGTCATTGATTTGGAAAAAGCGTTCCCCTTCGTCCACAAAAATTTCGTGGTTATTTATTTTAATTTTCGGCATAAGCGCTCCTTTTTTCGAGATGCGCGTCTGCGAGTAAATATGCACCTGTCACAACTATAATAAATGCACAAATATTACAAAACAGAAAAATATCTGTTACCCGCCCGACTAGGTAAGATGCTACATACACCAATATTGCTAACGCGCCGATTTTTCCTCTTAATTTCCAATTCATTATAATTCCTCCTTATAATTTCCGCTTATAATAGGCTTGGATGATTAGTTTAATTGCAACTTGTAATAATAAGGCGAATGCTAATGTTATAACTACCGTTACGTTAATGTGAACCGCCACCGCCATAGCTACAACAAGGCATAAATAATAAATAGGGAATATAGCAGTTCCCGTTTTATGCTCGATGAGGGTCAGGCGTTCGTCCGTTTCCTCAATGTATTTTGCCTTTAAACGGGTTTCGTTTTTTATCGCGCGCACATTTTTAACAAGGGACTCTACCATGACTATAGATATCCCCAGAAAAAATCCCAGATAGGCTTTTATCCAATTTGGTGTTTCGCCTTCGTAAAGCATTAGAAAAATGAGCACCCCCATGCTTACTGCGATAAAGAATAGGCTTATTGCCGTCAAAACTATTTTCCATTTTAATTCCTTTTTGTACGCTTCCATGTTATTCGTCCTCCGCTTCTGAAAAGTCAAAAATGTCCTCGATGTGTTGGTCAAAAAATTTGGCAATCTTGTACGCCAACACCAGCGACGCGGTGTATTTCCCCACTTCTATAGAAGTAATGGTTTGCCGCGTTACACCCACCGCAAGGGCAAGCTCCTCCTGGGAGAGCTTTTGCCGTTTGCGAAATTCCGGTATTTTTGTTTTCAATGCATCACCTGCCGTGTATAGTTTGCTTTGCATAAAAAGAATAGCGCGCTTTGCAAGAAATGTCAAGCGCGCTTTGCAAGAATTTATTATGAGGTTATTTTTAATCGTTCTTTAGCACAACTTCCAAACTCGGGTTGCCTGCCTTTTGGGATGTGGCGTGGAGGGTAATGGTGTCCCCTGTTTTGGCGCGTATAATCCAGCTCACATGTTTCTTTTGGTGAACGATGTTGCCTGCGCCAAAGCCGTAGCCTTCCCGTATTGCGGCGCGGCCTTCCAGTTGGGGAAGCTCCCGCTCGGCTTTGCCGTCCAATATTTCCGCGCCCTGTAGTGTAATTTTAACGGGGCGCGTTATTTTTATGGATTGCGCCATTTGTGTAAGATAGGTGGCAAGGTAGCCAAGGTTTAGCACGTCGATGCCGATTTTCCAGGTGCTTTCGTCCAGCTTGGTGATTTCGGGCTTATCCAGCACCAGACGGGGCAGCGTACGGGCATGGCGGTAAAAGAAGCGGGCATTTTTCTCGCATTCCTGTTTAAGAAAACGGGGCGGACAGTTTTGCTGTAAAAACTTCATGTCGAAGCCGCCGATTTCCACCGCACCCAGTTGGGGGTGGGTAAAGGGCGTCCATGGGGTAAAGCCTTCGCCCTGCATTTCCGTATCAATCCATTTCAACACCTTCGCGTAGTCCTCGGCGATTTCGCCGCTTTCCTTTGCCTTGCGCGGCCACATTTGCACCCCGGCGCGCAGGTGCAAGTCCCACAATTCCACCGTATAACCCGGTATGCCCATGTGGGAATACAGCCAGTCGTCAAAAGCGCCGCTTAGGGGGTTTAGCTCGGGGTCCAGGAAAAAACCGTCGCGGCAATGTACGCAGGGGTAGCCCGTTTCTTCTGTTGCCATTGCGCCAATTTCCTTGAAAATGCGCATATCCCCTTTGTCGCTGTCCTTTTCGGGTTTAATGCTTGGCGGGCGAATAATCACGCCTCCCGTGGTGTGCAAGGTGGAAACGCCGCCAATATTGGGGTGGCTTATCACAAAGTTTGCCAATGCGCGGGTTTCCGGCTCGGAAAGGGGATAATTACCCGCGCCGGGCATTTTGTGGTGCAATGCCCACACCTCGGGGTAGTTGCGGTTAAAGTCCAGCCCCCAATGGGTGGGGGCTTGCTCGAAGGTATGGCCGTCAAATTCGTGGATAAGCCCTTCCTGGTAAATGGCATAGTACGTACCGCCTTCTTCGTCGGGAAGGCGCTTGAGCATACGGCGGCTGTCTGCGGGGTCTTCCTTCCAATTGCCCAAGGGCGTAGCCACGCGCATGAGGAGGATTTTCCCGTCGCCGTTAATGTCCTCGGGGGTTAAGCCCGCCAGTTTTTCCGTAAAGGGATAGGGGCGCGGCGCAGAACGTAACATGTTGGGCGTGGTAAGGTATACCTCTGCCCCGTCGGGGGAAAGGCGGGGCAAAATATAAAAGGTATACCGTTTAAGAAGCTCGCCAAACTCAGGCTCTTCGGCGCGGCTTAGCAGCTCGTCAATGGTATACAGCGCAACCATAGAGCCCGTAACCTCCCCTGCGTGGTGGTTGCCGTCAATTAAGTAAGCGGGCTTACTGTCCGCCGTGCCTGTGCGTGTATCCGTAATTTCCATTAACCACAGGTCGCGCCCTTCGCCGGATTTGCCGATGCTCCTTAACTGCGCCAGTTGCGGAAACGCCGCCGCCAAATCATGCAGTGCTTTTGTTAGCTCCTCAAATACTAGATAACGGTCGTAGTTTAATAACATGCTATCGCTCCTGTTTTATGGCGTTTTGTTAATGAATAACAGGGGACTCCGCCCCCAAACCCCTGCCCGCTTTTTTGAAAAAAAGCGGGGCAAAAACTACCAGAAACCGCGCGTCGCGCGGTTTCTAATAAAGTTTTGATGAAACTTTTTCAAAAGTTTCCAGGGGTGTGGGGACGGAGTCCCCATGGTTTTAATCTTTTACCTTACCTTAAACTAAACCTGCACCTTTACACACCCAACCCCATACAGCCCCTCACTCCGTGCATCGGGTTGTGTAAAACCTACATGCAACGTATGCGGCCCCGCAATTTCGTATAAATCGCCATTGGCGTCATACCGCGAAAACGCCTTGGAAGAAAGCTGCATCGTAATCTCCGTGCTTTCCCCCGCCTTTAACGGCGGAACGCTTGCCACACTGCACAGGCTGTATTTCTCCTTCTGGTTGGGTGAGGTTACATACACCTGTAATACCTCGCGCCCCTCCATTTGCCCGTTGTTGGTTACTTTTACCTTCACAGTTTGCTTGTCGTGGCCTAATACCTCCAGCCCAAACTTAGTGTAGGTTAGCCCAAAACCAAAGCCATACAAGGGTTCCCCCGTAAAATAACGGTAAGTGCGGTTGGTCATGTTGTAATCGCTGAAGCCGGGAAGGTCGTCCAGTGAACGGTAGAAAGTAACGGGCAGCTTGGCGGAAGGATTGGCACGCCCCGTAATAATTTCCGCAATGGCACGCCCGCCCATTGCCCCGGGATAGAAGGCATGGATAATGCCGTTCGCCTTTTCGTCCGCATAATTGAGCGCAAGGGCAGAACCCGCAATACATACCACAATAACGGGCTTGCCCCCTGCGGCGGCGATTACTTTTTCTAATAGATGTTGCTGGCGGCCGGGTAAATTGAGGTGCTCCTTATCGCCGCTGGAATACTCGTTGCCCGTATCGCCCTGTTCGCCCTCAATGTCCGCGTCCAGCCCAAGGCACAGTACAACGGCGTCGGAATTGCGGGTAGCGGCAAGGGCTTCCGCAATGCGGTCGTCGGTAATGGCAAGGTTAGAGAAACGGTCCTTGTAAAGATGGCAACCCAGTGCGTAGTTTACCTTTACCCCTGTTTCATCCGCAATTTCGCGGATGCCGTCCAGTACGGTAATGTATTGGGTCGCCGTGCCGTTGTAGTTACCCTCCAACGCGCGAATGCTTGCGGCGTTTGGCCCAATTACGGCAATGGAGTTTAATTTGCTAATGTCTAAGGGTAATGCGCCGTCGTTTTTCAATAATACGGTGGTGCGCTTCGCCACTTCTAAATTGAATGCCTTGTGCTTAGCGCCGTCAATAATGTCGTAAGGAATGCCGGTGTATTTGGGGTTCTCCTTGCCGCCAAGCAAGCCTAATTTCATGCGGCATACGAAGAGACGCTCTAGGGCACGGTCAAGCAACGCCTCGGGCAGCTTGCCCGATTCTACCGCCTGTACCGCCACCTGGAATACATGGCCACAGCATAGGTCGCAGCCTTTTTCGATGGCAAGGACTACGGACTCCACAGGGCCGTTTACAATTTTGTGGTACTTGTAGAAATCCTCTACCGCCCAGCAGTCGCTGACAAAATGCCCTTCGAAGCCCCATTTGCCGCGAAGTATTTCGTTCATCAGTTTTTCGGAGGCACAGCAAGGCTCGTGGTTGGTACGGTTATACGCCCCCATGAAGGCTTCAACGTGGCCCTCTTTTACCGCCGCTTCGAAGTGGGGCAGATAGGTATTCCACAGGTCGTAATCGTCGCACAAGGCATTAAAGCTATGGCGCTCTGCCTCGGGGCCGGAATGCACGGCATAATGCTTGGCGCAAGCGGCGGCTTTTAGCTCGTTCTCGGGGTCGTCGCCCTGTAGCCCTTGGATAAATGCAACGCCTAAATTAGAGGTTAAGTAGGGGTCTTCCCCGTAGGTTTCGTGGCCTCTGCCCCAGCGCGGGTCGCGGAAAATATTAATATTAGGCGACCAGAAGGTAAGCCCCTTGTAAATATCCGTGTCGCCCTCTTTTTGGTAGGCATGGAACTTTGCACGCCCTTCATCGGAAATAACCGTGGCAATTTCCTTGAGCAGTACGGGGTCGAAGGCTGCCGCCAAGCCCACCGCTTGGGGGAAAACCGTCGCCGTGCCGCTGCGGGCAATGCCGTGCAGGGCCTCGTTCCACCAGTTGTAGCCCGGGATGCCCAGCCGCTCGATGGGGGGTGCGGTGTGCAGCATTTGCGAAACCTTTTCCTCCACCGTCATTTGCGCGATAAGCGCACGGGATTTTTCCAGGTACTCTTTGTGCATGTGAATCATCCTCTCGTTTTTTATGTGAAAAATAGTATACGTAATTTTCCAACGAACACCTTATTTACGGGACAGATTATCAACAATTTCATTAAACCGCAAAGTGGCAAGGGCGCTGGGTTTTCCTTTTTCACAGAAGGTTAACCCCTTTAGCCGCGGGGAGTTGCGTTCCACCACCATCATGCCATCTACGGCTTTATTTTGCAATGCTTTAAATGCTTCTGTGAACCGATTGTCCTGCTGCGCTTTTTTGTAAAAGGACAAAACATATACATAGTTGAACAGGCTATAAGTACATGCCATGGGGTATTCCAACTGCATAAAGCGCTTGCCCATGCCGTATTGGCAAGGCCCGATGGGGGTGCGAATGCGCCAATGCTCCAGCAAAAATTCCACGGCTTTGTCCAAGGCGGGCTCCTTGTTGAGGTACGCGCTATGCCGAAATGCGTCCAGCACATTTAACGTGGGCAGGGGATTGGAATATTCCGTTTCCGGTCCGCGGCCGTAGGAAAATTTATTGCAACGCCAGCCGCCGTCGGTATAAGGCGTTTCCAAGAAATACTGAAGGGTTTTTTGTATCCGCGTATCCTCTGCGTAACCCAGGCGGCACAGCAGCATCGCCCCATACGCCGTTTGGCAGGGCAAAATTCCTCCCGAAGGCGAAAGCTTAAAGCGCCCGTCATCCCGCCACACGCTAAAGAATAAATCTGCCACTTCAAGTAAAATTGGGTCGGTGGGCTTCATGCCCAGTTCCAGCAGCATTAACGCGCAATCCAAGGCGGAGAAGGGCGAGCCCTTTGTAAGCCGCTTGTCGGGGGTCGTCCACAGCCCTGCCCCAAGGGCGGAGCTTTTGGATAGGATAAGGTCAATGTCCTGTGCGTAGTCAATCATCGTTTTTACCTTTTTCATGTTTAATAATATTTTCTTTCATGTTTAATAATATTTTCTTTCATGTTTAATAATATTTTCCCAATCGCGCCCTGCGTAAATAATGCGCTCGATATTTACGTGCGGTAGATTTGGGGTATCGTCCATGGAATAAAAAATATTGTAATTCTTCACAGGAAGCGAGCGGTAACCCAGCGAATATAAAAAAGCATCCTCAATCAAGGGATGCCGTTTGGGCATGGTTGATAAGCCCATAATCGCTTTTTGAAATGTAACCATCATTTCCATCATTTGATATTTATCCATTTCCACGCTCCGATATGCGCTTGAATATGTCGTTAAAAACATCCTCTGCGGGGCGTTTTCGTCCTTCGTTAATTGCCCTGCGTCCTTCGCCAAGCATCTGGCACAATTCCAAGTAATGGTTGCGAAGGTCGGTGCTGGATTTAATTTTAGGCATGAGGGAAGCCCCTTTCGTGCAGAAATATTATCATAATTTCTGTAGTGCGCCTACCCCAACACACTGCTGGGCGGTACGCCCTTATGCTTCTTGTACAGCCTGCTAAAATAGAAAACGTCCCCAAAGCCGCAGCGCAGGGCTACCTCGGTTACGTTCCATTCACCTGTGCGCAGCATGTCCTCGGCTTGGTTGAGGCGAATCATATTTAAATAATCGCGGAACGACACCTGGGTTTCCTTTTTAAACAGCGCGCCGAAATAGACGGGGTTAAGGGACACGGCGTGTGCCACCTGGGTAATGTGCATGGGTTCCGAATAATGGTCGGTGATATAACGGATGGCGGTTTTTACCCGCGGGTCAAAGCGGTAGGTGTCCACTTCGTATACCAGCATTGCCATGTAGCGCTGTAAAATGGTCATAAAAAAGGCGCGCACCCGCATGGTATAGCCGGGGGAGCGCCGAAGCCATTCTACGTTTAATTTTTTATACAGAGAAATTACGTCCTCGTGTATGCCGATGGGGGAAATAAGCGGCAGAGGAATCGTAACATCTGCGCCTTCTGCCGAGCGCATGAAAAAGTTGGCAGCAAAGCCCGCAAATTTCTCGGGTTCGTTGCTGATGGCAGAGCGGGACGACCCGGCGGGAATACACAACAAATCCCCCGCGTTTACAGTGTAGATGCGCCCGTCTATCGTGTATTCTGCTCGTCCGTTTATTACGTAGGAAATGTCGATAAAATCCGTTTGTGCAGGTTCAATTTGCCATGCAGGGGTGTTTACCCGGTAGTTAAAATATTCCATTACGGGTACGGCATTGTTAAAATCATCGTATAACATATTACTCGCCCCTTAGTAATCGAATTGCAAGCAACTCGGTATGCGTGATTATTACATGTGCAAAATGCAAAATTTCCTTATCTAATCCATGTTTTTTGTGTTAGGGGGCATTATACTTTATTTCACCGAAATAGGAAAGTCCGTATAATGCGAATCGAAGGTTCGTATCTATCACGAAGCACAGCTTCGTATTTAGCGGAAATGAGGTTACATATGAAAAGTTTTGGGTATCGCGCATGGTTGCAGCCTGTTGCCGAAGGGACAAAAGCCCAGTTGGGATTTTTACCAAAGCTGGCGGGGTTAAAGGGCATTGCTTCCGAGGAATTTGTCCATGGGTTAGATACCCGCTTTGGTAAAAAACCCAGTGAAGACGGGGATTATACCATAACGCTGGAGCTTGCCGAAAAATTGCCGCCCGAGGGTTATACCCTGAGGGGCGACCTTTCCGGGCTAACTGTTTCGGGCGGCAGCGAAAAAGGGCTGCTGTACGGCGTGTACGGTTTACTTTCGCGGCTTTCCCTTGGCGAGCCGGTAGAAACGATGAATGTAAAGGAAGTCCCCGCCGTGGCACGCCGTGTGCTTAACCATTGGGATAATGCCGACGGTTCAATTGAGCGCGGTTATGCGGGGCGGTCGTTTTTTTTCAAAAACGGGCGCATCGGCTATGATTTGGAACGCCTGAAAGACTATGCCCGCTTGCTTGCCAGTGTTGGCATTAACGAAATTAGTGTAAACAATGTAAACGTGTATCCCGACAGCGCGCAACTCATCACCGAGGAAGGCTTGCCCGACCTTGCCAAGGTGGCGGAGGTTTTCCGTCCCTTCGGCATTCGTATTATTGTGGCGGTGCATTTTGACAGCCCTGCCATTCTTGGGGGACTGGAAACATCCGACCCCACCGTTCCCGCCGTGGCAAAATATTGGGAAGACGCGGCAAAGCGCGTATACAAACACATTCCCGATTTAGCGGGCTTTTTAATGAAGGCGGATTCGGAGTTCCGCTCAGGACCTGCGGCGCTGGGCTTAACGCAAGATGCAGGCGCAAATGTAATTGCCAAGGCGCTGGAACCCTTCGGCGGTACAATTTACTGGCGTTGCTTTATTTACAATTGCAAACAAGATTGGCGCGATAAAACCATCGACCGCCCCAAGGCGGCGTATAACGAATTTTTTCCGCTGGATGGCAAATTTGCGCCCAATGTAATTTTACAGGTAAAGCACGGGCCGTCGGACTTCCAAGTGCGCGAGCCTAACTCGCCGCTCCTAGGCGCTATGACGCAAACCCCCCAAGGGCTGGAATTCCAAATTTCCCAAGAATACACAGGGCAGCAAATTGACCTATACGCCACCGCCGTACAATGGGAGGAAATCTTAGATACCCCTGTTACCGAATCGTGCATGACGCGCGACCTTGTAGGGCGCGAGGTGACGGCAATGGTTGCTGTTTCCAACACGGGTAATGACGACAATTGGACAGGGCATCTGCTTGCGCAAGCCAACCTGTACGCCTTTGGGCGACTGGCATGGAACCCTGCGCTCTCTGCCGAGCAATTGATGCGCGACTGGGTTGCCCTCACCTTCGGCACAGACCCCGCCATCGTAGAGCCCATTGCAAATATGTTGCTCGAATCGCGCTGGGTGTATGAAAAATATAACTCGCCGCTGGGTTTGGGTTGGATGGTAAATATTTCGCACCATTACGGACCATCCCCCGAAGGCTACGAATACATGAAATGGGGTACGTACCACCGTGCAACGCACACCGCAATCGGCGTAGACCGCACCACCCACGGCACGGAATACACCGCCCAATATCATCATTACGTGCGCGACCTGTATGAAAATAAGAAAACCTGCCCCGAGAAGCTGCTCCTTTTCTTCCATCGTTTGCCTTACAATTACAAGCTAAAAAGCGGACAAACCTTGCTCCAGTATATTTATGATACCCATTTCGAAGGCGTAGAAGATGTGAAGCGCTTTATTGCCACGTGGGAGACCCTAAACGGCAAAATCCCGCAAGAAGCCTACGAAGCCGTGCGCGACCGTTTAACCCGCCAATTAGAAAACGCCCGCGAATGGCGCGATGTGATTAATAATTACTTCTACCGCCTGTCCGGCATCGCTGATGAGAAGGGTCGGAAAATTTACGCATGACCTTTTTGTAAATGTAACCACAATGTAATTGTAATAAGCACAATTTCGTGGCACTATACGCATATGCTGGTACAAAGGTATTGGGGCGTGTCCATGATGAAAAAAAGCATTTTGGGGTTTGGAAAGTTTTTGCAAGGGTTTATTGTTGCCCTTGCTCTTTTATTTGCATTAATTATGCCCGTGCTGGCGAATGGCTTGAATGAAGTGAATGGAAATAACGAAGGAAACGATGTTTTGTACATGGAAAGCAGCACTCCCGAACATAATGAAAATGAAGAAAATAACGGCGGCGAGAACGAAAAGGAAGAAATTCCCCCGCCACCCCCTCGTTGGACAAACGAAATGATAGCCGACCGTTCGCCTACGCGCCGTGTAAATCAAATTGCTTTGCGCGGATACTTCCCCGATGTACAGCCTAGTTTTGGCGCAGCCTATGAAGGGATTAATGCCCGCATTAGTGTTGCAGCAACGGCATTAATTGAAAATGCACAGCGTTTGCGTGCCCGCACGGTAGCATTTTCCTACGAGGTACATGCAACGCGGGAAATTGTTTCCGTTGTAATGTACGCAAATATTGCCGCCGTAACACCGCGTATTACGGTAAAGTCGATTAACTTCTGCGCATTAACGGGCGAAACGATGAGCCACGAGCAAGTACTAGGCTTAAATGTTGCCCCATTGGTTGAACGCATTCTTACCGATTGGACGCGGGATAACCCCGAACGCTTTTACGCCGCGGCTACTGCTCCCCTTGCGGCTTTTTACATTACTGATACCCAGCTTGTGTTCTTGTTTGACGAATTTCAGCTTTCTACCGTGGCGGGCAATGTGGGGCGCGTTGCATTAACTCGAAGCCAGATTGTACCCGTGCGCCCAATCGCGCCCAGCGAATATTTAATACGCGATGATATTTATAACTTAAAAGTCGTACCCATCGGTCCTATTGTACGCGCGTTGGATTACTATACATTCTTAGACCATGATATAAATACCGCATTTTTTTGGCGCGATAGTACTCGTGAACATGAAATGATGCGCCTAACCATGGGTGTAAACAACTATTCATGGGGCGATAGCCGACCCCGCGAATTGGAAGCGCCCCCCGTGATGTATAACTTCCGTGTGTTAATTCCCATCACTTTTTTTGACCAAGTAATGCCTCGTATGGTATATCACGTAGATGAAGCAGGTTACATTCATTTTCTTGCCTATCGGGGGTCACATCAACCGTGAAGTCGTTGATTAGAATGCGCATGGGCACAAACGATGCCCATTATGCGGGCAATTTAGTAGACGGCGCAAAAATGCTGCAGCTTTTTGGTGACGTTGCTACAGAGCTTCTTATCCGCCATGACGGGGACGAGGGGCTTTTTGCCGCTTATGATAATGTGGAATTTTTAGCCCCTGTATACGCGGGCGACTATATTGAAGCGGAAGGGGAAATTGTTTCCGTAGGCAATACATCGCGTAAAATGGTGTTTATTGCGCGCAAAGTGATTGTGCCGTTGCCCGAGGCGGGCGCAACCGCCGCCCAAGTGTTGGACGAGCCTTTTGTTGTGTGCCGTGCCAGCGGTACATGCGTTGTGCCAAAGGGGAAGCAGAGGTTTTCTCGTGAATAAATTAATTATCACCGCCGCCATATGCGGTGCGGAGGTAACAAAGCAGCACAATCCTGCCGTGCCGTATACCGTGGCAGAAATCGGTGAGGAGGCTTGCCGTGCCTTTGAAGCAGGGGCAAGCATTATTCATTTGCATGTGCGTACCGACGACGGGATACCCACGCAATGCAAAAATCGCTTTGCGGAATGCATGGATGAAATTAAGCGCCTTTGCCCCGGGGTAATTATCCAACCTTCTACGGGCGGCGCGGTAGGCATGACGGACGAAGAGCGAATGCAGCCGTTGGACCTTTCTCCCGAAATGGCAACGCTGGACTGCGGCACGGTTAACTTTGGCGGGGACGAAATTTTTGTTAACACCGAAACTACAATAAAAATTTTTAGCAAAAAAATGTTCGAAATTGGCATAAAACCCGAGGTAGAAGTTTTCGATAAGGGTATGATAGATACGGCAGTACGGCTGTGTAAATTGGGTTTTATCCTTGCGCCCATGCATTTTAATTTTGTGATGGGTGTGAACGGCGGTATTGCCGCAACAACGCGGGACTTTGCGTACCTTGCGGGCAGTATCCCCACCGATGCGACCTTTACCGTAAGCGGGATTGGGCGTGCGCAGTTTCCCATGGCGGTGCTTGGCATTGTTTCGGGCGGGCACGTGCGCGTGGGCTTTGAGGATAATATTTATCTTTCGAAGGGTGTGCTTGCGGAATCGAACGGCAAACTGGTAGAAAAAACCGTGCGCCTGGCACGGGAGTTGGGGCGCGATATTGCAACGCCTAACGAAGCGCGGGAGATTTTGGGGCTGGGAAAATAACCGTACATATTTTGCAGTGATAGGGTGATGTTTCATGGCTTGTAAATACGGTACGCACCGCGTAATTACGCCCAAGGGTGTTTTGCCGCAGGCAGCGCAGGTTATAGATAATTCCATGAAAATTCATGAAAATGAAATTCTTATCAATGTGCAGTCGTTAAACATTGACTCGGCGTCTTTTACGCAAATCCGCAAGGAAGCAAATGACAACCCCGACGCGATTAAAGCAAAAATACTTGAAATTGTAAACGCGCGGGGTAAAATGCAAAACCCCGTTACAGGCTCCGGTGGTATGTTAATTGGTGAAGTTGCGGAGATTGGCAGCGCGTTAACGCCTGATGTACAAGTGGGCGATAAAATTGCGACGCTGGTTTCCCTTTCTCTTACGCCGCTTGTCATACACGAAATCACAGCAATACATATGAATATTGACCGCGTGGATATACGCGGCTACGCAATCTTATTTGAAACGGGCATTTTTGCAAAATTGCCCGATGATATGCCGGTTGCGCTGGTATTAGCGGCGCTGGACGTAGCGGGCGCGCCTGCGCAAACGTCAAAGCTGGTAAAACCGGGCGACAGCGTGCTAATACTGGGCGGCGGCGGCAAGTCGGGCATGTTATGCTGTGCCGAAGCGATGAAGCAAGCAGGTCCCACGGGTAACGTTGTGGCCCTGTGTGTGCTGGAAAGAGACCGCGAAAATTTAAGCGGCTTATGTAATGAAGTAATCATATGTGATGCGACAAAACCGCTGGATGTGTTGGAAAAAGCACTCGCCGCGAATAACGGGCGCGAATATGACATTTCCTTTAATGTGGTAAATGTAGGCGATACGGAAATGTCCAGCATTTTACCCGTGCGCGATGGGGGTATTGTGTATCTTTTTTCTATGGCGACCAGCTTTACCAAGGCGGCGCTGGGTGCGGAAGGCGTAGGCAAGGACGTGACCATTATTGTCGGCAACGGCTATACCCGCGGTCATGCGGAAATTACGCTTTCTTTGTTGCGCGAAAATGAAAAAATACGCGAAATATTTGAGAGGCGGTATGTCTAATGCGAAATGACATTTTTAAGAGTATTCCCGCTGAGCAGTGGAATGATTGGCTTTGGCAGGAACGTAACATAATAAAAAATGTGGATGAACTTAAAAAACTTATCCCGATAAGTGTGGCGGAAGAAATTGCAATTTCCGATTGTTTGCAAAAATTTCGCATGACAATAACGCCATTTTATCTTTCCCTTATCGACCCCACGCAACCTAATGACCCTATTCGCCTGCAGTGCATCCCTTCTCGTGCAGAGCTGGATACAATGGAAGAGGACATGGGGGACCCCCTGCACGAGGATAAAGACTCTACTGTGACTGGGCTTACGCACCGCTATCCCGACCGTGCGTTGCTACTTATTACCGACCAATGCAGTATGTATTGCCGCCATTGTACGCGGCGGCGTTTCGCAGGTCATCAAGATAAGCCATTGCCCATGGCGCAGGTGGAAAACGCCATCGCCCACATTGCCAAAACGCCCGTGATACGTGATGTATTACTTTCTGGCGGTGACCCATTGTTGTTGTATGATGACAAACTGGAACATATTATCAAAAAACTATATGAAATCCCGCATGTAGAAATTATTCGTCTGGGTTCGCGTCTTCCTGTAGTGCTCCCCCAGCGCATCACAGATGATTTATGCAACATGTTTAAAAAGTATCATCCTATTTGGATAAATACTCATTTTAATCATCCGTCAGAGATTACCCCCGAAGCAATTGTTGCATGTGAAAAACTGGCAAACGCGGGCATTCCGTTGGGCAACCAGAGCGTACTGCTTGCGGGCGTAAACGACTGCGTGCATGTGATGAAAGACCTTGTACAACGGTTGGTGAAGATGCGCATTCGCCCCTATTATATTTACCAGTGCGATTTATCGCAGGGGTTGAGTCATTTCCGCACGCCTATTTCCAAGGGCATAGAAATTATTGAAGCCTTGCGTGGGCATACATCGGGCTTCGCCGTGCCTACCTTTGTAGTAGACGCACCCGGCGGCGGTGGGAAAATCCCTGTCATGCCTAACTACCTTATTTCCCAAGGGCGCAATAACGCCATTTTGCGCAACTACGAGGGTGTAATTACGAAATATACTGAGCCAAAGGACTACGCCGCAGGTACGTGCATTTGCCCCGTATGCACAGGTGACCGTGCTGTGAAGCTGGAGGGCGTAGCCGCGTTGCAAAATAACCAGCAATTAGCGTTAGAGCCAAAGGGGTTGGAGCGGAATATACGGAATTTGAAGGAGTAAAAGATTAAAACCGTGGGGCTTCGCCCCGTTGCGAATGCAAGCATTCGCATAACCCACCCGCTTTTTTGGAAAAAGCGGGGTAAAGACCTAATTTTGAGGAATTGGACGCGTGTCATTTTTTTGAATCGTTTGCGGAGGATAAATTAATAATTAGCTCTATTACACTTAGTAAGCCGCATTATTTTTATTAAGGTGGTTTTTATGGGTTATTTTCGAAAAATTACAGGGGAACACTTGTATCTCTCGCCATTTGATGCCGAAGACACCGAAATTCAATTTAAGTGGGCAAAATGGATGAATGATAGGGATGTTTCTGACACGTTTGACGGTCATAAAAACCACACATCCTTATCCAATGTTAAAATAAGTTTGCAAGAATTAACAGGTTATCGTTATTTTATTGTATTATCGGAAGATGATACACTTATCGGTCAAATTAGCTTGCATAATGTTGACCATCTCCACCGAAACGCCTTTCTTGGCATTATGATTGGGGAAGTTGAATACCATGGCAAAGGGTACGGCACGGAAGCTGCGCAATTGGTTCTTGATTATGGATTTAATACGTTAAACTTAAATAATATTGCGCTTTCCGTTCACGAAGATAACCATGCGGGTATTGCATGTTATAAAAAATTGGGTTTTAAAGAATACGGGCGGCGGCGTGAAGCGTTTTTCAAAAACGGTAAATTTTATGACGTGATTTATATGGATATATTAGCGCGTGAGTTTAACAAATACAGCGTAAAGGAATGATTCCGCGTGAAGTTAAACCTTAACACGCAAAAAATCCACCAAGCCCGCGAATATGCGCGTAACATTGCGCTGGACACGCAAAACTTCATCAACGCCCACACCACGGAAGCAGTGGAGCGCACCGTTTGCCGTTTGCTGGGCATTGACGGGAAAAACGAGATTGACATTCCCATGCCTAATATTGTGGTGAATCATATAAAATCGTTGGGTTTGCTTTCCGACGGCGCGGCATTATTGATTGGTAACGCTGCGCATATGCTGGGCATTCCCCCGCAGGAAATTGCGGAACGCATTGACGCGGGGACGTTGGATTTTTCAAAAATATCTGTAACTGATGTGGAGAAGGCGAAAACGGCGGTACAAAGTGCGGCGCTTTCTTCTATTGGAAAAATTAAAGAGAACCGTAAATTGCGTGAGGGTTTCATTACGCAGTACGGCGATAAGGAAAGCCCGTACATCTACGCTATTGTAGCCACTGGTAATATTTATGAGGACGTAGTACAAGCCGTTGCAGCCGTGCGCCAAGGGGCGGATATTATTGCCGTAATCCGCACCACGGGGCAGAGTTTGCTGGATTATGTGCCTTATGGCGCAACCACCGAGGGCTTTGGCGGTACATACGCCACGCAGGAAAATTTCCGCATTATGCGACATGCGCTGGACGAAGCGGGCGCACAAGCGGGGCGGTATATTCGCCTGTGCAACTATGCGTCGGGGCTGTGTATGCCCGAAATTTCCGCAATGGGTGCGCTGGAACGGCTGGACGTGATGCTCAATGACGCGCTGTACGGCATTCTCTTCCGCGACATTAATATGAAGCGCACATTGGTTGACCAGTATTTTTCCCGCGTGATAAACGGCTTTGCGGGTATTATTATTAACACGGGCGAGGACAATTATTTAACCACGGCAGACGCGGTGGAAGAAGCCCATACCGTGCTTACCTCGCAATTTTTAAACGAGCAATTTGCGCTGCTTGCGCACCTGCCCCCCGCGCAAATGGGGCTGGGCCATGCCTTTGAAATTTCGCCCGCTGTGACAAACGGCTTCCTGTATGAGCTGGCGCAGGCGCAAATGGCGCGGGATATTTTCCCCGATGCGCCGCTAAAATACATGCCCCCCACCAAATTTATGACGGGGGATATTTTTATGGGAACAGTGCAAAATGCCTTGTTTAACGCCGTTTCCATTATAACAAACCAGAAAATCCATCTGCTGGGGATGCTCACCGAAGCGGTGCATACGCCCTTCATGGCAGACCGCGCTCTTGCGATTGAAAACGCGCAGTACGTTTTCCGCACCATGCAGGATTTGGGCGGGGAAATTGAGTTTAAAGAAGACGGCATCATCCAAGCCCGTGCGCGGGAAGTGCTGGATAAGGCGTGTGATTTACTGGTACGGATAGAGAAAAACAAACTCTTCGCCACGCTGGAGCAGGGTATTTTTGCGGGTATAAAACGCGGGCGCGATGCGGGTAAAGGGCTGGACGGTGTGGTGCAAAAAAGTGACGGGTATTTTAATCCGTTTTTCGAGATGATGCTTTCGTAAAAGAGGTTAAATAAAATTTATATTAGGTCTTTAAAGGAGGCAATCGGATTATATGAAAAACAATATAATCAAGGAACATAATGTAATTCTGCATGAGGCATTGAGAGAACATACTATCACCTTGCGTCCCCTTAGCGATGACCATTTGCCTCTTTTGTATAAGTGGAACACAGACCCTGAAGTGCTTTACTGGAATGAGGGCCCCGATGCAGACCCGAATGACAACGACAATGAAGCAGTGCAAATAATTTATCAAGAAACCTCTAACTCGGGTTATTGTTTTTTAATTGAAATAGACGGAACAGCCATTGGTGAATGTTTACTTTGTAAAATGACACTGCATTATATCGTTGATAAATATCCTGCGTCCACTGATATACGACGAATAGATATTTTAATTGGTGAAAAATCATATTGGAATAGGGGAATAGGGTCAGTCATTGTGCAAATGTTAATTAATTTAGCTTTCAACAACGAAAAAACTGATATTATTTATGGCATAACGGGTGATTATAACAAGAGAAGCGGTCGGATATTTCAAAAAAATGGATTTCACCTCTTCTCAAAGTACCCATCTGAGAACGACCCCGAAGAAGATGGCTTGGAATTTCATTATCGTTTGACACGAGACGAATATGACATGAATAAAATGAAAAGAGGCAGCCCATGAATATCTCCCCCTACGGCGATACGTTAAACGACGGCAAGGTACAGCTTTCCTTTACCTTGCCTGTGACAAATGACGACAAGGGCGCGGAAGCGGCAAAGCTGCTTGCACAGAAAATGGGTATTAACGCGCCCAATGTTGCCCATCGCAAAACGCTGGACGGCGGTTTTACTTTTTATGTAGTGTATGGCAGTGTTTCGCACACGATTAACTATGATGCGATTCAAGTGCAAGCCGTGGAAGGCGATGTGATGGACATGCAGGGTATTTCCGCGTATATTCGGGAGAATATTCGCCGTCCCGTCGTGTTTGTCGGTGCTTCTACGGGAACGGACGCCCATACCGTGGGCATTGACGCGATTATGAATATGAAGGGCTTTGCGGGGCATTACGGGCTTGAACGCTACGAGATGGTGGAAGCCCACAATTTGGGCAGTCAAGTGCCTAACGAGGAGTTTATAAAACGCGCCCGTGAGCTTAACGCCGATGTACTGCTGGTAAGTCAAACCGTTACGCAAAAGGACATTCACATCGCAAACTTGACCGAGCTGGTAGAATTGTTGGAAGCCGAAGGGTTGCGCGAGCGCGTAATTCTCATATGCGGGGGGGCGCGAATTACCCACGAACTGGCGAAGGAGCTGGGCTACGACGCAGGCTTTGGCGTTGGCAAATATTCCGAAGATGTGGCATCCTTTGCGGTGCAGGAAATAACGAGGAGGCATTTAGTATGAAGGGTTTAACGATTCAAGAAATGACTGTAGGGCAAAGCGCGTCCTTTGCAAAGACTATCAGCGAAGCGGATGTATACCAATTTGCGGGCATTACGGGCGACCTTAACCCTGCCCACATTAACGAGGAATATGCGAAAAATTCCATGTTTAAAGGGCGTATTGCCCACGGAATGCTCTGCGGCAGTTTAATTTCCGCTGTGCTGGGAATGCAGCTGCCCGGTCCCGGCACGATTTACATGAAGCAAGATTTAAAATTCCTGGCACCCGTATACTTCGGCGATACATTGACCGTGGTTTGCACGGTGAAGGAGCTTATTACCGAGAAAAACCGCGCCGTTATTGAATGCAAGGTAACCAACCAAGACGGCAAGGACATTATCGCAGGCGAAGCGCTGGTTATGCCGCCGAAGTGAGAGGTCAGAATGCAATGAACCCGGAAAACAAACGGGGTGTTCACACGCTCCCCCCCGGTTATACCGAATTTTGGCATGTAAATTTTGGGAAAAACGCAAAGAGTATAATTTTATTCTCACTTGCGGCAACCGCCCTAGCTGCGCCTTTTCTTTTATTGGGCTGGTTTATTCAACCCGCGTCCTTTGGGTTGGGGCTGTATGTGTCTAGGGCAGTGCTTTCTGGTGCCTTATTTTTATGTGTGATGGTTTGTTTTGTTTCCCACGAGCTGGTACATGGTTTGTTTATGAAAATATTTTCCGACGCAAAAATACGGTTTGGTTTTGTGGGGTATGCTGCTTATGCCGCGAGCGAGGGGTATTTTAATAAAAAGCAATATATTATTATTACCCTTGCACCTGTGGTTTTGCACAGTTTTGTATTTGTGGGCTTACTGTTGTTTTTGCCACGCACTTGGTTTTGGGATATCTATATCTTGCAAGTGGTTAATATAGGGGGTGCGGCGGGGGATTTTTATATGTCTGTTTTGATGCGTAAAATGCCCAAGGATATTTTAGTAAAAGACGACGGCACACGCATGACGATATACGCACGGCAAGCGGCGCATGGTTGAACTATTGAAAAACTTCCGCACAATATCGCTGGTGGGTATGGCGAAAAATGTGGGGAAAACGACGGTGCTTAATTTTTTGGCGGAAGCATTCCGCCGAGAAGAAGCGGAAAATTTCACCCTTGGTTTAACGGGTATTGGGCGTGACGGGGAAAAAACGGATTTGGTAACGCACACGAATAAGCCCGAAATTTTCGTAACGCGGGGGACAATTATCGCCACCGCCGAAGGGTTGCTTCCCCTGTGTGACATTACCAAAGAAGTTATATGCGTGACCGATTTTCACACGCCGTTGGGGCGCGTGGTTATTGTGCGTGCGCTTTCCGGCGGGTTTGTGCAAATCGGCGGGGCGTCCATAACCGCGCAAATGAAGCAACTGCTGCGGCTCATGCTTGCGCTTCCCTGCGATAAAATTTTGGTGGACGGCGCAATAAGCCGCAAATCTTCCGCAAGCCCCGCGGTTACCGATGCAACAATTTTATGTACGGGCGCAAGTGTGAGCCGAAGTATGCAAAAAACAATAACCGAAACAAAGCACGCGGTAGAAATGCTAAGCCTTCCCTTGTACCATGACGCACCCGATGTAAAAAATATTCATCTGCTTGGCGCGGTTACGGACAGCCACGCGCAAACATACCTCGCTGCAGAAAAACAAAATACTTGCTTAATCGCCGACGATGCGAGCAAAATATTCCTAACCCCTGCAATGGTTGAAAAACTGCGCATTAAGGGTATTTCCCTTGCGGTGCGTTATCCCGTACAGTTGGTCGTCGTTACGGTAAACCCGACATCGCCCTACCACGCAGGGTACGACGGGGCGGAATTTTTGGCGCAAATGCGCGAAGCGGTAAAGCTGCCCGTGTATGATGTGTTAAGGATGTGTTAAAAACATGTTCCAGCTGGACGCAAAGCAATTGGAAGCAATTGGATTCAGTTATGTCTTAAACAATTTAATTTTGCATTCCCCCTACGGTGCGGAGAAGATGAAGCAGCTCGCCCCAATACGTACCCGCGAAGGGGTTTTTGTTTGCCTCGAAAACATTGAAAAAATGCTGTATTTACTTGCGCAAAGACCGCTGGAAATGGATGTAATTATGCTACAGCTTATGCAGCTTAAAAATATTCGCGGTTGTGTGGAAAAATGCAAGGTCTATACGCTTACACAGGTGGAGCTATTTGAAATTAAGCAATTTTTGCTGGCGTATGAAAAATTACATCTGGCACTGGGGAAATTGGGCGAAGCATTAACGGACATACACTTCACCCCCATGGGGGAAGCCTTGCAAATATTGGACGCAGACGGGCTACGCCTTGCGTCGTTTGCCTTGGATTCCCCCGAATTGCGGAAAATTCGTGAGGAAAAATCCCGCGCGGAGGCACAGCAAAATACCGCAGCCCGTACCGCAGCGGTAGAGCAGGAGGTTGCAGAGGAAGGGCGCATACTTGCTGTGCTAAGCATGGCGCTGCGTGTGTTTGTCCCCGATTTTTTGGCAAATATGGACGCGGTTGGCAAGCTGGACTTTACACTGGCGAAGGCGCTGTCGGCGCGGGAAACGGGCGCGGTTAAGCCCCAAATTTTCCGCGAAGGCATCCTTGTGCTTGAAAACATGTACAACCCCTATGTCGAAGAAAAAATTGCGCATTCGGGCAACCTTATGACCCGTGTTTCTGTTGTATTTAATAGAGGCACAACGGTGATAACGGGCGCTAACATGGGTGGTAAAAGCGTTGCGTTAAAAACGGCGGTGCTTAACATTTTGCTGTGCCAGCTTGGGTTTTATGTGTTTGCGGAAAAAATGGAATGCCCAATTTTTGACGATGTGTATCTGCTTAGTGAGGACATGCAGGACATTGGGCGCGGGCTTTCCAGCTTTGGCGCGGAGATGAAAAAATTTGCCGAAATTTCCGCCCGATTGCCTAACGAAAAATTATTTATTGCATTCGACGAATTTGCCCGCGGTACAAACCCTACCGAAGGCGCTGCCATTGTAAAGGCGGCGGCCGGTTTTCTGGCTAAAACGGATTCGGTAAGCGTAATTACTACGCATTATGACGGGGTATGCTCGCCCGTATTTTCTCACTATCAGGTGGCGGGGTTGAGTACGCCTAGAGGGAACAGTTTGTGCATGGATTATCGACTGCTTTCGGTTGCGCATGACGCGCCGCCCCCGCAGGATGCGTTAAAAATTTGCAAAATGCTGGGTTTGGAAGATGTGTTAATGTCACTTTTTGGCGAAACGTAGAATTTAATAAAATTATTACACGATTGTTAAATGTCTGTTACACAGGTTTGACAAATTATTTAATATTTGGTAAGCTTATACCGTTGCAAAATACGCTGGGAGGAAAAATTGAATAGGAAAATTGAGTCGATAAAAGTGTGATAAATATACGATAGGAGAGGTGAAGCGTAATGTATGATAGAAGCGATGTTTTCCACGTGCGTAACGATATTCAAAAAATTATTGGCAGCAAGGTGAAGCTGGAAACCAACAAAGGCCGCCAAAAATCCGTAATAAACCGAGGTGTGGTGTCAAATGTGTACCCCAGCATTTTCACGGTACAGCTAAGCGAAGGTCCCGATACCTCGCGTAAACTTTCCTTCAGCTATACCGATGTATTGACCAACACCGTAGAGATAACCCTCTGCGAATAATTAAAAGCATATTTAACAGACTTCCGTCATAAGATGTGACGGAAGTTTTTTATTTGCGAAATTATTAAAAGGAGCGATTATACATGGAATTTATGAAGGAGCAGGTCTTTCTCGACCAAAGCGTAGGCACAGAGCAGCAGCAATTGTTGCTGGAGGGGGAAATTATCGTACCCGATGCAAAGCCCGACATGCAGGTGCTGTTGCAAACGGAAGAGCGCATCATCATCGACCGTACCGAAATTTCGACCGACCGAGTAAACTTTATGGGGCGGTTGAGCTTAAACGTGCTTTACATAGCCAAAGCCGCCGACAAACCCGTGCATGTGCTTACCCACGACCATAATGTGGACGATTTTATTAACCTTGAAGGCGTAAACAAGGACATGTGGGTGCGTGCAACCGCGCAAATTACCAACTGCGATTACCGTTTGCTAAACGACCGAAAGGTGAGTTTCCGCGCTATTGTAAACGTGACCGTGCAGGCGGAAAAATCCGATGCGCATGAAATGGCAATACATATCGCCGATATCCCCGAAAATCAGTTGTTAAAGTCACCCCTCGTGATTAACCGTACAATTGAGCATAAACACGAGCGCTTCACGATTAACGAAAAAATTGCCCTTGCCACGGGCAAGCCCAATATGCGCGAAATTCTGCTTACTACGGCGCAGGTTGCCAACCGCGACGAGCGCATTGCAAACGGGCGGGTTACCCTCTCCGGCGAGCTGCTTATCACCACCCTTTACCGCGGCGATACGGACGAAAGCGTTATCGAATTTATTGAAAATACCATTCCCTTTAACGGCGCAATTGACATTTCCGCCGCGCGGGAGGATATGTTTAGCGATGTTCATCTGCAAGTGTTGGAAAACCAAGCCCGCATTATCCCCAATGACGACGGGGAAGACCGCGTAATCGAGCTTGACCTTACCATGGGCGTGCAAACCAAGGTGTACGCCACCGATACCCTTTCCATTTTAGAGGACGCCTACAGCACCGAAAAGCAATTGCAGTTGGAAAAAACAACCATTCGTGTGCCGCGCCTTATTTGCCTTAACCGCAACCAAACACCCGTAAAGGAAATGGTAACACTGGGTACGGATGCCCCCGACATGCTGCAAGTGTTCCGCGTGCGTGGGCAGGCATACCTTGACGAGATAAAAACCCTCGAGGACAAAGTAGTGGTAGAGGGCGCTATCACCACCGATATCCTTTACGTTGCCGAAAGCGATGCGCAACCGCTGGGCAGCTACCGCACCATCGTACCCTTCCGCCAGGTAATTGAGGCAAAGGGCACACTGCCCCACATGCGCGTAAGTGTGGATACGTCTATAGACCACGCCACCTTCAACATGCTTTCCCCCCGCGAAACAGAGGTGCGTTTTATGCTCACCTTCAATACGCAGGTTATCGAAGAAGAAGAGGCGCGTATAATTAACAATATCACCTTCGCCGACCTTGACCCGGAAGCGTCCAATCACATGGCGTCCATGACCGTGTACGTAACCAAGCCCAATGACACCCTGTGGAAAATTGCAAAGAAATACAATACCCCGCTGGACGAATTGCTTGCCGTAAATGACATTGAAGCAAATACAAAGCTGCATAGCGGGCAGCGCCTGCTGGTGCTAAAGCGCGGGTAGAACGCGTTACTCCCAATACAACAAAACAGGACTGTATTATGCGACTGATACAGTCCTGTTTTTATTACCATGATTATAAATTGGAATTGTGCTATCATATGCCCCTATCCAACCTGTGGCTAAGGGCGCAGGGTGAAAAGGGGGTAATGCATTGGTAAAAATCGGCAACATGGATGTAGGTACGTTTATTAAAAAGGCGCGTAAGCAGCGGGGGCTAACCCAAAGCGAATTGGCAGACGGAATAATTGGACGCCGTGATTCACTAAGCAAAATTGAAACGGGGAAAATCTCCTGCTCGTATGATACGCTGGTGCAGTTGATTGAACGGTTGGGGTATAGTGCGGATATACTGCCTACCGATGAATGGCAACGGAAGAATGAGGTTGAAGCTAGCTTATCTGCACGAAATACGGTTACAGCTACCCAGCTTGTGGCAGAGTTGGAAGCAAACGATGATTTTATGTATAAAACGATTAACCGTCAATACATTTTGCGCTCAAAGGCTGCTATTGCGATTATTAATGAAGAATCGCCTGCAAAAATTATTAAAATGGTTGACCGGGCATTAAAAATGAGTATTCCCAATTTTGACGAAAAGCGAATTGAAGAATATCTATTAACAAGCAACGACATAATATTAATAAACCAGCTATCCCTTGTCCGTTGGGAAAGCAGTAAGCGAGATGATGCAGTTAATACTATGCTCGCTTTGATGCGTAATTTTGAAAACAATTGTGCCGACCCGCGTTATCTAGGTCGGCACTATCCTACTTTAGTATTTAATCTCACTAGTTACTTGCGGGATATGAATAGACAAACAGAAGCAATTCCTCTATGTGATAAAGGAATTGATATCTGCATAAAAACATATGACACGTATATGTTACCGCAAATCACATCGAATAAAGCATGTTGTTTATTCGATATTGGTGATAGGGATGGGAGTTTAAGCTTATTCAAGCAAGTGTACTATTCGTTTGAAATGTATAAAATGTATAGGTATAAAGAGATAATCCGCAATTTTGTTGCAGATAATTTTAATATTGTTTTGTAACATGCTATCCCCGAGTGGGTGGGATTGAGGGATACTTGGGTAAAACACGTGCGTCGGGCATTGCAATCTCAATGCAGTAATTTGCTGGGGGTTCATACGCTTGCGTCGTTACCGCGAACAAAACACCTGTAAGTAAAACACCTAGACCAACCATAACTGCTAATAACATTTTTTTCATGTCATAGCCTCCTTAGCATTTGTATGCCCGACATTTGTGAATGCGGGATATTTTGTTGCGGCAAGTATACAGAATATCCCGCAATAAAGTGTGGAGAAATTTGCACATTATTTTAAGAATGTGTGCAAGTTTCTCCACACTTTTTATTTTGAATGAGTGTATGATGTGCCCGACATGTCAAATTTTATCCCAATTTTATCCCAAGGAGGAAACAAGATGTACAAAAGGAAATGGACAAAGCAAGTAGCAGTAATTTTACTGGCGTTGGTTATGGCGCTGGGCAACGCAATGGTTGTGCGTGCAGCGTATTACGGGGACGATGAGATCTACAATTATCCCGAATACGAAGTATACACCCCGGATGAATACTTCCCGGAACTTGAAGTTGAAACTGAAGACGAGTACGAAGTTGGAGAGGAATACGAAGAAGGATACGAATGCGATGCGTATGAGGCAATTGAAGTTGTCTACGCAGCCATAACGCCCGTATCTGCTCAACTGTTTAGCGGTGGTGACGGTGTAAACATTCCTTTCATGATAGCAAACAGCGCAGACCTTATGGCTTTTAGTGAATTTACATCGGGTATGGAAGCGCATCCCTACTTATCCATCGACTTTTTTAACCGCGCCTACTATGTGCTGGTGGCGGATATTGACATGGCAAATTATTTTAACTTCCTTCCCATTGGGTTTCAACAACACAATGCGTTTAATGGGAGTTTTAACGGTAACGAGTTTACGATTTACAATTTGCTAATTAATTTTGACTGGGTGCTTATTCCCTTGAATGCAAGCATAAACAGCCTTGGTATGTTTGGCTTCATCCACAATGCCGATATCCACAATGTAAATTTGGTAAACCCTGAAGTAGTTGTAACAGGTCATAGCAGGGATAACATTGGCTTCCTGATTGGTACCGCTGTTAATTCGAGGGTATCAAACATAAACATTGAAGGCGGAAGCATAAATGCGCGTCAAGCCCACAATGTAGGCGGCGTTGTAGGTATTGCAACCAATACTCCGTTTAATGATATTACCGTAACAGGTAGCAGCATTCTAGGTATTGATAATGTTGGCGGCGTTGCGGGACAGATTACAAGCGGTCGCATTACAACCGCTACCGTTAATGTTGATGTACAAGGCAGAAATAATGTTGGCGGTATTGCAGGCTTAATGGAGGCAACTACTATCTCCGACAGCGGTTTAACAAATGATGCGACAGTACGCGGAACTAATGCCATAGGCGGCGTAGTTGGGCGCGCATCGGGTTTGTTCCATGTTTTTAACAGTTTCGGCAGGGCAAATGTTACAGGCAATAACAATGTAGGCGGTATTGTAGGGCATATTCATTCTACGGCGTCTGGTTCTACCCTTACTAATTCCTATGCGACGGGTGTAATCCGTGGTAATGATAGCGTAGGCGGGCTAATTGGTTTATTCGATTCGGGTGCAAATGGTTTGGTGTTTGACATTACAAACAACTATTCCCATGCTACGGTATACGCGAATACACGTGCCGGTGGGTTAGCCGGGCAGTTGCATTTCCGTTATAGCATTCCTGGTTCTTCATCAATTCGTTGGACTACGGTAAATGTTCACCGAAATTATGTAAGCGTTAATATTACCGTAACAAATAATTTTGCGGGTGGATTGATTGGCGACGTAAGCCGTTTGAGCGGTCGCGGCACAATTAACGCTGCAATTACCAATAATTTCATCATCGCCGATATTATTGCGCCTTCTGCTGCAGCGGCGGTATCAATAGTTGGTAATGGCACACAGCTTTCTCCCTCAAACAATTTTTATAGCTTTGCAAGCAGGATACACGGTGGAGCGATTGGTGATTTTAGCCAAGCTGTACGGGTACACCAACAGGCAATTACATTACCAACGTGGTGGACATCTACGTTGCTTATCGGCAACGCGTTTAATGTTGACGTGATAAGAAATGGTGAATTGCCGTTACTGCGCAAGCGAAATAGTGCAGAGTATGTACGTTTCCAAGAAAGCATCGACTTTGCAGGGAATATTGAACCCGAATTGTGCGGCTCGCGTTACTGGCATCATGTGCGCAATAGCGGTGAAAACCTCGTTGTTGAGTTTAACACCTTTGGCGGTGCAACGGTACGTGATATTCCCGGCTTGCGAAACCCGCAAGATTATATCGTAATTGGCGAAACGATAATGTTTAGAAGCGAATTTTTAGATTTGCTTCCCGCAGGAACATTTCCGTTTAGGGTTAATTTTACCAGCGGGCATACGATTATTGTAAGTATTAGCATTTATGATGCAACTCCCGAAGCGCCACGGTTATTAACGTATTTTATGGACTTTGCACCAATGGATTTTTTCTTCGGGTTAGTAAGCCATGTTGATATTGGTGTATGTAGCGCGGATATTGCAAGGTTAGGAATTAATATTTATGCAACCACTTTTACAGTTCATAGCGGCGCATTTGATATGATTGGCTTGCTCCAGCCTGCAAATGCATCAGCAGAGTACAGAATATTCCGCATTACTGCTCCGGGGCAATTGTTACATGTTTTTGAAACGCAATTAGTTGGTAGCACGGGAAGTTTACAATTCAACTTTAGTAATGAATCGACTTCCTCAATGATGTTCCGAATGGTTTAATTTAGAACAATGACCATCCAAACCAACCAACTGGGCTTAACTGCCTGGCGAAATTTAAAAAATGTTGGGCTTAAACAACGCCGTGCTTCCACGCGTTTGTCCAGTGGGTATCGGATTAACTCCGCCGCAGATGATGCGGCGGGGTTAGCTATATCCGAAAAACTGCGCGCGCAAATCCGTGGGCTGGACCAAGCCGACAGAAACACGCGTGACGGTTTTTCACTGTTGCAAACCATGGACGGCGGGCTAAGCGTTATCGGCGATATGTTAATCCGCAAACGAGAACTTACAATTCAAGCATTAAACGACACGAATACCGATGAAGATAAACGGCAAATTCAAAGAGAAGTGAATGAATTAATTACAGAAATTACGGCTTCCGCAAATCGGACGCAATTTAATACAGTAGATTTATTAAACCGCCCAGGCGCATCGTGGTTAGGCGGGGGTGGGGGCGGCGGTGCATCACCTTCAAATCCCCTTGTTTTTGGACCGGGGGTTAATATTGTAAATGCAACAGGTTTGCCTGGGGCAGGGGAAGCGGGTTATTTTGGTACTACACTTACAGTCCGTATGAATCCTGGCGTAAGTCATACTAACTTTGCTTCTTGGTACATACCACAGGGTACGCGCGGGGCAATATTTGTGATCGCGGGTTCAAATTATGAAAATATTGGTGTTTTTACAGGACAAGTGTCGCTTGTTTCGCCGGATGGTACAATCATCGGTTTGCATTCCGGTAATGCAGGAAGTCATGGCACTTTTAATACGCCCAGCGGAACCGTGGAGTCGATTGTAACCGGGGCGGTAAATAATAATAATGTTGCAGGTAGTGTGCATATGATAATTACCGACACAACAGTTTCAGGTAATTGGACGATTATGCTTAGTAGTTATATTGATTCGCCGGTTAGAGAATTTTATTTTTTAATTGCATCCCAACCCGACCCCAATGTAGACCCGGACACAATCCGCCCGCCCCACATTCCCGACCTATGGATACAATCGGGGGCAAACTTTGGGCAGGGGTTAAACCTTCCCGTTTTCGATGCCCGCGCTGCTGCTTTGGGCGTGGTGGGGTTAGATGTAACCACATGGGACGGGGGCAACGCGGCACTGCTTGCTATCGACAATGCGCTAAACCAAATTAACAGTTACCGTGTAATTGTGGGCGCACACATGAACCGCCTGGACTATATCCATCAAAACCTGCAAACCGCTTCAGAGAATATGAAAAACGCCAACTCCCGCATTCGCGATGCCGACATGGCGCTGGAAATGATGCGCCTTACCGCATCAAATGTACTAAACCAAGCAGCCATGGCTATGCTGGCACAAAGCCACCAAGCACAAGAACGGGTATTGGCACTACTGCGGTAGCGCGTGCTTTTATTGCGGCGGCGGGCGTAAAAAAGCCCACGCGTTCTTCCGTCTTATTGCAACCTCATCCTCATACACAAAACAGTTGCGTTATTGTACAAAAATACAGTATTATACGTAGCGTTATAGTAAGCGGAAATGAGGGACGCGCCCATGACTTTTGGTGTACTGTTTTCGAATGTGGTTACATTCCCCCAAATGGAAATGTGGCGCGGTATTAACGAGTATGCGGCACAGCGCGACATTCATTTGCTTGGGTATATTGGTTGCTACCAAAGCAGTAACGATGATTTTACCTCGCATTTAAACACGTGTTTCGATTCGATTTACAACAGTAAAAAACTGGACGGCGTTATATTATTTTCGGGTTATATCCCGCACCACATCGGCGGGAACGATGTGTACGATGCGTATATTCGCAAAATACCCAGGCATATTGCCTGTGTTTCATTGTCGTATGTAGCGCAGGGCATTCCTTCTATTGTTGCAGATAATGAAAACGGCATTTACAGCTCGGTTGACCATTTAATTAAAGTACATAATAAGAAAAAAATCGTATTTATCCGCGGTCCGGTAGGCAATAGCGAAGCGGAAGACCGCCTAAAGGGCTATAAAAAAGCGTTGGCGGAAAATGGGCTTCCTTTTGTTGCGGACTATGTGCTTCCGGGCGATTTTAGCAACGACAGCGCCCAAAAAGCGGTGCGCGAATTGCTGGATGTGCGCAAGCTGCCCTTCGACGCGGTAGTGGCAAGCAACGATATTATGGCAATTACCGTGCTTACGGAGTTTAAGGCGCGCGGCATTCAAGTGCCTAACGAAATTTCGGTTACAGGCTTTGATGACGACCGCGAAGCGGCGACCTTTATCCCCTCCGTAAGTACCGCAGGGCAAGACTTTTTTGCCATGGGCTACGCAAGTGCGGAAACATTGTTTGCCAAAATAAACGGTCAAGAGGTTGATGCAGTGCGCTACGTGCCTTCGGTATTTATTCCGCGGCAGTCCTGCGGGTGCTTTAGGCGCGAATTTATTAATATGGAAAACCATCAGCAGGGTAATGCATACGCATTTACCCAGTTTGTGCTGGATAAACTCGTCCCCCTTTTCCATGATGAAATACCCCCAACCCTTGCACACAGGTGGGTTACGATGTTAGCCGACCAAGTGACTACGCCTTCCTTTCAAAGCGAGGTTTTCCTTTCGTTATTCGAAGAGATTATTTTAAATTACAGCCATCTCGCCACCGATTATTTTATTTGGCAGGAAGTAATTAACGTATTTATGGTGAGTTTACAGCGCTTTGCCCACGAGGTGGGCAATATACATGCGGCGTTAGAGGCGTTGCTTCATGCATCTACCGTGGTGCATGATATTTCATCTAACCAAGATAAAATACGCGAAAATAGGCAAAGCGACCTGCGCATGGCATTACGGCGCGTAACCAGTACGCTTGTGCCTACCTTTGACGTAAATACGCTGGCAGATGAATTGTGCCGCCTGTTACCCGAAGTGCGCATTAACATGGCAATTGTAGGCTTATACCACTCCCCCGTTAAAAGTAACGACTCCAGCGCAAGGCGTGATGTGGAAATTTTGCTTGGCTTCGACGGAAAAAGCCGTTTCTATACCAAAAAAGAAAGCGGTAAGTTTAACTATACCGATGTTTCTTCCATTGTGGAATTTGATTTTAATCGCGAACGGCGTACACTTTTCTACTTCCCGTTGTTTTTTAAAGATGAGGAATCGGGCGTAATTATACTGCCCTATGACCCGTCTATTACGCAGGAAGTGGATATATATGAAGCGTTAAGGGTTAATATTTCCACCGCAATTAAGGGTGCGGAACTGATAACAAAGATACAGTCGCTGTCCATTACCGATGAGCTAACGGGGCTGTATAACCGCAGGGGCTTCTTCCAATTTGTTTCCGCGCGTATGGACGTAGTGCGCCGCAATGGTGATATGTACCCCGTTGTATTATTTTTGGATATGGATGGGCTAAAGGATATAAACGATACGCTGGGGCATAAGGAAGGTGACCGCGCCATTCAAATATTCGCCAAAATACTGCGCAGTACCCTACGTAAGGAGGATATAATAGGCCGCGTAGGGGGCGATGAATTTATCGTATTCTCTACCGTAAAGGAAAAATATATGGCGGACAGCTTAGTAGCGCGTTTGCGGGCAGGGATAGACGACTATAATACGCGTACCCGCTTGCCCTACCGTGTGGAATGCAGTATTGGTCACGTAGCGTTGGAGGAAACCACCCGCGAATGCTTTGAAGCGGCAATACAAAGCGCCGACGCCGCCCTGTACGAAGAAAAAATGAAGAAAAAAGGGCGCAGGCGCAGCACCCCGGGTATATTTAAAGGAGGCACCGAATGAAAAAATTAGGATTTGCAGCTATATTTATTGTGTTAATTTTTACGCTTACGGCTTGTGTCGGGCGTTCCGAATCGCACCAGCCCATTCCTATTGTGCCGCCAAATGCGCCTGTGTATATGCCTGCGCCGACCCCTCGGCCTACTCCGCGCCCTGTAATTACAGGGGATACAGAAACCGCGCCCGAATATGATGTGCCGCCTCTTCCCCCGCTTATCGCCGCTACCATGACCCAAGGCGTGCGCACCGCCGATTTTAACGAAATTACCGCAACCCGGTGGGTGGCGAATATCGGCATGGGCTGGAATTTGGGCAATACCCTCGATTCGCACGGTGGGTTAAACGGCTTTGATTGGCTTGGCGGCGGTTTATACGCCAACACTACGGTGGCGGAAATGGAATACGCGTGGGTAAACCACATTACCACGCGCGAGAATATTCAAGCCGTTGCCGACGCAGGGTTTAACACCATCCGCATTCCCGTGACGTGGTTTAAGGCGCTGCAAAACGAAATGCATATCCGCGAGGATTGGATGGCACGCGTGCAGGAAATTGTGGACTGGTCGCTGGACGCGGGTTTAAAAGTGATACTCAATACCCACCATGACGAATATATTTTTGACCTGCGTGACGAATTTATGCACTACAGCAAAGCGTCGTTTATTATGGTTTGGAAGCAAATCGCCTACCATTTCCGTGATTATAATGAAATGCTCATGTTCGAAGGGCTAAACGAACCGCGTACAATCGGCTCGCCCGCCGAGTGGACGGGCGGCACAGCCGAGGAACGCGCAAATTTAAATATCCTCAACCAGCTTTTTGTTGACATTGTACGCGCAAACGGGGGCAATAACGCCTACCGCGTATTAATGGTGCCTACGTATGCGGCGTCTTCTGCTGCGGTAGCGCAGCGGGCACTGGTTATCCCCACCGATACGGTAGATGACAGGATTGTCGTTTCTTTGCATATTTATGCACCGTGGGAATTTGCCCTGCGCACAGGTCCTGTTGGCACGCGTGACACATGGGACGCGGAAAACCCCGCAGAAGTAACCCCAATCACAGAACCTCTTCAACTCGCCTATGAATTATTTGTGAGCCAGGGCTTTCCCGTAATTATCGGCGAAATGGGCGCGCTTAACCGCGATAACGAAGCCATCCGCGCAGAATGGGCGTATTTCTTTGTTTCCTATGCCCGCAGCCTTGGAATGCCCAGCGTGTGGTGGGATAACGGCATGACGGGTGTAACCGCCGCCAACCCTTGGGGCGGCTGGGATGAAACCTTTGGTCTAATCCACCGCCCAACAAATACAATTGTGCATCAGCAAATTGTGGACGCGTTAATGCGGGCAGTTCGCTAATGCCCATCGCCGCTATGAAGCGGGGCGTACACCCGCCCGACAAAAAGGAAACGGCGCTTACGCCTATACGTTATTTCTTCCCCAAAAATGGAGCAGAAATGGTGTACCCTATGGTGCAGCATATTGGTGCGCCGTGCCTTCCGCTGGTAAAAATCGGCGACTACGTAGAAGTGGGGCAAAAAATCGGCGATTGTGACGCCATGATGTCCTCCCCCGTACATGCCACCGTTTCGGGCGAAGTGAAGGATATCCGCGAGGTAATTACCCCAACGGGGCGGCGTTGCCAAGCCGTGGTGATGGAGAATGACGGCAAATACCGTGACAGCACATACTGCAATGTTTCAATAGACTACACCCAACTGTCCCGCAATGAAATACTCAAGCATATCCGCGAAAGCGGTATTGTGGGTATGGGGGGGGCGGGCTTCCCCACTCACGTAAAATTGAACCCGCCCGCAGATAAAAAAATAGATACCGTTATTGTAAATGCGGCGGAATGCGAACCCTATCTTACCAACGACCACCGCGTAATGCTGGAAGAACCCAAGCGAATCATGCAGGGGATAGACATTATTTTGCACCTGTTCCCCGACGCGCGCGCCATTATTGCCGTAGAGGACAACAAGCGCGATGCCTACGAGCTGCTTTCCAAGATGATAGAAAGCCCGCGTGTTTCTGTCATGCTTATGCGCACGTGTTACCCGCAGGGCGCAGAAAAACAAATCATTCAAACCTGTTTAAACCGCGAAGTGCCGAGCGGGGGCTTCCCCATGGACGTGGGGTGCATTGTGCAAAATGTGGATACGGTTATTGCGTTGCATCGTGCCTTCCACCGCGGGCGCCCGCTCATGCGAAAAATTATGACCATCGCAGGCGATGCGGTAAACAACCCGGGCAATTACAAGGTACGCTTCGGTATGAGCTACCGTGATATCATCGAAGCTATTGGCGGGCTAAAGTGCGAGCCGTATAAAATTATCATCGGTGGACCGATGATGGGCGTTTCACATTACACCTTCGATATTCCCGTTATTAAAACCTCATCCGCCTTTCTCCTGTTCACCGAAAAAGAAAGCAAAGTGCCGCCCGAGCGAGCGTGCTTCCGTTGCGGAAAGTGCATCGAACACTGCCCCGTAGGGCTAATGCCCATGGAACTCAACAAATTTGCCATTGCGGAACATACCGACCGTTTTATCGAATACCACGGGCTTGACTGCATAGAATGCTCCTGCTGCTCATATATTTGCCCTGCCAAGCGCCATCTCACCCAGTCGATAACAACGACACGGCGGGAGCTGCTGGCGAAGCGGTAGGGCAAAGCCCCAAGAACTTTGCCCCTGGAGGAAAAATGACGCAACCAAAATACACCGTCACCACCACACCTCATATCCGTTCGTCGAACAGCATAGAGCGGACGATGTACTTCGTGATTATTTCGCTTACGCCCGCCGTAGTTAGCGGCGTGGTTTTTTTTGGCTTGCGGGCGTTGCTGATGATGGTTATTTCCATTGCAAGCGCAGTGTTTTTTGAAGCGGCGTACCAAAAGTTGACGGGGAAAGCGATTACGGTAAAGGACGGCAGCGCGGTGATTACAGGATTACTGCTTGCGCTGGTGCTTCCGTCCGGGTTGCCATTGTGGATGCCCGTCATTGGCGCATTTGCGGCAATTGTGCTGGTTAAACAGTTGTTTGGCGGGCTTGGGCATAATTTTTTAAACCCCGCGCTGGCAGGGCGCGCTATATTAATGGCGGCGTATGCACTGCCTATGACTACGGCGTTTATCGCACCGCGCGGGGCGGATGCAGTGGCGCAAGCTACGCCGTTAATGCGGTTGTATGACGGGGATTTTGTACCCGAACTGAATGATTTTATCGCCGCGTTTTTGGGCAATATCAGTGGCTCGGTAGGGGAAACGAGCGCCCTCGCGCTGCTGGTTGGCGGTATTTTTCTGCTGGTGATGAAGGTAATTACGTGGCATATTCCCGTTGCGTTTATCGGGTCGGTGTTGGTGATGGGCGTGATTTTCGGTGGCGTTGCCAACGGGCTTGCGCTGTACCATGTGCTAACGGGCGGGCTAATATTGGGCGCGTTTTTTATGGCTACGGACTATCCTACTTCGCCCGTAACGGCGATGGGGAAAATTGTTTTCGGCATTGGTTGCGGGGTAATTACCATGGTAATTCGCCTGTTTGGCGGCTTCCCCGAAGGGGTTGCGTATGCAATTTTGTTAATGAATTTAACCGTACCGCTGATTGACCGCTACATTCGCCCGCAGGTGCTTGGGCGGCGCAGGAAGCGGGTGGAAAAATGATGCGCGATTTGGTAAAGCCCACGCTTGCGTTGCTGGTTATCACGCTTTTTGCGGCGCTCATCATTGGCGTAACTTACGCGGTGACAGAGGAACCCATTCGCACCCAGCGCGCCAATGTGGAAATGGCTGCCGTGCGCGCGTTGCTTCCCGCTACGTATGAATTGGAAGAAATATCCGTCCCAGAGGGCACGTCCCTTACTCGCGCCGCCAAGAGCTTTGACCAATGGGGCGCGCATATCGGCTATGTTGTATTTGCCGCGCCGTCGGGTTACAGCGGGCGCGTGTATGTGATGGTTGCATTTTCCCACCACCCGTTGCTTCACATAGAAGGCGTACGCATTATTAACCATACGGAAACGCCGGGGCTTGGCTCGCAAATCACGCAGGACGCCTTCCTGCACGCATTTGAAGAGGTCACCTTTGCCCACCGCGCGTTGGACGGGTGGATAGTGCCGCGCATCGTGGAGGCAGGGCGCGACGTACCCGCAATAGCAAATGCCACCATTTCCGTAAACGCGGTGCTGCGCGGCGTAAACGACGCCATTGCATTTATGTACGAAAGGGGGCCGTCCGCATGGTAAAAGCGCTCGCCCGCTTTAAAAAAGGCATTATTGACGAGAATCCCATCTTTGCACAAGCCATTGCATTATGTCCCGTTTTGGCGGTTACGACGTCCATTATTAACGGTGTTGGGCTTGGGCTTGCCACGCTTATTGTGCTTTTTTGCTCCACCCTTGTTGTGTGTTTTATCCGAAATTTTATCCCCCCTCAGGTGCGCATACCGTGCTTTATCGTAATTTCCGCCACCTTCACCACCGTAGTATCGTTGCTTATGGAAGCCTTTTTCCCCGCCCTTAACGACGCGCTGGGCATTTTTATTCCCCTCATTGTGGTGAACTGCCTAATCCTTGCACGCATGGAGTCCTTCGCCGCGAAGAACCCGCCCATCGTTACCATGTTTGACTCGCTGGGTATGGGGCTTGGCTTTACCCTGGCCCTTGCGCTCATTGGCGTGGTGCGCGAGATAATAGGCATGGGGACGGTGTTCGGCTTTACCGTTATCCCCGAGGCTATACCGCGCAATGTATTATTTATTTTGCCCCCGGGCGGTTTTTTTGTACTTGGGCTGCTGATTGTGGTGTTAAGGGCTGTGAAGGATAAAAGATTGAAGGATTAAAACCGTGGGCGATGCCCCCGAGGTCTTGCATTTAATCTTTTGACTTTCAAAAGGAGAAAAAAATGGAATTTATACTTATCTTCATAAGCGCAGCATTGGTTAATAACTTTGTCCTGTCGCGGTCGCTGGGTATATGTCCGTTTATCGGTGTTTCCAAGCGAATGGACACATCGCTGGGTATGGGACTTGCGGTAACGGCGGTTATGGCGGTGGCTTCTGCGATAACGCATGTGGTGTATACGTTTGTGCTTGTGCCGTTTGAATTGGAATTTTTGCATATTATTGCGTTTGTGTTAATCACCGCGTGCCTTGTGCAAGTGGTGGAAATGTATTTGAAAAAAAACAGTCCTGCGCTGTACAGAGCGCTTGGGATTTTTCTGCCGCTGATAACGACCAACTGTGCGGTGCTTGGCGCGTTGTTGTTGAATATTGATTTGTTTTCGGACAGCTTGTTACGGGCGGTGGTACATGCGGTGGGTGCGGCGACGGGTTTTACGCTGGCGCTTGTGCTTTTCTCAGGCATACGCGACCGCATGAGCTACGCACCTATTCCCAAAATCTTTGAAGGCGTACCTATTGCCATGATGGTGGCAGGGCTTATGTCTATCGCATTTTTGGGATTCTCGGGGATGATTAGCCTATGAACACGCTGGTGGGAACACTCATGGTACTGGGCGGGCTTGGACTTTTCTTCGGCGTTTTGCTTAGCCTTGCGGGGCTGAAGCTAAAAACCAGGGTTGACCCGCGGTTAGAATCGCTCAAGGATATTTTGCCCGGGGTAAATTGCGGCGGGTGCGGGTGTGCAGGGTGCAATGCCTTTGCAGAGGACGTGTACTTCGGCAAAGCCGAACCCGACGGGTGTCCCGTAGGCGGCGACGAGCTAAACCAAAAAATCGCGGGTATTATTGGGGTGGAAATTGCCTCCGCCGTTCGCAAAACGGCGTATGTAAAATGTATTGGTAATGACCGTAACGCCCTGTTTTTGTTTAATTACCAAGGGGTGGAAAGCTGCCGCGCCGCCGTGCGCTTGGTGGGCGGAGGCTCTAAGGGCTGTACTTATGGTTGTTTAGGCGGCGGAAGCTGTAAGAAAATATGTGTCTTTGATGCGATAAATATCATAGACGGCATTGCCGTTATCGACAATGAAAAATGCACCGCCTGTACCGCGTGCGTAGCCGTCTGTCCCAAAAACCTTATCGAAATGATACCCGCGGCAAGCACAATACGCATCGGTTGCAATGCTCGTGACGGTGGTAAAATTATACGCCAAAACTGCGAAATAGGGTGTATTGGTTGCCGCCTGTGCGTAAAGGTCTGCCCCAAGGATGCCATAGAAATGGACGGAGCGCTGGCGCGCATATCTTACGAAAAATGCGATAATTGCGGCACATGCGCCGATAAATGTTCGCGAAGGGTTATTGAGAAGGGGTAAAGCCGAAGGGGGCTCGCAATTTTGCGAACCCCCAAATTTTTAATCTCTTGAGTTACATAACTTTTTAATCAGATACATCTTTAGCAACTCGTCTAAATCAATTTCGGACAGGTTAATTTTATCGCAGTCGAGTTCGAAAATAGGTGTTGTTTCTTTGGGTATTTCGTCTTCGGGGGCATCTTCTTCCGGTATGGGGTCCTGTTGGCAGGCGCAGGGTTTTTCTTCGATGGGGGCGGACGTTTCACCCAAACCGCTGCGCGCGGTAATTCTGCCGGAGAAGCCGCACCGCCGCATTAAATTTTCCCACGTAATTGGACCAACGACCCCATCTGCCGATAAACCATTAGCGCGTTGGAAGTTGCGTACCGCCACGTCTGTTAGCGAACCAAAAATGCCGTCGGTAGCAAGGTTTGCATTGTTTACGGCGTTAAGGCATTGCTGGACTTGGCGCACATTGTCGCCGCGCACGCCAACGCGCATCAGGTAGCCCGGGTAGGGGGGCATGGGACGTCCGTAGCAACGGGGCATGAGGGCATTCCACGTAAGCTGGCCTATAATGCCGTCGGGGTTTAAGTTTTCCGAACGTTGGAACGCCATCACCGCGGTTTGCGTAAGCGGACCGAAGACGCCGTCCGCGTTAAGCCCCGCATTGTTTACGCTGTTTAAGCAACGTTGAATGCGCTCTACGTCTGCCCCGCGAGAACCTACGCGGATAAGCTGCCCGGGGTAGGGCGGAATGTCTGAAGGCGGCGTAACGGGGGGCGGCGTTGGGGGCAGGGGGGGGACAATATTGCCCGTATTGGGTGGAATATTTACCGTATCGCGAATGCGCCAGTACACGCTATAGAGCATACGCCACGTATTTGGACCAATTACGCCGTCTGCGTTAGGCCCAAACGCGCGTTGAAATTCACGCACCGCATTGGCAAAGTCCCGCGTAAAGGCGGAATTTTGTGTTACGGTGGGCACTTCGGGGTAAAAGCGCGAAATAAAATTCATAATATACTGCGCTTGCCCCACCAGCCGCCCGCGTGCGCCTTCGCGGATAATGTCCGTAGGCGGCGTGCGCCCAATGCCTTGAATAACGCCCTCGCTCGTGAGTTCCCCCAAATCCGTAACCGCAGAAAACGCGCGGGAAATATTATTCCACGTTGCGCGGTCGGTAAGCCCGCTGGGCGTAACATTTCCCAAGGTGTGTATGCCTTGGAAGGCGCGTACCGCCGCTTCCGTTTGCGGTCCGTATACGCCGCTCACGTTTGTAATTAGCGGAATAATGGGGAAATTTACACGTATGCGGTTAAGCCAATTTTGCAAGGTACGCACGGCATCGCCGCTCATGCCCGGGCGCAGCGTATAACCAGGGAAACTTTCACGCACACCGCCGATGTTATCCGTTTCCACAATTTGTACATCGTTGGGGTAAAAATGCCTCAGAATTTGCAAAGCATTACGCCCCTGCTGCGCCAGCGTAACGGTAGACCATTGCCACAAACCGGGGCACGTCATCCTCCGCCCGTCACAATATTCAATGAAACATAGAAAAAACGGCAGTAATTTCCAATTTTAAGGATAGGCTCTCGCCGTCTTTGTCCTTATTTTACTGGATTTTACGCCGTTGTTCAATGGTAATTGTGTACTTGGATGAATGGTTATGTTTGGGAATTGCACCGATTTGCACCAGTTTTATAAATAATACTATTCCGCTGGTGTAGTTGGTAACGCTCCATGCTCAAGCGATACAATAGGTCTTTTTTGGAAAAATTCGTGTCCGACAAATCTATCCGCACCTTCATTTAGCGATACAGTCATGTCCCTAGTCGTTGCTTGAGGTTGCGGTGTAGGTCTCTGACTAGCTGTATCTCGATAATCTTTGGTTAGTTTTGCCATATTAACGGTTACATCTTTGGGGTCTGCCATGTTTTCACCTCCTAAAATGATATATAAGTAATCACGCACAATATAGTGCAAACAATACCATATAATGATTTTTTATAGAAAATAGCCTTATCTCCATTTACTTCTCTGTGTTGAATAATTATCTTTTTATAGGTAAATATCAACATACATAGTGATTTTATTCGTTCTTCTCCTAGCATTTCTTCATCAATACTCTTGACTTCAAAATTATCATATTTTGACGTTGATATAGTCCTTAATACCATGATAACAGTAAACGCAAGACCTAAATACACCATAATGCCAGCGAGTATATGAATTAAAATAGCAAAAGTTAAAGGGTAAACCATTGAATGTATTATATCTGAAATTCTTATTCTGTCGAAAAGAAAAACACTAATAGCGGCAATCACCGTTATTACTAAGCCTGCTCTCATTTCAAAACTTTGTTTTTTGTTTCGCTCTATTTCATATTCTTTTTTTACTACATCGAAATATTCCAGTATTGCAGTATCCGAAATATCCAAAAGTTCTGGGGGTGTAGTAGTTTCATCTACTGTGGCTTCTGCCGGTGTTGATTCTTCCATAGGTAACGCTGTACCGGTTTCCATTGTTTACCCCCTTTGCCTATGCGTTCGATAAAAACTCATTGAGTGCATCTCTTAAAATTGTTGCTACTTCCTTATCAAATTGCATATTTTGAGGGCAACCTCTTTCACGCGCAACATCACCATTTTTATAAGACCATATGGAAAAATACTCCTCGTCGGCGTTAAAGTCTGCGGCTGTTACGGCTGTTTTGCTTGTTAGCCGCTGTATGTTTTTGTTGGTGTCTTTTTCCAACGATTTAATTATTGCCATGCGAACCCCCACAATTTTTAACATTCATTTGAACCCCACTATGAAGATTATAACAAGACTTGTCCCTTTTTACAATCCTAAAAATGGCAAGGCGTTCACCCTTGCCATTCCCTAACCGTCACCGCTCCCGGAAGCGCGGCGGCGTATATTTTCAAATCCTCTTTGTACCCCTCGAACGTGTCAATTCTCGTTATATCGTACAATACGCCCCGGTATTCGATAAAGGTATCGGCGGCGTTTATATCGTTGCGCCAGTTTATGGTAAATAGCATTTCCTCTTTCTGTTGTACGGCTTTTGCGCTGTAAAACTCCCCCGCCGATAATTGCCGCACATACGCCCACAACTTACCCGGATGTATCGCCGTGTAAATCTCGCTTGCAAAACCCGCGCTATCTTTTACCGTTGTTTTTCTGCATAACACTATCTTTTTATCTTTCAAGTTCCGCATACTTCCCGCCCTTTCCCGCCAAAAAAAGAAATACAATCATAATGCCGCCGTGTATTCTGCGTAATGCTCATACAGTCCAACATAGGCATTTAACAAACTGGCTGTACCGTCTATGCGCTGTTTTGGTGACTGATTTTTGACTGGTACAATGTTTCCGTTGCGGTCTGTCTGTATGCCTGTATTCGTCAAACACCATTTTAATATTTGATTGTTATTGTAGTTTACCCGCTTGGCTTGCAAGTCTACCCCTAACATCTGCATAGGCAATGAGAGAGTTTTTGCCCCTTGTATGCAACGCTCCATTCTAAACCCCTCGGATTCCATTTCCTGTACCCAATATTTCGCGCTGTAGCTATCATAATAAACCCATGCAATGTTTACCCCTGTCACTTTTACCATATCCACAAACCATGCTGTTATATCGCTGTAATTGATACAATTTCCTTGACATAATCGCAATAAACCCCGCTCATGCCATAAATCATAACGTATTTTATCAATCTTTACCCGGTCGTGTAGCACATCAGAGGGCAACCAATACATTTGATGTATGTACTTTTTATCTTGCCCCGGCTTCATCACTAAAACAGTAGCGCAAGTTAAATCTGTTGTGATACTCAAATCCGCGCCGCCTATGGCAAACGTACCCCGGAAGTCGTTTATGTCAAATGTTTCCTCATTGTTTATATCATCATAGCTTAACCATGCTGTTTTAGAAGTTTCTCGAATGTTAAAATCTTTCGTTAAAATCCCGGTTAAATCGGCGGGGTTATTCTTTGCACGTTCCACCTTAAATTGTATATCATCCATGCGTTTAATGCTTCCCAACGCCGGGTTAGCTTTCATCCATGCCGCCGGATTGCTCCATTCTTCCCGGCTGTCTAATTCGTAAATGATAGGTAAAAAGCTGTTATCTATAATGATACCGTCTGCAATATCACACGCATATTTGTATATATCATCAAATATGCACTCTCTAACCGTTCCGGCTGTGGTTATCATAATTAGAAGTGGTTGCCGCCTTGCCGCCTGTGATTGCTTCATTACCTCGTATAAGTTGCGGTCTTTAACGCCGTGTAATTCATCCATAATAACTAAATGCGCGTTCAAACCGTCCAATGTATCACTATTCCGCGCAAGGGGCTGTATTTTGCTAAATGTAGCTTCATGGAATAAATCCATTTTGCGCTTTTTAACGTGCTTTTTTAGCTGTGGGGATTGCTTAACCATGTTGTGTACTTCATCAAATATTAACCGCGCCTGTGCGTATTTTGTGGCTGTGCTGTACACTTCCGCGCCGCCCTCGTTATCTGCTAACATCATATACAACGCTATCCCCGCCAAAAGTGTACTCTTACCGTTTTTTCTTCCCACCAAAAAGAAACATTCCCTAAACTGCCTTAACCCTGTAACCGGGTCAATTATTCCAAATATCGCTTCTATTGCCGCCTTTTGGAATAATTCTAACTGGATAGGTCTACCCGCCCATTCCCCTTTTGAGTGCTTACAAAACCGCTCTATAAAGTCCACGGCTCTTTGACTTTTTCCGGGGTCTAAGAAACATTTTTTAGTATTTATATTTTCTGTGAGTGTAGCATACACGCGCTGTAAACGCTTACAAGCCGGAATATCCCCGGCTTGAATAAGCGCGTTATATTCAGCTATATAACTCATGCAACCGTTACCCCCTATGACTTATTAGAACCCTGTATAAACGCCGTTAAACCGTCTAATTCGTCTTGCGGTGGTTTCTTGGGTAGTAAGTCGGTTAATTGCTTTATAAGGGCAGAATAACGCTTACAGAGGGTATCATAATTGCGTACATCTGCATTATCCGTTGTACTGCCTGTTTCAAGTTTCTTTTTGCTCTCTCGTAAAGGCTTTTTAAGAAATAAAATCTCGTCTATGATAAATTCCCCGGCTGTTTGTTTATCTTCGGGAATAAGTGTTAGTAAATGCTCAAGCCTTATCTGGTCTTTGGTCTTTCTCATGCTATCCCGCTCCAATCTCTTATAAAAGTTTAGAAAAATCAGGGAGAGGAAAAGTACACCCCCTGCCCGGTGTTGTTCTTTGTTCTTTTTTGGCGGGAATAGGGGGGATATAATTCGACACGAATTATATTTTACTTGCCTATGTTAGTTTGATAACATTCCCCTCGCGGTCAAACCCTATCCCCGCCGCCGCTGCCGCGCCTGCGTTCCCATGTTCCGCATTATGACACGCATAACATAGACATTCTAAATTATCCGGGTTTAATGCTATTACAGGATTATTCACATTCCAACGGTCAAGATATATTTTATGGTGTGCAACCTCACCAACGCCGCCGCAACGCTCACAAATATAATACTTTGATTGCAAAAATAGCTTTGATACCTTGCGCCACTTTTGGCTATTGTAAAATTTATCACTCATACGATAACGCCTTTAACAGATTATCAATTACCCTGTTTAGTTTGTCGGTATCGCTACTTTCGCCAAAATACCATAATTGCAAGATAAACCGCGCCGCCGTTTTTGCAAGCGGTGAAAATTCTGCGCTTGCTTCTTCTTTTTCCGCTGTTTTTGGACTTGCCTTATATCCCGCCGTTATTTCTAAATATGCGGGCAATGCTTCGACAAGTGCAATTATTTGCGGGTCGTTATCTGTACCGTCTATGCGTAAAATATCCCGCGCTTCGTCTATGGTGAATATGCCGCCGCTGTCTGTACTTATGCCGTTGTAATGGTTAGCTTTGCAAACGCTTCATTTACAAGGGGCTTCCCATCCGCAACCGCCATTGCTCTATAATCAATTAAACCGCTTGTAAATCCGCTTTCGCGTGATACCTCTACCGCTATACCCTCCGGGATATTTACGCCGTAATATTTGAAGTTGCCGAAAAGAATTGTATCATCCGGCATAAAATCATCAATTACTATCGGATAACCGAAAAGGCGTATAATGCTATCGTTTTGGTTATCTCTGGTAAAAATATAATCGCCGTTGCCGTTTTTCGCTTTGTGTACCCGGTTAAAAAGTGTATGGCTTGACATTGCGAATTTCGCGCCGTTTCCGTACCCACGCGCAAGCATAGACATAAGTGTTAAAACATCATCCCCGCTAAATGTTGATACATCTATGCTGTTGGTGCTATCCCACGTTATGCCGGATAATAACCCGGTCGGCTGTCCTGTTCCTGTTCCGTTTAATATTGCTTCATTCAGCGCGGCGCGTATGCTTTCGGTTAGTTCCTCGGTTATGTACCGCTCGAACGCTGTAACACTCATACGCTTTGCCGCAACCGATAACGAAAAGATTTTTAATAACTCATAACCCGCAAAATTAACCGGGTGTACATTTGCTTTTTCCCTGTCAACTGGCGTACCCTCAATATGCCACAACGCCGCCCCGGTGGGTGTGCCTATGGGTACAGTTACATTTGACGGAATAGTAAACATACGGATTTCAAAAAATAACCCGCCCATTGTACGCGCCTTGCTTATAATCTCGTTTAGTGTTTCATCCGGCACAACCGCCGCCGAATTTGTAAGAGTATTAAATACATCCGCTCTTTTTTCTGCTTTTGCGGCGTTAAATGCGCGGGTTTCCCCGGCTGTTAGTGTTTGCCCTAACATAGACTTGAAAAACGCGCTTTTGTATTCTGCTTTTGACATATCCGCGCCACCCTCGAACGCCGCCGCCGCGCCTGTTACCGGGTTAAAATTCTGCATAGTGTTTTCCCTTTTTCCGCTTATATTTTGGGCTGTATTGCTTTTATTCCGGGCAAAAACCGCCGTATCATTGTACGCTGGGAAATTTACCGGGCTTATTTCAAATATCCGCTCTATTTTTGTTATGGTTCGTGTGTTATTCTCGAATGTTTCGCCGTTTTCTGCTACGGAAAACGCAAAAGACATTTTTGTTAAATCCCCGCGCTTAACCGCTGTATATACTTCCCGCCCTTGTTCCGTATCGGGTAATGTTGCCTTAAATTCTAAACCCGCGCCGCTTATGGTTAGTTGCATAGTTTTAGGGGAACGCGCCAACGGCACATCTGCCATATTATGGTTACAACATAGCAAAATATCATCTAAATTTACGCCGTCTAATGCCCCCGCCCTCACAATTTCGGTATAACCGTGTATTTCGGCGGGTACATCATAAGGAATTGCTAAACCCTCAATAACAAGCGGTGTATTTGCCGCTCTTACTTCACAAATTCGCGTTTGCATGGTTTTTCCCTCGCTTCCTTGTTTAATTATTTTCGTTGTTTTCGTCTATTTCTTGGTATTCATCCGCTTTTGCGGCGTTTACAAAATTAAGACTTTGCAACCGTTTATCACCGTCCGGCAGTTCCGGCAATGATAATATTTTGCGGCTTTCGTTTATCGTTAATATTCCGTATGGTAAGAGTTGCCGCAAAAGTGATATTCTCGTTTTCGCGCTTGCAAATTCTAACCGTTCCCCGCCAAAAATAATCTCTCGCCCAAATGCCCGCTCTCGCGGTGTAAATATCTTGCGTGTGTATTCAAGGCTCATTTGTAATGCAAACGGTTCTATTACACTCTCATAAAACGCCGCAAAATCATCCTCGGAGTATTCCCCGCTAACCATTTTTGCGGATATGTTCAAATATGAGTATATTTGACTTTGTACCGCTGTTAGTTGTGCCGGGTCTATTGTTGGTGTGCCGCTTGTGGTTATCGGCGTGTATTCGATTTTGTTATCAATAGCTATAACGCCGCCGCTGTTATTCATTTGTAGATACTCTTTAACATATTTGTCTTTTGCTTCTTTTAACTGTTTCTCATTCAAAATATTAGTGAATTGCAAAACGCCGCGAATAGTTACGCCGTTTTGTATAATCGCTTTTATGCCCTCGGTTTGTGCGTGTGCTGTTTCCAATGCCGGGAATAATGCGGCGTTATCCGTTCCCAAAAGTTCATTTTTTGCAAAATGCCGCCGCAAATGTATAATATCTGCATAGGGAATAATCACATTTGCGCCGTCTTTGAATGTGAATTTACAATACAATGCGCCGCCGCTTTCCTCACTTTGCAAAAATTCAACACTTGCCGGGGTTAGATTGTAAAGCGCGGTTACATTCTCGTTATTGTCGCGGTGTATGAGAATAAATGCGTTATTATCGCAAAAATAAGCGGTTGCCGCTTTGTATAGCAAATCATACGCGCTTATATATGGGTTGGGTTCTATCTGCAAAACCCTGTCAAGCCGCTGTATTGTTGGCATGGTGTACGGTTTCAGCTTCGCGGCGTGTTTGGCTATTGTGTCAACCGCTCCCCGGAAAATAGCGTTATCATATGCCGCGCCGGAAAAAGGGGAAAAGCCGCTATTTATCGGAATGTTTACCCGCATTTCCGGCGGCGTATCTTTGGGCTTGAATAGCTTTTTTATGAAGTTCAAATATTCACCCCCTCAAATCTTACTGAAATACATCCCATTTATCCCATATATCATTTTAGTGCATAATCGGTATATTTGCGGTGTTTTCGCCCTGTCATAAGTACCGCAAATACTCGCTTTTACTGGCGTTTGTACTACTTGTCTATTAGCCATTATATGAGTGTTTACGGCGTTTATGCCTGTTTCATTTCTGCAAAATTGCAAGCGGTGTTTTTGCCGTTTTGTAAATATTGCGTATTTCTGTACATTCGATTTTTTATAAGCGCAAGGCATTTTTTACGTTTAGCGGTGCATTTTTGGTGTATCGCTTCCTATATTATGTACCCGCTTTGCCCTCGTTTGCTTCATTTTTGTATAATGGGATAAATGGGATATATCGCCGTTTAAGTTTTGACGTAATTGTTTTGCAAAACCCTGTAATTCCGCTATTCCTCTATAAAATATATTAGCGCGTTCCCGGTTTTATGCTTTGGGGTGTACCCCAAATGTACCGAAAACGCGCTAATTTTCAAAACGTGATTTTTGTTGTTTGCAATTCTTATGTATTTTGGTTCGTTTCAATGAAAAACGCCGGGTTTACTTTTATCGTTTCGGCGGGTCTGCCCCTTGTGGGTACAGTTTCAACTTTTATATATGCTCGTTCTTCTAAAAACAGTAAAACATGGTTTAGTGATTCTGTATTTTTGAATTTTTGTTTAACGCCGTACCACATTTTACTTTTTGTAATTTGCTTTTGTCCGTATCGCTTTATACGCCCCAACAAATAAAGCGCGTCATTGCTTTTTTGGTCATCACCTGCAAAAACCTTTTGTGCGTGTACTGCTAAACACTCCGCAACCTCGGCGGCGGCTTTCATATGTTCCGCGCTTATTGGAGTGTCGGCGGGTTCTTTGCCGTCCTCGCAACATTGGAACGCATGAAACAACGCCGCTATTCTTATTGATAATCCGAACGCCTTACCATTCCATGACTTGGCGCGTTCCATGCCGTCCTCTATGCGTTTTTCGGGTATGTGGAAGTATTCAACGGCGTATGCCTTCGCTTCCGGCGATAATGTAAGGGTTTTTGATTCAGTCATTGCAACAGTTTTTTTCAATGCGTAATAAATAACTTTTCTGTACTTTTCGCCTATGCCGTCCGGTGGTGTGTCGCTTATGGGTTTGCGTGTTCCGGCTCTTGCGGCGGGATATGCAAACACTATACGCCCGGTTAAACCTTTCCCGGTGTTTTCTTCGTCAACAACAACATTTTCAACAATGTACGGCTGTACGCATATTGCTAACGATATAGCCGGGGTATTTAATATTTCGGGTTCGCGGCTTTTGCGGTGAACGCTTATATAATCGCCGCTATGCCCTTTTAAGTAGATTTCTATATCATCCCCTGCTTGCTTGTAACGTCCTTTCATATTTGAAAAGACTCCCCCCTCACCACTCGCAATGAAAATACGCTCTCCATTTTCTACCAACAATGATATTAACGCTTCGGATGTTGTATCATCTGCAATAAGGGTTAGCGGGTGTTTTTGTTCGTAATTGTCATATGCAATTTGTGCGGCGTTCATTATTTCGCGTTTTTCGTCTGTACCGTCTAATTTGTTTTCGGCGCGGTGTATTGCCGCTCGTAAATCTTTTACTTTTACTTTGCTTCGTGAAATTTCCTCTTTGTTATCGGAATTGTAAACGGTTTGGTATTTGTGAAACGGCTTTACAATATGCCGTATAACCTCGCTTTTCCTTTCGGCGGGTGGGCTTACTGCCACGGCATATATAGAAAGTTGCTCCATGTTTTTATTTATGGATTCCACAATATACTTTTGTTGAAATACTGCCCCCAACGCTCCCAAAATCAAAACCCCCGCCATTTCCGGCGCGGTCTGGGTGTATTCGGATGTACTTTGTATAAACGCCGCTAATGTAGGCGGGAACGCCGCAAAAGGAAATAAAGGCGGGTGTATAATTTCAATCGGTTGTATTTCGCCCCATTGTGCGTATTCTTTGGGTGGTATGTAACCCTCTCTACCAGCTATTTTTTGCAAGTAGGCATTTACGGCGCGTTCCCATATGGTTTGTAGTTCTTTTACCTCTAATGGTGGATTACATTTTTTAGAATATTCCGCAAATTCCCGCCGGGATTTTTCGCCGTCACCGTACTTTTTTAACATTGTGAAGGCAAATTTAGCCATTGTTGCGTTCCGTTCCCCTGCCGGAATTTGCCCCGGTACGGTTGGCGCGGCTTGGATGGATGCGGCGGGTGCTTCCGGCTGTGGCGTTTTCGGTGGCTCGGGTGTTGGTGCTTCTTCACCCGGCGGCGTTATTACAACATCTGCAAGGCTCTCAATATATCCCGCCAAAAAAGAATCACCCTCAAAATACAATACCTCGGCGTTTTCATTACCGAAAAAGAAACGCGCTGTATCTGCGGCGTATTTATCAAAGTATGTAAAAAGTGCTTTTGTACGTTGTTTGAGTGCTGTATATTCGCCGCCGCCCGTTATGGTTTCAATCGGAAAATATACATGGTATTTTGGTCTTGGTGCTTTGCCGTCTTTTTCTTTCATGTGATTTCGTGAAGTAACCGTAAAAAAGCAAATGCCGGGAAAATCGGCTCGTAATATATCGGTTGTTATCCATTCCCCCGGCGTGTCGCTGTCCGTGTTGTCAACGTCGAACATAACGCAATTTGATTGTATATAGTTTTCGTTTTTGCGTTCGTTTTTTTTATATGCCGCCGCTACATGGTCGAATGTAACGGCGGCTTTCAAATCATCTGTATTGTTTATTATCCGCTTGTTTTTGTAAAATTTGTTTGACGGTTCGCCGCATTTGTCGGATGTAAACAATTCAAATGTTAGCATAATTGCCCCCTTTAATTTGTGTTAAATTCAATATCGAGAATTTCAACCGTTCCGTAATTACTACCCTTAATAGGTTGGTTCAAAAGGGTAATTTTGCGTATGTGCTTCATAAGAAATTGCCGCTTTTCTATGTTGGTAAAACTGCCCCAACCATCATTAAAAGCGGTTATAATTTCCTCGCGTGTCTTTGGTTCTTCATAGCTTATTGTTTGGCTTGGGGTTAGTGCTTCAATCTCTGTGAGTATTTTTGCCTTTTCACCGTCAAGCTGTGTTTTAACGCCGCGATATTCTGCAAGTGTGGCATTATCTTCAATGTAAGAATCTAACATTTCCTTTTCTTTTGCTTCTAAGTTGTTTAATTTCGCTTTTAGTTCTTCAATCCGCGCCACCGCCGCTTGTTTTGCTTGCTCAATTTTTGCGGCGGCGTTTTCGTCTGTGGGTAAATTTGCAATGTATTCTATCATTGCCTTTTCTGCGTTCCCGGCTGTCATTCGTTTTGCTTCACAGGCTCGATTAACCCGCGCATAACATACATAGGTGTGGTATACCTTGTTATTTTCTCGGTAGTCCATGTTTGACTTTAACTTTCGCCCACATAACCCGCAAAACAAAAAGCCAACTAAATAATTTTCTTCGTTTGGTTTTTTTGTTGGGGTTACAAGTTTATTCTTTGCCATAATCGCCTGTGCTTCCTTGAAAACTTCCTCGCTTATAATCGCTTCGTGTTTTCCTTTTGCTTCAAAATATTGGTCGGGTTTTTCCATGCCGTATCTAACATACCCCATGTAGTTAGGGTTGCTTATAAGGCTGATTATTTTCCCGGTGTTCCAAAAATAACCGTGCTTGGTGGGTATCTTTTCCTTATTTAATGTTGTGGCTATCCCGGTGAGTGAGTAATTTTGATTGACATACATATCATAAACCCGCCGCACAATCGCCGCTTCTGTTTCGTTTATCGTCTGTATTCTTTCGCCAATGGCGCGGTCGTAACCGTAATTAGAAAAATGCGCCCCGGTTGTATATCCCTCTCGCGCTTTGCGTTCTTTGCCTAATCTCACACGCTCCCCAATGTTTTCACGTTCAAATTCCGCAAATATGCCGATTATCTTTATGAACATACGCCCAGAAGCCGTTGAAGTATCTATACTTTCCGTTAGACTATTGAACGCGCAACCGTATTGTTTGAATAGGTCAATGAGATAAACCAAATCCGCAACGGAACGAGTAAGGCGGTCAAGTTTGAATACCAAAACATTTTTAACGTGTCCGGCTTTAATATCTTCTATCATGCGCTTAATCGCCGGACGTTCTGTAATGTTCTTGCCGCTTATGCCCTCGTCTAAATACACATCATAGATAGACCAACTTTTGGCACTAACGTATGATTGTAATTTTTCCACCTGTCCACGGATTGAATAACCCTCCATTGCTTGTTCTTCGGATGATACCCTGCCATATATTGCTGTTTCCATAAGAAAAAGCCTCCTGTCAATAAATTTTATTGATGGGAGAGCTTTTCCTATTACTGGTTATCCAATTATGTACACAAGTTTTGTTTTGGAGTTCAAAACTTGGTGACTTTTTCCAGACCATAAAGGGCAATTTGCCGCATTTTGGCATTTTGTGCGGCTACTAATAATATACCTATGCCGCCGCTATGCTCATTTATGACTGAAAATTTGAATTTTTTACTGCCCGCAAACCCGCATATTTACTGGGTTTTTAAGCGTGTGGGGTTTTTCCTATGGTTCTGCTCCGCAAAGAAAGGCTCTACATGCCCCTCACGTTGTATGAAACGGTTAAATATCCTATCCACCATCTCATCAATCGTGCGGAAAATTTGCCCACCCTCAACGAACATCTGGTCAAATTGGGTGGAATTAGTAATGTCAAACGCGTGCCCGCGTACACGGTACCATTCAGTATAAACGCACCTTTAGGGAGGGTTCGAGTGAAAAAAGCCCCGTAATTCCAGTATTCCTTATTTTGGCTTATGCCATATATTGGAAAAATGACCGGGTTTCCCCTATCGGTGAATTACCTATTCAACATATTTATAGAAAATACGTACGTTCTGTGACGGTACGCCGTCCGTGACTTGCCGCCCTCCAATTTCAATTCTGTCAATCAGGCTCTCCAGCGTATCGCGGTCAACCTCGTTCAGCGCGGATTTCTCTTTAATAAGGGAAGTCCATTTTTCTTGTTCCGCTGATTTAATTTCAACTTCGCGAATTGCCTTAATTATGGGTGCAAGGCGTTTTTCTGCACCCTTGCGTTGTGCTTCAATTTCTTTTATGAAGCGGTAAAAATCTTCCGGCAGAATAATCCCTTCTGCCTTTTCCTCGTACAACTTTGTAATACGATTGTCGAGGTCATAAAGCTGTTGTTCGAGGGGAGTTTTCTCCTGCGTCATCTTTGCTTTTTCCACTTTGCGTTTGCCCAGTAAAATGCGTTGTAATGACCTTTGCATCGCCGCTTCATCACAAGTAACCTTGTTTGCCGCGTCCCGAATATTGGCAAGTACCAATTCCTTCAGCGACCGCTCGTTTATCCTGTGGGAAGAACACGCCACGCACCCGCTTCGCATATATGTCCGGCAAACGTATGAGCCAAAGTCAACGACCCTGCCGTCTTTTATGGTTTCGGTGCGTTTGGCGTAGCCCATTTTGGAATTGCAATCAGGGCAAATAAGCAAGCCGGAGAATAGGCTTTGTTGTGGGTCGTGGTGGCTGGTTGCCACTTCCTTCGCCGTTTGGTTCAAAATTTGCACCTTATCCCATGTTTCAATGTCCACAATGGGCGAGTGCGTATTTTCCACCCTTACCCATTCGCTTTCGTTCCGGTGATAGGCTCGGCTGTCGCGGTATGAGCGTGTGCCTCGCTTCATGGAAATGGTATGACCGAGGTAAATCTCGTTGCATAACATCAGCTTTATCGTTTGGTTTGTCCACGCAACGGCACAATCGGCTTTAGTTGTACGCCCCTGCCGCTGGAAATAATATCGGCGCGGCGGCGTGATGCCCTCCTTGTTCAGCACCCCGGCAATGGCGTTATACCCCATGCCCTCCACACGCAGTGAAAAAACCTTCCTAACTACTGCGGCGGCGTATTCGTCAACAATCAGCCGTGTTCGTGCACTAGGATTGCGGTCGTACCCATACGGCACAGCTCCGCTAAGTTTCTGCCCATCCTTCGCCTTGGCTAACATCACCGACTTAATGCGGTCGCTGGTGTTTCGCACAAAATAATCGTTGATGGCGTTGAGAAAAGTCATAATCTCCGTTTCGCCAGTTTCTGTGTCGATATTGTCGGCCAGACTAACAAAACGGCAACCAAGGGCTGGCAGTTCTTCTTCAAGATAATGTCCTGCCTCAAGGTAATTTCTCCCAAAGCGCGAGAGGTCTTTTACTAGCACCAAGTTTATTACTCCGCTTCGTACATCTTCCATCATATCCATAAAACCTCTGCGTCGAAATGACACGCCGCTTGAGCCATCGTCGATATAGGTGCGGGTTTCAATCCAACCAGGCATCATAGCGATAAAGTTGGTTAGCATGGACACTTGGTTCTCAATGCTGACGGAGTCCTCATCATATCGCTTGTTCTTGTTTTCTTGCGACAGGCGCGCATAAATTCCCACGTTGTAAATCTTCATGATGACACCCCGGTTGCATGGGCGAGCAGTTCGCTGTTAGGCGAACGACCAGCCTGCCTTTCAGAAAGGTCAAGTGCGTCAATGTTGCCAACGTAGTTGTAAATTACTTCAATATCGCAGACGCGCTTTCCATCAATAATCTGCGCCTCGTGAACGATAATTTTGTCAATGAGCAGATACAGCGTTTCCATATCGAGTGTTTCCAAACTGGTGAATTGCTTAATCATGCCAGTCCACACGCTTGCGCTGGTTGACAGCGGCTGAAGGCTGTTAATTCGCTTTTCAAGCACCTTCATTGCCGCTTCCCTGTTGGTTCTATCCTGTTCATATTTCACAATTTGTCGTTTGTACAGGGTATCGGGAATTGATCCGGCGGCTTTATCCGCACAAAGGTTCTCGATAAGCATATCGAGTTTTTCGAGTTGTCTGGCATGACCATCCAACTCATTTTGATACGAACTGCGATACGACAGCTTCCCTTGTTCAGATAAAATGGCGTTAATAATGCGTTCTTCGTCGCATTTCACCAAACGTGCATAGGTGCGGATATTATCTCCAACCAACTCAACAAGTGCCTTTTCGCTGATACCGTGAATGGTGCAAGCGTTCTTACCGCTTCGCCCATATGTGCTACACATATAAGAAACGCGCTTGCTTTCACTGCCATCCTTGCGAACGCGCCGCTCCACTTGACTACGAAGCCGAAAACCACAATCACTGCAATGAAGCAATCCCACAAAAAGGCTTCTTTCATTATCCTTTCTGCGACCGGGTTTGTACCGCTTGCGAGAAAGGGTTTGCACCCTATCCCACAATTCGGTTGAGATTATCGCATCATGCGTCCCTTCCACCCGAATCCAGTCCTCGGTATCCTTCCGTACTGTTTTTTTGTTCTTGTAGGAAAGCGTACCCGATTTTCCGGACACAAGGTTGCCGATATATACTTCATTTGCAACCAAGCACTTAATTGTGTTTTCGTTCCACAAGCGGCTGGAACGTGTAGGATTTATTGCATTTTTGCCCTGATAATAATACTCTCGGGGTGAAATTATCCCATCCTCGTTCAATTGTGCCGCTATTGCTCGGAAGCCCACACCACTTGCCCGCATTTCAAAAATTCTAACAGCAATGGGTGCAGTGTTTTCGTCCACCATAAACTTGTGGCGATTATTGGGGTCTCTCCGATAGCCGTATGGCGCGTATGTTCCCACATATTTTCCGTTCTGTGCCGAGGTACGTTTTCCCGCTTTTACCTTAATGCTGGTTGTTTTGCTGTGCTGTTCATTAAACCAGTTACGAAACACCATCATATCGTCCAGCTTCTCGTTAAGAGAAATGAGTTCGCATCCATGTTCCGGCAGAAAAACTTCCGCAAGGTTACCCACATCAAGATAATTTCTGCCAAGACGACTGAGGTCTTTTATCAATATGGTGTTGATATATCTCTCTTTGACATCGGCCAGCATTCGTTGGAAATCCGGCCTATTTTGGTTTGTCCCACTGAAGCCATCATCTTGGTATACCTCGACCAGCTCCCACCCCATTTCTTTCACATGCTTTGTAAGCATGAGTTTTTGATTTTCGATTGACACCGACTCACCGGCTCGTGAATCTTCTTTACTCAACCGAACATAGACACCAACCCGGTATTTTTTGTGTTTAGCCATTTACATTACCTCCGTAATTATGGCAAAAACACAGGGCTGGCAATGCGATTTTACCTCTATATTATAGCGTTTTTCGGGGTAAAACCAAAGTCCAAGTTTATGCCTGTCGGAGAATTTTCGCATGAATTTATCCTCCGTTTTCTGCATTTTCGGTTTGTAGAATTTTACGAACCGTTAAATCTTCCAACGCCTTTTTTAGCTCAATTTCCCCCTTGTAAACATTGGTGACGCGATATAGTGTTTTTCCAATTAGCTTTTCATTGTATGTAGTAATAACAGGCACATCTGATGCACCTTTGTCCGTAGGTTTCATGAAAAATCACCTCAGACAATTTTATTCCGCGCAAATTCAAAGAATACGCAAAAAGCCTGTACGAATGACAAAAGTACAGGCTTTTCATGGGTTTGGTGCGAACTTACGAAAGGGCGGATTACATGAGTCGCATTCTCTTTTATTTTATCTCACTTTTAGCTTGCTGATAACGATTTTCTACCACATCCCAGTCAATCACACTAAATAATGCCGCTATATAGTCAGCACGTTTGTTTCGATATTTTAGATAATAGGCGTGTTCCCATACATCTATAAGCAAAAGTGGCTTTGTGTCGTTGTCTGTCATTGGAATTTCTTGATTGGCAGTTTGCTTGATTTTTAGGCTTTGTTCTTTATTGCAGTAAACCAGCCAAGCATAACCTGAACCAAATTGCCCCAAAGCCGCTTTTGTTAAATCGTCACAAAGGCTTTTGAAGCTTCCAAAATCTTTCTCTATCTGATTTTTAAGAGAACCTGTAGGCTCTTTGTTACCTTTTGGTGACAGAGACTCAAAGTAAAGATTGTGCGTGTAAAATCCGCCACCATTATTACGGACTGCCACCCGATGTTCTTCCGGCACAGTATCAAGGTTGAGCAAAATTTGCTCTATGGGCTTATTTCCAAGGTTCGGTATCGTGCTTGCTAATTCGTTTAGTGCCTTTGTGTATGTTGCATGGTGTCCTGTATAATGCACTTCCATTGTCGTTGCGTCAATATACGGCTCTAAATCCGCAAAATCATAGGTCAGCTTCACTTGTTCAAACATGGTCTGCCTCCTGTAAAAACCTACTGTTCTTTAGAAAATTGGTCTTTGCCCACATAGCAAAGAGGGCATTCAAAATCATCAGGTAAATCCTCCCACTTTGTGTTGGGGGATATACCGTGGTCTGGTGCGCCTTCGGCTTCATCATAAACCCAGCCGCACACATCGCATATATATTTCACAGATACTCCGCCTCCTATAATTTTCGTTTGCTATCAGTATCTCGGCTTCAATTTTCATATGCAATTTTTTCAAACATACTAATAAACACCGCACGAATTTATGATTGACAGGCTATTCGTAACACCTTGTCGCAGCGTTAAGCGAAGATGACCTAAACGTAATTTTTTTGATGTTAAGTTTATCCTTCAACAATTCATAAAAGATTTCACAGAAGTTTTCGCAAGTTGTAACTTTTTTTGAAACGCTCACACGGCATTCGGGATAGGATTTAATGAGTGGGTGGTCAAGTTTTTTGGGCGGTGGGCATCTATTTCGGGTACACCGTTGCGAATTCCGGCTTCTTCATAACCTTTTAACAGATGCTCCAGAAGAGGGTCGCCTTCTTGGAAAATTGTGCCGTGGTGGAAGTTCTCGGCTATTTCAATCAGCAATTTTTGGGCTTCTTTGCATGGATATGCATAACCTGTGCGTTCGTCTACTTCGCCGCCTACTTCAATTTCAATGTACCCGGAATGCCCGTGCAAGAATTGGGCTTCGCCTTCGTGGTAGTTCATGAATCTGTGTGCGTACTGGAAATCGTGTCTTATAATGGAATGTGCATAATTGCCTTTTGGCATGGGGATTCGCCTCCTGATGGGTTTTTACTTTTTAGTATTATTTCCATTTTTGGCTTCTGTATGCACGTTTTTAGACTGCTTCTTTATTTTGATATCCGAAAAGTTGACTTCGTTTGCAAATGCTACCAGCCGGGAACTTAGAGAAGGTCATAACCTAGAGAAATTGTACGCTGGCGGTGAGTTTAGTGAGTAAACGAAGGGCAGATATTTTAGTAATTGTTGACTACAATTCTTCATTGTTCGAGGAACAGGATTTTAACGAGTAATCTTCAAGTACCTCCCGCGCAGGGCGACCATTTCCGTCGTTCATAGCCAACAAACCTTCATTGAGCAATCTGTGGAGTTCTTGGCGGTCAGTTTCTTGAAGAATCTCTTCCAACATCTTAACAAACACCGCCTCAAATCGAGCATCATCATCTTTTTTCCGCTTAGGCGCACCCTTTGTGCGGCCACCGCCACGGCGTACTTTCGCGCTGATATGCCGCTCCATGAGCAATTTGTCCATATTGTCATTGGTGAAAACAAGACCGTTTTGATTGACAGCTTTCGCGCCTTTGCCAATAACCATTGCGGCGAGGCCGTAGTCCTGTGTAACAACAATATCCTCGCGTTTTAATATGCCCATCAGCGCAAAGTCCACGCTATCGGCCTCTTTATCCACGGTGATGACGGTGCTATAGCCATCATTCAGCATATGTGAAGTGTCCATTAGCATCGTCACGGGGATTTTGTATTGCTTCGCCAGCCGCACGATAATTTGCTTCACCGGGCAAGCATCGGCATCAACTAAAATTTGCATCGCTCAAATCCTTCACCATAATATAGTCCTCGTGTCCAACGTGGTCGAGTTTTTCGCCTGTGACAACATACCCCAGCCGTTGATAAAACCGCGCCGCCGGATTATTTTTTTGCACAGAAAGTGATGTGCGTTTGTATCCGCATTTGCGAAGTAGTGAAAACAATTGCGTCATCATCTGCGCTCCGATTTTTTGCCCACGAAACTCCGGCAAAACAGAAATGGCAAGTTCCGGCGTATCATCGTCTATATGCCCATATGCCGGAATTATCCGCGTCCATGCCGCGCCAACAATTCTGCCGTCCGCTTTTGCAACAACACCGCAATCCCCCGGCTTGCTTCCAAAACCGTCTACATAAATGTAAATTTCCGGGTCGAAAATAACTTCTCGCAGTGGCAGTTCTTCGCCGGGAGGTACATAAATTGCGGTATATATGAAATCCTCCAACAGCGGATATTCGAATTTTGTGATTTCTCTTATGTTTATTTTCATGCGTCCGTTCTCCCGGATTGCGCGGCATAATTACGAAACAACGTGCTGCGGCTTTGCCCTGTGGGTTCAAATTTGGCATAGTATGGGGCAAGGTTTTCATCGTGACATATATCCACCATGTACAAATTTTTGCATTCCTTGAGCATTAACCTAACAAGCCAACTGCCAATGCGCTTGCCTTGGTGAGATTCCACCACTTCGAGTAGCGGAATATATGCCGTTAATACGCTTTCAGATACCGCATTGATAAATCCAACCACTTTGTTAATTTCTGTATCAATGGCAACGATGGCGCGGTAGCTGTTTTGTAAGATTTTCAAATGGGTGGCAGGGCTTGGCGGATTGGGCCAGCCCATAAAAAAGCCGGACAGCATATCTTCGGTGATGCTGTCTATTTCTTTTGTGTAAATAATGCTCGACCGTTTGCAGTAGCCGTTACCTTCGTGGTGAGCAAGGCAAGCGTCACAATTTCGATGCCGTGGGCAGTCTGCGTTGGGACATGGGCATTTTTGAGGGTTTACTGTCATTTTTGTTCATTCCTTTTTATGGGTTTCTTTTTTATGTGAATCAATTTGAGAACATCCGATAACTCTTCGTCCGATTTCACTTGATAATGAATCCAACCGCCATTTTCTCCACATGGATAGCGGTTTTCCCAATAGTCCACAGTTTTGGGAAGTAGTGATGGCAGAATTTCTTCCACTGCGGGAACTTGCTTGCCGCTGATTTGAAGCATTACAGTGAACGCATCCGGTTCAAAAAATCCGTAGCATAAATGGGTCTTTTTGTGACTGAATTTATATCCCCAACCGTATTCATTGCCGAAGGGGAATTTTAACTCCCGCACGAGGTCATATGCCTCGGTTAATGCGGTGTCCATTTTTTGAAGCCGTTCAAAATTTTGTTTTCCCATGTGTATTAAAATTGTCGTCTCATCCGGCGTGGTGCTTTTATCTAACATTCTCCCGTCCCACATTTTATATCGCCTCCGCACTATGCCTTGTATTTATTGTAAATCTGTTTGTAATTCCAAAATAAAAATCCAATGCCCGGAATGCAAATTATTGCAATCAAAATCCCACCCGCGAGAACATGAAATAGCGTAACTACTCCCGACACAAAAAATCCTGTGCCAAATATCGCCCACATGATGGCATTTTCCCGATTATAAGCGGAAACATCGGTTAATTCCCTTGGGTCAACGGTGCTTCCTGCCCAAAAATGCATGGGTGTTTTTCGTTTGTATGCCCATAATGCTATCAACCAAAATATAGCGGTGCAAAACCATATGATGATTGCTCCAATAATGCCACCTTCAGCCAAATACATATTTTTCACACTCCTGATATTCCATTTCGTTTGCACGTTTCCTCAAGTGGACATTTGTCGCACAGCGGCTTGCTTTTACGGCAGAAATCCTTGCAGAGATATACAATCACGGCGTGATAATTATTGTAGAGTTTCACATCACGCGGAATATTTGCCTCAAAATGCGCTTTGAATGCATCATAACCTTTTCCGGCATCAACGGTATATCTCCCGCAAAGCCGCATGGTGTACGCATCAATTACAAATGTCGGGAATCCGAACCCATACAGTAAAATCGAATCTGCTGTTTCTTTGCCGATGCCCTTCACCGAGAGCAATTCCGGACGCAGTTTTTCCAGTGCTTCTCGCTGGACGGTGGTTACATCGAAGTTGTATTTTTCATACCATGCTGTCACCGCTTTCAAATACGCCGCCTTTTGATTAAAGAACCCGGCAGAGCGGATTACATCGGCAAGCGTTGCAATATCTGCACCCAACACAAACTGCGGATTGAGCCTATCCCCAAAGTTGGCGATTGCCTTTTCCACGTTACTCCACGCTGTGTTTTGCACAAGCACCGCGCCGACAATCATTTCATAGGTCGATGACGCCGGCCACCATTGCAAATCGCCGTAGTGTGCAAAGAGCACTTCATAAACTGAAAGTATTTTTTCATCCATCGCTTCACCTTTCATATCCCCAACGCTTCTGCGCCTCGTATATGCTTCATGATGTCAGATGTAACTTTATTTATAGGCTGGTTGCCATCAATTGCAATAAGGCTTGGGCACATCTTTTCATATGTCTGTGTGACAGCGGCGATTCTGGAAGCTTTACGTTCACCATATTTGAGATTTCCATCATCCCTATTGGTTAGTCTTTCCATCAGAATTTCCGGACTTGCGCGCAGATAAAACGCATAATCCGGCTTTGGTATTCCTTTATTTATTTCTGAAATAAAAGACGAAGGCAGTCCTTTTCTTATAAATACGCCAAAAGCTGTATACACATAACGGTCACAAATTACAACTTTTCCATTGCTTAGCGCGGGAAGTATCACTTCATTAACATGTTTATGTCTGTCTGCCGCAGACATTAAAGCCAAAACCCGCGCTTCCGTTATGTCCGAATTATGTCCGGAAAAGTGGTGTTGAATAGGTAGATTCCGATACCACTCTGTCGGTTGCTTTGTCACCAACACCTCTTTGTTGCAGTTCGCAAATTTTGAAGCAATTGCGTCTATTTGTGTCGTTTTGCCCGCGCCATCAAATCCAACTATGGCGATGAGCGTGCCGGAACCTACAGGTTTATTTAAAAACACGCGCTCTAAATCGCTTATATTAAAATCATTTTTCATCGTATTCCTCCTGTAACATAACCCAGCCATGGTCGCCATGATACACCATCAAGCGGCTCATGCCACCGTCAATAGTGATGGACTCCCCTGTGATAAATCCGGCCTTTTCGCTACATAAGAAAAGCACCATTTTTGCAATATCTGATGGCGTTCCAACACGACCAGATGGGTGTTGTGTTGCGTCCGCACCTGTGAATGTGCTACCCGTTGTATCAATCCAGCCGGGGTTGATGGCATTTACCCGCGCTTTTCCGGCGAGGCTGACTGCCAGCGCGTGGGTCAATGCAGAAATGCCGCCTTTCGCCGCTGAGTATGCCTCTGTGTCCGGCTGGGATTGGTTTGCGCGAGTGGAAGATATGTTCACAATGGAAGCGTTTAACGCAAGTAAATTGCGCTGTAATAAAAGACTTGTAATATAGTATGGCGCAGTTACGCCCACTCGTTGGACATATTCAAAATCCTCATAGGAACAACCGGACAAAATCCCGCGCCGTCCAATGCAAGCGTTGTTTATTAGGAAGTCTACTGGCTGTGAAAGAGAATCCACAAATCGCTCCAATGTTTCCTTTTCCGCAATATCGCCGTGGAAAAAGCGCAGATTGGCGTGTGCCTCTTGCAAGGCATCTCCGGCAGATTTATTAATGTCAATGACTGTTACAAATGCGCCATCACACAAAAATGCTTCAGCGATGCACCGCCCGATTCCATTTGCACCGCCTGTGATTACGACGTGTTTTCTGGCAACATATTTCATTGGAACAAGTACAAACCCGGATTCCAAGGAAATTACATCTCCATCCTGCGCAAAGTCAAGACGCTCATAAAACCGCTTAACCTCTGACTGTGCAGTGAGTAAAATTTCATGCCCGTTGTGCAATGAGATAAATTTCATTGCCTCTTGCATGATTTTTTCGCCCAAATATTTTCCTCGTCTTGATTTTTTTACTGCCACAAGTCCTATTCGCCAGCTCCCATTGTCATTCAATGCCCTTGCTGTGGCAATTGGCGTTATATCATCAAATATTACAAAGTGGATGGCCTTTTCGTTCATGCCGTCAAATATTTCATCGCCTGGAACATTTTGCTCGTCAATAAAAACTTCTTTTCGCAATCTATCAGCCGCAGTAATTAATTCTGCATCATTTCCGGATTTTAATGTAAATTTATTCTTCATCCCTCTCTACCTTTATCTCTTACTTGTAATGTGTTTCCCATGTTGTTTCGTCACCACTCCATGAAATAAATGTTTCGCTGTACTTGCCGTATTTATGAAACAAAGGCGAAAGACAATAATGCTCCGATGAAAATTTTTCCTTCGGTGCAGACATCAACGCATCTATGCCTAACCAAAACTGTTCCCCTTCATCGGTTTCAGTAATTAGCTTGCCATTATATTCTGTGGCTTTATACATATAACACAGGTATCGATTATCGTTTTCTCGATTTACCCAATGCACAACACCGCAATATATAAGTTTTTGCACATCAAGCCCGGTTTCTTCTTTAATTTCGCGGACGGCGCAGTCGTGTATGCTTTCCCCGCGTTCAATATGCCCGCCGGGGAAAGACCAGCCGGGATATTTTCGCTTGCGATTTTGAACAAGAACTTCATTATTGTTGGGATTTTGTATCATTACACAAGTTACCATTTCAACATTCATTAAACTTCATCCCTCGCCAAATATTGATTCAATCGTGCAAATTTATATTCAATCCGCTTGCGAAGCGTGTCATCGTCAATGCCCAACACCAGCCGCATCTGGGCCAGCATCATTTCCACATCGGCAATTTCGTCTAAAATATCCTCTGTTGTAGCCTTTTTTCTGATGACGTATTTTTGAAGTGCGACAATCAGCTCGGCGCATTCTTCCACCGTCTGGCCGACTTGCGCCTTCACGCCCCACTGGTCGAGGCAGGTCTGCATAATTTTTACTTCGGCTTCGGTAAATTCAATTTTCATGCGCTACCTCCGGTCAGTTCTTCAAACACAAAACAATCAACAAAATGGTCGTTTACCATGCCCACAGCTTGCATGAATGCGTAAATAATCGTGCTACCCACAAAATTCATACCACGCTTTTTGAGGTCTTTGTTAATTTTGTCAGAAATCGGTGAGGTTGTAACAAAATCGTCTATGTTGGCGAAACGGTTCACGATGGGCTTATGCTCCACATAACTCCACAAAAATTTTGCAAGGCTACCGTGTTCTTCTTGAATTGCAAGAACCACCTTTGCATTGGCAACAGCGGCGTTGATTTTTAACCGATTACGCACGATGCCGGGGTTTGCCATCAGCTCCTCAATTTTTGCATCATCGTAAAGTGCCACTTTAGCCGGGTCGAAATTATCGAAAGCGGCACGGTAATTTTCACGCTTTTTGAGAATCGTCAGCCAAGAAAGCCCTGCCTGCGCGCCTTCTAAAATCAACATTTCAAACAATTTATTGTCATCGTGGACGGGTCTGCCCCATTCGGTGTCGTGGTAATCCACATAAATGGATGTATCGCCGCACCAATTGCATCTAGTTTTGGTGTCACCATAATTTTCCATCATTGCTCCACTCTCTCCGCCACAACAAAATAATCATAGAACGGCATCAAAAATTTGTACCCATTCACAAGGCGGTCGGCAAGATTGCTCAAAAACAGTTCATCGTTAATTGCGCCATAATGAATCAAAGAGAATGATTTTTTGTTGTACCATTCCTGTGTTTTTGTTGTGGGTGCTTGCTTTTGGCGTATATATGCATCCCCTTCGAGTTTGAATTCATTTTGGCCGGCCAGCAAGTCAATCAACTTTTCAAGTTCATGTGGTTTTTTATTGATACTTGCCCGCACGTTTTCCATTGTTACGGCTTTTGCGGCATAATAGCCAAGTCTATAGCTCCAGCCTTCGGGGTGCAAATCAAACCAAAATGTCAGAACGCCGCTACTTTCTTCCCCCTCGGCAGAAGGCCGCTCTACCGAAAACCACAAGTGGTCGCGGTAACGGTTTCCATCATGAATACGCCGTGCGTCCTTGTAAATGCGCGACAGTTTGTGAATAAATCCTCGCTTGCCGTAGTCGGCGTTAATTCGGGCATAAACCTCTTGCCCCAGCTCTTTCATTGGCGTGTGAAAGTCGCGCTTGTATTCGTCTTTATGCGCCTCAAACCATTCTTTGTTGTTGTTTAGTCGAATGTTCCACATAAAATTGATGGTGGATTGGGAAAATCCTTCAAACATTTTGCACCTCATTTTCTCTAAATCGCTTAATGACTTCAAAGATGTGGCCAATATTTCCCTCTCCGGCAAAACGGTTGTAGTCAAAAAAATCCTCGGTGGTGTCCAACCACACAAGCTCCTTTTCGTCGCCGCTTACTTCCACGGTATGGTTCAATTTGCCAAAATAAACTTCCAAACGAACGTCTCCATCCGTAAAACGTGGGCTGCTCCCATGTTTGTAATAAGTGAAGTCCATCAGATGGTGGAGGGTTATATCCGTGATACCAGTCTCTTCGGAAAGTTCCCGATAGGCGGCATCCATACCTTCTTCGCCGCTTTCAATTCTGCCACCAACAAGATTGTACAAACCTTTGTACGGCTCTTTGTGCCGTTTGCACATCAAAACTTTTTTACAATCGGGGCTGAACACCCAAATAACATTTAAGCCAATCATTTTAATTGCCCATTTCTATGTTTGCAGATTTGGTTTTTGCAATCAGTGCAAGTTGTTTTCATGCCCTCTTGCAAATGCGCAGTGTCATTATCCAGCGTCATTTCAAAAACATCATCTACTCGTAGTTCGAATGTGTGTATCGCCGTGTTACCAACGGTGAATCGGCTTCTTTCATCCGTATGCAACTTTAGCAAGCCGCAGATAATTGCGCGAATTGTACCGAAATGCCCGACAATAAAAATATTCTTTTTACCGCACGATAAAATTTCCGATAAATACGACTGCACTTGTTTGAAATAATCAGGGGCGCGTTCGTCTATGAATTTGCCAAAAGCCGCCGCAACAACGGGGTCATGCAAGCTCTTTCCTTCAAACTCACCAAATGACGACTCGCGCAACTTTGACGAGGTAACCAACTCCGCGCCGTGGCGCGTGTTAATGATTTCCGCAGTCTTTCGCGCACGCAAAAGGTCACTGGTGAAGATGATGTCGCAGGGTTCATCGGCAAGACGCACCGCCAATCTTTCTGCTTGTGCCAGTCCTGTTGCATTTAGTTCTATGTCGCAAGAGCCTTGGGGCTTGCGTTCAAGATTCCAGTCGGTTTCTCCGTGGCGTATTGTTGTAATTCTCATGAAAGTGACTCCCTTTTTGCTTGCTTTCGTACCTTTGGTTTTATTAAATCATAACTGTGATGAATCATATCGCGCACTTCATCCGGAGGCACATCAGAGCACCAGGAAGAAACCTGGCGACCCGAAGGGTCGTTTTCGCCGTTAGGCGAAAATGCTGAGCCGCCTATGTACACGGTGTTCCAATGGGCTTTGTTCATATGCCAACCGGGAACAAGGTCGGTGAATATGCTTCGCAGAAAGTCTGCTTTGTGTGGGTCACACTTTAAGTTGATGCATAGTTTTCCATTGCGATTGTAAATATGAGCGAAGGTCTTTTTGTTCGCGCCGTGTCGCATTACAGTCCATGTTCCATCGTCTGAATGTGCATCCATTCCGTCAAATGGATAATCCTCATAGACCGCTGGAAAGGTGAGGCAGTAATCAATCAAATCTTGTTTTGTCATTTGTCAGTCCTCTGATTAACAAACCATATATCATCGCCAATAAATCCGCATTTTCTATACAACTTTTCCGGATTTGTGACATTATCAACTTCGCCGCTAACAGTCACAAAATCAGCACATGATTTGAGCCGCGCAAGCAATTCATGCACAATCGCTTGACCAAGACCTTTGCCTTGATAGTTGGGTAAAACTTGTATCCATTCCAACGAGCCCTCTTTGATAGTCATATCAAGGTCAGCAATGCCGAGGGCAATGGGTAAATCATCAGCCTCATCATAAATGAACACCCACAGGTTGCTATCATAAACCGGATACTTCATCCACTGTATAATACTGTCGGCAGTTTGGGCATATCCCTCGTAACAGGCATTTATAATATCCGACACAAGTTTTGCTTCACTTGGCATATTTACATTCCTGAAGATGAAGCCAGCGGGTAAAATTACATTGATATCATTTTTCAAGTGATGAATTAGTCGGAAATATGGAGTGCCTTCGCCAGAATTAAGCGAAATTTCAATTCCGTCAGGTTTCTGGAAAAAACCTTCCTTCCAAAACGCTGTAGCAAGTGTTCCACATGGGTTGGATAAATATTGCATCTTTAGCTTTTCTTGGCTTGTCATTTTGAAACCCCTTTATACTGCCACGTTGGTTTTCTGCGAAACCACACACGAATTGCCTTTTTCGGACAGAGATTTATGCATCGATAACAAACTGTGCAGTTGTCTTTCGGTGTGATTATACCTTGCACGTTTTCAAAATTGCGCATGGGGCAAAATTTCACGCAGATGTTGCAAGCATTGCAATTTACGTCAATTTTTACGCTGTGCTTTGCTCTGTATTCCATAGTTCCTTCAGAAGAGTCGATATTCCTACTGTCACCCTGCCACGGCTTGCCCTGCACGTTGCCGATTAGTTTGGAAAACGCAGAAAACCCACGCAATTTGACTTTACCGTTTCTTATATCATGGCAAATTTTATCCATTTTCCTGTCAGCATTACGGGCTTTTTTCGCAAGTGATTTATCGCTTCTTTGGCGCAAAAAGAAGGTGTTGGATATGTTGTTCGGCATGGAAAAATGCTCGGCGTAAATTACATTGACATGGTTTGCCGGAAAAAGGTCGGTAAGCACCCTCGCGCCGTCACCAGAGAACGCCAACTGTGTCACGAAAATAATCAGCTTCTTGTCCTTAAAGTCGTCTACATGCTTTGCCACAAACTCCCGCATGATAAGCGGCACTCGTGACCCATAAATTGGGTAGCAGACAGCAATGGTGTCGTGCCGTTTAATTTCGGTAGAGAAGTCCGTGTCGGCTTCAATGGAATAACAAGCCGCATCCATTTTTCGGCTAAACAATTCTGCGATATATTTTGTGTTTCCAGTGCTTGAAAAATAAATCGTCAGCATTTTCATTTCTGTGCATCTCTTTTCATGTAGACGAAGAAATTAAACCCGGCGTGCTTAGAGGGTGATTTTGTGCGAATAAACTCCTTAAATCCCAGCTTTTCGTACAGCCGAATAGCGGGTGCATTGGTGTCTATCACTTCAAGCACATATTCATCAAAGGGTTCGTTTTCCATTACATATGCCAGAAGTCCCTGCGCCGCACCTTTCCCACGGTGTGTCGAGGCCGTTGCTACAAACTCAATTGAGCCTGTTTGGGGCGACATTTCAAATGGGTATTTATGATTGACCATAAATTTGCTCAAGCCCCAAAACGCCACGCGCCCACGAAAAAATCCAAGCTCGCGTATCAGAATTTTTTTGTCCAGCTTCATGGGGGGAGGTTTTTTGTCGGTGCAACCGATAATCGCCATGATTTCGTCTCCTTCCACAGCGGCATAAAAATTTTCCAATACAAAGGAATGCGCCAACGCTCTCGCTAACTTTGCCTTGTCCTTGGAAAAATACTTCAATCCATGCTCATAAAACCCATCTGCAAAAATCATGCTCATTTGGGGGCGAGGGGCAAATGGAAGGTTTTTTACTTTCATAAATTCCATAGCGACTTCCTTTCAGTTATTCAAATATTTCTGCGGAGGTCAGTTCCGCATCAGCGTGGGCTTCCATGAATCGGATAATCTCATCTACGGAATTTTGCCTATGCGCGGCATCGCCGGACACAACGGCGATGCCAATGGTCAGTGTTTGCAAAACGTCTTGCGTGTCAATTTCCGCAATTGACACATTGAATTTATGGCGCGTTTTTTCGATAAGGCTTCTGCGGACTTGCCGCTTGTCTTTTAGCGAAACCGCTTGCGGGATGTAAAAGGTCAGCTCTGCGGATAATGTGAACATTATGCCACCGTCCCTACATAACCAAGCCCCTTGCGGTTGGGTGCGTCGTCCATTTTGACGAAGGAAAAGCTCTTGCTTTCTGCCCATATATGGCAAATGGCAATACCCAAGTCGATGTGCGACATTTTGCCAAGCACCAACCCTAACAGCGGGTTTGCCTTCTTCAAATAGCAGTGGATTTTTCCGCTGTCTGCTATGAAAAACCAGCTCTGCATATTCACGCCGCTGGGGGCAAGCCGCGCCGCTTCTAAGCGGGAGTCATTGCCTTCCGAAATTGCCGACAATGGCTTCCGCTTGAATGCCAACAATTCCCGATGCAACGGTTCTGCGGGTTTGCCGAAGGCCAGTGCAATCACATAGGGCAAATCGGATTCCATCGTCTCGCCCGGTTTCGATGCGCCAAGCCAGCACGCGCCCAAACCGTTGGCTGAGAAATATAAATCCAACTGCTGTCCGATAAACCCGATATTTTCATGTGAACCGGGTTTATCTTCACTACCAAAAATAAGGAAATGTGGGGCTTTCACGCCAAGGATTCCCTTGGTTTTAGTGGTGGTTTCGATGGAGAATTTTATATCCGGGTACAGCGGCTTTACCTTGGATATTTCTGCACGAACGGCTTCCATCGTTGCGGCATCTAGTGGCGTAGGGTCATACTTACGCACAGATTTGCGCTTGCGAATTATCTCGTTCATGATTGTGTAATCATTACTTGCCAGTTTACACCGAAGCGGTCGGCAACAGAGCCGTAGAGCGATGCCCAAAATGTCTCTTCCAAAGGCATTTCCACTTTACCGCCAACGGCCAGTTTGTTAAACGTGGCGGTCACTTCTTCTGCCGTATCATAATTGAGCATATAAGAAAAATGCCCGAATGGTAATGGCGTTTCTGCGCCGTCTGTTAATGAAAGTTTTGTACCAGCGATAAGAACTTCGGAATACATAACAAAATTGGGCGGCAGTTCCTCCATGCCGCTGTCTGGGGGTGCATCTTTGGCGTAGTTAATTACCAGCACTTCTGCGCCTAATGCGTCCTTGTAAAATGAAATTGCTTCATCGCAATTTCCGTTAAAATGAATCGTTGGGATAAGCATACAATCATCTCCTCTTTTTTCTGAAAAAGAAATTCATTAACCTTTTTTGAATCGAACCATCTCTTAGTTCACAGTACATGGTCGTGTTGCGGTGGCTTTTCTTGCACAACCCGCAGTTTCCGTGGCGTTTGCATTTGGTGTTTGGGCATTGGCATACTTTTGCGGTATTTTCCATTTAATTTGCCTCCTTTTCTATCACCAGAGAATTTACTTCGGCAATCTCAGCCACAGATACATAGGGGTTGCGATATTGACGGCGTTTTAGAGTCGCTTTGTTTGCGTAAATGGCGTGTGCAGGGCATAAATTTACACAGGCATAGCAATTTTCGCAACGGCTCTCAAAAGTAACAACATCACCTAAAATAATATTGCTTGCCGGACAAACATTGGCGCAAGTTCCGCATTTTGAGCAGTCCGGAGTCAACATAAACTTTGATTCGCCAAAGTATTTTGTTGCATTGCCTATGGATTTTTTCGGTTTTGCGGGTTTTAATTTTCGATTTGCAATGTCCGAGATGATTTTATCGAGATTTTTTTCTGCCTTATCCAGCATATTGATTGAATTTTTTGGTGAGTTAAGTAAAAATATGAAATTCATCGGAGTTTTTAAATAAACGCCGTAATTAAGGGGGATAAGGCTTGCTATTTCGCCAAGGGCATTGATGTGAATAAACGACCATAAATTTACGGCAAAGAAATAATCAGCCTCAAACGTATTATTGGATATAAAACTCCGCACCATCTTGGGCAAACCGTTTGCATATTGAGGATACACGAAGCCAATGCAATCGTCCTTGTATGATTTAGATTCGTGCATGGCTTGTGGTATGGAAATAAGATTTGCACCCGCAGAATCAGCAATTTTTCGAGCCGCAAATAATGAGTTTCCCGTTCCCGTAAAATAGAAAATCGTCATGGTCATTCCCCCATCACTTTTACATAAAATTTCCTGTTCCGCGGCGGGTCAAATTCACAAAAATATATTCCCTGCCACGTGCCGAGCACGAGCTTGCCGTTTTCGATGATGATAGTTGCACTTGCACCCATTGCAGATGCTTTCAAATGCGCTGCGCTGTTTCCCTCGGCATGACGAAACTCTCCACGATCGGGGAATGCCTTGTTTAATCCCAGCAGTAGGTCGGGGATAACGTCCGGGTCGGCATTTTCATTGATGGTAATTCCGGCTGTGGTGTGGGGATTAAATACCACAGCAATGCCGCTGGTTATGCCGCTTTTGGTTACGGCTTCGCGTACTTGTGGGGTTATGTTGTAGTAGTTTTCTTGTGGGGTGGATAATGTGTATTCGTATAGCATAAGCACCTCCGGTTATTTATTGAAATTTGCACCATTAACAAAAGCATATTCCATTTTTGGCAATGATGCAAACAATTCTTGTAATTCCGCTTCCTTGTACTTTCTTTTGAATGTTGTTGCGCCTGTTGAAAATGCTCGGAGGTTTGGCATATCTCGCAAAAACTCCAAATCTTTAATCACCGTGTGTCCTAACATGGTGGAGCGGATTTCCAGTTGTTCCAAATTGCCCAGTGCTATAAGTTGCGAATAATCTTCAATTCGTTTGAAATTTTCCACCGTTAAAACGACAAGTGATTTTAGCTTGCTAAGCGGGGTTATGTCCTGTACCCCTGCGCCCGAACCAATGAGCAAAAACTTGATGGCTTGTAAATTTTGGGTGGCAGACAAATCTTTGTAGTTCCCCCATTTGAAGCGCAGCTCTTCTATATCTACTTGGCTACAAGCCGCATCAAACAACCGCTGAGGCACATGGGAGCTAAAATGTAATCCCTTTAAGGCTTTTGGGTTTGAGTGAAAAAATTCTATCCATTCTTTTAGAATTTGCCTTTGCTCTTTAGGTGAATATCCTTCGGGTTTTCCATAAATTTTAGGGTCACCATTCGTCACAACTGTTCGAGGCAAAGCACTGGGATAGCGGCTATCCGGAAGTTGTGTGCAGTTCACGCATATTCGCTCCTGCCCTTCGTACTCAGCCACTTCCCAAAAAAATTTGCGAATGTGCTTATGTCATTGATGTTGATGCCAGGGAATCCCGGAAAAATGTCAAAATATCCTGTTTTCAACTGTTCATCAGTAAGTGCTGTCATTGTTCCCAATCCTCACCGCTTAGACGTTGTTGTAGCTCTTTTAATTTTTGCTTGCGTTTGCGAAAATCCGACAGAACACTCTCTACCACCGCCCAAAACCGCGCAGAGTGGTTCATTTCTTTGATATGCGCCAGTTCGTGAACGACAACATAATCAATGATGGCATCATCTGCCATTATCAGTCGCCACGAAAAATTAAGGCTCTTGCGTGACGAACAACTGCCCCATCGCCTCATTGCGCTGTTAATTTTTACAGATGTTGGCGTTACACCCATCTGTGAGGCAAAAAATGACACGCGCTGTGTTATGTGGGATTTTGCAAGGATTTTATATAGCTGGATGCAAGTGGCCTTTATTTGTTCCGGGGTTAATCCCGGCGGCATATAAAATCCGTTGTCGTCAAACCCTGCGCGTGTTCCATTGCGATTGGTAATTGGATACGGTTTCCCACGGAACAGAATGGAACTTCCATAATCAACAACAAAGGATTCCTTCTTCTCAGCTTGCGACTGTTGTTTGGTAAGGCTTTTCAAAATCCACTGTTCTTTTTCCAGCACAAAACGGTCGATTTCACGCTTTGGCATTCGTAGTGGTGCGCGGACTTCGACTTCACCGTTGCGTACATAAATTGCAGCGGTTTTTCGGTTTGAGCGCGTTAGTGCATACTCCGGCGTAGCCGGTGACGTGCCAGCGTCAGGCCGCCCGACCAGCGCGTTCACGCGCGAGAGGGTGTAATGCATATTTCTGCCGGAATCCAGCCTGTTTGCCCGGATTCATTGGTTGCGAATAACCAGGCGTTTACAATTTCATTGACAGTGAGTATATCACCCGGATTTTGCACCAACTCCGTGGGGTTGTAATCTCGCGTCAAAACGCCGCCGCTGATAAATGTGTCGGGGATATAGGTTTGATGGCCGTCAATCTCGCAGGGATACCAATGCAAAAATTCAGCGCATTCCTCCCCGGTTAAAGTTACCGCTGTACCCTTTGGAAATGTGGGGAATTGCCCCTCGCCGTTATGTTGCTGTAGCACTTTTACTTTCATATAGTCACCCTGCCGTTCTCAAAATTTTTTCCATTGCCTTACCCTTCGCCAATTCATCCACCAGTTTATCCATCCAGCGGATTTTTTGCATAAGGGGGTCTGTGATTTCTTCTACGCGAACACCGCAAATTACGCCTTTTATGAATGGCGCGTTGGGGTGGATTTCCGGTGCATTGGCGAAAAAGGCTTCCAGTGTGACTTCGCTTTCGATTTGCAACCCAAGCCCTGTCTCGTCATATCCGGTTAGCCAGCAAATTACCGCATCCACTTCATCTTTGGTGCGACCTTTTTTCTCTGCTTTTTGGATATACAGAGGGTAGACCTTGCTAAACGCCATTTTAAAGGCAAAGTCGTTTCTGTTCTTCATTCGATTTCTCCCAACAGCCGTTTTAGCTCTGTGATTTCTGCGCCAGACAGCGTTACGCCTTTGCCCATTTTGGCACGTTCCGGCGACCAGTCGCGGATGTCGTACTTGGGTTCACGGTCGTTCCAGCTGATGAGGTTGAGTTCCTTTTGCCAGCCTTTCGAGCCTTCGGACAAAACCCCGATGTGCTTGGTGACTTCAAATTTAATTTCTGCCATAACTTTCACCCTTTCATATGATTTTGTTTAAGTTCCTGCAATACCGTCAAATCGCGTAAAGTCCACGGAATCTCCGGGATGTCTAACAGCTTTTCATTTGTTGCAATCGTACAATCAAGGGACACAAGAATGGGTTCATACCCATATTCAGCTTCATAACCGTCATCCGGCGCAGGTGCAGATGGCTTGTTTTCATCCACTGTGCATATATAGTAGAAGGACTCCTGCTCAAATATCTCGTTTTCGCCCATTCCCTTGAGTATTCGGAGGGTTTTGCCATATTCATTTATGCTTTCAGGGAGAAGCCTGTATCCTGTTTCTTCCATAACTTCGCGAATAAGTGCCGCTGCATGAGTTTCATTGCCTTCAATCCCACCACCGGGAAATTTATACTCGCCATATTTTTGGCTTCGTACCATGAGTAATTTACCATCAATGAAAATAATCGCTCGCACACTGTCGCGTTTGAATTTTGTCCAATGAGGCTCGTAGTCGGCAGAATCGAAAACTTTAATCATTCGCATTGCTTCACCTCAATATTTCCGTAGCCCTCTCGTTTTGCTTCGCAAAACTGGCCGGGCGGCCTTCGCTTCGCTCACCGGCTTCGCCGGGGTGTGTTTTATCCGTGAATAAAATTCCATCCAAATGGTCGATTTCATGTAAAAACGTAGCCGCTAGAAAGCCCTCGCCTGTTATTGTGATGGGTTCGCCGTGTCTGTCAAATGCGGAAATGGTCACTTTGTCGGGTCGCTCCACATAACCGCGAGGCGCGTCTGGTGCAATTGAGCCTTCCAACACACGATCCATTTTTTCGCTTGTTTCTGAAATGGATGGATTGATGAGTTCGATTACGCCATCTTTGTCAAGCACGACAACCACACGCCGCAAAACCCTGACATGAACAGCGGCACAACCGTACCCCTTCACTTTTTCGAGGGTTTCGCGCATATCGTCCAGCAAAGTCCACAAGCGGTCATCGAAATTGGTGACGGGCTTGCTTATTTTGCGAAACAGCGGGTCGTTCCAATCTGTGAGGTTTCTGATTGCCATTAAAAATCCTCCAGTGCGACGCGCCTACGGCGCATCTTCAAGTATTGCGGTAATATATTTTAAATTTCTTTAATGCCAATCGATTTTAAATATACATAAATCCCGTCATAATATTCATGTGGTCGTGTTGGGTCTGTGTCGCTGCCGGGAGGGAGGAAAATGACCATTCCTTGCCTTGCCCGCGTTAATAACACCCGATACGCATTTTTAAGGTAGAGCACATCTTCTTCTTTGCGAATGGTCAGCCACTTTGCCCCTTGAAATTTATAATGTTCAAATCTTCCATTAACAAAACGTAAATTAACATCCCAGCACATAATCGTCCAGTCAAGTTCTAGCCCTTGAATATCAAATTCAGTTGCTGTGTCTTCCAGGAAATATGATGAGCGAACATCAGTAATATCATTAAGAAACCACTGCGCAATATTGTCACTTTGGCTTTGAACCCATACCCCTAGCGCGCGCAATCTTTTTGCCCCAGAGCTTGCGACAAGACCGTATCGCTCGGTCCCATTTGCTTGAGAACGCACCCAATTTTTTGCTTTTTCTAATTCACGAGTGATTACTATTGGATAATCGTTGTGTAGGGTTTCATATAACGACTTTACAGAGGAAATATCGACATCTAACAGTGCCTTTACAAAACCTGCGACATTTTCACTTCTGAATGAGCGCAAGGAAACCGACAAATGAAGCGGTTCAATAACGGTGCAACGAAGGTTTTGAAATAATTTTTCTAGAGATAATCCGCGTGTATATTCGCTGTCAGTAATTTTATTAGAAACATAGACATCCCAATGTGAAAATTTATTACGTAGCGAATTAAACCATTCAATCAAGCCAGCCTCTCCAGTATTAATTTCTTGCCCGCCACCAATTAGGCAAACAATAACTGCCCAATCATCGTGCCTATTCATTACATCAATAAGAAACTCTGGCTCGGACATGATAAAGTTAGAGCGCCCCTTTTTTCTAGCCATAAAATCAGTCAGCTGCGCTTGGGTCCATGCACGCTGTGCTTCGTCAAAAATAGCAACTTTTTCATGAGGTGCTACCGTTGTTGCGATAGCGTCGTCTCGGAAATGATGGATAATTTGAATAAATGATTTAGCTTTTCGCATTGCTTCTGTTTTTTTTATATTCATTCGTACATGTTCATCTCGCGCCAATGCTTCTTGCAGGACAGTTACCAGTGGCTGGTTACCTGACAGAAATACAGCGTGTTCATTTTCATCAAATTTTTGTCTTTCATTTGCGATATTAAGACCGGCTAATGTTTTTCCTGCGCCAGGAACACCACTAATAAAGCAAATGGACTTTTTATATTCGCGCTTGCTTTTTTCTATTATTTTATTAACAGCGTCTGTTGTTTGACTTAAATTAATCGCACTTGCGTCGTTGCGGGAAATATCCGCAACATTATGTTGCCGGTATAAAACTTGGGCGGCTTCAATTATTGTTGGGGTAGGGGAGTATGAAGAAGCAATCCAATTATTTGCATTTATTTCTTCTCCTGTCCAATGTAATAATGAGCTATTTATTGCATTTTTAAGCGTATCTCGGTTGCAAACAAGCACTTCTGAAATGCCAGGTTTCATATCCGTTAGCCGATAGGGAACATCTGGAGCATTCTTCGATATAGCGATAGGGACAAGCAAACAGTCGCGACTTGCTCTGTGAAAATTCTTAAGGTCAAGCGCATAATCGGTTACTTGCTCTATTGCGTACCTTGTATGCTCGTGGGCCCCTATTTTGAACTCCAGCAAGAAAACAATGTTATCAACAATATAAATAATGTCAACACGATTTCCAATGCGTGGAATTGTGTATTCAAATGCAACATGCCCTTTGCCCACTTCCCGCACAACTTCTTTCATGATGCGAACTTGCTCCACCCACGCATTGCGTTGTGTATCTTCTAGCGCAAATGGATTGTTCATGGAGAGCTCTCCAAGAATCGTCTCCTCAGATTTCAATAAAAAATTTTGCGCATTATCGGAATAAAATGCACGCTTCATCTAATCACCTCGATGTGTTAGCGTTAAAAATTTTCTAGGATAACGGTAAAAGGGCCGGGATTTACAATTTCAATGTCCATTGTTGCGCCGAAAACACCGTGTTGCACCTTTGCAAATTTACCATTGGAATATTCAATAAAATACTCGTACAACTCCTCCGCCAAAGCGGGCGGCGCGGCATCGGTGAAGCTGGGGCGGTTGCCTTTGCGACAATCGGCGTACAGCGTGAATTGCGACACAACCAGCAATTCGCCGCCTACATCTGCAATGGATAAATTTGTTTTGCCGTTCTCGTCTGCGAAAATTCGTAGCTTTTGGATTTTATCCACGGCTTTTTCGATTTTAGCCTTATCATCCCCTGCACCAACGCCAAGCAGAACGAGATAGCCCATGTTTATGCTTCCGACGATTTCGCCATCAACGGTAACGGATGCGCAGCTTACACGTTGCAAAATGATTTTCATAGGGTAATTTCCTCGTTTGGTTCGATTATCAATTTGTTTGGCGCATCCCATTGTTCGGCTAATTCGCGGTCAAACAGGGCTTTGGGCTTCACATGGATGATGATGTTGTGTTTCGCGCCGATTAACCTCGCACATTCAGCGGCTTCTTCCAAACCCATGTTATAAAAACCATCGCCGCAGAGGATGGCGTAATCCAAGCCCATGTCGGCAAAGGTTTCCATTTGCGCGGTTTTGGATGTGTCGCCGCTGGCGTAAATTTTCACGCCTGAGAACCCCGAAGATGCGGGGCGGCCATCGGCCGGTTTTGCCGAAGGCAAAACTTCTGAGTCTATTGTGATGATGAAGCCCACACACTCTGCCGGGTTGTGGTTTTTGTTGTAGGCTTCCACCGCTTGGATTTGTATGCCATCAATATCGAATGTGTTGTGTTTACCGCCTTGCAAGGCTTCTACATTGGAAATGATTTTGCAATCCGGCTTTTGGGCGCAAAGGTCTATTTGATTATGGTCACCATGCTGATGTGATACCAGAATTAAATCAGCGGGCAGGTCGTAGCCTTCGCCTGCATAGGGGTCAACGTACACCACTCGCCCATCAGCGGAAGTTAGCCTGAAACTTCCGTGTCCTTGATAAAATAACTTTGCCATGTGAATCCTCCGTTCGTGGGTTATACTTTTTTCTTATGGAAGCCGGATGGCACTAGCCGATAGGCTTCCTTTTTATCCATCTTTGTCATGTATCGTGTGGCGATGCGGGCATTACAGTTGGGGCAAAATATTGCGCCGTGGTGCTGTGAAAAGTCTATAACACCATCAATAATGCGGTCATTATACATTTTTACGAAATTGCTCTCGCCCACCTTTTGGTAGTGAGCAATGAATGTTTTGCAATGGGCGCAGGTGACCGCCAATATGTGGCTACCACGGACTTTTTTGCAATTTGGGTTTGGGTAAATGGTTATGGTAAACATCCTTTAAATTTATTTTGAATTTCTTTCGATGGCATTAATTAAGGGCTTAAATGCTTTCACTAAATCGGCAACACTGTCCGCGAGAAACTCAATGGCACTATCCCAATGCTCCTCGTCAGTTAAGCCGTATTCCGTAAATCGGATACCTATATTGCATGTTTTTGGGTTTTCATTCCAATCCCAAGCCCTTGCAAATTCATGCTTTTCCTCAATTTCTGATTTTTTTGCTTGCAATATTTGATAAATGCGCTTGGTTCGTTCGACATCGGCAGTACGAATAAACAACTCTGCTCGAAAACTTTTCATATTTGCAACTGCGCTAAATACAAGTCCGCTGTGTCCGCTTGCACCCTGCAACCAAAAATCATTTGTTGGAGAAACATTATTGTACAATCCTGTTTTTTCTCGTAAAACAGGCAATGCCTTTTCCCAAAAGCGGTAACGAAGTTTATGTCGTGCCACCTCTTCATTTGAGGTTACGGTTTCTTCTTGCTTTTTTGCTGTAAGTCGTATTTGATAATCGCCAACATCTTGTATTGGAATAATTTGTTCGACATCAAGATATAATTTTTCTCCATCTTTGTAAGGTGCTACCTTTATGCACGTTATATCGACGCTGTGATAATTGCGAAGCCAAAGCACGGTCGATGTAACTTCCTTGCGGAAATTTGCCGCGACAAGAATAATGCGTTGGTCGCCTTCAACGGAATTTAAACGGATGCTTCCATAATCTTGCCCATCATAAAACTCTGATATTTTTTCTGTAGCTACGCCGGATGTACCTAGATATCGTTGATATATTTCGCATATCTCACTTTTTGTAAGGGTTGCACAATAAGAGACATATTTTAGTGCTTGCCACGCAACATCCTTCCCGGAATCATCAAGTTTGTTTTCGATTACAACAATCCTTCCATTTTCATCAAGTGCAAGCAAATCCAGCCTTTCGCTTGTGTCAGAAAATCCATCAAATTCCTTCTGAATAATCAACAAGTTTTCGCCCAATATATTGGGATTGTCAATAATCCACTCTTGTAAATCGTAGCGTTCAGAAAGTCGCAATTCCGAGAATGACTTTTTCTCCAGTGAAACTGCTTTTTTATTTTGCGTGTCGATTAAAAACATACAGCTACTCCCTTCGAGTGAATTGCAAATATATTTTAATGCTCGTTCCTTGGCAATATCTCCACAATATCCCCAATATCGCAATCAAGCACCCGGCATATCCGCACCAGCACATCCATCTGCATATTTTGCGAATGGGTCAACTTGGACATGGTGCTTGTGCTTAATTTTGCGGCAAGTTGAAGGTCTCGTTTTTTCATATCGCGGTCAATCAGTAATTTCCATAGCTTTTTATAACTAACGTCCATCTGCGCCTCCCTTGTAAAATTGCGCTTCATCTGAGATGTCCTTATTGTACCATGTGCCTGTCGAAGCAACAACATGAAAGTTCGAGAAATCGAAGTAGCGAATTTGTTTTTTTGCATAAAAAAATCAACCGGGATTTCCGATTACTACGATTGGTTTTGACGAGAGACATCCCCTTGGGGACTGTGCGGTCTCGATATTTTGTTTGAGCCTGTTAGTTGGCGTATTCGCCGCGCCTGAATGCCCAGTTTGTAATATGGGTAAGATGTTCTACCAAATACCCTGCGCTTGCAACGTTGCACAAAATCCGCTAGATATAGAGCCATCCGCGTACAGTGTCGGACGGGCATGAAGGGAATACAATGGGTGAAGGCCATCATTATTTTTTTATATAGTTGTTCAAAGATGCACTCTTTTGCCTCCATTACACATGATGTAAAGGTGAAAAAAAGTCCTTCTACCCCTTCCAAGCCGCATATATGCTGGGATTTAGACCTTCCATTTGACCTTCCTATGTATTGCACTGCCCTTCATGATTGTCCGAAAAATAAGTACATATCCAAAAGTTCCGGATATCCGAAGTTATAGTATATATTCTTTTCTATTTTATTAACTTTCTAATTGAAAAAGTTTCTACACGCGATAATTTCAAAAAAGTGGATATATCGGCTCACGCCAGTATTGGCGCGAAAAATTTGACTTCAAAGCGGCTCAAAAACGGATAGTAACCGGCTAGGAGACAAAGGAATAGCCGAGTGGCCGTAAACGAACATCAAGGCGTATATTTTGCCTTTTCATCATCAATTCTTGCGAAGGGGACACGTTTGGAGTGTTGAAATAAATCGTTTGAAATGAGCATGAAACCTCAAAAAATAGCCTGTCTGCACATGCTTTTCGATGAAAAAACGATGAAAAAAATGGACTTTTATAACTTGTTCGCATATGTTTTTTGATGAAATCGCCGCATTTTGCTTCAAAAAAATATGGCTACAGGCAAGCAATTAAGCCTTGGGCAATTCGTCCAAAAAATAAAATTGGATGTCAAAGCGTGTTCGTATCCACATTTTTCTCCCGTCGACCACACCTCTGGTTGGTGGTCGATGGTAGCCTTTTTACGTTGCAAACAATGGGAGTTTCGAACATGCCCATTTTCCAAATATCTGAAAATTCGTCAGCCCGCATGGGGACAAGACGCACCGCAAGAACTTCGCTGTGGGCAGGGAGCTGTACTCATCCCCTTTACAAACGCAGGGGCAGTTCTAAAAACCGTTTCCAACTCAAATGAGCCGCAATCCGGGCAGGCGATTTGCTTTTCGGATTTTTCCTTCATGCTGGCACGGATGTTATGTTCAGTGTTGCAATCTATGCAACGCAAGTCATAATTTGGCATTTGGTTACACCTCGGCTAATTCAATAGTAATACATAATACGGATACTACGATTTATTGGAATTTATAAATGATTGAAGAAATCTATCCAATTATCACGACTTTCTTTTATTGCATACAATAAAGCTACCTCCATAGAATTTATGCTGTACGTCTCTACTGATGATTCAATAAACAAATCAACCTCAGATTCAACATAATCTAAAGCCGAAGATTCATCACTATCTATAATTTTTCTTGCAAATATCTTATTCAATATTCTAAGGTAACAACTAAGAATCTGTGTTGCCTTTTCTGCATAAGAACCTTTTCCATTTTTAATTTTAATAAGACCTAATTTGTCAAAGTGGGATTGTAATAATAAACCCTCTGATTTGTTAGTACAATTGTCAATATCAATATAAAACTTTAAAGATGGAATTTTGTTTCTACTAAGATTGTCAGGGGTTAATTCCGCTTTAATAAAACGTTCTTCCAAAAAATTGTGTATAAATGGATTAAAAAAAAGGGGGGTTGTGACAGACCATTTATCTTCTTTGATTTTGTTGCAGCCACTGCAACTAGGAACTAAATTTATATTTAAAAGTGAATACTCTGGAAATCTTGCCTTCGGAATATAATGATCAAGTTCCGAAATGTTAGATATAAAACAATAAGGGCACATTTGAACTTCTTCTTTGTACTTCTTCCTTAAATCCTTAACTGCTTTAGGATTTTTATTATAGGCCAGTTTCCACGCATCAATGTGCGATTTGTTAAGTCTAAGTTCAGGAGTAAGTGTATGTAGCTGATAAATGTTTTTATGATATTTGTCAAAGCAGTCAAAAACATAGCTAATGGATTGATTTAAGTATACTTTATCCATATTACAAGTGCCATCATTTAGCAAATTACGTTGATTGTTAATTATTTCTTGAGTAAACAGCTCGCTACCTGCTGCGGTAAAAGTATACTTATTTAATGTTTTCATCTGAATTTCTTCCCTCTTCATTGGATAATAGTGATCGAATAAAAACGCGGGCATTAAAACTAAGCAAATTATCAAAAAATGAATTTATAACTTCATCCTTTGTTTTACTATAGTCATAGATAAAATCGTCATTAACCATAGCTTCAAGTATAGATTTATAATTGCTATGCCTAATATCTACATCGAAAATTTTATCAACAATTAATGATAATTCATTCCCAAATGTTTCAATTGGCAGACTTAGTGTAAAGCTACTGTTCTCGTCTCTATCCATGATTTTTACATACTTTCTTGGCATTTCTTGTACGATTATTGGAGAATGAGTAGCTACTATGCAGTATGAGTTATACTCTTTTAAAATTGAATAAAGGATTTTTAGCAAATTTGATGTAGCATTCGGGTGTAAATGCATTTCAGGCTCATCAATAAGAATAATAGATTCTTCTTCAATATTTGCAATCACCTCAGAAATAATCAAAAGTAAAAAATACTGACCCGAACTTAGCCCTAACTCTTCAAGTGATTTTTCGTTAAAATCTAAGATTAAACGTCTTGAGCAGTCACTGGATTCTATTAATAAATTTTGTATTTGTGTTGCAAAAAAAGAGCCACGGCGTTTTTTTTCGATTAAATCACAGGCTTGATTATAATTCTTTTTCATTTCATCAATGGACATTACGCCATTTCTTCCAATAAGACCGCAATAAACATAATTATTATGTTTCCGTGTGTCATTATTTTCTCGCAATTCAAAAGGCTTTTTGAATGAATCAAATAAACTATAGCTTATGACAATAACATTATTAAATTGCAATTCCAGTCCTTCAATTCTTTGATTATCTGAACCTTCTATTTTCGCAAAATAATTAGCAAGCTTTGAAAGGCATACTGTTTTTCCGCAACCATTCTTTCCAACCAAAACATTTATTCTGTTTGGAATATGCTCATTAATTTCGGTAAAATCAAATTCAGCTTCGACAGAGCCTTCATTATCTATCCCCAAGCATGAAAAGAACTTAAATTGGAACTCTCGCGGATCATCGGTGATATTGTTGCTAAACAAATCAAACCATTTTTTTAACGAAATGAAATTTCCATCTCTATTTAGCGAATCGCGAAACCCTTCTGCATACCTGAAACTTTCTGCTATTTTATCATCATAAATGCAATCACATAATGCAGTCAGAACATAGTAATAAATTTCCATGGATATTTCTTTTAATTTTTTATAATAATGTCTATTGCCTACGGAGCAATACTCCGTACTTAGTCTTTCAAATTTATTATCTAGTGGCGTCCTTCGCTCGCCACGCTTTAAGATTTTAATTGCACCGAGCTCAATTTTATTCATATCAGCACCATAGTAGTCTGCGTAATAAACTGTATAAAAACCGAAATCGTTCCAATTATCGCTTCTTAGGCACATTGCAGGAAATGTAACTGGTTCTACCGAGTAGAAGGCATTACCACAAACATAAAATAACATGGAGCACTCCTCTTAAAGATTCATTATGTGACTCAAGGTTACGCAAATCGTAAATAATGCAACTTGAGAAATCTCCATCAGCAACCCTTTGTCACCCTACCAATTCAAGCATATGTATAATATCAGGTCTGTTTCCAAACTTCAACAAATTGACAGTATTTAGTAATGATACGTAAAGATATTGTAATGAAGTTGGCGTCGGAAGCCCATAGGTCTGCTTATAAAAACGTTACAAGCTATAACAAAGACTAAGCAGGTAGTCGCATCAAATCCATAACTATTCTTCCCCAAACAAAAAAACGCCATCACCTTAGACGACGTTCTTTCTGCCCATGCATATCCGATACATATAGAGCCATAAAATCTCAATTTCCTCAGTTTTTGTAAAGTCGCATTGCCAATAAACCCCGTATTTCCGCCATTCTTTGTGCCTTCCCAATCGGTGAGCGTTGGTAAAAATCCGATTCAATGCAAGTGAAATTTGGCAATAGATGTTTGCCTCTAGTGCGGCGGCGGGCCAAGTGGCATAGATTTCGTGTGAGCAAACGTTTTTAATATAATAAGAAAAAGGGACGCGTACATTGCGTGCGGCTTGGGTGGGGCGACCCAGGTGAACGGTGATAAATTCGGGGATAATGGCTTCGGAAAGTACACGCGGCGTAAACGGGCCCGGGCGTTCCATATGCCGCTCTTCGTCATTGGTTAGGTTGTGGTCGCCTACGAAAAATTCATCCACTTCGCCGTCTTCTGCGGCGGGTATCATGTTAATGGGCAAAATGCTGGTTTCCGTATCCAAAATTTCTACACCTTGTATGAAAATAGTGGCAAAACCGGTCGCGGTTGCTTTTACATCTACCAGTGAATAAGGTACGCCTGTAAAGTCTGCTTCCATGGTAAGTGCAACTTCGGGTGCTTGTATGGCTACGACTTCGCCTATGCCGCTTTCGTCGGTTTCTAACTCGTGCAATACATTCCCGTTTTGTGAAACGGTTATCTTCGCGCGGGGCAACGGCAATGCGCCTATGCCTGTGGTGGTTGTTACTTCCAAAAAGCCTGTTCCCATGCGTAACCTCCTGTTTTATACGAATTTTGCAAATTCGCATTTAGTGTTCGTACCATCTTATGAAGGTTGGGGGAAAGCGTGACAAAGGTTATTACATTCACCATTATGTCGTGTTATAATCAAAATGTGATTTGTTTTTCATATTTAAGAAACGAGGATTTACATATGACAGATGCACAGCAACGCACCAACGCGAAGAAGTTCGCCGATTATTGGAAATGCAAGGGCTACGAAAAAGGGCAGAGCCAGCCCTTCTGGTTATCCCTATTACGTGACGTATTTGGCATAACCCAACCCGAACAATTTGCCGAGTTTGAAAGCCGTGCGCATATAGACCACAGAGGTTTTATCGACATTATTATTCCCGCAACGCGGGTGCTTATCGAGCAAAAAAGCTTAGAGATTGACTTGCGCAAACCCATAAAACAATCCGACGGCACATTGCTTACGCCCTTCCAACAGGCGAAACGCTACATTACGGAGCTACCTCTTTCAAAGCACCCGCGCTGGGTCATTACATGCAATTTTAAGTCCTTCTTGGTATACGACATGGAGCGCCCAAGCGGTGAACCCGAAGAAATTTTGCTAGAAAACCTGCACACCGAATTTTATCGCCTAAACTTCCTAATCGACAGTGGCAACGAGCGGTTAAAGCGCGAGATGGAAGTGTCAATTACTGCGGGGCAAATTGTGGGCTTGCTGTACGATGCTTTCGCAAAACAATATGTAGACCCTACCAGCGAACGTGCATTAAAAAGTTTAAATGTGCTGTGTGTTCGTCTCGTTTTTTGCCTGTATGCGGACGATGCAGGCATATTTGGGCGCAAGGCAATGTTCCACGAATATTTAGGAGAATTTGATGCAAAGCATCTACGCAAAGCCATCATCGCATTATTCGATGTGCTAGACACGCGTGCAGAAAACCGCGACCCCTACCTTGAAGAAAACCTCGCCCGTTTCCCCTACGTAAACGGCGGATTGTTTGATGAAAAGGAAATTGAAATCCCCCATTTTACCGACGAGATTAAAACACTGCTCCTTTCCAACGCCAGCGAAAATTTTAACTGGGCAGAAATTAGCCCCACCATTTTTGGCGCGGTATTTGAAAGCACCCTTAACCCCGAAACCCGCAGAAGTGGCGGTATGCATTACACCTCGTTAGAAAATATCCACAAGGTAATAGACCCGCTATTTTTTAACGAACTCAAAAAAGAGTTTGAAGAAATTACTGCCACCCCCGTAGAGAGAACAAAAATGCAAAAACTTGCCCTATTCCAAACAAAGCTCGCCTCCCTCACCTTCCTAGACCAACCTACTTCAACATTGATACAATTTTAAGAAGCCTCGACTCTGCCATTTTGGGGGTGTGCATTTTCCAAAAGTGGTGTGCAAGTAGCGTAGGGGTATGCAATCCTTGTAAAATAGTGTATTCTAAAAAAAGAACATATGATGGGGGTAACGATATGCCGCAACAATTAATTTCAGAAACCCAAGTAAAGAATGCCTTGCAAATTGATAGTTTTCGCAATATCACTAAAAGCAGAATTATGGAGTTTGCATCTCTGATACCAAACATGGACAAAGATGTGGCTATGGCGATTATAAATCAATTTCCAGCTTATGCTTCTGCCGCTACAGACATGGTTGTCCAGTTCAAGGAAATGTGCGACAGTGCGTTAAAGGACAATAAGGAAAGCAGTAAAGAGGCTATTGAAGCCTACCGAAAAATACTCGATGACCTAGGTGAACTTCTAAAAAAAGATGAAATTTCTCCCGAAGAAAGAGCCTCTATAACAGAAAACATGATAGCCATTGCTGACAAAATTTCGGCAAAAGATACTGAAAACAAAGAGTTCCTTGATAAGGTAATTAAACATTGCGCTCATATCGTTACTGCTGCTCTTATATTGGGAAGTGTGATTTTAGGTGTAAATGCAAAGGGTGCAAAAATTCCTTTTCTCAAAAAATAAATAAAATCCCCTGCGAAAGCGAGTAGTTCCGCTAACGTGGGGGATTTCAATTAAGCCTGAATTTCCAGCCCATTCTTAAAGGTGAATCGCACATTGTTCTCGGTATAAACCGTGGCAAAGTCCACCAGCGAAAACCAAAGCCGTTCATCAAATTCGGCAATCAAACCGTCTTGCATGGCGAGTGCGGTAATAAATGCTTCCACCCGTTCTCCCTAGCATTTTTATCCAAGGCAAGCTCGGAAACTTCCTCAAACCGTGCCTTGGCGGTTTCAAACCGAACTACCAGTTTATCGTAACGTTCTTGGTATTCCCGCTGGTCGAGGGCAAGAGCTTCGTTGCTTAAGTAATGCAAATATGTACCTTTTCTACCACCAACCATTTGACACCCCACCAATAAAACATATAACACACTCATAATAAAAAAAGGCTCTCGCATCCACTGGAACCGATTCGAGCCGTTTTATTTCTTAACGTCGAACCATCCCTACTGAGAATAGGGCTGGCTCTTCCTTTTATTCGAGATATTATGTGTTATTTGCCAATACTACAGAGCGATTAGTAGATGCGCTGGCTACAACTTTAAAACCGTATTTTTTTGCGGTGGATTCGGTTAATTTGTCTAATCGTTCTTTATATTGTAAGGGCGCTAAGTTTTTGTTTCTTCGTAAATAGCGAGCCGTGCTTCATTTACCTCTTGTTCTGGCTTACTTATCGTATTCATTCTCTACTACCTCCATAGGGTTTATAATTTCAATGGCGCGGTAGCCTTATAAAATGTTTATGGTAATATAACATGTTGTGCTGTTATTACAAACATTTATGTTCGTGTATGTATAAACCATTTGACACCTGACCCATAAAAAATTATAATACGCACATAATAAAAAAAGGCTCTCGCGTTCATCGGAGCCGATTCGTGCCACTGTTTTATTTTACAGCGTCGGAACCATCCCTACTGAGCATAGGGGTGGTTCTTCCTTTTATCCGAGAAACTACATGCTTGGCAATTTTTGTGACGAAAACTTTGACGATAGCGTTAAGCGTAGTATTCAACAAAGAAAGAGCAAAGTCACTCATGCTTTCACCTCCTTTCTGTTATGAAAGGATTTACTCGCACGAACCGACCCCCTGCGAAAGCCGTATACATATTTTACCATAACATTACATAAATCGTCAAACATTGTTTCCGAACGTTGTTTCGTGATTTTTTTGAGTTGTTTTTTAAATAAAACCACATCCTTCTTGCTAATCCTTCGCCCTTCCTGTATAGTATGTTCGATTTTTCTAAGAAATTGTCCGCGAAGGGGAACATACGTATGGATAAAAATGTAATTACGATAAAAGGCGCGCGCAGTCATAATTTAAAAAATATTGACTTAACCATTCCAAGGGACAAAATGGTGGTATTTACGGGGCTTAGCGGCTCGGGTAAAACGTCGCTGGCATTTGATACGATTTATGCAGAGGGGCAGCGGCGGTATGTGGAGTCGCTTTCCGCCTATGCGCGGCAGTTCTTAGGGCAAATGGAAAAGCCCGATGTAGACTTTATCGAGGGGCTTTCCCCCGCCATTTCCATTGACCAAAAGACCACAAGCCAAAATCCCCGCTCTACGGTGGGTACGGTGACGGAGATTTACGACTATCTGCGTCTTCTTTTTGCGCGGGTGGGTACGCCCCATTGTCCGCAGTGCGGCAGAGTGGTGGAACGGCAGACCGTAGACCAAATTGTGGACAGGGTGCGTGCGTTGGCGGAAGGTACGCGCTTGCAGGTCCTTGCCCCTGTGGTGCGTGCGCGTAAGGGCGAGCATACCAAGCTGCTGGAGGATGCCCGCCGCAACGGCTATGTGCGCGCCCGCATCGACGGCGAAGTATACGAGCTGGGCGAAACCCCCGACCTTGAAAAAAATAAAAAGCACACCATTGAAATTGTGGTGGACAGGCTGGTAGCGCGGGAAGGCATACAGCAACGGCTAAGCGAATCTATTGAAGCGGCAATGCACCTAAGCGGCGGGCTGGTGGTAATGGCAACGGACACCGCCGACCTTGTGTTTAGCGCTAACTTCGCCTGTACAGATTGCGGCATTTCCTTGACGGAAATTGAGCCCCGCGCCTTCTCCTTTAACAACCCTGCGGGGGCATGTCCCGATTGCTCGGGCTTGGGCGTGAAGATGATTTTTGACCCCGAGTTGCTTATCCCTAACCCTGCGCTTTCGCTGGCGCAGGGGGCAATTGTTGCGCCCGGGTGGAATGCCATCAAATCTGACAGCAGCGGTGCGCGGGGTATCCTTGAAGCATTGGCGGACATGTTTAAATTCGACCTTGACACGCCCTACGAAAAATTGCCCGAGCAGGTACAAAGCGTGATTATGCAAGGCACGGACAGGCAACTGCGCGTGTCTTATACAGGGCAGGACGGGCAGCACCGCTCCTACCCCTACGACCACGAGGGCATTGTCAACAATTTGTGGCGGCGGTATAAGGATACGGGTTCAAATTACATGCGCATGGAATACGAGAACTTTATGACGCATATCAAATGCCCCGCGTGTAAGGGGCGGCGGCTAAAGCCCGAGGTGCTTGCTGTAACCATTGCGGATACGAATATTTCCGCCGTTACGGAAATGACAATTGGCGATGTGCGGGCGTTTTTTAAGGCGTTGCAATTGAATGAAACGCAGCTGCTTATCGCGCGACCTATTTTAAAGGAAATACATGCCCGCACGGGCTTTCTCATGGACGTGGGGCTGGATTATTTAACGCTGGCGCGGGCGGCGGGTTCGCTTTCCGGCGGGGAGGCGCAGCGCATTCGCTTGGCTACGCAAATCGGCTCGGGACTGGTGGGCGTGGTGTATATTTTGGACGAGCCTTCTATTGGCTTACACCAGCGCGACAACGCCCGTTTGCTTAAAACCCTGCGCCACCTTACGGACATTGGCAACACCCTTATTGTAGTAGAGCATGACACCGATACGATGAACGCCGCCGACTATATTGTAGACATTGGACCCCACGCGGGCGTGCATGGCGGCGAGGTAGTGTATTCCGGCGATGTGAAGGGCTTGCTCAAATGCAAGGCAAGCATTACAGGGCAGTATTTAAGTGGAAAACTGACCATCGAAACGCCGAAAAAACGCCGTAAACAGGGTAAGCACATATTAAAAATTACAGGCGCGGCGGAGAATAATTTGAAAAACATCGACGTTGCCGTACCCATTGGTCTGTTCACCTGCATCACAGGGGTAAGCGGTTCGGGTAAATCCTCCCTTATTAATGAAATTATGTACAAGCGCCTTGCCCGCGACCTTAACCGCGCTCGTGTTAAGCCCGGTGCGCATACCGATATTACAGGCTTGCAATATCTTGACAAAATCATCAACATTGACCAAAGCCCCATTGGGCGCACGCCGCGCTCCAACCCCGCAACCTATACGGGGTTATTCGACCTTGTGCGCGACGTGTTTGCCCAAACCCCTGAGGCGAAAATCCGCGGCTACCAGAAGGGGCGCTTCTCCTTCAATGTAAAAGGCGGGCGGTGCGAAGCCTGCGCGGGCGACGGGATTATTAAAATTGAAATGCACTTCCTGCCCGATGTATACGTACCCTGCGAGGTATGCCACGGCAAACGCTATAACAGAGAAACGCTGGAGGTAAAATACAAGCAAAAAACCATTGCCGAAGTGCTGGACCTTACGGTAGAGGACGCCCTCGCCTTCTTCGATGCGCTGCCCCGCCTGCGCGAAAAACTGCAAACCCTCTACGACGTGGGGCTTTCCTACGTGAAGCTTGGGCAATCGTCTACTACGCTGTCGGGGGGAGAAGCCCAGCGCGTAAAACTTGCCACGGAGCTGTCGCGCCGTGCTACGGGCAAAACACTCTACGTGTTAGATGAACCCACAACGGGGCTGCACGCCGCCGATGTACACAAGCTCATTGCCATTCTCCAGCAGCTTACGGACTGGGGTAATACCGTTGTTGTAATTGAACACAACCTGGATGTAATAAAAACCGCAGACCACATCATAGACCTGGGGCCCGAGGGCGGCGGCGCTGGCGGGCAAATTGTTGTTACAGGCACCCCCGAGCAGGTCGCCGAGTGTGAAGGCTCGTTTACAGGGATGTTTTTAAAGCCGTTACTGTAGTGTGCGGCTGAAAGGAAAAACCCCGCAAAGCCGCTAACCACAAGGCATTGCGGGGTTTTTATTTTTGACAAAATCTTAGACAATGTCTGAAGTAATGTCCATAAATCCACTATATACTCCCCTTAGTCAAGAGGCACATGACCGACTCCCGCACGTTTACCCCGCGGCTATTGCAAAGACCCGGCTCTGGCGCAAAACGGACAACGTACTGACCCCTCAAGGCTACCCTTTGCTTGGGTATGGTTGTTATTAAAGCGAAACCCCGCCACAAGAAACACGCGCGCAGTGGCATGGGCGACGCTTGCACCTTCTGATAATCCCACCCAAGCACCTGCAAGACCCTCGTTAGTCACGCAGCTTTAAATGTACAGCGTGAACAAACGGGGCGCACCACCTACGGCGAAGTAATTCGCGACAAAATTTCATAGAGAGGAGGAAACCACATGGCAGCTTTAAAACCTGTAAGCGCCAATATGCGGATATCTAACGAAAAAGAGCGTATCTGCTCGGTGCTTAACGTGGCGCACGATGTAGCCCCGCAAGTGGCGGCTAACTTTGTCGATGCTATCGAAAAGATATATAACAACGGCGCTTGCACCGCACGCCTTAGCATTACGCTTGACGTAGAGCGCTAATATTTACCCAAAAATCTAACGAAAGGAGGAGACCTATGCGACACTATTCAATTGTTTTAAACACGGACTCGGGTTCGCGCCGTTCGCTAAGAATTGCTAACCCTAACCCAAATAAGCCCGTGGAAGAAATTTCTGCCGCTATTGACCGGTTAATAGCCAACGATGTATTTGACAACCAACGCGGCGCGTTGGAAAGCCTAAACCGTATGGAACTAACTACGGTTGAAACAACGACCGTGCTGTAATAACGCACCGGTTATAAGAAGCCACCCTGCATGAAATAAATAGTGCAGGGTGGTTTTTGTATAAAATTTATCCCAATGCTTGCAATTATTATATAAAGGTGTTTAAATAGGGTTGTATTTTTTCCGCGGAGGTTAAATTATTGTGTCGATTTTGCATGTTTCGTTACGATGAAGGTACGAAGTTCCTTTAAAAGTTTGATTCGTTACGCTTTTGTGGCTGTAACGTGGGGAAGTTTGACGGCAATTTGGGCGCATATATGGATGCTCCACTATTCATATGAAATAGCTGTGCCATTTTATCACCGCGGTAATTGGCTGGTAGTTGGGGTTTATGGTGTTCTGCTGTTCTTTTTTAGCCATTTATACGGCAGCTACCGTTTAGGATACTATAAACGCAGCAATGTTATTTACTCCGGCAGTTTAGCGCTTATCATTTGCAATGGGGTAACCTATTTGCAAACCAGCTTGCTGGGGCAAGGGTTTATGCAAATTATTCCTTTTATCCAAATGACTGTTGTACAATGCTTGTTGGTTATTGTTTTAACCTGTATTGCCCACATGATATATATGCACTTGTTTTCGCCGCGGCAGTTATTGATGGTATACGGCGGCGGCAACCATGCCGACCACCTGCTTTCAAAATTGGCGGCATACCCCGAGAATTTTACGATAAAAAATACCGTTCATATTGAAATGGGCTATAAATATATAGGTAAAAAGATTGTTAAGCACCAAGGCGTTGTATTATGCGACATACCCGCAGAGGCGCGAAACGAATTGTTAAAATTCTGCTTTGAACGCGGCATACGCACCTATACTACGCCAAAAATCTCCGATGTTTTAATACGGGGCGCAAGTGATGTTACGTTGTTTGACATTCCGCTGCTGCTTAACCGCAATCAGGGGCTAAGCGTTGAACAAAGGATAGTAAAGCGGTTTGTAGATATAATAATGGCGCTTGTTGGTCTGGTAGTTGCGCTCCCTGTTATGCTTGTTACGGCATTTGCTATATGGATTTATGACAGAGGACCTGTTTTGTACAAGCAAGTGCGCCTTACGCGCAATAACCGCACCTTTAATTTATACAAATTCCGAAGTATGATAATAAATGCAGAGGTCGATGGCGCACAGCTCGCTACCGAAAACGACCCCCGCGTGACACCTGTAGGAAAAATATTGCGTGCCGTACGCTTAGATGAATTACCCCAGCTTTGGAATATATTAAAAGGCGACATGAGTGTAGTAGGACCGCGGCCGGAGCGGCCGGAAATAGCCGGCGAGTATCGGCAAACCATGCCGGAGTTTGAATTTCGCCTTCGGGTAAAGGCAGGGCTAACGGGCTTGGCACAAACGGAGGGGCTGTACAGCACTACCGCTTATAACAAGCTTATGCTGGACTTGGCTTACATTGCCAACTATTCACTAATGCAGGATTTTAAATTAATTTTAAAAACGGTAAAAATTTTATTTATGAAGGGCGGCGCACAGGGGGGCAGTTGATGAAGGAAGAACCGGTGAAAGAAGAAGCGATGAACGTATCCCTCTTGTTGTGTACCTATATAAAAGATAACCCGCAGCATTTAAAGCAAAGCCTTGAAAGTATTAATGCACAAACAACCCTTCCCGTGCAGTTGATTATCGTAAAAGACGGTCCGTTGACTGAAGCGTTGGAAGGTGTAATAAATAGCTTTACTTTTGCGAATGAAGTAACCATTGTCGCATTACCGCAGAATAAAACGCTGGGTTTGGCTCGGGCGGCGGGGGTTATTGCGGCAAAGCATATGTGGGTTGCATTAATGGACAGCGATGATATGTGCTTGCCTGACAGGCTTCAAAAACAAGTTGAAATGCTGACAAATAACCCCGACCTTGGTATTATTGGCGGGCAAATAATGGAATATGACGACATTCCGGGGCAAGCCTTATCTGTACGAAGTGTACCCACCGACCATGAAGCAATTTGCAAATATGCAAGGCGACGAAACCCCTTTAACGCAATGACAGTTATGTTTAATCGTAAGAAAGCAATAGAAGCGGGAAATTTTCGGTTGTTATCTGGATTTGAAGATTACGACCTGTGGGCGCGTATGATGGCGAAGGGTGCAATGTGCGCCAACCACCCCGATGTATTGGTACATGCGCGCATTGGCAACGGGTTATATGCAAGGCGTAAGGGATTGTGTTATATTAGAAGCGAGCTGCGAATGCAGCAAATCCTGTATCGGCTTAAAATAATAAGCAAATTTGATTATATACGCAACATTATTACACGCATCCCCGTAAGGCTGTTGCCCCATGCAGGACTTGCCGCAGTTTATAAACGATTTGCAAGAAAATGAATTGTTTATATATGCGCATCACCTTATGAATGAAAGTGAGTGGTTGTTTTGCAACTGTTGGCATATCAGGGATATTATGAAAATGGACTTTTCCACTCCGAAGGGATGAAAATGCAGTTGCCGGTACGGCGAAAAATGACCATTATACTTGAGGGTAGTTTTACCCAAGAAAGCAAAGTAGATGAACAGGAAATAAGTGCGCGATTAGAGATAGTAAAATCCCTGAGAGGGATTATTCCATCCGGCGTTGATGTAGATGCACTAAGAGAGGAAAGATTGGCAAAGCGAGGCGCGTTATAATGAAAATTCTCCTAGATACAAATGTTATTCTTGACAGCCTTGCATCCAGAGAACCATATAATAAACAGGCAGATGATATTTTTGACTTGATAGCGCAAAATCGCGTAGCCGGTTACTTAAATGCAAGTAGCGTAACCGATATCTATTATATCCTGCGAAAAACATTAGGGGATACAGCCGGCAGGAATGAAGTTAAAAAACTTTTGTGCGTTTTACATGTGATAGAAGTTACAAAGTCTGATTGTCAAATTGCCCTTGATTCACTAATGGCAGACTTTGAAGATGCATTAATAGTGGTTTGTGCTGATAAAGTGAACTTGGATTGTATTGTTACACGCGATGAAGAACTTTTAGAGCATTCCAATGCTATTTTACCTGTTAACTTTTTAAACAATTTACAAGCGGTATGAAAGAAAAGTCAATACATGAAGATTACGCTATGTGGGTGCTTAATGATGGCGAAGAGCGCAACCCGTGCCAACCACTCATGATAATTACATTTATTGTGCCTGCTTATAATAGTGAAGGAACCTTGGAAAAATGCTTGCATTCTTTGTTGGACAAGCAGAGCCAAAGTAAGATAGAAATTTTAATTGTCAATGACGGTTCTACAGACAGTACAGCAGAAATAGCGCAGGTATTTGTAAATAAGCACCCAAATTGCCGTTTAATTAATAAAGAAAACGGGGGGCACGGCTCGGTTATTAATGTAGCAAGCAAGTTGGCAAGCGGGAAGTATATAAAGGTAATAGATTCTGATGATTGGGTGCAGACGCAGAACTTGCCAAGCTATGTAAAGGCGCTTGAAAATGCGCAGGCCGATGTAGTGCTTACGCACTTCCGCACGCAAAATGAATTAAATGGGCGCATTCGTACGTACGCAATGCGTAGTGTCAAATATAACCATATATATGCGTTTGATGATTTTTGGAAACATAAAAGAAAAGTGTGCAGTGTTTGTAACTTTCATGGAATAACATACCGTACCGAGTTTTACCGCAATTGCAATATTCGGCTAAGTGAAAAAATATCGTATGAGGACCAGGAGTATGCAACCTTGCCCTTTGCATTTGCACCAACCGTTATGCCCGTTGATTTGTATTTATACGAGTATCAACTGGGTAACCCTAACCAAAGTTGTTCGCCGCAGAACATGGAGAAGCGGTTAAACCATTTAGCCAAAGTAATTAAAGTTGTGTGTGAACAAATAAATGCAAACATGGCTTTAGCGGTTCGCAGTTATATTATGTATAAAATGCAAATGTTACTTAGGTCATATTATATTGCGGCAATGGTTAACGCGGGTAATAAAAAGGCAGGTCGTGTCAAGTCACTGTCTATGCTGGACAAAATAAAACAGCATAATAAAGGGTTGCATTTTAGGTTTACGGTCGATTTTATTGCGTGTTATGCTTTGTCCTATTTTGCATAATGCCTAAAAAATAAATAAAGGTGGGCAGCCACCTTCAAATGAGGAGTTTTATAAATGAAAATTGGAAAGCACAGCATTGGTGCGGGTAACTCTACATTTATTATTGCAGAGATAGGCATAAACCACAATGGCGATATTAAAATTGCCAAAGACTTAATTGCCGCAGCCAAAAAAGCAGGTTGCGATGCTGTAAAATTTCAAAAGCGTACGATTGAAGTGGTGTACACAGCAGATGAATTAGCGCAGCCCAGAGAAAACCCCTTTGGAGCTACAAACGGGGATTTAAAGCGCGGTCTTGAATTATCGCTAGAGGCGTACAAGGAAATTGACAGCTATTGCAAGGAGTTGGATATTATTTGGTTTGCGTCCCCGTGGGACGAAGCATCGGTTGATTTTTTGGAGCAATTTAACGTGCCGTGCCATAAAATTGCTGCCCCCAGCTTAACCGATGCAGGGCTGTTAAAGCGCATTAGAGCAACAGGAAAACCCGCTATCCTTTCTACAGGTATGAGCGAACTACAAGAAGTAGACAAAGCGTTAGACGTGTTTGGCAAGGATAACTTAGCTATTATGCACTGCGTATCACAATACCCTGCCGCACCCGAAAATATTAACCTGCGTGCCATGCAAACAAAAGCAACGCGTTACGGGCTGCCTACAGGCTATTCCGGGCATGAAGCCGATACGATTATTTCTGCTATTGCAGTAGGGCTTGGTGCATGTATGGTGGAGCGTCACTTTACCCTGGACCGTGACATGTGGGGCAGCGACCATAAGGTGAGTATCACCCCCGATGAAATGACAACGCTGGTAAACAATATTCGTATGACGGAAAAGGCGCTGGGTGATGCAAATCCTGCTTGTTTGGATGTAGAAAAACCCGCAAGAGATAAATTGCGCCGAGTAAACAGCATATGAAGCTGATATGTACCGATATTGACGGTGTGCTTACTGACGGGCGCGTAACGCTTGATTATAAAGGGCGCGAAAGAAAGACAATTAGCTATAGAGATTTAGATGCCATTGGCATAGGACGCCGTGCAGGGTTTGATTTTGCTTTTATAACGGGCGAGGATACCCCTTTTGTTGAATTGCTTTCCAAAAAATTTGCTGTAAATATTGTATATGCAGGTGCAAAGGATAAGTTAAAGGCCATTAATGAGGTATCCCATCGCTTTCAAATACCCGTAAATAAATTACTTTATATTGGGGATAGCGATAGGGATGCCCCTGCGCTTGAAAAAGTGGGGCTTGCAATAGTGCCTGCAGATGGTACGCCAAAGGCGAAAGCGGCATCCCATTATATAACAACCACCCGCGGATGCGAGGGTGTATTGCATGAAGCCGTAACAATGTTAATAAGCGGTGAGCTTGAGTATCCGCAGTAGGAGATAACACATGAAGGTAGTATTGCTGGCCGGCGGTCATGGTACGCGTATATCGGAAGAGTCGCAGTATAAGCCTAAGCCCATGGTGGAAATAGGCGGTTTGCCTATTATTTGGCACATTATGAAGCTGTACTCGTATTACGGTTATAACGATTTTGTTATCTGCGCGGGGTACAAGCAGCATATGGTAAAGGAATGGTTTTCTGACTATTTTTTGCACACAAGCGACGTTACCTTCGATTTTACGCAGGGCAACGAAGTGATTGTGCATAATCGCCGTGCCGAGCCATGGAAGGTGACCATCGTTGATACGGGGTTAAATACAATGACAGGCGGGCGCATTAGGCGTATAAAAAAATATGTGAATAATCAGCCCTTTTTTATGACATACGGCGATGGCGTTTGCAACGTAGACATTAATAAACTATTGGCACACCACAAGGAAAGCGGTAAAAAGGCAACACTAACTGCGGTTAAGGTTGAGCAGCGCTTTGGTGTGCTAAACGTGCGAGATGGTTCTGTCCGTTCTTTTCGCGAAAAATCGCGAAAAGATGGTGAGTCGGTTAATGCGGGCTTTATGGTATTAGAGCCCGATGTATTTAGCTTAATCGCGAATGATAAAACCGTTTTGGAAAAAGACGTTTTGACCACGCTTGCCGCCGATAACGAACTGGCAAGCTATGAACACATGGGCTTTTGGCAGTGTATGGACAATGTATTCGAAAGAATGCAATTGGAGGATATGTGGGAAAGCGGCACAGCGCCTTGGAAAATATGGGACTGATTGCCGACGTACTAAACCAATATAAAACTTACAGACCGGTGCCCGCTACAAAAAACCTATTATATCATGCATTTAATTGGGAAAGGAAAAAATCGTTCGGCAGCAAGAATGCAGATAAAACGGTATATATTATCCGCCCCATTAATGATGCTTCGCCGTTTTATATTGGGGTTAGGCATAATTTAATGGCAAATTACTTTTATGCAGCTGCCCATATTCAATATGCGGTGAATAATGGCTGGGTACCTGTGGTTGACCACAAAAATTATTCTGTTTACACAAGCATATGCGGAATAGTGAATGGAATTGATAATGCGTGGGAATATTTTTTTAAACAACCGTTTCACGTAACGCTTGCAGATGCGTATGAAAGTAAAAACGTAATTTTAAGCAGGCGAGGCTGGGTTAAGCCCATATTGCTTGAGTATGAGGCAGCAGACTATACCAATAAAGCATTAATAAACAGATTAAACGATACCGTTAAAAACATACCGTTGCTTGATAAAATAGTTAAAGACATACAAGATTATTGGGGTACATGCTTTACACCTGGTGAAAAAGTTTTAGGCGTTTGCTTTCGTTTTGCGGGGCATTCTAAGCTAAGCAGCATTAATGCAAATGGGCATCCCATAGCGCCCGATGTTGGGCAGCTAATGGATATTGTTGAACAAATGATGCATGATTGGGGTATGGATAAAGTATTTTTTGCTTCTGACGAAGCAAATGCCGTTAAGCAATTTAAAGAAAAATTTGGCACGCGGTTGGTCGCACTGGACCGCAAGCGGTCGGATGCGCTTATTCAATATAACCCGGCTAACCCCAATCCTATGTATGCCGCAGCCGCTATGTACGATACAACGCTGGCTTATATAACAGAAATGGAAATGTTAGCAAGGTGTACGTGTTTAATCGGTTCAATAAACACGGGGCTGCGATATGCGGTTGTGCGTAATAATGCCGCTTATGAGCATGTAAAAATAATTGATTGCGGGCGCTTTCCCGACCGTAACAAAAAAACATAACATGGAGTGTATAATGCATCAAATTTTTTTAGACGATATGCAAGAAATATATAGCCGCAGCATTGACTGGGCTATGTTAAAAAACAAGTCGGTTATGGTAACGGGTGCATATGGTATGTTGGCATCATATGCTGTTTTTATGTTAGTGTATTTAAACGAACATCATAATTTTAACATTAAAATTATTGCACTGGGGCGTAGTGAAGAAAAAGCAAAGCAAAGATTTAATGAATATTTTAAACGCGGATACTTTGTTTTTATAGAAAGTGATATGAGTGACCTATCCGATTTAACCATACCTGTTGACTACATCATTCATGCTGCCAGCCATGCAAGCAGCCAGTACTACGCAACCGACCCTGTAGGCGTTACCCTTCCAAACGTATTAGGCACGTATCAATTGTGTATGCTTGCAGCCCGCCGACCAATAAAGTCTATGATTTTTGTAAGCAGCGGGGAAGTATATGGGGATATAGATAAGCCTATGGTTGCCGAAGCAGATATTGGCATTTCTAACCCATTGGATATAAGATACTGTTACGGCGAGAGCAAGCGTATGGGCGAATGTTTAATAAATTGTTATTATAACCAATATAAAGTGCCCGGTAAAATAGTACGCCTTGGGCATACCTATGGCCCAACAATGGATATTAAATATGACAAACGCGTTTTTAGCGAATTTGTGGGAAACATAGTGCGCAATGAAAATATTTTAATTAAAAGTGATGGTAAAGGTGTACGTTCCTTTTTATATGCGGCAGATGCGGTAGCCGCATTTTATCAGGTGCTTTTGCATGGCGTTAATGCAGAGGCGTACAATATTAATAATATGAGCGGAACACTGACAATAGGTGAGCTTGCACAGCAGCTATGCAATATGTACCCGGAGAAAAACCTTTGTGTTGAATACGGCGCACGCGCCGCAAGCGAATCTTATATAGAAGCAAAGCAAAAAGGCAATACCGTTGTTGATGCAAGCAAATTACATGCGTTGGGTTGGCAGGTTAAATACAATGTTAAAGAAGGTTTTGGACGCACAATAAATTATTTTATGAGCATTGCATAAATATTTGGAGGCATTATAGTGAAATTATCCGATTATGTTTTTTCGTTTTTGCAAAATAAAAAAATAGATACTGTGTTTTACTTAGCGGGCGGCGGGTGTATGCACTTGGTTGATTCCCTTGGCAAAAACGATAGTATAACGCCTGTTTCGTTATTGCATGAGCAAGCGGTAGCGGTAGCTGCCGAAGGGTATGCCAATACAAGCGGTATGCCGGGCGTAGCGTTAGTAACAACGGGGCCGGGTGGTACAAATGCAATTACGGGTGTGCTTGCGGCGTATCTTGATTCGTCTCCTTGTTTTGTACTGTCCGGGCAAGTAAAAACTGCAGATTTAAAGAGCCGCTTTAATGTGCGTGCGCATGGTTCGCAGGAAGCGGACGTTGTTTCCATGGTTTCGAATATAACGAAATACGCTGTATTGGTTACAGATAAAAATAAAATACGCTACCATGTAGAACGCGCATGGCATGAAATGACAACAGGACGGCGCGGTCCTGTATGGATAGATATACCACTGGATATACAAGGCGCGGATATAAACCCGGAGGCATTGGAGGGATTTATACCCACAGCCTGTGATAGGGATATTGATGTGAGTCATATTATTACTGCATTAAACCAAGCAACGCGCCCCGTAATTATTGCAGGTAATGGTTTAATTAATTGTAAGGATGCCTTTTATACATTGGCAGACACTTTAAATATACCCATAATCCCCACGTGGAAGGCGATGGACTATATACCAAACAGCCATGCCCTTTATGCAGGAAAGGCAGGCGGCATGGGCGACCGCCACGGTAATTTAACCATGCAAAATGCAGATTTGCTTTTATGCTTGGGTTGCCGGCTGGATTTTTCGATAACGGGATTTGACAGGACAGAATGGGCTGTAAACGCCAAAAAGATTGTAGTTGACATTGATGAAGCAGAAATAAATAAACTAAAGGGCGCAAGGGATGTAGTGCCCGTTGTTGCGGATGTAAGTGCAGTTGTTGATGCATTGCTGCAGCGTAAAGCGGAAATAAAAATGAATGATATCAGCATATGGATGAACCGCATTAACGAATGGAAGCAACGCTACCCCATATCAACAAAGGATAAGCATATATCGGCAACGGGTAAGCTAACCACCTATGCATTAATAGATAATTTATGCGCCCAATTAAAAGAAGGTGCGCATGTAGCGCCATGTAGTGCAGGCACAACGGCGGAAATATTTTTCCAAGCATTTACAACCAAAAGCGGGCAAAAGGTCCGTTCGAGCCATGGGTTGGGCTCGATGGGTTTTGAGGTGCCTAATGCTATTGGTATGTGCTTTGCATCGGGTAAAAATGATGTAGTATGTATCGCGGGTGATGGTGGTGTGCAATTAAATATTCAAGAGCTGGCGGTTATACGCGGTAATAATTTACCCATTAAAATTTTTGTGGTGAATAATAATGGCTATGCCTCTATCCGTAATATGCAAAACAATCACTTTGAAGGCAGGCATGTAGGGTGTGATGGGGATAACGGCTTGTACTTACCCGCAATTAAATCAATTGCAGATGCATATGGCTTGATGTATTATTGTGTGGATAATATTAATACAATTGAAGCAACCATTGCCGATGTATTAAACTATGGCGGTGCTGTGTTATGTGAAGTAATTGTAGATGTGGAATGCCTTGTAACGCCTCGTACCGCTACGCAAATTATGCCGGACGGGACAATGCGTTCTTCGAAGTTGGAAAATCAATTTCCGTTTTTGCCGGAAGCAGAACTACAAAGAATGGATTGAGGAGCATGAAACCAGAAACCAGAAACCAGAAACCAGAAACCAGAAACCAGAAACCAGAAACCAGAAACCAGAAACCAGAAACCAGAAACCAGAAACCAGAAACCAGAAACCAGAAACCAGAAACCAGAAACCAGAGGCAAAAACTGGTTGATGTTATTCCATTGTGTGCTCCTTTTTCTGTTTATATAGATGTATGTAGTGTATGCAATTTAAAATGCCGTTTTTGCCCAACGAATAATTCGGACTATATTAAAGATTCGCGTCATACAAAAATGGACAGTGTTTTATTTAACAAGGTATTGCAGGGGTTGCAAGGGTTTGACGGTGGCGTAAAGGTTGTTAATATGTGCGGTTTTGGTGAGCCCCTCATGAATCCCTTAGTATATGACATGATAACCATGCTCAAAAAAAATAAAGTAGCCAGGGAAGTACGAATAACAACAAACGGCGTTTTGTTAACACCTGATAATAACAAAAAACTTGTTGAAAGTGGCATCGACTTGGTACGTATTTCAGTAAATGGGTTGTCTTCAGCAAGTTATAATAACATGACGGGCGTGTTAGTTGACTTTGACAAATATATAAGCAATATCAAAAATTTGTACGAATGCTCGAGAAATACAGGCACAAAGATAGCCGTCAAAATTATTTCATCGGCATTTGCAACCAAGAACGATGAAAATAGGTTTTATGATATTTTTGGCGCAATAACTGATTTTATGTATGTTGAATCAGAAGAGGCTTACTGGGCACACTTTGATACCACAAATAATAAGACAGAAGATTCTGTTAACAAAACTATTGAAAATGTAGATTTAGCGCATCAACTTGTATGCTCGTATCCATTTACGGACATGATGGTTTTTGCAAACGGAAAAGTGGGTGTATGTTGCGCCGATTGGCGAATGGATACAGTTGTTGGAGATGCAAGTATCCAGCCTTTAAAAACAATATGGAACAAAAATTTTCAACAGCCCAGAGTTGCCCATTTAACCGGAAGGAGAGCTGTACTGCCTTCATGTAGTGACTGCCAAAAATTGCCGCCTGATAATATTAGCAAGCAAGATTGCGAATTAATATTAGCAAAAATAAAGGAGAATATTTAATATGAGAAGAGAGCGAATTCTTATCGCTTCAATAGCTCAGATAATCCTTCCGGAGAAACTGTATAAAACAATCGCTCAAAAAGCTAATAAAACAAAACAAATAATGGCGAGTACGATGGCGCTTAAAATTTTTTGGGGCATTATTTTTTTCTTACCATCACTGGCACTGTCATTGATTATTGCAATACCTAAAACCATTATTGTTTGGAGCTTAAAAAGCGCAACAGTTTACAATTTAACATATAGCGTTGGCAAGACATGTGAAAATATTGCCCTAAAAAAAGAGTTCCGAAGCATAAAAATGTTGTTTGTACAGATTTGTTTTTTTGCTAAATTTGTTGTTGGTGCTCGTGAAAAAAGAAAATCATTTGGCAAGCTTAACCCGGATATAACTTTTTTTGTAATACGCCCATATTTTTTATCGGCTCCTAATCCCATCGCAAACGCAGAACCGCATTTATTTGCCTTGTATTATCGAACCATTCAATTAATTGCATACGCAGTTGAAAACAATCTTGTACCCATTGTCGATTGGAAAAATTATGGTCGTGTTGCATTTGAAGAGGACCACCCGGTAAATGGAACAGAGAACTGTTGGGAATACTTTTTCAAACAGCCTTCAATGTATACATTAGATGAAGTGTACAATAGCAAAAATGTTATTCTTTCACATAGGGATTGGGTAAGCGATAATGACGGTACTTATGTGCCAACCGCACAAGCAACAGCACCATTTGAAAAATATCTGGAGGCATATGCGAGTAGGTGCCATAAATATCTTCAATACACACAATTTAACACCTATACACTAGAATACATAACAAGTTGGGAGGAAAAACTGCTACCAAAAAACGAAAAAATATTAGGTGTTGCTCTGCGTGCAACGTCATACGGAAGCAAAGCAATTACAGGTCACCCCATCCAACCCAGTTTTGACGAATTGGTTGAATACATCCGTGAATCGTTAATAAAAAATAAAATAGAATATTTGTTTTTTGTTTGCGAAGCTGAGGGACCTGTGATTGCAATTAAGGAAAGTTTTGGTGACAAGGCGATTGTTTTGCCCCGGTTACGCCATGTGGAAGCACCAACCCCCGAATACAATGTAATGTATGAACCGGGGAACAGGTACCAATCAAATTTAGATTATTTAACAGAGATATATTTATTATCACGTTGTACCGCATTGTGTGCAACTATGACCGCCGGGATAAGAACCGCTGCAATTTGGAACTCCGGTGCATACAAGCATATGAATGTAATAAACAAAGGAAAGTACAAATAATACAAAGGGTGTGACATGCATGAAATGGTTAATCATTGATGATGATACAAGAATTTATGACAATAAGTATCGTTATATAAATATTGGGGATTGTGTACAAGGATTTGCAATAGAAACATTATTGTTGCAAATGGGCGTGAGCCAATCTGATATTATCTACACAACAAAACAAAAAATAAAAAATTACGAAGGAGAACCTGCTGTTTATCCGGTTAATTTTTTTATGTATGATGGTGAAGATATTGTATATCCCGATAATGTAAAGCCCGTATTTTTAGGTCTATCATTAGCGCGTCGCCATGCAGGGCTTACTCAACCCCAAATAGCGTATCTAAAAAAACACGCACCCATAGGATGCAGAGATATAACGACGTATGAATTCATTAGTAGTTTTGGAATTCCGGCATATTTTTATGGATGTGTAACAATGACCTTGCCTACGCGCGTGGATTGCGTGGGCGATACTGTTTTTATTGTAGATGCGCCAAAAGCACTATTGCCGCACATCCCCGCAGATTTGTTAGCCCGTGCAGAGTACGTACACCAGGAATTTACAGAGGATTACGCTTATTTTACGAATGGTGCATACCAATACACAAAAGACATATTCAATAAATACAACGAAAAAGCAGAGCTGGTTATTACATCAAGGTTGCATTGTGCAATCCCATGCATGGCTGCGGGCATCCCCGTAATTTTAGCCAGAGATTACGTAAGCTATACCTTTGATTTTCTACACAACATAATGCCTGTTTATTATCCGGAAACCTTTGATACAATTGACTGGAATCCACAGCCTGTTGTAAACAATGCGCATAAAGAAATGATGAAGATGATAGCAATTTCAAGATTAAAGTCATGTTATGAAAACAACTTTGATGTAGTTTCGCCAAAATATTCTATATCAACTGCGAGAGCAAGCATTAAAACATTTGAGCAACAAATGGAACAACGCTTTTGCAATAACGATAAAGTACAATATATGGTTTGGGGAATGAATGGTCTTGCTGAGGAAGTGTGCGCACACATAAATGCGCATTACCCAAACTTTGAGATGATTGGCGCAGTGGACACATATGCGCACAATAGACATATGCTAAAACTTGAAAAAAAATTAAACGGCATAGATATCACTGATGTAAGTACAATCAAAAACAATCCTAATGCATTGGTAATCGTAACCTTTAATTTAACAACTACGGCTTTGCAATATTTAGAAAAAATCAATAGAAAAGAAAAAGATTTTTTATTGATTGCAGAACCTTATTTGAGCAATGCGGAGGTAATAAAATGAAATGGGTAAATAAAGGGCGCGAATTTGTTGAATTGTCAAAACGAATTATAGAACTTGCTGAAAATAATAAATGCTATATTTGGGGTGCAGGTTTTTTTGGTGATGCAATATTTAAAACTTTGTCAAATGATATTAATGTTATTGGTTATGTGGATTCTGATGTAAACAAACAAGAAAAAATGAAGAATGGGGTAGAGGTTTTAGCACCATCTGTTTTAATGGAAAACCTCAATGTGTCCTCTTATGTGCTCGTAGCTGCAGGATGGACACGAGAAATATTTTCTGAATTAAATCGAATGGGATACAAAAAAAATATTGACTACTTCCACATAGATGAGTTTTTACAAATTTTAATGTTTTACAAATACGATAAACTATATTTGTCAAACGTGGGTGTGCAATTGAGCGAAAAATGCACGCTAAAGTGTGAAAAATGTCTTGCGCTGCTTCCGTATGTAGAAAAACCACGCAATTACTCCCTTGATGAAGTAGACGAACTATTAAATAAGTTGTTTAAGGTTGTTGATAATATCTCTACACTTGCCTTGTGCGGAGGGGATGCCATGCTGAACCCAAACAGCGAGGCAATAATTAAACGCATCAGCAATAATTATGTAGGGACGAAAATTGATACAATTGAGCTTTACACAAATGCAGTAATAATGCCCTCTGAAAATTATCTGGAAACATTAAAGCAAAACGAAATTTATGTACGTTTTACTGATTATGGTGTAGATAAACAAAAGATAGGTGAAATGAAAAAACTGATGATTGACAATAATATTCGATACGATTTGGTTAAATTTGATACATGGTGCGACATGGGCTACCCGCAAGAATCTAACGGAATTATCGGAGAGGATGAATTGGCAAGGCACTTTGAGCGTTGTGACAGGCGTTCTTGTCAGTTGATTGCTGATAATCGATATTATTTTTGCGGACAAGCGTACAATGCCGAGCGAGCAGCGTATTGTACCGGCTCTGAGCATGACTATGTTGATTTAAACTCGACCAACCTTGACCGCGCAGCGTTTCTTGAGTTTGCGCTGGGATACTCTACAAATGGATATTTGGAATATTGCAAGAAGTGTAATGGGAGTTTAAATATTAACAAGCATAAAATTGTACCGGGAGTTCAATTAAAATAAGGGGTGTTAGCGTGACCAGATTATTGGAAACAAAATGTTTGTTTGACAACAAGCACACTGTCAAGGAAGCTAAAGACGCGGTTGCAAAATGCAATGATGTTTTGTTTGAATATTCGAGCGTTTTAGATGCGAATGACATTGTTAAGTCAATTGAGATATCAAAACAGGGTGTAATACTAAACCATAAAGTTTTTCCTGTTAGCTACATCATGCCAAAGCGTCCCGGCACAATGACTTACCTGCCTGTCACAGGGCGGCTAGAGAATGACTACACCATGAAGATGGTGTCAATGATGAATGCTTCCAAAAATTACCAAGGGGGGCGATTTTTGATATAGGGGCAAACATTGGATATTACAGTGTTATTGCAGGAACGCTTTATACAAATAGAAGCATTCATGCGTTTGAACCCATACCGTATTCTTTTGGTGATTTGGTGGCAAATATTGAACTGAACAAATGCAAAAATGTTGTTGCAAATCAACTAGCCTTGCAAGACAACGCGCAGATAACGAACTTAAAAATGAATTATACGCCAACGGTTGCAGGTGCTGCCTCGTTTGGCAAATTAGATGAGTTTGATAATGTAGAAGAAATTAATGTTATCGTAAGCACGCTGGACGCGTACTGTGACAAGAATAACGTTTACCCCAATTTCATCAAATGCGATGTAGAAGGCTCAGAACTATTTGTCTTCAAGGGCGGCGAAAATACATTGCGAAAGCACCGCCCAATTGTTTTTGTAGAAATATTGCGCAAATTCTGCGCAAAATTCGGTCACAGTGCCATGGATGTTGTAGATTTTATGCATAGTTGCGGCTATACCATGCATATAATACGTGATACAAATTTACAGCCGATAAAACAAATAACCGACGAAACCGTTGACACAAATTTTGTTTTTATTTAACTAAACAAAATTGCGGACTTGCAAATGATACTTCCGGTGTATAGAAGGTTGCTTGCGGCACTTCATGCCAACCCCAACAAGCCCGCATTATTACAGGGTTTTGGTGCGGTGGCGTTTGACAACCGCAAGCAAAAATGAGCAGTTTCCAGTAGGAATAAAGACCAAGCAAAGACCAAACCAAAGGCGCGTTTCTATTAAAAACAAGGCTCTTGCGTACAAATCCGCAAGGGCTTTTTTTGTGGAAGCAAAACATCACGCATATACTTCCGCTCCGCCTGTCCGAACAGTCAAGGGGCGGGTAGTATTTTTCCGCAAAAGACGCGGAAAAATCTCCACCCTTAAACCCTTGACTATTCGGACTTTTGCCGTGCCATTGCGCCGCCGACAACGGGGAACAGAAACAAGCTTCTGCCCCGTTGCCGTCTGCTCCATTCTACGGCAAAATCGGCTACGCTACTGCGTGGCTTGTTTTACGTTACGCGGTGGCTCTGCCCCCGCAACCCCCGACCTCGTCCAAAGAACAGAAAAGGGGAAAAAATATCGCTCTCTTTGCCATATTATGTTTTTCCTGCGTGGTAATTTTGTAAAAGCGAAAATTCAAAGCCACAAGCGGCGAAAGGAGTATTATTATGGCGGTATTCAGAACGGACAAAACAACCGACTACACCACTATGTCAAACCATCACTTGAAAGACAAGCGGCTATCCATGAAAGCAAAAGGGCTTTTATCTATGATGTTAAGTTTTTCGGACGATTGGCAGTATTCGTTACAGGGGCTTGTAGCGGTGAGCAAAGAGGGCTTGACCGCTATTCGCGCTATGATACAAGAGTTAGAGGATAACGGATATCTTGTGCGCCGCCGCTTGCGGAACGCGCATGGGCGGCTTGCAAGTGTTGAGTACGATATTTACGAAGTGCCACAAACCTAAAAGTCTGTGCGGAAATTTTCTGCATACGGAAATCCAATACAGGCAAACCGCCTACAATAAATAACTTATTTAATAAAATACAAACATATAAAATACGAATATATAAATCTTTTCCAATCCTATCCTATCTTTTATCTCCTGCGGTTTTCCGACATTGGCGTTTTAAGACACAGGATAGGATAGGAAAAGAAATGAAAATTAGGGGGTGTGCCAAAGTGGAAAAAGAAAACCGCAAGCGGGATATACAGCTCGTTTTCCGAGTGACCGAAGAAGAAAAACGGCTTATTCAAAAAAAAATGGGATTGGTAGACATGACAAATTTTCGTGAGTATGCGCGGCAAATGGCTACAAAGGGGTATATAGTCAACATAGACCCAACCGAGATGAAAAACCTTGCCGCAGAGTTACAGGCGATTGACGTAAACATCAAGCAGATTCTAAGGCACGTTGATAGAATGGGTGCGGTATATGCCGCCGACGCAGAGGATATACGGGCGAGAATGGTTGAGAATTGGGATATGGTACGGGGGTTGCTTCGGGAAGCGTTGAAGCTGGGGCGTAAATAAAACAGGGTGCGGTTGGCTGTCATGTGATGATAACTGACCGCATTCTCTTTTTATTACGCGATTGATGGCAATTACAGCGGGTTTGGGCGAAGCCCAAGAGAGGGGCTTGGGGATTCTTCCCCAACAATCCAACCGCCGCCACTTGGGATTCCTTGCCCGCAGGGTAAGGGGCGGGGGTTGACGGCGTGGGTGCGCTTTAGCCGTTCCCTCGCCTATGCTTGCGGGCATATGTTGCGTTATTATGGTTAAGAGTTTGTATAATGTTTTTATATCTTTTGTATTCTTTGTGTTTTTATAGGTTTGCGAATAGTAGTAATTTTCTTCCGCTCCTTGAAACAGAGCAGATATTATTATCTTCCATTGTAACGGTGTTATCGTTTTTGTTGATAGTTTTAATTTTATTTTTATTTATGATGTACGACTTATGACAACGGATAAACCGTTCGTCTAACTGTTCTTCAATCGTTTTTAATTCTGCATTAAATTCCATAGCACGATTTTTTGTGTGTAGCCGTAATTTATGCCGTACATGAGTAGTTTCGACACAAATAATTTCGTCCATATCAAGTATGATAATTTTGTCGTCTACGTTTATTTTTATTGTCTTAGATTGGGCGTTTGCGATATGTCTTTTTAGGGCTATGTCTATGCACTCGCTAATTTTTATTTTTATATTTTCGGGGCTGTCTTTAGCAATAAAGTCCAAGGCTTCAAGCCTATATTGAAATGTCATCATAGTCATTTCAATATGCGTAGTAAGGAACACGATAAACACAGGTTGCCCATGTTCGTCATGTTCACGGACGCGCCGTGCAAGCTCTATGCCGTTAATTTCCGCTTTTAAGTCAATATCCAAAAAGAATAGCGCGGGGTTTTGACTTGCCCTAAAATGTTGCAGAATCTCGGTAGGGTTAGAGGACGACAAAGCAATTGCCGCGTCTAAGTTCTTTATTGCACAATAATTGTCGATGTGTTTTTCCACAAATGCGCGTTGCTTTTCCACGTCCTCGCAAATATAAATATCCAACATTATTTATCGTCCTTTATCGTCAAAATTTGCGTGAAGTATTCATCACCCAACACGGTTTCAATCAGTACATTGTTCAGCTTGTCGGCATAATTTCGCACGATGGAAAGACCATCACCGCGCTGTTTTCCCTTTGTTGAGAATCCCAATTCAAAAATTTTGTTGATTGAAATTTCTTGATTATTCCAAGTGTTTTTGATAAGGAAAGTTTTTGAGTTCGCATTTTTAATAATGGCGATGCCAATTATTTTCTTTTCGGTTTCAGCGGCGGCTTCCATAGCATTGTCAAGTAAAATCCCTAAAATTTGACACAGAATAGCGGTTGATATGCCAAAATCATTTATCTGTTCTCGCACTTCAATATTCATATTCATGCCCTTGTCGGCGGCTACAGAACACTTGTATATCAACACACTTTTAACTTCGCTTGCGTTCAAATTATGGAGATTGCTAAGTAATTGGTCTTGATACAATAATTCTTTGTTTAGCTGAGAAAGTTCATTGTAGTAGTATCGCTCCAAACCGTCCATATCCTTACCGTCAATATATAGCTTAAAAGATGTAAGGATATTTACATAGTCATGCTTGATTGTCCGTAGGGCTTTGTACGATTCCTCCAAATCTTGCACATATTTTTTACTTGCTTCGGTTATCATTGCCTCGGTATGCACAGCGGCTTCCCGTGAGGTGTAGCGAAAGAGAACAACAGTCAAAACGCCAATACACACGAAGAACAGTAATATGGTCAACTCCCCTAAGTCTATAGATAATCTTCCGATTTGAAAATACGTTCCGTCTATAACGCTACTTGCGTAGATAAAACCAAGCGCAGCCCCGGAAATCACTATCAACAAATGAGCAGTGCGTCCCTTAAATGTGTTTATGTCAACGTGTCTTTTGAAAAAATAATCCGAAACAAACGCAACCGCCAAGACTAACGCGGCGACGACCAAGTTCACCAATCCCCATCTTGTACCGCCGACATACCAATCTCCAAGCCCTAAGAGCCTAAGCGCAAGCAATGATACAGCATTAAGCCCCACGAGGAAGAATGTACTATAGGCGATTACGCCTGTGGCTTTTTTCATTTCCTTTTTAATGATAAATGTAAACGCAAGCCCCAACCCGCCGCCATAGATGATGACAAGGGGATTTATTCCGAAAAAAAGTATGCCAAGCACGGCAAGCAACGCAACAACAAGGATAACCCCAAAAGCCTTTTTCTTGGCGGTTGGTGTAACCTTAGATACGTTGTATATACATAGTACCATAAATGCGCTAAAGCAAACCGCTCCAACGAAAATTAAAAAGTTCATCACAATGCCTCCGATTATATTATATCACGACAAGCCAAGCTTCAAAAGTAAGGGAATGGATAAACGGTATGATTTTTGGATAAACGGTTGTACCCTTGCTATTCAATATGGATTTATGCGATTTAATCCGAAGTGCGCCCTTTTAACGATAACGTGGCGTAAAATGAATTCACAAGCAAAACACAAACAAAACTCAAATTTCAAGGAGGTTTTTTCAATGAACAAGAACAAAATGCAAGAAATGGGCAAAGCGCAGGGGTTTCTGTATGGGCTGATGATAGGTTGTATGGTTATCGGGCCGGGTGCGGTAATTCGCTCACTGTTTATACACAACGCACTATCCTTCAGTTCAAGAGAACTGACTGTGATGATAGTCGGCTTCGTAGGGCTTATTATTTGTTGGCTCTTGTATGCAAGCGAAAAAAGCAAGGCAATTATGAACAAAGGTGGTGAACAAGGTGAATAATTCGCTATTCGAGATTTTAAGCCGGATATACTTCTTTGAAGCTATTGGTTTTCTTCTTATCATTATTGTTCACGAATTGGGGCATTTGATTGGGGGAAAGTTGACAGGCTGGAAGTTTTATTCGTTTAGAGTGTTCTGTTTCGTTTTGCTAAAGGAAAATGGACGGTTACGGTTTAAGTTCTCCCCCAGTTTTCTTCTTGGGCAATGTATCATGTCACCGCCTGAAATAAAGGATTTCAAGTTTTTGTTGTACAACGCAGGCGGTGGCTTGACAAATTTTGTGCTTGCGGGGTTATTGTTTATACCGCTTGTGCTTGTTCATGGAGCTGAGTTTCTACTCCCAGGGGCGGGTACGACAGGCTCATTTTTCTACGATTGGTTGCTTTTCACAGGAATTACAAGTATTTTCATAGGGATTATGAACCTTATCCCAATGGTATATCCAATTGTTGGTGTACCAAACGATGGGCGTAATATTGTGGAATTATTGAAGAGTCGGGAAGCACAAAAGGGATTTTACCTTGCATTCAAGCAAGCATACGAATTATCTCAAGGGAAAAAACAAAGAGAATTTTCACCCATTACAATAAGCGAAGATACCAAACTTGGAAATTACTTTGTTGCCAATATGGTAATCATGGAAGCAAGCCGTTTGATAGACTTAGGGGAATATGAAAGTGCATTGGTGCAGTTAAGCCGATTAGAGCAATTTCATAAAAAATTGCCCCCCTATTATCAGAGGCTTGCCAAGACAGTAACCGCAAAAGCCGAAAATTTACGCATAACAAAATTTATAAACGAAGATGGCTGTTTCCCAAATATCCAAACTTCTGCTCAACGGTAATAAAAAAAACCGTTGTTGTGGCGGCTTGATAGCCATGCACCCATAAACACATGAAAGCAAAGCGGCGGTTTTGATAAACAAATCAAAGCCGCCGTTTTTTATTTCCGAAAAAACGGGAATACGGAGGGTGTATTAAGTACGCCCTTTTATCGTCAGACGGTGGCATGAGGAGAGTGCCGCCGTGCGTGTCTTGTTTGGAAAAAGTACAAATGCAATATTTATTGATTTACACGGTGGCTCGTCAAAAAAAGTCATGTAAATTTTGCAAGGGGATTTTTCTACCCACAACATGAACTATTATGTGTAGTCACAGGAAATAACATTGTACCTTTGCCCGATTGGACTCATTTTCAATCGGGCTTTTTTGTGTCCTTTGGTGGCAAGTGCAACACGCATTTTTATGTGTATACCCACAATGAAAAAGTAGCCCGCAAGCATAGGAAGTGGG